>Ga0316204_10000082_pt1 | contig 407212 bp, 315 predicted proteins | sample 6monrhotite_MG_2_FD_205661 | JGI IMG/M metagenome (GOLD analysis project Ga0316204, IMG submission 205661) | Microbial mat bacterial communities from mineral coupon in-situ incubated in ocean water Damariscotta River, Maine, United States -... | ecosystem: Environmental > Aquatic > Marine >...
TATAAGATACAAAAAAATAGTCTAACAACAGCACTCAATCGATTGATAGTCAGTGCATTATATCAACATGCGGATGTGCATAAAACAAAAAAAGTCGGAAGAAATAAATCTTCCGACCATGACTGGGCCAAAGCCCCTCTTCTCACTCCTATTCATCCATTGCTCCCTGGATTATCTTTGTGCTAAACCATCTTTCTTTTCAGCATGTTTGAAGTACACTTCCGACATGTCGCGGTATTCCATGCCATTTTGCGGAAAGTTTTTGACATAGCCGTGCAGTAATCGTGTGAACTCCTCGTAGTAAATCGGCATAATGGCGGCATCATCTAAAGCCACCTGATCGGCCATTCGATAGAGGCGGTAGCGTGCTTCTGAATCTACTTCGCGCACGGCCAACTCAAAAATTGAATCAAATTCAGTGCTGCGGTACCGTACAGAATTTACGTATGATTTCTCATCCAGTTGAGCTGGTACATTTTTACCGTAAAGGAGGTTGAGGAAATTCTCTGGATCAGGATAATCCGCGAGCCAGGCATCACGCCAGAACAGCGATTTGCCCGTTTCGGCATTGTCCAGGTGTTGGGCTGTTGTTACCACATCCAAATTAACATTGATGTTCAGGGTCTCTTTGAGCATGGTCTTGATAACCTCTGCCACCAATTCGTAATTGGTGCCTCCACTGTTGAGGGATAAATCCAGCGTTGGAAATCCTTTGCCATCCGGGTATCCCGCCTCAGCTAACAGAGCACGTGCTTTTTCCCCGTCAAATTGATACCCAATCACACTGTCAAAATCGTATTTCGAAAAGGCCGGTGGTACAATCCCGTAAATCCCTTCTTCTCCTTCGCCCTGTAGGGTAAAGTTCATGATCGCTTTTCGATCGATGGCATAATTGAATGCTTGCCGCACTCTTTTGTCGCCAAATGTTTCTGACTCATGCTGAAAAGCATAATACTGTACTCCAAATGCAGAGATTACCTGCGTTTCAAAATCTCGATTGCCTCCTTTTTTAGCATCTTTCAGTTCACTCATCACATCTCCAATCATTTCAATGGGCAAGGTAAACACCATGTCGAGCTGCCCTTTTCTGAATTGAAGCAGTTCCGCTTTTTTCTCTTTAACGAAAGAGAACTTTATCGCGTCCAGGTAAGGCATTTGATTGCCGTGCTCATCTTGCCGCCAATAATTCGGGTTGCGATCCAACACAACAGCCTCATTCTCCTTCATCATTTTCATTCGAAAAGGTCCCGTTCCCACGCAGGAAACACGCATATCAATTCCATATTTTTCATAAGCTTCCTGCGGAAAAACCCAACAACCAGGCTGACCCAGAATGCTAAGAAAACCGGCAAAAGGAAACTGAAGATCGATTTGTAGTGTGTGGTCATCCAGGGCTTTTATTCCTGATACGCCTTCAGCCAGCGGAGAGCCACTTACAGTGGACGCGTAATATTCTTTGGCACCCACCACCTTGTCTTTAAACAACCAAAACATCTGGTTGTCAGGCGAAGCGGTGCACAATCTTTGAAAGCAGTAGACAAAATCCTGGGCAGTGACCTCGCGCCCCTTACCTTCAGCAAAGCAGGGGTCATCGTGGAAACGAATGCCTTTATTCAAATGAAAAATATAGCTGGTAGCAGTTTCATTCACCTCCCACTTTTCAGCAATCGCGGGAACAACGTCCAGCGTCTCTTGCTGAAACCGGACCAGGCCTTCATAGATCTGATTGGTGATGCGGTGTGCGGTTACTTCTGTGATATTGAGCGGATAGAGGCTACGAAAATCGGCAACCTCGTTGACCCGGAATACTCCTCCGTATTCAACTCCTCCTTTTGCTGTTGCACCATTTTTTTCTGGTGCCGAAGGGCCGCCACAGGCGGCAATAAAAATTAAGAGCAAAAAATAAATAAAGAATCTTTTCATACACCCCTGCATTACAAAAAGTTGGCTCCCTAGACCACACTCTACTACGGGCAAGTACATAAAAGGTTATACCTACAATAACTATCCTTGGAATCCTTTCGCCTACAGCAAGTTGCATTTAGCACCGTTTTTAGGCCGTTTGAGATAATGAAAATGCAATCAAATCGTTTTGGGGGTGGAGATCATGCAATTATTACCCTCTAAAATCACCTGTAAAGGCCGTTATTATCTGCTTTTACTACCTTTAGTCCATCAATTCTGCCGATAGTTGAGACGCACTTACCTGCTTGTTATACCGATACTGTTATTGCTTTTTAGTCAGGAGGTTAGTGCTCAATCACTCAGCAACCTGCGGCAGAAAAAGGCAGCTTTTGCTGGGGATACGTTCCGCCTCGATTCCTTGAGCCTCATTCCTGGCTCGATGCAGCTCTCGCAAAATGGGCAGCCGCTCGATTCAGCTCTTTTCACCATTGACCATGCTAAAAGCTTGCTCATTTTAAGCGACCGCACTGCCATTTCCGCGGACAGTCTGGAGTTGGAATACCGGGTATTTCCATTTGATTTGTCGGCTTCTTACGAGCACAAGGACCCCAAGAACATTGCCCCGGATGCCACTGGTACTGTCAACCCGTTTAAATACACTTACCAAAAACAGGAAAACAGTTTGTTTAACCTGAAAGGGCTTGATAAGCAGGGCAGTATCTCTCGCGGCATCAACTTTGGAAACAATCAAAACCTTTCGGTGAACTCCAACCTCAACCTGCAATTGTCGGGTAGGGTGAATGAAAAAGTCAGTATCCTGGCAGCGATTTCAGATGAGAACATTCCCATTCAACCCGAAGGAAATACACAGCAACTGCAAGAGTTTGATCGGGTTTATGTGCAACTCTTTGACAAACGCTCCAAACTGACGGCTGGGGATTTTCAATTGGGGCGACCTACTAGCTATTACATGAACTATTACAAACGGGCTCAGGGGGGCAGCTTCGAAACGCGCATCCCCCTTTCTACCAAAGACACGGCCGCCCACACCATGGATCTAAAAGCCAGTGCAGCCGTTTCTCGGGGAAAATTTGCGCGCAACATCATTCAAGGTGTGGAAGGCAACCAAGGCCCCTACCGTCTGCGCGGAGCCAACAATGAAACCTTCATTATTATTCTGTCCGGAACGGAACGCATTTACATCGATGGCAAATTGCTGACACGCGGCCAGGAAAATGACTACATCATCGATTACAACACGTCTGAATTAATCTTTAGCGCCAAAGAAATCATCACCAAAGACAAGCGAATCGTGGCCGAGTTCCAGTATTCTGACAAAAACTACGCACGCTCCATCTTGCAATTTTCGGACGCCTACCACCACAAAAACCTGAACCTTCGGTTTCATGCTTACTCTGAGCAGGACAGTAAAAACCAACCTTTACAACAAGAACTGACTGCCGCACAACGCGAGGTGCTGCGCAACGTTGGCGACAGCCTCAGTCAGGCCCTTGCCCCAGGGGTGGATACCGGATCATTTGAACAAGACCTCATTCAATACGCGTTGATTGACTCCACCGTTTTTGACGCGGTGTTGCAAGATTCTATCACCTATCCTGTTTACCGCTTTTCCAACGACCCCGAGTTGGCCATCTACCGCCTTACCTTCTCCAATGTTGGTCTCAATGGCGGCAATTACCTGTTGGACAAAACCACCGCTAACGGGAAAATTTACCGCTGGATAGCTCCTATCGGAGACGTTCCTCAGGGAAACTTTGAACCCATCGTGCTGCTGGTGGCCCCCCAGCAAAGACAAATGTTTACACTGGGCGGTGACTATAAAATCTCCAAAAACACGGTTTCCAACTTCGAGGTCGCTTTGAGCAACCAGGATGTCAATACCTTTTCGAAAAAAGACCGCTCCGACAACACGGGTTACGCCTTTGTGATGAGCGTTGAAAACAACAGTCCACTTGGGGATTCAGGAAATGCCTGGGTGCTCAATTCCGCAGCGCGTTTCGAGCAGCTGGATCGCAACTTCAACGAAATCGAGCGGTTCAGAACAGTTGAATTTGATCGCGATTGGAATATTCGGGACATCCAATTGCAGGAGAGCCAAAACATAGCAGGAGCCAGTATTGGAGTCTCCAAGGCCAACTTTGTGCGGTTCTTGTACAACATCGACCTATATGATGCCCGTTCGGAATACCGGGCGTTTAAAAACAATGCCCTCATCGGATTTCAGAAAGCCGGATTTAACATTGCTTACGATGCCAGTCTGGTGCAGTCAAATGGAGACATTCGCAAGACCGATTTTTTGCGGCACAAAACACTCGCGAGCAAGCAGGTGAAGTCATTGATTTTTGGGTACCGCGATGACTATGAAAAAAATCAATTCTTCGATCCAGCAACCGATTCGTTGCAAGCTACCAGCTACGAGTTTTGGGAATGGGAGGTATTTGCCACCAATGCCGATACCGTCAAAAACCGGTACAAAGTCAATTACATTCAACGCAAGGACAAAGCTCCCCGAAACAACCAACTGGATCGGGCCACGATTGGCGAAACGGTGGGATTTTCTTTTGACCTGCTGAAAAACCCGAAGCACATTCTGCGGGGCAAGACTTCTTACCGTCAACTGCGTATCCGCGACAAAGAACTGACGGCACAAGAGCCTGAAAATACCATTTTGGGTCGGCTGGAGTACAACCTCAAATTACTCAAAGGTGCTATCACCTCTACCTCCTTCTACGAGATTGGTTCGGGGCTGGAAGCCCGCAAGGAATTTACTTACGTGGAGGTTTCTGCCGGCCAAGGCACCCACACCTGGCGAGATAATGGCGATGAACTGCAAGATTTAAACGAATTTGAGATATCCATTTTTCAAGACCAGGCCAACTTTATCAAGGTCTTTACCCCGACTGACGATTACGTAAAAGTTTTCACCAACCAGTTTAACCAATCTTTCTTTATACGGCCCGCTGTTGTCTGGCGCAACAAAACCGGAGCACGAAAGTTTGTCAGTCATTTTTCTGACCAGGTCGCTTTTCGGGTCGATCGCAAAACCAATGAAGAGGATGGAGCCGACCGGTTCAATCCCTTTCTACAAGGAATTGCTGACAGCACGTTGCAGTCATTGAATTCCTCGTTTCGAAATACCTTCTACTTCAATCGGTCACACCCCAAGTTTGGCGCAGACTTAGGGTATCAGGATATCCGTGGAAAAACATTGCTCACCAATGGCTTTGAATCACGGAGCAACACTTTTATCACTGTCAGCTCACGGTGGAACCTAACCCGAGTTTGGACCTTCAACAGCACTTACACAGACGGGGACAAGGTGAATAAATCGGATGTATTTAGTTCGCGTAATTTCGACATCAATTATTTCTCGGTAGAGCCGGAAATTGCCTTCCAGCCCAACACCAAGATTCGCGTGTCGCTGTTTTACAATTACACGGAAAAGAAGAATAGTCCCAACCCAGATGACGAGACATTGGGAGACGAATTGGCCATCAATCAGACCATCGGAACGGATGTCAAGTTTAACTCAGTCGGCAAAGGGAGCTTTTTGATGAACTTTAGTTTCATCCAGAACCGGTACAATGGAGAAACGAGTTCTTCGCTGGCTTTTGAAATGTTGGAAGGTTTACAACCGGGACAAAATGCCACCTGGAGTGTTTCCTACCTGCGCACCATTGCCAAGAACCTACAGCTCAGCCTGAACTATAATGGGCGTAAGTCCAAAGACATTAATATGATACACGCTGGCGGAGTACAGGTACGGGCGTTTTTCTAGCCCTATACCTGTTGCAACGAAACTTGAAAGGAATGCTATTTCAGCGTGAACTTAGACTTGCCCATGCTTGCACCATCGGCATAGGCCTCTACAATATAAGTACCGGCTTTCAATGATTGAGTCACATCCCAGTAAAGGCATACATCCAGTTCTTCGCTGTCGTAGATAATTTCTTTCTCCACGCTGTAAAGTCCCTTCACACCCTCGTACTCGAACATGTTGTTTTCATCCTGGCTCAACGACAGCACATCGCCTTTCGGGTTGATGATGCGCAAGAATACTTTCTTTTTCCCAGGCTTGGTTACTTCATTTTGATCGATGGTAAAGCAACATTTTATTTTTTCAGCTTTTTCCGCTCTGGTTGTTTCCCGGTGAATGCCGTTGGATTTAACCCGTTGCGCGATTGCGACCATGTCCAACGCTTTTAGTTTAGCGCCCAATTTCACTTTCTCAGAAAGACCTTTGTTTTGTTCGACCAACTGAGAAGAACGTTGCTTTTCATCGCCCAGCTTTTGTTCGACCTTCCCTTTTTCCACAATTAGTTCCTGGTTCAGGGTATTTAACGAGTCGATCGTGTGCACATAGCTTTTCAGCACCTCGCGCAACGTAGCTGCTTCTTTGCGCAACTTACGAATGGTCCAATTCTGGTTTTTGGATTTTTGGAGGAGCTCTTCAATCTTTTCTTTTTCCGCCTCCAACTCAGCGCTAAGCTCTTCGTTGTTGGTTTCCATTTCTTCGTACTGAGCGAGCATGTCTCTTAACTCAGATTCCACTCCTTCTTTCTCTGTAGTCAGATCAGAATTCTCAACCGTCATCATTTCAATCTGTTGGGAACGGTCAAAACTCAACCACCCCAAGTAACCTGAAAGGCCTGCTAAAAGAATGACCAATACCAGCAATATCTTGTTGACATTACCGCCTGAATTTTTCGTTTGTGCCTGATTTTCCATAATTTAGAGATGCTATTGATGCAAAAGTAGCGGATTACACCATTCCGAAAATATGCTATCGGATTTTATTTCATTGATTTATCCACACCTGTGTTTGGCGTGTGGCAAAACGTTGTATAAACACGAATCAAGTATTTGTACTGTGTGCTGCTATGAACTACCCCGAACGCGGTATCACCTGGAAAATGACAACCCCATCAGCCGTTTATTCTGGGGAAAGGTCTCTATTGAAAACGCCACCTCCTTTCTTTTATTTCGAAAGGGCGAACGGGTGCAACGGCTCATTCACCAATTAAAGTACCGGGGTAAAACCGAAATCGGAGAGACGCTAGGCTCCTTCTTTGGGCAGGAATTAGAACAGGCCAGCTGGTTCAACCGGGTAGACGAAATCATCCCTGTGCCCTTGCACCCCAGCAAAAAACGCAAACGCGGCTACAACCAAAGTGATTTTATCGCCAAAGGCCTGGCTGACCAATCGGGAAAACCCTGGGTACAAAACGTGCTTTACCGCAAAAGCGCCAATGAGACCCAAACTAAAAAGAACCTCTATCAGCGGTGGCAAAATGTGCATTCTATTTTTGAGGTGCAAACACCTGCCACCATCCGCGACAAACACCTGCTGCTAATTGATGATGTGGTCACCACCGGTTCTACCCTTGAAGCGTGTGCCCATGCGATCTTGCAAGTGCCAGGAACCAAGGTCAGCATCGCTACCCTGGCGTGTCCTCCGACACGAGCTTAGTCACACACTTTGTGCCCGGTTTATTCCCCTATATTTGCAGCAAATAATCCACCCGATGGCGGAAGAATTGAGCATAGATCCCTCGTTGTCGAAAAAGGCCAAATACCAGTCGCTGGTTCCTCAAATTGAGGCTCTGATAGGCGATGAAAAAGATTTGGTCGCCAACCTCGCAAACATAGCTGCTGCCCTGCGCTTTGGAATGGACTTCTTTTGGGTGGGCTGGTACCTGGTAAAAGAGGGTGAACTGGTGTTGGGACCGTTTCAAGGTCCGGTGGCGTGTACCCGAATTAGTTTTGGGCAAGGTGTTTGCGGTACGGCCTGGAAAAATCAGGAAACTATCGTGGTCAAAGACGTTGAGCAATTCCCCGGACACATTGCTTGTAGCAGTGATTCCAAATCAGAAATCGTGGTGCCTATATTCGACCCATCTGGCGGTGTAGCCATGGTGTTGGATGTGGATAGCAGCGAGCTCAATACATTTGATGAAACGGATGCACAGTTCCTGAAAGACATTGTCTCACTGATTGAAAAAAACCTGTGAGAAGAGCGATAATATACGGGCCGGGGCTCTGCTTCGCATTGCTTTTATTGGCAGGATGTGCCAAGGTCATCAACCCTACAGGTGGCGACAAAGACGAGACACCGCCCAAAATTTTAGTCAGCACTCCCGCTAACTTCTCCACCAACTTCACCGACAACAAAATCCGATTGGAATTTGATGAATTTGTGATCACCAAGGGTTTGTCCAGTCAATTGATCGTCTCTCCCCCTTTGAAGGAAATGCCCGAGGTAAAAGTGAAAGGAAAAGCCATTGAAATCAGCTGGAATGACACCCTACTGGAACAAACCACTTACACCTTCAATTTTGGCGATGGCATCGTTGACAACAACGAAGGCAATCCATTAGACAGCAACCTGTTTGTTTTTTCCACGGGCATCTTCCTTGACTCAATGGACTGGAAGGGATCCGTAAAAAATGCATTTACCCTGGTGCCCGAGCCAGGACTGTTGGTGATGCTTTACAAAAACCTGGAAGATTCAGTCGCCAGTAAGGAACGCCCTACCTATTTCTCCAAAACGAAGGAAGACGGTTCCTTTGAACTGAGCTACATGGCCACAGGCACCTATCAGGCATTCGTGTTAAAAGACAACAACGCCAATTACCTGTTTGACCTGCCCAGCGAAGGCATGGCTTTTCTGGACGATGTGGTGGTCTTACCCAACAAAGATTCTCTGCCCACAGCCTTGATATATTTTGAAGAGGACGTTGAAAAACAATACCTCAAAAAGTCATTGGCTCCCTCATTTGGCAAACTACAGTTTGTGTTTAACCGCGCAGTTGGAGAATCTGGCATTGAGCGACTCAACGGCATCTTAACCGAAGATGACTATTTAACAGAATGGAATGTGGGCCGGGATTCAGTCACTTACTGGCTCACTAACCCACAAGCGGGAGATTCCCTCGAATTGCAAATTGTAGCGGACACCACCATCGATACTGTTTCGCTGGTAGTCCCTTCAAAAGATAGCAAGCAGGCAAAACGCGGCAGTAAATCCAACCGCAAGGGGGGCGGCATCAAATTGGTTGTCCAATCTCCTGCCAAGCGCGGTGGAGCTGACTTTTTCCGACCACTGGGCTTTTATTTAAGCCATCCGTATCAATCGCATGACTTCTCAAAAATCTTTTTTACGACCAAAAAAGATACGGTGATTGACACGCTAACCATTGACTCAGCACAAATCAGCACCGGATTTCGTGACGTCCAGGTGGATTACACCTGGGAACAGGGACGACAGTACAAAATGCTGATTACACCCGATGCCTTCGTGGATATATTTGGATTAACTACCGACACGATGCAGCTTTCTTTTACCGCTTCTTCTGTGGAAGATTACGGCATTTTGGATTTAGACATCGTTCTCGATCAACCCGATCACCAACTGTTGGTGCAACTCCTGGACCCGAATGGAAAAATCGTGCAGGAAGATACCATGAAGCAGGTTGGCACCATGCACTATGAGAACTTGCGCCCCATGCAGTATGGAGTTAAAATTGTTTTTGATGCTAACAACAACGGCAAGTGGGACACCGGTAACTACGGAGCGAAAAAGCAGCCTGAAAAGGTCGTGTTTTATGCCGGTCAAATTGAGATAAGGTCCAACTGGGATCTCGAATTGGAGTGGATCATTGAGCCTACTCCTAAGAAAGAGTAAACCGGTCAGCATCCTTCCTGCAATTCGTTTTTCCTTCCATCAATCCAATACTGGTTAATTCCTTTATTTTCTTCCCTTACAACATTCCACTAGGTCAAACAGGTATCCTACTGGTTAGAAAGTGTATTCTACTAGTTGGCTCTTGCCATCAAGTATCAATATGATTTGATTTGGGCATAATCTAATTATTCATAAAAACATTTAATCATGAAAAGAGTAAATAAAATTTACGCACTTGCCCTTATCTGTTTGACAATTTGCCTCACTTCCTGCGAGAAAGAAGACATCGTTTCAAATGTTAATTCTGTCGACCCCATTGAAGTTGAAACAAATCCAACTTCTGAAAAGGAGTTGGCCATAGCTTCGGAAGCCGCACCAGTGACATTCGCTATTGATATTGATGTTAACGATGCAGAAGTATTGCTAACTCCATTAAAAAATAGCGTTGTGGTAGGACAGCAGTATCTTCATTTTGATGCCAACGAACAAACCCAAATGGTGACTGCTACCATTGAAGATTTTGGTCCAGGACAGTCCTCTCCATTGGAACCAAATCCTGCTCGCATTCTTTATCAAGGTAGTTTTTTCGGAGCGTTGGCCATGTACCTATCTGTGCTATCAAACGGCTTTAGCGGTTGCGCAGGAGACGTTAGCATGGATCCGATAGTCCAGTCTGGAGGCGGAGCCTGGACTGTTTCTGACGGATGCTAAGTTACTTTTGAAAAAGAGCTGTTTCGCGCGCGAAACGGCTCTTTTCATTTTAATGTAAACTGGTCAGCATCCTTCCCGATTGGGAAACGCTTCCTGAATTTTTCCAATTCACTGATTGATAGAGTAGCTGTCAAAATGGTTTCAACATCAGGTGCTGCTGTGGCCATTGGATCTCCTTTTGGATCGATGATGGCGGAATCACCAGTATGTGCTGTTCCCTCTCCCGCTGCGCCAACCCGATTCGTTCCTGCGACATAACATTGATTTTCCATGGCTCTGGCCATGAGCAAGGTGCTCCAAACATTGCTGCGCACAGCGGGCCAGTTGGCCACATACAACAGCAAATCGTATTGCGGATTGCCCGAAGTACCATCCAACGCCTGGTTACGACTCCAAACCGGAAACCGCAAATCGTAGCACACCTGCGGACAAATACGCCAGCCCTTTAATTCGACTATCAAGCGCTCTGAACCTGCTGTAAAATGTTCATTTTCTTCGCCCATGCGAAAAAGATGGTGCTTGTCGTAAGTGGAAATCGTTCCATCGGGGCGCACCCATAAAAACCGGTTGTAGAAGTGGCCATTTTCGGTAATAATAAGACTCCCAGCAATGACACATTCCCGTTGTTTCGCTACAGATTGCATCCAGGTCACGGTAGCACCTTCCATAGTCTCAGCGCATTTTTCGACCTGCATGGAAAAGCCGCTGCTAAATGTTTCGGGCAGTAGAATCAGATCAACATCTGCTGGCACATCGGCCAAATGAGCATCCATGGTTTCCCGATTGCGCATAGCGTCCTCCCAGTGAAGTGACGTCTGGATGAGGGCTAAGCGAAGCAAATCGGTCATGGTAAATCAGATTTTTTGAAGAATTTCTGCGGCTTTTTCGAGCGTCTCGTTTTGCTTGGCAAAACAAAATCGCAGTACCTTGTTGTCTTCGGGGTTGTGGTAAAAGACCGACACCGGAATGGAGGCTACTCCGTGCTCTTTGGTTAGGCGAATAGCAAAATCAGTATCTCCTTCTTCGGTAATTTTCTCGTAACCCAACAATTGGAAATAGGTGCCGGAGGAAGGCATGAGTGTGAACCGTGAGCCTTTGAGCAGGTTGTTGAAATAATCGCGCTTTTCCTGATAGAATTGCGACAATCCCAAATAGTTTTCTTTGTTCTTCAGAAACTCGGCCAGGGCAAATTGCACGGGAGTATTGCAGGTGAACACATTGAACTGATGCACCTTTCGAAACTCCGCCATCAGGTTGGATGGTGCCAGGCAATACCCCATTTTCCATCCAGTGGCGTGAAATGTTTTTCCAAAAGAGGAAACGATAAAACTACGTTCTGCCAATTGTGGGTAACGGGCGACACTTTGATGTTCTAATCCGTCAAAAAGAATGTGCTCATATACCTCATCACTCAAAACAACAATGTCATTGTCTTTTGTGATTTTCGCCAGCTGTTTCATGTCACCTGCCGACAAAGTACTACCTGTTGGATTGTGGGGTGTGTTGATGATGATCATGCGCGTGCGCCTCGTCATCACTTTTTTCACCTCGCTCCAATCGATGCGGTAATCGGGGTATTTGAGCTGTACATAAATGGCCTTGCCACCATTCAATTCAACGGTAGGCGCATAACAATCATAGGCTGGGGTAAAGATGATGACCTCATCCCCTTCCTTGATAAAAGCTGTGATGGCCGTAAAAATAGCCTGGGTAGCACCGGCAGTAATCGTGATTTCCTTTTCAGGATCGTATTTAGCCGAATACAGCTCTTCAGTCTTTTCTGCAATGATTTCGCGCAGCCCCATTACCCCTTGCATGGGCGGGTACTGGTTGAATCCATGATTCATAAAGTGGTATACCCAGTCTATTAATTCTTTGGATACCTGAAAATCAGGAAAACCCTGTGAGAGGTTGATGGCTTGATGTTCGTTCGCCAGTTGTGACATCACCGAAAAAATGGTGGTGCCTACTTTGGGCAATTTGGAACCAATGGTGTTGGGATATACTAGCATGAAAAATGGCTAATCGAAGTGCTCTCTAAAGCGGCTCAAAAATAATTATAAATTGAAGATAGAAAGGAACCGAACGATTATTTATTTGTGAACAGTTCAATGTAAAAAATTGACTATTGGACCAAACGAATTATACTTTCAGGTGGTCTAGGTTCGTTTAAGGCAGTATCTTGTTCCATTGGACATCCCTTTTTCAGGAAAAACATGCCTTGAATACAGCTTATTTTTTTGGCATCTTTTCATCAAGACGGCCAAACCAATTTTCCGAAATCGACTTTATTTTGATGAAACGCATCCCCGTCCTTCTAGTGTTTCTGCTTGGTATTCTTCCATGTTGGGCACAGCAAACTGTCATCAGCGGACGAATTCTCGATCAGGAAAGTGGTGAAAACCTCGTTTTTGCTTCCGTGCAAGTGAAAGAAATCAACCTCGGCACAACCACCAACGAGTATGGATTCTTCTCCCTCACGGTAAACGATGCTGATTTTGCCGGTGAAGAAATTGAAGTACTTGTCTCCTATGTGGGTTACGCCACCCAGTCGGTAATGGTCAAAAAAGGAAGTTCCAAACCGCTAAAAGTCGGATTAGCTGATCAGATAAACAAACTGAAAACAGTGGAAGTCAAGGCGACCCGATCCAAGCAAACTGAAGAACTCAACTCCACGCAAATGAGCACCATTCATGTGCCCATGGAGCAAATTGCTTATATCCCCTCCCTTGGCGGGGAAACCGACATCCTCAAGGTGATGCAACTGATGCCAGGCGTTTCGCGCGGCACAGAAGGTACCACTGGCATGTTTGTCCGCGGGGGTGATGCTGACCAAAACCTGGTGCTGTTGGATGAAGCCCCAGTTTACAATGTGGGCCACCTCTTTGGGTTCTTTTCCGTTTTTAACTCCGATGCCATCAAGGATATGACCATGATCAAAGGGGGCTTTCCTGCACACTACGGAGGAAGGCTTTCTTCCATTCTGGACATCCGAATGAAAGACGGCCACCACAACAAATTTCACGGCTCTGGCGGTGTAGGTCTGCTTTCTTCCAAACTAACGCTGGAAGGGCCCATTGTAAAAGAAAAGGCTTCGTTCCTGGTTTCTGCCAGGCGTACTTACATTGATCAGGTTGTCAGCGCGGTAGGCTCCGAATTGCCTTACTATTTCTACGACCTCAACGCCAAGTTGAACGTGAGTATATCGGATAAAGACCGCATCTATTACAGCGGCTACATTGGAAAAGATGTCCTCAAATTCAGCGACACGGAACAATCGGAAGACGGCTCTGAGGGGGCCCTCGACTTTCGATTTGGCTTTGATTTGGGCAACATCACCAACACCTTGCGGTGGAACCACGTTTATTCCAGTCGACTCTTTTCCAATGTGTCCCTTATCAACACCAATTTCGATTACAACATCAACGGAAAATTTGATTCGAACAACCTGCTGATCAAATCAAAGATTCAGGATTACACGGGAAAAGTCGATTACCAATATTACGCCTCTCCTCAAAATACCATCAAGTTTGGCGCAACCCTCACTCAGCATGTATTCCGACCAAATGTTATCAGCACCAGTGGTGAAATATCGGAGTTCCTGGAAAGCGGTGACGGTGGTAAAATCGACTTTCAGGAGACTGCTGTTTACTTTAATTCTGACCGTGAACTCATTGGTTCCTTGCTAAAAGTCAACTTCGGAGGGCGGTTTTCAGCCTCGAAAGTGGAGAGCAAATTTTACACTGGTATCGAGCCACGCCTTTCACTTCGATATTCGTTGACAGAGTTTGCTGCTGTTAAAGCCAGTTACTCTCGCATGAAGCAATACCTGCACCGTGTTTCCAGTTCAACAGTCGCCTTGCCAACAGACTTGTGGTACCCCGTCACAGACAATGTAAAGCCACAATCTGCCGATCAGGTTGCCGTGGGCTTTCACTACCTCTTTCCCAAGCTTAAAACCGCTTTAACCATTGAGGGCTACTACAAGTGGATGGATAATTTGATTGAATACCGTGAAGGTGCCAACCTCATTCTCAACAACAATTTTGAAGATGAGCTGGTGCAGGGCAAAGGTGATTCCTATGGAATGGAGTTCCTCCTAAAACGGGACGAAGGCCGGTTCATCGGATGGATCGGCTATACGCTATCGTGGGCCACACGGGATTTTGAAGAACTGAATGGCGGCAAAACCTTCTTTGCGAAATACGATCGCAGGCACGATTTATCCATTGTTGGTACTTACAAAATCAGCAAGCGCCTGACATTTGCCGCCACCTGGGTCTACGCCACTGGCTCCCGTTTCACGGCCCGAACGGGCCAATACCTCGTGCCGAATCCGGCACTCACGGGTATTCAGGTCATTCCCATTTATACTGAACGCAATGCCGTTGCCATGTCAGCCTCGCACCGCCTGGATTTAAACTTTGTTGTCAAATCCAAGGAGGCCCGCAAGTTTCGGAGTGAGTGGCATTTCGGTGGTTACAACATTTACAACCGCGCCACCCCTTACCGTATCAATATCACGCCCATTGAGAATGGTATTGGGTACAAGTATGAACAACCTGGATTGTTTGGATTCATTCCGTCCATCGCCTATAACTTTAAGTTTTAACAGACATGAAGAAGCTATTTTATCTTCCTTTATTACTCCTTGCTTTCTCTGGTTGTCAGCCAGATCCGCTGCCGTTAGACATCGAAAGTGCAGAAACAAAACTGGTCATCGCCTCTCAAATTGTGCCCAATGAATTCATGCTGGTTACCGTGACCAAAAGTTTCGGTGCCTTGGAAAGCCGCTCTCAAACTATTGCAATCGACTCTACTGAAGAAGATTCTGTGTCCAATGAGCTCCTGGAACAAATCATTGTGGCAAATGCCCGTGTTACCGTTTCCTACCTGGATATAACCGACACCCTCACCTATGCGGGAAATGGACTCTACACCAGTGTTTCGACACCGCAATTTCTCAACGTGGATTACGTATTACAGGTAGAAGATTCCTTGTCTGGTTTGACAGCTTCTTCGACAGAGCGAATGTTGGAATTGGTGCAGTTTGAGAACATTGAAGCCATCAGAGCCACCTCCAACAACCTCGAATTTGTGCAAGTTGATTACGGGATCCAAGACCCTGAAGGTCCCAATTGGTACATGGTCAATTTCTACGCATCCAGAGGAACCAATGATTTTTCCCCATTCAACTTAAACGCTGCCCGAACGGAAACCGTCCTTTTGAGCGATCAATCTTACGCCACCAATATGATCAACAGTTCCCATAAATTATATGATTGGGAAGACGACACGGTAATCGTAGCCGTATCTAACATCAGCCGCGACTATTTCGACTACCTGGCTTTGCGCCAAAAAAGTGGAGACAGTGTGAGTGAATTTTTGAGTGAACCGATAAGCTACCCGAGCAACGTCAACAACGGATACGGGTATTTCACCACCCACTATCCAGACGTCAGAGTTTTTACAGTTCCGCAGTAATCCAGCTCTATTTGGTAAGGCTGGCCTTCAGGAATGAACGGTTCATGCGGGCAATGTTTTCCAAAGAAATTCCTTTGGGGCATTCTACCTCACATGCTCCGGTGTTGGTGCAATTACCAAAACCTTCTTCATCCATTTGGTTCACCATGTTGATGACCCGCTGGTTTGCCTCAATTTTTCCTTGCGGAAGCAATTCGAGTTGTGAAACCTTCGCAGAAACAAACAACATAGCGGATGAATTCTTGCAAGTAGCAACACAGGCACCACAACCGATGCAGGTGGCAGCGTCAAACGCCTTGTCAGCATCTTCCTTTGGAATTGGAATGGCGTTAGCGTCTTGTGTATTCCCAGATGTGTTGACGGAAACATAACCGCCAGACTGAATGATTCTGTCAAAGGCACTGCGGTCAACCACCAAATCTTTTACTACCGGAAATGCTTTCGCTCTCCAGGGTTCGATGTAAATGGTTTCACCGTCATTGAACGAACGCATGTGCAACTGGCAAGTAGTAATTCCTCTTCCAGGTCCGTGTGCCTCTCCATTGATGTGGAGGCTACACATACCGCAAATTCCTTCGCGGCAATCATGGTCAAAAGCTACAGGCTCCTCCCCTTTTTCAATGAGTTGGTTGTTCAAGAGGTCCAACATCTCCAAAAAAGACATATCCCCAGAAATATCAGTGACTGGATAGTCGACTATTTTCCCGGCATCGTTAGGTCCGTTTTGTCTCCAGATTTTTAAGGTCAAGTTCATGGTTCCGACTTTTAGTACCTGTTTATTCTACTTGTAGCTTCGTTGTTTCAACTCGATGTTATCAAACACGAGGTCTTCCTTGTGCAACTTGGCATCTTTTGGCTCGCCCATGTATTCCCAGGCTGATACGTGCTTATAGTTAACATCATCGCGTTTTGCTTCGCCTTGTTGTTCTCCGTCTAATTCAACGGATTCTTCACGGAAATGGCCTCCACATGATTCTTCACGCTCCAGTGCATCCTTGCACATCAGTTCACCCAATTCCATCAGGTCAGCGACACGGCCAGCCTTTTCCAGCTCCTGGTTGAATTCATTCAATTTACCTGGAACACGCACTTCTTTCCAGAACTCCGCACGTAATTTTTGAATTTCATCAATCGCTCCTTTGAGCCCTTCCGCATTGCGCGACATGCCGCAATGTTCCCACATGATTTTCCCCAAACGGGTGTGGAAGTGGTCAACACTTTTGGTTCCCTTGTTGGAAATAAAGTGCTCCAAACGTTCTTTCACGGCTTTTTCAGCTTCGTCAAATTCCGCTGTATCCGTTGGGATAGAACCTGTACGAATGTCATCGGCCAAATAATCTCCAACAGTATAAGGAGCAACAAAATAACCGTCCGCCAATCCTTGCATCAAAGCCGATGCTCCCAAACGGTTCGCACCGTGGTCAGAGAAGTTAGCTTCTCCCAAAGCATAGCAGCCAGGAATACTGGTCATCAGGTTGTAATCTACCCAAACGCCACCCATTGTATAATGGACCGCTGGAAAAATCTTCATCGGAGTTTCATACGGATTGTCATCCGTAATCTTTTCGTACATCTGGAACAGGTTGCCGTACTTGGCACTGACTGTTTCTTTGCCGAACTTCAGAATTTGTTCTTTTGTAGGATTGTGCTCCCCTTTTGCCAGGGCAGCTTCCTTACCATAACGTTGAATGGCCGATGCAAAATCCAGGAAGACCGCTTGTCCGGTCTTGTTGACACCATATCCGGCATCACAACGCTCTTTTGCTGCACGAGAAGCAACGTCTCTAGGCACGAGGTTCCCAAAAGCAGGATAACGTCTTTCCAGGTAGTAGTCGCGATCTTCAGCCTTAATCTCGACAGGCTTCAACTTACCTGAACGAATGGCTTCAACATCTTCTTTATTCTTCGGTACCCAAATCCGTCCATCGTTACGCAGCGACTCTGACATCAGCGTTAACTTCGACTGGTGATCTCCTGAAACAGGAATACAGGTTGGGTGAATTTGCGTGTAGCAAGGGTTGGCAAAATGGGCGCCTTTCTTGTGAATTTTCCAGGCAGCCGTTACGTTTGATCCCATGGCATTGGTCGACAGGAAAAAGACGTTCCCATAACCACCGCTGGCAATTATTACCGCATGTGCTGAATGGCGCTCGATCTCTCCGGTAACCAGGTTACGGGCGATGATACCACGGGCTTTTCCGTCCACCTTCACCAAATCCAGCATTTCGTGGCGGTTGTACATCTGTACTTTCCCTTTGGCAATTTGTCGCGAGAGGGCAGAGTATGCACCCAACAGCAATTGCTGGCCAGTTTGTCCACGAGCATAGAAAGTACGTGAGACCAAAACTCCACCGAAAGAACGGTTATCAAGCAAACCACCGTAATCGCGTGCAAAAGGAACTCCCTGAGCAACACATTGGTCAATGATGTTAGCAGATACCTCAGCCAACCGATACACATTCGCTTCTCTGGAACGGTAGTCACCTCCTTTTACGGTATCGTAAAACAAGCGGTAAGTACTGTCTCCATCACCCTGGTAGTTTTTGGCAGCATTGATACCTCCTTGCGCAGCAATGGAGTGCGCTCTGCGCGGGCTGTCTTGAAAACAAAAAGCCTTCACATTGTACCCCAACTCTGCCAGCGATGCAGCAGCTGAGCCTCCGGCCAATCCGGTTCCAATAACAATGATATCAATCGACCGCTTGTTAGCAGGATTAACCAGGTTGATTTTATTCTTGTGGTTGGTCCATTTATCAGCTAATGGTCCTTCCGGTATTTTTGCATCTAATTCACTCATAACCTAAGCTATTTGACTCTAGGAATTAAAGAATACGAATACGGGGATAATGGCAAAAGCCAAAGGGATGACAATGGCAAAAGCATATCCCACTTTCTTAATGATAGGCGTGTAGGTTGGGTGATTGATACCCAACGTTTGAAAGGCACTCCAAAATCCATGGTAGAGGTGAAATGCCAAAGCGGCCATGCTCAACACATAAATGGCAACATACCACCAATCGCCAAATGAATTCACTACTACGGAATACATATCAGGTAACCCTGCCGGGTCAAGGGGCATCGGGTCAGAGCTATGACTATACTTCCACCAGAAGTTGCCCATGTGAATGACGATGAACACCAATATGGCAGTTCCAAGTACTCCCATGTTGCGTGAAGACCAGATGGAGTTCGCCTGTGGTTTGTTGTACACGTAATTGACTGGTCTGGCCTGCTTGTTTTTTAAAGACAAAAGCAGCAATCCGTCCACCGCGTGGAAGAGGATGCTGAAATAATTGACGTAAGCAATAATTTTGATCGGAATAAAGGTCGTCATAAACTGGGTGTACTCATTGAAACTCAGTTGTGCCGAGTCTCCCAGGAGTAAAGGCAAGTTGCCCGCAAGGTGAGTAACCAGGAAAAGGCATAGAAATAACCCAGTCAGAGCCATCCAATATTTCTTGACAAGAGATGACTTTATCAATGCTGAAGAACTACTCATAATGATGAATTTTCGCGTAAATGTAGCCGGGCAAATTTATGCTCTAAGGTTCTGTCTGCCAAGGTAGCCTATTATTTAGATCTATTCTTAATAAGCATCTCTTTCATCCTGTCAATCCCATTCCATCCACCGTTTACTACCGACAACGAATAACAAGAACAATTTTGCCGCTATGAAGTTCATTGCGACCCATAAAAATTTGCCTTTTACCCTATTTGCGTTAAGTCCACTTAATCTTCTAAATTTGGGTTCCTGTAAAAATCGAATTATGAAATACCACCAGATAGATTCCCAACTTTTTATTGCTTCCCGCAAAAAGTTCGCTGCAAAAATGGCTGCTAATTCACTGGCCATTTTTAATTCCAACGACATCATGCCTACCAATGCTGATGGTCACATGCCTTTTCAGCAAAACAACGACCTCTTCTATTTGTCAGGCGTAGATCAGGAGGAGTCTATTTTGGTCATTTTCCCGAATGCGACTTCGGACCAGCACAAAGAGGTGCTTTTCCTTAAAGAAACCAGCGAACTGATTGCTATCTGGGAGGGTGCTAAACTCGATAAAAAACAGGCGTTTGAAGTATCAGGAATCAAAACGGTTTATTGGCTCGACCAGTTCGAAACCATCATGAAAACGTTGATGTCGGAAGCTCAAAATGTGTACTTCAATTCGAACGAACATTTACGCGCCCATGTCATTGTGGAAACCAGAGACGTGCGGATGCAAAATGAATTTCGCAAAAAGTACCCGCTCCACACCTATTTAAGGAGTGCTCCTTTTATGCACCAGCTGCGGGCCATTAAACACCCCATCGAAATTGAGTTAATTCAAAATGCCTGCGACATCACCGAAAAGGGACTGAGACGCATTTTAAAGTTCATCAAGCCCGGTGTGATGGAATACGAAATCGAAGCGGAGTTGATGCACGAATTTTTGCGTAACCGCTCACGCGGATTCTCTTATGAACCCATTGTGGGCTCGGGAGCCAGTGCCTGTGTTTTGCATTACATCGACAACAACAAAGAATGCAAAGACGGAGATGTCATCCTCATGGATTTTGGAGCAGAGTACGGAAATTACGCTTCCGACTTAACCCGCTCTGTTCCTGTAAATGGCCGCTATACCGATAGACAAAAGCAAGTTTACAATGCGGTTTTGAGCGTGATGAAAGCTGCCACTCAAATGCTGCGCCCCGGCACTTACCTGAACGAATACCACAAAGAGGTTGGTAAACTTATGGAAGCCGAATTGCTCCAATTGGGCCTGATCGACTCAACAGACATCAAAACCCAGGACCCAAACTGGCCAGCTTATAAAAAGTATTTTATGCACGGCACTTCCCACTACCTCGGATTGGATGTGCATGACGTTGGCTTGTGGAATGTGCCCATCGAAGCGGGCATGGTTTTCACCTGCGAACCGGGTATCTACATTCAGGAAGAGGATCTCGGCATCCGCATTGAAAATGACATTCTAGTCACGGATGGCGCTCCAGACGACCTCATGAAAAATATTCCCATCGAAATCGAAGAAATCGAGGACGCCATGAACAGCTAATTCGGTTCCGGCAGAAGCACCGCCATGGAAAAATTCATTGCATTCAAAGGAGGACACATACGTTGTCTGGATGAAGGCAAAGGACGCGCCTTGGTGCTACTGCATGGGTTTCTCGAATCAGCTGACATGTGGGCAGCATTTGTCGACACACTCCAAAAATCGTTTCGTGTTATCAGCATCGATTTGCCCGGGCATGGACAATCTGACTGTTTTGGTTACGTGCACCCCATGGAGCTTATGGGAGACGCTGTAAAAGCAGTGCTGGACGATTTGAATATTCGGAAATGCGTGGTAGTTGGACATTCAATGGGAGGGTATGCAGCTCTTGCATTTGCTGAAAATCATCCTGACCATGTAAAGGGTTTGTGCTTGTTTCATTCCACTGCTCAGGCCGACACTCCACAAAAAAAGAAGGACCGCGACCAAGCCATTAACCTGGTTAAGGCCAACCACAAGTCATTTATCCGAATGGCACTTCCATTGCTATTTCGCCCTAAAAACAGGGCCCTCTTCCGACCGGAGATCAACACGTTGAAGGCGCAGGCACTGAAAACTTCCAAACGAGGGATCGTTGCTTGTTTACGGGGGATGAAAGACCGACTCAACCGAGAGGTCATCCTGCGGTTTGCCCCTTATCCCGTTTTCTTTATCATCGGTGCGAAAGACACGGTAATTCCAATGGAAAAAGTGATTCCGCAAGCCAAACTGGCAGAGAAAACAGGGCATATAATTCTGCAAGATGCGGGACACATGGGCTTCATAGAAGCACAAGAGGAATCCCTGAAAGCACTGAAGCAATTTGCCCGAAAATGTTACTGAGTTGAGGTCAGGCAAGCGCATTGGTCTCTTACGCAACCAAATCCTTTGGGAAAACCCCCTTTTTTAGGTATTTTTGTCGCGAATTCGACACTTATTTAGACTCGTTCTAAATTAATTAGTGGCCGATAGCAACAATAACAACGCATTAATTGTTAGTTGAGCGATGATAACAGTTTCAGAAGGAGCCAAAGAGGAAGTATCTCGCCTCATGGCCGAAGATAAAATAGAGAGGAATGCCTTCATCCGTGTAGGCGTTGAAGGTGGCGGCTGTTCAGGTCTGATTTATCAATTGGACTTCGACACCCTGGAAAAAGAAGAAGACAAAGTCTTTGAAGACAAGGGCGTAAAAGTGGTCGTTGACAAAAAGAGTTTTCTCTACCTGATAGGAACCGAGCTGGACTACCAGGGAGGCTTAAACGGAAAAGGATTTAGTTTCATTAATCCCAATGCCAGCCGCACCTGTGGCTGCGGAGAGAGTTTCTCAATCTAAGACTATGGCGAACAAGGAAGATGCGCTTTTAGAGGAAGTAACCAACGCGGAGTACAAGTACGGGTTTGTTACCGACATTGATTCAGACAAGGCTCCTAAGGGGTTGACTGAGGATACCATTCGACTTATTTCTGCCAAAAAGAATGAGCCGGAATGGATGCTTGAATTTCGTTTGAAAGCTTTCCGCAATTGGCTAACAATGACAGAGCCGGAATGGGCGCATGTTCGTTATCCAAAAATTGACTTTCAGGACATTCACTACTACGCTGCTCCAAAACCCAAAAAGGAATTGGAAAGTCTGGATGAAGTAGACCCCGAATTGCTGGATACCTTCAAAAAGCTAGGCATTTCCATCGAAGAGCAAAAGCGCTTGACCGGAGTGGCTGTTGACATCGTAATAGACAGTGTCTCGGTAAAAACGACTTTCTCCAACAAGCTGGCTGAGTTGGGCATTATATTTTGCTCATTCAGTGAAGCCGTGCAAGAACACCCCGAGCTGATAAAAGAATACATGGGCCGCGTAGTTCCACCTACGGATAACTTCTATGCTGCACTCAACTCTGCCGTTTTTACGGATGGGTCATTTTGTTACATTCCAAAAGGCGTGCGTTGCCCCATGGAATTGTCGACTTACTTCCGCATCAATGAAGCGAATACCGGACAATTTGAACGAACGCTTATTGTGGCCGATGAAGGTAGCTATGTGAGTTACCTTGAAGGTTGCACTGCTCCCATCCGAGACGAAAATCAATTGCATGCCGCAGTGGTAGAAATCTTCGCGATGGACAATGCTGAGGTCAAATACTCAACGGTGCAGAACTGGTATCCGGGAAACAAGGAGGGCAAAGGTGGCATTTACAATTTTGTTACCAAGCGTGGTTTGTGCGATGGGCATCATTCAAAAATTTCCTGGACACAAGTGGAAACAGGTTCGGCCATCACCTGGAAATACCCAAGCTGTGTGCTGAAAGGAGATAATTCTGTCGGTGAATTTTACTCTGTTGCTGTGACCAACAATCACCAGCAAGCAGACACCGGCACCAAGATGATTCACATTGGCAAAAACACCAAAAGTACCATCATCTCCAAAGGAATTTCCGCAGGTTTTAGCAACAACAGCTACCGTGGATTGGTGAAAATTAACAAGAGCGCTACCAACGCCCGCAACTTTTCGCAATGCGATTCTTTGCTGATGGGCGACCAATGTGGTGCGCATACTTTTCCTTACATAGAAGTAGGCAACAGCTCAGCCAAAATCGAGCACGAGGCCACCACTTCTAAAATTGGGGAAGACCAAATTTTCTATTGCAACCAGCGGGGCATTGAAACAGAAAAAGCAGTGAGCCTCATCGTAAACGGCTACGCCAAAGAGGTACTTAACAAGCTGCCCATGGAGTTTGCAGTGGAAGCGCAAAAATTATTAGCCATTTCCCTCGAAGGAAGCGTTGGCTAGGCTATTAATGGGTTTTTATTCGAATGTCAGGTCGAGTGTTTCGGTGCAGCGATAGCGAAATCCGAAATGTATCGAGAACTGTAAGGAGCTAAAAAGAGTTAGGATTTTTATAACCAGGATATTGAAATGTTAAGCATTAAGAATTTACAAGCAGGAATAGAAGAAAAAGCCATTATCAAGGGGCTGAATCTGGAAGTAAAAGCAGGAGAAGTGCATGCCATTATGGGACCAAATGGTTCTGGGAAAAGTACATTAGCCTCAGTTTTGGCAGGCCGTGAAGATTATGAAGTTACTGGAGGTTCAGTTACTTTTGAAGGTGCCGATTTGTTGGAGTTAGCTCCCGAAGAGCGCGCTGCCGAAGGACTTTTTCTAGCTTTTCAATACCCCGTAGAAATTCCAGGAGTGAGTAACATCAACTTTCTGAGAACAGCCATCAACGAGATTCGGGCTTACAAGAAACTGGATCCAATGTCGGCCAAAGACTTTTTGAAAATGGTCAGGGAACGCTCCAAGCTGGTTGAGCTGGATGGCGGATTGGCCAACCGGTCGGTTAACGAAGGTTTTTCAGGTGGTGAAAAAAAGCGCAACGAAATTTTTCAAATGGCCATGCTTGAGCCCAAATTATCCATTCTGGATGAAACGGATTCGGGTCTTGACATTGATGCCTTGCGCATTGTGGCCAAAGGTGTCAATACCTTGAAGTCGGAAAAAACCGCCTCCATTGTTATTACGCATTATCAAAGGTTATTGGACCACATCATTCCCGACTTTGTGCACGTGATGTACAACGGGCGTATTGTTAAGTCAGGTACAAAAGAATTGGCACTTGAACTGGAAGCAAAAGGCTATGACTGGATCAAGGAAGAACTTACTGAAGCAGTTTGATTGCAAGATTTAAGCTATGAGTATCACTACTGAAGCAATGAGTGTCAAGGATAAACTCCGCAAGCGTTTGGCTACTTCCACCGCTATCTCGGGGAAGATCCAAGGTTTACAGGAAACTGCCTTTGCGGCCCTCGAAAACCAGGAACTGCCAACTACCCGAGACGAATACTGGAAGTACACGCGCATCACGCCTTTCTTAAAAAAGGACTTTATTCCAGGCCAACCAGAAACAACTGTTGACCCAATTTCCTATCAGATCGAAGGATTGGACTGTTACTCGTTGGTTTTTGTCAATGGAGTCTATTCTGAGAAATTGTCCGATCTTCCTTCCGGAGACACACTTCAACTGCGGCCTTTTTCCGAGATGACAGTTGCAGAAATTGCCGCTCAAAAAAATCACCTGGGTCAACTGGCAGAATTTGAAACGCAGATTTTTACGGCACTCAATACAGCTTATGCCACTGACGGTTCTTTTGTTTCTTTGAAAGCAGGGACTGTTTTAGAAAAACCGCTGCACCTTGTTTACGTGCAGATAGGCAATCAAACGGGCATCCAAACAAGAAACCTGTTGGTGTTTGAAACCAATTCACAGGCCACCATCATTGAGTCACATCAATCACTTGGCGGTGTGGAAGCATTGACCAACACGGTCTCAGAAATCGTGGTGGCGGCTAACGCAAACATTGATCATTACCTCTTGCAATACATTGGTGACAACAGTGCCTATGTTGGCTCAACCAACGTCATTCAAGAGAATGATAGCCAATACAGTTTAACAACTTTGACCCTTCGCGGCAGAATGGTGCGCAACAACACCAACGTGCAAGTGAACGGAACGGGTTGCTTTACACAGCTCAACGGCATTTACCTCACCAAGGGCAAACAGCATGTAGACAACCATACGCTGGTTGATCACCTACAGCAGCATTGCAACAGCAGTGAGCTTTACAAAGGCATCATGGACGAGCAATCGACCGGTGTTTTTAACGGCAAAGTTTTCGTGCGCCAGGCTGCTCAAAAGACCAACGCCTTTCAGTCGAATCAAAACATCCTGCTTTCCGATGACGCTACGGTCAATTCGAAGCCTGAATTGGAAATCTATGCGGATGACGTGAAATGCAGCCATGGCTCAACCACCGGCCAGCTAGATGAAGAAGCTATCTATTACCTGCGTACCCGTGGAATAGGTGAAGCTGCTGCACGAAGGCTGATGGTGCAGGCATTTGTTTCTGATGTTGTGAATCAAATCAAAGTGGAGCCGCTGCGCCAAAAAATAGAACAACACATTGCCCACCGATACGAGGGATTATCATGATTACAGAACAGTCCTCCATAGCTCCTTTTGATGTGCTGGAAATTCGAAAGGATTTCCCCATTCTGGAGCAAGAGGTGTACGGGAAACCGTTGGTGTATTTCGACAATGCTGCTTCCTCTCAAAAGCCGATACAGGTAATTGATGCTATCAGCAATTACTACCTCACGACCCACAGCAACATTCACCGTGGGGTCCATTTTCTGAGCCAGAAAGCGACTCAGGCGTACGAGGATGGACGCGAAAAAATGCGCGCATTTATCAACGCAGAAAAGACACACGAAATCATTTTTACCAAAGGTACTACGGATGCTATTAATTTAGTAGCACACTCCTTTGGCCGGAGCCATTTAAATGCTGGTGATGAAGTCGTTATCTCCACCATGGAGCACCACTCCAACATTGTGCCGTGGCAAATGATTTGCGAGGAAAAAGGAGCCAAACTACGCGTCATCCCGATCAACGATGCTGGTGAGTTACTGATGGAAGAGTACAAAAAACTACTCAATGCCAAAACTAAGCTGGTGGCCGTTAACCATGTTTCCAATGCGCTGGGCACCATCAACCCAGTCAAGGAAATCATTGCGTTAGCACACAGCCACGACATCCCGGTACTCATTGATGGAGCCCAAGCTGCACCGCACATGCAGCTGGATATGCAGGAATTGGATTGTGACTTTTACGCCCTGTCTTCACACAAAATGTACGGTCCAACTGGAGTGGGTATTTTGTACGGAAAAGAGAAATGGTTAGAAGCCATTCCCCCTTATCAGGGTGGTGGTGAGATGATTAAGACGGTGACTTTTGAAAAGACCACCTACAATGAATTGCCGCACAAGTTTGAGGCAGGCACACCTAACATTGCCGGAGGAATCGGCCTTGGTGCTGCCATTGACTACCTCAACAACATCGGCCTGGAAAACATTGCTGCCCACGAACACGAATTGTTGACGTATGCCACGGAAAAGTTGCTGGCCATCGAAGGCATTCGTATCATTGGAACGGCTCAGGAAAAAGCCAGTGTGGTCTCTTTTCTACAAGGTGATACTCACCCCTATGACACCGGCACGTTGCTGGACAAAATGGGATTTGCCTTGCGCACAGGACACCATTGCACCGAGCCGCTGATGAATCGCTTTGGCATATCAGGTACACTCAGGGCATCTTTTGCCGTGTACAATACCAAAGGTGAAATTGATAGCATGATAAAGGCAGTTGAACGAGCTAAAGCTATGCTCTCTTAAACTACTGAACTGTGACAATAGCTGCGATACAAGAAGAGATAATTGACGAATTCAGCTTGTTTGACGACTGGTTGGATAAATACGAACACATCATTGAAATTGGCAAAGAGCTGGAGCCAATGGATGCAGGCTTCCAAACGGAAGACAACCTGGTCAAAGGCTGTCAATCTCAAGTTTGGCTGCATGCAGCTATGGAAGGCGAGCAATTGGTCTTTCAGGCAAATAGTGATGCCATCATAACCAAAGGTCTCGTGGCATTGATGGTTCGGGTGCTTTCCGGACATCGTCCCGAAGAAATTGCGCAGGCCGATATGGCGTTCATCGAGGCCATCGGTTTGCACGAACATTTGTCGCCAACCCGCTCGAACGGTTTGGCCTCAATGGTGAAAAAAATGAAGATGTTTGGTCTGGCTTATCAGGCGAAACAAATGAAATAAAACAACTGCTTTATTGCATGCAAGTAGAGATGGAGTTGGATAAAAAAGTCATGGAAAACACAGTGATCGAAGTTTTGAAAACAATCTTCGATCCTGAGATTCCGGTGGACATATACGAGTTGGGTCTCATCTACAATATCAAAGTGGATGACGATGTCAATGTATTTATTGAAATGACCCTCACCTCTCCTGCCTGTCCGGTAGCAGAAACTTTACCCGTGGAGGTCGAAGAAAAAGTCGCAGGTATAAAAAGCGTTCAATCCGCGAAAGTTGAAATCGTTTTTGATCCTCCCTGGGACAAAGACATGATGAGCGAAGAAGCCCAATTGGAATTGGGATTTATTTAGCCTTATGGAAGAAATTGTCAATAAAGTCGCCAAAAGCGGGTTGGTAACTATCGACCTGGAAACCTTCTATCCAGAGGGTGAGCGCGTGCTGTTTGACATCAAAGACTGCCTTTGGCAAGAGCTCGCCCTCCGGGAAAAAGACTTCCGTGCATTTGTAAAAGAACATGACTGGTCGAATTATCAGGACCAATTTGTTGCCCTGCATTGTTCGGTTGACGCGATTGTACCCCATTGGGCATACATGCTGCTGGCCACTGCTTTGCAACCTTATGCCAAAAGAGTTGTTTACGGACAAATCGAACAATTGGAATCGGCCTTGTTTTTTGAAGCACTGGCACAAGTCAAAGCGGAGGAATACCAAGATGCCCGCGTGGTGATAAAAGGGTGCAGCAAACTTCCTGTGCCCGTTTCGGCATACGTTGAGCTAACGCGTTTATTGCGCCCGCATGCCCGCAGCATTATGTATGGAGAACCTTGCTCCACTGTACCGCTGTACAAAAAGCCGAAGGCCTAACTTACCAATCTACATTGGCCATCAACGAGCGAAGAGCCGCTGGTTTCCAGCTGTAACTCCCCTCCTCCTCCATTTCTATGCGCCTCCAATTCAGGTAGGCCACTACTTTTGCGTTTTCGAGTCCACGCTCTTCCAATTCGCGGCACTTTTTGCTGGCATGCAAATGACTGGAAAAACGGCCGGCTGTGTAGACAAATTCTCCGGTGCGCATGATTTCGAAACTGATGTTTTCCGATTCAGGTAGTTTGTCCCAAGAAAGCTGCTGGCCTGACTCGCCAAACTGTACTTTGTAACACATTTCATTTTGTATGGCTTTTGTGTCGGCCAACAGCTCAGGATCTGCCTCAAGACCACTTTTGTTTTCCTGCAAGGTCAAGGCGTCTAGCAGAGAAATGGGGTTGTAGTTAAAGAAAGCCACTACTTTGACTTCGTAGAATCCCTCATTGTTGAGGTGGCGTTTGATCGAATCGGCATTGTAAAAGGACCGGTAAATCCCGGCATAGTAGACGACTCCATTTCCGATTTGAACAGAAGTGGTCGGTATCTCTTCCGCCAGTTCCGGTAATTCGAAAGGTACCGGCCCAATTTTCAGTTGATAAACCAATCCGTTGGGGATGGTAAAATATCCTGGTTCGGTAGCGTTAATAGCACTGATAAAGACCAACATGGTCAGAAAAGCGAGAATAATAGGCACTATCTTTTTCATGGCGAGTTGTGTTTTGGTGAAACATGAAGTAACTCCGTGCGGAATTACCCGGCCAATTGCTGATAAGTGCTGATAAAAGGTTCAGGTGATGGTTTAAAACGTACTGCTGTTGGTAAGGAAGGATTGCTGCGCAGAAAACCCTGATTCTATGAAAAAGACTTACACGGCCAAACAATAGTTGCCCAGGCGGGTCGAAAATAAACCTACTATTAGACAAAAGGCTAATTTTGAGGGACGCGGCAGAATATTGTTTCGACAAATGACTAATATGTCAGTTGTTCCATTCGTTCAAAATCAAACAAAGTTCTGCGTCTGAGTTCGTAATAATTGGTCCAAAAGGTTTGCAAAGAAGAATAATAGCCTTGCTTGGCAGAATCCTTTTCCTGCAACGCTACATTTAAATCAAGGATGTCAATTTTACCTATCTCGTAGCGCTTCTTGCTAATGTAGTAACGCTTTGCCGCTACTTCGTCCGTCTTTTTTGCTACCGCCAGTTGCTGCCGCGACATGCTAAACTGGTTGACAAAAAGCAGAATGTCTTGTTTGAAATTCAATTGGTCCTGTTGCACATTGAGGTCGGTCAATTCCTTGTTAGCCACAGCGGTGCGCACTTGTGACTTGGCCCTACCCCAATCCAACACCGGGATGCTGAACCCAACATTCAGTCGCTGTTGGTCTTGTGGACTATTGTAAGCATTTTCGACCAGCACGGCATTTTGTGTCAGACCATAGCTGGCGGTCAAATCAAGGCTCAGGCCGCTCTCTCCCCTTGCACGCGCCACGTCTCGCTCGGCCTCAAGAAGTTGACGATCGTATTGAATGGTCTCCTTGCGATTGTCCACCGCCTTTTTCAATGCAGCATCCGGACTTACCGAAAATTGGGGTATTTCTGTAGGAGGAACTAAAGAAAACTGTTCCTCTCCAGTCATTCCTAAAAAGATGCCCAACTGCAAATTGGCCTGCTGAATGTCAAGGGATGCCTGCGATAAATTGTTTTGAGAATTCATCACTGTCAACTCCATTTGCAACAAGTCATCTTCTGCAATCTTACCCAGGTTGTAGCGGCCTGTGGCAATCTGAAAAAGGGTGTCGTTATTGGCCAGGTTCTTCTCGGCAATTTCATAGTTCTTCTGAGCAATCAACAAGGAAAAAAAGCGATCGACCGCTTGCACAGCAGCTGCCTCCATACCTTCATTAAACTCCCGCTTGGACTCTTCGTACTTCATCGGCTCAATCTTCTTATCCCACCGTAGGTTGTTGAAGCCAAACAAGGGCTGCGTGTAGCTGATGGATGCCGGAACAGCAGTATATTGGTCAGAAGAAGCTCCATCCCCACTCACATTGATCACCGACCGTGTCAGGGAGGACCCAATGCCAATGGAACCTCCGGTCGCTCCAATGCTCTGATTCAACCGAAGATCGGCCAATGGCGAGTAACTGGTGCTGCTTACAAAGGTTTGCGTACCATCAAACAATGTGACCGGACGGATGGACCGGTTCAAATCGGGCAATGAGCCCGACAAGGTCAATTGGGGCAAGTAATTTGATTTATAGACTCTGTACGTCCAGTATTTGTTATCCAAAACGGTGTTGACCCGTTTAGCTTCTGGAGAGTTTTTTTGGGCCATGTCGATCACCTGCTCCAACGTCAGGACCAGCTGATCGCCATTCTGAGCGAAGGCTGCCGTACCCGAAAAAAGCAGGATTATGGCCATCCAATTTTTAATCACCTTATTCATAGCGCAGAGAATTGATGGGGTTTTGTTCGGAAGCGCGTTTGGCGGGCATGATTCCAAAAATCAACCCAACAAGAACCGAAAACAAAAAGGAGATGAACACTGAGAAATAGCCGATAATCGTGGGTTGTCCAAAAAAGAAACTGACGATGTAACAAATGATGATGCCCAGAATAACTCCGATTACTCCACCAGATAGACTCAACAGAATCGACTCAAAAAGAAACTGCATCACAATGTCTCGCTTTCTGGCTCCTAATGCCATTCGCAAACCAATTTCCTTGATGCGCTCCAACACTGAGGCCAGCATGATGTTCATGATGCCTATTCCTCCGATGAGCAAAGACAAAAAGGCAATTCCTCCAATAACAAAGCTGAAGGTATCCTTGGCTCTTTCCTGTTGTTTCAAGAGCAACTCAGGCACTTCCACCGAAAAATCCTCTCCGTTCAAATGCCTCCTTTGCAGCAGCCTCGAAATGATCTCCGCAGTAGATGCCAATTGTCCCGTTTCTTTGACTTTAACTGTCAACCGATCCAGTTGGTGGTAATTCTGATTTTCACTACCTGAAGATTCATCGTCTTCATCATCATCGTTGCCTCCTCTTGCCCCGGTGGTCAATTTTCCTGCGCCAATTTTAGCTCGGTTCTTATACCGCACCAACACCGTTTGAATAGGCGTGTAAACATCCACGTTGTAATTTCGGATTTTAAGCGCAGAAATAGCCTTGTCATTGATCATGCGTTCTTCCAGCACTCCAACGACCTGTAGCCAAATGGGGCCGCATTTGATAAATTTTCCCAAAGGATTTTCCCGGCTAAAAAACCGCGCCCGAACTTCACTTCCAATCACACAAACCTGTGCACCATTGATGAGCTGTTGTTCGGTGAACATTTTTCCTGAGGCCAAATCAAAATTACCGACATCAAAATAGTAAGGCTCCACGCCCACCAGCCTTCCTTTGCCACCCATGCCACTGCGAACGATTGGTACATCGATGATGACCTCGGGGCTAACCAGCTCTACAGAAGGAATAATCGTTTGAATACTTTGAGCATCCTGCAACGTGAGACCAGGGGAATATTTCCGCTTTTGTTCTTTCAGGCTGTTGTCAGAAAGATCGCCTTCATTTTTTTCAAAAATGGGCGTAATCACAATGTTGTTGACCCCAACCAGCTCAATCTGTTCCAGTACATCTTGCTTTGCTCCATCGCCAATGGCCATCATTGCAATTACTGCAGCCACACCAAAAATAACCCCAAGCGCGGTCAGCAACGATCGCAATCGGTTGGAAAACAACGCTTCAAAAGCGATGGCTAAATTGGTAATAAACTGCTCAGAAAACATGGGTAATTATTTCGCAGGCTCCTTCATGGCCAGTTGCTGCACATCTAAATCTTCAGCGTTCTCAGGTCTGGACAATAACAACTGCTGTCCTTCCTCCAATCCTGCCTTAATCACCGCGTAGTTATCATTGAGTGCCCCCAATTCAACTTCTTGCTTGGCGGTGCCAAACCCCGATTTAACAAATACATAAGTCATCGTATCAGACTCGGTGTGAACGGCCTCCAGAGGAACAAACAAAACATTCGCCATTTGGCTGGCGATGATGCTGTTTCCAGTAGTCATCGAGGGACGCAAAGTAGTATCAGTCTCTTTTACCTGAACGAGGACCTCAAAAACATTGGCATCCGAATTCTTCAGTTGCTCCCCTACATTGGCGACCGAAATTACCCGGCCTGTCAAAGATTTGTCAGGAAAAGCATCCATGGAGATTTCGACTTCCTGGTCTTTCTTTATTTTTCGGATATCGACTTCGTTCACGTAGGTTTTAGAAATCATCACCGTCAAGTCAGGTAGGGTAGCCACTACCGGGTCCCAGGGAGTAATTTCTGAGCCCACCCCTTTTTTCTTCCCATTCCAGTTGCGTTTGTAGATAAGCATGCCCGTTTCGGGTGCAATGATGTTAAAGTCGTTGAGCACTTTTTCCATCATCTCAATTTTGTTTTGCGACCGTTGCAGAGAGGATGCAACTTCCTGCATTTTGGCTTGTGACTGCTGCTGTTTGAGGTCGTAGTTGGCCACAGCCTCGGTGTAGCCATTGCGCGCCTTTTCGAACTCTATTTCAGCTTGTCTGATGGTGGCTGGCGGCTCGTATTTTGATTGTTCTACAACAATTTGCGCTTCTTTGAGCTGGTAGTCAAGGTTCACCAGATTTTCCCGTGCCTGTCGTAGTTCGAGGGTTGTGTCAATTTTTGTTTGCAGGTATTTCGACTCGTTACCCGTGTAATCGCTTTGAGCGTCTTTGATCTTGTTCGAAATTTCCGTGCGATCCAGTGAAGCAATATAGGCTCCTTTTTCTACTACGGTACCTTCAGCAATAATGTCGGAAATTTGAACCCTCCAAATACCCGCAGTTCTTAAGCCTCCTGGCCCTTGAATTTCAATGGAGTTTTTGGCTTCCAGTTCTCCCGTGGTAAAAACCCTGATTTCAAACTGACCACGCTTCACTTCAGCAAAAATTTCATTTTCATCTGTCCCGCTGTTCGATAATAGCCAAACCGCAGCCACTATAGCGACCGCAGCCACACCAATTATGATAAAGGTTCGCTTCTTCATATCTACATTCGTTATATGTTGGGGCAGTGAAAGAAAGTGAGCGCAGGCAACCTTTTCCGACTAATTCGGAGAAAGGAGAGGGTTAATATGCTCGCTCGTTCTTCCCTTCGACAAAATTAATAAACGCCTTGTTCACCACTTTATTCCCGCCAGGAGTTGGATAGTCTCCTGAGAAATACCAATCGCCCAAATTATCTGGGCACGCCTTGTGCAATCCATCCAACGTTTGATAGATGATTTTAACCTCAGCATTGATATTCGTTGGCTTCAAAAGCTCCGCAATCTTATCCGAAATTTCCTGGGCTGTGAACGGATTGTATATTTCTTTGACCAAGTTGGTAATTTGCTCTTTGGGCACTGACTCTTGCTCTTTGCAGCGCTCGTAAACATCTTTTATCAAACGCTCCATTCCGCGCTCCTCAATCAATGCAATTGCTGCCTTGAAGGCCGCAAAATCGCCCAATTTGGCCATGTCAATTCCGTAGCAATCAGGATACCTGATTTGAGGAGCAGATGAAACAACAACAATCTTCTTGGGGCCCAATCGGTCCAATATCCTCAAAATGCTCTGCTTCAGGGTAGTGCCCCGAACGATGGAGTCGTCAATCATGACCAGGTTATCTACACCCGGTCTTACGGTGCCGTAAGTGATGTCGTAAACATGTGCTACCAAATCATCGCGGTCATCGTCTTGCGTGATAAACGTGCGCAGCTTCACATCTTTCAATGCGATTTTATCCGCCCGCGCCCGAATACTCAAAATCTTGCGCAACTCTTCCTCATCAGGGGAATCTCCCAATGCCTTTATCTTTTGTAATCGAACACTGTCCAGGTGCTCATCCAACTCCTTCATCATGCCATAAAAAGACACTTCGGCAGTGTTGGGAATAAACGAAAAGACGGTGTTTTCAATATCGTTGTCGATGGATTCGAGTACCTGTGGGCAAACTGAACGGCCCAACTGCAATCGTTCCTGATAGATGGAGGCGTCATTGCCCCGCGAAAAGTAGATGCGTTCAAAAGAACAGGCCTTTCGTTCGAGCGGCTTTCTGATTTCGTGGATTCCGAAGTCTCCGTTTTTGCGCACGATCAAAGCATGGCCCGGTTGCAACTCCTGCACCTCTTCCAATTTCACGTTGAACACCGTTTGTATCGCAGGACGCTCCGAAGCAACAACCGCTACTTCATCATCTTTGTAATAATAGGCCGGCCGAATTCCAGACGGATCCCGCAAAACAAAAGCATCTCCATGGCCCAACAAGCCGGTCATGGCGTAACCACCATCCCAGTCTTCAGCGGCACTGATAAGGATTTTTTGAAGATCTAAATTCTTAGCAATCAAAGCAGATATCTCCATGTTGGAGTATCCCAATTGCTTGTATTTCTGGAAAAGTTCCTCATTCGCCATGTCCAGAAAATGGCCAATCTTTTCCATTACGGTGACGGTATCGGACTTCTCCTTGGGGTGCTGACCGATGGAAACCAACAGATCAAACAACTCATCCACATTGGTGAGGTTGAAGTTACCTGCCACAACCAAATTACGGGTCATCCAATTGTTTTGACGCAAAAACGGATGGCACCTTTCGATCGCATTTACGCCAAAAGTTCCGTAGCGCAAGTGTCCTAAAAAGAGTTCTCCTGAAAAGGCACAGTTTTCTTTCAACCAAAGTGGGTCTTGCAGTTTTTCCGGATCGCGTTTTTCGATTTCGGTAAAGCGACTGCGCACGTGGTCAAATATATCTTTAATGGGCTTATCTCCAATGGAGCGGTAACGGCTAATGTATCGGCTGCCTGGAGGTACGTCCAACTTAATGTTGGCCAGACCCGCTCCGTCTTGTCCCCGATTGTGCTGTTTCTCCATTAGGAGATACATCTTGTTAAGACCAAAAAAGGAAGTGCCGTATTTTTCCTTATAGTAAGGCAAAGGCTTCAAAAGCCTAAGGAGAGCAATCCCGCATTCGTGTTTTATACTGTCACTCATTTTCGAGTCTTAAAAAGCCGGTAAAAGAGCCTCAAAGTTAACATTATTTCAAAGGCCTAAAACCTAAAAAATGTTAATGCCTGCAACCTCATCTTCGTGAGATTTATCGCTGTAAAATGTGCTGAATTAAATTAATTAACGCGAAGTGAGCACAATTTATTCGAACTATTGGACCCCCAGAAATGGCATTTTATCGCAGGCTAAAAAACTCCTCCTCCCCCCGCCAACAGAGGAATGAGCAGCATTGCCCAGCTGTTAAACTTATCTAAAAGTAGAAATGATCGGCTACTGCCATGATTACAAGTGGCACTTCAAGCGGTCAAATGTCCAAAAAGCCTAGCAACTAAAACCCCTGCTCCTACGTCTATACCGTACATTGCTTCGGTAAAAGTGCTAACTTTAAGGTTTGCATTTTCGCAAAAATCAGGGATGAGAAAAGCGCTCCAAATAGCCATATTATTTCTGCTCATTTTTCAGAGTTCCTTCGCTGGGGAGCCCCAAGGGGTCACGAAGCATTCTAACGGTCCCTATAAATTCATTCAGAACAAAGGGCAATGGGAAGAGTTCATTCTCTTCAAAGCCGCGGTTCCAAATGGAAAACTGTTTTTGGAAGAAAATGCGCTGACTTACCACCTGATCAACCCTAAAGATTTACAACGTGTGCACGATCACCACCACGGTGCAGACCATCCAGCAGATGAAAATTTCAACTTTCAGATGCACGCGTTCAAGGTCTCAATGGTGGGTGCTTCCATGGAAAAAGCTACAGGCTTGAATCCCACTCCGGACCATGTCAATTATTTCCTGGGCAACGACCGAAAGCGCTGGGCATCAGGGGTGAAAAAATTCCACGAGGTTCACTATACGAATATCTACCCCAACATTGACTTCCGGATTTACGGCACCGAGACCAACCTGAAGTACGATTTTGTAGTGAAACCAGGCGGCAGTGAGTCGTCCATTGAATTGGCCTACGATGGGCTGGACGATATTTATCTGCGCAAAGGGCAACTGCATTTGGAAACAACCATCAGCCACATCATCGAGCAAAAACCATATGCCTACCAGATCATTGACGGTGTTGAGAAGGAAGTTCCCTGTCAGTTTGTACTTAAAAACAAGGTGGTGCACTTCAAATTCCCGAAATCGTACGACCACTCCCGGGAGCTGATCATCGACCCAGCTTTGATCTTTTCCAGCTACAGTGGCTCTCCTGCTGACAACTGGGGCTACACAGCCACCTACGATGAAAGCGGACACCTCTATGCAGGCGGAATCGTTATCAACGACCCTTCTAACAATTACCCTTACACTGTTGGGGCTTACGACACCACTTACAATGGTGGAAATGCAACAGCCTTCCCAGGTCTGCCAGCATTGCCCATCGACATTGTTGTGACTAAATTTTCGCCCAACGGCAGCACCTTGATTTACTCCACTTATCTGGGCGGTAACGACAATGAATCACCGCACAGTATGGTGGTAAATGCGAGCAATGAACTGCTTGTGCTTGGAACAACGGGTTCCTCAAATTTTCCAACGAGCAACACTGCTTATGACCAATCGTTTAATGGAGGAACGGCAACTGCCGCTGATATCATTTCCTACAACAATGGCAGCGACATTATTGTGGCCAAATTCGATTCGATGGGAACGAGTTTGCTTGCCTCCACCTTTGTTGGTGGAACAGGCAATGATGGCTTGAACCTTTCGGGACCGTTGGCTTATAATTACGGAGATAGTTTCCGCGGAGAAATCATATCAGATTCCAACGACAACTGCTATGTCGCGACTTCCACCAACTCCACGGACTTTCCTACCAGTATTGGTTCTGCCCAAAACTTGTATGGTGGTGGTAGTCAAGACGGTTGCGCTTTTAAGCTGTCTCCCAACCTTTCGACCCTTAGCTGGTCCACATTCATAGGAGGTACAGCAGATGATGCAGCGTATTCCTTGCAACTGGACAACGGTGGAGAAGCTTTTGTTGCTGGAGGCACCAACAGCTCCGCAGGATTCCCCATCACTGCTGGGGTTGTTCAGCCCAATGCTCCTGGCGGGGTGGATGGATTTATCACACAGATTTCGACCAACGGAAACAACTTTGTTTCTTCTACCTATGTGGGAACTCCTGCCTATGACCAATGCTATTTCGTACAATTGGATCTTGCTGATGACGTGTATGCTGTTGGCCAAACTGAAGGTAGCTTTCCCATTACCCCCGCAGGAGTTTATTCCGTTCCCAACAGCGGCCAGTTTTTGGTGCGCTACAACAATGCCATGACCTCCACAGTATTTTCAACAGAATGGGGCACGGGCACAGGAAACATTGACCTGGCACTTTCTGCATTTTTGGTCAACAACTGCAACCATATTTTTATTTCGGGTTGGGGCGGGTCAACGAACGTAAACAATGGAGGTCCTCCAAACAGCACGACAACAGGCTTGCCCACGACCAATGGAAATGGCGTATTTCAAACCACTACGGATGGCAGCGACTTCTACATCATGGTATTGGAAGACAGCGCCACCAGCCTGCTCTTCGCTACCTTTTTTGGTGGCAACGGTGTTCAGGAGCACGTGGATGGAGGCACCAGCCGGTTCGACAAGAAAGGAATCATCTATCAAGCGGTTTGTGCGGGCTGTGGCGGATCCAATTCCTTCCCAACCACCACCGGGGCCTGGTCTGGCACCAACGGTAGCAACAACTGCAACATTGGAGTTATCAAATATGATTTGGTAACGCTGGAAGCTGAGGCAGATGTGGATGGCCCCACCATGGTTTGCGTAGACGACACCGTGTTTTTTGACAATAAAAGTGTGGGCGGCTCGCTCTTCTTTTGGGACTTTGACGACAACAATACTACCTCAACAGCCTTTGAACCGACTCATGTCTATTCCACTCCAGGAACATATGAGGTGATGCTCATCATCATGGATTCTGTCTCTTGCATTGAAACCGACACAGCATATCTAACCTTAACCGTCACCCCGGCACCAGTGGCCTCGGCCGGACCTTCTGTCTCTATTTGTCCGGGAGTGTCTACTCCCCTCTCGGCAGCTGGGGGAGATGTTTATGAATGGATTCCCGCCACCGGGTTGAGTGACCCCAACATTTCCAATCCGGTTGCCTCACCTACAGCAACCACCACTTACAAAGTATATGTTTCTGACAGCTGCGGTATTGACTCGGCATTCGTAACAGTAGAAGTCTTTGCCAATCCTACGACCATTATGCCCGACACCTCAGTTTGTGACGGACAAAATCTGCAACTGCGTGCAGGTGGTGGTATTGCTTACAAATGGTCCCCACCGTTCTATTTGGCAGGAGTGAATCAACCCCGACCGTTTTCAACACCGGATTCGACTATTACCTATACTGTGCTTATCACAGATGCCAACTCGTGTCAGTGGGAACGTGAAATGACCGTTTTTGTAGAAGGCTTCCTGCCACAGATAGATGTTTTTGGAGACACGACCATTTGCCTGGGAGACGAGACTATGTTGTCAGCGACAGGAGCCTTTAATTATAAATGGTATCCCGATCAATGGATCAATAGCACTGTTGTGAGCCAACCTACGGTTTCACCAGAGACGACTACTGTTTACCGTGTCGATACAGAGAATCCATGTGGCATCGCCAGTGATTCCGTTTTGGTTGTCGTGGATGACGTGGAAGCCATTGTCGGCAACGACCAGATTGTGTGCCCCGGAGATTTGGTGGAATTGCAGGCCAGTGGAGGCTCATCATACAATTGGTTTGGCAACAACCTCGTTAGCGTCAGCAATGTGCCAAAGCCAGTTGCTTTACCAACCCGTTTAACGGAATATACAGCTATTGTGACCAACGACCGTGGATGTACCGACACGGCCAGCATGTGGGTTGATGTTTATCCTTTTGCGGGTGTGACCATTGAAGGAGATCGAGACACCATATGGGGACTGGTCGAAGACCCCGTATACATCAAAGCGATTGGAGAAGGCAGCTTGAGCTGGACCCCCACAACGGGACTGGACTGCTCTACTTGTTTTGAGGTGACGGCCACGCCCCAACAAACAACCACCTACATTGCTACTATTAAGGATACCAATGGCTGCATTGCCTCTGACACGGTAACAGTGTTAATCACCAGTACTTTTTACGTTCCCAATACATTTACTCCGGGAAATGGTGATGACATTAACAATGAGTTCAAGGCCTACGGACACAAGATACACGACTTTGACATGATCATCTTTGACCGGTGGGGACACCAGATTTTCCACTCCAAAGACATTGAAAAAGGTTGGGATGGATCCTACGAAAAACGCCCAGAACTGGCTCCGGTAGGCATTTACGTGTACAAAATCAGTTACCGGGTAATATCCGGCAAGAAATTCGAAGAGGTTGGTCGCGTCAACCTAATCCGCTAGACAAAACGCTCGTCAACGGGCATTTCCTCTCCACAGCTTTTGCATGTGCGCAAATCGGCTGATGCATAAAACCTTCTAAACACTGGCTGAAAATCCTTCTCGATGTTGGTCAGCATAAACCTTTCGTGGTACAGCTCTTCGTTGCAATTGTCGCAATACCAAAACAGTCCGTCCTGCTCACCATTTCTCCTTTGTCGCTCAATTACCAACCCAATGGTGTTGACTGGGCGAATGGGCGAATGAGGTATTCTGGGAGGTAACAAAAAGATCTCTCCTTCCTTGATGGGGACGTCTACTGATTTTCCATCTTGTTGGATCTTCACCAGGATATCTCCTTCAATTTGATAGAAAAATTCCTCGCTTTCATTGAAGTGATAATCTTTGCGGGCATTGGGTCCTCCGACCACCATCACAATGAATTCGGTATTCTCAAATACGCGCTTATTCCCTACGGGAGGCTTCAGTAAGTGCCTATTTTCGTCAATCCATTTTTGAAAATTGAAAGGCAAAATTACAGACATATCCAATGGTATTTAGTGTTGTACAAGTCGGATAAAGATAAAAAAAAAGGCGAACCATGTGGTCCGCCTTTTCCTTGTTGAGCAATGTTGTTTACTGCACCACAATGCGGTGTTGTTCCAGTGTGCCGTCAAACGTCAGTTTCACCAGATAGATACCTTTTGCCATTCCTTCCAGAGAAACATCCAGTTTAGACTGGGTGTTCAAAGAAGTAGCATTTTGGTACATTACTTTTCCTTGAATGTCAACGATTTCAATTTCCAGATCCTTTAAGTTTCCAGTGTTTTGAATGCTGAACTGACCAAACGTAGGGTTAGGGAATACATTGAAAGAAGTTGCTTTTCCTTCTTCAATTCCGTTCGGGTAAACCAATACGTTCACGTCATCAGTAGAGAGACATCCATTTTCATCAGTTACTGTTACACTGTAATTTCCACCAAAGGTAACATCCAATGTTTGAGTCGTTGTAGCGTTCAAATCATTCCACAAGTAAGTAGAGTGGCTACCTGCATCCAATGTCACAGGAAGGTCATTTGGATGACGGGCGATATCTGCACCTAAGTTAACTGCAGGTCCTGGGGTAACCAGGGTAACCGTGATGTCATCTGAGTTGCTACATCCACCAAAGGCTGTGGCAGTAACCGAGTAAGTACCAGCTGAATTAACCAAAATGAACTGAGTAGTGGAACCATCATCCCAATTGTAAACTAAGAATCCACCTGGGGCTACCAATTGAAATTCATCACCATCACAGATAGCAGTATCAGCTCCCAAATTAAGTGGGGGCAATGAGTTTACAAAACCGACAGTGGCTGAACTAATTGCCGTACATCCTTTAGAGTCAGTGATGGTTAAGTTGTAAGTTCCTTCTGCCAGGTTAGTTGCAGTATCAGTAGTTTGAGCACCGCCATCATCCCACAAATAAGTGTATCCTGGTGTACCACCAAATGCACCTGCGGAAATCCAACCTTCAGAATCACCTTCACAATTGTTGTCCATCGCCATTGGGTTTCCATCAACAATTGTTGGTGTAGTCACCAATGCGTTAGTCCATGATTTAGTACAACCAACAGCATCTGTTACAGTGACTGAATATGCTCCAGCTCCCAAACCTGATTCAATTGAATCAGTGCCACCAGAAGACCAGAGGTAAGCCAAAGGACCAGCAGTTGTCACCCCTTGTGCATACAAGGCTCCATCAACTTCGCCAAAACAAGAAACGATTGAGTCAGCAACTAACAAAGAAGGAGCAGCAATAACTTCAACTTGCACAGTATCAGGGCAGCTGATGTCAAATGCAACAAAATCGTTGGTCGCAGTCCATGCGGTGCTGTTTCTTCCAGATACGGCAAATGCTTTTGTGCCACCGGAATTTTCAATTCCCATGGTATGGGAACCATTACCACCATCTCCAGGCTGTGTTGTCGTGTGGATTTCGATGCGTCCACAACCTTCATGTAATTGAACTTGACTGGTCACAGCAAACGCTGTACTAGGTCCGGGAAAATGAGGAATTCCAATAAAGTTCATAACCAAAATCTGGTTAGGAGAAGTACCTGTTGTAAAGTACTCAATAGTTCCAACTCCTGCCGGATCCAAATCTTCCCATGCAAAAGAAATCAGGTTGTTCGGTGTCCCGGTATTTGGAATTACCTGACCAGAACAACATCCATTAGGAGCAGTTGCGTCAAAGGAGATAAAACCATTAGAAGAGATGTAAAAGTTGGTGTAAGCACTTCCAAAGAAGTTGAACGAAAAACCAATGGGTAATGCAGTACTCAATTGATCATCACCTAAAGTAACGGAGGTGCCACTACCTGGAAGAGGATCAAACAAACCGGTTTGATCGATTACATAGTCTCCGATTAATTCAATGTCGTGAATTCCAGGACCAGCCAAAGCTGGATTAAAGACTGAATCATTTACGACACCTGGTCCTGCCATAGTAGCAGGGTTCCCCCCACAGGTTGATGTTACCGTGTCCAAGCCTCCAGCCTGACAGTATTGTGTCGCCAATGTGGTCGTACACTGGGCATTTACTGAAGCTGGCATTAGCCAAGCCACACAAATTCCCATTAAAAGAGAAAAACGTAAAATTTGTTTCATGGTATTTGGTTTTGAAATAATTTGCTAAATATAAATAACTTCTTTGGGTTCAGAATGTGAATTTTTTTCACGCTGTTAACAAACAAAGTTAACATTCTTTTAATGAGTACGAATGGGTTGATGCTATGGTTTGGGTGCACGGTTGTCAAAAAAAAACAAGCCTTACGAGTTCAGCAGTTAACCTGGAAATGAATATTCCTATGCATTTGGATGAATCGGGTCTAATCTTTATGCCTTAATTTAGCGCTTTTACAAACTGTTAGATTGACAAAATGGACTTGAACCTCACTGGAAAAACTGCGGTCGTTTGCGGCAGTACACAAGGAATCGGCAAAGCTTCAGCACTGGAACTCGCGGCTTTGGGAGCCAACATAGTATTGGTTGCCAGAAACGAAGAAAAACTCAAAACTACGCTGACGGAATTGGATCAGTCCAGTGGGCAGCAGCACAGTTACCTCGTGGCAGATTTTGCCAAACCTTCTTCGCTCAAATCCAGCCTTGAAGGCATGGTGAATACTCCGGTGCACATCCTCATCAACAACACCGGGGGACCCCCTGGAGGATTGGCCATCGAAGCCGACCCGGAAGCATTCAGAGCAGCTTTTAACAGCCACCTTATTTGCAATCAACTGTTGGCTCAGGCATTGGTGCCTGCTATGAAATCAGCCGGTTACGGCCGGATCGTAAACGTTATTTCTACCTCTGTAAAGCAACCGCTCAATGGCTTGGGAGTCTCCAACACCATCCGTGGAGCAGTGGCCAATTGGTCCAAAACACTGGCCAATGAATTGGGGCCTTTTGGCATCACGGTCAACAATGTTTTGCCTGGAGCAACTCACACAGGTCGTTTGCAATCGATCTTTGAGACCAAGGCAGAAAAAACAGGCCAGTCAGTGGATGAGGTAAAATCAGCGATGGAAAAAACAATCCCTCTGGGCAGGGTGGCTCAACCTGAAGAGGTGGCCAATGCCGTGGCTTTTTTGTGCACTCCCGCTGCGAGCTACATCAATGGCATCAATGTACCGGTAGACGGAGGCAGAACCAGCTGTTTGTAAATCGCAAATCTTACGAAGCCACGAGTTTAAAACCTTTCCCATGCACGTTGATAATCTCAACAGCTGGGTCATCACGCAAGTATTTTCGCAATTTGGCGATGTATACATCCATGCTTCTTGAGTTGAAATAGCTGTCGTCATCCCAAATGTTGCGCAAGGCAATGGAACGTTCGAGCACATTGTTGATATTGAGGCAAAGCAACCGCAGCAATTGACTTTCCTTGGAGGTGAGTTTTTGTTTTTCTCCGTCTTTTATGAGGGTTTGTTGCAGGTAGTCAAAGGCGTATCCTCCAACGGCAAAAACCTCATCCGCAGCAGCATCACCACCATCTGGCCGGGTGCGCCTTAGAATGGCACGCAGTCGCAGCAGTAACTCTTCCATGCTGAAAGGTTTTGTCACGTAGTCATCACCACCTGACCGAAATCCTTCAAGGGTATCCTGCTTCATCGATTTGGCTGTGAGAAAAACGACTGGAATGCTTTTGTTGAGCCTTCTGATTTCCCGTGCCAGCGTAAATCCATCTTTTACCGGCATCATCACATCCAGGATACAGCAGTCAAAATTGTCTGCACTGAATGCCTCAAAACCTTTTTCTCCATCGGTTCTTAAGGTCGTTTCATATCCCTTTGCTTCGAGAAATTCGCTGAGAATTGTACCCAGATTTGGGTCGTCTTCCACGACCAATAATTTTACTTTATCCTTTTCCATTTTCGCTGAAGGGAATAAAAAATCGAAATGTGCTGCCTTCGCCCAATTGGCTTTCGGCATACACTTGTCCTGCGTGTTTCTCTACGATGATTTTGACGTAGCTCAACCCCAGTCCAAATCCTTTTACATTGTGAATATTGCCGGTAGGAACGCGGTACAACCTATCAAATATTTTCGACAGATTATCCTTGCTAATACCAATCCCATTGTCTGTTACAGCTACCTCAATGCCATTGGTTCTGTTTTGAGTAGATACCTTGATTTCAGGCGCTCCGTTGGCATATTTATTCGCATTGTCAATGAGGTTGTAAATGACGTTTGTCAAATGCACTGCATCGCCTGTTATCTCGCAATTCGCAGCTTGTAGATCGGTAAACAAATTCCCCTTTTTCTCTTTGATTTGAATGTCAATTTTGTCCACGACACCTTCAATGAGTTGGTGTAGATTCAAGGGTTGTTTTTTTAGCTTAAAATCTCCTTTGTCCAAAACAGCACTTTGCAGCACCTCTTCTACCAGTAAGCCGAGCCGTTTGTTTTCATCATTTATCATGCCCACATAGCGCTTTAGGGCCGTTTGTGAACTGCCGATCTCGGGGTCGACCAATGCTTCACACGCCAGGGAAATGGTCGAGATGGGCGTTTTTAACTCATGCGTCATGTTGTTGATGAAGTCGTTCTTGATATCTGACAGTTTCTTCTGACGAATAATAGCGTTTACCGAAAAGTAAAATACCGAGATGATCACGAGCAGCAACAGTGCCGAGGTGCACAGCATCAACCACATGGTTTTGAGAATATAGGTCCACTGATTGGGAAAGTAAAGTGTTAGAAAATTAGGAGCCTGAATGATGTCCATGGGAAACAATTGCGCCTGAAAGGAAATTTGGTTCAGATCATCTTCCCAATCATTCCCATTTTGATAAACGAGTTGTTTTTCGCTGTCGAAAATGGCAAAGCTAAACTCTGCCTCAATTCCCCGAATTTGCAATTCATGGGTCAATAAAGAATCAATCGTTTTAGGGTCAACCCGGTCGGTAATATTTTCAAACAAATTGACTTCCATCAGGCTTTTTACAATATCTCCTAAAAAAGCCTTCTTGTTGATCATCCGATCGCGCAGAGCACTGTCAGAGACAAGTGTTTCTACATTTTTAAGGCCCTCCTTGGGTCCTTTGCTTTTTTCCCAAACATTCATAATCATTTCCACATCCTCATCTTGCTCCCAACTATTTCCTTCGGATACCTTGTGTTCAATGATTTTGGACTTTTTCTTGCCCTCAAATTCCTCCGTAACCTTGATGTGCACTTTATCTCCATCCCGCTGATAATTGCGCACTCTCAGGTATTCAAACCCAGTATCTGGTATGGAAATTCCAACTTCGGACACAGAATCTTTATCGAGAAACAAAAACTGTCCTTGTTGGTGCGACTTTAGGTGCTCCACTGTCTCTTTGCGTTCCAAGGCATCCACCACTCCCACCAGTGCTTCTTTTGCCTCGCGGCTAAATTCTTCCTGACGCAGCGAGACCGCATTGTTGATCCAATAGATCTGGATGACAATCAACCCGAGCATCGCGCCAGAAGCAATTAAAATCAATATTTGGATGACCCGTTTTTTCATTCCAATTTGTAGGAGGTAATGTTTCTATTTGGTCTTCTTCACCGCAACAAAAGTACGTTTTGGGCGGTCACTGTATTTCCTTTTAACAGTTTTTAACACTTGTTAACGGTGCTTTAACAGGGGCCTGCGGTGTAACCACCTACTTTTGATTCATGCTGCTTTCGGGCAACTTTTAAAGTCACCGACTAAAACCGACCTTATGAAAACTAACTACTCCTCTTTCTTTTACTTATCTGCTACGGCCCTCTTGCTTTTGGCCGCAAACAACTCTTTTGCCCAGTCACCCCAAACTACCGTTGTAGAAGGAAGTGATGGCAGGGATGTGCATGTGATGGTCGTTTCCAGCAACTCATCCTCTACAGATGATGCACAGGACTCCTTCACCAAAAACATCGAAATAACGGAAGTGGATGGTGTAAAAACCATGTCCATTACAACGGTTAAAGATGGTGAAAAGGAAGTAAAGGTGTTGAAGGGAGAGGAAGTAGACAACTACCTGATACAAGCGGAAGACATGAATGTCATCCAAAAAGATGGAGCAACGATGATGTTCTTTTCGGATGAAGGCAAGGTAATGTCGGAAGATATTGAGAAACAAGTGCAGCTATTGCTAGAGGAGCAAGGAATAACAGGCGATCACAAAACGGTCACCGTGCGTACTGTCAACAAAACAAGTCATGCCGATGCTTCAGCAGAATCTGATGTGGATGTAGACGTTGATGTGACCGAAGTGGACGGTATTAAAACCATCACCATCAAGAAAACAAACGCAGCAGGAGAGGTGGAAGAGGAAGTGATCAAGTTAGACGATGCCACCATCAATACTTGGATAGAAGAAGGCAAAAGCAATGGAATGACAGAGGAAATTGATGTGAATGTTGAATTTGGAGAAGGTGGCAAGTCTGTTGTGAAGACCATCATCGTTACCAGAAGTTTGCGCATTGAAGATTTAAATGCTTCTGAAGCGGAAGAATTTAAAACAGAGCCCAGCAAAAAAGAGCTCAAGATTGATGCCTTGAAATTTTACCCCAATCCAGGCAATGGCCTGTTTACCCTCGAATTTCAAACTCCCAACAACGGTGAAGTAGAAATCGTTGTGAACGATGTGAAAGGCCGTCAGGTTTATCAGCAAGTCGTTGAAGGAAAAGGCAACTACACCCACCCCATTGACCTCAGTAACAAAAGCAAAGGCTTATACATACTCACTCTTCGTCAAGGCAAAAAATCCACTCACAAGAAACTCGTCATTGAGTAATTTCTTTCCCCGCAGTGATTTTTGATAAGTTAGGCAAACAAGAAATCTGACGAAGACCAAAGGGGCGCACATTGCGCCCCTTTCTGCTATCCGGGTATTTTGTAATTTTATCGGTTCAAGATTAGACCATGGAGCAGATAAAGAATTACATCAACGGAAAACTGGTAGCACCCAAGGCCGGACAGTACATCGACAATTACAATCCAGCTATTGGCGAAGTATACTCACTCATTCCCGATTCGGACGAAGACGATGTGACCGAGGCAGTGAAAGCAGCTGAAGCAGCATTTAAAACCTGGTCTGTTACTCCTGTAAAAGAGCGCTCTGAAGTCATGTTGCGCATTTCGAAACTGATTGAAGAGAACCTCGATCGGTTGGCGATGGCAGAGTCTGTTGACAATGGCAAACCGTTGAAATTGGCCCGAACGGTCGATATTCCAAGAGCCGCTTCCAACTTTCACTTTTATGCTACCGCCATCATCCATTATGCTTCCGAAGCACACCCGATGGAGGACACGGCTATCAACTATACGCTGCGCAACCCCATAGGAGTGGCAGGATGCATCTCTCCCTGGAACCTGCCCTTGTACCTTTTCACCTGGAAAATTGCTCCAGCATTGGCCGCAGGGAATTGTGTCGTAGCCAAACCTTCGGAAATTACTCCCATGACCGCTTACCTGCTGTCGGAGCTGTGCATTGAAGCAGGTCTTCCTGCTGGCGTGCTCAACATCGTTCACGGTTACGGTCACAAAGTTGGTCGGGCATTGGTAAGCCATCCAAATGTTCCAATGATTTCCTTTACAGGTGGCACCAAAACGGGCGAGGAAATTGCGCGCACTGCTGCACCGATGTTTAAAAAACTTTCGCTGGAATTGGGCGGCAAGAACCCCAATGTCATTTTTGCGGATTGCGATTTTGACAACATGCTCCGAACCACCGTACGATCCTCTTTTGCCAATCAAGGTCAAATCTGTTTGTGTGGTTCACGCATCCTGGTGGAGCGTCCCATTTACGAGAAATTCAAAGCCGCCTTTGTCGAACGCGTGAAAAAACTCACGGTCGGCAACCCCAAAGAAGAAGGCAGCAAGATGGGAGCTGTTGTTTCCCAACCGCATATGGAGAAAGTGCTCTCGTATGTAGAGCTGGCCAAAGAAGAAGGCGGCACAGTACTTTGTGGTGGGAAGCGCGTAATTGTACCAGGAGAATGCGAAAACGGGTACTTTCTTGAACCAACTGTAATAGAAGGCCTCTCATACGATTGCCGCACCAACCAGGAAGAAATTTTCGGCCCGGTAGTAACTATTGCTCCTTTTGACACCGAAGAAGAAGCCCTGATGATGGCCAACAGCACCAAATACGGATTGGCTTCCACTGTCTGGACAGAGAACCTTTCCCGCACCCACCGCTTTGCTCAACAATTGCATGCAGGTATCGTTTGGGTCAACTGTTGGTTGCTACGTGATTTACGCACTCCTTTTGGTGGAGTCAAACAATCTGGCGTTGGCCGTGAGGGCGGCTTCGAGGCCCTCCAGTTCTTTACCGAGCCCAAAAACGTCTGCATAAAATACTAGTCCTTTTTCGGAGAATACACCAAATTAGGTATTGCCACACCTTCATTGTGCCCCTACATTTGCTGGAGTAATTTAGAACGAATCTAAATTACTCCAGCAAATAAAATCAACCAATGCAATACCCCACAAAATCCATCTTACTCGCAGGCCTTCTTGCATTCTCCCTGCTTTCTTGCAAAAAAGATGATGACGGATCCTCTACTCCAGATTCCTCTTATGACATCCCCACGACCTACAACTTTGCCAACGTCAATTATTCCGGGCAAACAGACCGTTTGAATCAACTGTCAGAAATGACCACGTACATGAAAACGGGTAACACTGCCGGAACAGTTTTGGATGCTCAGGTGTTAAAAGACATGTATGCGAATGAGAACGGTAATGGCAATGGAAACTTCAGTTTTTCTTCCAGCAAACAATTGAAAGGTAAAACATTCGAATTGGACCAGGCACTGTTTGAGCAGTACATGGATATAATAGCGACTGCAAGTGCGTCTGCCATTCCCGGGAGCAACGGACAAGCAGGAGTTGTAGTCAGCAATGACGGCACCAAAAACTACCTTTTTGACGCCAACGGGATTGAATATACCCAACTCATTGAAAAAGGGTTAATGGCCGCAACTTTCTACTACCAATCAAGTACTTTCTACCTGAGCGATGACCAAATCGGAGCTACGGTTGATAATGAAACGGTAGAAAATGGCGAGGGTACTCCCATGGAACGTCACTGGGACGAAGCTTTTGGGTACTTCGGTGCTCCCATCGATTTTCCTACCAACACGGATGATGCCCGATTCCACGCGAAATACTGCAACAGCCGCGATGCCCTTTTGGGAACAAATGCAAAACTGATGGGTGCCTTCCTGAAGGGCCGGGCTGCCATCTCCAACAAAGACAACGACACCAAAAATGAGGCACGCGATGAAGTGCGTCAATATTGGGAACTAGTTATTGCCGCAACAGCTGTGCATTACCTCAATGGAGGCATGAGCAATTTTACGGACGATGCCATTCGCAACCACGAGTTATCCGAAGCCATCGCCTTTGTTGGTGCGCTGAAATACAACTCAGAAAAAACCATCACCAACACAGAAATCAACAACTTACTGAATACCATAGGTAGCAACCTGTATGAAGTCAGCATGGCTGACTTGGCCGCTACACGCAACGAATTAAGCACCATTTTTTCACTGGAATCTGTGAAAGAAACATTGTAAAAAGCTGACTATAGCGATGAATAGAATTGAATTAACTGTACTTCCTCAAAAGCCCTTGCCCAACAAGGTTAGGGCTTTTGGCTTTTCAAATGGCCTTCATTTCAGAGGCCCCCTTCTCCTTGTTTTGTGCGCTATGCTATTTGTTGTCAGCTGCAACAGTGATGACGATGGCGGAGGTGATCCCATGGACGATTTCGACCGGGCAGCCATGCTGGAAAACGTGGGAACGAACATCATTATTCCCCGATACGAAGCCATGGAAGAGGCTACAACCATGCTCCTGGCCACGGCACAACTCTTTGAACAAGGCCCTGACGAAGTGAAGCTCAACGCCCTGCAAGATGCCTGGAAAAATACCGCCATCGCGTGGCAATCCTGCTCGCCTTTTGAGTTTGGCCCCGCCTCCGATCAGTTGTTGCGAACAAGTGTAAATACTTTCCCGACCAATCAGATGCAAATTCAATCCAACATCGCATCGGGCAATTATGATCTGACTACAGCCAACAACATTGATGCACAAGGCCTACCCGCACTGGACTACCTCCTTTTTGGGTTGGGAACAACAGATGCTGAAATAGTCAGTTTTTACACGACCAACGCATCTTCGCCACAATTCAAGCAATACCTGCTTGACCTCGTAACAGCAATAGACACCAAGGTTCGATTCGTCAACACCTCCTGGCCCAGCACTTATCTGGCTGAATTTAAAAGCAATACAGGCACCGATGTTGGAAGTTCTCTGGGGTTTCTGGTGAACGAATTGAACTTCGATTATGAACTGATCAAAACAGCCAAAGTCGGCATCCCATTGGGTAAAAAAACACTGGGTATAGCACAGCCTGAAAAGGTCGAGGCTTTTTACAGTGGCATTTCTGCCGAACTGGCATTGGCCAGTTTCCGGGGCATCGAACAATTGTATCGAGGCATGGATGCCAAGGGGAACAACGGCCTGGGACTGGATGATCACCTCTCCTCTTTGGGAGCCAAATACAACGGTGGAAGCTTGGTAGAAGCCATTGACGCTCAGTTGGCATTGGTGGCCAGCACACTTGCGCCTGTGCCCGACCCCCTTTCAGCAACCATTCAGAACTCGCCCAACACAGTGGATGCTGCTTATACAGAGTTGCAAAAAATGATTGTATTATTTAAAACGGATATGCCTTCGGCTTTGGGTGTACTTATCACCTACCAGGACAACGATGGGGACTAACCACTCATACTACCGCTGGTTGACTCAATCAACCTCCATTGCCCCGTTGGTTACTTTTCGGGTGCTGTTTGGTGCCATTATGGCCATCAGCATGGTGCGGTTTATTTCCAAAGGGTGGGTTTCCGAGATGTATGTGGACCCACTTTATTATTTTACCTACACTGGTTTTGAGTGGGTGCAACCGTTGGGCGAATGGGGCATGTACAGCCTTTTTGCACTCCTGACATTAAGTGCCATTGCCATTATGTTGGGGTTCTATTACCGTTGGGCCGCAACCGCCTTTTTCCTGGGGTTCACTTATGTGGAACTGATCGACAAAACCAATTACCTCAACCATTATTACTTTGTCAGCATTCTGGCCTTTTTGCTTATTCTCTTACCCGCTCACCGACTCTTTTCACTGGATGTGTGGCAACAGCGCGTTCAACCATTACAATTCGTCCCCCGTTGGACAGTGACAACCATCCAATTGCAACTGGGGCTGGTTTACTTTTTTGCCGGACTGGCCAAATTAAATCCGGATTGGATGCTGCACGCAATGCCATTGGCCATTTGGCTGCCCGCACATGCCGACTTTCCCCTCATTGGTGGATTGTTTGCACTCCCTGAAACAGCTTATGTTTTTAGTTGGTTTGGTGCTTTATATGACCTGAGTATTCCCTTCTTGCTTCTTTGGGGCAGAACCAGAGTACTGGCTTATTTTATGGTGGTAGCTTTTCATGTCATGACTGCCTTGCTGTTTCCCATTGGCATGTTTCCTTACATCATGTTGCTGGCAACGCTCATTTTCTTTTCGCCACAATGGCACCAATCAGTGCTGCAAAAAGCTGCCCGATTTTTCAAGCAAAACCCATTCGCTGGCACGGCCACTTCCGGTTCGCATGTATCGCTGTGGACGCAACGAATTATTCTACCCTTGCTGGCCCTGCACTTTATCATTCAGCTGCTACTCCCATTGCGTTTTCTCGCTTACGAAGGCCCGCTATTCTGGACGGAGCAGGGGTACCGTTTTTCCTGGCGGGTCATGTTGATGGAGAAGGCTGGATATGTCACTTTTCACATCACCGACCCCAAAACGCAACGGTCTGGTGAAGCTACTGTTTCCGACTATCTGACGCCCAACCAAGAGAAGATGATGGCCACACAACCGGACATGATTTGGCAGTTTGCCCAGTTTCTCGAAACGGAGTACCAACGCCAGGGCATCGCTGACGCGGAGGTTCGGGCCGAGGCTTATGTAACGTTGAATGGCTCAGGAAGCAGACCTTTCACTGACCCGGCCGTTGATTTAACCAAAGAGGCTCAACTGGCCTCCAATTATTCCTGGATACTTCCATTCGAACTATGAGGCAAACCATGCTACATAGCCTCCTGGTCTTGGGAATGATGGTAATAGCTTTTGCTGTTCATGCCCAGAAAAGCACCATTTCCGGAACGGTAAAATCGGCCGATGGAAAAGGCATGTACGGTGTAAAAATCGTGGTGAACGATACTTCTGAAGTTTCTCTCACGGATGAAAAAGGCCATTATGAACTCACTGGCATTCCGAAGGGAACCCACAAAATTCTGTTTTTCATGTACGGCTATGCAGCCTATGCTGACACGGTAGTGGTAGGAAAAGGGCCTGTTCGCATCAACGTTGACATGGCTACCTTAACGCAGGATTTGGGTACGGTAGAAATCAAATCCAGGGCCGAGGAAAAATTTGGCATGACCCGCTTACGCTCCATTGAGGGCACGGCCATTTATGCCGGAAAAAAGAACGAGGTCATCGTTTTAGACAATCTGGTCGCCAACACCGCTACCAACAACAGCCGACAGGTTTTTGCCAAAGTGGCCGGACTCAACATTTGGGAAAGCGATGGAGCCGGATTGCAATTGGGCATTGGCGGCAGAGGACTGAGTCCCAACCGGACCTCGAACTTCAACACCCGGCAAAACGGCTACGACATGAGTGCTGATGCCTTGGGATATCCAGAGAGTTATTACTCCCCACCAACTGATGCAGTAGAACGAATCGAAGTGGTTCGGGGCGCTGCTTCGTTGCAATACGGCACTCAATTCGGAGGGGTGCTCAACTTCAAAATGAAGGATGCAGTGACAGACAAACCGTTTGAGTTGATCTCCCGACAAACGGTAGGTTCTTATGGATTTCTCTCCTCTTTCAACAGCGTTGGCGGCAGCACGAAAAAACTGAGCTACTACTCGTTTTACCAATTCAAGCAGGGGGATGGCTGGCGCGAGAACTCCGGATTTGAAAGCCAAACAGCCTTTGCCAAAGTAACCTTCCGACCAAACACCCGGCTGGCAATTGGTGCTGAATACACCCACATGCAATACCTGGCGCAACAAGCTGGAGGGCTAACGGATGCTCAGTTTGAACAAGATGCACGGCAGTCTTTTCGCAACCGCAACTGGTTCTCGGTCAACTGGAACCTGGCTGCCATCACAGTAGATTACCAACTCGCACAACACACGTTGGTTAACTCACGCAGCTTTGGTTTGGTGGCCAACCGGCAGGCCCTGGGTTATCTGGGCCCCATTAACAGGGCCGATCCGTTAGACAACCGCGACCTCATAGACGGGACGTTCCAAAACTTTGGCAATGAAACGCGGTTGATCCATAAGTACCGCACACAGAAGCGCCCCTCAGCATTTGTAGTGGGTGTGCGCTATTACCAAGGTTTGACCAGCAGCCGCCAGGGAGATGCCAACGACAGCGACAATGCCGACTTTGATTTCTTGAATCCCAACCGATTGGAACGCTCCAACTACGAATTTCCCAGTCGGAACATTGCGGTGTTTGCTGAAAACTATTGGGCGGTCAACGAAAAATTCAGCATTACTCCAGGAGCACGATTCGAATACATTCGAACGGCATCTGATGGGTCTTTCAGACGTGTCAACACCCACCCGCTGACCAATGAAATCTTGTCTGAAGAAATTATTTCCGATGCCCGCAACCGGGAGCGCACCTTGTTTTTGGCTGGCCTTGGGTTGAGCTATGCCCCCACTGCCTCCATCGAATTGTACGCCAACGCTTCACAAAATTACCGGGCCATTAATTTCAACGACATTCAAATTGTGAACCCCAACCTGATCATCGATAAAAACATCACCGATGAGTCGGGCTACACAGCAGACATTGGTGTGCGTGGACAGTGGAAAAAAATCCTGACCTACGATGTCTCGGCCTTTTACCTGCGTTACAACGATCGCATTGGCACCTACCTCACCAGCGTGCCCGATGAAAACCTGATAGAGCGCGTGGTGCAATACCGTTCCAACATTGCTGACTCACGCAATATTGGGGTGGAATCGTTTGTTGAAACGGATGTGACTCAATGGTTTAGGACCAACGATTCCAGCGATTTCTCGTTGTTGGTATTTGGCAATTTCTCCCTCATTGACGCCCGCTATATCAGTTCCATGGAAACGGCTTTTGATGACAAGCTGGTGGAAATGGTTCCTCCGATGACCTTAAAATCAGGAGTTACCCTGCGATGGAAAAAATTCGCAGTGACCTATCAGGTATCGCACACAGCCAGACACTTTTCCGATGCCACCAACGCAGAATATTTCCCTTCTGCCATCGTAGGCGAGATTCCTGCCTACACCGTGATGGACCTGAGTATGAAGTATGGTTACAAACGGTTTCAGCTCGAAACGGGCATCAACAACCTGGTCAACGAAACTTATTTTACCCGCAGAGCAACCGGCTATCCGGGCCCTGGAATCATTCCTTCAGACGGACGGAGTTTGTACCTCACCTTGCAGGTTAAAATTTGACGGTATCTCGACAGAACCGCTATCTTTAGTTCCAAACTATTCTGATAGTGATGCTCCAAAAATTCAACCCCAAAAACGAAGGTATTTTCATTCATGTAGGCGGACAATTGCTGCCGCGCAATGAAGCAAAAGTATCTGTCTTTGACAGCTCAGTTCAAGGGGGAGATGCTGTGTGGGAAGGACTTCGTGTTTACAAAGGAAAAATCTTTCACCTCGACCAACATTTGAACCGGCTACGCGAATCGGCCCATTCTTTGGCGTTTGGAGCGATTCCCCCGGAAGAAGTCATTAAAAAGGCGATTTTCGAAACACTGGCCGCCAACGGTATGCGCGATGAAACCCACATTCGGTTGACCTTAACGCGTGGTGAAAAAATCACCTCCGGGATGGATCCCAGACTAAATCAACAAGGGCCTTGTTTGATTGTACTGGCTGAATGGAAACCTGCTGTTTACGACAACAAGGCCGGAATTCGGCTGGTTACCGCCAACATCCGAAGGAACAGTCCACAATTTCTGGATTCAAAGATTCACCACAACAACCTGCTCAACAACATCCTGGCGAAGATTGAAGCCAATGTGGCGGGAGCAGATGATGCGTTGATGCTCGACAAAGATGGGTTTGTAGCTGAGACCAATGCCACCAACCTGTTTATGGTAAAAAATGGCCATTTGCTAACTCCTTTTCCTACGGCTTGTTTGCCTGGAATTACCAGAAAGACAGTGCTCGAAATAGCCCGCGAGTTGAATATTCCAGCAGCAGAACACAACCTCTCCGTAACAGATTTTTACAACGCGGATGAAGTATTTACTACGGGCACCATGGGCGAACTGACCCCGGTAGTAGAAATTGACCAACGCACCATTGGGCGAGGGAACAATTGGCCAGTGCTGGACCAGCTGAGAGTTGGTTTTGATACACGGGTAGCCAAAGAGGGCACTCCACTGCCTTTTTAACTGTACCATTTAGTCGACACATTCTGCGCATAGATTCAAGTAGAAATACGGTTATTTTCTTTTGCGTATTTCTACCCTTGTATTCTTCTGCTTTGGTTGCTTATATTTGGTTAAACGCCTCTGGTCAACTGAGCATTTGACCTCTCCCCCTCCTCGTTTAAAATTCTGCCCCACAGCATAGATCCAATTTAATAGTATTCACTAATTCTTAGCGTTATGAAAAAATATGCACGTTTTTTATTGCTCTTTGCGGCTATAGGAGCCTTCTCTTTTGGCAGTTACGCCCAAACAACTTTTGAAAGTGGAGAGGTTCTGATTAGGGAAGGTGACGACAAAAAGTTTTGCGACAAAACCACCCCCTACACCTCATCAATTACCCTTCCCCTCTTCAATACCTGCATTCCGGTAGCAGATGCCCCTAACGGCACGGCAGGTGAATCAATCGCAACCGAAAAATGCAAAACAACCATTGCCAATGACAATGGCAGAACGATCTCTGGCAAACCAGCCTATGGATGTCCCGAGTGTCCAGAAGGAAGCACAGGCTGTGAAGTACTGATTGATTCCATAAAAAATGATGCGGGACACTATGGGGCTACATACGTCAACATAGTCAACAACCAATACTGTTACACCTGCCCCAGTGGAGCATTCACAATCAGCTATAAATGTGATGGTTGTGACATTGCCAAGATTGGCGATTTTGGTGACCCTACTCCGGAAGGAGAAGGTGCTACGCCTGCACTTGCCGATCCGCTGGAAACAGCTATTGTGAACATGTATCCCAACCCTACCTCAGGCAACCTCAACATTGACTTCGATGGGGTCGCGGATTATGGTGCTGTCAAAATCGTCATCACCAACATCATGGGAAGTGTGGTACATCAATCTGTTCAAAACGATGTTTCTTCAGGACATCAAACCTTTCAATTGAATTTGGGAGACTTGACATCCGGTGTTTACAACGTGGCTTTGTACAGTGGCTCCGAACGACTGGATGCGAAGCACCTTTCAGTAGTGAAATAAATTAAAATCGCAATTGGGCAATTGAACAGCCGCCTTTTGATCAACCGGAGGGCGGCTGTTATTTACCGATCCACCAGAAGGAAGTGCTGAGTCCGATGAGGTTTAACTCACGCTCTTCCCGACCGAATTTGGAAAGGCCTCCCCGGTAATAGGCTCTGAGCTGCCACCGGAAATTTACCCCCAAGTCGTGCTCATAACCCGCGGTAAAATCATAGGAACCAGTGTAAAAATCGAGGTTGTTTTGTTCCACGACATTGGCAACAGTGGCACCATTGTTTTCATACCCGGCTGAGTAAAATTGGTACCAGTACAAAGAAGGAGCCCAGCCCGCTCCCAGAAAAAATCGGCTTTCATGGCCGGTGTGAAAAAAGTACTTCAATCGAATGGGAAAATCCACCGTATTGGACCGCACATCCATGGTCATCAGCGTGCCCAAATCATCTCGAACATTGGGGTACTTGGCCAATTGATTAGCCGACACAGAACCCTCATCCAAGTTTTCCAGGCGGTAGCGCGGACGGGCTAATTCTGCTCCTACGTGCAAGCGCCAGTGATAACTCATGATCATTTCAGCAGCCAAACCACCGCCCCAGCTCACTTCACCCACACCGATTTCCGGCATTGGTAAAAACAAGCCAGTACCCGCTCCGATTTGAACACCAAAGGGAGTTTTGATTTTCATTTGCGGCTGCTCACCTTCAAAAAATTGAGCAGAATCCAAGGAAGCAATCTCCATTTCTGTGGGAAAAGTGGTGTCTTTTTTTAGAAGAATACTTGCTTCATCTAACAGGCTATCCTCATCTGGAGTTCCTTTGTCAGCGAGGCTTACTTCTAACGGTTGGTTGCGAGCAGTATCATTGGTATCTATCACCATTCTCACTTTCCCAGCTTCGGAGTTGATGCCTTCCGATGCTGTGTTTGACCCTTTGTTCTCGCTGGTTGCCACTGCAGCAGTAAGAGGCGTATCTCCTTGGCTTCCCAACCGCTGTTTGGAATCTTTGGAAGCAACATCCGCATCCAACAATTGAGCCGTTGCAACCGAGCGAGTAGCACCGTCATTGTCCCCTTCGCTGTTAGAAGCAACAATGCCCCCTCCTGTAGAAGAAGCGGGTGACGCGGTTTGGTTTTGGTTGGTACCTGCTTGCGGTGGCGGGCGGCTTTCTGCGGCCAGCGAACTGGAATTTGAACCGTTTGTGCTGGCGTGGTGCCAGTGGTGTTGGTGCACCGTTTCCACAACTACTACGGTGTCTTTTCGACCCTGTATGAAAATAGTATCTACCAGGCGCTCCTCTGCCAGGCATTGCCAATCATCTAACTCAGAACGCAACGTGACCAACTCCGCTTTGTCTTCCATGGAAGCCCAGAAATAAGCACCGTTCATTGTCAAAAGCAAGAGCAACCCCAACCAGCCAGCACGCTTAATCCACACTCTCCACCAAGGAACCAAGGCCACATCGTCCATTCGCGCATGAAAATCCGCCAATGCCGCATGGTCAAACTCCGAAGGAAAGTCTTCGAGCTTTTCGCCTACGATTTTATCGAACAATTCATCATCCATGATTTCCGAGATCTTCTTGGTTCATCACACGCAGCATTTTCTGCAATTTCATTCTGGCCTTGGCCAAATTTGACTTCGTGGTGCCTTCTGTTACACCCAACATTTTTGCTATTTCATGGTGCTTGTAGCCTTCAATGGCGTAAAGGTTAAACACCATCTTATAAGCGGGAGGCAATTGTTGCACTGCCCCTATGATTTCCTGAGCCGAAAGATTCTCCAGGCTGGTTGAATCGGTGTATTCGGTGCGGGCATGTGCTATGTCGAGGGTGTTGTAATGTTTTTCGTTTTTTCGGTAAGAATCAATGGCGGTGTTGATCAAAATTCTGCGTACCCAGGCCTTAAAGGAGAGGTCGTAATCGTACTTGTCCAGTTTGGTCATCACCTTCACCATGCCATCGTTTAGAATCTCATGTGCCTCCTCCTTCGTTTTCGAGTAGCGCAAGCAAACACTCATGCCGTAAGCGTATACGCCTTTGTATAGCTCGTCCTGGCTTCTGCGCTTGCCTTTTTTGCAGTCCTCAATGATGAGGCGAAGGATATTTTGATTGTCTAAAAACATGGTTGTTACCGTGGTAACTGTTAGGAAATAGAAGATTTAAAATGTTAAGGTGTCTTTTGACCCCATATTTCGTTATTTATTCGTCACATAGCGGTGCTATTTTCCTCACAAATGCCTCATCTGAGACCAAAACCCTTCCTTAACAACATTCAAATTCTATTTCCTAACAGTTACCTACAACACGGAAGGTTTTTAAAAAGCGTTGCCTCGAAGGCTCCATTTTTTTCAAATTAATTTTTTTCGAGGGTCAAGGCAACTGAATTCTCAATGGGCCCGTGCAGTAAGCAAATGATTCAGCGATGACAAACTTAATGCTTTATGGCCTGCAACGGTCTGGAACCAATTACCTCGAATGCCTGCTTCGGCAAAATTTTGAAGGCTTTCAACTCAACAACAACCATTACACCCGGTCGTTGCCTTTGCACAAACATTTCCGACTTTATGACCAAAAGCATTTTGTGCCGGAGCCCAAATACCTCAACAATTTTATCTACCCTGATTTTGATTCGTTTGACCAACATGTCTTGCAATTGACGGAACAACCTACGATGCATTATATCATCATTACCAAGGAGCCTCATAGTTGGTACCTGAGTTATTGCAACGAAGCCATTAAGAACAATTGGCCCAACTACATGAAAAAATGGATCAACAGCCAATACCTTATTGAATACAATTTGTTTTGTGCCAAATGGCTGGACTTTTACGAAAGTGAAGGGGGCCAGAAAAAAATCCTGATGGTGCGTTACGAAGACTTTCTGCACAACCTGGATGCCACACTCGACCGCATTCAGGTAGCATTTGGAATTCAGAAAAAGCATGCCCGTTATTCCAGTCCGGCAAAAGTGCCCCGCAGCGGAACTTTCACGACCAAACGCAGAATATTTTACGAACGTGGCCAGTTTGCTGAACACTTCACGAAGAATGAATTACTCGCTATTAACGGCATGCTGGATAAGACCGTCACGCAGAAACTGGGATACTCTTCCTCCTCAGACAACCATTTTTGATTCAATTTTCATGCTTTCAGCAAAACAATCAACTACCTGTTACAGGCAAAACCATGTGCTCAGTAGAAACCGTAAAACCTTTGTCCACCCAAAATTTTCGGGCACCGGCATTTTGTGGAGACACCTGCAACTCAAGGTATTCTGCACCTTGATCCACCAACCAATTTCGTGCAGCTTCAAATAGTTTTTCGCCTACACCTTGCCTCCTGAATTTCTCATTGACAACCGTTTCCGCAATGTAACCAATGCGCCTGTGTTTCATTGTTTCAGCGAGGTATTTCATAAAAACGATGATCATGCCTGCTCCCTCTCCGGCCAGAAAAACACGGGTATTGGGGTCAGATATTCGCTTGTTTATTTCGGGCAAGACCAGTCCAACTGCTTGTGGCACTGTTTCGAAGTTCATCCCGAATGGTTGGTGCAACTGCATCAATTCAACCCAAAGGGAAACAATCGTTTCTACATCAGCTGTGGTGGCCGTTCTTATTTCCATGGAGGCGGGTAATTGCTGGTTTTAACAAAGGTATTAATCCTCCTCTTCAGGGCCATGCATGGTGCGGTAATTGAAACGTCATTCCAAGATTAGAAGTGAGAAAGTACGGTTCTACCCGCTGTTGTATTACCATTTTTTCACATTTTTGACTTATGCCCAATTGCCCACGAACCCATTGCCTTAGGAGTCTGCTCCTTTTTACCCTTTTTGTATTTGGTCTGCAGGCCTTTTCACAGAATAACGAAGTCATTGTAGCCGCGCGCCCTGCATGGGTAGCTGCCGTTACTCCCAACCTGGATTTTGAGCCGGGCAGCAATGAATCAGAAGACAGTTACTACCTCTTACTCGATTTTCAAAGCAATGCGCAAAAACGCACTATCTATGCCCATTATGTGATAAAGATTCTCAACAACCAGGGCATTCAAAACATGTCGGATTTGAGTTTCGACTTCGATCCAACCTACCAAAGCCTGATGATGCACCAACTGGTGGTTCACCGCAACGGTACTGCGACCAATCGGCTCCCGGACAGTGATTTTAAGACCTTCCAACGGGAATCCAGCATGGAGCGTTACCTTTATGATGGAACCTTGACGGCAGTAGTGAATCTGGAAGATATCCGCGAGGGTGACGTCATTGAATATGCTTACTCCATCAATGGCTCCAACCCCATCTACAATGGCCATTATTTCAAGGATATTTATTTGCAGTACCAAGTCCCCGTCCTGAACTTGCAACAACGTTTGCTGCTGCCCGACTCGGAACAATTTTACTTCAAATATTACAACGAAGCTCCTCAGCCAGCCACCCAAAAAATAGGTTCAGCAACGGAATACCTGTGGGATTTACAATCGGTTGAAGCGGCCCTGATGGACAAAAATGTTCCTTCCTGGTACGACCCTTTTCCGAGTATTTCTGTTTCCAATTACGCTGAATGGGGCGAAGTCGTTGACTGGGCACTTCCTCTTTATGAAGTGTCTCCGGAAGAGGCCCAACGCATAGCTGAAAAAACAGCAGAAATCGTTGCAGGAGATTCGCGCGAAGAAGAAATGTTGAAAGCCATCCGGTTCGTGCAGGATGAGGTGCGTTACCTCGGGTTTGAATCAGGACTGGGCGCTTACCAACCCCGCTCGCCTGAAAAGGTACTGGAACAACGTTTTGGCGATTGCAAAGACAAGTCATTGCTGCTGTGTAGCATGCTGAAATCGCTGGAAATCACTGCTCATCCAACGCTGGTCAGTTCCTATCTAACGGAAGGCATGGAAAACAAGTTGCCCTCGCCCGGCAACTTCAATCACTGCGTGGTACACCTGGAATATGGTGGAGAGGATTTTTGGGTGGACCCTACCGCCAGCAATCAGGGCGGAGCTTTGCACCGCAACTACTTCCCCAATTATGGCAAGGCCCTGGTGATAAGACCTGGAGAGAAGGAACTGGCTGCGCTTCCAACCTCAGATTACTCCAAAACGAAGGTCGTTGAAACATACACCATCGACAGCCTGGGTGGGCAGGTGAAGTTGTCTATTCTGAGCGAATACACCGGAGACAAAGCCGATTGGCAACGGTACTTGTTTGAGACAAGTAGCTTGCAAACGTTGCGGAAAAATTTTGAGGACTATTACAGTCAAATGTACAGCAACATTCAAATGACCAAGGACCTGCGGTACTATGACTCCCACCGCACTGGCGCGAATGTGTTTTTGGTGGAAGAAAGCTATACCATTGACGACTTTTGGAACCACTCGGAAGAGGATAGCAATCAAATCAATTGTGAGGTATATCCCATTTCATTGAGTGAGCTGCTGTCTTTTCCCAACTCGTCTCAGCGCACCATGCCTTATTACCTCAGCTATCCCATAGATTATGAGCACGAGATTCATATCATGGTCCCGGAGGAGTGGAATGTTGAATCCGAAAACCTCGTTATCGAGGGCGATGCATTTACCTATTCCAACACCTCTTCTTATTCCAATCGGGAAATAGTTGTTCACCACCAATACAAGGTACTAAAGCCTTACCTGGAACCGGACGAGGTGGATAAATTCATCAAAAAACAAGATGAAATCAGGGGCCAACTCAGCTACATGCTCTATTACAACAACGCGGGAAATGGAGTGGCAGAAACCAGCACTGGCGCTATCTTATTTTGTCTTTTGATCCTTTTGGCATGCGGTTTCGGAGCTTTTCAACTCTACAAAAAATATGACCCTGATCCAGCTGGTGATTGGCAGGAGAAAATACCTATTGGTAGCTGGTTGATATTGCCTGCGATCGGCCTTGGCCTAACAGCCATCTTCAGTATAATTGACCTGTACAATTACCCGGAATTTTTTGACCAATCAGTCTGGGACAGCATCTTAAATGAGACCGGATTTGCCTACAACATGGAGTTGGCTGTTTACTCCATTTACCACATGTCCACTTCCATCGCTTTCCTGATTTTTAATCTGATGTTGATGGTCCTGTTTCTTCAACGCAGAAGCAGTACGCCCAGCTTAATGATCATTTTTTACGGTTGTTCACTTGGGCTTCAGGTAATTGCCACAGTTCTGGGGCACTCTTTTGACCTTGGATTTTCGGAAATTGAACTGGCTGACCTGACTAACGGAATTTTCAAACAAGCTGTTTTTGCAGGTATTTGGATCCCTTATTTCAAGATTGCAGAACGGGTTAAAAGCACGTTTGTCGTTACCCTGAAGGATGCTCCTGTCCCGGAAGGGCATACGGAAGTATACCGTATGCTAAAGTAGTCAACTCCAACAATTTTAGCGCGCTCAGATGAGCTACAAAGCACGATTGAGTTCCTGATCCTTCCCGGAAAATACTTTTTCTAAATCTCTCTGGTGCAGGTATTCTGAACCATCGTGGACACTCGTCCATTGAGGGGTTTAATTTGTGTGCCCTGCACCAAGGAATTGTCCTCGCTGTAATTTTCTAAAATGAACAACCAATAAATGGGAAAGTAGGCATTTCCTCGTTGCGGTATTTTTTGTGCCAATCGAAATGGATGCCCAAAGTGTGGATGCAATTGACCGTCTAGGTAACAGGTGTTACCATGCGCAGAAAAGCTTCGTTCAAAAGAACAATTGGTGATTTGCTAGCCGCGGAGCCAGTCATTTAAATGTCAACAGCTGTTAATCAATTGTCAACATATGTTAGTTTTAACCAGCACAAAACCGACACATTCAAATTGAGTTATTAATCTTTACAGCCTCTGTAAAACAGAAGTTTGCAAGAAACAAAGGACTCCCTCATTCTTGTTGAATACGTAACTATGAATCTTTTTAGGTTATGGAATCAACGGAATATTTCGGACCTTAACACCAGCGGTGCCTATTGTCTTACTACCCCCTTTAAAACGAATCAAATGAAGAGCTTGACTTGGAATTTTATTTGGAAGGGATCTGTTTTGTTGGCCTTTCTTTTTTTATCTGCAACTGGTAATGGCATATCCGCTGAACAGCGTATTGATAGCTTGAAACTGCTGGCAACTGATTCAAATCCACACCAATTAGATGCCCTGTTAGAGTTGGCAAAAGCCTATACCTGGAGCAACCCGACAACTGCTTTTGCCTATGGAGAAAAAGCCTTTTCGCTTGCTCCAAACAAGCTCGCTAAATCCCAAGCGTTAAAGTTATCAGGAGCAGCCCTATCACGACTAGGGAACCATCAAAAAGCACTACAATACTTCGAAGCGGCAGCACTTTTACTGGCCAATACAACGGGCTCTGAAGAAACTAAAGAGCTTTCGCGTCAATGGGCACTGGCCTACAAACGAGTTGGTCAACTGGACAGCGCCCGGGCCATTCTACTCGACAATTTAGAGTCTCCAAACACCAACCTTAAAATGGAGATCCTCATCGATCTGGTTGAAATTGAGTTGGTTGCCGGAATACCAATGGCAGCCCGCCAATACTTGCAAGAGGCAAGGGCTCTTTTGTATCCCGAAGCGCCTCAAGATTTACAGGCAAGGTTAGAAACGATCACCGGCAGAATCTCCTTACTTCTTGGCAAGAATGAGCAGGCAAAGCAACACTATAATACAGCACTTTCAATGTTAGCGGGAAGCTCAAACAAGTTACTTATTGCGAATTGCTATTTGGTGTTGATCGACTTGGAAACTATAGAAAATAATTTTGAGGAAGTTGATAGATACGAGGCCTTGGCAAAGAAGATTCTTTCTGAAGACAATGCAAGGCTATCGCTTGCACTAAAAACTAGAAAAGGAGCTCGCATTCGAAACGAGGAAAGCCCAGCCAAATCAGTCGAAATGCACCTTGAAGTATTGGAGGGATATCAAAAATTAGGAGACCTAAGAAATGAAGCTCACACAATGCTTCAATTAACCAAGGGATACCTGACAATGTCGAATAAAGCAAAAGCAATGAGCTCCTGCATTGAAGCGCTTAAGCTAAGTGACCCATTTAAGGGACTAAAATTGAAATGTCTACTCCTGCTTTCCCATATTTACTGGGGCTCGAATGAAGTCGATAAGGCTGAAGAATACTTAAACCAAGCAGCAGTTCTTGCTGAAGAAAGTGGACATCAATTTGATTTAATAACTATTGTTCAGCAAAAAGCTTTCATTAGCGCAGGAAAACAAGATTGGAAAGAGGCTATTGTCCATCATAAAACTGCCATAAAATTGACGACCCAACTGGGTTTTCAGGTTAAGGTTCTCAACAGCCAAAGTCTTTTGGCTTTGCATTATTTCTTCGATCATCAACATGAACAAGCTTACCAAGCCATTGAAAAAGCTCTTGCCATGAAGGATGTTTTGGCAACGAACCATCTCCGAGCTATGACTACATACAGGACAGCAGGTCAAATATTTCGGGGTAAAAGCCCTGAAAGGAGCATTGCCTATTTTAAGAAAACCATGGAATTAAACCGTGAATTCAAATCGATCTCAGTAGAAGATAATTGTCTTTACTTCCTATCGTTGATTTACGAACGGAGCAAAGACTACAAACAAGCTTTTTTCTACCAAAACAAATTATTGTCTTTCCGGGATAGCATTCACCAGAAACAATCGACCGAACAACTGGCTCAGGTCAAAGCACAATTCGAAACGGAGCAAAAAGATCAGGCGCTGGCGGCCATTCAAAAAGACAAAAAATTGCAGGATTTGACGCTTGCAACCCAACAGGCTGAAATTGCACAAAAGCAAGAATACTTGCTTCTGTCCATATTTGGTTTCGTGATTTTGACCACTATTGGCGGTTTGCTGTTTAATCGTTACCAACTGAGGCAAAATGCGCACAAACTAAAAATGACCAACCGGCAAATGGCTTTGGAAACTCAAAACACCGAGGCGAGAAAACAACTGGAAATGGAGGTGGTCAAAACCCGCTTTTTTGCCGATGTATCCCATGAACTGCGCACACCGTTGACACTCATTCAAGGGCCCCTGGAGCAAATGATCGCCAATGACCAACCCGATGTGAGTCAACTCAAATCAGTGTTGCGCAACACCACCCGACTCACCCAATTACTCGATCAAACCCTTGATCTTTCTATGATTGAAAGTGGGCACATGCCTTTGCACCTAAGTAAACAGCCCATTACAGATTTTGTAAAAAGTACCGCTCAAACCTTTTCGGCATTGGCGCAGGCAAAAAAAATTTCGTTGAAAATTGTGGACAACAGCGAAAACCCCATCATCGATTTCGACCCGCAGAAAATTGAAATTGTGCTCATGAACCTGCTGGGAAATGCCTTTAAGCACACCGCCAAAAACAGCACCGTTTCGGTCACAATTTCGCAATACCTGATTCAAAATGGCAGCATTCATCCATGGGTAAAAGTGGTTGTTTCCGATTCAGGCAGGGGCATTGAGCAAGAGCATTTACCCCATGTTTTCGACCGCTACTACCGAGGAGATACAACAGGTGTCAACGGTTCAGGTATTGGGTTGAGTTTGGCCAAAGAAATCATCCTGCTGCACGAAGGATCAATTGAAGTAATCAGTCAGCTGGGAGTCGGAAGTTCTTTTTCGTTTCACCTGCCTACTCAACTGCACAACGGACAAAAAAGCGCTTCCGTGCGCACGGATAAAACCTCTCGATTAAAACGGCAAATGGACAGCATTGATTTGGGCGCATTTCTGTCAGAAACTATCTGCCCGGACGCCTCGGACAGACCAGTGGTATTGGTCATTGAAGACAACACTGAAGTACGGCATTACCTACAGCAACTGCTGGCAACCAATTATCGGGTATTGACCGCCAATTCAGGAGATCAAGGAATAGCCATGGCACAAAAAAACAGCATCGATTTGATACTCAGCGATGTGATGATGCCCGAAAAAGATGGCTTTGAAGTTACCCGGCTCTTAAAAACGCAATTAACCACCTGCCACATTCCCGTTGTGTTGCTCACTGCAAAGGCCTCTCAGGAAAGCAAGTTGGCAGGACTGGAGACAGGCGCGGATGATTACGTTACCAAACCTTTCCATGCCCCCGAATTGTTAGCCCGCATCAAAAATCTCATTGAGCAACGAAACAAGTTACGCGAACTTTTTGCCAACAAAGCCCTTCAAATTCCTTCCAATTTAGCCAGCAACAAACTGGACAAAGCCTTTTTGTCCAAAGCAACGGACATCGTGGAACAATACCTGGATGACCCTGAGTTCTCCGTAGAAAAATTTTGCATGGAATTGGCCCTCAACAGAACCAGCGTTCACCTCAAACTAAAGGCACTGACCGGTAAATCAACCACCCAGTTTATTAAACACATTCGCCTGCAAAAGGCAGCCAAACTTATTCGTCAAAACAACGAGAGCATGGCTTCCGTTGCCACCATGGTCGGATTCAACAGCCGCCAGGCCTTTAACAAATCCTTCAAAGAACAGTTCAAAGTAACCCCTTCCGAATTCGCTCGGATATAAAATGAAAGCCCGTTCCCTGCACAATGCAGGAAACGGGCTTTCAATCAAGACGGAGAGCTAGTTCGCCTTGACAATAGTTTGTGTTTGCACGTTATTATCGCTTTGCTGTTTCACCATATACAAACCAGGAGCCACCTCGGACGCATCCCACTCCAATTGCTGCGTGCCCAGAGTAATACCGTTCCAGGTTTTCAGTACCCGACCTTGCATGTCGATGATGGAAACTGATTGCGCTACGGCCTCATTTTGTAACAAGGAGATGGTCAACCTGTCGTTAAAAGGATTTGGAAATGTCTGCAGCTCACCTTCTTCAACTGATTGCTCTACTGACGTCTCTTGCTTAAACATGTCGGTAAAGCAAGGGCTGTCTTTGACCAGCAAATCGCCCGTCAGAGAATTGGCATAGGTCGAATAGGTATTTAGCCCGGAAGCATTCCGGTAACGGCCCGAAACGGAAGGGCGATACATCGTGCCTGGAAACCAATTAACACGTGAATAACTGGCATCTACTGGCGTTCCCGTCAGGTCCAATCGCATGCCCAACACTTCAGAAGCACCAAAGGCAGGCAAACAGCTGGCGGTGTTGTTGTATTCCCACTCAACGGCAATAATGCCCGAACAGCCGGTATAACTGACTACCGGATGCGAATTTACGCACGGTTTTAGGTTGGCAAAAGTGGCATTCAATTGTATTGGAGGGCTATAGGCCCCTGCCGAAAAGCGGTTGACACCTAATATTCTGCTGCGAAATGGCGTAAATTTGTCGAGCGTTACGACCACTTGACAGTCCAGGTAGCTGGCCGCTCCAAGTGGTGGGGAAGCTACCCTTGGGTAACTCAATACTTGAGAAAACGACACTGGGTTCACCAAAACGTCTTGTTCTGAACACAGGGGAAGCAAGATAGGACTGTAAAAATCGTCCAAATCGAACCGTTGCAAAATGAGTTGATCTCCCGCAGAGTTTTGGTTGATCCACACGATGTTGGCAACATCGTTAGGCCCTTCCCGGTAAATCGACACATCAGGCTCTCTGTTCATTGTTGTTGCGTAGCAATGGGAAATCCATTTTTCAGGCCCAAGATCGGGCGCCATTAATGTAGCACCAACTGTCAGGTCCCAATAACGACCTTTGATGGTGTTATTCTGTTGCCAAACAAAAGCGGCACCGTTTTCAATTTGATCCACATTTGGGCTAGTGCAATCAGCCACACCGTTGCTAATCATGGTTGGCGGAATGAGTAGGAAACAAGTGGCCAAACCAGCATCGTAGTACCAGGCTTCGGCATAAATATGTCCGCCCAGGTTGTAAACCATGCAAAACTTCACGCTGCTCGGAAAGACAACAACATCCGGATCAACAATGCTACTACCGCCCGCGAGGGGCATAGTGCCGGTAACGAAGCCAACGCTGAAATCAAAATGAAAACTGGGAGTGGGGCCGTCCCATACCGATACGCCCAAAACATTGCCCCAGGAAGAATTTCCGGTATGTTGAGGGAATTGGGGAGAAGAGGCGACCACTCCAGGTGCCCACGCATTAATGGGTGGTTGTGCCTGTAAAGAAAAGTGACAAAACAGCGCCACCAAAAGGGTGGTCAAAGCCACCGACAATTTTTTTTTCATGGTTGTAAGTTTTTGATGAATAATCGTTTCATCCAAAGCTCGATCTCCACCTCAAAAAAGGTGTCGTCATATGTTTTTAATCTGTCAACACATGTTAGTATTCCAAAATCAACAGGTTGATGGCAGACTTGCAAATCGGGTTTTGCAACCTTTCCTCTGCTTGATTGTTTTATTCACAAGCATCTTAATGACATGGCAAAAAAGAAAAAGAAACTCGACAAGTATCAGTGGATACAGCTTTATAAAGACTATTTCCTGCAACATGGAGAACTGGTGCCTTCGGCTAAAGAGTTGGCCACCTTTGCTGATTCAGAATGGGTTGACCTCAAAATGGAGTTCAACAACCTGCAACAATTGGAAGCAGCTTTGGTCTTGCTCTATTTCAAACAAGCCAACGAGCTGTTGGTGGCTGATGAAAAATTTGAGCATTACAGCTCCAAAGAAAAGCACCTCGCTTTCTTGTATGTTTTGACAGAAAAAATTGGCGTGGATGAACTCTTTTTGTCCGACTTCTTGCACAAAAAACGCCTCGACCCAGGCTTTATCATGCAGGTGCTGAAATTGGTCAATTCGCAGGAATTGGACTGGACAACAACCGAGGGTTGGGCAAAAGGCACACTGGATAAAATCAACTTCCACCCGAAGAAAACAGCGCTCATCAACCACGCCTTGGGTTGTTTGACTTTTTACCTGAAAGACACGAGTGAAGAAAAGCAGGACACCGATGCTTTCATCGAGAAAACAACGGATTTGCTTTTCAAGTTAACCGATACCAGCACCTTACACAGTGCGATGGACCTCGGCAAATTTTTATTCTCAAGGAGAAAAACAGCGTTTAGCTGGGACTAATAAATGGGTCAGGAAAAAATCGCAGTATCTCGACTTGAACGAGCAGGAAAATTGGTCAACACGGGAGCCAAAGTAGGTGCCAATTACATGAAGCACTACGCCAGACAGTTGGTGAATACTGAGGGATCGAGAGAGACATTGGAAAAGGAAAACGCCAAAGACATCTACGAAGCTTTTAGCGAATTGAAAGGAGGTCCGCTGAAAGTGGCACAAATGCTGAGTATGGGCGATCAGGTTTTGCCCAAAGCTTACACGGATCAATTTGCATTGGCACAAAACCAGGTGAGTCCCCTTTCGTTGCCGCTGATACAAAAGACCTTTCGCAAATCCTTTGGCAAAAACCCGGAGGAGTTGTTCGAAGAATTTAGCCCGGAAGCAGTCAACGCGGCCTCAATCGGGCAGGTGCACAAAGGAAAAATCAAGGATCAGTACTACGCCATCAAGTTGCAATACCCTGGTGTTGCATCGAGCTTGCAAAGTGATTTGCGTATGATTGCGCCAGTGGCCACACGGGTCTTGGGGTTCAAAAAAAGTGAGATTACACCCTACCTTGCAGAAGTAGAAAGCAAATTGATGGAGGAAACCAATTACCGAAAGGAATTGGAAAATGCCAGAGTCATCATCGAAGGATGCAAACAGATTAAGGGCTTGGTTTTTCCCGATTTCCTGCCCGAGCTTTCCAATGATCGCGTGCTGACCATGACCTGGTTGGACGGTCAATCGCTTTCCGACTGGCTGACGACCAAACCGACACAAGCTCAGCGCAATCAAATTGGCCAATATTTGTGGGATTTTTACCAGCATCAGATACACAACTTGCTGGTGGTTCATGCCGACCCGCATCCGGGCAATTTTATCATCACCGATTCCTTTGAACTGGGCATCATCGACTTTGGGTGTGTAAAATACCTGCCCAAAGCGTTTCACGATTCTTACCTTGAACTGCTGAAGGCAGGACAAAACACCTCCTCCAATGATTTTTCATCGGCATTGACCGATTTAGAGTTGATGCATGCGGATGACAGTGAAAAAGACCGGAAGCTCATTTTAGAGATTTTTCAAAACATGTTTCAACTGGTGGGTAAACCCTTTTACAGTGAATCGTTTGATTTTGGTGACGATGCTTATTTCAAACAGATCTACGACCAGGGAGAAGCACTTTCCCGCGACAGTTCTTTGCGCGGGCTGACCGCCAGAGGATCACGTCACTTCATCTACTTCAACCGCACTTACTTCGGACTTTATCAACTGTTGAATCAACTTCAGGCAGTGGTGGAGATCAAAACGGGCCGGGCCAAAAAGTAGTCCTGCCCTCAACTAAAGGAATAAAAAAAACCACCCCGCTCGGGCCAAAGCCTGAACAGAGTGGTTGTAGAAAAGAAACCGGATTCCCTTACACAATCGTGTGAATGAAATTGCAGGTAATCACTGCATTTTCATTGATTAAAAGGTTCACCGTTCCTGCTCCGAGGTTGAAGTTCACAATGCTCACAACATTCATGAGTCCCGTGTTCAACACCACGTTGTTTCCAGTGGCGTTGTCGACCAGAGCAATGTCGATCAAATGCATGCGATACACCCCTAGATCCGCATACGGAGTGGTTAGCCGCACCGTGTAAGCGGGATTCCCTGCCGGGTTTGGCAACGGAGTATTCGCCATCACATTGATTTGCTGTAGGTTGGGAGCACCAGGCAATGGCCCACCACCACCGCCTGCTGGTGGAGTTAAGAAATTAAACTCCGTTGCGTCACAGAAGTACTGCGTCAAAGGCAAATCAGCAATCATGGTGCGTGTAGTTTCCGTTGTAGGTGCAACATTCGGATTGATGTACACGGGCGATTGCCAGGAATTGACTCCGCCTGTGGTGCGCACCTGGTTAGAGGCGATGTAGTTGGCCACATTGTTTGGATTGCCATTGTACAACATCACCGACCGCATTGGACTCAACACACAATTGGCCAGAACACTTCCCGCTGGCCATCCAGCCGCAGTATTTAGCACGGGCCAGGTTGCTGGGTTGTTGCAAACTATCGATAACAAGCTATCGTAGAGTGTAAACATCTTGTCTACATACTCATGCTTGTTAAAACTCAATTTGCTGCCACCAACTCCCCGGTAAACCGAATTCCGGATGATGTCATCCTGAGTGGTTGCTTCGTCATTCAGGAACCTCGTAGTAAACCCAATGTTTCCGGTTTGAGCCGTCACGATGGTTTGTGCCGGTAAACCTGGATTGGTTATGACCACCTGGAAGTCAGCAAAGAAATCGCGGTTCGCCAGCATCGCGTTGTTGTTTGCTGGGTTGTTTAGCACCAGTCGACTAGTCACATAATTGCCGTTGGTAGTTCCCGAAGTCAACCAAGCCAAAACGGCTTCCATGGTGTCTTCCAGCAACACACGACTAAACCCAACCGTGGCCAGGAAATCTTCTGTGTCATCGTCTGGTTTTGTCAACGTTGAATCTTCCGCATTGATGAAGTCAAATACTCCATTGTTTCCATCGCAGAAGTACTTCTTCACGTTGTTGTAAAACGCCATGGCATTCGCAGCACCTACAGGATTCAAATTCTCGTCAAAAATGGTTCCCGCTGTTACCCGCACCATAATGGTTGCGGTGTTGGCTCCAGTGGCACTCAAGCCATTCACAATGTTGGAGGTATCGACAATGATAGCTGCCGTATCACTCACATCTTTTGGAATTTGATTCAGCACCATGGTTGGAGCTGAACTGCCCCCTCCGGTATTGCCACCTGAACTGCTGCTGTATTTCACGGAGCTGTCGCCACTAGAGGCTTCATAATTGTCAAATTGACCAGGGTTATCGGGCAACATTTGCTGAATTTCCGTTCCTTGCACCGATTGGCTTTCTTCGCCACCATCTGCATCCGAACTGCCTTCACTTTTGGTGCTACCGATTTGGTTTTTGATGACATCCTTGCGGAACTCTTTGGCATCTTCGGGAGAAATCTTTTCATTTTTCTCCTGCTTGTCGATGTTTCGCAATACTTTGTCACCATTCTTCAGCATCTGCTCTTGCGTCACCAACTCTTTGGCCATTTCTGCATAAGCTTGAGCGGCCTCAACGTTCATTTTCATGGCGTCAATCGCTCCTTCCTGATTGGCTTGTAAAGCTGCAAGGGCATTCTTTTGATTCTCTGTCAGTCCGGTGATGTTGTCAAAAATACCGGGAGTCGAGAGGGCCGTTAATGCTCCTCCAAAACCTTGTGGTGCCGGTGCAGCCGGAACATTTTGGAAGTTGATGATGTTGCCAGGCAAATCTTTTGCTTGCAAGTCTCCCGGATCGCTTCTGCGGCTATCGAGGCTTACTGGCTCAATCGCTGTAGGTGAATCTCCGCAAGGCACTTCGCTGAATCGCCAGTGTCGGCTTTCATCTATCACTTCACAACTGTTACACGCTCCCATCACTGCTTCGGCATATACACCACGTGTGGGCACACTCACCCTGAATGGTGCTGGTGGTGTGGTGGGCGCATAATGTGCAAAGAGATCAATTGGCGCATCATTGTTTTGGCTGTAAGTTGGGTCAAGATGAACACCCCGGGCAACTTGAAACACGAGGCTGTTTCCGATGATGGCCTTGATTTGATTTTCAACCACCGAGGCCACACTTCTGCCGCCTGAATTGGGCGCTACAAATCCATCCAACAACATGAACCGTTTGTCTGCGTCCATCTGCCACCAAATCGCTTTGTGGTAATATTCCAGGCGATCATTCAAATGGGTGATGACGGAATTGGCCAACTCGTAGTTTCTGAGCACAGGGTTGTGTAACTCGCGCTCGTTGAGGTTGGTTGAAAACATCGCAGGATCGGTGCTGTCAATGTCATCATAATAGCCCCGTTTGCTGAAGAGCGTTTCTTTCAAATTGGCCGTTTCGTAATTGACGTAACCACCATTGAACAGCACTTGTGAACGGGCCGGCATGGTCATTGGGTTTTGAATAAAAAACCGGGATACATCGCTTCTCCGGATTGACTCCAGCCCCATTTTTCCGCGTCTTCTGGAAGGCAAGTGGCGTAGGAAAAGGCGCAGTGGCGCTCCTTCAGGATTGTTCTTTATGGCCTTGCGCAACGTGGTCCGTCTGTTACTCAAACTGCGGTTAGACATGTATTGCACGGCATTTTCATCCCCTGGGACTACCGTTATATCAAAAGGAATCAGGTGCTGCTGACCATCTTGATCTTCGTAGCCAAATCGCAATTGCTCCAAAAATCCAGCTAAGATGTCGGGAAGGATTTCTTCGCGGTACGTTTTTTCGCGTTGCGATTGTACCTTCCCTTCAAAACTTGATTTGATTTGGTTCAGGCGTTTTACTCCTGGCAACCAGGAAAGAAAACTCCACGCTACCTCATCGATGGTGCTCTTTACCGGATCAACTGCATCGATAATGTCCAACGGGCGGTCGATGCTAATTTGGAACTCCAGCATCCCACTCATCTCCTGAATGGTTTCATCAGCCATAATGGTGATGGGGCCAGTGCCCTCGATCATGTATTTGTTTTTGATGACCTCTAGCGCCTCTATTCCTTCTGCTAATTCACCTCCACCCAACGCATTGTACAATTCGTCTTTCCAACGCAAAATTTTGTGGATGGTAAAAGGGGTGATGTCCAATGGAACAAACAAACATTCCTGCACAGCAGCCAATTGCTGCTCCAGGGCAAAATGACGCAGTACTTCAAAATATTGCACGGTCATAGAATGGCAATGGTTGTGGTTAGTCACCACATCTGTTTGCACGGTTACCGCTTCATTTTGGTTCACCGCCTGCACCACTGTCGAACGTTGACTTCGCACCGTACTGGCACTTTGCATCACCTTATCTCTCAAGCTATTGAGGCTGCTGGCGCTCACATCACGGGCAGAATTTTGCCAGGCAGATGACTGACCACTTCCCGAAGAAGTTTGTCCTCCGATTCCCAGGGAAGAACCTCCGGCTGCTCCGAGCGAAAATGGCCCATAGCTTCCGCTACCAGCTGCTCCTGCTCCCGAGCCAAAACCTACGCCAAAGGAACTGCCCTTGGTTTTCACCTTCGACCCTCCTTGAATGTTCTCATTCAAAGAAGAAGAAACGATGTCCGTTACATCCCGATCGCGGCCAAGAAAAGCACTCATGCTCTCCGATGCCTCTGTGTGCTCCCCTCGGAACCCGGATTCATTCCGGTCCCAATCGAAAATGGCAATCTGCTTCTTTTGGCAAGGAGCCAACGGCAAACTGTAAAGCAAATCACCCATGGAATAACCATCTGCTTTCCAGACTTGCTTAAAATTAAGCACATGCCCATGGGCAATGGTCGTAGCATGAAACTGGGTAGGCGTTTCATCCCAATCTATCGCGTGGTGACCAGTTAAAACCAGCCGGGATTTGCTGTCGCCCGTAAAATTGGTGTTGATGTAACCGAATATTTCCTCAGGCGTGTTGGGAATGCGATCGTAGTCTTCTTTGAAATACGCCACGGCCATCTTGAGGAACTCCAACACCTCAGCTTCCAACTGCGGAGCCCGATCATTGATTTGCGTAAACAGCAGCGTTAATTCTGATTTTAAGAACTCCAGCGGTGTTTGACCATTCGGAGCTTGGTAAGCATTGTAATCGATGAAAAATAACCACCAGGGTGTTGGTCCGATACCGCCAGTTTTGGTTAGAACAGTTTCGATGAAATTCTCCAACACATCGGGCGAGTTGGGTAATATACCATGGTGCTCAAAATATTTGGAGACCGCAAAATACCAAAAGGCATAGGCCTCGTTGTCATCTCCTGCCGCTCTTCCATAAAACACCTTGTGCCCTTTGTAGGCTTTGTCGATGCAGAAGTATTGAATGAAATTGCTGTTTTGTCCATCAATGACCTCCAACATTTCCTGTATAGCATTTAAACCCCAAGCATCAGGCGCAGCAATTCCGGGAAACGTTTTGGATTGTTTGGAAACATAAGTCAATGTGGATTCTTCAAACAGCCACCATCGGATTTCTCCGTTAGTTGACAGATCAGTAAATTGATCCCACCCTGACTGATGGCCGAAAAAGGCGGATACGTTACCTACTTCCTCTAGGTGTACCTCACGCTTCTCTTCAATCTTTTTGTCCAGGGCCAGACCATTCGCAGACACCGGAGAATTCTGGGATAATTCCAAATCTCCTACCACCAATAATGGAGGTTTCTTAAAAGGAACGCGTTTAATCTCTGGCTCAGTTGTTCGAACCACAGCATAGTAGTTAAACTCCTCCAGACTTCTATTGGGCGTGGTAAAATCAACACAGGTACCGCCCAAATCATCAGAGTAATCTCCTGAGTTGACCAGATCTTCCGCATCGGGAAGTGCGGGCGTTGTACCGTGACAAGAGCAATCCGATTGATCGGCATCCTGGTCAATGTCATCCACACTGCCAAAAACAAGAATTTGAGGAGAGATCGCCAATTGGGCATCGTTCAACGCCAACGGATACGACTGATCTGCCAATCCGGCAATCGTGACAAAAGCTTGATTCAGCGCTCCTGCGGGCATGTAAAAAGAGAAGTATCCTTTGGAATCGGTTTTAACAGCAGCGACTACTTTGGGAGCAGTTCCAGCTGGTGCGTTGTCCAACAATACATTGACAAAAACGGTCCAGTTTTTTAAGGGGCCACCGTTGTCAAATGCAATGCACTTGCCTGTTACCTTGTAGGGAAGTTGGCTGGTGGCGGGGGACAAAACCACTGGTTCAAAAGCATCCACGGCTATGGTTAACTCAGAAGAGCTATCAGCAACGGCCCCAGCATCAATGGCAGACTTTAGTCCGTTGTAGGTAACCACCTCGTTGTGCAAAACACCACCTCCTGGAGCGAGCACTTTGAGGTCAATATCTCCACTAATGGCATTGGACTCAGGAACTTTGAAAAAAAAAGTACCATCGGCCTCCACAGGCACCATAAATGACCGCTTCACCTGGGCATTTTGTGTGATTTGTTTGGTTTGGATGATCTGGTTATTAGCGGAGGCGGCCATGTTTGTTGCAGCACCCTCTGGCGATTTGGCTGCTGTCTTTCCAGCTGTTTTCAACGACCGTTCTTTTGAGAGCAGGTCTTTCGCCACTTCCGCCTTTTGCTTCTCAGGCTCCTCCATCGTAAATGGATGTGCCGTCTCCTTCACGGAGTGCGGTGTGGTATAAACCGACTTTTGGATTTGTTCTGTGTAGTTGACCAACACATGGTGGTTTTTGTAGTCTGGGTCGCCCTGCTGATTTTGAGGCAGCAGTCGACCATTGACCGATCTTTTAACAAGCATTTTTTGTGTGTTAATTGGTTAGAAATAAATCATGCCTGTTAGTTCCAGGAAGAATTCAAAACCTAACCTGATCGGCCGAAAAAGATTCAGAGAGGGGATAAATGAGCGTTATTTCCGCAAGAAAAATGCTCCTAACAAAACGAAACACAGCAGCCCCAAAAGCAAGTAGTACCAATTGAATGCCTTGGTCTGAACCGAGCCAACCAATTCGTTTCGCCCATAAATACTAAAGCCTGCCCAATAAAAGGGATGTGTAGACAAATCATCGGTCGCCTCGCTGTTGAGGTAGGCCAGTTTTGCCTGTTGCAAGCTTGTGGCGATGCTTTTCGTGTTGAGTTGGTCGTAGAAGTGGGCAATTAGATGGGAGGACGTTTCCGGGTTGGCATCCCAGTTAGAAGCGACAACGCTGTTGCAACCAGCATGTAAAAATCCGCTGGCGATGCTAAAGATGCCCTCGCCATTCAGCACGACTCCATTGCCCGATTGGCAGGCTTGCAAAACCAGTAAGTCGGTGCGGTACCCACTAGTTCGAATCTGATCGAAATGCAGCTGCTGGTGACGACAGCCCGTTGAATCCGCCAATGCGATCCACGAGTCACGTTCTGCCGTGGGTGATGAAAAGCCGTGGGTGGCCAGGTGCGTTATTTTTGCCTTCCCCGATTGTTCCAAGAAATGAGTCGCAGTGGCCTCCACGCCCGTCAATGTTGTGCTTTCCAATCCTTTCAATTCAACCTTTGGTAGCTCCGTCAATCCACTATCGCATGCAAATGATGGCCCCAAAACCAGCAACTCATCATTATAGACAACCGGTGTTTGCTGGCGTTGCAAAAACTGAATCGAAGGGGCATAATGAACAGTATGTTTCCTCAACCAATAGGCCATGTTGCGGTACTGAGGATTTGCCTGTATGTCAGTCGTCAATAAATCGAATGAAAAATTGTGCAACCTTCCATCGGGTAAAATCGTGACAGCTTCCTCCAATTCTGGCTCCATCCCGGCCAGCAACAGCTGAAAAAGTGCAACGCCCTGGCGCTGAAAATCAACGGCCTCCGTTTGGGTGTTTGCCACGTTGATTTTCCAATCAAAAACGGCCTGCTCCAACACGCTGTCAACAGGGATGGAAAAAGCTTGAACGCTTTGTGAACTGATAAGAAAAAAATGGAAGGCACTACCACCATCAAAAATAGAAACAATGGAACGTTGCTCCTGTGCAGCTTGCTGTTGCACCTTGTTCCAATCTACTTGCCAACGGGCAAACCACTGATCAAATAACACCGGGTAACGCGCCTGCAACTGCTCCTTCAACAATGCTTTTTGATGCAAGGCATCGTGCAAATCGTTGCCCGCACCTTGCTCTTCATACCGCAAATCGGCCAGTTGTTCTTCTACTTCGATGAGTTGCGACCACAACGTGTTCGGTTGTGTGTTGGAGATAACCTGTCTGGCAATGGATTCGGCCAGTAAAATCCCCTTGGTGTACTCTGAATATTCCAAGGCTTTTAGTACCCAAAAGTTGCTATTGGTTTTCTCCCACTGGTCCAGTGCAAACTGAACGGACGCTGTTCCAAATTGGTGAAACTGCTGCACGTGTTCCCTGCGAGAACCAGTACTCAGTAATTCGCTTCTAACCGATGCTTCCAACTCAAAAAGCACATCGTAATGACCGGCAATCGAGTCGACCCATGCCGGGTTGGACTCCAGCATTTGCTGAAAACAACCAACCTTTCCAGCCAGGCATTCAATGAGCAGTTGCTCCGGATACAATGCCTGCCCATTTCCATACAACGAGCGGAGTATCAGCAAGGCTTCTTCAAAAGCAAACAAGGCTTTTTCGGGAGCCAACAATGTTCCATAGGCATTGGCTAAAGCGATGTATAATTTGGCCTTTTTGCGGTGTGGGTCAGGACCATAAAGTTGTTCTGAGACCTGGTAGGCCTGGGAGAATAACAATTCCGTTTGCTCCAATGTTCCGTGCGTTGCCCGCAACGGTAAAAGTAAATTGTAACACCCCAATAAATAATTTCGGGCTTTTTGTGTTTGGGCTGGCCCAGATGGTTCTTTCAGGATCGTCCGCAGCAAGTCAACTGCTTTTTCAAGGGAACTTGCTGCCCGGCCAAAAGACTGCCCCTCTATTTGAGCTCTGGCCAGGTTAGACAGCAAAAGCGCTTCAGACAATGCATCGATTTTCACGGTTGTCAACTGTTCCTGCAACAAGGAAATACTTTCATTGTATTGCCCGTTCTCTATCAGTGCGATGGCCAAATCATTGGCCGCTTCCAGTTGCAGTTGTTCCACGGAATCAGATTGGGCGATGGACAAACTGCGGCTTAAAAAAGCAATGGCGTGTTCATAATCACCGAGGCGGGTATAAATGTTACCCAACGGATTATAGACATGTCGGGCAATTAAAATGGGTGTTTCCTCTGCCTGCACGAGGTACTCCACCGCTTTGAGGTAATCTGATTTTGATTGAATAAAATGGCCCTGCCGTTGTCCACGGATGTACCCTTTGTTGGCCCACAACCAACCCAATTGGCGGTAGACCTTAGGCGAAGCGACCGATTGTTCTCCAAAAAAAAGAGCGGAATCCAATGACCGTAAAGCCAGGTCATAGGCTCCACTGTCTCGCAATTCTGCTGCCTTTTCTTTGTGGTAACTGCTTCGCTGGCTTGCCTGTTCTACCGAATACTGCACGGTTTCTTTGACCAACGACCTGGCCGGGCGCTGACATCCCGGAAGGCAGCACAAAATTCCAAAAACAACAACAATTCGTTTCAACATAACAGCCGAGGACCAAAATAGGCACTCGGCTGTTAATCACTTGAAAAAAAATTAATTATTCGATCAACGGGACCTTTAACTTTTTCCCCCGTTTCGCAACAAGTAACCTACGGTGGCCACTGCCAAAACAGCAATACCCACAACTACCCACAACCATGGCGGATTGCCTCCCGTAGGCGGATCACTATCGCTGCATTTCTTATTGCTTCTCATTTCTTTATTGCATGAGGTGACAGCATCGTTGGTCACAATTTTGGCATTGTTATCAAAATAAATCTCAGAATGGCTGATAACGTCCCGCCCCATTTTACAACGGGTTTTGCCCGTGACTTCGAATTCAATCATGCCCTTGGTGCGCTCTAAATCATAGCAATCAGTCTGAGCAACGCCCAATAAAGTGATGTTGTTAAATGTCCAGGAGACCAAACCAGAATCTGCATCAACGGACATTTCATAACAAATACCGGACGCTGTTCCAGTGCAGACTGGAATAGTCTTGTGAAAGCCCAGCGTACTTACCGTGCTAACATCCAGGCGACTATCTAAATAGGTCTTGACCACGATGTTTGTGGTAGGTCCAGCTCCAGTATTCTGGAAATGCACCTGATAACTGAATACTTCTCCGTCAATTTCACAATCGGAATCTTCTTTTGTTCCAGGGATCATCGCGTTGGGGTCGTGCGAAGGCAAGGCTAAAAAAGTAATGGTGTCTTTGTCAAAAGAATTGCCCTCAGCCGACAGATCGCAAACAATAGAAATGGGCTCATACAATACCGTATTGATACTCGGCAACACTTTCAGGGGAATTAATATGCTGCGATCAAGCTGTTGTAGATCATATTCAAAATCCCATGTTAAGGCACCAGCGACCTGCACTTCGTTGTTGGGAGTGAACTCACGAGGCACATTGGAAAGTGACTGAAAATGTTGTGCGAAGGCTGGATCGATGTTGAGGGTTAATTGACCCGGCCCGCCATGGTCGGATGCATAGCTGGCAATGAGAAACAGTGTATCTCCGGGAACAGCATTGCGGTAGTTTTGAATTCTCACCTTCTCTCCAGCATCCAAAATCGGTGTTACATTGCCTGGATTAGGTGCAGGAGGAGCTCCAGCAGCCATCATAGGAGGAGGCCCGGCATCAGAATAGTTTTCGGTCAAAACTGCATACATATCCTGGGCGGTCCCCATGTCACGGTAGCAGTGGGTAGGAGTTTCTGCAAAGCTGAAATAGTTGTCTCCAAACCACCACAAGTAGGAAAAGGACGTTCCCGAGGTTAGGTTCGGAACTGGGAGTAGTTCATGGTGAATGGAATCTACCGGAACCGCAGTTCCATTGATAGTAAACGGAGGATATGGCTGTGGTTGCGCAAAGCTGCTCATACAAAAGAACAATGTGCAACAGGCGAGTATGAATTCTTTGGTCATTTTTAAGTGGATTTAGTTAGCAATCAAATTTGATTTATTTCTTTGTACCGATAAGTGAAAAAAACCTAACCAGGTGATTATGTTTTCCTTGTTGCCAGGAACCAATGCTTAGACTGCTTCCTTTTTCAGATGAACAATTGGTGAATTTGCTCGGACAGGGTGGTTCAAAAGAAGAACGCGCGATCAAATGGCTGCTCCAAAAAAATGGACAGGCAGTAAAAACATTTGTGCTAAAAAACAACGGTTCGGAAGAGCAGGCAAATGAAGTACTTTATACGGCTGTAACGTCATTGATTTTCAACATTCGAAGCGGCAAATTTAACGGCCAAAGTGCTCTGGGAACCTACCTCTATGCCATTGCAAAACGGCAGTGGTACAAGGTATTTGCCAAAGAACGCGAAGGGACAAAAAAAGAAGAGGAATGGCACCGGTTCGAGGCTGATCATGTGGCCTATGAAGATGTGTCGCTACAAGCCGATAGAGTCGATTCGTTGCAGGAATTGTTGTCTTCGCTGCATGCAGGGTGCAAAGAGGTGTTGATGCTATGGAGCCAACATTTCAACATGGAAGAAATTGCCGACCAACTGGGGTATAAAAACGCCCAGGTCGCCATGAATAAAAAGAGCAAATGCTTCAAGCAAATGCTCACTGTAGTGGATGAATCGCCCGCATTGAAATCAATTTTGGCCGATCTTTATTTTACATGACAGACGAGCAATATAGAGCCATTGAACGATATGACGACAACGACATGTCCGTTGATGAACGCGCTAATTTTGAGGCGACATTAACAACGGATACAGCCCTTGCAGAAGCTTTGAATCGATACCGACAGGGGAAAAAAGCCCTGGAAGCAATCAGCTTTGGGGCTCAAAAAGCAAAGGTTCGAAAACTCGATTCCCAGCAAGATTCTGGCGCATTTTTTACTGTGCTAAAGGTAGCTGCGGCAGCTGTGGTGCTGTTACTGCCCCTGTTTTATTACCTGCTTCAGCCAACCAAATCCGGGGAGTTGGCAATGACTTATTTTGAACCTTATCCCGACCGGGTGTCGGTTATGGGAACGCCCCAGGAAGATCTGCAAACAGCAATGAATGCTTACAATACAGGGGACTACGCAACGGCACTTTCCCAATTCAAAGCAGTCGAATCCACCGATCTGGTTGTTTTGTACCAAGGCGTTTGTTTCATTGGCCTGGACTCCTGCCAACGCGCGCACCAAACCCTGGAACCTCTGGTTACAAAGGCCTCCTCTGCGCAAGAAGCGGCACGCTGGTACAGCATTATCGCTCAACTACAATGTGGAAATGAGGTTACGGCCAAAAAACTGCTCAAAGATTACATGACCGACTCTAACGTCCACTTCAACCGTTCTGCCGCCAAGCAATTGCTGGAAGAGTTGCAGGAATAATCTATTGCTTCACAATGCGTTGCCGAATCACCCCCTGGTCAGAGCGAATTTCCAATAACAATAGCCCTGGAGCCACATGCCCCAAATCGAGCACGATGGCTCCCTGTTGCCTCACTGGAACCGCCAAGGGAATCCTTCTACCGTCCAAAGAATAAAGGGCTACGGATAATTCTTGCGCTTTTACCTGCTCCACCTCAATGGTCAATAAGCCACTGGTTGGGTTGGGGAAAGTGCGGATGTTTGCAGCCCATTCGGTTTCCGGCACACCAATGATGGTATCTATCGTGTCGGGAGGAAGCTCTAAAAACAGGGTGTTGGAAATAAGCAGGCAGCCATCTGTGCTGGTAGCTTCCAAATAATAATCGCCTGTTTCGTGGTCCTCAGCATTAATGGATGATGTCGTTTCCCCCGCGAGCGCCATTCCATCCAGATACCACTGGTAGTTGTTTAATCCTGTGGTGCCGTTCGCAATTAAATTGATTGCTGAAATGGAGAGTGTTGGCAATGGGTAGTGTCCCAGGTCAAACCCGATGATGCTGTCGCAATTGTTGCCGTTGATGGTGGTGTCTCTGTAAAACCCGATGGCACTCACAAAGTTGGTCCCAAACAGCACACTGTCTCCCGGACAAACCGTGTCGCTGGAAGCAGAAAAAGTTCGTGAACAATCAACCAATAAGTTCTCCAACCAGTAAATTTTGTAATCGCCTGCGGTCACCTGGATGTCAATATCGCCATCATTATCAAAGTCCTTTGCCGCAATCTCGCGTGGGTATGACACTTCATCCCAAATGACTTCCTGGGTAAAATTCTCACTGCCATCATTGGTAAACTGCACCAACTCCTGGTCATTGGTATTGGTCACCACAATGTCCATATCGAGGTCGCCATCCATGTCGCCAAAATCAAAATTATCAGGATTATCCAATGCTGTGGAAATCGTGAAACCTGTGTAGGAAAGTCCACCATCGTTGCGAAACCACACCAATTTATCTTCCGCTTCAGACAAAACGAACAGGTCAGTATCGCCATCTTCGTCAATGTCAAATCCCGCAAATTCCGTGTCATTTTGATTGCTGGTTGTGCTGGATCCGACAAAAGTGCTAATATCCATAATAAGCTCATCGACAAAACTGTTGCCGTTGTTTCGAAGCAAGCGCAGTTCTTGTGTAAAGTGCATGTAGACAATATCTACATCGAGGTCTCCATCTACATCATCCAACACCGGGTAAACCATGTTGGCTGAAATAGCCGTTTCGGTGTAGCCACTTCCATTCCATTCGAAGCGTTGGATAGGATTGCCTATAAGTAAAATGTCGTGTAGGTTGTCGTTGTCTAAATCACCTACCCGCACCGTTTGCACATTGGCATCATCGGTCACTAATTCTTCCGAGAATGCTCCATTTTCATGGTCGACCCAATAAAGTTTAAAACCCACGCGGCAAAGCAGTTCTTCATCACCATCGTTATCACGGTCGTAAGCTATCATGTCTCTGGTTTGACTGGAACTTATCCCCCCTCCGATGGCGTGCGTTTTGAAAACATCCATTTGCTCATCAAACCGCTGTTTAAAAAGGTTGAGCTGATTGCCTCCAGTGACGGCAATGTCTGAATTCCCATTTCCATCCACATCTGCTACGACCAACGGAGTTATGCCCTCCGAAAAGTTGATATATTGCCGTTCGTGCGTATTGCCGGAGACTTTGCGATACACTTCCAGCCTGCTGGAAGTATTGCTACGCAACACAAAATCACGCTGCCCATCGTTGTCCATGTCTTTCCATGCCATGGGATATCCTATGCCTTCTGTTATCAAGGTTTGGCTGGTGAAATTGTTGCCACCCGAATTGAGCAGCACCGTCATAACGCTGTTTCCGCCAGTAAAACCAAAGGAGATAAAATCATCGTCCCCATCACTATCATAGTCCAGGGTCATGCCAAGTGTAGCCCAATTTTGTGTAGCGATTTGCGCCACTTGGGTGAAATTGAAATTTCCATCGTTGCGTAGCAATGTACTTTGAACACTGCCAGAAACTGGAGAAAGGATGAGGTCGGGCGATCCTCCTGATGAAAACTCACCAATAGCGATGGTTGGAAAATCATCCAATTGCACGATGTCGTGCTGCGTAAAACCAAAAGAGTTGTCATTTTCCATCACCACAACAATGGGGTCATTGGGACCAAAATCATAATAGGCGCCAACAACATCTAATACATTGTCATTGTTCATGTCAGCTAATCCATAAAGGCTGCACGGTTGCCCGGAGAAACTAATAGCTCCCGGCCAAAAGTTGAAAGCCGTATCTCCCAGATTTTCGTGAACTCTCAGCCAGTTGTCGTTGGCGATCAAATCAAAAACAATGTCGAGATCACCATCTCCATCCAAATCACCCACTTCCAAACTTTCGATTTCATCAAACCCCATCGGGGTGACCAAAATAGGATTGTAGTTGTAGTTGCCATCGTTTTTAAAGAGGTAGAGGTTGTGTGACAGGCTTCCAGTTTCCTTGCTTTGCAGCAGAAAATCGTCAAATCCATCGTTGTCAAAGTCGAGCGTCTTGATGTAACTATACCCCATCACACTATCAGATATCACGGTGGGCGTGTAATTCACTTCGTTGTTTTTGAGAAAAAGCAATTCCCTGCGTGAATAAAAACCAATGAGCACATCCTGTTTGCCATCGCCATCGTAATCGATAACATCAGCACCAGCGCCACTGCCCACACCTGTGCTTGAATATTGAATGTAATTTTGTTGGAAGGTTTGGGCAGAAGTCGTGAGAGACAGGCCCAGAGACAAGAGGAAAAATAAATACTTCATAAGAGGACGGGTCATTTTACAGCTGCAAAAATAGGCAAAAACCAGAATCGTACAGCTCATTTAACATTCTCGTACAAACTGACGCTGGTGATACCCGCAACGAAAAAAGGGCCGCCTCCTTTGGAGACAACCCTTTTGAATTTTCATTGAATTGATGCTAAAAGAACGCCACATTCGCAGCGGTCACACACCCGTTTAAGTCGATTGCAGTCTTCTGAAAGAAGATCAAATTGGTGTTGGGTGCACAAGCCGTTGGAATGATTCCAGAAATTCCCTGGAATTTCCATCCACAAAATGGGCCGGGACTTGCAATGTATGCGCCAACCGATGCTGTGTTGAGACCTCCGGAATAAGGCACTGGTCCTGCGAAACCTGCAGGGATAGGAATATCCACGTTGTGGATGCTTATGGTCCAATCGTCTCCCGAAGCGTTGTTTACATTAAAAATTCCTGAACATTGCGCATTTACTTCAGTGTAGAAAATAGAAGTAACGAACAATAGAGTAATGAATGCATATTTTTTCATGACTATAAAGTGTTAATTAATTATATGTAATTAACCTAAATATAGGAAATTTTAGAATGCTCAATCGTCCTCCAGCAATTGATCACATTGGCTTAATGAAAGCCTCAATGGTTCAATAAGTTCGCTCAAAGCCATTTATTGGTGTTTGGATTGAGGTTGAAAAACATTCACGTTCCCGCTCCCTACCGAAACGGCAGTAGTTTATGCAAAATTTACACTTTTACCCCCTATTAACTGAAGCAAGCCCATTATCATCCTGCAAAAAGTCACTTCATACAGCCTCCCGATTGTCTTGGTCGCACTCCTTCCTATGCGGGACCGATGGATTCGTACAAGACAAAAAAGGCGTGAAGCAGTCTCGGGAAGTTGGTTTAGAAAACGTTCCGCCCTTTTTACAGTATTCGGTGAATGTACGCCCCGACTCCCTTGAGTGGCTCGGTAATCACACGGATGGATTGGAATTTTTTCACAAACAATGCGATCGCTATCTCATGACTGGAATCAGTTACGAGCAGGCAAGGGCTTTTTACCATTGGCGAAAACACAGTGTATCTTAACATGGGCGAGAAAAACAAACTCCCTTATTCCTGGGTCATTCCCTCGAAAGAAGCGTGGGAGGCCATCAACGAGACCGATTTTCAGCAAAAAACCTACGAAAAGTCCCCTTCCCCGATACGCGCTTTCGATGCGTGGTCCGGTATTTTCCCCAGTAGCTGGGGCTCTATTCATTCATTAGCTCCACAGCGCGATTTAACACCCGGTCGGTTTTTTCTTTCAGATCGACTATGTTGTTTTGAACAGTAATATCGGGCAGCATCCCTCTGTTGGTCGTGGTTTGCTTTTGAGACCTGGGGAACAGAATGTGATACCTTGGTATGCCTATCCTGATGCCTGAGTGAGGCAGGTAAACAATTTGGGTAGAGCCTGCTGCAAAACCTTCATAACGTGTGCCGGTTTCCTCTCCGATAACGGTGGCATTTCCATATTCTTTGGTATACCGTGCCAGGGAAGCCGCAGCAGAAAATGTACTCCCATTCGTTAAGGTGTAGATTTTCCCTTGAAAACTCCTCTTTTTCTTTTTGGGGAATTGGTACACTTTCTCTTTTCCACTCCAGGAAATTGTTTTCTTTAAGAAAGAATCACCCTCCATTTTCAGTAGGTAGGGAACAACCGCATCGGCAAATTCATTTCTTCCTCCGGTATTGTTTCGAAGGTCAATCACCAGGTTTTGAGTACCACTGGCTGCTACCTCTTTAAATATCCCTGCATAAAACTTCTTCGCTTTTAATCTATACGTTTTGATCTTCCCAACATCGAATGATTTTAGCTTCAACAAGACATATTTTTCGTTTACCTCCAGCTCATAAAAATCATTGATGCCGGGGGCTTTTTGTTGGGCAATAATGTCCTGATAGTTCTTACGATAATTTGCTGCTTTTTGCGATCGATTGATGGCATTTAAGGTCACTTTTTCGACTTTGCCTGTTGTGTACGATTTGTAGGTTATCTCGAAAGCTGCGGGTTGGTCAATGAATAAATAATACATCCAGTAAAACCCTTTACTCAGCTGCTTTTCCTTGTAGGTAACTATGTGTCCATCCGAAGGTATGTAGTTGTACAATTGTTCGAGAATTTGAGCGCTTGGCACTCCGTTGATCGAAAGCACCTCATCGCCAAACTCCAAAACCGGTGCCTCCGTGAACACCCCTCTCACAAAAATCTGGCTGGCCGTCACCTCCACCGACAGAGGCAGGTAATGGTAGGTATCATCGAGGAAGCCCTTATGAACAGTATCTTCCCAGTTGCCTGTTTTAAAATGTCCTTCCTCGCTGAAGGTGGCAATTTGACTCACCAAACCAAAATACGTTAACAAGGGAAGCGAATCGTTCACTGTTGCAATCAGGGCCGTTGCCTGCTCCTGGAAGTCAGGGTTGTAAGTACGCAAGGCAGGATTATACTGCTCCACGCTTTGAACCAGAAACTCCAGATCGTCAACCACCGCCTTTTTGGATAGCTTCTGACCAGAAGCATTCAATACAACTGCCAATAAAATGATGCACAGAAGTATCCTCATGGTTCGTTGCATGGGTTGGTTGAATTGAAAGACGTCATTTTTAACCGGCCGCTGCACAGTAGCAACAATTTAGCACATAATTCGCGTAGACGCAAGATGCCCAACACCATTGTGGGCATCAGGTAATGTTTCTTATTGCGGATTTCGACAGAAATGGCGCGAATATGAATTGAAACACATCGATTTTCAAATGGCCACACTCAACAAGGATAATCGCTGGTACTTTTTAATCTGTGCACGAATGATTGCTGGTATTGAGGTCTTTGCAAAATCAGTTAATTCAATGGACTGGATAGTATCGGTATCGGTTGTCAAATAGAAGGCTAGTTCCTTTGTTTGGACAATGTCATCATCAATCGAGAAAGTGGTATGAATACTTGTCTGCCCCTGCAACGATGACTGGAATAGTATTAAAAGTGCTATGATTATTCTGACAGCCATCGTTTTCAGTTGCTTGAAATACTCAACCTGAGTGCCGCAAGTACACAATATGCTGGCACGCTTTAATGAGTGTTCGTTTTACAAAACTAAAGTTAAGTTAATCTGTTTGTTCTCTCAACAGAAGGAAGCAAATAGGAAGGGTTTGAGTACGAAACCCGATATCTATTAGAAAAAACAGCTAAGTTGGTTACTTATGTAACACAGGTCACGTTCAGCTAGTCTACCTTTTCAGACTTTTGCAAACGAAATACTCCTCGATCCAAGGTGATGAGGGTTAATAATCAAATGACGAAAAGATATGCAAGTACTGTTTTTGGCCAAGTTTTCGGAGATTGAAGATTATCTGCTGCACTTTTCTGGGAAGGTTAATGCGCGGCTTCCACTAGCGGTGGACCTGTTGCATGTTGTTCATTCCTATCCTCAGGTTCCGTTACAACCCAACGGAACGATCATCGATCATTGTGTCGATTTTGACCTGAGCTCTCAGCTACAACAGAAGGCCAATGAAGAAAATGATGCCGTTCAACTGAAAGACAAATTTTCGTTTATCAAAACAGCCTTCGTGGAGGTGGGCGATCTCGAGCGAATTGTGAAATACCAACTCACCCAAAAATCATACGATTTAATCATAATGGGGGCCCATCAAACCTCGTTGTTGGAAGATTTGACCCATGGTTCTACCATAGAGAGAATACTTAAAATCGTGGACATTCCTGTGTTGAGCTTGAAATGCGATCAATCGCACCAAGCGGGGATTGATGTTGTGGGAGTATTTGATGATTTCAAACAATCGCCTCCCGAGAGCCTCCGCCAATTGAGCCACCTGGTGAAGGCCTTCAATTCTGAAGTGCACCTCTTCAAGATGGTTCAAAAAACGGAAGATGCGGCAACAGTGAATACCGCCAAACAGCAGATGGATGAATTTGCTTTGAACAATCGTTTTGACCGTTTTCAGACCCATGTCCTTTCTATGGATGGCAGCAATGCGGAGCAACTCATCAAAGAGCAACTTGAAAAATGGGGGTTGCAATTGATTGCTATCTCCGATTTGCATCGAAAATCAATCGGATTTCATCTGGGCAAGAGCCTAAAGGCTAGTATTGCGGACCATATCTTGGCTCCGCTGCTCATCCATTAATTAGCTACAAATAATAAAATATGATAGAATTTATTTCCCAGCCCTGGCCGTGGTATGTTTCAGGAACAGTAATCGCATTGGTAATGTTTCTCTTGCTTTATGAAGGCAAGACCTTTGGAATGTCGTCCAACCTAAGAACCATGTGCTCCATGGCAGGAGGCGATAAACTGTCCGATTTTTTCCGGTTCGACTGGAAATCACAAAGATGGAATCTGATAGTGGTGCTTGGAGCGCTGATCGGTGGGTATATTGCAGCTAATTTTCTCACTCTGGAAACTACGGTAGACTTGAACCCCGCAACAATAGCGTCATTGGTTGATTTGGGCTTTGAAAACCCAGGCGGAGAATATATACCCGGCAAAATTTTCGGCTTAGAGGCCATCACATCCCTCAAGGGACTATTGATTTTAATCGGAGGAGGTTTTCTGGTAGGGTTTGGTGCCCGTTATGCCGGAGGTTGCACCTCCGGACATGCCATAAGTGGCTTAAGCGATCTGCAGGTTCCCTCGCTTATCGCGGTGATTGGTTTTTTCATAGGAGGACTGGCAATGACTCATTTACTGCTGCCACATATCTTCTAACCTATTTGAAAGCATGATGAAATACGTAAGATATATATTGATTGGGATGTTGTTTGGGATTGTTATGTACAAATCCCAAGCTGTTTCCTGGTATCGAATTTATGAGATGTTTCGTTTTGAGGCCTTTCACATGTATGGAATAATCGGAACGGCTGTGACTTTGGGCCTCTTGATTACACAAGGTATCAAGAGGTTTAAGCTCAAAAGTTGGAAAGGAGTACCCATTCAATTCGCTCCAAAAAACAAGAGCATCACGCGGTATTTGTTTGGAGGAATAATTTTCGGGCTGGGCTGGGCTCTGGCCGGGGCGTGTCCCGGACCCATGTATGTTTTAGTGGGTTCAGGAGAATTCGCTGTCTTAATTGTTATAGGTGGCGCGTTGCTGGGCACATTGGCCTATGGCATGCTAAGAAAACATTTACCACACTAATTTTAAGACGATGAGTGATCAATGTTGCCATGTGAAGTTGAACAGCCAAAGCGCTGAAAATTATTGGGATGAAACGTTTGCATCCGCCCAAACCCTGGCCTGGGAAGAATCGGACATCCCCTGGGTCATGGATTGGGTGCTGCAACTCAATTTGGAAAAGAATGCGCGGATATTTTGTGCCGGTGTGGGCAACTCCAGAATCGTTGACCATCTGCTGAAAGCGGGTTTCACCAATATCGTTGCAAATGATATCAGTGGAGTCGCACTGGACACCATTACAAAACGCGTTAATTCTAACGATGTCACCTATGTCCAGGATGATTTGATTAAAGGCCGACACCTAAAGAGCCTTGAAAACACGGTGGACCTCTACATCGATAGAGCTACGCTGCATTTTTTCACGCAGTGCGAGGAAAAGGACGCCTATTTCGCTCAGATGAACCGGCTCCTTGCTCCAGAAGGAATCACTGTAATTGGTGTATTCGATAAAAACAATGAGCCTGTTTGTTGTGGGCAACAACTCCAACTCTGGAGCCTGGAATCTTTGAAAAACAGGCTGAAAGAATTTTCATTTTTAGCGGAGGCTCATGAAACATTTTACGAATCGAATGGGTCGGTAAGAAACTACATCTACCTGCAAGCTCAAAAGACGTAGCGGTTGATTGGTAGCAATTCAGTGGGTATGCCAGGCCAATCTTCGCCATCTACAGGCGTAAGTTTTAACAGAAAATTTTATCTCAGTGTTGCCTGTGACAATTGTCACTTCCTACAAGTTATGGCTGCCATACCTTTGTTTATCCAATGTGAACTATGACGAATATTCTCCAATTATTCCCCATAATTAGCTGGCTATCCAACTACAAAAAGGCTTACATCGCTGGAGATGTATCTGCGGGATTAACCGTTGGCATCATGCTCATTCCTCAAGGAATGGCTTATGCCCTGATAGCAGGTTTGCCCCCCGTTTATGGTCTGTATGCCTCGATTGTACCACAAATCATATATGCCATTTTAGGCACCTCCAGACAGCTTTCCGTAGCACCCGTGGCCATGGACTCATTGATGGTCGCAGCGGGAGTGTCGGTTCTGGCCACAGAGGGAACCGAGTCCTACATTCTCTATGCCATTTTATTGGCCTTTTTTATGGGATTGTTTCAATTGCTGCTTGGCACATTGAGGCTGGGATTTATCACCAACTTATTGTCCAAACCAGTCATCAGCGGATTCACCTCGGCTGCAGCTATCATTATAGGTTTGAACCAATTGAAATACCTGCTTGGTGTCGACATTGTCAAAAGTAACAAGGTTTACGAAGTCATTTGGAATGCCATTCAGCAAATTGGCAATACGCATTGGCAAACCCTGTTGATTGGTGTGGCGGGAATTGCAATTATCAAAGGGGTTAAACGGATTCACAGCAAAATACCTGGGGCTCTTGTGGCAGTAATAATGGGCGTTGTGGTTGTTTCTGCTTTTGGGCTGCACGAGAGCGGAGTAAACATCGTTCGGGAAATACCCAAGGGCCTTCCCGGATTTCAATTACCTGATTTCTCATTGGGGCAGCTCGGAAAAATCATACCATTGGCTTTGACAATTTCCGTAGTGGCCTTCATGGAATCTTACTCTGTTGCCAAGGCAATCGAGTCTAAAAAGAAAAATTATAAGGTGGTTCCCAACCAGGAACTTTTGGCCCTTGGAGCCGCCAACCTCATCGGCTCTCTCTTTCAATCTTATCCTGTAACGGGAGGCTTTTCGCGGTCGGCAGTCAATTATCAGGCCGGAGCACACACCCCAATTGCATCCCTTATAAGTGCTGGTTTAATTGTCGTTACCTTGTTGTTTCTCACGCCTCTGTTTTATTATTTGCCCACCGCAATTCTGGCCTCGGTAATCATGGTGGCGATCGTTGGTTTGATTGATTTTTCCTACGCCAAAAAACTCTGGACAACGAATAAGGTTGAATTCGCCCTGTTGCTTGCCACATTTTTAGTTACCCTCAATTTTAGCATGGTTCCGGGTATTGTTACAGGTGTGGCATTGTCCATACTCGTCTTGCTGTATCGGGCAGCCTATCCTCATATAGCCATCCTGGGGCGACTAAAGCACGGGCGAGAGTTTCGAAATGTCAAACGATTTGAAGGGCTTACCGTTTGGAAGCATGTAGCCATTCTCAGGCTGGATGCCCCCCTCAACTTCGTGAACATTCAATTCTTCAAGGAATACATTGAAGGACTGTTGGCGGATGAAGAGCGGGAGATTAAAAACATCGTAATAGATGCCCACCCTATCAGCTACATCGATGCCACCGCTTCTGAGGGCCTTTTGGAAATAATTCGTTCGACCCGAGAAAACAACATTGGATTCTCTGTTGCTAATTTGATTGGCCCCCTGAGGGATTCTTTCTTTCAGCTTGGCCTCATTGACGAGATTGGGGATCACAACATTTATCTCAACTTAAACGAAGCGCTGGAAAGCATAGAAACGGGAAAGAATAGTGAATTACAGAAATATGCTTTACAAGCTGGTTATGTGACCTAGGTAACAGACAAAGCAAAATACACACCCTATCTTTGAATAATAAAAAACGACTAAAAATGAAAATAGAACAGTTATATACAGGATGCCTTGCTCAAGGGGCTTATTATATTGAAAGTAACGGAGAAGCAGCCATTATTGATCCGCTGCGGGAAGTGCAATCATACATTGATCTCGCGAATAGCAGGAATGCAAAAATCAAATACATATTCGAAACCCATTTTCACGCTGATTTTGTAAGTGGGCACGTAACACTGGCTGACAAAACCGGAGCGACCATCGTTTATGGGCCGAATGCAAAAACAGGGTTTGAGGCTAAAATTGCTGTTGATGGAGAGTCCTTTAAGTTGGGAGATGTTGAAATAATAGCTTTGCATACCCCAGGTCATACCATGGAAAGCACCACCTATTTGCTTCGTGATGCTGACGGTAAAGACACCGCCATTTTCTCGGGCGACACCTTGTTTCTGGGAGATGTTGGGCGGCCTGACCTGGCGCAGAAAGCAGCTTCCATGACACAAGACGAACTGGCAGGAATTCTTTTTGACAGCCTTCGTGAAAAAATCATGCCTTTGGCAGATGATGTGACCGTATATCCAGGTCACGGTGCGGGTTCGGCCTGCGGAAAAAACATGATGAAAGAAACGGTAGACACTTTGGGCAATCAAAAAAATATGAATTATGCTTTGCGGGCTGACATGACCAAAGCTGAATTTGTGAAAGAAGTGACAGACGGCCTTTTGCCTCCGCCACCTTATTTTCCACTGAATGTAAAAATGAACAAGGAAGGCTATCAAAGCATTGATGATGTGCTGAGCAAAGGGTTGACAGAGATGACCCCGGAAACATTTGAGGTAGCGGCCAACTCCACAGGAGCAATCATCCTCGATGTTCGGCATGAGGCCGAATTTGTAAAAGGTTTTATCCCTCAATCGACCTTCATCGGATTGGATGGAAACTTTGCACCATGGGTAGGCGCACTTATCAAAGATGTAACTCAACCCATTTTGTTGGTTGCGCCCGAAGGCCGGGAAGAAGAAGCAATCACCAGATTGGCCCGAGTGGGGTTCGACAACACTCTTGGTTACCTCAAAGGAGGGATCGCTGCATGGAAAGAAGCTGGAAAGGAACTGGACAACATCACGTCTATACCAGCAACACAGTTTGCCGAAGTCATGAAGCAAGGAAGTCCGACCATCGTTGATGTGAGAAAACCAGGAGAATTTCAATCAGAGCATGTTCTGGATGCCGCAAATATTGCCCTCGACACCATCAACGAACACATGGCGGAAGTGCCAAAAGAAGGCGATTTTTATGTTTACTGTGCCGGAGGTTATCGCTCTGTAATTACCAGCTCCATCCTGAAGTCGAGAGGATACCACAACATGATTGACGTGGCAGGAGGTTTCGAAGCAATTCGAGAAGCAGACATTGCGGTATCAAACTATGTATGTCCTTCCACCATTAAATAAAAAATAAGCGGACAGAGGTCATTGAAAGGGAAGCCCGGCTGCATTTGCGGTCGGGCTTTTTTCTGCAAATTTCTTTCCGGGAGCGGATAGTAAAAGGCGAAGAAATGGGGCAAAGCAAGGTGATTCAATTATTCCCTTCGACTCCTTTTTTGGAGCAGGTGTGAGCGCAAGATCCGACATTCATCGGGCGAGGGAAAACAAAAATACTTACCCCGGAGAAAATTTACTGGCCCCCGGAGGAGTAACACTAATTTGACCGCGATCGAATCAATTTCAGTGCTCTGTTTAACTCTTGATCGTCCCTGGAAAGTTCTTTATCGATATCCACATGCGGCACATATCCCTGGCGATCCGGCTGCACTCCTCCAGGCTTGGGCCCGGGGACGTTGAGTTCGTAACGGGCCACCGGAATAACCACCTTTAGTGTTGTGTTAGGCAGCTCAATCACCAGCGGTGCTCCATTGGGGCCCACATAAGCACCACCGCTTTCGGTGCCAATAAAAGTAGCACGTTCGCGGCTGCGGGCGTAAGCAGAAAAAACACCCGTGCACGAAAGGCTTCTTCCATTGACGAGTACATATACATTACCTGAAAAATTATTTCCCGGAACTTTTTCGCAGCCCCGATTGGGGTAATTACTCCATTTCCATCCACTTGGGTGTGGCTCGAAGATCATCGTGTCTACATCGAGTCCGTGCCCTGAAACAATATGGCGATCAAAGGAATAGTCATCCAGTTTTCGTGCAGTAACCTCCCGCATATAGACAAACCCCGAATCGGCCAGGTAAGAATACAGCTCCATCCCATAGCCTGTCCAACCGCCACCATTGTCCCGTAAATCGATGATCAGGTTAGTTGCCCCTTGTTGCCTGATGGCGGAAAAGGCGGAATCCAGAAATAGGCTGAAAGGTTGGCCATGACCTTCATGCACTGATTTAGCAAACGATTCAATGCGCAGCAGCGCGGTTTTGTTGTCTTCCAGTATCTTGAGACGAAGGGGGTTTTGCGGTTCTATTTCTCCAGGATACCGCTGCTCGCGTATGGTTTGGATTTCCTGCTTCGTCAGACCATTTACGACCAGGGTTTCTTTTTGACCATTGGGCAAAATGATGTCCAAATCAAACGTGTCCACCGATTCCACAAAGTTGGTGTAAGCATTCGGAAAAAAAGTTTGTAGCGTTTGTCGCTTATAGGATTTGATGTGCGCGTCTGCCGACATACACCGGTAGGCTATATTGCGGAAATAGGAGAAGCTTTTTCGGTTGAGGTGCTGAATTTGTGTGCCTGGGACCAGCGTTGTATCCTCGCTGTAGTTTTCCAATATGTAGAGCCCTCCGTCCACGATCGCTACTTTAAATGGGAAATGCCGCATTTTCTCCTCGCGGTATTTTTTGTACCAATCGGGATGAACGCCCAACGTATGACTGCACCCAATTGCGGAAAGAACAGGAGCCACGACCCGCACAAATTCATTGTAGGTCATGGAATCATTTAGCTGCTCTATGGCACGACCCAACTTCAAGTAAAAAGTATCCTGAGGGGTGTGTCGGTATAAACCTGGGTGCGCTTCCAACAAAGCAGTTTTGAGCAAATGAAAATCTATCTGAATCTGTTGCGGAGAAAAACGAGTATGAATTGTGGGGGTAGCAGCCAGGTCCTCCGAAGGTGCCTTGGCACCATCCCGTGCAGAAGGTGAACACGCCACCATTAGTAAGCATGCTATCAAAACCAAGAACAGGTGCTTCATATCCACAATGATACACCTTTGCCGTAAAATGGTTCGAAGGAGCAATAAGAGGACAAAGTCCTCTTCCGGTAATCATCGGAATTCGGATCTGGTGCTCTTGCTGTTTTGGTGGAGGATGCGGGACGCAGTTGGAAAGAAATGCATCCAACGCTAAACGAACAACTCAGTCAACTTTTTGATTTGTCAGAGAGTCACCTGTTTAACCGCATCTCTCAAATGGAACCAAACAAAAAGAAGGGTTGCCTCTTAAGTTAAGACAACCCTTCTTCGTTTCTATTACTGCACACTCACGCTACTACAATTATTATTCCCGTCCCACAGTGCGGTCAAACCGTTGGAAATGTCTGGATTCGTTGGGCATGAATACAGGCACTTATTAGCTGAACGAACGCTTACTTGTGGCCCTAAAGAACCCAAAGCTCCAGGTGCCGTAGCTGTAATCCCATACCATTCGTTAGCTGTTGACCCTACAGGAAAAGTGAAGAACCCTCCAGGTGCTATCGTCTCGGTGGTCGTTACTCCGGCAAAGCCACATGTGCCGGTGTTCACAATACCGACATACACAGAAATTGTCGATGAATAACTGTTGAAAACAGTTAGTGGTTGAGATTGAGCAAAAGATGCCATCGTGCCCAGTGCAATAGCGAGTGTTAAAATGAAATTTTTCATAATTTTTAGGATTGTTTTTTGCCTACTCTATCAAAGCTTTTCGGCTGGCGCTTTTTTAAAAGTTCTCGAGTAGAGTCCTTCTTTGAAATCGATTTCACACCAAACTTAATCTGCGCCACTGAAAATATTTTGCACTCCGATCAAAGCCCTATTTTTTTATCCTTTTTTAATCGGTGGTGCTGTGGCCTTGAAAAGAAAATTAAAACTACAAGTCTAAAGGAGTACGAGGGAAAACAAAACGGAGTGTTTCGCTCTCGCGCTCCAGGTTAACGGCCTACAGTGTGATTCAGATCAGGTTTCCTTTCATCGAAACTACTCGTATAGAAATTCGGGTTAACGACCCATTATCAAGGAGTTGAGCGTTGTCGATGGCTCTCAATCAATCTCTGCAAAAAGTAAAACTAAAGTATGAAAAAGCCCATAGTATTTATTGGAATTGATGTGAGTAAAGCCACCTTAGATATTTGTAGGGTGGAAGGATCGCAAAAACAACACGAACAAATCCCCAACACCAATAAGGCCATAGCCAAGTACCTTTTAGGCCTGGAACCGAGTCAGGCGATCATAGCGATGGAAAATACTGGCCGTTACAATTGGGCACTTTACGATGTGTTGGCAAAGCAGGAGTTTGAGGTACATGTTGTGGCTCCTCTTCACCTGAAGAAGAGCTAGGGGCTTGTCAGGGGGAAAAATGATCAGGTAGATGCTTATCGCATCGCTTGGTTTATTCAAAAACATCACACCGAACACAAGCAATGGGAACCAGAGAGCCTTGTAATCAGAGACCTGAAACTTCTTTTGACTGAGAGAAGACAACTACTCAAGCAAAAGACCCAGGTGCAGATTTCCATCAAAGAGCGCTACCTAATCACCAACAAAGAATACAGGAAGAAAGTTCAAAAACGGGACAGTAAAAGACTCAAAAAAATTTCCAGGGATATCAAAGAAGTAGAAAAGGAAATAAACAATTGATCGAACAAGATACTGAGCTGAAGCAACAGGCAAAATTAATTCAATCCGTGCCGGGTGTTGGTCCCATCCTAACCTGGAATTTATTAGCAAAAACGAATGGTTTTAAGACCATTAAAGACCCCAGAAAGCTAGCCTGTTATGCTGGAATAGCCCCTTTCGACTTCCAATCCGGCACTTCTATAAGAAAACGCCCTGGTGTCTCATCTTTGGCTGATAAGAAGCTGAAAACCATTTTGCATATGGCAGCAATGGTTGCCTCAAGAGTAGACCCTGAACTGAAGACCTGTTACAGCAGAAAGGTCGCTGAAGGAAAGAACAAAATGGCGGTGTTGAATGCCATCCGAAATAAATGGATACACCGGATCTGTGCTGTGATTCGAAATCAAAAAATGTTCGAAGTTCGCTTGCTTGTGTCATAGAAATCACACTCCGTTCTGTTTTGGTGGAGGATACGGGACGCAGTTGGAACCGTTTGCTTGAATTTTGTTCTGAGAATGCGTGTGTTACGATTTAGGGGTTGGGTCTAAGTTTGGTAATTGATTTTAAAGACCCCACAAAATGTAGGGCGGAATTGAAACCGTTGAGCGAACAGTTCACTAACTAGTGATGCTGATTCAACTTTATTAAATATTCCTCTTCCAAATCTACGTCAAGTCTCTTGGCATTTAATGCATCTGACAATGCTTTCGCGGTATCTCCAATTTCGTAGTGCGCTTGTGAGCGATAGTAATAGACTATACCATATTCCTTATCTAACTTCAGGGCCATGTCAAAGTCCGTTATTGCATGCTGGTAATTCTTCTCCTTCAAAAATGCAAGCCCCCTGTTTTTAAGCCCCATGGGATAGTCCGGTTTTGTTTTCAAAGCACCCGAGAAGTAGCTTATGGCCTTGGTGTAATCTCCTTGAATCGCACAAATAAAGCCCAGATTATTCAGTGCTTCAACGTGATCGGGAGATACTGTCAGCAGGTTTTTGAAATCATTTATTGCCTTTGGGAAATCGTCCACTTCACTATAGTAATTGGCGCGAGTCAGCAAGGCCAATTCGTGGAATGGTTCGATCGTTAATGCCAGGTTCAGGCTGGCCAACCCTGCCTGTTTTTCATCCAACTCCATCAAAACTGCTCCTCTGTTAGCATAGCCATCCGGATTAGCATCCGCTAAGAGTATGGACTTGTCAAAATCGTTTAAAGCAAGCCTATTTTTACCCAAAGAGAAATAGGCGTGGCCTCTTCCCAAAAAAGAATTAAAAACGGTTGGATTGATGTTAATGGACCTTGAAAAATAGTCAATCGCAACGTCAAATTGATTGAGTTTAGAGAATACCACACCTAAGTTATTTAGAACGGGACTTGCATTTGGCTCTAATTCCAAAGCCTCCATCAAATCCACTTTTGCCTCTTCATAGTCCTGTATCGTTAGAAATGCCTTCCCTCTTGACTCTAGTGCTTGTACAGAACCTGGATAATGGTTTAGGGCTTGATCCCACAAGCTAACACTATCATGCCAAACAAGGCACTGCTCATATGTGGTGAAACCCAATAGCAACATGGTCGCTCCTACAGCGCTTACCAAAATTCCTTTTTGCCAAAACCTCCTCTTCTTTTTCAAATATTGGTGTAATTCCAAGATATAATAGGAGGTTGGAATGCACAAACCGAGGTAGGCCAGGTAGCTGTATCGTTCCGCAACTATAGAGCTTCCAAGAGGAACGAGTTGACAAACTAATATGATGTTGCTAAAAAAGAACAACCCTCCGAAGAGTACCAATCGATTCCCCAACCTCTTGCTGTATCGAATCAAAAAGCCTGCTAAAATCAAAAGAATACCTGGATAGATGATCCATGTTTGTGGAATAATCTCCGGGTAGGGGTGGACAGGAGACAATTTTAATGGTAACACAAACTGTTGCAAATAATAAAAAACATTGAAACAGATGATAAGAATACGGTCGTAGAAGTGAAACAGCCGATCGAGTCGAATCGCTTCTGAATAAGCTTGAGCAAATATAGCTATCAATCCAAACCCTATGGAAATCACAAAGAATGGAACCTTTTCAAGAATACTTTTAACTGCTATTCTCCTCTTGAAGATATCAATCGCCACCAAGCTTAGCGGAAAAGCAACGGCCATTCCCTTGGACAAACATGCAAAGAGAAATAGCAGTAGAGTAAGGCTCACGTACCGTAAATTTAATTTTCCCTCCGGTCGATTGATCGATGCGATATAGGTGATTAACCCGAGCAGATAAAACAGTGTGTATAGCAAATCCTTGCGCTCTGAGATCCAGGCAACCGATTCAACATGCATGGGGTGAATGCCAAAAATCAATCCAGCCAGCAAAGCGACTTTAAATTGTCCATCCAATTTGCGGACAAAAATGATGACCAACCAAGTGTTAAGCAGGTGAAGAAGGAGATTGCTTAAGTGGTATATAAACGGATTTAAACCTACCAACATGTGCTCTATCGACAGACTGAGCAAGGTGATAGGGTGGTAATTTGCAATTTGGAATGTGCTAAATATTTCCGTGAAATTGGAAATTGTCAATTCTTGCACCAGTGGGTTATCCGTTAGATACACTGGATCATCCCAATTGGTGAACCCATTTAATAGTGAGGGAAAATAGGCCAAAAAAGTGAGGCTAATAACTCCAAGAACAAAAACACCATACTGCCTGAAAGAAGTGCCTGTCATCAAGGTTCCTTTTGCCCTAGTATCTACTGAATCTCATAAATAGCAAAGCCAGTCTCTCCTAGAATTTTGGTCGCAAAACACAATTTTCCGTCTTCGGTCAATGCAAAAACAGGTGGAGTTTTTCCTGGAACTGCTTCATCAGGAAGTGCCATTTCTCTGGAAAGGGCATGGCCCTCGATGTCCAATATTTGTAAATAGTATTCCTTGGTTCTGATAACTGCGTCCGTTCCTTCTTCAAAAAGCTTCTTTTGGTATAACACTATCAATTTATTTTCAAATTGCCGAATTTGAAAAATTGCCGAATTTGGTCGATGAGCATGACAATCACTTCGTTCAAAATCAGCCAATTGAAGCGGGATGGTTTTAACATGTTTTTTTTCAGAATTCAAGACGACCAGTTCATTTAAACCAATAAAATAAAGACCTGCTCGTTGTTGACTGAGCTTCATCAGATAGGGCTCAAAGGCAGGGTTTTGTTCAGGAGCAAAAATCGGGTCGCCTTTATAGCTGTTGCAAGCTTTAAACAATGACCCATGCAAGTAATTGTCAACAGGAGATAATTCAAATTTACCTCCGATACCCTGGGGAGATTGGTAGACCGGTGCAAACTTAGCCAATCCTGAAGAATCCTTCCACAAAGCTGGATAGGGTACGGTCGTGAAGAAAAAATCTCCATTGACTTTTGAAAAAGACCCACTGGTCTGAAAACTGGAATCCGTCACAATGCTGAACTTATCTACTTTTGTTGACTCCTCCTCCCCTGAGTCAAACCTGACACTGTAAAGCCGGTGATGCCCTAGAAATGCAGCATCAAAAACCAGTACTTCCACATTTCCCCCGGTATCGTGCTCTATCGAAATTTGAATCGGTTGTTGTGCATCAAACCCTGCCACTTTGCTGTTTGCTACACCCCGAACAACCCCTTTCTGGTCGAATTGAATGACCGTGCGAAATGTTTTGTCAATGGCATAAAAATAATTTTTATCTGAAGTCAAATCCCGAATGGCTCCTGCTGAGTAAATTTCGCCATCCAAACTAAGTGAAATCTGAATCACTTTGGATAATTTTTTAGGTGCGACACCGGCTTCCGGGGATTTCTTTACTAACTCCTCTAACCTGGCTTCATTAATCAGTCGCCCACCGCACTTATCAAAATCTAAAAGTTTATTTTCTTCATCTAATATGAAGAATACGGGCGTAGTGACGATTTGGAATTTTTTGGATACGCTTCCTGTTGCATCTGCCAGACATGGAACATCAATCCCATATCGATCTTTCAACTTCTGTGCAATGGCATTTGAACTTTCCACCATAATTAATGCTGACCTCAGCCCTTCATGCTTTTTTGCACATTTCAGCCAGTATAGCACACTTTCTATGCAAGTGGTGCAGTCGCCTGGGTCAATAAAAAAAATTATTTTTTTGTTCCCCTTCTTCATAATCTGGGACATTGGGGCATTGTCCCATCCAACAGATTCGATTACTTCCCCAAGTTCCAAATTGGAATAATGGGACCTATGACTACCCTGGGAAAATACAAGTGGACCTTGAAATATTATAAATAATAGCGCAACGGCTGAAAATGAGCATCGAAAAACAGGCCTCATTGAAGTTGAAAATTGGTTCGGTTAAAAACACCCAAAGGCAAAGGGTTGCCTTTGGGTGTTGAAATAAATGTTACTGTACCACTGTTGGTCCAGAACAGACGATCATATTTGGTGATGTCATGTAATAAGTGTCAAAAGTGAGTGTGACTCCTTCTGGAAAACTCTCCAGTTCATTTGGCTCAAATTCGATGGCCCCTAATGCCAAATGCCTGGGCTCAAAAGTCCCACTTGGGTTATAAGCGATTGGGTCTTCTATTCCATCAACCCTAAGTGTAGCATTTACTCCTAGTTCAACACCAGTCAATATGCCTCCAGACATAATGGCGCTCGACTCAACCTTAATAATGATTTTTGTGCAATTCGTTCCCGAAGTTTTGCAATCATTACTTATAGAACTGTATTTTAAGTCTGTAACAGTCAGTGTTGTAGTTGTTGCAGCTGATTCCGCTGCCGACTCCAAGGTAGTTTTAGAACTTTTGTCCATTTCAAATCCCTTTTTTCCTCCAGCGAAGGAAGAAAAAGAACTGACAGTAAAAAGACAGATCATGACGATGGATAGCTTACTTGTAATTTTCATATTTTATGTTTTTAGGTTAAAAAAATTGGATGCATGTGAATTGTCCATGGACAGGACTGATTGACCAAGCGATATCACTTTCACTTGGAGAATTCTACAAATACATTTGCGAAATCCCAGGTAGTCGGATGCACTTTTTTATGTCACGAAATAGTAATTAGTATTAATAGGCAAGGCCTAGGTTAAAGCATATTTTAATTCGTCATTATCCAGCTTTCAGGGGGCGAAAGAGGTGCACTACGATCATTCCTTCAGGGGGCGAAAGAATTTATTTTAATTATCTGGGCAGATACTGATTTAGCGTTGAAGCTATTTCAAACCGATATAATCCAGATTCAATGTGATATAATCCAGGAGGGTCAACCCCAAGGTGGTTCTAACAATCATTTAGGTCAACTAAAGCTAACGGAATTTTGCTCGCATAGGGCAATAAAAATCCATAAAAATTATCAATAAATAACACAAATATTGGGATTCTATTGTTCTCGAGGTGCGACTAGCTCATTTATTATCATTCCAATACAAAAATTAGGTGATGGTTCCTGACAGAAATTAGGGACCATTAATATTGGAGTTGAGATTATGGCATGAAGAAGCCTGTTCCCAGAAACAACAAAGCCTCCGCAAAATTGCGAAGGCTTTGTCCTGTGGAGAATATCGGAGTCGAACCGATGACCTCTTGACTGCCAGTCAAACGCTCTAGCCAACTGAGCTAATCCCCCAACTTGTGATATGAACTTTGTTGTAACTGTTACAACAGGTGCAAAATTAAAAAAAATTTAGCGGATACACCCGTTGTTTCAATTCGGAGATCAATTTTCCCAAAATGAAACCGCTTTGAAGTATGCCAAAAAATTAAAAGACTGATTATCAGTAGATTGTGATTTTTAGTTCCGCTGGCACATGGTTTGAAATATAGGGGATGTACTTAAGCTGTAAAATTTCAATTTTAAGGAGTCGCGGGTTTATAGATATGGTAAGGATTTTCCCGCGGCTTCCTTAAAATTTGATTCTTTTCCTTCTCTCCCCAACAGACAGCTTTTCCCTCCTTCAATATTTTCTTACTTTCCATGCATGATTTCGCCTGAATTAAAGATGGCTCTACTGTCGTTTCTGGAAGGATACCTGAAGCGCCCCATAGAGTTGCAATCAAACACACCCGTTGGAGGAGGAGACATCAACCGATCCTACCGATTGACAACCAATTCCGGGGAGTTTTTTGTCAAAGTAAATAGCGCCAGCCGCTTCCCTGGGATGTTTGAAGCAGAGTCGAAAGGCCTGGCATTGCTGGGAGCGTCCAAACACATTACGGTTCCCCAAGCGTTGACCGTTGGAGCTGCCAAAGATGATGCATTTTTGCTCCTGCCTTTTATTGAAAAAGGGAGTCCGTCCAACGATCACGGTGAGGCATTTGGCCGCTCTATGGCCTTACTCCACCAGCAATCCAATGACACCTTCGGGCTGGATCACGACAACTACATTGGTTCTTTGCATCAAAACAATCAACCGCATTCCAACTGGACTTCTTTCTTCATTGAAGAGCGCCTGGAACCACAAATTCGCATGGCGCGAGACAATGGCGCTGCCGACCGCCACCTTTCCAGCACTTTTGACCGACTCTTTTCTCGAATGGAGAATATTTTTCCAGAGGAACCACCTGCCTTGCTGCACGGTGATTTGTGGAGCGGCAATTTTATGATTGGTGCTGACGGGCAAGCATTGATTTATGATCCAGCGGTGTATTATGGCCATCGGGAGATGGACCTGGGTATGAGCCGTTTGTTTGGAGGATTTTCAGCCCAATTTTATGGCGCTTATGCCAATGTCTACCCCTTGGAACAGGATTGGGGAAAACGCGTTGAAGTGGCCAATCTTTATCCACTGCTGGTGCATGTCAATCTCTTTGGCGGAGGCTACCTGCAACAGGTTCAAGACATTTTGCGGAGGTGGGTTTAACTCTTAACTTTGACCCTCAAATTGTTTGAACCATGGCACAAGACGATCGCATCAATTCTTCCAAAGCACCCGAACCAGTTGGACTTTATCCTCACGCTCGCAAAGTAGGCAACCTCCTCTTTTTGTCGGGAGTTGGACCACGCGAAAGAGGAACGAAAAAGATTCCAGGAGTGGAATTGGACGAAGCAGGTAACATCGTTTCTTATGACATCGCAGCGCAATGTCATTCAGTTTTTAACAACGTCAAATTGGTGCTGGAAGCCTCAGGTTCATCTTGGGACAACTTGGTGGATGTAACCGTTTTTCTCACCAACATGAAAGACGATTTCAAGATCTACAACGCTATTTATGCCGAGTATTTCAAAGACAACCAACCTTGCCGTACCACTGTTGAAATCAACTGTTTGCCCACCCCAATTGGCATTGAGTTGAAGTGCATGGCCACTGTTGATTAAGGCCTTTCCTATTATCTATTGTACGGGTTTAAATTCTTCACCAAGCCAACCTTCCGATCATCAGTGGGAATTTCCTCATACTCATAGTTCAGCTCTTCGGATAAGGTTCGATTGTAGGTATGATTGTGAATCCCGTGTTCAATATACTGTGTCACATAGGATGTCTTTCTTCTCCCATCATCATATATTGTGACCACCTCAAATAATGTTTTCTGAAGGTCTGCTACAACCAGCTGCACTTCATCCTCTACCAAATCCAATCGGTAGATAGACTTCATCGGGACATTATAACATTCCAGAGTCGCCTTGTTTCGTTGCCGGGGAGTCATACTGCGGGTTAACCCCTCGTCAAATTCTCGAAATTCACCCCGGTTATTACTCAGCGTAGTCGTTTTTTCTATCTCCTTATACAAGGGATACAACTTCTCCACTTGCTGCAAATCACCCAGCACAGGCAAACTCATGGAAAGGATAAAATGCCCTATGGGTCGCACACAATCACGGTCATGCGAATAGCCCAGCCCCGCTATAAACAGCCGATCTTCTTGCCTTCGAATGGTGAAACTTCCAGGGTATTGAATATGTTCCAATTCTATGTTGATAACGGAAACTTTATCCATTGCCACGTTGTAAAAAATCAAATCCATGTTTCCTGGAATTTGACCACATATGAAGTAAGCATATTCAGGACTTGTCCACGAAAAATCGTCCAACAATTCATACGGTCCCTCTGAACCATTTCGTTTCTCATCAAACCTATTCAACGCCTTTTTTTCAATGTTATATTCCGATAATGTGAACAGGTCATTGTCGGATTTCTCGGTAAAAAAGATCCTATTTCCTGAAACAATAATTCGCGTAACCTCCGTTATTTCTGCATTAAAAAAAAGATAGCTGTCATGCTGGACACGCTGAGTGCGCATATCAAACAGACTGAAATTCATGGATTTCTTTCCCGGCTCACCGATCCAATTATCTGTAAACAGCACCTGGTCGTGTGCCTGAGTGAAATAAATGTAATGGAGCCCTTTTACCTCCACAATTTGTTCTTCCAGAATCTTTCCGTCAAGGCTCACTTTGTGCATCATTACATCTTTGACTTCTGCATTAAAAGTCAGGAATACAAAGTGGTCTTCTTCAATGATCATGTATCCGAAAGCACGTCTATGCTTGTCTTTCAGGTACACTTCCCACTGCTCCTTACCTTCCTGATTGAAAAGTGTAATAAGGGTCGTTTTTTTCTTGAAAGAGCAAACTATTTTGTTCCCTGCCTTGTCGTAGTCCACCACCAAGGTTTTGCTGGTAAGCTGTGGGGAAAGTTGTGCATTTCCATGCTGTGGAATTGCCAAAAGGAAACATAAAATAATGATGCAAAGGATTGTCCTCATGCTCAATAAAGGGTTGATTTAGTTCACTAATATATCCATTTTTTTGGGTCTGTTTTTTTTCATTCCCTTGCATTTTAGGTCCCTGTTGATCTACTTTAGTTTCAGAACGCTCCGTTTGCCCTCCTGCGTTTCTGCCTGAAAAATTGAATTTCATTTAAACTCCTTGCCATGAAACGCCAGATTTCTATTGCTGCCGCATTGCTACTTGTCTTACTAATAGTCGGCTGTCCCACCCACAAAGAGCCGGACGAAACTACCGTAGAGACTTCTACACCGACCGGATGTACACTATCTGCCACCTTGTCTTCGACCTTGCCCAGTGCTGTGGATGTGGTACTTTCGGACGACTACAGCGGCCTTGACATTCCGATTCAAAAATGCTTTGATCAATTTTCATGGCAAGAATTTGTGGCGCTCAATTGGCCTGCCGACTCGAACGGAAATCCCCAGAGTGGAAGCATCGGCAGCGACCCGACTGCCATGCGGGTTTGGGAACACTGGATAGAAGCTGAAGCTGTTTTTAACCCAACCACCATGCAGCTGGCCACCGATAAAAAAGGCCTGTTTAGAATCAGCAAAGGCCACTTCAGCTCAACAAATACCATTGCACTAAACGACCAATTTGTGCAAGCCACCACGCAGCCGCTGGTAGACCAAAACCGAAACTTTGTACTCTACGAGATAAAGCTCAACGATGTAGAAACCAATTACATTGATACTGCCGGGTTGGCAACAAAAGCTGGACAAGACACCGCGGCTCCTGTCAATTTCCCTGCGGGAGATACCAACGGCAACATGGGTGCTATAGAGATAAAAGCAACCTGGAAGATTCTGGTGGCAGGAGTCGATTCTTTTGACACCTACTACACCCGAGAAGCCAACATCCACATGGATGGAGAGTATACCGCAAACGGCCAGCCATTGGATGTTACCGAGACAGTGGGCTTGGTCGCAATGCACATCATCCACAAAACAGAGGTGTTTCCAGCATGGATTTGGAGCACCTTTCAGCACAAACAAAATGCTCCTGGTGCAGGAACGGGCGATGTTGGCCCCTGGGCTTTCAATGACACTTCTTGTGTAGACAGTATTTGTCCGGTCAACGGCCCTCCTGATACTCCATATGTATGGCAGGCTCAAAAGCCTTACGCGAGTCAATACGCGCATGGCACGCAAGTGGCACAAACCTTGGCTATTCCAGGATACACGCAAAGCATCAACACCGATTGGCACACCGCACTCGGCACCAATTCCCTTTGGTCCAATTACGATTTGGTTGGAAGCCAATGGCAGGCGATTTCTATGTCCTACCCACCTGACACGACCAATGTGCCAGACACCTTAGCGAATGCCGTGATTGAAACGTATTTTCAAAACTCATCGTGTATTGGAAGTTGCCACACTTTTGCCAAAGATGCAGCGGGAAACAATGCCGATTTTAGTTTTGTGTTGAAGAATGCCCAGTAGGCCTTAATACCACTTGAAGAACCTGCGGCCCAAGCCAAAACAGAGCAATCCAAAAGCGGTGAGTGCCACGACTGGTATCACCGTTTGCTCCAGGCCAGCACCTTCAGTAAAGATGCTTCGGAAGCCATCGGCCATGACGGTTAATGGGAAGAATTGTATGACAGCAATGACCCAATCGGGGAAGTTGTGGTAGCTAAAAAAGATGCCCGACATGATCATCATGGGCATCACCACTGCGTTGATAAGACCATTGCCGACTTGCGTCACATCTGTTCGGGTAGAAATGAGAATCGCCAACCCCGTGAAGGCCAAATTGCCCGAAAGGAAAATAAGGATGACTCCCAAAAAGCTGCCCTCGATGGCAATGTCAAACGTGAGCCAGGAAAAAACCAACAACAACGTGGCTTCTACAGCGCTGATGGCGATGCGTGAAACGAGGTGTGACAGCAGAAAATAGGTCTTACCCATCGGAGTGGCCACCATTCTGCGCAACAACTTCTTAGAGCGTTTGTCAATCATGGTATAGCTCACTCCCCACATGGAAGACATCATGATTCCCATGGCCATCAAGCCCGGAATGAGGAAGTCAATGTAACGCGTGCCCGTTTGTGTCATGGGTTTAATCACCGCACCTTGCGAGGCTGTAGTTTTGCCATCCAACACATCTGTCAGTTGCAAATAGGTTAACTGCGCCTCAGGATTAAGGGGGTCAAATTGGTATTCCAGCTCGTTGGGTTGTTCTACTAAAATCAAGGCCATTTTACCCCGTTTCATCCCGACTATCGCTTCCTCCATTGTTAGGTAATGAAACTCAAAAGTCAGTTGTCCCAAATCGCCTTGATCAAACGTTTTGATGCTTGCTTCACTTTCTGGTTTTGGGATAGCATCACTGAGGAATTGTTGTAGCTGCTGGTTGTCTTTTCCCACTTCGGAAACAACAGCCACTTTTTTTACCAACGCTCCTTTCTCAGTAAAAGCCAATCCGAGCCCCCAAGCCATCAAAATGGGAAATGCCATGGCCCAAAAAAGAATGCCTGGTTCACGGAAAAATTCCTTGAACTGCACTGAGACCAGTTGTATGAATTGATGTTGCATCATTCGCTCAAGCTCCTTCCAGTCATGGAAACAAACAAATCGTCCAAGGTCATTTTTCGACACTCCAATGAGGAAAGTATCCAACCTTCTTGTTCTACCCTGGCCAGAAATACCGGTAAATCCGTAACAATATCTTTCACTACCAGCTTGCCTTTCCGGTATTCTTCTTCCCATTCAATTTCTTGTCCCAGTCCACTCAATTGTGTTGGCACAATGTCTTTGGAAAAAGCAAACTCAATGACTTCACCACTTTTATACTGGGCCAACAATTCCTCTTTTGTTCCGCGTCCCAACATCTGACCCGAATCCATGATGACGATGCGATCGCAGAGGTAATCCGCTTCTTCCATGTAATGTGTGGTCAGAATCATGGTCGTCTGGTACTTCTGTTTCAGGTGAAAAAGGATGTCCCAGATTTCTCTGCGTGCATTTGGGTCCAAACCGGTTGTGGGTTCATCCAACAGCAGCACCTTCGGATTGTTGAGCAAAGCAATGCCCAAAGCAATGCGTTGACGTTGCCCTCCTGAGAGGTTCACCATGTAGGCTTTTTTCTTTTCTGTGAGCCGCACCAATTCCAGCACTGCATCGATGCGTTGTTGATCCAAGCCGTAAAAGCTGGCAAACAAACGCATGGTTTCCATCACCGACAGTTTGTCGATAAATCGGGTTTCCTGGAGCGAAAGACCAATGTTTTGGTGCAGTTCTTCGCTGTGCTCTTTCCAATTTTTGCCGAGGATACTAATAGTGCCGGCATCGGGTTGTTGGATGCCTTCGATCATCTCCACCAACGTTGTTTTACCCGCGCCATTAGGGCCCAACAAGGCCACGTATTCCCCCCTCTGAATATCGAGGCTCACCGATTGTACGGCTTTTACCTCCTTGAAGGACTTGGATACTTCCCGAACAGATATGACAGTTTCGCTAGCGTTCATGGTCGATTAACATACATCAAAAGCGGCTCAAAAATAACGAATCTTTTTTAGGCGGATGCCCCACAAAACGGCTGTTTGCCATCACTTTTTGTCTTCTTTCAGTGCAGCTGTTCAAATGCCCCAACTACCGCCTCAATTTCTTAACTTTGCCGGCTATTAAAATGCGGTATGAAAAGCAGTGCACTTTATCCTGAATACGAATCGCTTCGTTTGGCCAAAATTGGTCAGGACATGTTGTCGTATTGGGAGGAACAACAGATTTTTGAAAAGAGTGTGACCCAGCGCGAAGGTGCTCCGTCATTTGTGTTTTACGAAGGTCCTCCTTCAGCCAACGGCATGCCTGGTATTCACCATGTGATGGCACGTTCGATCAAGGATATTTTTTGTCGGTACAAAACCCTCAAAGGTTTTCAGGTAAAGCGAAAAGCGGGCTGGGATACCCACGGACTTCCGGTTGAATTGAGCGTTGAAAAGGAATTGGGCATTACCAAAGAAGACATTGGAAAATCCATTTCCATCGAACAGTACAATCAAAAGTGCCGCGAAAATGTGATGAAATACACGGACGTTTGGAACGACATGACCAAACAAACCGGGTATTGGGTGGATATGAATGACCCATACGTCACATACGACAACAAATACATCGAATCGGTTTGGTGGCTTTTGCAACAGTTGTACACCAAAAATTTGCTCTATAAAGGTAAAACTATTCAGCCATTTAGCCCAAAGGCAGGTACTGGTTTGAGTACGCATGAACTGAACCAACCAGGTGCTTACCGGGATGTAAAAGATACTTCTGCCATTGCCCAGTTTAAAGCCGTGCGCAACGAAAAAAGTGCCTGGTTATTCCAGCAACTGGAATCTGCCACTCAAGACGCTACCGGTGAATTGTCACAAGACATTCATTTTGTTGCCTGGACCACCACACCCTGGACATTGCCCAGCAACACTGCTTTGGCTGCTGGTGGCAAGATTGACTATGTGCTCATCCGCACGTTTAATCAATACACGGGACTGCCCATCAATGTCGTGATGGCAAAAGCTTTGCAAGGAAAGTATTTCTCTGCCGAGAATGCCGAATTGCAGCATGCCGACTACACCCTGGGAGATAAAAAAATCCCCTATACCTTGTTGGCCGAATTCAAAGGTGCCCAACTCGAAAATACCGATTACGAACAGCTGATGCCTTACCTCCAACCAACAGGCGGAGAGAAACCTTTCCGTGTGATCCTCGGTGATTTTGTAAGCACAGAAGACGGTACAGGTATCGTGCACATCGCGCCTACTTTTGGTGCAGACGATAAGCGCGTTGCCAATAATTACGGCATCGAAGGCATCATGATTGAAGATGCAGATGGCAACTTGGGACCACTCGTTGATTTACAAGGGCGGTTCACTAAAGAGGTGACAGACTATGCCGGGGAGTATGTAAAAACGGAATACTATACCGAAGAAGAGTTGGTGGCTGAAGCCCAAAAGCAAGGCCGCGCCAAGTACCTGAGTGTGGACGAACGCATTGGTATTCAGCTCAAAACGGAGAACAAAGCGTTCAAAGTGGAAAAGTATGTGCACAGCTATCCACATTGCTGGCGTACGGAAAAACCCATTCTTTACTACCCACTCGACTCGTGGTTTGTGAAAACGACCAGCGCCAAAGAGCGCATGATCGAGCTCAACAATACCATTAACTGGAAACCTGAAAGTACCGGTACCGGTCGTTTTGGTAACTGGTTGGAAAATTTGCAGGATTGGAACCTTTCCCGATCCCGTTTCTGGGGCATTCCCATTCCTATCTGGAGCACGGAAGATCGCAAGGAAATGACTTGTATCGGCTCGGTGGCAGAGTTAAAAACGGAGTGCGAAAAAGCAGTCACTGCCGGATTGATGGAGTCGAATCCATTTGGCGAGTTCGACCCCACCGACATGAGTGCTGAGAACTACGAAAAGTTTGATTTGCACCGCCCCTATGCTGATAATATTGTGTTGGTTTCACCTTCGGGCAAACCCATGCAACGGGAGGCAGATTTGATTGATGTATGGTTTGACTCAGGTTCTATGCCTTACGCACAATGGCATTATCCATTCGAAAACCGCGAGCTCATCGAACAAGGTGGTGCTTACCCTGCTGATTTTATCGCTGAAGGTGTTGATCAAACACGCGGCTGGTTCTTCACCTTGCACGCCATTGCCACCATGTGCTTTGATTCGGTTGCCTATAAGAATGTGGTGTCCAACGGATTGGTACAAGACAAAAACGGGCAGAAAATGTCCAAAAGCAAGGGCAATGCTGTCGACCCGTTCGAGACCATTGCGACCTATGGAGCCGATGCCACCCGCTGGTACATGATCACCAATGCCAACCCCTGGGACGATTTGAAATTTAATGTGGAGGGGATCACAGAAGTTCAGAACAAATTTTTTCGGGCGCTTCACAATTCCTACGCCTTCTTTGGACTGTATGCCAACATCGATGGCTTTAAGTTCGCAGAGCCGGAAGTTCCGGTTGCTGATCGCCCAGAGATTGACCGCTGGATCATGTCCAAGTTGCATTCGCTCATCAAACGCGTTGATGCCCATTATGCTGCTTATGAAGCGACCGATGCTGGTCGGGCCATCCAGGAATTTGTGGTGGACCAAATGAGCAACTGGTATGTACGCCTTTGTCGCAGGCGGTTCTGGAAAGGAGACTATTCCGAAGATAAAATCGTTGCTTATCAAACGCTTTACCAATGCCTGGAAGTACTGGCACAATTGGCTGCACCCATTGCTCCATTTTATGCCGATCAGCTGTTTCAGGATTTGACCGGGGCAACCGGACGAGCCGGCAATGTCGCCTCTGTTCACCTGTCTGACTTCCCTGAAGTGCAGGAAGCTGCCATTGATTTGGAGCTGGAAGCACAGATGGACATGGCACAAAAAATTTCTTCGATGGTACTGGCTTTGCGCAAAAAGGAACGCCTGAAAGTGCGTCAGCCTTTGCAAAAAATCATGGTTCCCGTACTCAACGAAGCTGTTCGCCACCGCGTAGAAGCTGTGAAAGATTTAATTCTGCGCGAAACCAACGTACGCGAATTGGAATACGTTACTGATGCTGACGGCATTCTGGTGAAGCGTATCAAACCTAACTTTAAATCTTTGGGTAAGCGGTACGGCAAATTCATGAAAGCCATCACAGCAGTCATCAACACTTTCGACCAAGAGGCCATTGCACAATTCGAGCAATCGGGTGGACAAACCTTCGAATTGGAGGGCCAATCCATTGAGTTGGGACCAGAAGATGTGGTCATCACCAGCGAAGACATTCCGGGCTGGCTGGTGTCGACAGAAGGGGAACTGACGGTTGCCCTGGACATTACCTTAACGGATGAATTGGTAAACGAAGGCATCGCACGCGAGTTTGTGAACCGCATTCAAAACCTCCGAAAAGACAGAGGTTTTGAAGTGACAGATCGCATCAAAATCAAAATAAAAGATCTCGATTCAATTCATAACGCGATTAAATATAATTTAAATTATATTTGCTCGGAAACCCTCGCCACCTCTCTGGATTTGGTTAATACCATCGCAGATGAAGACGCACTAACAGTGACAGTGGAAGAAGGAGTTGAAACGCAGATTGCCATTCATAAAGTTTAACAGTTACCTCTATGGCAGAAGGGAAAGAAAAAACAAGGTTTTCAGATGTAGAATTGGCTGAGTTTAAAGCCATTATCCTCGGAAAACACGAAGAAGCTAAGAAGGATTTAGATTTGTTGAAATCCACCATGTCTCACAAAGATGATCATGGAACCAACGATACTTCACCAACATTTAAGTTGATGGAGGATGGGTCAGATGTATTGTCTCGTGAAGAAACGGCACAATTGGCTTCTCGTCAGCAAAAGTTCATCAAACATCTGGAAGATGCTTTGATGCGCATCGAAAACCAAACCTATGGTATTTGCAGGGTGACAGGAAAGCTCATTTCCAAAGAGCGTCTCCGCATTGTACCTCACGCTACTTTGAGCATAGAAGCCAAGCGCCAACAACAATAATTTAATTGTTTGTCGGTTCTGACCTTATAGCTTCTTCCTTGAAAAAACCACTCCTCATAGTATTCCTGGTTCTCTTTGCAGACCAGGCAATCAAGATTTGGATCAAAACCAACATGTACCTCGGCCAAGAGTTTGGTCTTTTGGGCGAGTGGTTCATGATACATTTTACGGAAAACAATGGGATGGCCTTTGGGCTGGAATTTGCCGGAGACTATGGCAAATTGGCCCTGAGCGTCTTTCGTATTCTTGCTGTGGGAGGCATTGCCTATTACCTCACGACCCTGGTCAAAAAGAAAGCACCCAACGGCTTCGTTATCAGCATTGCGCTCATCTTAGCTGGAGCATTGGGCAACATTCTTGATAGCGCTTTTTACGGCATTCTGTTCAACGATAGTACCCGGCAAATTGCCAGCTTCTTACCTGCTGATGGCGGATATGCTGGATTCTTGCACGGTCGTGTGGTCGACATGTTTCACTTCAGTGTGACATGGCCAGGGTGGGTTCCTTATCTGGGGAATCAACAAATTTTTCCACCCGTATTTAACCTCGCTGATTCCAGTATCACAATTGGCGTAGCGATGATTGTCATCTTTCAGAAACGGTATTTCGCCATTCCCATAGAATTAGAGGCCACAGAAAACACACCTGTTTCAGAAGCTGAGAATCCAATTGAGTCCGAGAATCCTGCTCCTACGGATTCCAGGGACACCGAATCATCCTCCTAGTTTCCAGCAAAATGGTTGCCACGGACGCCATACTTTTCCCGAAAGTTGTCTGAGTTTCCGTTGGTTCAAAAGAAGCTGACAATTCAAGACAGATCTCTGTTCAGCCGCCTTATCACCTCATTTAAATGCATTTTTTAACAATAAGAATCTGAGGGACGGCCGTTTATTGAGCAGTTTTTTAGTTTTTTTTAAGACTCACATCCTAGCCGGAACTGCTGATAGGAGCAGCGGCAACCTCCATGAAAGAGGGGGGTCTTTGGGAGCACACAAGCACCAAAAATCAACTCCCTCCTAATCATGAATTTATTACAACTGACCCCCGCACGTTTTGTTTTCCTTTTCCTCTTTTCAATCTTTACTCTTTCTTCCCAGGCACAAACCTGGACCGGTGTTGCAAACGACCCCGCCAATGACGGTTCCACTCCCGGCTGGCTCGATGGACAAGCACTTTCCTACTACTACGATTCCGCTGCCGACTCTATCTGGTTCAAGCTGGATGTTTTCAACCTGAATCCCAACTCCAGTGCATGGGGCATCAATGTCCAGTTAAGTATTCCCGGAGTGAGTCCCTCAGGAAACTGGTGGGGCACTCAAAACTCCTCTTTCTCCTACAACAAGCTGGTAACGGCATGGGTCACTGGCACAGCACCATCCAACTATTCGGGAACCATTGGTATTGCCAACCTGGCCGGTGTTGGTAGTGGTAATTACGACAACCTTGCCTCCAACAACATGACCATCACTGCCGATGTTCCAAACAACACCATTCTCGTGGGCATGCCCCGCACAGATGTTGTCACCAATTCAGAAATGGGGGGTAATTCTAGCATCACCGTGGGCATTGCCGGATCGGTTGGGTCCAACGTTGGTTGGAATGACGACATCTTCTCAAGTTCCGCTTCACTCACCATTACGATTCCTGGAGGTGGTGGCCTCACCGCACCCTTGCAAACAGCGCCTGCCAACAATGCCACCAATCAAGATACTTTGGGTGTTCTGCTCGCCTGGGGAAGCGCAGCAACAGCTACGTCTTACACCGTTGAATACAGCACCGACAACACCTTCATGTCAGGGATCATTTCCAACACAACTACTTCTCTGGGCCAAAACATTACTGGACTGGCGGCCGGTACAACTTACTACTGGCACGTAAATGCCAGCGATGGATCAACTACCACATCCTGGAGCAGTATCTGGAGTTTTACTACTGTTCCTGCGGGAGCACTTCCTGTAACTATGCCTAACCTGTTAACGCCTATGGATCAGGCCACCGAGCAATCTACCGATCTCAACTTTATGTGGAACCCCGTTTTTGGTGCCACGCAATACCAGATACAAATTGGGACAGATACCTTTTTTACAGTTGCCAATGAAATGATTAGCGCGACCTCTTATACCGGGGCCAATCTGGCGCAACAAACCAACTATGTGTGGCGCGTTCGATCGATGAATGCTGTCAATACGAGTGCGTGGAGTCCCACCTGGAGGTTTAGGACTGCCGAATTTACAGTAGGGCTTCAAAAGCTACCTGAAACTTCCCATTTATTTATTTCAATTTATCCCAATCCTGCCACGCATAATGTCCGCTTCAAGCTGAATTTGACAGACTCAGCGCCTGTTGAAATTCGTATCAACGATCTTGCTGGCCGTGAAGTTTATATCCAAAAGTTCAATCAGCTTGGGGCGGGCTCTCAAATCATACAAGTGCCTGTTGATGCCTTGGATTCGGGGTGGTATATCACGACCGTTTCCATCGACAACGAAGCAGCTGTTTCCCGAAGGTTCTTCCGACTTTAACCCTTTTTATTTGATGGCTTCTCAGGCACTTTGCCTGTGGAGTCATCCCTATTTCACAATTATTTCACTAACCCAAATGAAGTATGAAAACTAGAGTTTTACCCCTAAAGGCTTTTTTATCTGTCTTTCTTTTAACGTTTGCCTGGGCGAGTCACGCGCAGACCTGGACAACCATTGCAACCGATGTGGCCGGAGACGGCTCATCCGCTTTTCTATTGGACGGCACTCAGCTGGATTACCGCTACGATGCACAAACGGACTCTGTTTGGTTTAGGGTGACCACTGACAACACCGACATGTCGGCTGCCGGAGACCGAGGTGTGAACATCATGATCAACATCCCTTCGGGAGGCAGCACCTTCAATTTCTGGGGCACTGACAACACCAACGCCTTCCACAAGCTGCTCACCGTGTGGGTACAGGGCAACAACCCCACCTTCAACGGCACCATCGGATTCGCTGATGCCAGCGGAGTATCCTCGATGAATTACACCAACCTCTCTGCCAACAATATCTTGATTGATGTGAACGACAACGACAAAACCATCATTCTCGGAATGAAACGTGAGGACCTGATTTCCGACAGTGAAATGGGCGGCAATTCAGTCACACTTGGCGTTGCTGGGGCGGTAGGTTCCAGCTTTCAGTGGAACGATGACATTTACGACCCCAATGGGGAAATGACCATCACTAAAACCGCTGTTGGAATTGCCCGGGAATCGATCCTCGACAGCCAACTAAAAATCTACCCAAACCCAGTTTTGGCCAATGCCCAAATCGACTACACTCTTGCTCAATCCGGAGACGTCAGTTGGTTCTTGTTGGACATTACAGGGAAACAAATCATGACAAAGACAGTTGGTCTCCGCGCCAGTGGAGCACAATCCGAGAATCTAGAACTGGACCATTTACCCGCAGGTATCTATTCACTCCAACTACAGGTGAATGGACAATTGCAAGGGCAGGTAAAAATTCAGAAACGCTAGGGTTGTGGTTAGCCTGAGATCGCCTTTGGAATTTGCTTCTATGGCAGATTCCGGGGCGGTTTTTTATCTAATTAGCGTAACAGTGCCGTGCTGTTTCTCGCGGACAAACTCTCCGCCTTCGGTGTAAAAGGCATACTTCACCAAGTAAACGTACACGCCAATTTGCGAGAGGTATCCTCTATAAGTTCCGTCCCAACCTTCATCGATGTCTTTGGTTTGAAACAGGCGTTCGCCCCAACGATCGTAGATAGTTAATTCAAACTCGACCACATTGGTTCCTTGCACTCTAAAGACACCATTGTGTCGATCATCGTTCGGTGAAAAAGCGGATGGAATGTAAATCGCTGACTCGCAGAATGCATTGACATCAATGGATTTCACCAATACGCACCCGTTGGTGTCGGTAATCGTTACCGTGTGTATCCCTTCCGATACGATGGCTGCCTGTTGTGCAATAGATCCATTCGTCCAAAAATAAGAGCTTCCTGCGTTGCCAGCATCCAGCAAAACCCCGCCTGGATTGAGTCCAAAACAAACCGTTGTATCGTGCGGCAGGCTATCTACAGGCAATGCCTTGAGAATAACCTCTGCGGTATCTGACTTTTCGCAAACTCCATTATTCGCACTGGCCCAATATATTCCGGGTCGTGTCACTTTAATGCTTGGGCGCAATTGCCCGGTTGACCAGGCAAACGACTGAATGTCCCCATCAATGCTCAGCTCCAAGGCACTTCCTGCACAGAGTACCGTGTCGCCTCCAAAGTTGAAAGAAGGTGTGTCTACTACAGAGATTATGATAGACCCCGCTTGAAGGCATCCTTCATCGCTGGTAACAATCACCTCGTATTCGCCTGACACGTTGGCAACTATTTGAGGCGTGGTCTCACCGGTCGACCATAGATAGGTGGCGTTGGTACTTGCCGCATTCAACATAGTGGAATCGCCTGCACAAAAAGTAGTGTCTGCTCCCAAATCAATGTCGGGGAAAGGGTACAAATGAATGTTGACTGAATCTCTTGAAATACACCCATCTGAGTTGATTACTTCCACGTGATACATTCCTGAGTCAGAGACGTACAGATCCTCCAAATGCGTTCCGTTGGACCAATTGTAAGTCACCCCATCAAAACCGGCATGGAGGTAGAAAGTTGCTCCCAAACAGGCGCTCTTATCTGGACCCAGATATACCAACGGATTAGGGAATATGATTACGTTGGCGGTCTCGGTAGTTACGCAACTGAAGGAATTTGAAACAGTGACAGTATACGTTCCGGTGACATCTATGACCAAACTATCCGAAGTAGCTCCGTTCGACCATTGGTAGGTAGCACCGTTGGGATTCGTGGCATACAAAATCAACGAGTCGCCCTGGCACAAACCAGGAATGGTAGGAAAATTAACCACTGGAGCCGGGTTGACCGTCACAACCGATGTATCTGAATTCTGACAGCCATTCCCATCTGTTACCTGCACCCAATAGGTAGCTGTTCCTATCGGAGAAATTGTTTGAGAAGTTGCCGTGGTCGACCATAGATAAGTACTTCCCGTGTTGCCAGCATCCAATGCCAATAATTCATTGTCACATATGGTGATGTCATTGCCGATGTTCACAACCGGTAACGGGTTGTAGGTTATCGCAATGGTATCGGTGGTGGTGCAACCTTCAGTGTTGAGTACTTCCACCCAATACGTATTCGCAGCATTGATGACAATGGCCGAATCCATGTTAATCGTTGACCAATTGTAGGTAGCCCCTGTATTAAATGCATTCAGCACCAGGCTATCTCCGTCACAAAGGGCGGTATCGTTGCCCAGATTAACGACAGGTACTGGGTTGGAATTCACATTGATCGAATCAACAAACACGCAGTTGTTGCTATCCGTTACGGTCACTGAGTAGTTGTTGCCACCGAAAGACCAAATCGAAACACTCGTGTCGGTCGTAGACCATAGGTAAGCAACTTGTGTCAAAGGCACTGTCAGCTCCAATGAATCGACCGGGCAAATGCCGGTATCCGGGCCTATCGTAAATACAGGCAATGGGAAAATCGTGAGCACCTCTACCGTGTCTGCCGTCTGGCCGCAACTGTTAGTAACAGTCACAGCATACTGCCCTGTATCAGTCGCAACAAAGGTTGAATCGGTGCTTCCATCGTGCCACAGGTAACTTAAAAAGCCTTCACTGGCATCGAAGACCACACTGTCTCCTGAACAAAACGAAGTATCGTTGCCCAAGTCAAAATCAGGCAAGTAGTTCACTGTGATGGCCACCGTATCGAAATATGAACATCCAAACGTGTCGGTTACCGCAATGATATAGTTGGTGGAAGAATCCGGGTAAGCCAATGGATTGGCAATCGTAGAATCGTTGAGGTTCGTATTGGGTGACCAGGCATAAGTACCCGAGCCCACTACTTGTAACTGCATCGTGTCCCCCAGACAAATGGTCGTATCAGTCGAAACACTGAGTACCTGTGGAGTTACCAGCGTCACAGTAACCGAGTCACTCGAACTGCAACCAGAGGCAGAGTCCTGAATGGTGACGTAGTATGTTGCCGTTGTGTCCAAAGTAATTATCGGATTGCTGATGGAAGAATCGTTGAGCAATGTAGCTGGTGTCCAAAAGAAGGTGTTGGCCAAACCAAGCGAGTCGACCGCACTGAGCTGAAATTGTGAGGTGGAACAAACTATCGTGTCGTTTGTGAGAAGAATAACTGGTAGAGGGTTCACCCCAACAACAATCGTATCGAGTCCCGAACAGGTGTTGGAATCTGTCACTTGTAATGTGTAGGTACCTGCTGTATCCGTGACAATTGAACTGGACGTATCACCGGTAGACCAAAGATATCCTGGAAAGGTTGTCAATGGGCTGATGGTTAGCGAATCTCCCGCACAAATAATGGTATCTGACCCTAAGAATCCCGAAGGTGAGGGCAAGACGGTTACGGTGATGGTATCAACCCTGGGACAACCAAACGTGTCGGTCAAGGTAATCACGTAGTCTGTAGTTGTGTCGGGGAAAGCCAAGGGATTCGCGATCGTTGAATCGTTGAGACTAGCAGCTGGAGACCAGGAATAAATGCCTGAATCAAGCGCCATGAGTTGAGTAGTATCGCCAAAACAAATGGTCGTATCGTTGGACAATGAAAGTACGAGCGTAGGCAACAAAGTGATGGTTACCGAATCGTTCGAGCTACACCCCGAGGCTGAGTCGATGGCTGTCACATAGTAAGTCGCAGTCGTATCCTGAAGAATGATGGGAGTAACAACAGTAGAATCGTTGAGCAAAGCACCCGGATTCCAAACAAAAGTATTGGTCAGTCCCAGCGAATCAATGACACTCAGCGCATAACCGGCAGTGGAGCACAAGGTAGTATCGTTAGATACAACAATTAGGGGCACCTGGCTCACTCCCACCACAATGGTGTCGAAGGCTGCACAACTATTGGTATCATTTACCTGAAGAATAAATGAGCCAGCGGTATCTACGGTGATGGAGGCTGTAGTATCTCCAGTAGACCAGTCATAGCTACCAAAAGTACTCAGTGGGGTAATGGTCAGTGAATCCCCTTGGCAGAAGGTGGTGTCATTTCCTAAAAATCCGGTTTGCGGAGCTAAGATCACTACCTGCTTGTGCAGCGTGTCTGAGCAGTTCGAATCCGCAACAAGCGAAATCGTATAGGTCCCAGGAGCAAAAACTGAAATGGCAGTGTCTTGCGCTGTTGAATATGGTGTCAAATCAATCAACCAGGAGTAACTGGCAGCACCAGTAGAGGTATTGGTAAAAAAGATGGTATCTCCTGGGCAAACAGTGTCATTGCTGGTTGTAAAATTAGCGACCACGAGGCAGGGGGCACAAAGCATGGTAATTTGTGGTGAAAAGGAGCTATCGACAAGGGCCGTATTAATAGCAACGCCACCAGTATCCAACACAGCAACAGGAGAGGAAACCGTTGGCGTAACAGAACTTTCGACTATCGTTACAGATTGACTGAAGCAATCAGTATTCCCGCAGCCATCTGTTTTAATCAACAAAATGTCATCGTCAGTCCCATTCGAAAAACTATTGGACCAACCAGCAAAAACAAATCCGCTATCGTTAGCTTGAACCAATCCGTCTGCCCACCAGGCCATGTCCTCTGTGCCTATATCACCATAGGTTTGAGACCATTCAACATTACCTGAAGCATCGGTTTTGATGAGTATGATATCTCTGCCGCCAGCCCCAAAACTTTCGGTAAAACCTCCGATGATATAGCCCCCGTCATTAGTAATTTCTATATAATTCCCTCGATCTTCAGAAGTTCCGCCATAGGTTTTTGCCCATTCCATTGAGCCAGCAGAATCTACCTTCACCAGAAAAACGTCACGGCTGCCGCTAAAGCTAAATGTATACCCCACGGCAATATAACCTCCATCGCTGGTCGGCTTGGCATCGGAAAACATGTCCTGACCGGTTCCATCATAGATAAAATCCCATTGCATGACACCATTGCTATCCGTTTTGATAAGGTATGCCGAACGTCCACCCGCTCCAAAACTGATCGAATTGCAAGCAAGAATATAACCTGTATCCGCAGTCTGTTCAATGCCACTGCAGTGATCAGCGAAAGTGCCTCCAAATGTTTTGGTCCATTGTGTATTGCCATTGTTATCGTAGTGAATCATGTGGATATCATTGGAGCCTGCCCCATAGGTAATTACCGAACCTACCGCGGTATATCCACCATTCGAGGTTGGGGTAACATCCATAAAAATATCGGTGCTTGCGCCAGCAACACGCTTCTCCCAAATTACTGTTCCTATCGCGTCAATTTTAAAAATAAAGCCATCCTTTCCCTGTGCTCCGAAGCTTTCTGTTCCAGTAGCAACTATGTATGTGCTATCTGATGCCACCTCAACCGAAACAAAATTGCTTCCATCAATTCCAGTATCACCATATGTCTTGGACCATATCGTATTCCCAGCAGCATCGGTTTTCATGACAAAGATGTCGTCCAAACCAGCTCCTTCGCTGTCGGTGATTCCCGCTACCACATACCCTCCATCCAATGTCTTTTTTACGGAGTGCCCCTGCTCATCACCAGTACCACCAAAATTATTCATGAAGGTAGATTGTCCACCAACACACTGCTGCACAAAACACAACACGCTGTCCTGTGGAGTGGTAGTTGAGACAATCGAAGTAACCAGGTTGTTGGAAATCAAAGCAGCTGCAACAGCCGGAACGGGGTTGGCCGTTGTCATAATAATCGGAGCTTCTATTGTTGCAGCTCCATTCGTATTGCAATTCACAAACCCAGAGGAGTCTGTTTTAATGAGGTAAACATCATGGCCTCCAGCGCCCATACTATTGGTAGATCCTGTAAAAAGAAAACCCCCATCGTCTGCAATATGTAAACCCTGGTCATTGGCAAAATTTCTGGTATCCGTGCCGGTTCCGCCATAGGTTTCCGACCACATCAGATTACCTTGTGGATCAAGCTGTAACAAGTATTCATCAGTTAGACCAGCTCCAAAACTTTCTGTATTCCCATATACCAGAATGTTGCCCGCAGAAGTAAGTTGAACGGAAAAGCCCCGCTCATTACTTGTTCCACCATATGTTTTAGACCAAATCAAATTACCGGCAGAATCTGTGCGGATTACCAAGACATCCATGCCTCCCGCCCCGTTGATCGTAGTGCTACCGCAACTAACAAAATCCCCGTTAGGCATCTCCATAACACCAATCCCAATGTCTTGCCCGGTTCCACTATACGTTTTATACCACTGTACATTCCCGCTACTATCGAGCTTGGTCAAGAAGTGTTGGTAGTTAGTCAGCGCAGTATAGTTTCTTCGGTAGCCCGAAACGATATAGCCGCTATCGCTGGTCACTTCAAAATGGTTCGGAAAATCGTTGGCAAGGTTGCCATAAGTTTTGGCCCAAAGTGTCGCTCCCGCAGCATCGGTGTGCACCATTAGCATATCATTTGCTCCGGCACCAAGGCCTGTGTAACCCATAAATGTGTAGCCGCCATCTGGTGTCTTACGGGAAACACGTACCCATTCGCCAGGGCTACCGCCAATTGTTCTGGACCATTGTGTATTTCCCAGATAATCCGTTTTTACAATGTAGTAATCGTGCCCACCCACACCAAAACTGAAAGTTCTCCCGGACAACAACAGGCCACAATCATCTGTCTCCAACACGGAAGCAAATTCCTCCTGCCCGGTTTGCCCATACGTTTTGGTCCACTCCAGTTGCATGCAACTATTGAACTTCATCAACATTCCATCGTAGTTACCAGCACCATAGGTGTTGGTAAGCCCTACCAAGGCGTACCCACCATCAGTTGTTGGTATCAGAGTAGTGCCTCGATCTTCTCCTGTTCCGCCATAGGTGCGCTGGAAAGTAGTTCCACTTAAAGGTGCGCAATTGGTACAGGTATCAACTGGAAATAACACATGAATTGCTCCTTCACTATTCCCACTGGCATCATCTCCAGGAGCACCTACTACGAGATCCCTGATGCCATCACCATCAATATCAGGACCACCCAGCACAGCCCAGCCAAAAAAATCATTGAATTGTAGTGCCCCAGAAAAATTTCCCTGGGTATCGCTAATTCTGAATTGGCCCAATGCTTCTCCGTTGGGCTTCAAAAACACGCAAAATGTGGCCCCCTTGTTCAAGCCTCCATCATCATTTCGAGGTGCACCAACAATGATGTCGTTGGTCCCATCTCCGTTTAAATCGCCTATCTCGGAAACGCTGAATCCAAATTGATCATCATTATTCAAAGTGCCCGTAAAACAACCTTGGGTCACACTGATTTTCTGTTCACCCTTTACCGTACCGTTCGTATCTAAGAACAAAACCCAAACCGCACCGCGATCAGTACCTCCATCATCATCTCTTGGAGCCCCAACAGCTATGTCGTTGATTCCATCTCCATTGATGTCACCAATAGAATCTACAGCGGCCCCAAATTGGTCTGCGTTGCCAAGCCCTCCGGTAAAGCCTCCTTGCGTATCACTGATTTTCTGATGGCTCTGCACAGTGCCGTTCGTATCGAGAAACAATATCCAAACAGCACCCCGATCTCCACCACCATCATCGTCCATTGGGGCGCCCACCGCCACATCAGAAATCCCGTCATTGTTCAGATCTCCCACGTTGGTAACAGCCCGACCAAACTGGTCCTGGTTGTTGAGCGCGCCTAAAAAATTGCCTTGTATATCACTGATTTTCTGCTCAGAGCTTACCGTACCGGTGGCATTCATGAACAAGATCCAAACAGCGCCTCTGCCCATTCCCCCATCCGCAGATAATGGCTCTCCAACTGCCAGGTCAGTTACTCCATCATTATTTAAATCCCCAACTACATGGATACCAGCACCAAATTCGCCACCACCTGTAAATGTTCCTCCGAACCCTCCTGTGGTCTCACTGATTTTTTGCTCGGAAATAACACTACCTGTGGAATTTAGATAGAGCATCCAGATGGCACCTTTGTCAACTCCTCCGTCATCATCCCACACGGCACCTACCACAATATCCTGGTTGCCATCGTTGTCAAAATCGCCCATGCTGGCCAATCCTGAACCAAAATAATTCAAGGGAGTTAAGGTTCCTCCAAAATTGCCGTCTACCTCACTAATTTTTTGCTCAGAACCCACCTCGAAGCAGGAAGACGGAGTTTGAGAAAATACCTGCAAACTATACACTGTCAAAAACAGCGACAGCAAAAGCACAAGTTTCTTCTGGGAAAAATTTAGAGGCATGGGCAGAATAATGGGCCACCAAAAATACAACATAAATGAATGCATTTCATAGAGCAAATAACAGCATTCATCTAAGAAGGCCCTTCTTTAGGGGAGTCCAAACACTCAGAAATTCGAAGAGGTATTCCAGGCCAATTGTTCTCGAAGCAGGTACTCGGCAATTTGGACTGCGTTGGTAGCAGCCCCTTTTCGCAAGTTGTCACTTACGACCCACATGTCCAGCGTGTCTGGGTTGGAAGAATCCTGACGCAAACGACCGACAAAAACATCGTCTTTTCCGGCTGCATGCAAGGGCATGGGATAAACATTGTTTTGGGGATCATCCTGCACCGTGATGCCTGCTGTGTTTTCCAACAGGGAGCGAACATCGTTTAAGTTAAAAGGCTGTTTGAGCGCCACATTAACGGCTTCTGAATGTCCTCCTTCAACCGGCACGCGCACCACTGTTGCCGTGACCCGAATCGAATCGTCTCCCAAAATTTTCCGGGTTTCATGCACCAGTTTCATCTCCTCAACAGTGTAACCGTTGTCGGTGAAATCTCCACCATGTGGCAAACAGTTTTTGTCAATGTTGTGAGGGTATGCCTTGTTACCGATTACTCCGTTGCGTTCGTCTTCCAGTTGTTGAATTCCGGCAACACCAGAGCCACTAACCGATTGATAAGTAGCAACCACGAGGCGATCAATGCCATAATTTTTGTGCAATGGAAAGAGTGCCAGCACCATTTGAATCGTGGAGCAATTTGGATTGGCAATGATGCGATCTTCTTCTGTCAGCAGATAGCCGTTTACTTCAGGAACCACCAGCTTGCAGTTGGGATCCATTCTCCAGGCCGAAGAATTGTCGATGACTTTGGTGCCAACAGCAGCAAATTTAGGCGCCCATTCCCTGGAGGCGACACCGCCTGCTGAAAACAAGGCGATATCTGGTTGCATACCGATGGCTGTTTCCATATCTACCACAGCATACTGTTTACCGGCAAAGGAAATTTGTTTGCCAACCGAACGCGCAGAAGCGACTGGAATTAATGTTTCAACAGGAAAATTTTTCTCCTCCAGAACTTTGAGCATGACGCTTCCTACAAGCCCCGTAACACCAACAATTGCAACCTTCATGACTAAAAATTAACACACGATTAATCTTTGGCAAAAGTACTATATTTACCCTTGTATCTGCCCCGCAGCAAAAACATGGTATGAACGTCCTGCACCGCCTTTTATTTTTGACTTTAAGCCTTTTGCCTCTGTTGGGGTTCAGCCAAATTGTTGACGATTTCTCCGATGGCAACTTCACCGCCAATCCAACCTGGAGTGGTGACAACATCAAATTCGAGGTAACACCAGGAAATCAACTGCATCTTGATGCTCCGGCCATTACGGATGAGGCCTACCTCAGCGCACCCAATCAAGCCATCAACAACGCGCAGTGGGACTTTTATGTGGAGCTGGATTTTAACCCTTCCGGATCGAATTTGGCCAAAGTTTTTCTGGTGTCTAACCAAACGGTTTTGACCAATCCCGTAAATGGATATTTTGTGATGATTGGCAACACTACGGATGAGATCAGCTTGTACCGACAGGACGGAAGTGTGGTGACCAAAATAATCGATGGGGTCGATGACCGGGTGGACGTTTCATTGGTGACAGCTCGCATCCGGGTGACCCGCGATGACATGGGAAACTGGGAACTGCTCTCCGACACTGCGGGAACCACCAACTACTTTTCGGAAGGAACGGTCTTTGACGACACTTACATTCAGAGCAGCTATTTTGGTATGTTTTGCGACTACACCGCCACCCGCTCAGACAAATTTTACTTTGATGATGTTAGCGTAACCGGTCAAGCCTTTGTGGACCTGGTTCCTCCCACGGTAACAGCGGTCAACGTTGTTTCGGATACCGAACTGGATGTTCAGTTTTCAGAAGTGGTGCAAACGGTTTCTACTCAAGCGTTGGGCAACTACAGCGCCAACAATGGCCTCGGAAACCCCATTGCTGCGAACATTGATGTGGTGGATTCTTCGCTGGTTCACCTCACCTTCGGCACTGCCTTTGGCGCGGGAATTTCCAACACACTCACCATTTCAAATGTGCAAGATGCTGCCGGAAACTCCATGGCCATCACCACCGAAACGTTTATTTATTTCGTAGCAGTTACTCCAAATTTTAAGGACATTGTCATCAACGAGATACTGTCCGATCCGAGCCCGGTAGTCGGTTTGCCTGAGGCAGAATTCGTAGAACTTTACAACAACAGCTCCGCTCCGCAAAACCTGGAAGGATGGACATTTTCTGACCCAACCTCAACGGGAGTAATCGCTTCTTTTGTGCTGCTACCAAACGAGTACGTGATACTATGCCCAGCGGCCGATGTGGGCTCTTTTACTTCTTTTGGAGACGTCATTGGTCTGTCTTCCTGGCCTGCTCTGAACAATTCTGGCGACAGCCTGATACTTGCTGACAGCAGTGGTTCGGCAATCGATGTGGTGGACTATTCTCCTGACTGGTTCAACGATGCCTTCAAAGAAGCTGGTGGATGGTCGCTCGAATTGATCAACCCGACCAACCCCTGCAGCGGATCGGGCAATTGGAGCGGTTCTGAAAATTCGATTGGGGGAACTCCAGGCACAGAAAATTCTATCTATGACGTGGCACCCGATACGGTAGCTCCCAATTTAGAACGCATCACCATTGTGGCCGACACGCTCATCATCGCCTACTTTGACGAAGGCATGGACAGTGCCGACCTGGCCAATGCCACCTTTTCCTTCGACAATGGAATCACCATCACTGCCTTCGAGCCGCAAGCTCCGGAGTTCGCCAGCGTGCGCCTCTTTTTGAGCAACAGCCTGGACAGTTCAATCATCTACCAACTGCAAATTCAGGGAGCAACAGATTGTGCTGGAAATCTCCTCGCCACCAATGCGCTGACCTTTGGAATTGGCACCAACCCATTGGCCCAGGAAATTGTTTTCAACGAACTGTTCCCGGATCCAGATGCAGCGATAGGCTCTCTTCCGGCAGGAGAATTCATTGAACTGTATAACCGCACCAACAAACTCATTCGCCTGGACGGGTACTCACTTTCCGATGCCACCAGCAGCGCAACATTGGAAGATGCTTTGATTCAACCCAATGGTTTTTTGATTCTTACTCCAGCAGATTATGAAGCGGCATACAGCAACCTTGGGCCCACAGCCGTTGTCAGTGGGTTTCCATCACTGAACAATTCCAGCGATTTATTCACCCTTTCTGCTCCCAATGGAGCGGTAGTCGATCAGGTTAACTACAGCGACACCTGGTACCGAGACAATGAAAAAAGTAACGGTGGTTGGACCATCGAGCGCATCAATCCCGAAGACTTATGCAGCAGTGCCAATGGATGGCGGGCATCCCTGGATGTTTCAGGCGGAACACCGGGAACCACGAACTCTATCTTCGATCCTCAGGCAGGATTGGGAGCCCCTGAATTGATCGCGGTGCAAACACTTGGTGAATCGCAACTGGAGCTGGTCTTTAACAAAACCATGGACTCGTTGAGCCTCACCACAGGCTCTTATTCCTTGAGTGATGACACCACCATCGACAGCGTTAAAGCGATTGGCCCCAACTTCAACACGGTCCAACTATTTTTGACCACACCGTTGGCCCGCGCCCAGGTATTGACCGTTTCCGTCAGCAGTGTCAAGAGCTGCATTGGAGAATCTATTGGACTCAGCAATTTCATTCAGTTTGCCTTGGCCAATCCGGGCGACATTGTCATCAACGAGCTATTGTATGACCCACGCGAAACTGGAAGTGACTTTGTTGAACTACACAACCGAGTCAATTATCCGATAAACCTTCAGGGCTGGGGACTGGGCTCTTACGACAGTAACGACAGCCTGCAAGTGGACATCATTTCGGATACCGCTCTTCTACTGGAAATAGACGGTTACATTGTACTGAATGAAGACAATGACAACGTCTTGTTCGAATACCCACAATCTGTTGCTGAGAATTTTATTGAAATAGATCTTCCCACTTATGCCAACTCAAACGGGTCGGTTATTCTGGTCAATAACCTGGGGGAAATCGTGGAGCAATTTGACTATGATGAGGAACAGCAATTTGCCTTGTTGCGCGACAATGAAGGAGTTTCCCTGGAGCGTATTGATCCGTCCAGACCTGCGACCGATCGCACCAATTGGCATTCAGCCGCTGAAGATGCCGGCTGGGCCACACCAGGGTTTGTGAATTCTCAGTTTGGACAAACCGATGCCGGCACCAATGAAATCAGCGTTGCTCCCGAAGTATTTTCTCCTGACAACGATGGTTTTGATGATGTGGTGAACATCAGCTACCAGTTCAGCGACCCCGGATTTGTTGCTAACGTCACCATTTATGATTCCAAGGGTCGACTGGTGCGCGAGCTGCTCAACAATGAACTGCTTGGAATTGAAGGGACTTTTTCCTGGGACGGTATTGGTGACTCCAATGAAAAAGCCCGGGTTGGAATTCATGTGATTTTCATTGAAGTATTTGATTTGGAAGGAAATGTAAAACAGTTCAAGGAACCTTGTGTAGTCGCGACCCGGTTTTAGGGGTTGGTTTAACAAAAGGGAATCCCTCACAAGCCTGTGTAGTTTTCCTCCCTCGTGCTAATACTTTCTACCTTTGCACGACTTAAAACATGCCACTATGATCACAACATCTATTTCCCGTGCTCTCCACACCATTGTACTGACCCTGTTTCTGGGCGCTGCATCTTTTGCACAAATTGTTATCACAGAAATTAGTTACAACCCACCTGAATCGGGTACAGATAGCTTGGAATTCATCGAACTGTATAACAATGGTGCCAGTGCCGTCAACCTTTCAGGCTACAATTTCACGCAAGGGGTCACGTTTACCTTTCCTTCCATGATGCTTGCTGCCGGTCAGTACGTTACTGTTTGTGAGGATTCCGTGGCCATGCAAATTGTTTTCGGAACAGCCGCCCACGAATGGACCAGTGGAGCATTGACCAACGGTGGTGAGGACATCATTCTGGTAGACAACTTTGGAGCCACGGTAGACTCTGTCGATTACGACAATGCAGGGCCTTGGCCTGTGGGGCCTCCAAGCCCTGATGGTGACGGACCTTCTATTGTACTCTGCGACCCCAGTGCTGATAACAGCCTCGGTAGCAATTGGAGTGTCTCTCTTGATAGTGCTGTTGGGCAAGTCATCAATGGGTTTCAGGTTTTCGGATCTCCCAACTCAGCCGCCACATGTCCCATAGCTGTTGGCCCAGAGGTAGTAACGGTAGAGGTTGTTGACAACAGTACTTTAGCCATTGTCTTTGATAATTGGGTGCAAAGTCCTTCTGCCACGACAGGAACGAATTATGTTGCCACCCCTGCCTTAACCTATTCCTCTCTAAACCTTGGCACAACGCAAGATTCCGTCATTCTCAACCTGGCAGCGCCATTGGTAAATGGTGCCAATTACCAGTTAATCATCGATAATGTGTTGGATACAGCAGGAACTCCTATGAACCAACCGGATACAGTTCACTTTATTTTCAACGATGGATTTCCTGCGCTGATTTTTACAGAGATCATGTACAACAATCCAGGCGTTGATGATTACGAGTTTTTGGAGATTTACAACGATGAAGGCACGGCAGTTGAATTGGGCGGATTTTCTTTAACTGGCGTTGATTTTGTTTTTCCTCCAATGACTTTGGGGGCCGGCCAAACGGTTTTGCTTGCTCAGGATGCTGCTTTATGCAACAGTTTCTTTGGTGCCACCTTCCTGCAATGGGACAATGGCTCGTTGAACAATACAGCTGAATACATCAGCATCAACAACACACTTGGACAGGTCATTGACTCCTTAACTTATGGCGACACATCACCATGGCCGGCAGCTGCAGATGGCTCTGGCCCTTCATTGGAACTGATAGATATCGCCTTCGACAATGCGCTTGGTGGCAGCTGGCAAGCAAGCATCACGTATGTCGACACAATCCCAGGGGCCGATAGCATTTGGGCCACACCGGGCTCGTTGATAACGGTGGTACAGCCTATCCTCACTTTTCAGATACAGAACATGACGGTTAATGAAGATACCGGTACTGTGGAAATCATTGTTTTAAAAGTCGGGAACAACCCCCTCCCATCATCAGTAGACGTTTTTCAATCGCCATTTAGCAGCGCGACCATCATTGATGACTTCCTTTTCTCTGTCAACCCAACAACCATCAACTTTCCGGCAGGAGGCAGCAGTTCGGATACCATTACCATAACGATTATCGATGATAATGATGTGGAGGGATCAGAAGACATCAATATCCTTTTACAAAATCCAGTCAATGCCAGTCTTGCTGGTATCAGTAATCACGTCATCATCATCACCGACAACGACACGGCTCCTGTGGTCATTAACAACCCAGCTGCTGTGTTCATCAATGAAATCATGTCGGCCAATACTGTGACTGTTGCTGACCCTCAGGGAGAGTTTGACGATTGGATCGAAATCTTCAACGACAACGATACTGCCGTCAACCTGGCTGGATTGTATATCTCCAACAATGCTGCGAATCCCACCATGTATCAGTTTCCAACGGGCGGCCCCAGCACCATTATTCCAGCCAATGATTTTGTGCTGATTTGGGCCGATCTGGAACAATCGGTGAACGGGCCTTTGCATGTCAATTTTGATTTGGATGCCACCACCAGTGGATTTGTTGGCTTGTATGCCAGCGATGGTACTTCACAAATAGACACTGTCACTTATCCCGCCTTGGGAGACGATGTTTCTTACGGTCGTTCTGGAGATGGAGTAGCAGTGTGGCAGCAGTTCAGTCCTACCACCCCGGGAAATAGCAATATTGTCATTGGACTGACCGATCGAACTTCTTCTAAGGAATCGCTCATCATTTTCCCCAACCCTGCTAAAGATAATTTTGTGTGGGTCAATAAAATGGGAAATTACGATGTGATAAACCTCCTGGGACAAAAGGTTATCTCGGTAAAATCAACCAACCGCATTCAGTTGGATGGCCTAACCAGTGGAGTATACCTGGTAAAAGCTGACTCTGGAGCCGTTGCCCGATTGGTGGTAAAGTAAATTCACCATAAAATCGGCAATGCTATAAAAGATTGATGCGTTTTGTAGAGATAACACCATCATTCTCCACTTGCAACAAATAAACTCCTTTGTCCAAATCGGAAAGTTCCAATCGTTGACTTTGCACACCAGTAGTCAGGTAGTTTGAAGCAATCGATTTTACTTTTTGACCCATCAAATTATACAAAGCAATGTCCACTTTGCCGGGCTCTTCTAACATGTATTGAACAATGCTGATTCCACGGCTTGGGTTAGGATATACTTTGAGATCAGTTATTGCAGATGGAATCTCTCTGGTGCCTACTGCAGTCTGAGTGGTGAACCAGCCAACCTTTGTACCCGTAATCGAATTGATGTCCAGGGTCGACATGCTCATCAGAATGAAGTTTTCTCCTTGCTTGAACCATAAATAAGTTACATCCAGGTAGTCAGCACCAGGAAAAACGGCATGTTGATCAGAATAGTCTGTGGTCACTTTTATCCGCAACACATCGTTGAAGCTCCCGGAGGGCAAAATTAATGTTCCGTAACCATCGGCCTCAATGGTAATCGTGCCGCTGCGGCTGTAAGTAAATCCACCCGTAAAATTCTCGTGTGTGCCATCCATGCTTTCATTAAAAACATCTCCAAAAGTTATGGGAAACTTCACCATCTCGCGCTGATCGGAGTAATTGTCCAAAGTATTGGCAAGCGAGCCGGTGTATGCTCCACCAATGGCATATTGAGTTCCATTGGCCAGCAGGTAGGATTCTGCTCCTGAGACCCCATCAATTGCGACAAGGTTAGCATTCACAACGGAGGAGGCGTAGGTTCCATTGGCCACAGGTTCCATGATGGTATTCGAAATTCCAAGCGATGAAATACCTGAAAAATCCCAGGTTACATTGGCCCCAGCCATTCCAGGACTAACATTGGCTACATCCAACGAATTGTAGTCAAAAGCATCTCCAACAACAGGATTCACAGAACTGGTAATCACAGGAGATTGCGCATTGGCATGAACCGCACACAATAGCGCAGCCAGAAAAACAGTAAAAAGTTTTTTCATTCGTAGTAGGGTTAAGTAAGTAAACTAAAAAATAGGGTTATCAACAGGCTTGATGCTGTAAATATACTATTTGATTTTAAAAATTGGAATAGGGGTTCGCGAACCCCTGGCTTATGTAGCAGCCCGAAGTGCCCGTTCTTAAAGGTTGGCCGACCTTTTCGGCACCTTCAGTTTCTCGTAAATGACCACGTTCATGAAGAACAGCAGCAGGAAGTAAATGGAATCTTCCACGGGGATTGTTGCCATACGAATGGCGAGGTTTTCAGCGTTGTTGTACCAAACTACCTGCTCCTCCAGTCCAGTGCCGGTGAGCACTCCATTGACCGTTAGAAATGGAACCAGGCAGACGAAATAAGCCAACAAGAAACGTCCCATAAATTGAAAGCGCCACCAAAATAATTGCATCAACAGCAGCGCTCCTGTGGCAAAAAAGGTCAGGGAAGTATAAGCTCTGTCGGTGTGAAAAGCAGCCACGATCAGAATGACCAACGCAATGAAACCACTGATTCCATTAGCGGCTTTTCCCAATAAATCCTTGTTGATGAAGTAATTGAGCACTTCATACACGAAGATGCAAGCATACGGCACGGTTAAAAAAAACAGGTACTCTTCCAACGGAAGTCCGAACAACGACACTCCCACCAGGTAGCGCGGATTAAACCCCCACACACCCATCGAGGTAAACCACACATCCCACAGCAGGAACAGTGTTCCGGGAATAATAATTGCCGGCAACAGGGCCTTCCAATTACCGATAAAATAAATCTTCTTTTCGAAGCTGCGGATTAACGGCACCAGGATAGTTCCCAGGTTTAAGAGGAGATAGGTCCACATGCCTCAGGATGTTTTGTGGCTGCTGGCAGCCTTTTTGGCCTCCTGATGATACTTGCGGGGAACCCACAACATGCCAAAACAGGCACCATCTTCTTTTACCAATTTTTTGTGGTGGACTTTGTGCGCCTTGCGGATGGCTTTCAGGTAGGGGTGATTGCCTTGCTTAAAAAAATTGAGCCGTCTGTGAATGAACACATCGTGCACTAGAAAGTACGCCAATCCATAAACCGCAATGCCCACTCCGATGTAAAACAACACATCAATACCATTCATCAACCCAAACATAATGGACAGCCAGCTGGGAATGGCAAACACCAGAAAAAAAGCATCGTTTCGTTCGGGGAAATGCGTTTCGGGATCATGGTGATCGCGGTGCAAAAACCACAAAAATCCGTGCATCACATACTTGTGCATAAACCATGCGGTGAACTCCATGGCACAAAAGGCCAACAGCACAGTTAGTATGTTTAAAATCCAGTTCATCCAAATAGGTTCAACAATCCAAAGAAAGCAGCTTGAATGGCCATCAACCAAACTGCCACGGCATTGTAGCTAACCGCTTTCAGTTGGTAAAAATACAATTGAAGTATGGCCGCCACAACAAACCAACCAACATAATTCATGAAAGGAGGAACACCTCCAACCCACGACCAAAAACCAGATGCAATGGCCACAGGTTCTATCAGTACATCCAACAAAACCATGAGGGTCGCAGCTAAAATACCGCGAACGATCCAATGCGCCTTTACCTTCACCACCACCATCCCCATGCCGTAGACCAGCATCAGCCAGTTTACTCCTATAACCAATGGAACTGCAAAAAGTTTAGGGCCCAGAACGGTTCCATAAGCGTAATCGCCAAAAATGAGTCCGGTGTGTACCCCGGCCACCTCGGCAAAAAAGCCCACCACAAAACAAGTGACCAGAAAAGCAATATGTCCTCTTTTCCAATCACCGTGATTCAGCAGCATAACCGCAGATGCCAGCACCAGATGGATTGGAGTAAGGCTAAAAAAGAGATCGCGCCAGGGACTTAACATGCCAATGAGGCCAACAGCATGCAGCAGGATCAAAACAAACACGGAGCGATATAGCCAGCTTTTACTTCTCATTTCTCTGGATGCGATCGGCAACAATTTTAGCAGACAATAAACACAATGGGACACCTCCTCCGGGGTGGACGCTCCCTCCGCAAAAGTACAAGTGTTTGATTTGGGGAGAAAAATTTGGATGCCGCAAAAAGGCAGCCAGGCGGTTGTTGGAACTCGGCCCATAAAGGGCTCCCAAATGGGAGGACGTTTGCGTGGCAATACCGCTGGGGTCCAACACGTTTTCAGTCATTATCAGCGGGGCAATGTCGACTTTTAGAACCCGCTGTAGTTTCGCCAGAATTCGCTTTTTTGCGGTTTGCGCCAAAGCTTGCCAATCAGCATCCGGCAAAGCAGGGACATTGATCATGACAAACCAATTTTCGCATCCGGCTGGTGCATCTGATGGGGCTTTTTTTGAAGTTATGTTGATGTAAACCGTTGGATCGGAGTTCAGTTCCTGCCGATCAAAAATGTGCTCAAATTCCGATTGATAATCGTCCGAAAACAGAATATTGTGCACCCCTAGTTCATCAAAATTTCCTTTGATGCCCCAATAAAATATCAAAGCAGAACTCGATGGCTCCTGGGCTTTTATTCGGTTGGGAATACGGTGCGATTTTAGCAAGTGATTGTAGGTCGGTACAATGTCCATGTTGCTGACCACCACATCGGCATTCAGCTGTTCCTGTCCGGTTTTTACACCCACTGCCCGATTGTCGGCCACCACAATTTCTGTTACCCGTGTGTCAAATTGAAAGGTCACGCCCAGCCGCACTGCCGCCCGATAAATTTGATCGGCAATGTTGCGCATCCCGCCTTTTGGAAAAAAAGCTCCCTGGTTGTGTTCCAGGTGGGCAATGTTGTTGAGTACCCCTGGGGCCTTATAGGGACTTGACCCATTGTAAGTCGCAAAACGGTTGAACAACTGTACCAGTTTTGGGTGCTTTAATCGTTCTTGATTGCTTTCATGCATGGATTGAAACAGCCCCAATTGAAACACATGCTGCACAGCCTGCAAAGCATCCCGCGACAAATACGTAGACAATTCATGAAGCGACTTTTCCAAAAATGTTTTGGATGTCCACTCAAAAAGTTGCCGGCAATGGTTGAGGTAATCCAATACCACCTGCTCCGACACACCCAATTTCTGAGTGACCTCTGCAGCAAACTTTTCAGGCGTGGCATGAGCTTGTATCCTTACGCCATCTTCGTAAAAATAATGACAGGCAACGTCCAATTTTTCATACCCCCAGGCGGCATCCATCTGTGGAGCCAACTTTAATAAGTCATCTACCAAATAAGGCATGGTAAACAATGAAGGTCCGGTATCAAAACGAAATCCATCCTGCTCCAGTAGCCCCATCTTGCCGCCATATGTCGCGGCAGACTCCAGTACCGTTACCTCATTGCCCGCAGCGGCTAACCGCACCGCTGTGGCAAGTCCTGCAACACCCGAACCTATAATGATAGCTTTCAAAATCAGAGATATTTTGCCAAAATAAAGGATATCGTTTTAACCAGTAACAACATGTAGCGTTGATAGTTCAAGCTTTTTACTATTTTTACTATGACTAACTAAGTGCCCCACCACGTATAATTTGTAATTCCTTGACTATGAAGAAGATTCTACTGTCCTTGCTGACCCTGACAGCAAGCATTTGTGTTACGCAAGCCCAGCAGACACTTTACTCACAAAACAACCCGACCAGCACTGCCGGTGTGAACTCCCAAATTTATGAAACGGTCAATGCCGGGTTCACCGATCAATGTGCTGACGATTTTATTGTACCTGTAGGTGCCAACTGGAATATTGATTCTGTGAGAGCCTATGGATTGTACTCTGTAGCCGGACTTTCTACCCCTGCTGCGGTGATCTCTTTCTACCAGGACACTCCTGGTTTTCCAGGCACCTTGATACATTCAGAATCTGTTTCTGGAGTTGACCCAGGTGGTACAGGATTCCTCTTCATTGAATTGGATACCACCTTGACATTGGGACCCGGTCATTACTGGATGTCCGTGCAAGCGGATTTGGATTTTACCGGTGGTGGTCAATGGTACTGGTTTTCTGATTCCAACACTGTCAACTTCACCTATCATTGGCAAAACCCTTCAGGCGGATTTGCGATTGGTTGCACTGCCTGGGAACCTGGTCCAAGCTGTATTACAGGAAATGCAAACGTTTCTTTGCGTTTCGATATTTACGGTTGCGATGGTGTTAAACCAGTCGTGGACTTAGGAAATGACACTAGTTTTTGTGCTGGCAACAGCGTTCTGTTGGATGCCGGTTCGGGAGCTACTTCCTACTTGTGGCAAAATGCTTCTATAGCGTCAACCCTGATTGCAGGAGCGACCGGAGTATATGCTGTAACCGTTACCAATGGCAACTGTGAAACACTCGATGAAATCAATGTGACTGTTGATGCTTTGCCCACCGCGGACCTTGGTCCTGACCAATCTGTTTGTGATGGCGATACCGCTACTTTTAACGCTTTTTCCGGATTTGCTACCTACATCTGGTCGACTGGTTCAACTGCACAATCAATCGATGTAACTGCTGCTGGCAGCTATTCAGTAACTGTTACCAATTCACTCAACCCTTGCTTTGCCGCAGACACTGCTACACTTTCCCTTTTTCCGTTGCCGAATCCTGATTTGGGTGTTCCGGCACAATCGGAAATCTGTATGGGTGACACGCTGGTGTTAAGTCCTGGGCCAGGCTTTACTACTTACAGCTGGTCTACTGGTGAGACCTCAGCATCGATTAACGCAACTACCGCAGGACCTTATGGCGTGACGGTATCCAATTCCAACAACTGTGAAAACAGCGACATTACCAACCTTACCGTTAACCCACTACCTCTCGCCAATTTGGGCAGCGACCAAATCGTTTGGCAAGGTATCGGTGTAACATTGACTCCGGGAGCCGGATTTGCCAGCTACAGCTGGAGTACTGGAGAAACGACCGAGTCTATCACAATCAACATTGGCGAATTGGGAGATTCAACGATTTCAGTAACCGTTACTGATGACAACGGTTGTATGGCGACAGACGAGGTGAACATCTCAATAGTCGTAGGTATCCACGAGTTGGCCAATGGAGCAGAAGTATCTTACTTCCCCAATCCAACAACCGGACTGCTCAACTTAAAGTTGACTGGTTTTAATGGAGACGACATGATTGTTAACATTACTGACCTGCAAGGCCGCATCATTCAAACCAGAAATCTGTCGAACCTGCAATCTGCAGAAGTTCGTCAACTCGATTTAAGTTCATTGGCGAAAGGAATTTACATCCTGCGCATGGAAACACAAGGAACTGTTATTTCGGGCAAGGTGAGCCTCAAATAGCAATTGATTTCTTCCTGAACAGTTTTTAGAAGCAGTTCTACAACCCTGACAAACGGTTGAGAACTGCTTCTTTTCTTTGGCGGGATACCGTGATGGTATCTCCATTTTTCAGCACGAGATAGCCTCCATCACTTTTCACAAACTTCAATACATGTTGCCTGTTGACAAGGTGCGACTGGTGTACCCGAACAAAACCTTTGTCGGTTAGCAAATCATCGTATTCTTTCAAAGTACGCGACACCAACACCGTTTGTCCATTGGTGAGGTGCACTTGTGTGTAATTGTTATCTCCTTTGCACCGCACCACCTCTTCCAGCTTTACAAATTGTACCTGTTCTGCCGTTGGCAACGCCAGCAGGCTAGTACCTGTTTCATTATTTTTGAGGTTTTCCTGCAAGGCCTGAAGGCGCACATTTTGCCCTTTTTCCTGGAGCCGGAGCTTAACCTTTTCCACGGCACTTTTTAGCTCCAAAATATTCACTGGCTTCAGCAAATAATCTAGTGCGCAACATTTGATGGCTTGTAATGCGTACTGATCAAAAGCAGTGACAAACACCACTTCAAAATCAACCTGCCCCAGATGCTCCAGCATTTGAAATCCGTCACCCAAAGGCATTTCGATGTCGAGAAATACCAAATCTGGTTTGTTGGCCGTGATGGCAGCATATCCCGTTTCAGCTGAGTCTGCTTCGGCCAACACCTCCATTTCAGGGCAATACTTTTTCAGGAGCGCCAGTAGGTTTTCCCGGTTGCCCTTTTCGTCATCAACTAAGACAGCACTGATTTTCTGTTCCATACTAAACTGCTATTGGAATGAAGATGGTCACACGCGTTCCCGCAGCCACCTTACTTTCATCAAACAAATCTTCTACTTCCACCTTAAAGGAACCTGCTCCCTTCTCGTTGAGCAATTGTAACCGTTCTTCGTTCAGGCGCATTCCGTGCGATTTTTGGTGGGTTTTCCCTTGCTTCAACTCCATGGCTTTTTTTCGGCCGATGCCGTTGTCTTCGATGGTGCAAACAATGTGTTGGTCGCGTTGAGTGAGGATAATGCGTAGTTTTCCCGGCATTTCTTTGGCCAACAATCCATGCATCACTGCATTCTCCACATAGGGTTGTAACAACATCGGTGGAATTTCGACAGCGTCCACATCCAACGATTCGGGCACCTCAAATGCGTAGTCAAAATCAAACCGCAGCACTTCCAACTCGAGGTATAAGCGCACCGCTTCCAACTCATCGGCCAAACTGATAAATGCAGCTTCCGAATGGTCGAGAATCTTCCGCATCAGGTTGGCGTAATTGGACAAATACAAATTGGCTTCTTCCGATTGGCCCTGGTTCACCAAGTTCTGGATGGAACTCAACGAATTAAAAAGAAAGTGTGGATTCATCTGCGATCGCAACGCCTTTAATTCCATTTGGCTGGCACGGTTGGTCAACTCTTGTAGCTTTTGCTTGCGCTTGTAGCGAAAACGAATTATCAAGCCAATGATGCCTCCGATCACAAGGACCTCCAACATCACCATCAAGACCTTAAACCAAGTTGTTTGGTAGAAAGGCGCAGCAGCGTAATAGGAAAAAGTTGTCATCGTTTCTTCGCACCCAAGGCGCGTGTTGCATACTGCAAAGGTGAGGTGGCTGTCCCAGGCATTGACAGAACCAAAATAGACCACTTCTTTGCCTGGCACTAAAATTTTGCTGAAGTTTTGAGCCGATTGCCATCCACTGCTATCAGAAATGCTTCCATCCATTTCCCAATAGTAGCGATAATCTGAAGCGTCTTTCCGGGTGATTGTAGGACAATAAATCGCCACAGAAGCATTGTAAGGCACTTTCATATTGATGGGCAGCCCAGTGGCAGGATCGACCCCCTCAGCAAAACGAGAGGCTTCGTAAACTTCTCCCTTTACTCTTATCTGAATGGTTATGGGCACCGTATTGCCAGGTGCTGCGACCACAGCATTGAAAAGGCAGGTATAACAAAGTAAGACAGCTAAAAACAGTGTTCGCATGACATTCAAATTTAGGTGATTGAATTGATTCGTTTCAGCTAAATTCCAGAATGGTGCCGAGGTTAAAGGGTGGAAATGAGTGCCTTTGCCATTTGGATTAGGAAAACCCCCTTCTGCACGAGAATTTGGAGTCGTGACCATTTGTCCCGGAAAGTATTTCAAAAGTCCGTTTGATAGCAGCCAGCAAAACGATTCCTTTGCACCGCTTTGAACCAACAGAGTTATCCATATCATTTCAAGCGCAACATGTTGCTGGCCTTTCCAGTGATGTTGTCTCAGGCCGGTCAAATTATGGTCGGCATTGTCGACAATTTGATGATTGGTCAACTGGGTGCGATCCCTTTGGCTGCGGCCTCTTTTACCAACGCCATCTTTTTTGCCGTCATGTTTTTCGGCACGGGCATCGCGAGTGGGTTAACTCCCTTGATCGGCATAGCGCTGGGTGAAAAAGACAACGAAAAAATTGGACGGTACCTCAAGAATGGGTTGTTCATTACCAGCATAACGGGCATCGTCTTGTGTGGATTTCTCGTTGCAATAACTCCCCTTTTCCCCTGGATGGGACAAGATTCGGAGATGTTGGAACAAGCAATGCCCTACTATTTTCTGCTTGCCGCCTCCATCATTCCTTACATGCTGTTTTACAACTTCAAACAATTCAATGAAGGAGTCGCGTCCACCAAGCCCGCCATGTACATCACCCTCACCAGCAATGTTATCAACGTGGTATTGAACTACGGATTGATTTATGGAGAACTGGGTTTTCCCGCTATGGGTCTGACCGGAGCTGGTATTGCAACACTCATTTCCCGTGTTTTTATGGGGGTCGGTTTGTTCGTTTTCACTTACAGTGCACCCTATTTCCAACCCTTCATTCAAGAAATGAAACACACCCGGATACGCCTGGACAAGTGCCTGGAAATCCTAAAAATTGGCATTCCCATTGCCGGGCAAATGGTGATGGAGATTCTTTTGTTTACTGTGGGGGCCATCATGATCGGCACTATCAGTCCCATTGACTTAGCAGCCCACCAGATTGTGATTACACTGGCTGCCTTGACGTACATGATAGCCAACGGACTTTCTGCTGCAACCACCATTCGGGTCAGCAACCAACTGGGTCAACGGGACTGGCTCAACATGCGCAGGGCCGCTCATTCCGGCCAAATCATGGTACTGGCATTCATGACCATTTCGGCAGCAGTCTTTGTCCTTTTTCGGTATTCACTGCCGGACTTATTTGTGAACGATGAGGACGCACAGGTCATAATTGTCGCTGCTGAACTCATGATCATTGCCAGCCTCTTTCAATTATTTGATGGATTGCAGGTACTGGTGCTGGGTGCCCTCAGGGGAATCAAAGACATGAAACAGCCGACCATCATCACTTTTATCGCCTATTGGGTCATTGCTCTGCCAGCCTGCTACCTGCTGGGATTTTATTTCAACCTTGGCACCAATGGAGTGTGGTACGGCTTCTTAATTGGACTAGGTGCCGCTGCTATTATGTTGTTAATCCGTTTTGAAATTCGAAGCAAGCAGCTGATTCGTGCCGGCAAAAAGTCGGATGAGGAAACTGCCGCTGTATGAAAATCAGAAATTCATTCATTTCGAATCCACTAATCTTGTTAATTTTAACCTCAATTCACATGGAGGAAAGACCCGGCAACGACTTTGTCCATGTCCACAAGCAAGACATTCCACTATGAAAAATACATTCGCCTTAGTCTGCGCCTTTGTCCTTCTAATCAGCTCCACTTCTTTTGGGCAGTCCACTGTTGACTATCGTTTACTGAGCAACTACATCGACAAGGCAGTAACCGATTTTGAAGTTCCAGGATTGGCCATTGCCATCGTGAAAGACGGGGAAGTTGTTTTCTCCAAGGGGTTTGGCGACCGCAATGAAAAAACCAAGCAGCCCGTTGATCCACAATCGCTTTTTGGAATTGCCTCCATTTCCAAGGCATTTACTGTCGCCTCCATTGGCATGTTGGTGGAAGAAGGCAAATTGAATTGGGACGACAAAGTGATACAACACCTGCCTTACTTTCAAATGAGCGACCCTTACATCACCCAACACATGACCGTGCGCGATTTGCTTTGCCACCGCAGCGGACTCACTACTTTTGACGGAGATTTGTTGTGGTATGGCTCCAACTACACGCGCAAGGAGATTGTGCAACGCATTCAATATCGACCGGTAGAGCATGAGTTTCGGGCAAAGTTTGGCTATCAAAACATCATGTTCATCACGGCAGGCGAACTCATTCAAGCTGTTTCAGGACAATCGTGGGACGATTTTGTGGCCTCCCGCATCTTTCAACCGTTGGGCATGTCACACTCCAAAACGAGTATCAACCAATTTGCAGACGATGAAAATGTGGCATTCCCCCACCTAAAAGGGGCGCCCATGGGCTTCTTAAACTACGACAACTCCAGCTCTACAGCCGCCATCAACTCTGATGTAACGGACATGAGCAAGTGGCTCAACATGTGGCTCAACAACGGCATTGTTGATGGCGACACGTTGCTTTCAGCCAGCAGCATCAAAACGATACTTTCGATGCACACTCCCCTTTCGGTAGGGAAGTTTGATGCTAAAAACAGCACCCAATTCAAAGGCTATGGATTGGGATGGTTTCTGATGGATTATCACGGCAAAAAAGTGGCGCACCACGGAGGCGGACTCCCCGGATACATCTCTAAAATTGCCATGGTGCCAGAGGAAAATTTGGGGGTCATCATTTTGACCAACGATATGTCTTCTTTGCCAACAGCGTTGATGTACAAGGTAATTGATGCCCACATGGGCTACGAAGATCGCGACTGGGCACAAGAATTTTTAGGGTTCAAAAGGAACGGCATAAAAAGGGAAAAAGCTGCGGAGAAAAAACGGATTGACGCCCGCATTCAAGGCACCAGCGCCACACATGCACCTGCAAAATATACCGGCACCTACCACGATGCCATGTATGGTCCTGCCGAAGTAAGTGAAAAAAATGGCAAGCTGCACCTCTCTTTGTTGCCATCAAAAAATCTCTTCTCTGGCGAAATGACACACTGGCATAACGACACGTACAAAGTGGTTTTCAACGACCCTTTTTTACCATTTGCCCTGATCACCTTCGAAACAAATGCGGACAAAGAGGTCTCCAGCTTTAAAATTGATTTGCCCAATCCCGACTTTCATTTTTATAAGCTCGATTTCCGCAAGAAGGGACAATAATTCCTCTGCTTGGAACATGCCCTCAATGCCAATCATCTGGGCGGAAATGCTTTATTTTGCACCCGCATAAACAATAGCATTCACGATGGATCAACCGAAAAGAACTGAGTTACAGGATCTGGGAGAATTTGGCCTGATTAAACGCCTCACCGAAAAGATCGAATTGCGCAACAAAAGCTCCATCAAAGGAGTAGGCGATGACGCTGCGGTCGTTCACCACGAAGGCAAACACACAGTCGTGACCACCGACATGTTGCTCGAAAATATCCATTTCGACCTGACCTACACGCCCCTGCTCCATTTGGGGTACAAAGCGGTGGTCGTGAACCTGTCGGATGTTTTTGCCATGAATGCCATTCCCAAACAAATAACAGTCTCTATCGCATTGTCTAACCGTTTTTCGATAGAGGCTGTGGACGAGTTGTACAAAGGCATTTACCACGCCTGTGACATTTACGGAGTGGATGTCATCGGTGGAGACACCACTTCCTCCGTATCCGGGCTCATCATCAGCATCACTTGCCTGGGCGAGGCCAATCCCGAAAAGATTGTTTCCCGCAGCGGTGCTTCAGAAAATGAAATCCTCTGCGTTTCCGGTGATTTGGGCAGCGCCTACATCGGTTTACAAATCCTTGAGCGAGAGAAACAAATTTTCAAGGAGGCCCCAGAAGTGCAACCTGATTTGGATGGCAACGACTACGTGATTGAGCGCATCCTGAAACCAGAAGCACGCAAAGACATCATTGATCTGTTGGCCCACCTCGATATTCTGCCCACTTCGATGATCGACATTTCAGACGGTTTGGCATCAGAGTTATTGCACCTCTGCAAGGCATCAGGAGTAGGCTGTCAGCTGCAAGCAGAGAAGATTCCAATCGATCCGGCTACTGTTACTCAAGCTTCGAATTTCAACATTGACCCGACCGTTTGTGCCCTCAACGGAGGTGAAGATTACGAGTTACTTTTCACCATTCGCCAGGCAGATTATGACAAGCTAAAAGACAGTCCAGACATCACGTTTATCGGTTTCATGACGGATGCATCGATGGGGTGCAAAATGACCCTGGAAAGTGGCAGTCAAATTGATTTGGAATCGCAAGGCTGGGACTCGTTTACGCCCAAAAGCGAATAACCACTTAGTTCCTGCGGCTTGCCGGTCAATATGCAATCAGCCCCTCTTGCTAATTGACTTTGTTGATGTTGGCCAAATGCATTAAATTGACCGTATAATAACCCCATCAACTTAATTTAAATCGGTGTTTGTACGGCTACTTTTATCCGGGGTGCTTGCCTTTTTCTTCACCTCCTGTTTCGCGCAGAGTCTTTTGTTTGATCAGTTTTCAGACAAGGATGGCTTGCCAGACAACAGGGTGTACCAGGTAACCTATGGGCCGGAAGGCAACATTTGGTTTGCCACCGCCAAGGGCATCTCCCGATTCAATGGCCTTTCATTCGACAACCTTCCCCAATCTGAGCTTCCAGCAGGAAGTGAAATCTTAGGTTTTTTCACTGACTTTTCCGGAGCATTGTGGTGCTACTCTTCGCAAGGTGAATTTTTCAAAATTGATGGCGAAAAGTTGGTTCCAATGCCTGTCAACAGCCAATTAAAACAAGCCATTGGCGGGCGTATCATCAATGAAGTGGTGCCCCAACAAAACGGTGATGTGTGGATCAGCACCGTCATCGGAGGCGGATTGTACCGCATTTCAAATGGGGGATCAACATTTGAAAAAGTGGCCCTGGAGTCAGAAAAACCCTTTCGCTATTTTATCAAAAAGATAGGCGCTGCAAGCTTCATTTGTGGCTCGGTGAAAGCGACACAAGAGGAAGACGAAGTGCAGGTATACGTCAACGACCTGCCCTTTAGAATCAGCTTATCTGGTGCAAAAGGGTATGCTAAAAGTCGTGTCATCCAACTGCGGGATGGCTCCTTTTTATATGCCAAGGGCTACGAGATTGTCAATTTTGATGAGCAAGCAGTTATTGCCCGGGCCTTTGTTGAGAAGAGCGTGGAAAGCCTTTTAGAGGATTCAGAAGGAAAAGTATGGATCGCCTTGCACCAGGGTGGAATCATTTGTTACCCCACGGGAAATATCTCTGCGGGATCGCAAAGCGCCTTTCAATACCTGGGGGACAAAACGGTGTTTTCGGTGGCGGAAGACAACACCGGCAACATTTGGATTTCAACCGAACAAAATGGTGTCTACATGATGCCCCTGCGCCCGGAACTGGATTATACCTCTCCCAAAGTATACACCAAAACCAACAACAAGGAAGTAGAAAATGTAGCCGCGCAGGTGACCTCACAAAAAACCGAAGCCCTGGCCTATTCCCTCGGCCCCCGCTTCATCACAACCGATACCGTTCGTTACGATACGATTCCGCCATCGATTTACATCAGTGGACTTTTTATAAAAGGCCGCGATACCAACATCCAGAATTACTACGATCTCGCTTCTGACGAGAACTTCTTTCAAATCAAATTTGCCGGATTTGCCCACAACCATCCCGAATTAATGCAGTACAAATACCGCATGACAGGCGTGGAGGAAGATTGGGTGTACACTGGCAACACCGTGGTCCAATACACGACATTGCCGCCAGGGAAATACACTTTTTCAGTGAGCACGATGAACAAGTATGGCACGTGGAGCAACCAACCTGCCACCATCTCCTTCCACATCAAACCTCCTTATTACCAAACCTGGTGGTTTATCCTGGCGGCTATTTCGGGAGGTCTTTTTGTGTTGGGCGCCATTCTTTTTCTGTGGACACGACAGGTCAAACGAAAGAGCAAGGAAAAAGCGGAGATCAACAAGCGGATTGCTGAAGTGGAATTGCAGGCATTGCGTGCCCAGATGAACCCGCATTTCATGTTTAATACCATGAGCTCCATTCAGCATTACATTACCATAAACGACTCCGAATCGGCTTTAAAATACCTGTCAAAATTTGCCAAGCTGATGAGGCGCATCATGGAAAATTCCAAGAATTCGGTCATTCCAATCAAAGACGAAATCGATGCCATTGAGCTGTACCTTCAACTTGAATCGCTGCGGTTTAAAAACAAGTTTGACTACAAGGTAACAGTGGATGCTTCCATCGATATGCACTACGATGTGATTCCTTCCATGTTGATTCAGCCCTACGTTGAAAATTCCATTTTACACGGGATGATGAACAAACGGGAAAAGGGCCATATTTTAGTAACGATTGAAAAAGTGGGCGAGTACATCCATTGCATTGTAGAAGACGATGGCATTGGCAGGGATGCCGCCAAAAAAATCAACAGTCCCGCCAAATCGGAACACAAGTCTCGGGGCCTTTCTATCACCAAGGAGCGTTTGAAAATACTGAACACCACCAAAAACAGCTCATTGAACGTAGACATCACCGACTTAAAAGATACTGCCGGGGATGCAATAGGTACACGCATAGACGTGCACATTCCTTTAAATAATTAGAAAAATTAAAGCAACTGGTATTATGGACAAGACAAAAGCAATCATCATTGATGACGAAGAAGGAGCAAGAGAATCTCTCAACAACATCCTCAACAGTTATTTTGACGGCATAGAAGTCATCGCCAAAGCCGACTCAGCCGAAACGGGATATGCTGCCATCACGGCCAACAAACCAGATTTGGTATTTCTCGACATCGAAATGCCTTTTGGCAACGCCTTTGATTTGCTGGCCAAGTTTGATAAAATTGACTTCGACATCATTTTTGTCACGGCTTACGACCACTATGCCATGAAGGCCATTAAGTTCAGTGCCATCGATTACCTGTTGAAACCCATTGATCTGGATGAGCTAAAGGAGACCCTCACACGTTACAGAGAAAACAAAACCAAAGGAGACAATGTCGATCCGCGGCTGGCAGCATTGCTTGAAAATTTGTCGCACGACAAGAAGCCAAAGAAGATTGCCATTCCCGATTCCGATGGGCTGCTTTTCATTCATCTGGACGACATCATTCGCTGTGAATCTGACGGCAATTACACCCTTATAAAAATGCAGGGCGGTAAGAAGATTTTGTCTTCCCGCACCTTGGGTGATTATGAAACGCTGTTTGCCGAAGAGAACTTTTTCAGGATCCACCGATCGCACCTGATCAACCTGACACATATTGAAAAATACGTGAAAGGAGAAGGTGGATATGTCATCATGGTTGATGGTTCGCAGGTCGAAGTATCCCGCAGAAAAAAAGCAGAATTCATTGAAGCACTCGGACGAAATTAGCGACTTACCACTTAGAAGCTAAAGGTTGCCACTCACGCGACAGCCCGCCCCACCGGGTCATTGCAGCTACCATCGCATAAGTATTCACCGTAATATTACCTTAGAATTTATGGTCGAACCAATACTTATACACGATGAAAAAAGCAGGTTTCATATTAGGTTTGACGGTGCTGTTTACATTGGTTTCTTTTTCCATCGAGGCGAAAGAATCCGAATCTCAAAAAAGGAAGAAAAAAGGTGGAGCGGACCCCGGAACGGTGGCCAATTGTTCTCCAGCAACCAACGCTTCCGAACTCAACATTAACAATGCTCGAGCACTCATTCAAACGGGTGGCGACATGTGGTGGGACTTCAATGTTCCCCGCTATGAAGTGCCGAAAGGCTCGGGAAGAAATGCCCTGTTTTCAGGAGCCCTTTGGATGGGCGGTGAAGACCGTGCGGGACAGCTAAAGGTAGCAGCCTTACGGTTCCGAAACGAAGGAAATGATTTCTGGCCTGGTCCCCTCAGCAAAACAAATGCGGAGATCAGCCCTGAAACGTGCAATGAGTACGACCGCCATTTTGAAACAACCCGCGATGAAGTAGCAGAATTTGTCGCATGGTTCGATGCTGATGATGCAACAAAGCAGATCTTATTCCCTGATTACGAAGTACCGCAAAGCATTCAAAACTGGCCGGGCAACGGACGGAATTTCGAACCTTACAACGAGGACTTCTATTTGGCTCCTTACGTAAGTCGCAGCGCGCCAGAAAACCCATACGATTGGCGAAATGGGGATTACCCTGCCTACGATTTAAAAGGAGAAGCCGATTGTTCGCGTCAAATCGTCAATGTCTTTGGCGACCAAAACCTCTGGTGGATATTCAACGACAAAGGAAACGTACACACCGAAACCGGCTCCAATTCCATTGGTATGGAGATCCGCGCGCAAGCCTTTGCATTTGCCACCAATGACGAAGTCAACAACATGACCTTTTACAACTACGAACTCATCAACCGTTCAACTTTCACATTGACCAATACTTATTTCGGTCAATGGGTGGATGGAGACCTCGGTGGTCCCAACGATGATTATGTGGGTTGTGATGTAGGCCGTGGCCTGGGTTATTTCTACAATGGCCGGGCAGTCGACCTGGATGAAGGTGGTGCCCTTGGCTATGGAGATCAACCACCAGCGGTTGGAGTTGACTTTTTTCAAGGACCTTTTCAAGATGCTGACCTCATCGCCAATGAAATAGGTATCGGCCCCAATGAAGCGCTCAATGGAGTCGGGTATGGCGATGATAAGCTGGACAACGAGCGCTTTGGTATGAGGCGTTTTCTCTACCATCATAACAGTAACCCCACTGAAGCAATCACCGATCCAATGGTAGGTACAGAGTATTATAACTACCTACGGGGAATTTGGAAAGATGGTAACAAAATGACCTTTGGCGGCAATGGATACAATCCCACCGAACCCACTGCTTTAGAAGCAGATTTTATGTTCCCTGGCGATACTGACCCATTAAATTGGGGCACCAAAGGTATCGACCCCGGAGATAATAATTGGACGGAAGAAACGGCAGGCAACACTCCAGGAGACAGAAGATTTATACAATCCGCAGGTCCCTTTACTTTGGCCCCTGGAGCTGTGAACAACATTACCGTTGGTGTAGCATGGGCACGCGCTTCAAGCGGTGGTCCCTTTGCTTCTGTAGAAGCTTTGCGCAAGGCTGACGACAAGACACAACAACTTTTCGATTCGTGTTTCGATCTTTTCACGGGTCCAGATGCGCCCAATGTCAGCATTCAGGAGATGGATCAGGAAATCATCATTTACCTGTCAAATCCCAATATTTCGAACAATGTCAACGAAAGCTATGCCCGTGAAAATCGCTTTCTGACTCCTCCCCCAACCATGGTGGACACCAACAGCGATGACTCAGTAGATGTTGAATTGACCCCGGAAGAAATCAATCGGTTCTTTACCTACAATTTTCAAGGATATCAAATCTACCAGCTCAAAGACGGTTCTGTTTCAGCCGATGAGTTAATTGGCAACGAAGACCGCGCCCGGTTGGTCGCCCAGGTCGACATCAAAGATGGTGTCGCTCAATTGGTTAATTACCGATTCGATGACTTGCTTAAAGCCAATGTTCCAACGGAAATGGTCAATGGTGAAGACGAGGGAATCTCACACGCTTTCCGCATCACTCAAGATAAATTTGCCACTGGGGATAACCGGTTAATAAATCACAAGCAATACTATTTTATGGCCATCGCCTACGCCTCCAACAATTACGGCAACGGGTTTGGCAACCTCCAGTATCTGCCTGAAGAGTACACCGATCCCAACAATGAGGCAGGTCAGCAGGAACCTTATATCGGCAGTCGAAAAGCTGCCTCCGGGGCTATTTTAGTCTACTCGGCCATTCCGCACAAAACGGAGTCAGAAGGTGGTGGAACAGAAGTCCGCTCGGCCTTTGGAGATGGAGTTCCCGTTACCCGGATTGAGGGACGTGGCACTGGTGGGTTTTCTTTGCAAATAACAAGCGAAGACGAAGACAAAATGTTCGAAAACGGAGCCAACACTGGCGTTTGGAAAATCGACAACCCCACTTACGAAGCCAATGCTGGTCCGGTAGGAGTTAAGGTAATTGACCCGTTGAGTGTGCAGCCAGGAGATTACACCTTGATGTTGCAAGATACCTTAGACCATGGCGACCTGACGGATGCTACCTGGTTGCTGATTAACAAAAATGCGGATGACTCTGTCGTATCAGAGCGCTCCATCGAAGTGATCAACGAACAATTGATTCTAGACCTGGGTATCTCTATTAGCTTTGAACAGCAAATAGAACCGGCAACCCTTAAAAATGTGGTCACCCCAGGTTTGCTATCAGCCACCATTACTTTTGAAGATGAAGGCCAGCGGTGGTTAACCGGTGTACCAGATTTGGATGGGTTTACTTTCCAAAACTGGATACGTTGCGGCACCTCTAACCCCCTAGATGATGAAGGTACGACCGTTGATGAATCCCTTTTCGAAGACTACCACTACACCGTCACCATTGACAGTAACTCCGTGGATAGTTTTTGGGACCCTGAAGAAACATTTGAACAGGCCATTAGCGGCACCTGGGCTCCATTCAGCCTCACGAGCGCAATAACACATGGACCGGTCGCAAACCGGATTCACCTCAACGAAGGGGATGCCACCAAGCTTGCTCATCTCCCCAATGTGGACATTGTCATCACCAGCGACAAATCGCGTTGGACGCGTTGCCCGGTGTTGGAAATGCAAGACGAATCTACCCTTTCAGAAGGGGCTGCAGAAAAAGGCTTTTTACGTGAAGCCCCTTCAGTAGATAAAAATGGTGTGCCTGTACCAGAAGGCATCGCCACGTCCAGCAACAATCCCGATGACGCCAACTACATTTCCGCTTCTGGAATGGGCTGGTTCCCTGGATATGCTATCGATATAGAAACAGGCGAGCGACTGAACATGGCTTTCGGAGAAGACTCCTGGTTGCAGGCTGAGAATGGCCGTGACATGGTGTGGAACCCCACCGAAAATATTTCGGAAGGATTCTTCGGTGATATTCGATTTGGAGGCAAGCATTATGTCTACGTTTTCCGTCACGACCGGGAGCCTGTCTTCAACATCCCCGACACAACGGAGCTCATGCCAGCTTACGATGCAGGAAGGTTCTTGCATAAAAATTTCTCTATTGGCAAAACGGTAGTTGCAGAAGAAATTCGCAAGATTTACCGTGCTGCCAGCTGGGTCGGCCTTCCACTTCTCGGTGAAAATCAGCCTCTATTGCCGGAAGGAAATGATGTAAGAATCAGCTTGCGTGTGAACAAGCCTTTCCGGGCATATCCTATTGGAAAATACCTCAGTCCTTCCGATGCACTGGTCGTTGGTGAAAGGTATTTTGTAAACGAGGGGCCTGTTGTTGTGGGCGGAGAAACATTTGAAAAGGGGGTTGTCTTTAATGCCTTGGCACCCACCTTTACCGCTACCAATGCCGGAGAGAACCTCGTGGCTGTGGTAAATGACGCACTGCCGTTGTACCAGTTCAACCTGGACAATTTGGCCCCGCTGAGAAATAACCTGGAGGTCGCTGAAGACGCCTTGGAAGGGGTCAACATTGTGCCCAACCCCTATTACGCATATTCGCAATATGAGGCCACGCGTCTGGACAATGAGGTGAAGATTATCAACTTGCCCGACCAGTGTACCATTACTATCTACACGGTCAGTGGCACCTTGATTCGATCATTCAGAAAGGATGATCCAACCACCACTTCGGTGTCGTGGGATCTCACAAATTTCGCCAATGTTCCTATTGCCAGCGGCATGTATATCGTACACATCGATGCACCGGGAGTGGGTGAAAAAGTATTAAAATGGATGGGAATAATTCGTCCAATTGACTTGGATTCTTTCTAACCAAAAGATCTGCTAAGACTGTGGCTGGGCTTCCTGTTATATGATAATTAACAGGCACCGTCAGACAGGAACCCGGCCGCAGTTATTTTACTTTTGAGAACAATTAGCATTACTTTGTTGGCAGTCCCCTACCAACTAAATTGTTCTTAAACCCACTTTATGGCTTACATTGATGTCATCCAACACGCGGATGCCGAAGGAGAATTGCTCGACATCTACGACAACCTGGTTCAAACCAGGGGAAAGTTAGCCGAAGTCCACAAAATTCAGAGTCTGCACCCACAGTCCATCGTACACCACATGGATTTCTACATGACCATTATGTTTGGCAAATCCCCCTTGAAACGTTACCAACGTGAAATGATCGCAGTGGTGGTGTCGGCTACCAACCAATGTCCTTATTGTGTTACGCACCACGGTGATGCCTTGATGCATTTTTGGAAGGATCAGGACAAAGTGGAACGGTTGGCAGAAGATTTTCACTTTGTCAACCTCAACGAATCAGATGCTGCCCTTTGTAATTATGCGCAACAGCTAACCAAACGGCCCAATAAAGTAGATGAATCCAATCACATTGAATCGCTGAAAAAGGCCGGTTGTTCGGATCGCGCCATACTGGATGCGGCTCTTGTAACAAGCTACTTCAACTTTGTCAACCGCATGGTCTTGGGTTTAGGCGTTCACTTAGAGGCAGAAGGCGGAGCAGGATATAACTACGATTAGATTGCTCGCTACACGGCTTGGCTAAGCCCTTCTTTGTAGGTGCTCAATGCCCGTTCCCGAGCCATCTTATGTTCTACCATCGGCCGGGGGTAGGTCAGTTCCTGGTATTCAGGCACCCATTTTTTGATGTACAAGTGCTGTGGGTCAAATTTTTTGGTCTGTAGGTCTGGGTTAAACACCCTGAAATAAGGAGCCGCATCACAGCCGCAACCTGCAGCCCACTGCCAATTGCCATTGTTGGCTGATAGTTCATAATCCAACAATTTTTCGGCAAAATAAGCCTCTCCCCACCGCCAATCTATCAGGAGGTGTTTGGTCAAAAAACTGGCCACTACCATGCGTACCCGGTTGTGCATAAACCCTGTTTGATTCAACTCGCGCATTCCTGCATCTACAATGGGGTAACCTGTTTCTCCCCGACACCATTTCTCAAACTCCTGCTTGTCGTTGCGCCAACGGATGTTGTCATACTTTGCTTTGAAGCTTCGGCTGACTACCCTTGGAAAATGCCATAGAATCGTCATGAAAAACTCCCGCCAGATCAGCTCATTTAGCCACGTATCACTATGGGCTAGTCCCTCCCGAGCCATGGCCCGAATGCTTACTGTTCCAAACCGCAGGTGCAGTCCAAGACGCGTTGTCCCTCTCAAGGAGGGCGTATCCCGATCGCGTTGATAACGCTCCAAAATTTCTTTGTCAGCAACAGGCTCGGGAGCAACATCAGATGTGCTATTAAACCCCACTTGTTCCAATGTCAATCCAGGCAAAGGATCCAGCAGAGCCCAGTTGTCGGCATGCTCTTCAACTTCATAGCTTTGAACATGCTCTGGCTTTAGCAAAATTTTCCATTTACGCATGTAGGGCGTGTAGACGGTATAGGGTGTGTCATCACCTTTTAATACGTCCCCTTTTTCAAAGATCACCTGATCTTTGTATGTTTTAAATGCCACGTTTTTTGTCGCAAGTAATTCCCCAACCTGCGCATCGCGTTCCGTAGCATACGGTTCGTAATCGTGGTTGGTGTAAACTGCCTCAATATCGAATTCGGAAAGCAGCGCCTCAAAAACTTCCAATGGGACTCCGGATTTAACCAGCATCGAGCTGCCCTTTTTCTCCAGGGCATCCTTCAATCCCATCACTTGTGTATGGATAAATTGAACCCTTGGATCGGCACGATCGGTCAGTTCATCCAAGATGGTGCTATCAAAAATAAAGAGGGGTAACACGTTGGTTTGCTCCGCCAGAGCATGGAACAGCCCGGCATTGTCGAAAAGACGCAAATCCCTTCTAAACCAAAAGATGGTTTGCCGGTTATTGGGCTTGCCGGTCAAGCGGTAAATTCCTGTGTTTGGAGGTGTTCCAGCACTCTTGACAAAGACAATTTAAACCAGGAAGTATATTGTTCTGGTGCTATGTCGATGGCAGCAATCAGTACTTCCGGATCCACGTACTTCCATTCGCAAACTTCCTCTGGAACGGGGTTTGGTGCGTCATCGGAAATGCCCAGAAAAACATGATCCAATTCATGCTCTGTCAACCCATTCTCCATGGGGCTTTTGTACACAAAATGAAAGAGGTGAGTGAGGGATGCCTCCATACCCATTTCCTCCATCAATCGTCTGTTCGCTGCATCAGCAATGTCCTCTCCAGGTCTTGGGTGGCTGCAACAAGTGTTGGTCCACAGGCCTCCGGAATGGTATTTTTCGAGGGCTCTTCGGTGCAACAACACCTCTCCTTTTGAATTAAAAATGTAAATGGAAAAAGCACGGTGCAGAACAGCTTGTTCATGCGCTTTCATCTTTTCCATCGTACCTACTGGTTCATCATTTCGATTAACCAGAACCACCTGTTCTTCTTGCATCAATTTTCCACAATTTACTTCATCGCCTGGCTGAGAGAAGCTTCTTCCGAAAGGCTATACTCTCCTGAGGCCAAAAGATAAGAAGAGATCTCGGAGTAAAGCCAATCAGGCACTTCACTTCTTGACTCTTTTGTTAAACCAGCCAGCAAAAATTCTTTGTCCTTTTCCAATTTACTGTAGTAACCTAAAAAACGAGGAGACTTGCTCTGCACCAAAAACCGAAGAAAGCGCAACTCCAGGTTGTTCGGTTCAATTTTTAATGCCCTTTCCAAAGTTTCTGTTCCTGCGACAAAATGCTGGTACTTTTTCCATGGATTCAACACGCGATCAGCCATCATTGCTTCAGCAACACCTTGATATCCCAGCAAAACAGGAGAAGAAAATTTTGACACCGAAAGTTGTTGGTGCAACTGCTCTGTCAACGAGCGGTTGACGGTGCTTTGAAAAAATGCGGCACGCACTTCATGTATCATCTTCAACTCGGATGACACCGCCACTTGCGTCCACAGCAATACAATCAATATGAGAATCCCACGTAGACTCACATCAGGTTAAATTGATGACGTACATATGATTGCAGCAACAGGGCCGCTTTTTGATTGTTCGGAATTCGAATCCGCGCACCCAGGATAGCACGAGAAGGAGTGTTTTGAATTTTTCTAAACAGGGCATAGAAATAAACATAGGCTACATACACTCCCAAACGGGAGCCATTCGGCAATCGGGTGATTCCGGCATAACCTTCTTCAAAGTCTTTTTGAATGTCGGCCTCGATGTTCTTTTTCGTGGTTTCATCAAAAGTAGACATGTCAATTCCTGGAAAATAAATGCGCCCCAAACCTTCGTAATCAGCTTTTAAATCACGCAGGAAATTTATCTTTTGGAAAGCCGCTCCCAGGCGCATTGCCGAATAACGCAACTTCTCGTAACGCTCCGCATTGCCACTGCAAAATACCTTGAGACACATCAATCCGACCACCTCGGCAGAGCCTACAATGTATTGCTCATAAGCCTGTTGGTCGTAGCTACGCTTAGACAAATCTGCCTCCATGCTATTCAAAAAAGTCTCTATCAACTCCTTGTCAATGCTGAATTCTCGCACCGTTCGTTGAAAACTATTTAAGATGGGGTTGAGGCTAATTCCTTCTTCAATAGCCTGGTAAGTATCTTTTTTGAATCGTTGGAAAAGTGTTTCCTTATCATAGTCATGGAAAGTGTCGACAATCTCGTCAGCAAAACGGACAAAACCATAAATGGAATAAATATGCATCCGAAATTTCTTGTCCAACAAACGAGAACCCATAGAAAAAGAGGTGCTGTAGGCCCTGGTTGTCAGCCGGCTGCATTCCAAGGAGACATCGTCAAAAAGCGCTTTCATAAACTAATTATTAAATTTTTTGGTGACTTCATCGGAAACCAATTGACCAGATATCAAGGAGGGGGGTACTCCGGGGCCGGGAACAGTCAATTGACCGGTAAAATAGAGATTGTTTACTTTGTTGCTGCGGAGAGAAGGTTTAAAAATCGCTGTTTGCATCAAAGTATTGGCCAACCCGTAGGCGTTACCTTTGAACGCGTTGTAATCTTTCGCAAAATCGTTGTGTGCATAGCTTCGCTTGTAAACAATGCTGTCACGAATGGTCTGCCCAGTCAGTTTTTCCAAGCGCTCCATGATAATATCAAAGTAACGTTCCCGCGTTGCTTCATTGTCTTGTAACCCGGGAGCGACAGGCATCAGCACAAACAAGTTTTCGCTTCCTGCCGGTGCAACGGTGTCGTCAGTTACTGAAGGGCAACAAACGTAAAACAGAGGATCGGTAGGCCAGCCCGGCTCTTGATAAATTTCGCGCGCATGTTGATCAAATGGTTGATCAAAAAACAAGTTGTGGTGTTGCAGGTTTTTCAACCGCTTGTTTACACCCAAATAAAAAATTAACGATGACGGTGCCATGGTGCGTTTGTCCCAATAGGCATCATCGTACATGCGGTATTCTTTGGCCAGTAGATTGCGCTCCACAAAATGATAATCTGCTCCGGCAACAACTGTATCTGCTTCATAAAACGCGTCTGAAGTTTGCACTCCTTTGGCGGCCCCATTTTCCACCTCTATTGAAGTGGCGCTGGTAGACGTTTGAATCGTTACTCCTTTTTCTTTCGCAAGTGCTAACATGCCCTCTACCAACTTGTGCATTCCACCCATTGGATACCACGTACCCAGCTCAATGTCCGCATAGTTCATCAAACTATACAATGCTGGTGTGTTGCGGGGAACTGCACCTAAAAAGAGGATGGGAAACTCCATCAACTGAATCAATTTGGGGTGGCTGAAGTATTTCCGGACATACGAGTGAAAAGACTTAAACACATCCAATTTCACGGCCTGCTTGAGCACTTTCCAACTGGCAAACTCCATAATGGATTGACCTGGCTTCATCACCAAATCGTGCATTCCAATGCGGTATTTTGTGCCGGCATCTTTCAAAAACGCCTTGAGACGGCCGGAACTTCCAGATTCAATTGAATCAAAAAGGTTGTATAGCTCCTGCTTGTTTGCGGGCACATCCATCTTATCGTCTGAACCAAAAAAGATGCGATAAGAAGGTTCTAAGCGTTTTAACTGATAGTAATCTGAAGCCTTTTTGCCAAATCGCTCAAAAAAATTGTTGATTACATCTGGCATCCAATACCAGCTGGGTCCCATGTCAAAGGTGAAACCCTCGGCTTGAAATTGTCTGGCTCGGCCTCCGGCATGTTCGTTTTTCTCCAACACGGTCACCTCATGCCCCTCATCAGCCAAGCTGATTGCAGCAGAGAGCCCGGCAAATCCAGAACCAATAACAACTATTTTTTTGCTCGCCATCAAAATTAGGCGGCTTTATAAGCTTTAAGTCCTTCCATCAATTTCTTGCGGGCCAGGAAAATGCGGCTCTTCACTGTTCCAATTGGTAGGCCCAGCTCATCAGCAATCTCTTTGTACTTAAACCCATCATTGTGCATTGAAAAAGGCACTCGGTATTCTTCTGGCAAATCTTCGATTTTTTCTACAATCTCCCCATAAGAATATATGGCTTCAGGAGAAATACTCTGACTTGTCTGTGGAGACGCATTCAGGAAGTACTGATCTTTGGTAGTATCCATAATGGTTCTTGCCTTCACAGTACGTCTATAATTATTGATAAACGTATTCTTCATGATGGTATACAACCAAGCCTTTAAGTTGGTTTTATCCCTGAATTTAGTCCGATAGGACAAAGCTTTCACAAATGTCTCTTGTAAAAGGTCCTTCGCATCTTCATCATTCATGGTTAAGTGAATGGCAAAATATTCTAATGCTCCACGCAATCCCAGCAACTGTTTGTTAAATTCTAACGATGACATTTTGTTTAATTTTTCATGAGAATCATTAAACAAAAGTAACAGAAGAAGGCTAATTATCCAAGCTTTTGTTTAACAAAAATGAGAAAATGTTAAACAAAATAGCCGAACAAGCGAAAACAATCGGCCAATGGGCCTTTTCTATAGATGTTTAATTAATAGGAATTAAACCTGAACTGCGCTCAACAGATCCTCCGCGCTATGCACGCATTGAATATTTGAAGGGAATTTGATACCATCCAACACACGTCCACTCCCTCCAACAAGCACTTTATGCTTGGGGAAATGACCGGCCAGGTTATTGATGTATTGTTGACCAGAACCTGACTGGGTAGAGACAATACAGAATGTCAACATGCCATTGGGGTCACATGTTTCAACCGCATTAGACACATCCTTGATAGGCATGTTCTGCCCCAGGTAAATGGTTTTTACACCATTGACTTTTAACAGATAAGCAGAAAGCAATAATCCCAACTCATGCAACTCACCTTCCGGCAAAAACAATACATAACAGGGAGAATCAGCAGGTGGTAAAGTCAGACTATCCAGTGCCACCAGCACTTTTTGACGAATCAGGTTAAAGATAAAATGTTCCTGTGCAGGATTCACTTTGTCGATGTTCCACATGACACCAACCCGCTCTAAAAAAGGATAAACAAGCCTCAATACGGTTTGTTCAAACCCTCTTTTCATGATGCTGGTTGAGAAAATCTTTTCAAACCTCAACTCATCCATCTCCATCATGGCCATGATAAGGCCTTTGGTTTTCACCGTAATGGCCTGGTCGTTGTCTTCCTGTCCGGCCTGTTGAAACAGCGCCTCCAGCTCTTGATCAAAATCAGAAGCTGACAGTTTGCAAATTTTGGAAATTTTGTGCCCATGCTCAATCAACATAGAGACATTTAGCAAATGCCTCAGCTGATTATCGTCATAGGTCCGAATATTGGTATCGGTGCGATGGGGAGTCAACACATTGTAGCGTTGTTCCCATATACGGATGGTGTGGGCCTTAATGCCCGACAACTTCTCCAGATCTTTTATAGAATAAACTCCCACCGTTTGAAGGTTAACCAATTATCAAATTCAAAAATATAGTATTCTAGCTATTAACAAGACTCTATTCATTTTGTTTAAAAGAGTTTTGCCCATTGGTTCCATTAATTTTAACGTGTTCGTTTAGAAAAAGTCATTTTCCCAAGCACCTCTTGTGGTAAAAGAACAACAGTGCAAGATGAATAAACTCAGGCTGCTTATCTTTGCGCGAAGTGAAAAACCGACCGGCCCAAGTAAACGAAACTTTGCAATCGCTGCCCCACAACCCTGGGGTGTATCAATTCTTTGATGAAGAGGATGTGCTGATCTATATTGGTAAAGCTAAAAACCTAAAAAAAAGGGTCTCCTCCTACTTCTCCAAGGAAAAATACGACAGCGGTAAAACAGCGTTGTTGGTGCGTAAAATTGAGTCCATTAAATTCATTTTGGTCGAAACCGAATTTGATGCGTTGTTGCTGGAAAATACCTTGATCAAAAAACACCAGCCACGGTTCAACATTCAACTACGTGACGACAAAACGTTTCCGTGGATCTGCCTCAAAAAAGAACGATTCCCCCGCGTTTTTTCCACCCGGATACTGACCAAAGATGGTTCCGAGTATTTTGGCCCCTATGCATCCGTAAAGGTGATGAATGCGCTGCTGGAGTTGATTAAAAAGCTTTACCATGTTCGCACCTGCAACTACAATTTATCGCAGGAAAACATCGATGCGGAAAAATTTAAAGTGTGTTTGGAGTTTCACATTGGCAATTGCCTTGGACCTTGCGAGGGCCGACAGTCAGAGGCAGACTACAATGAATCTATTGCCAACATTCGCCAAATCATCAAAGGCAATGCCGGGGAGGTAATCCGGCACTTTTCCCTGCAAATGACTGCCGCTGCGGAACGCTTGGAATTTGAGCACGCGCAAATGATCAAAACAAAAATAGACCTGCTCGCCCGCTACCAAAGCCGTTCCACCGTGGTCAATCCTGCCATCAACAATGTCGATGTTTTTTCCATCGTTGGTGACGACAAATATGGGTATGTCAACTTCATGAAGATTGCCAACGGCTCAGTGATTCAATCGCATACTGTTGAAATGAAGAAAAAACTGGAAGAGACTCCTGAGGAACTGTTGAAAATGGCAATTTTGGAAATTCGCCAGCGCTTCAACAGCACTTCCGAAGAGATTTTTACTTCTATCCCGTTAGACCTGGAAATGCCAGGAACAACGATGTACCAACCTCAACGTGGCGACAAGAAAAAGTTGATTGATCTGTCCCTGCGCAATGTCAAGTATTTTATGCTGGAGCGGCACAAAGCCCAGGAAAAGGTCGATCCTAACCGCCACAGCAACCGCATTTTAAAGCAACTCCAAAAAGACATGCGCATGCTGGAGCTGCCCACGCACATTGAATGTTTTGACAACTCCAACCTACAGGGAACCAACCCCGTAGCAGCTTGTGTTGTGTTCAAAAACGCCCGTCCTTCGAAAAAAGACTACCGCCATTTTAACATCAAAACGGTGGTAGGGCCCGATGATTTTGCCTCCATGGAAGAAGTGGTTTACCGCAGGTATTCCCGGCTTCAAACCGAGGGAGAACCACTGCCACAACTCATTGTGATAGATGGTGGAAAGGGGCAATTAAGCGCTGCCGTAAAAAGTCTGGAAAAATTGGGATTGCGCGGCAAAATCAACATCATTGGCATTGCTAAAAAATTGGAAGAGATCTTTTTCCCAGGAGATTCTGTCCCGCTATACATCGATAAGCGTTCAGAATCATTGAAGCTCATTCAGAATTTGCGCAACGAGGCTCACCGCTTTGGCATTACCCACCATCGCAACAAGCGCTCAAAAGCTACGATTCGGACAGAGCTTTCTGAAATCAAAGGAATTGGTGCACAAACTGCTTCGGACCTCTTGCGTCATTTTAAGTCGGTCAAGCGCATTAAAGAAGCTTCTCTGAAAGAACTGACTGCAGCAATTCCAGCCAGTCGGGCACAGCTTGTTTACGCGCATTTTCAAGAAAAGGCAAATTCCTAGTTGAGCTTGTCGGTCAACAGCTGCATTTCGATAATCGGGGAGATTTTCTCATAAAGGATGCGGTAAACAGCATCACATATCGGCAGATCGACCTGGTACTTTTTGTTGATTTCAATCACGCTGTTGACGGCATAATATCCTTCTGCCACCATGTTCATTTCCAATTGCGCTGCTTTTACCGAGTACCCATGACCGACCATTGTGCCAAAGGTCCGGTTGCGGCTAAACTGCGAATAAGCGGTAACCAGCAGGTCGCCCAAATAAGCCGATGACTTCACATCCCGGTGGATGGGGCTAATGGCATCAACAAACCGTTCGATCTCCCGAATGGCATTGGAAATAAGCAACGCCTGAAAGTTGTCTCCATACCCCAGTCCGTGGTAAATTCCAGCAGCAACGGCAAAAATATTTTTTAATACAGCCGACAATTCAGTCCCAAAAATATCTTCTGAAACGGAGGCTTTGATGTAACGGCATTCGAGCAATTCTGCCACGGTTCTGCCCAACGCTTCATCCTGGCATGCTATGGTGAGGTACGACAGCTTTTCCATCGCCACTTCTTCTGCATGACACGGTCCGCTGATGATACCAATCGACTCATAAGGAATACCAAATTGCTTGTGAAAATACCGGGCAGGAATGGCATGGTACTCAGGAATAATTCCCTTGATGGCAGAAATGATGGATTTCCCTTTTAGTTTCTCAGCAGGAAAATCCTTCACCTGGCTGTGCAAAAATGCTGATGGGATAGCCATCACCAAAATGTCAGCCTGATCAACGATGTATTCCATGTCAGTGCTGACATTGATCTTGTTGGGTTCGAACTGAACAGAACCTAAATAGTGGGGATTGCGGTGGTACTTTTTGAGGTGATCCATTGCGGCCTCATTGCGCATCCACCAATGGACAACATCCAGGTTGTTGCAGAGCATTTTAACAATGGCGGTCGCCCAACTTCCTCCTCCTATAACTGCTACTTGCATTTTGTTGGTACTGTGGTTCGTCTCAAATTAATCAAAAAAGACAGCTGATACTCCACGAATATCGGCAATTTTATGGACCTCAAAATTCCAAGGTGCAACTAAAATCTCCAACTCTCTTGTAATTCGAAGCTATTCATTCTTCCAATAATTGGTAAAATTGAGGTCTCAAATGCCCGCTATGACATCCTTGTCCAACCCTGACGCTTTTAAAGAAACCCAAAAGAAATTCCCAAGGGTGCAGGCGGCCTATGCAGAACAGGAGTCGAACATGCACCAGTTACTTCAAAAGCACGGCCTGGTTGTAAAAGGATTGCAGCTTTACCTGCAAGCTTTTAAATCAGAACAAGTGTTGGAATTGTGGGCCCGAAACGCGTCAGATGCTCCTTTTCAATTGATCAAAACGTTTCCAATTTGCGCCAACTCTGGAACCACCGGCCCCAAAAGAAAAGAAGGTGACAAGCAGGTTCCCGAAGGATTTTACCACATCAACCGCTTCAACCCTCTCAGTAAATTTCATCTTTCGGTTGGGTTGAACTACCCCAATCCATCCGACCTCATTTTGGGTGATCCCGAAAACCCTGGCAGTGATATATTTATTCATGGCGGTTGCACGACCGTTGGCTGCCTGCCCATTACTGATGCCTGGATGCAAGCACTTTATTTGTTTTGTATCGAATCAAAAAACGCGGGGCATGAAATTCCTGTCACCATCTTTCCTGCCCGACTCACAGATGAAAATCACACCGAATTAATCGCCACGCACCAAGCCCAACCAGCTTGGTTGAACCTTTGGGCGGGGCTCAAAAAATCACACGATCTGTTTCAACTGCACCGGCAACCTCCCCTCATCCGCTTCTTAAAAAATGGAGAGCACCAGATTTCAGTCCTTCCGAAAAGCCAGAAAAAATAAAAATTGTTTTACCGGTTGCTTAACTTGCAGTCCAATTCTGTGCTAATACCCTTACACGTGCGTTCAACCGTTCGATTTTTTAAACTCGTTTGTATCTTGGTCATCCTGCCGTTGCTTTTGAGCAGCTGTTCCAACGATGTGGATCAAGACGACCTGTCGGCTGGTATGAAGTTGGTGCTATCCGATAGCGCCTTCGCAGTGATCAAAAATAAGCGGGACCAGGCCCTGGAAAGAGGTTTGCTCGTGAAGACGGACAATGACTATGTGCCCGGATTCATTGAGTGCAACGGCAAACGCATGGCCGTGAAAGCCCGACTAAAAGGCGATCACACCGACCACCTAAAAGGCGAACGCTGGTCTTTTCGCATTGTGAGCAAAGGAAACACCATCTTAAATCACGAGAAAATATCCATCCAGGGTGTGCACACCCGCAGCTACCTCAACGAATGGGTATTTCACGAATTGTTGAAGCAAGAAGGGCTGATCAGCCTGCAATATACTTTCCTTCCATTTTGTGTGGGCGATTCATTGTGTGGCATCTATGCCCTTGAAAGCCACTTCGATAATTTTCTGCTAAAAAGAGCGAAAAGGAAGATGGGGCCTATCATGAAGTTTGACGAAGATGACTTTTGGGATGCCAAGAAGTTTAGCGGTAAAAACAAGGACGAATTGTACATGCGTAATGCCCAAATTGGATTGTACAATAAAAAATGGTGCAAGAAAAAAAGCAACGTTCCGGTTACCAAAAAAGCCATCGCACAACTAGACGATTTCCGACAAGGAAAACTACCCGCAGCGGACGTTTTTGACTTAGAAAAATGGGCTAAGTTTATTGCTGTTAACGAACTTATGAGCATCGATCATGCACTCCGTTGGCACAACTTGCGCTTTTATTTTAACCCCGAAACGGAAAAAATCGAACCCATCGGTTTTGACTGCGGTTCCTGGTTGCCCAAAGGGAAAGAGCTGTTTTTCACCCAAGACAATGTGGAACTATTTCACCGACAAATGTTGCAAGATGCGAGCTACAACGAAATGATAGTCCAAGAACTGACACGCCTCACCACCAAGGAATACTTGGTCTCCTTTTTTGACGACCATCAGTCAGAAATCAAGGAAATGGAGTTAATGATGCAAAGCGAAAACGCAAAATACAAGTTTTGGAAAAGCAGCTACTACAACTCCCAGAAACGCATACTTGGATTTCTCGACAATACTTACAGTAAGTAAATAACGGGCGAACCTAACTAAGCTTTTTCCGGTCTCATTTGCGGAAAGAACAGCACGTCTTGAATCGAATGCTGGTTGGTCATAAACATCGTCAATCGATCGATACCAATCCCCATCCCAGACGTTGGAGGCATTCCATACTCCAGCGAACGCACAAAATCCTGATCAATGAACATCGCTTCGTCATCTCCTCGTTTTGACAATTGAAGTTGTGCTTCAAAACGCTCCAATTGATCGATGGGGTCGTTCAACTCAGAATAGGCATTGGCCAGTTCCTTGCCGTTGACCATCAACTCAAAACGCTCTGTCAATTCAGGGTTGTCGCGGTGTACTTTGCACAACGGTGACATCTCTTTGGGATAGTCAGTAATGAAAGTTGGTTGGATGTAGTGGTGTTCGCACTTCTCGCCAAAAATTTCATCAATCAGTTTTCCTTTACCAAAAGACTCGTCCACTTCAATGTGCAGATCTTTGCAAGCTTTTCTCAAGTCTTCTTCTGACATTCCACTGATATCAATGCCCGTATGTTCCTTAATGGAATCAGTCATCGTCACACGCTTGTAGGGTCTTTTGAAGTCAATTTCATCCGTGCCAAAACGGACATTGGTTGTTCCATGCAGGTCGTTGGCCACCTTCTCCAACATCTCCTCAGTAAACTCCATCATCCAATTGTAGTCTTTGTAGGCTACGTAGATTTCCATGACCGTGAATTCAGGGTTGTGGGTGCGGTCCATCCCTTCGTTGCGGAAGTCTTTGGCAAACTCATACACCCCGTCAAAACCACCCACGATCAACCTTTTCAGGTACAATTCATTGGCAATGCGCAAGTACAAAGGAATGTCCAAAGCATTGTGGTGTGTCACAAACGGACGTGCAGCGGCCCCTCCCGGGATAGGTTGCAAAATGGGTGTTTCCACTTCCAGGTAGCCCTTGCTGTTAAAGAGCTCCCGCATGGAGTTGATGATCTTGGTGCGTTTGATAAACGTGTCACGCACGTCCTCATTCACCAACAAGTCCACGTAACGTTGACGGTAGCGCATTTCCGGATTCGCAAATGCATCATGCACATTGCCCTCTTCATCTGTTTTAACGATTGGCAGCGGACGTAAAGACTTGCTCAACACCGTCATGCCCTTTACGTGAATCGAAATTTCACCAACCTGAGTAACAAAAACATGCCCTGTTACACCGATGATATCACCAATGTCCAACAACTTTTTGAATACCGTATTGTAGTGTGTTTTATCTTCTCCCGGACATAGTTCGTCACGGTTGAGATACAACTGAATTCTTCCTGAAGCATCTTTCAACTCAGCAAAAGATGCCTTTCCCATGATGCGTCTGCTCATCAGCCGACCAGCAATACTTACCGATTGGAAATTCTCTTCCTCAGGTTTATAGTTTGCCCTGATTTCTGCGGCCGTGGTGTTCACTTCATACTGCTCCGCAGGATAAGGTTCAACGCCCAGCTCGCGCAATTTGCTCAACGATTCTCTTCGTACAATTTCCTGTTCAGAAAGCGTTCTGCTCATGGTGTTAAAATTTCGGGCAAAGATAAGTAAAGAACTTTTGTGAATTCCCTTCAGCAAAAGGATGCGTGACGGGTAAAATGTGCTGGCGACAGGGTCCTTTCCTCCATCATCCAGCAAAACACCCGTTTTGGCCAGTTATGTATTCAACCGCACCAATTATGCATCCAAACGTACCAATTGTGTAATGCCTGTTTTTTTTAGGGGGCTCTTACACTAAATTTGAAAAACCCTTCGGTAAATGTGTAGCGCATTTCGTGAGACAGGTGTCGCTTCATAGAATGGTCCCTAGCCCCTATATTAACCCATTACTTTTGTAATTTGAAAACGGCCTTACCCAAGGCCGTTTTTTTTTGCATTCCTCCTAAACTTAAAATCAAATTGCCGCGTTTTAGCTACTTTTACGGCTTCTTTAAAAAAATTCTATGAAAGAGCTTGTCAACAATTTTCCAAATCAATTGCGCGAAGCATTTACCATTGGTCAGTCAGCTCAGCTGCAGCCAGCCACAAACTCTATCCAAAATGTGGTAATAACCGGCCTTGGAGGCTCGGGTATCGGTGGAACCATCGTTTCGCAATTAGTTGCTGCGGATGCCAACACTCCCATTTTGACCAACAAGGATTACACGCTTTCAGGATTTGTAGGTCCTAATACGTTGGTCATTGTAAGCTCTTATTCAGGAAATACGGAAGAAACGCTAGCGGCCCTGGAAGTGGCACAACAGCGTGGCGCTCAAATTGCCTGCATCACCTCCGGTGGTAAAGTGCTGGAAATTGCACAAGCCAATGGGTACAACTGCATCCAGGTACCGGATGGATTTCCGCCCCGTGCTGCATTTGCTTTTTCTTGCACCCAGCTGTTTTTTGTCCTTAACCATTACGGCATCATCTCCGACACGCACCTGAATCAATTGTCAACTATCCCCGCCTTTTTGGAAGGACACCGTGACCATATTCTGGATCAGGCAGAAAAAGCGACCGATGTGTTGTTTCAGCGACTTCCTGTCATCTACACAGATGCCTCCTCGGAAGGGGTTGGAGTCCGGTTCCGTCAACAAATGAATGAAAACAGCAAGATGCTTTGCTGGCACAATGTCTATCCCGAAATGAACCACAACGAGCTGGTGGGGTGGGCTCAGTCCAACGAAGATTTGGCCATTATTTTCATGCGCAATGAAACAGACAATGCGCGCACACAACACCGCATGGAAATCACCAAAAAAATCTACGCTACCCGCACACCACACATCTTTGAATTGATGTCGATTGGTGCCAATGCCATTGAACGAGCGATGTTTTTGATACACACCGGGGATTGGATTTCTGTGATGCTGGCCGAACGAAAAGGCATCGATGCGGTGGAAGTGGACGTGATAGATTCTCTCAAAGATCAACTTGCCCAATTGTAGGCAGTTCCTCCGTAAGAACTGTATCTTTGCGTTACCGTTCTGACCGAACGGCTCAAACGCTGACACATGCCATTTGTTACCTTTCAGGATTTGGGTCTAATTGACTACAAACGTTGCTGGGACTACCAGGAACAGGTATTTCAACAGACGATTCAACAAAAAACCGACAACAGGAATTCTCCTGAATCGGAACAGAAAACACCTTATAACCACTTGCTTTTTTGCGAGCACCCCCATGTGTACACCTTGGGTAAAAGTGGCTCAATGGACAACTTGCTCATTGATGAAGCCGGACTGACCAAACGGGAAGCTGTTTTCTACAAAATCAACCGGGGCGGAGACATCACCTACCACGGGCCGGGCCAAATTGTAGGTTACCCCATTTTGGACCTGGACCAATTTTTTACTGACATTCACAAGTACCTGCGTTACATCGAGGAAGCGGTTATCATGACCCTGGCCGAATACGGCATTGAAGCAGGTCGTTTTCCTGGATACACCGGAGTGTGGTTAGACCCGGATGATACTGAAAAAGCCCGGAAGATCTGCGCCATTGGCGTGCGCTGTTCGCGGTGGGTCACCATGCACGGATTTGCCTTTAACGTCAACACAGATTTAGACTACTTTGGCCACATTGTGCCTTGTGGTATTGATGATAAAGCAGTGACGTCTATGCAACAGGAATTGGGCAGGCCCCTGGATTTTTCGGAAGTGAAAGAAAAACTAAAAGTCCACCTGGCCGCGTTATTTGAGATGACGCTTCACCATGAAAAAGCTTAGAAAAAGACTCATTCGTATCTCCCTTGGTTTGGCGCTGCTTCACTTGGTGGTCGTAATTACCGGGCACAGCTATATCTACACCACCCTCGCCAACACCGTATTGAAGGGTCGGCTGGGACCAACCATTGAAGAGTTCAAAAATTTTCCAGCACGTTCCATTGCCATGGGAGAACCACAACCCTGGCCCAACGGGAATGATTACAACCAACAGGCAATCCCTGCCGAACACCAGCCTGCTTTTGACGCCTTGGATCCTGTGGCATTTTTAGTTATTCAGAACGATTCTGTTCGCATGGAGCACTATTGGGATGGGTACGATGCGCATTCCATGTCCAACTCTTTTTCAATGGCCAAAAGTGTCATCAGCATCCTCATTGGGATAGCCATTGATGAAGGGAAGATCAACAGCGTGGATCAACCCGTGGGTGATTTTTTAATGGAATACAACATTGGCGCCAACAGGGCAGTGACCATCCGCCACCTGCTGACCATGAGCTCGGGCATTAACTTTGACGAAAACTACATCAACCCTTTTGCTTTTCCCGCCCGTGCGAACTACGGAGACAACCTGGAGATGCTGGTGTATAAATACGAGGCTACGCAGACTCCTGGGCAAACCTTCGAATACCAAAGTGGCAATACACAACTGCTTTCCTTTCTGCTACAAAAAGCCACGGGAATGTCTGTTTCCGATTATGCTTCCAGGAAATTATGGAAACCATTGGGGGCAGACAATGCCGCTTCGTGGAGCCTGGACCGAACAGATGGCTTTGAAAAAGCTTTTTGCTGCATCAATTCCAATGCGCGCGACTTTGCCCGGCTGGGACAATTATACCTGCATCAAGGCACATGGAAGGGACAGCCCATGGTCTCTGCTGACTATGTTGCAGCCTCCATTACCCCAGCCAACCTCCTCGAAAAAGACGGCACCCCCAACAAGCGCTACGGATACTCCTGGTGGCTTGAAAACTACAAAGGCCGTGACATTTTTTATGCCCGTGGTATTCTGGGGCAATACATCATTGTGAGTCCGAAAGACAGCCTGACCATTGTGCGGTTGGGACACAAACGCAACAAAAAAAGAGCCGACTTGCATCCCAGAGACTTGTACCTCTACCTGGACATTGCTTTGGAGCTATACGGCCTGTAACAGATTGATTGGAATGAAGAAAGACATTGAATTTCCCAAAGTTGAAAACGTGGCTATAGCCGTGGTAAAAGATGTTCAGGAAGGCGCAGAACCGGAATGGAATGTGTACCTGATCAACTTGCAAGACAACCCCCTGGAAAATGTACTGGTGGCTTCCACAGGCTATGGCAGCCAAGATGGAGAAGCCATCAAAACATCCACGCTGCGCCACTTTATTGGCACAGTAGAAGCTAAATCATACGCGAAGGTTGAAATCATTAAAGAAGATCTTTTTGGACTGAGTAACGAGTATTGGGTGAGCTTCTACCTCAACTCGCAGATCTACGATAGGAAGTATGTTTTTGTGGCAGAGAGCATTCTGGAAAGCAACACCACCGAGGTGCCGCTGCTCAAGAAGCCAGGCGTGATGATCCTTTGATCCGCCAGACCGCGCTTCTTTTACTATATTTGATTTCGAGCCCCGCAAATCTAAACTTGTAGCGCATGCTGGAGCACCTCGATATTAGAAAAATCCTGTTTCTTGACATTGAAACCGTTTCTCAATTTGCTAATTACAGCGATGTGCCCGAACGCTTTCAAAAACTTTGGGATCACAAAGCTTCCCTCCTGGCAAAGAATGATGAGGCTCCAGATGAAATTTACGATCGGGCAGGCATCTATTCTGAATTTGGAAAGATTGTTTGCATCTCTGTTGGTGCCATTCGCGACAAGGATGGAGAGCGGCAATTGTGGCTAAAGTCTTTTGCCGGAGACGATGAAAAACAATTGCTGCAAGATTTTGCGGAAATGCTGAACAAGAATTACGCAACAGACCAACACCAGGTTTGCGGGCACAACGGCAAAGAGTTTGATTTTCCTTACATCGCCAGAAGAATGCTCGTTTGGGGGGTAAAAATTCCCCGTATATTAGACACCGCAGGCAAAAAACCTTGGGAGGTCAACCACCTGGACACGATGCAATTGTGGAAATTTGGTGATTATAAAAGCTTCACCTCTCTCAACCTGCTCGCAGCCATATTTGACATCCCCACTCCAAAAGATGATATAGACGGAAGTCAGGTTGGAGCGGTGTATTGGAAGGAAAAGAACCTGGAAAGAATTGTGGTGTATTGCCAGAAAGATGTGCTGACACTGGTTCAGGTGTTTTTGAAACTCCTGGGCCAACCTCTCTTACAAACTGAAAATGTTCATGAAGTTTAACCGTTTCCTGTTGATTGGTTTAGTGCTGCTAACCGGCTGTTGGGGGGTGAACGATCACTCCTTGTACGAGCGGATCGTTGATGGAAACAAAGGCCTGGTACGCAACAAAGTCATGGGCATGTCCATGGCGGAGGTGAAAGCATCCGAAAAAATACAGCCAGAGGACGAAGACGAAGGCTACCTCTACTACCGAATTGGAATTGGCGAAAACAACTCCTTGGCCACCACCTACAGTTTTTCTCAAAGTGGGCTTTATGAAATTCAGTTGGAGGTTTACCTCAACGATTTGCCCGATGCATCCGATCTGAACACGGTTTTCCTGGATAGCTTCAGGGAGAAATACGGAGAGCCCGAGGAAAAAAACGGTTCGCTCATTTGGGTGCTGGAAACGGAAAACTCGAAAGAAATCGAAGTCACGATTATTGATGAAAGCAAACAATATGGCTATGGCAAACTGTCCGTCTCCTTTTACGATTTCGACAACTAATCCCGCCATTGGCTACTGAAATGGCGCAGAAACTACTGCTCGAAGTCACCAACCTACACACGGAATTTCGCACCAAGGATGAGATTGTAACTGCCGTTAACAACATCAGTTTCAGTTTACACAAGGGCGAAACACTGGGCATTGTGGGCGAGTCAGGTTCGGGTAAATCCGTTACCGCGCTTTCCATCATGCGCCTCCTCGGCCAAACAGCCAACGTTCATTCGCAAGGGCAAGCCATCTTCCATCAGGGCGATGAAGCCATCGATTTATTAGCCCTTCCCGAGAAGGAGATGCGCCATTTTCGAGGGAATGAGCTCGCCATGATTTTTCAGGAGCCCATGACATCTCTCAACCCTGTTTTCACCTGTGGAGAGCAGGTGATGGAGGCATTAAGAGAGCATCAGCAACTGTCGAAAAAAGAGGCGCGGGCCAAAACCCTGGAGTTGTTTCGAGCTGTTCAACTCTCCCGGCCAGAAACCATGCTGGACACGTATCCGCACCAAATTTCGGGCGGACAAAAACAGCGGGTCATGATTGCTATGGCCATCTCGTGCAATCCCGCCATATTGATTGCCGATGAACCAACAACAGCTTTGGATGTCACAGTCCAAAAAACCATTTTGCGCCTCATGCAAGAGTTGCAGGCGGCTCAGGGAATGGGACTGTTATTCATCACCCACGACCTTGGAGTAGTGGCAGAATTAGCAGATCGCATCGTGGTGATGTACCATGGAAAAATCGTAGAACAGGGAACGGTTCAAGAAATTTTCACCAACCCAAAACACCCTTATACCAAAGGATTGCTCGCTTGCAGACCTCCATTGGACAAGCGACTTTACTTCCTGCCAACCGTTTCAGATTTCATGAAGACGGATCAGCTGGGAATGGTCGAAGAAAGCAAAGAGTCGATTGACAGACTGTTTTCACGCCTCGAAATGACCACTGAACAAAGAGCGGAAAGGCATCAAAAAATCTATGCCAATGCCCCCATTCTGGAAGTAGAAAATCTACAAACTTATTTCCCCATTAAGAAGGGTGTATTTGGCCGCACCACGGATTATGTAAAGGCTGTGGATGACGTCAGTTTTAAGGTTTATCCGGGAGAAACGCTAGGCCTTGTAGGTGAATCGGGTTGTGGCAAAACAACACTCGGACGCACCATTATTCGGCTGATAGAGCCGCAAGCAGGAACAGTCACTTTTCAGGGTCAAGACATTGGCAAGTTGTCTAAAAGCGTGTTGCGCAGCTTACGCAAAGACATCCAAATTATTTTTCAGGACCCCTACTCTTCTCTCAACCCAAGGATGTCTATCGGAGAGGCCATTTTGGAGCCGATGCGCATTCATAAAGTGTTGCCTACCGAGGCGGAACGGGTGGAAAAAGTGTATGAATTGCTGGAGCAGGTCAACATGAAACCGCAGCACTTTCACCGCTACCCGCACGAGTTTTCAGGAGGCCAACGTCAACGCATCTGTATCGCCCGGGCTCTGGCCCTGCACCCAAAATTCATCATCTGCGATGAGTCCGTCTCGGCCCTCGATGTTTCCGTTCAGGCCCAGGTGCTCAACTTGTTGAACCAGCTTAAATACGAGTACGGCTTCACGTTCATCTTCATTTCTCACGACCTGTCAGTGGTGAAGTTTATGTCGGACCGAATGATGGTGATGAAGCAGGGAAAAATAGAGGAGATTGGAGACGCAGATGCGATTTACGCCAACCCCAAAACAGAATACACCCGACAGCTCATCGCTGCAATTCCAAAGGGTCTCCCTTAAAGCGGGTAGTAGCGACCATTGTGCATCAATTCTTGTGCCCCCTCCTGATGAAAAACATCCAGGGTAACCGGCCGAATCAACACCTCGTCTGCCCATACTTTAAGTGATTTTCGGGTGTCTCGCTGAATCAAAAAGTGAAAGCTATTGTTGGGATCGTGCGGTGTAAATGGAAACTCAATCAAGCCCCATCCATTGTCAAGTACCACCAAAAGTTGCTCTACGGACCGGGCGGTGTAGTCCAGATATTGGTTGTTATCATCCAATTCTTCAAACACAAAACGCACGGCAGGATAGGTGTCTTCGCCCATATAAATCCAAGCCGAAAACACGCACGGAACGGTGTCAAATTCACTTAGTTTGTCATGGTACAGACGGTTGTAATCTTTCATTTCCCCTTCGTAGCCTCCACTGCCGTGGTAATCTTTCTCCGAAGAGTTGTCATTAAAAGAGGCGTAGTAAAAAGCGGTTGTTGAATCGGTCGCGTACAACTCACCCCGTTGATAGAGCGTATCCGTTTTCCACAGATTCCAGGAATGTTTCTTTTTGATTTGAACCAGCTCATTCCAAACAGCCGGCTCAATTGAAAGCAACAGCTTCTGATCGTCTTCATACAACTTGATGCCCTGCTCAATCAATCGTTGTTGATAATCTGGTATCAACTCGCTTTTTTCCCGCCAAAGGAGGAAGGGTTTTGAGTTCGGTAAATTGGCCATGTATTCCAGTGGACGATAAGGTTCAAGGCTCAGACGAATGTTCTTTTCCGTTTGGGAAAAAGAGGTCCGGCTCATTTGTACCGCTGTCATAGGCAGTCCTGTAATCATGGAAGCGATGAAAGCATTTTTCACGGTTTCGCCACCCGCTCTGACGCCAAAATTTTCTGAACCAATGTGAAAATAAGGCAAGGGAACAATGGCTTGAAAATCATCCGGATTAATCGACTCCAGCCAGGGGTTCGCCAATTGCGGGTTGACTTTGTCCTCTAGTTCCGGCAACGCGCCCAATCCGTATTTAGGGTATTTGTTGTAGTGATAACCGTCATAAAAAAGCAACAACAACGGCACGGCCAAAATCGTGTAATGGACCCAACCCGAGCGCATGTATTTCTCCACTGCCCGATACACTGCGTAAAATGCCAGAATGTTAATCACATAAAAAAACACCCAGGCAAATCGCCCCACTCCTCTGAATTGCTTCAGGGGCCCAGCATAGTCAAGCAAAAAGTCAGCTTTCAGTATCTTCCCTTCCGCCTCCCATTCGAAAGCAAAGGGGTATCCAATAGCCAACAACAAAAGAAGGATTCCTGCGCCCAAAACATAACTCAATGCTGGACGGTCAAACAGTTGAGCCTTTTTTCTGCGCAACTTTTGCACCGCCACCCACGCCATTTTCAACACCAGGAAACAGGAGAACAACCCGGCCACTATTCCGGCATAAGCGCGGCCCTCCCACGAAATTTTTTCCAGATCCAAATTCGGGAAAAGCACCTTCTCCAAAGGGTACCCTAAAGGCAGGAAGACACTGACCCAATCTGCTTTAAACACCAAAAAACCATAGGGATCGGTCGGTCGGTCAGTCACCGAATCGGTGAACAAAAACCAAATCTGTAACACCACCAATGGGAGGATTGCTTGCAGCAAGTAATGCCCCATTTGCTTCTTGAAATTGGCCCACCCCCTATTGCCGAGAAACTGGAAAAAGAAGTATCCAGAAAGGAAAAAGGCGGTCAACGCAAAATAGTAGAAATGCAGTCCCGCCACCACCAACACAGTCAGTGCTATGAGCAAGCTGTTTTTGATGGATTCGGAAGACCGAAACCGCAAGACCAACCAAAGCAACAGCGGCACCACAAAGCTATGGGCCAAAGCGTAATGACCGTTCATTCGACCTAGCTGTGGAGACAAGAAACCGATGCCAATGGCAATCAGCACGCTGTACCAAACGGGTAAGTCAAGCTGCCTGAAAACAAGAAATAAAAAGCCGCAACACAGTATCAAAGACACCAACATAGACCCGTTGATGATGCCCACCATGTTGTCTGATATATCCACCAGATTTATGGAGATGAAGCGGACTACATTGGACAAAATTGGCTGGTTGTCGGTGAAGACAACCTGCTCACCGTACGGGTAATTCATGCCGTCAAAATGGCTGTAGGAGGCATCGTATTTGACGTGATAGATAGGGGTGTAGTAATTCTTCAATCCATCACCCGAACTGCTCAGGTAGCGCGAATTCAGGTCGGTCAATAAGTCAGCATGCAAACCAAGCACGAGTGCTGCAGCCACCATCAAGGTAACCCAGAGACCCGAGCTGGTCTTAGACCCTTGACTCATGTCTCCGTTTTTTGAAGAACAACACGAGGAAATTGACCAGTTCAACGGCCAACACCCGCAGGTTCATGCTGCTAAAACTGACATCATCTCGCAGCTCAACGAGCACAGGCTTGGTCATCATACCATCGATTTGGGACGCCATAATGACAAACTCCAAATCAAACAGGAAGCGGTTGATTCCGGTTTCTAAAAATATCGTTCGCCCCTTTGATTTAAAGCCTTTTAACCCACATTGAGTATCTGTAATGGGTAATTTGAGTACCCTGCGCAACAACCACCTCAGGCTCTGAGAAAGTATTTTGCGAAACAGCGGGACCTTTTCGTAGTAGTTGGTGGCCCGAAACCCCAACGCGATGTCTGCGCCTGCTTCCAGTGTTTCGTAAACTTTGGTGATGCTCTCAAGTTGATAGGGAAAATCTACGTCCGTAAAAATCTGTATCTCACTGATGGCTTCACGCACGCCCACACGCAGGGCATATCCCTTGCCTTTGTTGATGGGATATTGGTGGTAAGAAAAATGCTCTACGTTTGACCGGAGGTGTTCGATTTGCGGCTCCGCTACGTTTTTCATCGAACCGTCATTGACCAAAATGAGTCGCACGGGCACCCCTTCCAACTGGTTGCGCAGCGCATTAAAAGAATCCAGCAAACGGCTCTCCCAATTAGGCAGCGGGTTGTAACAGGGTACAATAACATCCAGTGAAGGCCGCTTATTTTCCATTCAATGTCTTTTCTTCCGGCTTAATATCACGGTACGCGGCCCCCCGGACCAAGGGCATTTTTGAACAAGGGCAAATATACTACTATCTCCTTACTGCTATGGCTTCAAACACCTCCCATTCCAAACATTTGGCTGCCATTTATTGGACAAATTTTGATTTCTTTGCAGGCGCATTCTTCCAAAGCGCAACAAATCCTAGGCGGGCAGCTTCAAAATGATGTGTTGACAGACGCAGGGAAGACTAAAATGGAAATCACCGCAATGCCAAAAAAAGCAGCGATCCTTTCTTTTATTCAACAACCCGCATTTGTTTTTGTGGTGGTGTTGGCTGCCTTTTTTATCCACTACAACTACGCCAACATTCTGCCTTTGCGTCCTCAGGGAACGCACCAATGGCGACAAACTGACTGCACTTCGCTCGCTTTAAATTATTACCAGGATGGCAATGCATTTTTTGAGCCTACGGTGCACAACCAGCTGGGAGGGACAGGAAAAGCTGTGGGAGAATTTCCCATCATTTACTACATCATTGCCCAATTTTATCACCTGTTTGGGCCACACGAATTGATCTTTCGAGCCTTCAACCTATTCCTGTTTTTTCTGGGCCTGTTTGCCCTTTTTAAATTGTCGCATGACTTTCTGGAAGATCGCACGTGGTCTATCTTCAGCACCTTCCTGATTTTCACGGCACCAATCATCGTTTTCTACGTCAACAATTTTTTACCGGATGCACCAGCACTTGGCCTGGTATTTCTCGGCTGGTACTTTTTCTTCCGCTTCTACCGGGATCAAAAACAATTGTGGTTTTTGATAGCGATGGCCTTCTTTATGATCGCTGGTTTGATCAAAGTAACCGCTGCAATGAGTTTCGTAGTGATGGGTGCCATCTATGTGTTTGAGGTTTTGGGCATTATGAAGTTTAAAAAGGAAGGGCGTGTTTACGAAAAACCGTTGCTACAACTCGTCCCGTTTGCCCTGGTTTTAATCAGCATTGTCTCCTGGTACCTCTATGCTTTGCACTACAACGAACTCAATGAAACCGGCTATTTTTCCACACAAACAAGGCCCATCTACATTTTGACGGAAACCCACATTGCCCAGATCATAGCAATGATTAAAATGAAATGGCGGTATCAGTATTTCGACCAATTTACCTTGCTGTTCCTGGGGTTGGCCTTGGTTGGAAATATCCTGTTGTGGAAACGGGTTCACCCAATCTTTAAGCTGGCCATTCCGCTTTTTATTTGCGGCATTGCCGTCTATGGGCTGCTGTGGTTTCAAGCATTCGATCACCACGATTACTACCTCATCAACTTGTATGTATTGCCCGCCATTTTGCTGATCAGCTTGTTCTCGGCAATAAAGAAAAGCTACCCTGGACTGTTTGGTTCATGGGGATTGAAAATGGTGTTCATCCTTTTTCTGATTTACAACATCAGCTACGCAAGCAGTGAGTTAAAAAGGCGATACAATCCAGAGGTTACCAAAACTTATAACGCCAATTATTTTACCCTTGCCAGCTACCTCGACAGCATTGGCATTGACCGCAGCAAAAGGGTGATCAACACTTTTGACGCCAGCCCAAACATCTCCTTGTATCTGATGAACCGTGATGGGTGGACCAACATCAACAACCTCACCGACAGTACCAAGGTACACCGGATTATCACGCTGGGTGCCGACTACATTATAGTGGGTGATACTGTTGAACAAAAGATGCCGCACCTCAACCCTTTCTTAACAGAAAAAGTGGGTGATTACCGAGGAATTGAAATATTTAAAGTACCCGATTGGGCGCGCCCAGCGAACTAGTCGAGGGTCATTTCAGGAATATCGCCTTCCACAATCAGGCGGCCTTCTGTAGCTGCTACAATTTCTTCAACCGATACTCCAGGAGCACGTTCAAGTAACTTAAACCCATCAGGAGTTACGTCCAATACTGCGAGGTTGGAGACTATTTTCTTGACGCATCCCACACCAGTAAGCGGCAACGTACATTCCTTCAACAGCTTCGACTCTCCCTTTTTATTGGTGTGCATCATCGCCACAATGATGTTATCAGCAGAGGCAACTAAATCCATTGCTCCTCCCATGCCTTTCACCATTCTTCCAGGAATTTTCCAATTGGCAATGTCTCCGTTATCAGACACTTCCATTGCTCCAAGCACCGTCAGTTGCACGTGCTTACCACGGATCATGGCGAAACTGGTAGCAGAGTCAAAAAAAGAAGCACCCGGCTGAGTCGTGATGGTTTGCTTGCCCGCATTGATCAGGTCAGCATCTTCTTCCCCTTCAAAAGGAAATGGTCCCATACCCAGCAGTCCATTTTCAGACTGATAATCCACTTCAATACCATCAGGGATGTAGTTGGCCACCAAAGTCGGAATGCCAATGCCCAGATTGACATAATAACCATCTTGCAGTTCCTGAGCTATCCGTTTCGCTATTCCAATTTTATCGAGAGCCATGGTTGTCGGTAATTATGCTATTGTCGTGAACGGACAGTTCGTTGTTCGATTCTTTTTTCAAAATGATCTCCCTGAAAAATGCGTTGTACAAAAATTCCAGGTGTGTGGATTTGGTTCGGGTCAAGCTCCCCGGATGGCACTAATTCCTCCACTTCGGCCACAGTGATTTTTCCAGCCATCGCCATGAGTGGGTTAAAATTGCGGGCTGTGGCTTTGTAAATGAGGTTGCCATCTGTGTCGCCTTTCCAGGCCTTGACAAAGGCAAAATCTGCTTCAAAAGCATGTTCTAAAATATGTGGCTTGCCGTTGAAGATACGCACCTCTTTTCCTTCTCCCACCTCGGTTCCATAACCAGCAGGGGTAAAAAAAGCAGGAATTCCAGCACCACCCGCTCGGCAACGTTCGGCCAGAGAACCTTGTGGAATTAGATCCACCTCCAGCTCTCCACTGAGCATTTGACGTTCAAACTCATCATTTTCTCCCACATAGGAAGAAATCATTTTTTTGATTTGTCGGGTCTGCAACAACAGTCCCAATCCAAAATCATCTACGCCAGCATTGTTGGAAATGCAGGTTAACCCCGTTGCGCCATTTTTCACCAGTTCGGCAATGGCATTTTCTGGAATTCCGCACAACCCAAAACCGCCCAACATCAAGGTCATGTTGTCCTCAATTCCGGCAATTCCTTCTGCTACGTTGGCAACAACTTTATTCATACTTCTTTCATTTATGCACTAAAATTAGGCATTCTCCACCATCAATCCCAATCGTCATCATCTCCGCCACTTCCATGGTCGAATGGATCGGCATTTCTTTGATTGATAACTCTTTCACAGTCTATTTCGAAGTTGCCGCCACTCTGTGGTTTCTCAAAATCGCCATCGGAAACATTGAGATTTTTGTCCGCATATACCTTCTTCATGTAATAACCCCAAATTGGCAAAGCCGTGTTGGCTCCCTGGCCATAATGTGTGCGGCTAAAATGAATACTCCGGTCTTCTGCTCCCACCCAAACAGCGGTTACCAGATCAGGAGTGGTTCCCATAAACCAACCATCCGAGTTACCCTGGGTCGTGCCTGTTTTAGCGGCAATTGGGTTGGTAAATCCTGCATAGGGTCGTGCCTCAGATTCAAAGCGTAAACGAATGCCTGTTCCGCCCTTTTTTCCTTTGGTTGGATGGTAGTTATACCCTGTCACCCCTTGCATTAACTGCAGCATGCGATAGGCTGATTCCTCACTCATAACTTCATGACTTTCCTGACGTGGCTCGTAAATGACCACCCCATTTTTATCTTCAATCCGGCTGATAAAAACCGGCTCCAAACGTCTGCCCTTGTTGGCGAAAGTGGTGTAAGCTCCAGCCATTTCATAAACAGACAAATCAGCTACTCCAAACCCCAAAGATGGCACTGCCTTTAATGGACTCGTAATGCCTGCTTTCTTAGCAAAATCAACAACTGCTTGCGGCCCAAAACGCTTTACCAAGTATGCCGTAATCGTGTTCATCGATTGCGACAAACCCCATTTCAAAGTAACAAGGTCACCATACTCGGCATCGGAATTTTTAGGGCAATAGCGGGGTTGTCCGTCTGGCATATCCCAGCAAATAATCGTGTTGGGCACCTCGTAGCATGGACCATAAGTTTTAAGGTCTTGCATGGCCAGCGAGTAGATGAAAGGCTTAAACGTAGAGCCCACCTGCCTTTTCCCCTGGCGCACATGGTCGTAACTGAAGTGCTTGTAGTCGATACCACCCACCCAAGCCTTGATGAACCCAGTAGTAGGATCAATTGACATCAAGCCGGCCTGCAAAAAGCTTTTGTAATACTTAAGGGAATCGTTTGGAGACATCACCGTGTCTATTTCGCCATTCCAGGAAAAAACAGTCATCGGGATTGGTGTGTCAAAAGAAATTCCGATGGAGTCGGCTGGTGTGGCCCTTCGCTTCAACTGACAATCTTCTGCCTGGCATACATAAAAAGTGCCCCCCTCTTCCTCTACCGTTTTTACATGGCGCCCCCTTCGTCCGCAACGAGCACACTGTTCCCCTGCCATAATGCGGTAACGATCGGTCTTTTCCTGGGCATGCCTCATTATCGAGTTGTAGTCTTTGGTAGAGACCTTTGCAAAAGGAGGATGCTTGCGGTACCAGGATTTTTTCCAAACCTCCCTGTCAAATTGCTTTTGCAACTCACCCCCCAGGTGTTGTTTTACTGCATATTCCGCATGCTTCTGCATTCTGGAGTTGATGGTCGTGTAAACACGCAATCCATCGCGGTAAATATTATAGGGTTTCCCGTCTGCTTTTTGATAAATATACTTGTCTGTCTCTGGATTCTTTTTACTGAATATCTTCTTCAGCTCCATCCGCAACACTTCACGGAAGTAGGGGGCCAGGCCTTCTTTGTGGTCAACCTTGCTGAAGTTCAGCCCCAACGGCTCCATTTTTAGCGAGTCGAACTCTGCTTGTGTAAGCAGCCCGTTCCGTTTCATTTGGCCGTAAACAACATTGCGCCTTTGCTGTGTTGTATCGGGAAATCGAATGGGATTAAACAATGCCGGATTTTTAGCCATCCCCACTAACATAGCCGCTTCATTCAATGCCAGAGAATCTGGGGTAGTACCAAAATAAACGCGCGATGCTGATTTAATACCCACTCCCTGGTTGATGAAATCGAACCGGTTCATGTACATCGTGATGATTTCATCCTTGGTGTAGCGCCTTTCCAGTCGAACAGCAATAATCCACTCCTTGAGTTTTTGAAGGACTCTGGTGATTTTTGTGCGTGGTTTATCCGAGAAGAGCATTTTCGCCAACTGCTGTGTGATTGTACTGGCTCCACCTTTTGTACCGCCTCCAGCGATTGCTCTTGCTAATCCCCTTAAATCTATTCCTGAATGATCGTAGAAACGTTCATCTTCTGTAGCGACCAACGCTTGAAAAACAACGGGGGCGATTTCGTCTTTCCGAACATTGGACCGGTTTTGGCGAAAATAAGTTCCCAAAATTTCCTGATCGGCAGTAAATACTTCCGAGGCCAGATCACTTTTGGGGTTTTCCAGTTGTTCAAATGTGGGAAGAGGGCCAAAAACATCCTCTGAAATCAGGTAGAGCATTCCTGCCAAACCTACCACAGGCATGATCATCGCCAGCCATAGCAATAAAACCCATTTCCGAAAGCTGGGCTTCCTGTCTTTTTTAGATGCCTTCATGGAATAATGGTGATAAAAGTACCAATTTAACTGCTTTTTGTTCTAAATATTGCAAAACGAGCCGATCCGTGTTTGACCATGCAATAATAAACGTCTAAACGAGAAAATAGATGAACGACCCGGAGAATTATGAAGATTGCGCTGTTAATCCACTTACTGTTGACCAACTGTTGCAGAGAAACTCTAAATTTGGTCCGCGATAAAATTTCGTTTTTAATGTCCCGACTTTTAACCGTTTTTCTCCTCTTCTCTGCACTGCTTTTAGGTTGTCAGCCTTCTGGTAATTCCGACAAAAGCCAAGCGACTTTGGACACACTGCACATTCAAATGGACGATGCTGCGTTGCAAAAAATCTGGAAAAAAGTTGACAAGATTGAAGGCCGTGGGGGCAAAAGGAGCGGGAAGAAAAAATACGTCCCAGTCATGCTGGGTAACGTGAAAGCTGATTTGCGGTTGGAATGGGCCGAAAATGACGGCTGGCGTTTCAAAATAAAGACCGGCAAACAAGCCTACTGGAAAGGCATGCAAGAGTTTTTTGTGGCTGTACCTGAGCCGAAAAAGTCTTCTGAGAAATGGTTGTATTACCACTTTCTGGGTCAGACCAATATCATCACACCAAGGTGCCATTTTGTGGCCGTTACGATCAATGGTTCGTTTCAAGACACCTATTTACTGGAAGAAGATTTTTCCAAACTGCTGGTCGAAAACAACTACTACCGGGAAGGCCCTATTTTGCAATATGACGGTCCGGAAGTTACCTGCTTTTCCTCCAAATCAGTGTTGGGAAGCAAGACCCTCGCCCCTCAATTTTTAGCAGGACAAACGTTGTTGTACCAATTTCAAACGGGCAGTCAACCCCTCAACCAGGTTTTTGATCAAAACAGCCTGGCGCAGTACCTGGCCATGGTGGAACTTTCTGGCAACTATTCGGTACTTGACCCGGAAAACCAACGGTGGTACTACAACCCGGTAACCGGCTTGTTGCAACCCATCGCCTTTTTCAGCCAAAACGAAGCGACCACTGCTACAGCACTTACAACACACCCGGAAGCTGCAAGGTGGCTATCTGATGCCAATTTGAGCGCATTATTTACTGAGAAACTGGCCCACCTTCAGGCCGAAGAATCGCAATACTTGTTCGAAAACCCTGCGGATGCCCCCGAATTAGAAAACGTGGATCTCCCTGTTGCCGAAGCTGCCGAGAAATGGAGTGGTGAGCGGAATCAATTGTTGCAGTCCATTGCTGCCAACCCGACCAACCATACGTCTGTGTCACCGCAATTTGCGGAGCGCCCCTTTTCGAAAAAGGAAGTGCTCATTTACCATTGGAACCAGGAAAACCAACCACAGTATCAATTGGCCAACCACAGTTCTGCTGAAATTCAGCTGGTCGGCTATCTGCAAAACAACCAGTTGGTACCCGTTTCAAACATTCCCTTGGCAGAAGCGTGTAAACAACCATTTGTTCCTGTTGAGCGAGTTATTGAAGTACCTGCAGACGCAAAAAAATGGGTGTATCAGGTCATTGGAGAAGACACCGTGCGTGTGAAATCTGTCATCAAACATGCTCCGCCTGCTGCAGATACACCTATGCAACGGTTCAAGGCTACCGCACAAAACCTGAAAAACCTTTTTCCACCAACCAATGGGGTCATTTCGATTTCGGGAGTGCACACTTTTAACTCTCCTATCTATGCCCCAGCTGGCCTGGAAGTGCACATTGATGCTGGCACCCAACTCAACTTTACCGATGGTGCATTTCTCGTCAGTGAGTCGCCCGTGCAGGTAAACGGGACTGAAACAAACAAGGTACGCATCTATACCTCGGACAGCACCGGTCGAGGTATTTTGGTCTCAAACGTCTCCAAAAAATCAACCTGGGAGCATACCACGATAGAAAACTTCAACTCTTTCCGCATCGAAGGTTGGCAACAAACCGGAGCCATTACATTTTACCAATCAGAGGTCGGAATGCGTCATGTTAAGCTGATAAATAACAGTTGCGAAGATGCCCTCAACATCATTCGTTCTGACTTTTTATTGGATCAAGTTAGCTTCGAGCGTATTTACAGCGATGCGCTGGATGCCGACTTCTGTACTGGCCAGTTAATGGGTTGTCAATTCGATAGGATTGGTGCTGACGCCATCGATTTTTCAGGCTGCACTGTGGCTGTGAAAAACTGCACGGTTTCAACTTGTGGCGACAAAGGCATCAGCGCAGGCGAACAATCTATGGTTACGGTTCAGCTCTTCACAGCCAAAGGCGCCCGGATTGGTATTGCTGCCAAAGACCTGACGGAAATAACAGTAGATGAAGCGCAATTTAAGGGGTGTCATTACGCCTACGCGCTCTTCCAGAAAAAGCCGGAATATGGCCCTGCCACCATCACAATAAACGACCTCGATTCCGCTCAGCTGGTTTGGCCCGTGGCCATTGACAAAGGTTCCGTGCTGCACCTGCGTGATCGAGAAATTCGCGGTGTCAAAAAGTTAGACATCGAAACCCTTTTCTATTGATTGTGACGCCCAATACCACGAAACACATCAACTGGGCCCGCCTTTTGGCAATGCTGGTCATGACGCTTTTCCTGGGTGGTTGTCAGGAAGAGCCTGAATTTTCTTTTGAGGAAGGCTTGAGTTATGATGCTGAGGGCACTATTGTCATTGGAGACAGAATCCTGCCTGAAAAAAAGGACCTCGTTTTTAAGGGTAAGGTAGCCAAGTCTACGGAGCATTTTCACTCGGGGAAACACTCCATCGAAGTGCGCAAAGGTTTCAGACAATATGCACTCACCGTGCATGACACAGCTGCAAAAGCCGGAGATATTTATGAGGTGAGTGTATGGCGCTACAGCCCCAATGGCGGAAATGGTGTAATTGTGGCTTCACACCCCGGGGGCGGTACCTTTTACAACGGTTTTTCCAAACCCGAAAAAACCTTGGACAACGGTTGGGAATTTATTCGAGGCACCGTTTTCGTTCCACCGGACTTTGAAGAAAGTAAGGTTGGTTTTTACCTCTGGAACCGTGATACAGTTGCTGTGTTTTTTGACGATTTCAAGGTGAAAAAGATCAAAAAAATTGTCTATCCCACTTTTGATGGAGTCGCGGCCCTGAACCTGGAAATAAAGGAAAAAGAAATGGCCAAATTGCTGAACAAGCGGCTGAAAGCTTTTCAAAATGACATCCTTCTGCGGTCGGAGAATGACTTCGTTCGCGGCCAAATCATTGACTCTACGAATCGAAACATAAAGCTGCGATTGAAAGGCGACTACCTCGATCACCTGATGGGTTCTAAGTGGTCCTTCCGCATCAAAACAAAAAAGGAACAACCCTGGAGGGGCTTAAGCACTTTTTCTATCCAAAGCCCTGAGACCCGGACTTTTCTGAGCGAATGGGTGTTTCACCGTTTGCTAAAATCGCAGCAAGTGCTCACCACAAAATATGAGTTTGCACCCGTGGTGATCAACGGTAGAGGACTTGGGCTATATGCCATTGAAGAACATTTTACTGCTGAGCTGCTTGTGCGCAACAACCGACCTGTTGCTCCCATCTTAAAGTTCAATGAAGACGGTATTTGGGAGCGGCACCGACTGGAAGAGAAACACGGTTTCCGTCCAACCGTTTCGATGGTAAAGGGGGCAGAAATCGCTCCTTTTCAAGCATCTTCTGTATTGGAAGATCCGGTGCAAAGGGAACAATTCATAAAAGGACAAAATCTGCTGCATTCCTTCCGATATGCCACGAAACCTTTCAGCGAGCTTTTTAATGTTGATGCTGCTGCTCGGTTTTATGCGGTTTTCACCCTCACCGGGGCCTTTCACGGATTAAATTGGCACAACATGCGGTTCTATTTCGACCCGACCACTGAAAAGCTGGAATTGATCGGATACGATGGCCACGCCTCCAACGATTCTCCTGAAAAAATGAAATCGGTGCTTGGCTTTGAGACAAGAGACACGTTAAAAATAGAAAGGCACGATTTAATTCTGACACTTTCTGCTTTCAACGATTCAACTTTTGTCAACAAATACATATACTATGTTGGCCTCGTTTCGGATAGCGCCTTTATTGATGCGTTCTTTGCGGAAAACAAAACGCAGATGGAGCAATACGAAGGGTATATAGCACAGGAGTTTCCTCATTATCGATACAACTGGAATTTCCTGTATGAAAGGGCGGCCGCAATGCGCACAGACCTGAACTCCTGGAAAGATCACCTGAAAAACCATCCACTTGCTTACCATGCGCTTGTGCTAAAAGAGGAACATGTAACCTGTGATTCCGTGTTGGTGGAAGGCTTGTCTTTGCGAGCGTTTACTCAAACAGAAGATTCCGCCAGTGGAAACGTCTCCCTGTTGATTCAAAACTTCCATTGCCTTCCTCTCGAAGTCATTGGCACGGGGCCTGAAAAAGCACACATCACTCATTTCCTGGAAGCGCCTTTCCCTTTGGCAAAACTGGATCTAAAAGACCCGCATTTGGATCGAAGAATGAATGCAAAACGGGACGACAGGTTTGTGTTTTACCGAATAGCCGGAACAAATAAAATCTACCCTGAAGCCATCATCCCCTGGCCCCGCGCTGAAATCATTGACTGAAGTAAGTGAGTGATTATTGAGCTCGCTCCACCCGCAATCCGACATCGGTTATGTTGTCGAGAGTGGCTTCGCGCATGCCTTGTTGAAGTGTGAATAAATAAGTCCCCTTTGAAGGGAACCGAACACCGCGTTTGAACAAAATTCGGTTATTAATGATGCTTCCGCTACTGGCTCCATACCAACGGCCATCGATACCTGCTAACACACATTCGATGGTGTCTTTTTGCGTTTTCTGGTTGGGGTCGGTGATGTCGATAAACAAAAACAAATTGCTGTACTCATACCCAGAAGTGGTGCGAACATTTGCATACAAGTTGTAAGAAGCCAACGGGTCTTCAATGGTAACTGGAAACTGCAAAGTGTCTTCAATGGCCCAGGAAGCAGCATCTATTGGTCGGTAGGTGTCATAAACCCGGCCCTGATCACACGAAGAAAAGCATAGAATGACTCCTGTCAGGCACAGGACAAGATTGAAAAACGAAGCCTTTTGCAACATTACTTCTTTTGATTACCGCTCTCGCTTTGTGGCCTTCTCTTATTTTTGTTTCTGTTTTGGCCCTGTGATTTGCCTTGACCTGGAGGTCTTGGATTGCTTTTGTTCTGCGCCTGCTTTTGCTTCGGCTTTGGATTGTTGCTATTCTCGCCTTGCGTTTTCTGACCCTGGGGTTTGTTTTGATTGTTACGGTTGCGATTCTTGCGTCTTTTTTTCTTGCCAGAATTGGAGCCTCGGTTGTCAAAACGTGTCAGGCTATCCTGTCCAACTACATTTTCAAAATCCGGTTCTTCAACAACCACAACCTCCTCGACAAAGTCACGCAAATCAGCTACTTTTTTGCCGTCATTGTTGAGCGCAATAATTTCGTTCACCCTGTCTACTGAAAGTGGAATCAGTTTATCTGGAGCATCCTCATAAGTAAACCACATGGTACGTTTGAAGATGTCCGTTTTAAAATGGAAAGCTCGTCCCTTTTCCGTTTTAAGTTTAGATACATTATCAGGAAAATCTTTGAGGGCATCTACATACGTCTCCAGCTCGTAGTTGAGGCAGCATTTTAGCTTGCCACATTGTCCGGCCAGTTTGATGGGATTGATAGACAATTGCTGGTAGCGCGCAGCACTGGTGGACACCGATCGGAAATCAGTCAACCAGGTGGAGCAACACAATTCCCGGCCACATGAGCCAATTCCTCCCAAACGTCCGGCCTCTTGACGGGCACCAATCTGACGCATTTCGATACGTACCTTAAACTGGTCGGCCAATACGCGAATCAATTCTCTGAAATCGACCCGGTCATCAGCTGTGTAAAAGAAAGTCGCCTTGGTTTTGTCGGCTTGATACTCTACATCGCCAATCTTCATTTCCAATTTCAACTCATTGGCAATGTGGCGGGCCTTTAACATGGTCTTGGCCTCCTGCTCACGGGCATCAGTCCACATTTCGATGTCCTCCTCAGTAGCATGGCGGTAGATCTTCTTGATTTCTTTTGAATCGTAAGAAACCTGCTTTTTATCCATTTGCAGCTTTACCAGCGCTCCCGTCATGGAAACAATGCCAATATCGTACCCGGAAGCCGCCTCAACAGCTACACGATCACCCGCATGCAATTCGAGGTGCTCGTGGTTTTTATAAAATTCTTTTCGGGTGTTTTTGAACCGAATTTCGACCAGGTCAAATGATGCTTGTCCTGTTGCCGGTTGCATACCTGCCAACCAATCAAAAACCGACAATTTGCCACAACCTCCTGATCCGCATGACCCATTATTATTGCACCCTGCGGGGGTACCGCAACCTCCTGACGAACAACTTCCACATCCCATAATACCGTAATTTTCCTGTTCTTGATTTAGCTACAGAATAGCTTCTCTCTTCACTTAACCGCCAATAAAATAGTGACTCGCGCGGTGCTTTGAACGATCGTTCTGAACAAAACTAGTGCTTTTCGAGGTCTAAAAGAAATTTAGGCTCGAGCCTTCGCGGCTGCGGATGATTGAGCCAAAAGCTTCACCGTTTTAAGGCTCAAATCCATGAACAAAATGCGGGGATTGGCATTGCGTTCGACATGCCGAATGGAGCGATCCAACTCCTGGGCCAAAGTGGCTCCGTACTCTCCCGCAACAAAAGGGGAGAATTTGGTGATAAAGGCCCTTTCCTTTCCCTCAAGACGGGTCAATGCATCCGCTCCTGAGATGAGCAACATGCATTCGCGAATGAGGTGCATAGCATACTTAAGGAAGTTCTTTTGCCGCTCTCGCCCAATGGATCCAATGCTGTCTACCCACGGTACGATTTTGATGATGTCGCGCATGTAACACAACCGCATCCAGGAAATAAAGAGATCGCTGATGTCTTCGTCTTCATTGTGCTGCACCAATTGCAAGGCCTGATGAAAATCTCCATCTGCCTGATGAGCCAAACTGGCAGCTGCTTCCGAAGTCACACCAAACCGCTCCATCAATGCTTGTTTCATGTCTTCACTTCCGATCCGTTTCACCGGAACCAATTGGGTACGTGAAAGAATAGTCGGTAAAATGTGCTCCTGATTTTCAGCGATGAGCAGAAAGATGGTCTTATCAGGTGGCTCTTCAATCATCTTCAACAACTTGTTGGCAGCAGATTGGTTCATTTTCTCAGCCATCCAGATGATCGTCACCTTGTAACCAGCTTCATACGACCGAAGGCTCAGCGTGCGCAACACCTCCTGACTATCTGCAGCACTGATGTTTCCCTGTTTGTTTTCTATGCCAATATGGGCCAACCATTCAAACAGGTCCATGTAAGGTTTTTCCAACACAGCTTCACGCCAGCTGGGCAAAAACTGAACGCTGGTTGGTTTTTTCGTAACACTTTTGGTCGTGTTTACAGGGTATACAAAGTGCAAATCCGGGTGAATGAGTTTCTGGTACTTCAGGCAGGAAGAGCACGTTCCACAAGCATCGTTTGCTCCGGCATTTTGGCAAGATATAAATTGCGCATAGGCGATTGCCAGCGGCAAAGTCCCGTAACCAGGAGCTCCAAGAAAAAGTTGAGCATGACTGATACGCCCTTTTTGAGCGCCTTCAATCAACTTTTTCTTCACCAAATCCTGTCCGACAATCTCCGCAAACAACATGACTCAAAAGTAACTAAAATAGCAGCAGCTTGCCGTGCTTTTATCTATTGTGGGGTCATAATTTCCTGCTATTTTTGCCAGTGGAAACCCCTCAGTAAAAATCACCAACAATTCCGGTGTGTCGCCTTAGAAAAGGAAACACGCAACGGAAGAGCCGAACCACAAATTGAGCCTATGAAAACGGTTGACAGCTACAACTTTTCTGGAAAGAAAGCCCTGATCAGGGTAGACTACAATGTGCCCCTCAACGAGGAACTTGAAATTACTGACGACACGCGAATCAGAGCGACCATTCCGACAATCCAGAAAGTTCTGGCTGATGGCGGTCGGGTCATCCTGATGTCTCATCTGGGACGTCCTAAAAATGGGCCGGAAGATAAATTTTCGCTGAAGCACCTGCTGCCTGCCTTGCAAGCACATTTGGGAGTGCCCATTTCTTTTTCCAATGACTGCGTGGGCGAAACAGCCATTGCAGCTGCCAACGACTTAAAAGATGGCGAAGTTTTACTGCTCGAAAACCTCCGTTTTCACCCGGAAGAAACTAAAGGAGATGAAATTTTTGCTGGCCAACTCGCCTCTTTAGGAGATGTGTATGTGAACGATGCTTTTGGCACCGCCCACCGCGCACATGCCTCTACTGCCATTATCGCACAGCATTTCCCCAACGATAAGGTCTTTGGATATGTGATGGCCAACGAAATAAAAAACATTGAAAAAGTCCTCCATGAATCAGAAGCGCCTTTTGTTGCCATCATCGGTGGGGCCAAGGTATCCAGCAAAATCAGCATCATCCACAACCTCCTGGATCGCATCGACAAGCTGATCATCGGTGGCGGAATGGCTTATACCTTTATCAAAGCTATGGGTGGAGAGGTTGGCAATTCTTTAGTGGAAGATGATTGCCTCGATATGGCACGTGATATTATACTTTCCACACAGGAGAAAGATGTAGAATTGTACCTCCCCGTTGACACGCTTATCGCAAACGAATTTTCCAATGATGTCGTTTTCAAAACGTGCCCGGTAGACGAAATACCCGCCAATTGGATGGGATTGGACATTGGGCCTAACACGGTGATTACCTACATTTCTGCCATTGAACAATGCAAAACCATTCTCTGGAACGGTCCGATGGGAGTGTTTGAAATGTCCAATTTTGCCAATGGAACCCACGCCATTGCTACTGCTGTAGCTTCAGCAACCGAGCGCGGAGCCTATTCGTTGGTTGGCGGTGGCGACTCAGTTGCCGCTGTTAATCAGTTGGGGTTTACCAGTAAGGTCAGTTATGTATCTACCGGAGGCGGAGCTTTGCTCGAATACATGGAGGGAAAAACACTACCAGGAATCAGCGCCATTTTAAACTAGCAGGGGGCTAGGCAATTGCCTCGTACCAATCGCTGTTGCGAAGAAAAGGCAAGATGGTGTCTACCGCCAACGAAAGTGGCTCGTAAAGTATCGAATCGTTTTTGAGGTTGTCGGGAAGAATGCCTGTTTTGGCATCAACCACGTTGGCTAACAACAGCAACAGGCTAACGATCAGTCCCATTTTCAATAAACCAAACAGGGCCCCCGCCAGTTTGTTGATCAATTTCAAGGCTACCAGGTTGACTACTTTTTCGAGCGCTTTGGCCAAGACAAAAACTCCGGCCACAATGACAATAAAGGTCAACAAAAATGAGACTATGGGGAGCAATCCGGCCTTTACTTCAAAGTTGTCAACGATCCACATAGAAGCGTAATCGGAAAAGTACATTCCTCCGTAAATACCCAGCACCAGCCCGATCAAGGTAGCTATCTCGATGATCAGGCCCCTCCGGAATCCTTTATAGGCTCCAAAAAGGAGCAACACAGCAACAATTATGTCTAGAACCATAGTTTGGCTACTTGCATGATTGGTCTCGAAAATACAAACTAAATTAAGATGCGCTTCTTTGGATTAGGTAACTTTGTGCCATGACGGAAGATTTAGACGTTCGCTGGAAACAGGCCAAATCAAAAATAGAGTCGATTTTTGGAGAAGACATTGATCTGGAGGGCATCCTCTTTATCATTGGTATGCAAGAGCTGGGGAAAGGCCCACAAAAGCTCAGCAAGGACCAGAAAATGGACGTTATCCACATTGCCGTATGCTCTTTGCTCAGCCGATATGGGTACTACGAACTAATTGGTGAAGATAAAGACGGTTGGCCTCACTGGGAGCGCACAAAAAAGCTCCCCCAACTAAAGCCAGGAGAGCAAGATCGTTTAATGCGTCAGGCGATTACTGAATACATGGAAACAGTGTGACGCTTTCTTGTACGGTTTCTCCATTGTCAACCGTAACGAAACCATCACCACAAACCGAGTCAACCAATACTTGAATTGTAACGTTTGGTGGAACTCCAGTTTGAATGAATGTAGAATCATAACGCACTGCATATACTCTCAAAACAGCAGGTAAATCAAATTCATGCCTGGATTCTCCGCGACTATCCGTTCTTCCGGTGCTGGTAACTACGCAGTTTGGTTGTGTACAAAAGACATCCACGCGCACGTTAGTCTGCACTAAACCAGTAGTGTCAAAGACGGTGATTTCTGCAATGGCCGGACCATCATCATCCTTACAAGAGGTCATGGTCAATGCACTACCAACAATCAGGAGGGAAAAGAAGGTAACCGTAGATAAAAACTTTTTCATGTGGCTAATTTTCAGCGAGCAAGATAACAAATATACGAATTAATCAACATTCTATTCTTTGCAACACAAGACGTGGTGTCAAGCTGCACGTTGCTTTCAGACAATTTTCTCCTGCATATTATGAACGATAAATTTGGGAAAATCGTCAACCATCGGTAAATTCGGCTTTCCATACAATCAAACAATTATGAAAAACGCATTTATCACCGCTCTATTGTTAGTTTCTACTGCCGTTGCTGCTTTTTCGCAGGAGGGGGAAGAAGCAAGAAGAATCATTCTGATCAGCACAGACTTGGGTGACATGAAGGTCGCTTTGTACAATGAAACTCCGAAACACCGAGACAATTTCATCAAGTTGGTGGAGTCTGGTTTTTACGATGGCATTGCTTTTCACCGTGTCATAAAAGGGTTTATGGTGCAAGGGGGCGACCCCAACACTAAGGACCCAGCGAAAGCCGCCAGCATCGGACAGGGTGGTCCGGGATATACGCTACCTGCGGAAATCATCCCCGGTTTCTACCACAAAAAAGGAGCCTTGTCTGCCGCACGGTTGGGTGACCAACAAAACCCGGAACGCAATAGCTCAGGCAGCCAGTTTTACGTGGTACAAGGTCAGGTTTGGCCTGACTCCAACCTGGCAAAAATGGATGCTAAAATGCTGAACAGAGCACGTGGGCAGGCCTTTGGAGCGTTTTTGCAGGAACCTGAAAATATTGCTTACAAAGAACGTTACGATGCCATTGCAGCCAAACGTGATGTTGAAGCTTACAACGAATTGGAGCAGGAAATCATGCCGTTTTTAGATGCTGCATTGGACGGCAAGGTGCCGAAAATGACCGCGCAACAAAAGAAAGATTACACAACCATCGGGGGCGCCCCCCATTTGGACAACCAATACACCGTTTTTGGTGAGGTCATTGAAGGACTGGAGGTTGTGGACAAAATTGCTGCTGTGGAAACAGTTCAGGATCGTCCGGTGAAGCCCGTTCTGATGCGTATGAAAGTGATCGAATAATCCCGGTCATTGCTGCATTTTCCCTAGTTTTGCCCCTTGATTCATTATCGACCGATCGCATGCTAGACAAGGTTCAATCATTACTGGAAGAAATTTCCAATGCCAAAGCTGATTCTGAAGAGCAAATTGAAGCATTCCGAATCCGCTTTCTGGGGCAAAAAGGACATTTAAAGTCCCTTTTTTCCGAGTTTAAAAATGTTCCTTCCGAACATCGAAAAGAGCTCGGTCAAAAGCTGAATGAGCTGCGCGATCGTGCCAAATCAAAGGTGGATGATTTAAAATCCAACATCTCCTCCCACAAGGTCAAAGACACGGACGAACAACCCGATCTAAGCCGACCAGGAGCTCCTGCAGATTACGGTTCAAGGCATCCTATTTCTCTGGTACGCAATGAGATCATTGACATTTTTTCCCGAATAGGATTTACCGTATCCAGAGGCCCGGAAATCGAGGATGACTGGCACAATTTTACTGCTCTGAACTTTCCTCCTGAGCATCCTGCGCGTGACATGCAAGACACTTTTTTCGTGCGCAATGGTGATACACCACACGATCAAATCGCTTTGCGCACGCACACTTCATCGGTTCAGGTCCGCGTGATGGAAGGCGGCACTCCGCCAATCCGAACGATTTCACCCGGCCGTGTATTCCGCAACGAGGCTATTTCTGCCCGCTCACACTGTATCTTTCACCAGGTGGAAGGGTTGTACATTGACGAAAATGTCTCTTTTGCTGACATGAAACAGGCGCTGCTTTACTTTGCCCGCGAGTTCTTTGGAGAGAAAACTGAAATCCGGTTGCGCCCATCCTACTTTCCATTCACCGAGCCCAGTGCAGAGATGGATGTGTATTGGGGCTTAGAAACCGAAACAGATCACCGCATCACCAAAGGCACCGGTTGGCTCGAAATATTGGGCTGTGGCATGGTGGATCCCAATGTATTGGAAAACTGTGGCATCGATAGCAAGAAATACTCTGGCTATGCCTTTGGAATGGGCGTTGAACGTCCGGCCATGCTAAAGTATGGCATCAGTGACATCCGCATGTTTTTTGAAAACGATGTGCGCTTCCTCGATCAGTTTAAGACGGTTGTTTAAAACTGCTACTCCGCGATACTCACCTTGAGCATGTTGGACATCCCTTTGTTGGCAATGGGCATGCTCGCAATGTTGATGATAAGTTCACCCTCATCAACATAACCTTCTCTACGCAGGTAGTATTTGATGTCGTCAATAGTGTGGTCTGTACTCACAAATTTGTCGTAGTAAAAGCCTCTTACACCCCAAATCAGATTGAGCATATTGAGGATTTTGAAGTTGCTGGTGAACACGAAAATGTGAGCATTCGGTCGGTAGCTGGATATTCTGAAAGCCGTGTAACCAGAAAAGGTCATAGTAACGATAGCATGGGCGTCAACACTTTGTGCCAACACGCAAGAATTCTTACAAATCGAATCCGAAATAACCCGTTCGGGTGTAGAAGCATGATCAAACAATTTGTGGTAAATCCTGTCGGAGGTCTCCACCTTGATCACGATTTTGTACATCGCCTTGATCACATCGATTGGAAATCTTCCGACTGAAGTTTCCCCACTGAGCATTACCGCGTCAGCTCCGTCCATGACCGCATTGGCCACATCGTTTACCTCGGCTCTCGTGGGCGAAATATTCTCAATCATCGACTCCATCATCTGGGTAGCAATAATTACCGGCTTTGAAGCTTTGCGGCATTTTGATACAATTTCCTTTTGCAGCAACGGTACGTCTTGCATGGGTACTTCGACCCCCAAATCGCCCCTTGCCACCATCAATGCGTCCGAAATTTCAATAATCCGATCGATGTTTTCGATGGCCTCAGGCTTTTCTATTTTGGCAATTACTTTCGCCTTTTTATTGCGCTTGTTGATGATGCCTTGCAGCTCTTCAATATCTGCAGGAGATCGAACAAAAGACAATCCTATCCAGGCAACGTTGTGCTTCAACGCAAAATCCAAATCTTTCAAATCCTTTTCAGTGAGACAGGGCAGTGAAATTTTGGTGTTTGGCAGATTGACTCCTTTTTTGGACGACAGCTTCCCTCCGTGTATCACTTTGGCAACTACACTGTCCTTTTTGTTCGTTTTGATTACCTCAAGGTGCAATTTACCATCGTCAATCAGCACCCGATCTCCCACGGAAACGTCCTTTGGAAATTCGAGGTAATTAAGAAATACCTTTTGGGCAGTGCCTATGCATTTTTCTGTTGTAAACTCAATCTCTGTGCCGTCCACTAAGTCGACAGTTCCACCTTCCATTTCCCCAATTCGAAGTTTGGGGCCCTGCAGGTCGGCCAGAATGGCAATGTGCGAGCGAAGTTCGTTGTTAATCTCCCGGATCAGCTGAATGACCTTCAGATGGTCTTCCAACGACCCATGAGAGAAGTTGATGCGGCACACATTGACCCCTTCCAGAATCATTTTCATCAATACCTCTTTGGAAGCAGAAGCCGGCCCTATGGTGGCGACTATTTTTGTTTTGTTGATCAGTCTGTTCATTCGAATAGCAAATTTTGCTTTGATTTTAATTCGTTGGGATCCAATTCAAAGGCGGTTATAATAACCTCCATTTCCCTGAGTTTTTTGGTAATTTCCGATGAATCCAATGTTTCAAGAACTCCTTCAATTACCATAAAGTAGTCCACCTGCCGGTGCTCTTGAATCAGGTACCCTTCGCTGCCGCGGTTTGCTGCCACAAAATAATTGAGGTGCGCCCTGTCGTCCTGAAAAGTGTAAAAAGAAAATTGTGCCTGTTTTTCTGGTTCCTGAGCGGAAATCTTCAAGTCTTCTTCCTTTTTAAGCCGTAGATCCAATTTTCTGTTGAGGGCCCAACAAAGACGGTAATCCTTGAAGTGACAGCTGATTCCAAACAACAGGAAATCGTAATCGTAATCAATCTCCAGCTTAACTTTTCCCATAACTACTTCACGCGCGAAGATCGAAAGTTAGCAAGAATACCAAGAGCTCGCAAAACCCGAAGCATCATTTATTCATTAAACAAAGATTGCCATGCGGCCTTTGCTGCTTGTTGCTCAGCTTTCTTTTTTGTTGTGCCTTCCCCAGAAGCAACTTCCTTGTCTTCCAAAAAGACAGTGGCGCTGTAACCATGCACCGCTGCGGTGGAATCAAGCTCAGTCACTTTAAACTTTAATGCTTTTTTCTCCTTCTGGCTCCACTCTATCAAACGGCTCTTGTGATCGGTTTCTGCCGATTGCAGGGACTCAATGTTTAAGTATTGTCCCAACACCTTTTGCTTGACCAATTCTCGGGTCACCGCATATCCTTTGTCGAGGTATATGGCTCCTATCAATGCTTCGAAAGCATTGCCATTGATGGAATGACTAACGCTCCCACTCTCCAAATTGGACTCGATCAACTTATCAAGTCCTATCTGGTGGGCAAGGCTGTTTAATTTAGCCCTGCTCACAATTTTAGACCTCATCTTGGTCAAAAATCCTTCATCCTTGTTGGGAAATCTCAGAAAGAGGTAATCGGCCACGGTAGCATCCAAAATGGCATCTCCGAGGTATTCCAATCGTTCATTGCTGTTTTTGAATGCCCCACTTTTATCGACCACAGCCGATTTATGGCGCAACGCATCACGGTAAAGTTTTATCTCTCCAGGATCAATACCCCAAACAGACTTCAGGTGATCAAGCACCCGTTTATCTTCTGGTGATGGTGAAGGCTTTCGAAAAAAACTAAAAATGGACAAGTGAAACTACGCGTTGAATTTTTTGAACACCAACGATGCATTGTGTCCTCCAAATCCAAAGGTATTACTCAAAGCCGCACGAACCTCCCTTTTTTGCGCCTTGCCGAATGTGAAGTTAAGCTTGTTGTCAAGCCCGTCATCATCGGTAAAGTGGTTAATTGTTGGAGGAATCAAATCATTTTTGACCGCCATAACCACAGCAATAGCCTCAATCGCTCCAGCTGCACCCAACAGGTGTCCGGTCATCGATTTAGTCGAGCTAATGTTTAGCTTATAAGCATGTTCGCCAAAAACTCCTTTAATTGCTTTCGTTTCCGCAATATCACCCAAGGGCGTTGATGTTCCGTGAACATTAACGTAATCAATGTCGGTCAATTCCAATGTCGGATCATCCTCCAATGCGCCACGCATAACATTCAAAGCTCCTAACCCTTCTGGGTGTGGCGCAGTCATGTGGTGTGCATCAGCGGAAAGGCCACCACCAGCAACTTCGGCATAGATTGTTGCTCCTCGGTTCATTGCGTGCTCGTACTCTTCCAATACCAATGCTCCTGCTCCCTCTCCCAAAACAAAACCATCACGGTCTTTGTCAAATGGGCGAGAAGCCGTCTCTGGAGAATCATTGCGTGTAGAAAGGGCATGCATTGCGTTAAACCCACCGATACCCGTTTCGTTAACAGCGGCCTCAGAACCACCAGTCACCATGATGTCTGCTTTGCCCAAACGAATGAGGTTGTAAGCATCAATGGCAGCATTGGTCGAAGAAGCACAAGCTGAAACAGTGCAATAGTTGGGTCCTCTGAATCCATATTTCATGGAGATATGCCCTGCGGCAATATCAGCAATCATCTTTGGAATAAAGAATGGATTGAATCGAGGCGTTCCATCTCCCTGCAAGAACTCAAAACATTGTTCCTGAAAAGTGATGATTCCACCAATACCAGAGCCCCAGATTACCCCGGCCCGATCCTGGTTGATTTTTTCCAAATCCATCCCAGTATCCTGCACAGCTTCCTCTGCAACAATAACGGCATACTTAGAGAAGAGATCGAGTTTTCGACCTTCTTTTCTATCAAAATGGGCGCCCAAGTCAAGACCTTTCACTTCGCAAGCGAACCGTGTCTTAAACTTTGACGCATCAAAATGCGTAATCCCGGCTGCACCGCTGACCCCTGTCGTCAGTCCTCTCCAATACTCGGAGAGGTTATTTCCTATAGGGGTAAGCGCACCCAGACCGGTTACGACAACTCGTTTTAATTCCATCTAAAAAGATTTTAGATTTCGAGAATTGTTCCCGGAAGGAGAAAAGAGGCGCTTACTTAGCGTTCTCTTCAATGTACTTAACCGCTTCTCCTACTGTTGCGATATTTTCGGCTTGATCGTCAGGAATGGCAATATTGAATTCTTTTTCGAATTCCATAATGAGCTCTACCGTATCCAGTGAATCGGCACCCAAATCATTTGTGAAACTAGACTCCATCGCCACCTCACCTTCGTCAACACCTAACTTATCTACGATAATAGAAACAACTCTTGATTTAGTATCAGACATGTCGCTCAATTTTAGTTTGTTAATTCTGTGCAAATAAAAATATTTCTGCTTTCAAAATCAATCTTTTTGGCCTTTTACTGGTAATGCACACAAACTTCACCCAGATCTTTGCGCCTTAAATCGGGCACTTTGGCTCCTTCGGCAGGGTACCCAACAGGGATCAAAAGGAAGGGCCTTTCGTTGGCGGGACGATCAAGAAGTCGCGTTAAAAAGTCCATGGGACTAGGTGTGTGGGTTAGGGCTACTAAACCAGCATTGTGAATTGCAGACAACAAAAAACCACACGCCAGGCCGACCGATTCGTTGACGTAATAGTTTTTTCTTTTTTCTTCATTTTTTATGTCAAATGCCTTTTTGAAAACGATGATCAACCAGGGGGCATCTTCCAAAAAGGGCTTATTGTGATCGGTTCCAAGTGGGCGCAAGTCCTCTAACCACTCTTCGCTCATGCGGCTGTTGTAGCTTTCATACTCCTCCTTTTCGGCTGCGATCCTGATCTGCTGTTTCAAATCCGGGTTGGAAATCAAACAAAAGGTCCAAGGTTGCTTGTGCGCCCCGGAAGGAGCTGTAGAAGCTGCCCGAACCAGATTTTCCATGACTTCTTTGGAAACAGGTTTGTTGGAAATATCGCGTACCGACCTGCGCGAGTCCATCCATTCAAAATAGTCACTACTGCGCTTAAGCATCTCGCCATGCTCAACGACCTCTCTGGAATAAGGTATAAATGGAAATTCTGTGCTCATGTTACTGTGAATGAAGTTTCGCGTGGCCAATCTGTTCAAAATTCGAAATATCTTCCCATTAATTATAATTTTGACGAAACTATCTGCCAGTGCAACGCATTGCTATTTTTGCTTCAGGTTCGGGTTCCAATGCCCAAGAGATCATGGCGCACTTTGAAAAAAGTGAAGTTGCCAAGGTCGGCTTGGTTGTCTGCAACAACCCCAAAGCGGGTGTGTTTCAAAAGGCCGCTACTTTTGACGTTCCTACCGCGCTGATTGATCGCGCCTCTTTCTATGCTTCAGATGATTTTCTGAAAGTTTTGCGCGACCACCAAATAGATTTTATCGTTCTGGCTGGTTTTCTGTGGTTAGTTCCTGACTATTTGATTGCGGCTTACCCCAACAAGATTATCAACATCCACCCGGCTTTACTGCCCAAATTTGGTGGCAAGGGCATGTATGGCCATCATGTGCACAAAGCCGTTGTTGCCGCTCAGGAGCTAGAGAGTGGCATTACGATCCACTATGTGAATGGAGAATACGATAAAGGTCAAATCATTTTTCAGGCGGCCTGCCCCATCGCCCCTTCAGACGACCCGGAAACGGTTGCTAAAAAAGTGCTGCAATTAGAACACAGGCACTTTTCAATTGAGTTGGAAAAACTGTTGCAAAAAATATAGTTCCTTTCCCGCTTATATTATCTTTAAAGTTGCATACTTTCGCGCGCTCAAATCTAGATTTGTTATGAATTTTGACTGGAGTTTCAACTTTAATCTCAAGGAAATTGGTACCGCATCAATGGTGCTGTTTGCTGTCATTGATATCATTGGATCCATTCCCTTGTTGATCGATCTTCGTTCCAAGGTCGGTCACATTGAGTCTGGCAAGGCCAGCATAGTCGCTCTGATCATCATGATCGCGTTTCTTTTTTTAGGAGAATCTATCCTCACGGTGATTGGCATTGACATCAGCTCTTTTGCCATTGCTGGATCATTTATTTTGTTTTTCCTGTCGTTGGAATTGATTTTGGGCATTAAACTCTACAAAGACGAAATGCCCTCAACAGCCTCCATCGTTCCGGTAGCGTTTCCATTGATTGCCGGAGCAGGCACCATGACTTCCCTGGTTTCTTTGCAGGCGGAATACCACACCGAAAACATCATTGTGGCCATTGGAATCAACATCGCTTTGGTTTATGTGGTTTTAAAATCCACCCGAAAAATTGAACATTTATTGGGGCCTACTGGCATTGCTATTATTCGAAAAGTTTTTGGCATTATCCTACTGGCCATTGCTGTGAAGCTCTTCCGTAGCAACGTGGGCTTTTAAAATAGTCGCTGCGATCAATTCCCTGTTCCTGCGTACCTTTGCAGGAACTTACACGCTATGGGAATCAAGGCCATCATCAGCAAACCTTATGCACGCTTTGCGCGAAAACGCATTGGCCTGACTGGTGACCAAGCCATTGTCGCCCAGGAAAAAGTGCTGCAAGAATTGTTGGCCGTTGGCAGAACCACTCTGTTTGGCCGCGATCATCAACTGAATAAAGTTGGTAACTACGAGGCATTTCGGCAGGCGGTTCCATTGCGGGACTACGAAGGGTTGAAATCATACATCCAACGCATCAAAGAGGGGGAGTTGGATGTGCTCTGGAAAGGCGCTCCTTTGTATTTGAGCAAAACATCGGGCACCACATCGGGCACCAAGTACATCCCCATCAGCAAAGAATCGATTCGCAACCAGCTCAATGCAGCCAGAAATGCCTTGCTCTGCTATATTTCAGAAACCAACAATGCCCATTTTCTGGACGGCAAGATGATGTTTTTACAGGGCAGCCCTGAGCTGGAGAAGATGGGCAAGCTGTCAATAGGAAGGTTGAGCGGCATTGTTGCCCACCATGTGCCGGCCTACTTGCTCAAAAACCGAATGCCCTCCTGGGAAAATAACTGCATTGATGATTGGGAGGCTAAAGTGGATGCCATTGTTGAAGAAACTGCTCAACAGGACATGCGCCTGATAAGTGGCATTCCCCCTTGGGTTCAGATGTATTTCGAGCGGCTTTTGGAGAAAACGGGCAAATCCACCGTCCGGGAAGTTTTTCCCAACCTTTCTGTTTTTGCCCATGGTGGCGTGAACTACGCTCCTTATCAAGGGATCATGGAAAAACTCATTGGAGGCCCCATTGATACCATCGAGACCTACCCCTCCTCAGAAGGTTTCATTGCCTTTCAAGATTCACAACAAGAACCCGGACTGCTGCTCGTTGTGAACGATGGCATTTTCTTTGAATTTATTCCGATGTCGGAGTTAGACAAGGAAACCCCAACCCGACTGACATTAAAGGACGTAGAGTTGGGCGTAAACTATGCCATTGTGCTCAATACGAATGCGGGCTTGTGGGGATATCAGATTGGAGATACAGTGAAGTTTGTTTCATTGGACCCGTTTCGAATTGTTGTAACAGGACGTACCAAACATTTTATTTCCGCTTTTGGCGAGCACGTGATTGCGGAAGAAGTAGAGTCGTCTCTCTTGGAAGCAATCAGCTCCACCAATGCTGAAATAGTCGAATTTCATGTGGCTCCGCAAGTGAATCCTACGGAAGGAGAATTGCCTTTCCATGAATGGTTCATTGAATTCTCCAACCTTCCGGACGACTGGTCTACTTTCTGCACCACGCTGGATCAATTGCTACAATCCAAAAACAGTTACTACAAGGATTTGATTACCGGCAACGTGCTCCAACCGCTCCAGGTAACGCCTGTCGCCAAGGACGGCTTTGTTGATTTGATGAAATCTCAGGGCAAATTAGGCGGACAAAACAAGGCTCCACGTCTGGCAAATGATCGCAGTTTCGCAGACGGATTGGCACCGTTTTTCGGGAACTGATACCCACATTCGGATATTAGTAAAATATACCTCAATTTTGCACCCTCGTTGAGAATAGAAAGAAACTTGGAAGCAAAAAGACACATTGCCATTTTAGGATCCACCGGATCGATCGGCACACAGGCGTTGGAAGTGATTGAAGCTCACCCCGATGTATTTGTGACCGAACTGCTAACCGCCAACACCAACGCGGATTTACTCATCGAGCAAGCCTTAAAGTTTTCACCCAACGCAGTGGTTATTGCTGATTCTTCCAAACACGACAAGGTGTCCGATGCGCTTTGGCCCAAAGGTATCAAGGTTTTCTCCGGAGAGGAAGCCATTGCTCAGGCGGTGCAAATGGAAGAAATCGACATCGTGTTAACGGCCATGGTGGGCTATGCCGGACTCAAGCCAACCCTCGAAGCCATTTCGTGCGGCAAGCACATTGCCCTGGCCAACAAGGAAACGTTGGTTGTTGCCGGAGAATTGGTTACCTCCCTCGCAAAAGAAAAGGGAGTCAACATTTACCCTGTGGATTCTGAACACTCTGCCATCTTTCAATGCTTGGTCGGAGAGTTTCACAACCCCATTGAAAAGATATACCTCACTGCTTCAGGTGGACCTTTTAGAGGAAAGGATACTGAATTTTTAGCTACCGTTAAAAAGGAGCAAGCGTTGAAACATCCCAACTGGGATATGGGTGCAAAAATCACCATTGACTCTGCCACTTTGATGAACAAAGGGTTGGAAGTTATTGAGGCCAGGTGGTTGTTTGGGTTAAAAGCCGAGCAAATTGACGTAATTGTTCACCCGCAATCCATCATCCATTCCATCGTTCAATTTGAGGATGGAAGCATGAAAGCTCAGATGGGTCTTCCAGACATGAAGTTGCCTATTCAATACGCGCTGGGTTACCCTAATCGTCTGCCTTCCAACTTCCCCAGGTTCAATTTTTTGGATTACCCACAACTGACTTTTGAGGAACCGGATAAAAAAACTTTTCGTAATCTTGCACTGGCTTTTGAGGCCCTGGAGAAGTCCGGAAATATGCCCTGTATTTTAAATGCTGCCAACGAGGTAGCGGTCGATGCTTTCCTAAAGGATAAAGTTCAATTTTTAGATATCCCAGACATCATTGAAGGATGTATGCAAAAAGTGGCTTTTATCAGCAAGCCGGCCTATGATGATTACGTCATCTCTGATAAAGAGACCCGTACCATGGCAATGGAACTAATCGGAAAGCACTAGACAAAACGAAGGAAAAGAGATGGAGGAATTTTTAATAAGAGCCGCTCAGCTAATTGCTAGTTTATCGATCCTGATTGTATTGCACGAATTGGGTCATTTTATTCCAGCCAAGCTTTTTAAAACAAGGGTCGAGAAGTTCTACCTGTTTTTTAACCCTGGGTTTTCTTTGTTTAAGATAAAGCGGGGCGACACCGAATATGGCCTTGGGTGGCTACCATTGGGCGGTTATGTCAAAATTTCAGGCATGATCGATGAGTCGATGGACAAAGATGCCATGAAACAAGAGCCAAAACCTTATGAGTTTAGGGCAAAACCAGCCTGGCAACGACTCATCATTATGATTGGAGGTGTCACGGTTAACCTGTTCCTGGGCTACTTGATCTATTCCATGGTCTTGTTTACCTGGGGCAAACAAATGCTTCCTTTGGAAAACATGACTTACGGAGTTCATTGTGACTCACTGATGTACGACTATGGTTTTCAGGAAGGAGACAAAATTGTCAAAGTAGGTGACAGCGACAACCGCTACTTTTCCAGCGTCAACAAAGCGCTGCTCATTAACGGACACAGCTCTATTTTAGTCGAGCGCAACGGAACACAACAGGCCATTTCTATTCCTGCGGATTTGGATCAGCTCTTGCTGAACAAAGAGGTTAAACGTGCCTTTTCTCCCCGACATCCATTCGTTATTAAATCGGTTCAAGCAGACAGTGCTGCGGACAGGGCGGGCCTAATGCCTGAAGACAGCGTCATTGGAGTCAACGATTCCATGAACCTGTTCGCCTCAGAAGTTGTTCGAGAAATTCAAAGTAACAAGGAAAAGGAGGTCGATGTCCATTTTATTCGCGATGGAATAGAAAAAACGACTACAGTAAAGGTAAATGCCCAGGGCTTAATTGGAATATCATATAAAAACGATCTAAGCTTTCTGGAGTACGAAGTTTTCCATTACTCCTTTTTGGAATCCTTTCCTGCCGGAGTAACTGATGCAAACGCTACATTGGTCGATTACGTCTCTTCCATGAAACTAGTCTTTACCAAGGAAGGTGTTGGCCAAATGGGAGGCTTTGGCGCCATTGGGGGCCTTTTCCCAGCAACTTGGAACTGGCATTCATTCTGGGGCCTAACCGCCTTTCTTTCGCTGATTCTCGCCTTTATGAACATCCTACCTATTCCGGCATTAGACGGTGGGCATGTGATGTTTCTGATTTACGAAATGGTGACCGGCCGGCCTCCTGGTGACAAGTTTATGGAATATGCACAGATGGTAGGCATGGGCCTTCTGTTTGCCCTGCTACTCTATGCCAATGGGAATGACGTGGTTAAATGGATCACCAGTTGGTAGATCGGTTCGACAACGTTGCGGTTCTGCTTGTTCGTTGCTAACAGCCTGTTGTTTGTATTCTCTTTGCTTAACTGACGCTGCCCCTGGCCTTGACGCTACCTTTGTGTCAAACCGCTATTATGAAATTTGTATATCAACTGGTTTTGGCCATTGTGCTGCTGCCCAGCTTAAGCCTCGGACAGGAAAGCACCAGTATGACGCCTGCAGAAACTGATTCCACCAACCTTCCCATAGACACCATTTCGCTTTTGTCAAAGGATCACCTGATGATCGTTCCTTTCCAGCCGAAAATGTACATGTCTGATGTGGATCGAGATGTAGGCAAAACCAACAACATCGACTTTTATAAAGTCATGGGGTTCTTCCGGTTGGGCCTTGACAATGCGCTGGTGATTCGTGCGAAAGAAGAATACGAGGTCATTACCATGCATGCTGATGTGCCGGACATCAACCGCGATCTCAACTACATTTATAAAAGCATAGGTTATGATTACGAACTCGTTCCTGTAAAAGATGAAATGGCTGATGCTACCAAGGCCAAAAAAATCATGAACAAGTTCAAAAAGAAGGAAGCGCCCAAAACGGTTTCAGAAACAAAAATAGATGGCGGCCAGGTGGTATCTGAGGGAGAAATGATTGAGCGCTATATGAGCACTAAGGTCATTAACCCTAACATGCTTTCTTTTCTGACCGAAAAATACAAGACCAACCTCTACTTGTTTATTAACCAGTTGGACATTAAAAACTCAGTGTCCGATTACCGGGATTACGAGTCAGATAATTTTTCCCGTGTGATACAGGCCCACTATACCCTGATGGATGCTGATGGACACAAGATTGCTGGAGGAAAAACCAAAGAGTATTTTAACTCCAACACCAACGACATCCGGGTTATCATTAAAGATCATTTTACCGCGTTGGCCGACTCTATGCTGGATGAAATTACCGGTACGCTGCTCCTGTTGAGGGAGGCCGAATCCACTGCAACGGAAAACTAGCCTGGCCAATGGTCGAAACATCTTGGCCGTTGTTGCCGTAGATGCCTAAACAGGCCGATGTTATCCTATAAAAAGGACAATTTTGTATCTTGCCGCCTGCATCAATCACACAGCATGAAAAAGACTTTTCTTTCATTCATTATTTTAGGATTTAGCTTCCTTGCTTTGCTATCCTCTTGCTCTCCTGACGAGGAAATCAGAACAGAAGGATGTACAGACCCTGTGTCAACGAACTACGACCCTGATGCGGACATTGATGACGGTTCTTGTACCTACATCTCAAAGGAGCAGACCATTTGGGCCAATGGCACACACGGCAACTGGAATGACGAGGTGTTTATTGGCACCATTGTTATCAAGAATTGCAACTTAAAAGGTTCTGTTGACACCGCTGCCATAGATGGTCGCACCGCCCTGTTACTGACAAAAGATCCAGTCCAAGGCTTTTTCGGCATGCATGCGCAAATCGCCAATGTCAGAGATGCCCCTGAGTTTAAAACAGGTTACCTCAAGTTTGAAGCAATGTTGCCCTCAACAAGCGATGTAGCCGTTTTTGATGTTTTCATTCATGGCACCAACTGCGATAACCTTAACTGCAGTGGCACCTGCCGCAGCGCCTACGTTTCTGTGGAAACTTCCTCTTTTATTCCTGGAGCCTTTAACGAGGTTGTTATCCCGTTGGTCGATTTTGAACCGGCCTCTTTTGTCAGCATGACCAATGTATTTGGAGTTTATGGCCGGTCTCCGGGTGGCACCAATGATTCAGTACTGTTTATTGACAATGTTCGCTGGGACACGGACTTGACCAGGTAGTTTTAACTCTTTTGAACACAAAAAACCCGCCCCGATAGCTATCGGGGCGGGTTTTTCTATTTTATGAAGAGTATGTGGCTATTTCAGCACAGTTACTTTTCCTTGTTTTAAAGTCTCACCTGCCGGACTAATGATGCTGTAGATATACAAGCCCTGAGCTCTGTTGTTCAAAGAGACAACATTGCGATCGGACTGTAACGTCTTCGTTACCATTGTCTTTCCGGTTAAGTCCATCATTTTAAATGTCGCTCCTGCAAGGTTTGCGCCTTCTACAGTCAATTGCTCTGTTGCAGGGTTCGGGTACAATTTAGCCTGGATGGCTTTTGCTTCATCTGCAATGCCAACAACTGTTGGCTGCGACAACAACCAGCTTGCTCCATCAACCGGGTCGCCTGTAGCAAGATCGTATTCGTATTCTACCAAAGGGAATCCCACGTTGGCATCATTTGTCCACCAGCGATAATTCGCTGTAGTGTCACTTTCTTGATCTCCGATTAACGCAATTAATAGCGCACTCAACGGTTGCCACATGCCATCAGCATACATCTCTGCCTCACCTGAAGTTATCTCCATGGAATTTTGACGCAATACATCAAAAGTTCCAAACGGTGTTGTCAAAGTGCCCGAGGCATCCATTTCACTTTCTATCGATTGCGATACAGTTACTCGCAAAGAATCAACAAGGGCATGCGGACCAGGGCCATCAGGATCGATTCCAAAAGAATCAGCTTGGCTGAACAACTCAAATGGGCCTGAAGTAAAGGAGGTCCCAAGGGTTGACGGGAACGTTAAGAACTGCAAGTTTGCGCCAAAGGTGAGTGTATCTCCCAGAGGATCTATTTCTACTCCACCAACCACATTTATCTCAGTTGGTGTTTTACTCAAAAATTGCCAGGAGCTATCATCGCTTGATTGATAAATGGCAATTGTTGCAGTAGGAAATTCTTCGTGCTTTTCCTTCCAGTCGGCATTGACAAAAAATGTGGTGTCTGTATCATCCTGATTAAGTGCCGAAAAATTCCAAGTTTGGTTGGCACCGCCTGGTCCTCCTGTAATGCTACTTGCAGGATTATCGTCTGTCGCTTCTGTGAATTGCGTTCCAGCAACGGCAACATCAGTGTCAACAATAGAGATTTGGGCCTGAACAGCCAACCCAAATACTGCTAGTGAACTAAAGAGTACTATTTTTTTCATTGGAGTAGTTTTGATTATAAATGCCGTGATGGCAAGAACTTGATTCAAATTTTTCCATACATACGTACGAACAAAACAAAGGGTTGGTTCCAAGAATTTGTAATTTCGCAGTTGCAACACAAATCGCATTAAAGCAAGTTACAGTTATGAGTCAGCAAACACTTACAGATACATTCGGCATTGCAGAGGCATTGAAAGAACTAGGAATTAACGAGTTAAACAGTGGAGTTTCCACTGGATCGGACTGGCTGGAAGCAGGCGGAACTACCATCGATTCTTATTCTCCGGCTGACGGAGCGCTCATTGGACGTGTGACTATGGCGTCCCCGGAAAATTACGATGCTGTCGTATCAAAAGCACAAGAAGCATTCACGTCCTGGAGAATGGTTCCCGCTCCGAAAAGGGGAGAAGTCGTGCGTCAATTTGGAGAAGCCCTTCGTCAACACAAGATCGCCTTGGGCAAGTTGGTCTCCTACGAAATGGGAAAATCCTACCAGGAAGGACTTGGGGAGGTACAAGAAATGATTGACATCTGTGATTTTGCAGTAGGTCTTTCGCGCCAGCTCCACGGTTTGACGATGCACTCAGAACGTCCAAAGCACCGCATGTATGAGCAATACCACCCACTTGGACTCGTTGGAATTATTTCCGCCTTTAACTTTCCAGTTGCTGTTTGGGCCTGGAACACTGCCTTGGCTTGGGTGTGTGGCGATGTGTGCATTTGGAAGCCTTCGGAGAAAGCACCATTGTGTGCCGTGGCCTGCCAAAAAATTGCAGCTAAAGTATTCAAAGAAAATGACGTTCCCGAAGGCGTTTGCGGCCTTGTTATAGGCGATGCCCCTATTGGCGAATTGATGTCGAATGACGGCCGTGTTCCCTTGGTTTCAGCCACAGGCTCTACCCGCATGGGAAAAGCTGTAGGAAAAGCCGTTGGCGGAAGATTGGGCAGAGCCTTGCTCGAATTGGGAGGCAACAACGCTATCATTATTTCTGAAAACGCAGATCTGGACATGTCCCTGATGGGAGCAGTGTTTGGCGCTGTAGGTACTTGTGGACAACGTTGCACCTCTACCCGCAGGTTGATAATTCACGATTCGATTTACGACCAGGTGAAATCAAAATTGGTCAGTGCTTACGCCCAGTTGCGCATTGGCAATCCTTTGGATGAAAACAACCACATGGGCCCACTGATCGACACAGATGCCGTGAACAGCTATAGCGCTGCTTTGAAAGAGATCATCAAAGAGGGAGGCTCCATGGCTGTTGAGGGAGGCATATTGGAAGGTGCTGGATATGAATCAGGCTGTTACGTAAAACCTGCCATTGCAGAAGTTGAAAATCATTATAACATTGTTCAGCACGAAACGTTTGCTCCGATTCTGTATTTAATGAAATACAGCAATTTGGATGAAGCCATTGAAAAGCAAAATGGTGTGGTTCAAGGCCTTTCTTCGGCTTTGATGACGTCCAACATGCGCGAAATGGAACGTTTTCTTTCTCATGAAGGCTCAGACTGTGGAATCGCCAATGTAAACATTGGAACTTCCGGTGCAGAAATTGGTGGCGCTTTTGGTGGCGAAAAAGAAACAGGTGGCGGCCGTGAATCTGGGTCGGATGCTTGGAAAGTCTACATGAGACGCCAAACAAACACCATCAACTACGGCAACGATCTACCGTTGGCACAAGGCATCACGTTCGACTTTTAGTCGGGCTTGCTCCCGGAGAAACTTCCGGATTACATCAATTTTTGGGGTTGAAAAAATATGCAATGAAACACACCTCAGACATCGCTCAAAAGGCGACTGAGGATATTACTGCCTTTTTGTTTTCGCAAAAGGCGACTGTAGCCGTCATCAATGTTGAAAAGGATTCTGACTACCAACAGAAAGACATCGACCTTTTGTGGGAGTTTCAAAAAAACGGGGAGACCAAAAAGGCCTCCATTGAGATCAAGGCTGACCGGTGGCATCAAACGGGAAACTACTTTTTTGAAACAATTAGCAATGAATCAAAAGGGACTCCCGGCTGTTTTCTTTACACCGAGGCCAAGTATGTATTCTACTATTATTTAACCGTTCGAGAACTTCATATTTTGCCGATGCCCGAAGTGCGTAACTGGTTCTTAATCAATATTAACGAATTCGAAGAGCGGAAAACATCGACCCCGGTAGGTGGTGGGAAATCGTATGTAACCGTTGGGCGGCTGGTGCCGCGAGAACGGGCCCAAAAGGAAACATTGGGAATCCGCGTTATTCGACTAAATGTGTAGGTTCATTGTCAAAACTCCCACTTTAGCAATCCTATTATGAAATGATTAATTCCGCTGTACCTCCCCACTTCAAGCCGTTAACAGTCAATTAGTTTTATATTTTTGTCGTAGAGCATAGAAACCTCTGGAAAGCAATACTCAATGAAGCGTTTTTATTTCCTACTCCTATTCCTTACTAGCTGTGTATCGGGAACTTTGGAGCAGAAGCCTTTTGATCGTTACTTCGATTTCGATGCCGAAATTGTGCGGCTCGAGTCGCAAAACCCTGTGGTGGAAAAAACCATCACCAAGGACGGACAGAGCCAGTCGATTACCGATACAGTCAATTGGGCATATGAGCTCAACCTGTTTAAGGAAGCGAACATCAACAAAAGCGTTTACCGCGATCGATACGAGGTTACCTCTGAACAAAATGGCAACGCCACTGAAGTTACCTACACTGCCAAAGATTCTTCGCTGCTTGTTCGCAGAGCACAATATACATTCGAAAACGAGCTGTGTACCAAAGTAGTCATCAAGCGCCTTCAAGAGTCGTTGGTACAAAACAGCGTTCAGGAACTCACCTATATTCCAGGTTCAAGCTATGTTATTAGCAGCGATCAAAGTGTCAGGAAAGCTTTTGAGCTGTCATTCCTAGTAGAAGGCCGGCTTGTTGACCCAGAAAACCGATGGAGAGCGACCTTGGATCTGGGAGAGGCAATTTTGCCCTTTAATTTTGACCTTACCCAAAATGCTGACCAATCATTCCGCATTTGCATCATCAACGGACAAGAACGTATCGAAGTAAATTCGATTGAGATGAAAGGCGATTCTTTGGTCGTGGAATTGCCGGTGTTTGACTCAGAATTGCGCGCATATTATGACGGAGCACATTTAAAAGGCAACTGGCACCACTATTCAAAAGGTGCGGGCTATGTTATTCCTTTTAATGCTGAAAAAGGCTCCTCTAAGCGGTTTCTTGCAGACAGAACACCCCCGCCCGTTAATTTTGATGGAAAATGGGAAGTGCTATTCAGTCCAGATTCGGAAAAGCCTTGCAAAGCAATTGGTGTCTTTGAGCAAGGGGAAGACAATAAGGTAACTGGCACATTTATCACCGAGACGGGTGACTACCGGTTTCTCGAAGGTACCGCTTCGGACAGCGCCTTGCTTTTGTCAACTTTTGATGGCTCGCACGCATTTTTGTTCAAAGCAACCATGAGCTCTGATCAGACGTTGATGGGAACTTTTTGGTCGGGCAACCATTGGAAGGAGCCTTGGAGCGCCACCAAAAATGAACAGGCAGAGTTGGCTGATCCAGAGTCATTGACTACGCTTAAAGAAGGCCACTCAGGATTGAGCTTTTCTTTTCCTGACCTGGACAGCAACATGGTTTCCCTTTCCGATGAGCGCTTTAAGAACAAAGTGGTCATTGTAGATGTGATGGGATCTTGGTGTCCCAACTGCATGGACGGAACCGTTTTTCTAAAGAATCTGCATGACACGTATCACAAGGAAGGGCTGGAAGTTGTTGCCCTGGCTTACGAACGGCCCAAAACATTTGTTGAGGCACGAAAAGCTGTTTTGAAACACAAGGAAAGCCTGGCTGCTAATTTTGACTTTCTGATTGCCGGGCCTGCCAACAAGAAGAAAGCATCAGAATCACTTCCAATGCTGACAAACATCCATTCGTTCCCTACCACCATCTTTATTGACAGACAGGGAAATGTTAGAAAGATTTACACCGGGTTCTACGGGCCTGGAACTGGCGATTACTATACGCGGTTCGCAGAGTCAACCAACTCTTTTGTAGAAAAGCTGTTGATGGAAGGCAAAAGCGAATACGCCCAAGCCAAAAAATAAATCCTATTTCCTGATGATTAAGCGGCAGGTCCTGATTGGGCCGCGCTCACTACAGACAATTTTTCAATGTCTCGATCAAACAGGTAAAGTCCACCTTTATCATTTCCGATAAGTTTGAGCTTGTCCATTACCGTTCTCGCCAACGCTTCCTCTTCGATTTGCTCTGAAACATACCATTGCATAAAATTGTGCGTGGTGTAATCTTTTTCATTCAAGCAAACTTCTACGACATCGTTGATTTTTTGAGAAACCATTATCTCGTGATCCAAAAGCCCCTGGAAGGCATCAGTCACCGAAGCAAAATCTTTTTGAGGCAAGTCAAAGGCTGGAATAACAGCCCGTCCGCCACGTTCGTTCACATAATGAATCAACTTCAACATGTGTACACGCTCTTCGTCAGCATGACCATAAAGAAACTTAGCAACTCCTTCAAACCCTTGTGATTCTGCCCAAGAGGCCATGGCAAGGTAGTGTTGTGAAGAGTTTCCTTCCAATTCAATTTGTTTGTTCAGTGCGTCTTCGATGACTTTAGATACCATGGAAATTTAGTTTTTGTTTATTGCTGCTGCGAAGATAAAAGAATGCCCGCTTTGCGTGAAATCCTAGTCAGTAAATAACAAATTCTTCTCCTAATTGTTCTGAAGCTTACGCTAAAAGAGTAAGTGTTCTTTGCTATAAAATGCTAACAATCAGATACTTGACACCAAATCTAGCTTTTTGACACGTAAGAAAAGAAGGTTTTGAAGTTTATTTTCCGAACAGTATTGCTCAGATTTGTACTTAAGAATTCTGACAAGTGTACAAAAACCCTCTTTTAACTTTAAACAACCAACTAAAATGAAAAAAAATTACCTGCTAAAAGGGCTCCTTGTTATGGCCCTGTTCGTTTTTGGGTTTACCCAACAATCGAACGCACAATGCACAGCTGGTTATACTTATACCCAGTCTAGTGCAACCATCAACTTCACCAACACTTCTGTAGGACCTCCAGGCAGCTTTCTAGTGTATAACTGGGACTTCGGTGACGGAAACTTCGGATACAACACCAACGAAACACATACTTATGCAGCCAATGGAACCTACCTTGCTTGTTTAACTATGTGGGATTCAGCGTCTTTATGTACAGACACTTACTGCGATTCAATTTTGGTGACCGGTTTATCTACCAACTGCGCTGTTACAGCTGCTGCAGCAAGTCAAGGTGGTGGAACATATAACTTCTCCGCAACTCCAACAGGAACTGCACCTTTTACCTATTCGTGGACTTTTGGTGATGGAAACACGTCAACCGCTGCCGCACCTTCCCACACTTATGCTTCTTCTGGAACTTACACATACTGTGTAACCATAACGGACGCTAATAGTTGTACAAGTAGCGACTGTGGCACAGCTATAGTGGCACCCAACTGTTCGGTCTCTATAACTTCCATTACACAATCGGGAGCAGCAGCAACGTTTTTCACTTCGACTGCAGGTATACCTCCTTTCACTTATTCATGGACTTTCGGTGACGGTGGAACGAGTACTGCACTCCTTCCTACCCACACCTACAGTGCAAATGGTGGATACATAGTTTGTGTTACGATGACTGATGCCAACTCTTGCACCAGTACTTATTGTGATTCTATTTTGGTTACTGGTGTAACAACCAGTTGTGCTGCAAACTTCTCTTCTTCACTTTCTTCGGGAACAGCTTTATTCACCAACACTTCAACAGGACCTTACACTTCAACATCCTGGACTTTCGGAGATGGTGGTGCCTCAACAGCTGCCAGCCCGTCACATACTTATGCCGCTAACGGTACTTACCAGGTGTGTTTAACTGTATCAGGTCCTGGTGGATGTTCGGACACTTACTGCTCTAACGTTGTGGTTACGGGCTTAACGACTCTTTACAACATCGCTGGTGGACTGTTCCTCGGAACAACTCCAATGTTGGATGACGCCACTGTTTACCTGATTAAGTTCGACCCAATCACCAACATCTTGTCCCTTTCTGATTCTGTTATTTTGACTGTTGGCGATTCCGGGTACTACTACTTCGGTGGATTGGTTGCAGACAACTACCGTGTGAAAGCTGCTTTGAACGCAACTAATCCTAACTACGCCAACTACGTGCCCACTTACTATGGCAATCAGTTGAACTGGTTGAACGCATCAGTTATCACAGTTGGTCCTAACAGTTGGAGTAATGACATCAACCTGATTAACGGCATCAACCCTGGCGGTCCTGGATTTATTGGAGGAAACGTTTCTCTTGGAGCCAACAAAAAAGCCGGACCTGGAGACCCAGTTGAAGGCGCTCAGGTTATGTTGCTCGATATGAACGACCAAGCTATTGCCTACGTGTACAGCGATGCCAACGGGGAGTTCTCTTTCGACAACCTGGCTTACGGTACTTACCAAGTGTATACTGAAGTTCTTGGCAAGGAAACGGTTCCAGCAATCGTAACCATCGGCCCAGATGCTCCATCTGTAGACGATATTGACGTCCGCATTGGTTCTACCAACGTATCTACTGGTATCAACAACCTGACAGCACAAGGTGTAAGCAACAACGTCAAGCTTTATCCCAACCCTGTTAATGGCGCTATGAACCTCGAGATTGATTCTGACAAAAGCCAACGCATTTCGTTGTCTGTTGTCAACGGAATTGGTCAAATTGTTTGGACCGATGTCGCTACCTTCTCTGCTGGTACAAGCACTGTGTCGAATGATTTTTCCTTCCTTCCGAACGGATTGTACACGCTGATAATGTCTTCAGAAGACGGCAGCCGTTCTTCTACGCTTAAGTTTGCGAAACAATAGCTGCTCCTTTTGTTCTGTGAAAAAGGCCCCCCGAGCTCTCGGGGGGCCTTTTTGTTTGTTTGTGTCGTCCTGAAAAAAGTTGACTCAAACCAGAGTAGTTATGTCAACACACAGGAAAACACGGAAATTACCCAATCCCCCCCAAGAGTATAGTGAAGCCTTCAAACGTCAGGTTGTAGCCGAATATGAGTCAGGCTTATCCACCAAGGCTACCTTAAAGCGCAAGTATGGAATTGCAGGTAACAGCTGCATTCCCCGTTGGTGTAAGCGTTATGGTAAATTGCCTTATCTTCATCATACCACCAAAGGTCGTCCGATGAGTGATCCCCAAAAACAACGCATCAAGGAGCTGGAAGAACAGTTAAAACGCAAGGAGCAAGAGCTACAGGAGCAGCTAAAACAGAAAGACGCTGAACTAGCAGCCTATCAGCGTTTTATTGAGATAGCCGAATGTCTAGTCCTTGTTGAAATGCTTCCGCAACCACTCATTGTAGCTTAAAATATCAGTGTCGGCAGCTTTGTCATCAGGTGTATCATTCTGTATCCAGTCTGCCATTTTTGCCAAAGCCGCTTCCTTGTGGGGAGAAGATGTGTAGATCATTTGCTTCATGAGTTCTAGTACCTTTGCTTGTCGCTTGTACTCTCCACTTGTAAATAGATCTGCATACTCCTTCAGAATACTCTCGGATTGGTATTCGATAAAGTCAAAATCTTTCTGCTCAAACCTAAAAATCAGCTCAACAATGTTGATCTTCATTTGAAAGGCTTTGTCCAGCAGAGAGAATGTGTCATCCAGCTTTAAGCGAACTGCCCTGCGGCTTGCCTGTTTGTAATTGCCCACATCAAAGTAGCGCAAAGCGAGGTTGAGTTGAAAAACCAAAATGGCTTGAGGGGTAGCCTTTTTTATTACTGGGTTCTCAATTGCTTCGTTTAAAGTTTCAATCGCCTTGTCTACATCCTGATCGGAGTAACATGCGATGAGCGTGTTGTAATAGTAAAAGAGGTATTTATCGTTCAAAAGGCCATTGAATTCATCCATGCCCGATTTTAGCTTTTTCAAGTATTCAAGCGACTGATTGAGCTTGTTGTTTTTCCAAAGGGCATTGGCCAGGTAAGTCAACATTTGCAGCTTCGTATCGTGGTTGTTTTTGTTAAACAGCTGCTCATCGGTAAATTCCTGAAGCGTAACCAACAAATACTCTTCCAACGCTTCATAGTTGTGTTGTTGCAACAAAATACGGCTTAGCGCGTGGTAAATGCGGAAACGAAGCTTTGGGTTTTTGGTTAAATCTCCCTCCAAGGACAGATCATCAATCGTTTTTTGAAGTAATTCTGCCACTTGATAACCTTGCTTCGAGTAGTTATGAGACAACCTGATTCGGTGGATCAAGACAGCGAGAATATCATCAATGTCCCGAATCTTGTTCAAGCTCTCACTGTTTTGCTTTCGTTTCTCAAGATATATCTCGGGGTTAATGGATAGGCTTTCCTGCGAAAGTTTGATAAAGTCGCTGTAGATAACATCCATCAGCTCGTAACTGGCTATATCTGTCGCCTTGCGTTCTGCTTTTTGCAAATAGTAGCTGGCAATTTTGAACTGACTTTTCCGATGAAAAAGCCTCGATAAGGCCATGTTGTACAAAATTGAATTGGCATCAACTGAGTTAAAATGTTGAAGAGACAAGCTTTTTCCTATGTCTTCCAACAGCCTGTTTTTTAATCGGTAGAAGGTGTTTTTATCCTTTCCGCCATATAGCTGTTCCACAATCTTTGACTCGTCCTTGCTGTTTGCCTGCTTCCTTAGCATGTCAAAAAGCTGAACATCTTTCCGGCTCTTTTCAGCATTGGTACGGTTCAGAAAAATTTTCAGGTGCCGAACCTCTTCTTTGTTCAATTGACTCACTATTTCATTCAGTACTCCCATATTATTATTTTTGAACGCGTAAGTGAAAATACAAATTTTTTCGTTTTTTCAAACCCGTGTCCGTATCTTCTCGTTTCTGTCTATAAAGGGCACTATTATGAAATATATCTACACAACCGTTTTCTTCCTCTGCTTTACTTCAATATCTGTTTTTGGACAAAGCCTGGCCATCCTGAGTGTGACTTTTCAAGACAGCGTTAACTTTGGAGAGACCCTCATATTAAATGCGATTATTCAAAATACCGATTCGTTGCTTTTTTCCGACTCCATCACCATCAATGTTGGCTATGATTCGGCAGGAACGATTTCAACCATTGCCACAAAATCTCAACTCATTGATTCTTTGCCTGCCACAGATTCTGTTAATATTGGAGGAATCCAGGTTCCCATTACGACTCCACAGTTTAGTATTGGCGGCAATGTAGTCATCGTTTGGCCAGTTGCCCCATCTTTGGTTGCCACAGATTCTTTGTACATCGAAGTCAATGTGCTAGACACTGCTACCGGAATCTATTCCTTTGGCAACATCAGCCCAAAAACCATCTCTCTTTTCCCGAATCCATCCCAAGGAGTTGTAAGCATTCAAAAAGATGGAATAATCTTTATTGCTGAGCGCGTAAGAATTCACTCTATCAGTGGCCAAGTTGTTAAGGAGGTGCAAAAATCCAGCTCCATTGATTTTAGCACTTTACCAAAAGGCGCCTATTTGGTTGAAGTAAAATTGGACGAAACCAGCACCCAAACTTTTCAAATCATTCGCAGCCATTAGTCTTGGGAGATCTTTTTAAGTTCCGTGTGTAACCTTGTTTTGTTTATCCTGCACAACCTTTTCTTTGTTTATACGTCTTACAGTTAGATGCATCTTTTGCATTTGACCCGAATAAAAACCTCCTATCGTTTCTCAATTCCTTAAATTTGTGATAACCCTTATAAAGCCCAAGGTGCTGTCGCGACCCTTCATACATTTTGTTTTAACTGCTTTTTTTGCCGTCTGTTCAGTTGTTGCCGTTGGTCAGAGTATTTCTGGAACTATCAACAGTTACACCGGTGTTACATCTATAGCTGGCTCTAATGTTGTGGTTGCTACCACCGCAGGATTTGCCGCTGGCGACATCGTATTGATCATGCAAATGAAAGGGGCATCCATCATTTCTACAAACGGTGCTACTTTCGGAGACGTAACCAACTACAACTGTGCGGGCTGTTTTGAATACGGAACTATCGCCAGCATTGCCGGCACCACAATCACTTTGCAAGCACCTCCAACCAACTCATACAACACTGCTTCTGGATCAGTTCAGTTAGTAACAGTCCCTTTTTATCCGAGCCCTGTAGTTACTGCCACCCTTACTGCCCAGCCTTGGAACGGCACTTCGGGAGGAGTCATCGCCTTTGAATCTTGTGATACCATTACGTTGAATGCGGACATTGATGCCAGCGGAGATGGGTTTCGTGGCGGGAGTTTTTGTACTTCATTCTTTGGGTGCAACAATCAAAACTATGCTCTTGGGTTTACCTCTGCCACCAGTTGCAATGGTGGCCAGAAGGGAGAAGGTATTGCTACGGTCCCCAATACACAGTCCGGAGGGCGGGGTCACCTTGCCAATGGAGGTGGTGGCACCAATCCAGGAAACTCTGGCGGTGGAGGTGGAGGAAATTTTGGTGCAGGTGGTCTTGGAGGAAATGAATACTCCGGCTGTGGCATCACTGGCGTTCAAGGCAGTGGAGCACAAAGCTTGACCTATACCTCAACTGTCGCTTTCATGGGTGGCGGAGGTGGTGGCGGATACCGCGATAACAACCAGGTTGCAGCCCCTGGCGGAGATGGTGGCGGAATCATTCTCATTGGTGCCGATGCCATTATTGCCAATGGAAACTCTATCCTGGCGAACGGAGATGATGTGACCATAATCGCCAATGACGAAGGAACCGGTGGCGGTGGCGCAGGAGGTACTGTAATGCTAAACGTTTCTACTGTAATTGGAACCCTGGATGTTGAAACAAACGGAGGAGACGGTGGAACAAATAACAACACCATTTTTACAACAGCTTGCCACGGTCCCGGTGGAGGCGGTGGCGGTGGATTGTTGTGGGTAAAGACCGCGACACTGCCGACTGGTATTACACATTCCACAACAGGCGGAACTGCCGGCTTGGTTGCCAATGCCGTAAGCTCTTGTTTCAATACATCTTTCGGTGCTACTGATGGGGCCAATGGTGGTGATCAATTTTCATTAAACGTTGTTTCACCCGGAGGATCAGCAACAGCAAACCCCATTGTTATTCCCGCAGCTCCTACAATTTGTGCCGGAGATACGGACACTTTAGTCGTTACCGGAGCTTCTGCTTATACATGGACTCCTGCTACAGGGCTAAATACCACGACTGGCTCAACCGTTTATGCTACTCCAAGTGCCACGACCACTTATACCATCACTGCCATCAGTTGTGATGATACTGCAACTACTACCGTTACCGTTACGGTTAATCCAGCACCCGCTTCTAGCTTTTCGGGCTTAAACTCCCCTTACTGTCAAGATGATGCAGCTGGAGTTGCCTTGGTCGGCTCCCCCACTGGAGGAACCTTTGGTGGCGCAGGAATAACGGGCAGTAATTTTTTCCCCAACCTGGCTGGGGTTGGGACACATGATATAACCTATACCGTGGTTGATGGCATCGGATGCGAAGGAACGGACACCATTGCCGCAGAAGTAGTACCCTTGCCAACTGTGACTATTTCTGGCCTCAATGCAACATATTGCGCCAATGACGCAGCTGTTACTCTGTCTGGAACACCAACCGGAGGAACATTTACCGGACCCGGTGTGTTGGGTACTACTTTTGACCCAGCTACTGTAGGTGTGGGCATGCACGAAGTCATATACATGGCGACCGATGCTAACACTTGCGTGAATTACGACACTTTTGATGTGGAAATCTTTGTTGTTCCGGTCGTCTCATTTGCCAACCTGCTCAGCGATTATTGCATCGATGATGGTGGAGGATTACTAACAGGCACACCTACAGGTGGAACTTTTACAGGTCCTGGCCTAGTAGTAAACTCCTTTGCTCCTGTGTCAGCTGGCGTTGGATTGCACCAAGTAACTTATACGTATTCAGATGCCAATGCCTGTACCAGTTTTCAAACCCAACATGTGACAGTTAATCCATTGCCAACAATTGACTTCTTTGGTTTAAACACCACGTATTGTATTGGAGCGGGCAAAGCCTTTTTTATTCCCGATCCGGTTGGTGGCATTTTTGTTGGTCCCGGAATTAGCGGAACTTCATTTGATGCAACAACGGCAGGACTTGGTGTCCACAATGTGGATTATACTTACACCGATCCGAAAGGGTGTACCAGCTTGATAACTAAATCTACTGAGGTTTTCCCATTGCCTGATGTTACTTTTACCGGTCTTGCTTCTAATTATTGTGAAGATGCACCTGTTGTTCCGCTAATTGGAGAACCCCTAAGTGGTTTGTTTGAAGGCGCAGGAGTCTCTGGATTAAACTTCAATCCCAGTGCCGCTGGACCAGGATCACACCTTGTTCGCTATACCTACACTGACGTAAACAATTGCTCCTTTTCAGCTGCCCGTCCAGTAGAGGTTCATCCCCTTCCAGATGTGCAGTTTCTTCCTGGAGATGACGTATTCTGTGAAGATGCCGATGCTGCCAACGTTCCGCTCTCCATTCAAGGAGGTAGTTTAACTGGTCCGGGATTAGTGCAGGGGTTGTTTGTTCCTTCGAGCGTAGGTCCAGGAGAATATACCCTTTGGTATCGCTATACTACCTTGAAAGGCTGTAGCGGTATAGACAGCAAACAAATGGTTGTAAAACCACTTCCTGAGGTTTCCATTGCTCCGGTAGAAAGGGCGTTTTGTCAAGATCAGCAAATCGTGTTGATTGGCGAACCTGTGGGTGGAACATTTACTGGTCGTGGTATGGTAAATGACACGTACGATCCAAACGTTGCAGGAAGAGGGGTACATCAGGTTATTTACGATTATACCGATGCATTTGGCTGTGACGCCTCAGATGCAATTGCATTGGATGGCGCTTGCCTTTCTCTGTATGTACCCAATGCTTTCACCCCTGATGGTGATGGCAAAAACGATATTTTTCTTCCGAAAGGAGAAAGCATTACTTTATTTAATTTACTCATTTTTAACCGGTGGGGAGAGTTGGTCTTTGAATCAAACGATCCCGCATTTGGTTGGGACGGTCTATTTCAAGGCAAGATCAGTCAGGCTGGAATTTATGCCTGGAAACTCGATTTTCGCCTTGGTGAAGAACCTATACAGAATTTGACCGGCCACGTTACCTTGATTCAAAAGGAGCGTTAGATTTAACCTTAGATTATTTCTTTTCCATTCATTCCCACCTTTACCAATGCTGGTGTAAAATAAAATTACCTTTACCCCAGTACTTTTTATTATTACATGTCAAAGAAAAAGACACCAAAAAGAGCTCAAAAGCTCCAACGTTCACTGTCAAAAGAAATTATGCAGTGGGCCATGAACCAAGGTTCAAAAACATTCAATTATAAACAAGTTTCCCGTGACTTAGGTATTCTCGATACGCCTTCGCGACAAGTGGTATTAGCCATTATTTATGAATTGGTAGAAAACGGCCAATTAATAGAAGTTAGAACCGGAAAATTCAAAACAAAACACAAAAACATCTTTGTAGAAGGCAAGGCCCAGTTTACACAACGTGGTGCTGCTTACATCATTACTGATGACACTGAAGAGGACATCTTTATTCCAGCCAGCCGAACCGGCCAAGCCTTAAATGGCGATACCGTTAAAGTCTCGCTTTCTAAAAACCTGAAAAAGGGCCAGCCTTCCGGTCAAATTTTGGAAGTGCTTAAAAGGGCTAAATCCAAACATGTTGGACGCATCGATATCAACAAAAAATTTGCTTTTTTGGTGACCGATGAACAAAAGATGCATGTCGATATTTTTATTCCACACAACAAGCTAAATGGAGCCACCAATGGCCAAAAAGTGATTGCTAAAATTACTTCCTGGCCTACCGGAGCATCCAGTCCTTTTGGAGAAATTATTGAAGTACTGGGAGAACCAGGAGATCCCAATGTAGAAGCCAGCTCAATTTTGGCGAGTTATGGCTTTCCAACATCTTTTCCTTCCCATGTGGAAGAGTGGGCGGAGAAAATCCCCCTGGCCATCGATGATGCCGAAAAGAAAAAGCGAAAAGACTTTACCAAAATAACCACCTTCACCATTGATCCCGTTGACGCCAAGGATTTTGACGATGCATTGTCGTTTAAAAAATTGCCCAACGGAAATGTAGAAGTTGGAGTGCACATCGCAGATGTTTCACACTACGTTCAACCTGGTTCTCCGATTGATAAAGAAGCCGCTGAACGGGCTACTTCCATTTACCTGGTGGATCAGGTCATTCCTATGTTGCCAGAAGCGCTTTCAAATGTTGTTTGTTCGCTGCGGCCACAAGAAGAAAAACTGTGCTTTGCAGTAATCTTTGAGGTGTCGGAAAGTGGCAAAGTGGTCAATTATTCTATTGAAAAAACCATCATTTTTTCCGACAGGCGATTCACTTATGAAGAAGTGCAGGAAATCCTGGAAGGTAAGGATGGAGACTACTCAGAAGAGTTACGTACGTTGAATGGTTTCGCCAAGTCAATGCGTGAAAAACGCATGTCTTCCGGAGCCATTGCATTTGATAAAGAGGAAGTAAAATTTCAGTTGAATGCTGAAAAACAACCAATTGGAGTTTATTTCAAAACCCAAAAGGATGCACACAAGCTTATCGAAGAATTTATGTTGCTTGCCAACCGAACCGTGGCAGCACAATTCGGAAAGAAACACTCCAATCAGGACGTGCTGCGTTCATTTGTATTTCGGATTCACGACCAACCAGATCCAGGTAAATTAATCGATTTATCACAGTTCGTTCGCAATTTTGGATACTCCCTGGGATCAACGGATAGAACCAGTGTTGCTGCTTCTATTAACAAGTTACTTAAAGCCGTAAAAGGAAAAGGAGAGGAAAGAGTGATTGAGCAAATGGCCATTCGTTCGATGGCAAAAGCCGTCTACTCCACGAAAAATATTGGCCACTATGGTTTGTCTTTTCCTTACTACACTCACTTTACATCACCCATCAGAAGGTATCCTGATTTACAGGTACACCGACTAATTGAATTTTACCTGGCGGGAGGAAAATCAGTAGACATTGACTTCCTGGAAGACCAATGCAAGCACGATTCAGAAATGGAACGAAAAGCTGCGGAAGCTGAACGGGCTTCTACCAAGTATTTTCAGGTTTTGTTTATGCAGGACAAAGTGGGAATGGAATTCGATGGAATGGTTTCTGGAATCAGCGAGTGGGGCATCTACATTGAAATAGAAGAAAATAAATGCGAAGGCATGATTCGCCTGCGTGATTTAAACGATGACTCCTACTATTTTGATGAGTCAGCTTATAAAATCGTTGGACACAATCACGGTAAAGAAATCAATTTAGGTGACCGGATTCGCATCAAAATTATCAAAGCTGACTTAGAGAACAGACGACTGGATTTTAAGGTGGTTAACTTCCTTTAATCTTCGAAGTCGTTCACAACATCCACCTCGATTCTTTCATCTCTGTTTGCCAGCTCCCAGGCGGTGTAAAAAACCAATTCGGAAGTTTTACGCACTTTCTCAAAATCAATTTTATCAGCTGTATCGGTGGCTTTGTGGTAATCTTCGTGAAACCCTCCAAAGTAGAAGATCGCAGGCACACCGCGGCTGGCAAAATTGTAGTGGTCTGAACGGTAATACAACCTGTTGGGATCAGAAGGATCATTGAAGGTATAATCCAACTCCATGTTTGTGTACTCATCGTTGGTGGTTTCACTTATTTCATGCAGCGCAGAACTCAACTTATCTGAACCAATAACATACACATAATTGGGGTCTGTATGAGCCGTATCATTGCGTCCAATCATATCAATGTTGAGGTTGGCAATGGTTGATTCCAAAGGATATACTGGGTTGTTAGTATAATATTTTGACCCTAACAGCCCTTTTTCTTCACCCGATACCAACATAAAAAGAATGCTTCTTCGTGGTCCGTGACCTGCCTTCTTAGCCATCGAAAATGCCTCTGCCAATTCAAGGATAGCTGAAGTACCCGTTCCGTTATCGTCAGCCCCGTAAAATATCTCCCCATGGTGTTTTCCGAGGTGATCATAGTGTGCTGTTAAAACCAATATTTCATCTTTTAAATCTGAACCTTCCAAAAAACCAAGAACATTCTCTGTCTCAAACTTTTCTTTTTTTCTGTTGACCTTCAACATTAATTTAACGTCTATTTCTTTGTTATTAGCGCTTTTACCTCCAGCAATTTTCTTTTTCATTTGAGCGATACTGGATCCATTTTTTTCCAAATAACCATCTGCCATTTCTTGAGAAATAAAGAAATAAGGTTGTGATCGTGGACCCTTTTGTTGCGGCTCATCCAAAGACATGGAAACCCGCTCCAGGTAATGTTTTCTTTTGTCTATATTTCCTTCCAGTTCATCATCAATTAACAAAACTGCAGCCGCGCCATACTTGCGTGCAATTGTAATTTTCTTACGGAAATTCCCTGACGATTCTAACACAGAATCGTCTTTTTGATGTAAGAAGGAATTTCCTTTTTCATCCATTGGTTCGTTGAGCATTATTGCCACTACTTTACCCTCTATATCCGTTTCAGAGTTGTAATCTGAATATCCCTCTGTTGCTTCTATCCCATAGCCCATAAACGTAATGGAACCCGCATGGATAATTGTATCGCCAAATCGCGGAAAATAATAGAAGTCCTTGTTTTGTTCAAACGTCTTCCCGTTAATTGCTATTTCTGCTCCTTCTGGGTACACCCGCTTCATAGGAATGGATTGCAAGTAGCCATCCTTGACTCTTGAAAAATATTCCATTTGGTCGAAGCAATATCCGATGTATTCTGCTGCTAGCTTTTGCCCCGGCTCTCCTGTTTCCCGTCCTTCAAATTCATCAGAAGTCAATTTTAAAAGGTGGCGTTCCAAATCTTCTGTCGTAATGCTTTTTGCATAAGAAACACGCACAGCATCTTGTTGAGCCTTAACATTGAATGTTACCAATACAATGGACAACAGGGCAACCAAATACTTCATAATTAACAGCTTATTTTATTTACTCTACGCTCGTGACGGCCTCCCTCAAACTCGTGATTCAAAAAGGTATGGACAATTTCCAAGGCTAGCTCTTCTGAAATAAAACGAGCCGGCAGCGTGACGATATTCGCATTGTTATGTTGTCTTGCCAATTTAGCAATTTCTGGTGTCCAACAAAGTGCCGAACGAATCCCCTGGTGCTTGTTAGCAGACATATTAATGCCGTTTCCACTGCCACACATCAATATACCCAACTCCACTTCATTGCTTTCAACAGCCTTGGCTACAGGATGAGCAAAATCAGGATAATCCACACTATCCTCAGAAAAACATCCAAAATCAATTAGTTCATGGTCTTCGCCCAAATGTTCTTTAATTCGTTCCTTGAGAGAAAATCCAGCATGGTCACTACCGATGGCTAATTTCATAAACAAATGACATTATTAATGAATGAAAAAAATCTTTGTAAAGGTATCAATAACCTGTCATATTTTGCGTTACATTAAGCGGCAAAACGAATAGCAACAGCCGTTTGCAGACATGTGAACAAGATATTGTGAATAGTGTTAAAATCATGGTGATAACTACACCACAAGTAAATTTGTTTTGTTCCCAATTGTTTATATTGGACTAATTCATCGACTACACCAATAGCAAAAACAAAAACTTAGTATAAACATGTTGACAACAGTTGAACACGAAATGACGTCTTTTTAATGAGAAGTTATTAGACTCCCTATAAATTGATACAATGTGAACAAAGTCCTAATTACTATTGTATCAATACATTAAAAATAAAAATCTGTTAGTAACCTGTTACCTTTATTTGATAAATGACTTCACCAACCAGAAAATGGTATTGATACCAACAACGCTAACAGCACCTATAATAATAACATAAGATCTTTAAAACTTATATATGATATATTCTTTAAAACTAAAAAGAGGATATGCCTGTTCGCTCTTATGTTTTCTCCTGACTTTTGTATCAGCTGCTCAGGGACAGCAGCCGACAGAAATCGACCCGAATGGATTTAACACGTTTTACTACGACAATGGAGAAACTGCGAGTGAAGGATACATGAGAAATGGGCAGCCCGAGGGCTATTGGAGAAACTACTATGAATCAGGACAACTCAAATCAGAAGGCAATCGAAAAGGCCACGAGTTAGATAGTATTTGGAAATTTTACAGCGAAGAAGGAGTGTTGCTGAAAGAAATCGGCTACCAAAACAACCTCCGAAATGGGATAACCAACACCTATTCTCCTGAGGGGTTTAAACTATCAAGTGTCCCATTTGAAAACGATACGACTCGGGGAACAGCTTATTATTATTTCGAAAATTCAAGCGACCTGGTGCAATTTGAAACGCCTTTTTTGAATGGAAAGGAAGGGGGAGTAGGGTATGAATTTGCCAAAAATGGGCGCATCGTAACCGTAATTAAATACAAATTGGGCATTCCAATTGGCCGGGACGAGATAAACCGCAAGGATAAAAGTGGATTGAAACAAGGAAAGTGGAAAGAGTTTCATCCTGAGCGCATCGTTAAACTGGAAGGGACCTACAAAAATGATTTAAAGCATGGTTATTTCAGAGAGTATACCGAAAGTGGAGATCTGATTACTACGACCAAATATGAAAATGGAAAGGTAGTTGAAGACGCAGAAGAACTGATGAATCTTGAATTGGTTTCACGTTACTACGAAAATGGTAACTTAAAATCATTGGGCAGTTATCGCGAAGGAACAGCAGAAGGAGTGTACCGCGAATACTCCATGGAAGGAGAAATTACTGCATCCAAAATATTCAAAAATGGACGACTTTTAGGAGAAGGAATTTACGATGAAAAAGGAATAAAACAGGGTTACTGGAAAGAGTATTATTACCCCAGTGAAGAGCTAAAAGCCGAAGGCAAATACATCGATGGTTTGCGCGTTGAGGAATGGGTCTTTTACCATGAAAATGGAAAAGTAGCACAACGCGGAAAATTCGATAAGAAAGGACTACCTACCGGCAAATGGGTGTGGTTTTATAAAACAGAACAATTGCTGCGTGAGGAGTATTTTAGAAATGGTAGAGAAGACGGGAAACTAGTGGAGTACAGCGATAGTGGAACGGTGATTACAGAAGGAGAATACATCGATGGTCTGGAAGAAGGAGAGTGGGTTTTGACCGTAGGGGATCACACCGAAAAAGGAGAATACAGAGATGGAAACAGGCATGGTATTTGGGAGCACCATCATATAGGAACAACCAAATTAATGTTTCAGGGAGAGTATTTCGATGGGGTTCCGGAAGGGAAACACTCCTACTATTTTAGTACAGGTAAAAAAATGCTGGAAGGGAAGTATGCAGCTGGTGTGAAACAAGGAGAATGGAAACGGTATTATGGCGATGGTCAAGTTATGGTGACCATTGAATATCGGGATGGAGAGGAGCGAAAAATTGATGGCTTTAAGTTGAAAGAGAAGAAAGTAAAGGAATAAGATCCGTGGGTACACTGTTCTGTTTTTCAAAAAAAGAACTTAAATTTACCTGATCAGAATCCCTTCTAAAGTAGAAATCACATGAATATTTTAATAGTCGAAGACGAAAGTATTGTTGCAAAGGACATTGAACTATGCCTTAAAAAGCTCGGCTACAATGTGGTTGATATGGTTTCTTCTGGTTTAGCAGCCATTAATTCTGCAGAAGAGTACAAGCCCGATCTAATCCTTATGGACATCATGCTGAAGGGAGATATGAGCGGTATTGAAGCAGCTGGAAAAATTAGGGAAACGTTAAAAATTCCGGTGATCTTTTTGACTGCTTACACCGATGAAAAAACAATCAACAAGGCCAAGCATACCGAGCCTTATGGTTACATCATTAAGCCATTTAAAGAAATTGACATTCAAACTTCCATTGAAATTGCTTTGTACAAGCATGGGCGTGAGAATGAAGTAAGAAAAGAGCGCGATTTTCTTTACTCACTGGTTGACAAGGACAAACAAGAATCAAAAGGAATGATTTTCGTGAAGTCCAATTCCAAATTGGTCAAGCTCAATACTAGCGACATTTATTTTATTGAAGCACTCAAGGATTATGTGGTAATCAATACCCTTGATAGCCGCTACACCATCCACTCGACCATGAAGGATATAGAGCGCAAAATGCCCGATGCAGAGTTTGCCAGGGTACACCGTTCTTACATCGTTAGGTTGGACAAGATTGAGGAAATTGATCACCACAACCTCATTCTGGAAGATCACAAAAAACAGATTCCAATTGGCGGCTCATACAAAGATGAGCTGAGCAGAAGGATTAACCTGGTTTAATTTTACACCACAGGTGTTGACATGGTCAGTACCATTCCCACAAAAGAGGCAATTGAACTTGCTGCACAACGTATTGAACCGTTTGTGCACAGAACCCCTGTTGTTACTTCTCATTTTTTAGACACACTTTCCGGAGCACGTATTTACCTGAAATGCGAAAATTTACAGAAGATTGGCGCCTTTAAGATCAGGGGAGCTACCAATGCTGCACTCCAACTTTCAAAAGCAGAACAACAAAAAGGATTAACAACACATTCTTCGGGGAATCATGCCCAGGCAGTGGCGCTGACAGCAAAAAATCTGGGAACGAAGGCTTTTATCGTGATGCCGGAAAATGCACCGGCAGTTAAAAAAGCTGCTGTAGCAGATTATGGAGCAGAAATAATTTTTTGTAAACCCACACTCGAAGCAAGAGAGAAAACGCTCTCAGAAGTGGTTAAAAGGACAGGAGCGACCTTTTTACATCCTTACGACAACCCCGAAATCATTGTTGGACAAGCAACCTGTGCAAAGGAATTGCTGGAAGATACACCGGCATTGGACATTATTATGGCTCCTGTTGGAGGAGGAGGGTTGTTGAGCGGCACGGCTTTATCGGCACATTATTTTTCTCCAGCCACCGAGGTAATTGCTGTCGAACCAGAAGGAGCAGACGATGCTTTTCGATCATTCGAGGCAGGAAAAATTATTCCATCTCAAAACCCTAAGACCATCGCTGATGGTTTATTGACATCGCTTGGAACTATCAATTTTCCAATTATCCAGCAGTTTGTTTCAGAGATTATGTTGGTGAACGATGTTGAAATTGTGGAAGCCATGCGGTACCTCTATGAGCGGGTAAAGTTGGTGGTAGAACCTTCTGCTGCCGTTCCATTGGCGGCATTGTTGAAACACCCCGATCGTTTTCAAGGAAAATCAGTGGGCATTGTCCTCAGTGGAGGAAATGTTGATTTGTCCAAACTTCCATTTTAGTGGATGATTCCTACCGTCTTGAAAGACAGTATTTTCTCACTACTCTCTTCTATTGAAAGCTCAATCTTACTTACAGGTCAAAGCAAAGTTTAGTCAACTAGTTCGAGCGACTTGATCATGGCTTCCACTTCGCGCAAGTATTCGCGTTTGTCAAATTGGGGAGCATAGACATATCCTTCGACCACAACAATGCGGTTTAATTTCTCGTCATAGACCGAAAGCAGTGTAAAAGGACCTCCCATAAAATCGTTTTCCATGCGCCATAATCCTTTCATCTCTTTGGCATAAGCTCCCCGAAATTCGAATGTTTCCGTTATGGGAGCGATGTAGCGCCTGGATATAGCCATGTAAGAGCCGTCTGAAGGCCCCGGAAGGTGCTTTTTGGTAATGGAGTCCTTGTAAGCCATGATCTTATCATCATCGAACGCAGAGGTGTCCGTATAAGGATAATGGTAAATAAGCAAGCCTTGGCTTATCTGGTGTTGGTACGGACCAGCTTGACGTTCTCGCTCCAAACGCAGCCACACAAAGTCGCTGGCTTCTGTGGCCACCTCAATGTCTTTTTGCAGGGTGAGTGAAATACCGTGTTCTTTTTTTATTTTTTCGGCTATCTGACGCTCTCCGAATTTGGAATTTTTTTCGATGATCCGTTTCAGCTCTTCACGTCTAAAAGCAGCTAAAATCTGGCCTTTTGATTCCGCGAACAATTCAAAAAAGGATGGAAGGTCGTGGGCAACGATCTCCACAACGATCTGCCCTTTTGACCACCGGCTTTTGTCCGTTCGAACTTCTGATTTGGCAACGGTTGGGTTGATGGTAATTGTCAGCAAGTTGCGATGAGAATTGAACAGGCGGTTAAATTGGGCTGGATCAATGTCGTTGAGGCCAAATGTTGGTTCGGGCTGAGGCAAACCGTAAAGGGGCCCTCCCAACAGCGCCCGGATAGAATCTCCAACGGAGGAACTCCAATAACTTTTTTTAACCACCACAATGATCTCTCCGGGGTTGCCGGAATAACCAGGTAATGAATTGTTTGGATTGTTTTCGCAAGAAGCAGTGACAAAAAGAAGAGCACCGAAAATCAGCAGTAATCGCGTATACATCTTTGAAGGATTGGTTAGGATGTACCTACAACAATTTTAGTGCCGGGCTTGAGACTTTTTGCATTCAAATTTTTATTGAGTGCACGGAGGCGGCTAATTGAAATTCCTTGTGCTTTAGCAATATCCCAAAGTGTATCGCCTCGTTGAATTCTGTAGTATTTGTAGTTGCCTTCAGTCTCCACGTCCAGTTTTTTAGCTGGTTTCGAAGGCGCATCGGATACGTAAACAATCAGGCGTTGTCCCGGTTGAATGCGAGAACTCCGCAATCCGTTCCAATCTTTAATGTTGTTGACAGAACAGCCGTACTTGTTGGCAATAACACCGAGGTATTCTCCGCTGCGAACAATGTGTGATTTCCGTCTTTCCTGAACCACAGGAGCTGCTGCTACAGCTGCTTCCTGAACCATCTTGTTGCGCTCGTAAATGGTCGCTTCATTCAAAACAAAAAGGCCTGCTTTTTCTTTTGGTAGTACCAGTGTTGCTGGAGATCCTGTAAAAGGAATCACACCTCTCTTGTAGGAAGGATTGAGAAATTCTAAATCTTCTTTCGGCACATGCAATGCTTCCGATAGCTGATCAAAAGTAAGGTGTTGCTGCACGTGCACCGAATCAAAATCGAAATAGGTCATTTTCGGAGATACCGGATACAGGTTGTGCTCAGCCGGATAGTTCATCATGTAAGTGGCCGCAATAAAAGCAGGCACATATCCACGTGTTTCGCGAGGAAGGTAAGGATACAATTTCCAGTAGTCTTTTTGGCCACCGGCTCTTCTAATAGCACGTGCAACACGGCCTTGTCCGCAGTTGTAAGCTGCTAAAACGAGATCCCAATCGTGAAACATTTCATACAGGTCAGTGAAATACTCGCAGGCGGCAACGGTTGAACGATATGGGTCGCTGCGCTGATCTTCATAAGAGCTCACTTTCAAGCCATAGACTTTTCCCGTTGGATACATAAATTGCCACAATCCGGTCGCACCTGCCCGAGAGCGTGCCTTGGGGTTTAATGCCGATTCAACTACAGCCAGGTATTTAAACTCCAGGGGTAAATCGTATTGATCCAGGACTTCTTCAAACATGGGGAAATAGACATGGGATGTGCCTAAAACACGGGAAGAAACACCTCTTTTTCGAACAGTATAAAGTTTAATGAATGCCTCTACCCGTTCGTTGTAAACCAAATCAAAGGGAGAGTTGGCATCTAGTTTTGCCAGGCGCTCTTTGTAAACTTCCGAGGAATAAGTGGGAATAGAATCGGAGGAAAAACCGTAAATATTAAGTTTGGCGGTATCGGCAACAAAAGGAAATGCTTCGAAAAATCGGGCCTTTTCCATGCTATCGATGGCGATAAGAACTGGGTCGTCAGGTAAAATAAGCAGAGAGTCTGGAGTCGGTTCAACCTCCACTACTTCCGTTGTTGTTTGTGCATTTAATTGAACCATGCACAGTAGCGCCAGCCCAATAATCATCATCCCTTTTCGCATCATTACCTCTTTCATACTTGTTAATACGCAGCAAACAGGACATTTGGTACATCCAATGTCAAAAATCGAAATAAAAAGAGGGGCTACAGCCGAAACAACCAGCGTTTATCAACGCTTAGCTGTTCATTAACTCGTTGGAAAAAGCGAGTAATTCAGCTTCCTTGAAGGGGCGACCCATCAATTGAGTCCCAACCGGAAGTCCCGAAGAGTGCGTGTGCAATGGAAGCGATATCGATGGTACACCGGCCAGGTTGGCTTGAACGGTAAACACATCTTCCAGGTACATGGCAATTGGATCGTTCGCATTGGCTCCAATACCAAACGCAGGATGGGGAGTCGTTGGAGATAAAATAAAATCGTAGTCTTCCAACACCGACAAGGTATTTTGCTGGATAAGTCTTCTCACTTTTTGAGCTTGGGAATAATAAGCATCGTAGTATCCAGAGCTCAAAACAAAAGTGCCAAGCATGATGCGCCTTTTGACCTCTTCTCCGAAACCTTCTGTGCGGGATTTGCTGTAAGCAGAAGGAATATCTTGCGTTTCGGGGCTTCTGTAACCGAAGTGAATGCCATCAAAACGAGAAAGGTTCGAAGATGCCTCAGCAGTTGATAAGACAAAATAAGTGGGTACCAAATAGTCGAGTTGCTGAATGGTGACCGGCTCAACCGTGTGTCCTTCTTCCTGAAGGGAAGTGATAAGCTCCTCTGTCTGGCTCTTAACTTCCGGGTCAAGGCCTTCCATGTCCAAAGCATTTTGGATATAGGCAATGCGGTATTTTTTATCTGAATGTAGAAGCTCTGAATAGGAATCTACATCCTGGTGCGCGACTGTGGCATCGTAATCATCTGCTCCTGCCATGGATTCCAGTATGGCTGCTGCATCGGCAACATTGTTGGTCAACGGACCAATCTGATCCATCGAAGAAGCATAGGCAATAAGCCCGTAACGGGAGACACGCCCATAAGTTGGCTTTAATCCAACCACACCACAGAAAGAAGCAGGTTGACGAATGGAGCCACCAGTATCGGAACCAAGTGTTGCCAGGCAAAGACCTGCTTGCACTGCTGCAGCTGAACCGCCAGAAGAGCCTCCAGGTACTTTCGATGTATCCAACGGATTCAACACATTGCCAAAAGCGGAGTTTTCATTGGAACTTCCCATGGCAAACTCGTCACAATTAATGCGTCCAATGATGATGACATCGTCTGCCAAAAGGCGCTCTACCACAGTAGCATCGAACAACGACTCAAAACCTTCCAAAATTTTGGAAGCAGCAGAAAGTTTGTGGCCTTTGTAGCAGATATTGTCTTTGAGGCCCAACACCATACCAGCCAATTTACCAGCTGTTCCTGCCGCAATTTTTTGATCCACTGCCGCTGCTTTTTCCAAAGCACTTTCGCGGAAAACTTCCAGAAAAACATTGAGTTCAGAATTGGCTTCGATGCGGGCCAGATATCCTTCAACGAGTTGTACGCAAGTAATACTACCAGATTTTAAATCGGACTGAACAGCAGCCAGAGAACGGTACGTTTCCAAAAGAGAATGAAGTTACGGTCAGCGAATAGGAGAGAAAGTTTACTTAATCCTTCGTGTCGAGCGACTTATCATCGCCTTCATCTTTGGTAGCATTTTTGAATTCTTTCATGCCTTTTCCAAGGCCTCTCATGAGCTCAGGAATCTTTTTCCCACCAAAAAGAAGGAGGACAAGCGCAACGATTAAGACAATTTGCCAAGGGCCTATAGATCCCATAATTAATAAAGTTAGTGTAGTACAAAAGTAATAAAAATAACACTCACTGGAATTGATGAATAGGAAGCAGATGCTTGATTTTTGTGTAAGTTTCGGCATAAATGTCAAAGAGATGAAAGCCAGGTTGTTCTGTTTGGTTGTTTTTTTCTATGTAGAGCGGTGATTGGAAGTCTGCTTTTTGCTCAGTAACCAGCGTACCGGTGGACAAGGGCAATGAAAGGGGAAATGGTGAAAACTGGGCTATAGGCTATGGTATTGCGACTGATCCTGATAGAAACATTTATGTCGCAGGAAGCTTTACGGGAACCATTTATTTTAATCCCGGATCGGGAAAAGGAGAATTGAAATCAATTGGGGCGGGAAGCGCTTTTATCCAAAAATTAGATGTTTTAGGCCAATTGGTTTGGGTGCATTCATTTGGATCTACGCGCGGTGCTATTGCAACGGAGATAACAGTTGATGGAGAAGGCAATGTATACGCAGTAGGCGAATTTGGTAGTCCAACAGATTTTGATCCAGGCCCTTGCACCAACCTGATTCAACCAAAAGGTTTCAATGATGTGTTTATTCTTAAAATGGATCCATCAGGCACGGTGCTTTTGGGCGAAAATAATTGGGGAGACGGACGTTCATGTGGCTGAAGGTTGGGGCGATGCATTTGTGCAAAGATTTTATTCAGGAGTGGTAGGCATCAATGAAGCAACAAAAGAGGGCCCGGAAATGGTGCTATTTCCCAACCCCGCTTCGGGTGATGTAACTGTGCAAATCAGTGGAAATTGGCAAGGAGGAGAATTGGTCATCGAAGACATGATGGGCCGAGCCGTGTATCTCGAGGCAATTTCATCCGAAACGGCATTCCCTTTGCCGACAGGAGCTTACCTTGTCATTGCACAGAACGCCAGTCAACGGTCAGTCCGGAAGCTAATAAAACATTAGTGTGAAGAATCTAGCGGGCTTTGTAAAGCCAGTAAGACGGATCGAGAATGGTGGTGTCTTTCCAAAGCTGAAACTCAATTTCCGTTTTGCCCTTCGTGGTGAGGATCGTGCCGATGGTGTCTTTGGTTGAGACTTTGTCTCCTTTAGTCACAAACGTTTCTTTCAGGTTGGCGTAGATAGAAATGTACGCCCCGTGGCGAATCATTACAACTTTTCCCGCACCAGGAATGATGATGATCGAGGAAACCACTCCATCAAATACTGCCCGAGCCTGAGTTCCTTTGAGCGTAGTAATAATGAGCCCATCATTCTTTACCGTAATTCCTCTGAGAAATTCGTGTGGGCGGGTACCAAACCTGCCCGTGATTTCTCCATTGTCAGCAGGCCAGGGCAATTTTCCTTTGTTGCTGGCAAAATTGTTGGAAAGGGCCAGGGCTTCCGGAGTGAGCTTTATGGTGCCAGGTTTCTCTGGCGAGGGGTTGGCGGCAGCAATTTCATCCCGAATGGCTTTTCGAATGGCCTTCTTTAAGTCCCGCGAACGTTGCTGGGCTTTCTCCAATTCTTTTTTGTACTTCTTTTCGTTGGTCTGCAGTTTCGCCAATTGCTGACGTTCTTCGCCTACCTCTTTGCTCAAAGTAGAGCGCTCCTTGTTTTCAAGGTTCAGCTTGTCCTTCTTTTCTGCTTTTTTGGTGATCAGGTCTGCTTTTTTGTCGTTTATCAGCTGTTGTGTTTGCCGAATGAGGTCGGCCTGTTTCTTACGGTACTCAGTGTATTGTTGCAAATATTTGAGGCGCAGATAGGCTTGGTTAAAATCATCCGATGCAAAAACGAACAACAGCTTATCATAGCGGCCCCTGGTTTTATAAGCCTGATAAATCATGCGGGCATATTCTTCTTTGAGGCGCACCAGATCTTCCTCCATGGCTTCTACCAGGGAGCTTTGTTCTTCTATTTGCTGCTCCATGAGTTGCACTTCCTGTTGGAAGATGCTGATGAGTTGTTCGCGCTTTTTGATTTTTTTACGCAGAATTACCACCTCGTTGGTAGAGGCTTCACGCTCTTCCTGCGCTTGCTTTAACAGCTTTTCCGTGTAGTTGATTTGATCTTGTACCTCCTTGGCTTTCTTTTTGAGCTCATCACTTTTTTTCTGGGCATATCCCTGAGGGGCCATCCAGCAGCAAAGCAGGGCAGTCATCAACACGGAAAACAGGGCGGTTCTCATTGTTGTGGGGCTTCTTCAGCAGGAGGTGAAACGAAAGGTTCAATCTGCTTAAATTTCACAGGAATGTTGAACGGAAATTTAAGGGGCTTGTCGGGCTGTTGCACTTTTAAATAAGTGACCTCCACCTCTGTTTTTTTGCCGGCATTTTGCATGATAATATTGGCTTTATGGGGCAGGCCTTTGGAACCAATTTCCTTAAAGTCACTGTATTCAGTCTGCATAAACCGGTTGGTCTTAAAGTCTGTTACGGCAATTTTTGAAAGGCGGAAATCGCCTGGGTCCACCCAAATGCTGTAGACCATCTCATCGACAGAATGACGGTTTCCGGTGGTTTGGCCCATGGCCTTTTTCAATTGCCGTTTTTTAAAGCTGCTAACATAGTATTGGCCTTTGTCAAAGGATGTTTTCTCTTTTTCAGCATCCTCACTTATCTCTATGCCGGGGTCATTGGCTAAAATCAACGCTTGTATGGATTCAAATGAAAGCTCCAGTTGAAATTTTTTGGCCAAAAAATCATAGGTGCCAATATAATACTCATTGCCTTTTTTGTCCATGAACTTCAAAGAATCCGGAGTAAACAAAAACCGGGCAACCTCCACAGCGTAATAGGTCGTTGAAATCCAAATAACGCTGTCTTGCTTCATTCGAATATTCATTTTAAATGAATCCGAAACATCGTCATTTGAAAAGGAAACGTTGAGCTTGGTGCTCAACCATGGGCTTTGAAATCGATTTTGCTGGACAGAGTCCATTAGCACCGACACCCTTTTTATGTTGGTGTTTTTTTTCTTGCTGCTAACGTTTTTGCCCGATTTACAAGAAGTAAAAGCGAACAACGCTAAACACGCAAGGGCGAAGAAAAGTCTTTGAAACTGAATGATGTTATTCATGAAGCTGCCGCGTCTCGATTTTTTTATCCAACCAGTCGGAGCCGGGGCCCAAAGTTTTGGCTTTTTTCCAATAATCCAAAGCCTTTTCCTTTTCGTTCAGCTGAAAAAGTATATCTCCGAAGTGTTCTACAATGATATCGCTTGATTCTCCCCCATTTTTCAATGCTTTTTCCATCCATTCTTTCGCTTCAGAAAATTTCTGTTGTTGGTAAAGAATCCAGGCATAGGTGTCAAGATAAGTGGCAGAGTTGGGCTCTTTGTCCACACATTTTTTCGAATAGATCGCAGCGTCATCCAGTTTTTCCTTGCGCAAGGAAAGATAATAACTGTAATTGTTTAGCACGAAATAATTGTTGGGATTGATCTCAATCGCCAGGTCAAAACAGGAATCTGATTTAGCATATTGCTTCGTGTCGTTGTAAGCATCTCCCAGGCTTGATAGAAATTGGCCCCTTAACTCAGGGCTGTCAAATACCAACCCCGCACCACTCTCAAAAGATTCGATGGCGGCCTCATACTCTTTGAGTTGGCTATTGGCCAGTCCATTGAAGAAGTAGAATGAAGGATCGTTTGGAAAGAGCTCCAGGGCATCCGCACTCTCCTTTTTCATCGATTCAAAATCTTTCAAATCAGAGTTGATGATCAGGATGTGGTTCCAAATAATAGACTTTTCGGGAGCCAGCTCTACAGCCTTTCGGTAGTTTTCACGTGCCTTTCTAGATTCCTGGTCACGGTATAGGAAGTCACCGTAAATGGAATAAGCTTTTGCGTCTTTTGGGTGGGTTTCTACCAAGATTTTGTTCAAAGTCATGGCTTCCGACTTGAGCGAAGGATCCCTTTCCATGGCGGAATAATAAGACAGCATGATTTGCATTTTTGCATCGATGTCCATTCCAGGGTTGCCAAAGGCTTTTCTCAGAATGTCCAACGCCTTGCCTTTTTCTCCTTTGGTGTGGTAATAGTCGTAAAGTGACAGTTGCACCATCGGATCGGTGGGGTCTACTTCCAGCAACTGCTGATAAACCTCCAAAGCTTTTTCTTCCTCGCCCAGGTTTTGATACAATTCTCCGAGAATGCTGTAATACCGCGCCTCCTTTGGTTTCATTTCTATCAGCCGTTGCAACTCTTCAACCGCTTTGTCGGTGTCCCCACTTTGCAGATAAAGCTTTTCCTTTTGAATGGAAACTTCTTCTGTTACCCCAATCAATCCCTCGATTTGATCGAATACGTCAACAGCTTCTTTGTATTTGCCTGCATACATCAAGGCACTGGCCCATCCGTAGTAGTATTCGACTTTTTGTGGTTTTTGTTTGGTCAGGCTTTCAAAGACCCCGGCTGATTGTAAAAACTGTCCCGACTTCTCGTAAATAGAAGCGAGGGAAAAATGATACCATTCGTTGGTCGGGTCAACCTCCACCGCTTTTTTTGCATGCTCCAAAGCCACGCCATCTTGCCCATCTGCATCGTAGAGTTTGGCCAATTCGTAGTGTGAAGCCGAATGGTTTTTATCGATTTTAAGGCATTCCTGAAAATAGACAATGGCGCGTTCGTTGTTTCCCAGCACGCGCTCCTTGTTGCCGTCCATGAAGTGAGACATGAGCAAGGTTCGTTGTGCTTCGGAAAGGGGCGCTCTTTTTTCTGTTTTGCTGGACGCGGATTTGTTAGAACCACATCCAGTGGCTAATAAAAGCGCAATGGCCAGGAATGATATGTATCGATACAGGTTTGTCAATGGGAGTTTATTACGTTGTAGTCGCCTATGCTCGCATCGGTAATTTCTCCGCTATAGACCACGTGGTTGCCAATCATGCTGTTTTCAAAACGTGCATTTTCAATGTGGCTATTGGTTTGGATAATGCTGTTGGAAATGACCGCATTTTTAATGGTGGTATTTGCTCCAACAGAAACATGTGGTCCAACCACTGCATTCTCAATCCGGGCGCCTGCTCCGATGTAGCAAGGGGGAATGATGACACAATTTTCCTGGTGGACATCGTCCGCTACCAATTGCTCTCCTTTCTTGAACTCCAAAACGCGCTGATTGGTATGCACGGTAGCATTTTTATTCCCGCAATCGAGCCATTCGTCCACTTGTCCGGGACTGAATTGCACGCCTTTTGCTTTCATGTTTTCCAAGGCATCAGTAAGCTGATATTCACCCCCTTTGATTACTTTATTGTCGATGAGGTACTGTAGCTCGTTGCGCAGGTTTTCTCCGTCTTTGAAGTAGTAGATGCCAATAATCGCCAAATCAGAAACAAAGTCTTTTGGCTTTTCAACAAAATCAGTGATAATCTGGCTTTCATTGACCTTTACAACGCCAAATGCACTGGGGTCCTCGATTTGTTGCACCCAAATGATGCCATCTTTTTCTTCGGCCAGCTTAAAATCGGCACGAAACAACGTGTCGGCAAAAGCGACAACGGTTTTTCCTGTAAGAGCATCACCAGCGCACAGGACTGCGTGAGCCGTACCAAGGGCTTCTTCCTGGTAGCAAATCTTTCCTTTTGCACCTAAGCTTGCTGCGATCGCCAGTAAGTCCTTTTCCACTGCTTCACCAAAGTCGCCAATGATGAAAGCGATTTCCTCGATGGGCTCAACACACACATTGGCAATGTCTTCTACCAACCGTTGGACGATGGGTTTTCCCGCAATTGGCAACAAAGGCTTTGGAATGGTCAATGTGTGCGGGCGCATGCGTTTGCCGATGCCGGCCATTGGAACAACAATATTCATAGAATGTAGATGGTTTTAAACAAAAATAGCAAAGCATTTCCCGTGTGGAAAGGATGCTGTCATTTGTTAGCGATTTTTAACATTTAATTTAGTTTGTGCCCGTGTGGCCAAATCCTCCGACACCTCGTTCGGTGTTGTCCAGATCGGTTACTTCTTGCCACGCTGCCTGCTCGTGAGCGGCAATCACCATTTGTGCAATGCGTTCACCGTCTTTGACAACAAATGATTCGTTGCTAAGGTTGACCAGCAGTACCCCTACTTCTCCCCGATAATCTGCATCTATTGTGCCAGGAGCATTGAGCACGGTAATGCCATTTTTGTAGGCGAGTCCACTCCTTGGGCGAATTTGCGCTTCATATCCTTTTGGCAAAGCCATAAAAAGTCCGGTTGGAATCAACTGCCGCTCCAGTGGCGCCAATACAATTTCATCTGCCGGGTCGGCAAGGTTGGCCCGCAAATCGACTCCGGCTGAAGCTTCGGTCCCGTAGGCCGGAAGAGGATGTCTTGATTTATTTACAATGGGAATAGTCATGAAGGGAGTGCTCAGGTTAAGTAGATGAAAATAAGTCTTTTTTGGGTCTTTCTAAAATGTAAATCATCCCCAGCCAGCCGAGCAAAATAAGTGCGGCAATGCCGAATTGAATCCACACGGAGGGATAAGTAACTTGATTGGATAATAGGTAAATGGCCAAGGCCGCAACCAGGTAGAAAATGACCCGACCAACACGGTAGTTGACAGGGTATTTGCGTTGCCCCAGAAAATAGGATGCAATCATCATGGTGGCGTAGCACAGCAAAGTGGCCCATGCCGATCCTTCATATCCAAAGTGCGGGATCCAAAGGAGGTTTAAACCGACTGTAATGGATGCACCAAGCCCCGCCAGGTAAGCGCCATAAATAGTCTTTCCACTCAGCTTATACCAAATGGAGAGGTTGTAATAAATTCCAAGGAAAATATTGGCCATTAGCAAAATGGGCACCACGTTAAGCCCGACCCAGTAGGCCTCGTTGGGAATGAAGTATTTGAAAATATCAATGTAGAGCATTACGCCCAAAAAGATGGTCGACAGAATAATGACAAAATAGGTGAGTACCTTGGAGTAGACTTCCCCGGAGTTTTTTTCTTTTTCCTGGCTAAAGAAAAATGGTTCGGCAGCATATCGGAAAGCCTGCACAAACAAGTTTATTACCACCGACAGCTTGTAGCAAGCCCCGTAAATCCCAATTTCGGTCATGGTCGCTTTTAGTCCAATTCTTTCAACGAGAATGTATTTGAGCAGCAGTTTGTCCAGGTGTTCGTTGATGATGATGGCCAAACTAAAAAGCAACAAGGGAAAAGCATAAGTGCCCATTTTGCGCAAAAGGCCCCAAACAAATTTTCCTTTTGCTGCAAACATTTCTGGTGCAATTAGCAGGAATTTGATGACTGTAGCAACCAGGTTGGCGATGAAAACATAGCCCACGCCAATTTCAGGATTGTAGAAGGTGTCGATCAGAAAGTTCGAGACGCCTGCTTCGTAATTGGGCAGGCAGTACATCAGGAAAAACACGTTCAACAATATGTTGACGACAACGAACGCAATGTTGATAAAGGCAAACTTCTTTGCTTTGTTTTCGGCCCGTAGCTTGGCCAGCGGGATAGAGGAAAGGGCGTCTAAGCCAACGATAAAAGCAAACCAGATGACGTATTCCCGATGGTCGGGATATTGCAGCCAAATGGCGATGGGGTCGGCAAAAAGGGAGGCCATTAAAACAAACACGGAGGTGGAGCCCAGCAAGGAGAAAAGAACGGTGGTGTACACGTCATTTTTCGGGGCTTCTCCTTTCGAGGAAAACCGAAAGAAGGTGGTTTCCATGCCATAGGTCAGCAGTACCACCAGAAATGCCACGTATGAATACATCTCTGTGATGACGCCATACTGGTCTGGGGCAAAGACACCCTTGCTTGTATAGAGGGGCGTAAGCAGGTAGTTGAGAACCCTGGCAACGATGCTGCTTAATCCGTAGATAGCTGTTTGGCCGGCAAGTTTTTTTAACGGGTTCAACCTGTGTTTATTTAAAATATAATCAGGCTAGTTTCCAGGAAAATCAGCTTTTCTTTTTTCCAGAAAAGCGGTCGTTCCTTCTTTAAAATCTTCGGTTCCAAAGCTGACTCCGAAAAGCCTGATTTCTTCTTCATAGCCGTTTACTCCTGTATGAAAACCAGCGTTGATGGCGGCAATGGCGTTGGTGATTGCTGTAGGCGAGTTGTTGGTAATTTTTGCAGCCAGTTCAAGGCATTTATCCATCAGCTCTTCTTGCGTTGTAACGTAGTTGACCAAACCATACCGTTCCGCTTCGTCTGCCTTAATCATGGCTGCAGAAGCAATCATTTCAAAAGCTTTTCCCTTACCAACTAATTGTGGCAGGCGTTGTGTTCCTCCGTACCCTGGAATAACTCCCAAAGAAACCTCGGGCAAACCCATGCGGGCATTGTCGGACGCGACCCTCAGGTGGCACGACATAGCCAACTCCAATCCACCACCTAAGGCAAATCCATTGACGGCTGCAATAACGGGTTTGGACAGGTTTTCGATATAGTCAAAAAGCACTTGATGTCCCTTGGTGCTCAGTTCGGTACCCTCCTGCACGGAGTAATTGGCAAATTCGGCAATGTCTGCTCCCGCCACAAAAGCTTTTGTTCCAGCTCCGCGAATGATGATGCAACGAACGTTACTGTCTTTGTCGGCAGTCTCTATCGCCTGGTGCAATTCGCCAATGGTCTCTCGATTTAAGGCATTCAGTTTGTTCGGGCGGTTGATGGTAATGACTTGCACATTGTCCATCGATTCGGTTAAGATGTTTTCGTATTCCATGTCGTATTTTAATGGATTTGGGGTAAAAGTAAAACTTTACGGAGGAAATTGTTTTGTGAGAGAGAAATGGCGTGATTCTAAATTGGATAACTGCGAGGGTCGTATAATTTTTTTGCTGTTAGATGGTTGCTGTTTGTTCAGAAGGACCAGATAATAACCAGGCGAGCTCACAGAAAGGGTAAAAAAGAATTTTTCAGGCCGTTGGTTGGTCTTTTGCTGCATCAATTCCCTGTCAAACGGATTCGTTTGAGGAAGCGGTTTGTTGGGAGGCATTGCCTTCTTCATGCAGCGGCAGAGAGACGAAAAAGGAAGTTCCCTCATCTAGTTTTGTTTCAAACCAAATAGCTCCTTCTGCCCCTTCAACAATGTTTTTTACCATGGCCAACCCAAGTCCCATGCCACCGGATTTGGTCGTAAAGCTGGGTTCAAAGATCTTGTCAATTTTCTCAGCAGGTATGCCCGCCCCGTTGTCGCGTATTTCGACTTGTGCTTTTTGATTCTCCACAGTTAGCGTGATGTTGATATGCCCTTCTCGCCCATCAGGAATAGCCTGCTTGGCATTTTTCAACAGGTTGGTAAAAACCCTAGTCAACTGATCTTTATCCGCGTAAACGAAGATAGAGGGCTCAGAAGAAGGGTCGAAGGTAATCTTCAGATCGAGCGTCTCTCCAAAAAGATCCACCACCGATCCAATGTTGTGTCGCAAATCGACCTTGTCGTTAACGGCCCGGGGCATTTGGGCAAAGTTGGAAAACTCATTTGCAATGGAAGAAAGCGTATCAATTTGATCAATCAGGGTCTGTGAAATACGGTTCAGTTTCTCCTCCCAGTCGGGTGCATCATCTGCCCAGGTGCGTTGCAGGTACTGCACATTCAACTTCATGGGTGTCAACGGGTTTTTGATTTCATGGGCCACTTGCTTGGCCATTTCTCGCCAGGCGCTTTCCCGTTCGGAGCGGGCCAATAGTTCAGCACTTTGCTCCAATTCAGCCACCTTCTTGTTGTACACCGCCACAAGACTACCAATTTCATCTTTGCCCTCGTAACGAATGGCTTGGTTGGTTTTTCCCAACTCTACCGCACCCAGCATTCGTTGAATAAGGCGCAAGGGTTCGGTAATGAAATTGGAAATGATCAAGGCGGCCACTACTGAGAGCGCAAACAACAGCACGTAAATGTTGATCAAAGCCACCAGAAAGGAAGATATCTCGTGCTCGAATTCGCTCTGTTTGGCAAAATAAGAGAGGTTCAGGTAAGCCAGTAACTTCCCATTTTTGTTACGGAACGGCACGTAAGCAGACAAATAATTGAGCTTGCCTATTTCTTCTTCGTGGGTAAACTCGCTTTTCTTGTCGTAGGTCATTCGCGAGAAGGCCCGGGCATTCATCGTCTTGGAAACAATGCCTTCGTTGTACAGTTTAGGCCGTGAGCTCGAAAGCAGCGCCCCGTTCAGGTCGTAGAGGTTAATGTCGGTAAAAAAGACGTTGGAGAACTTGGTCAGGATGTTGTTCATGTAAACGACATCCGTTGGAGTGAGCTCGTCAAAGTCGCTCAGTTTGTTGTTCACCTCGATCAACACCGACTGAACTTTCTCGCGGATATTGGTGTAGTTTTTCTCGCGGTATTGTTGGTTGATGTAATAGCTTGTGCCGATGCCAAAGAGGATGAGCGAGGATAAAATGACAAAGACCAACAACAGCTGGATCTTGGTGTGAAAGTTCAGCTTCTGCAAGGTCGACCCGGGGAAGGCAGATAAATTTCGGATCAGTACAAATACCAATACGACCAGGCTGAAGAAGGCAAACAAGTAGGAGAATGCAGTAGCTTTTCCAACCATGCCCTCTTGCACGGCACTGACTACTACAGATACCCGTTTGTTGGGTTGGTAAATGAGGTGGTTGAACCCTTCGCTGTTAATGACCTCGAAATTGCGCACTTTGGGGGCCTTGGCCTGAAAAGCGTTGGACAAACTGTAGCTGTATTTACCGTATTGGTACGTAAGGTGGTTGTTGCGGTATTTAGCAAAAGAATACCTGCTCAGTTTGCGGTATAGTCTGGCTTCCTTGCCGAGCAATAATTCCGGAAAACCAATTTTTTCAGGAATGAGCTTTGACTCAAAGGCAATGTAAACCGTGCTTTTGGGGCGCAATGTTTGGTTGTCATTCACCACCAATTTTAGCAAGTAGCTCTCCCGCCCGCCCAGGTTTTCTATGAAATACAGGCTGCCGCTCCTGGTGCTGCGGCCATGTTCGTAAATGGCGTCTTCAAAAAACCGGAAGTCTTCTCTCTTTTTGTTGAGATCGCTGATGTAGACAGGAACGCCAGTGGAGTCAAACACATAAGATTTGATGTCGTATTTGGAAAAGTAGCTCCCGAAATATTGCTGATCGAGCCGTTTGTTGAAGTTTTCGCTGTCGAAATCATCCAGATTGGTGAGGTAGCCAATGAGCGCTTGATCGCTCAGCAGTGTAGGCTCTACCGTTTGGTAGAGGTATTCAACAATGGGATCTTCCTCCTGGGCCAGCTTTTCGGCCATTATCAGGCGGGATTGCAATTCTTTACCACTGTTGTAGATAATGATGGAGTAGGCTGCAAAAAAGGAGAATATGGCTAATAGCAGAATGGTGTAGTTAAACGAATACCCTTGATGCAACGATGATTGAACGAAGATCATGAGTGTAATGATGGTCAGTGGCCACAGGATTTTAACAAAATCAAGGCTCCCTTCCGACACAAGAAAGAGTACAAAGGACAGCGCAAAACCTGAAAGAACAGTTATGGCCAACAGGCGGGGAGCCAGTTGAAATTGCAGCAGCAGGCTGACCAGTTTGTCTGCGAACAAAAAGTAGGCAAACAGCATCATACCGATGATGAAAAGGCCACTGTAACTGTAAAAGTCCAGTTCGAAGAGGTTGTTCAGGTCAAAAGAAATGCTGGAGTTTTCGATCAACCCTCTGACGAGAATGTCGCAACCCATGGAAATGATAAAGAGCAAAAGCAGGATGGAAATGCCGGAGAAAATGGCCAGCGGTCGCGGAATATTTTGCAAACGCTCGGCAGCGAAGTTTAAATTTTTCCGGATGTAGTAGGCTACGAAAAACAGGACCAATACATTGAGAAAAAGGTCGCCCAATGATGGAAACAAAGCGGAAGTAGCATAGTAGTTAGGGTCAAAGATTGGAAAGGCATAAAATACAGCAGGGAGCTCTGTCAGGAAAGTAATTCCGCGCAAGGCAATTACAGCTGCTGGAAGTAAGAGTGCCACTTTGTTGGGACCGATTCCTGATTGAAGCCGGGCGAACAGCTCATTGATGACTTTGAGCAACAGTAAGGTGCCAGCCAGCAGCAGTAAAATGATGACAATGGACTCTGCCTTTGATTGCGCTGGTTTGTCGGGGTATTTCAAGTAGCAAAGAACGGTCCCGTCCTTGCTGGTTGCGGCAATTGTGTTTTCATCTTCGGAGGGGGCCAGGGCCACATCGACTGAAGTTGGCAGCCGGTAATCTTCGTGAAAGCTGTTGACGAGGTAATTGTTTTGGTACTGGTAAGCCCGTTTGATAAGGATGAGCCCAACCACTTTGAGTGGGCCAATGTCTTCTTTGATGATTTCATACCATCCGTTTTTGTAGCGCACGATCCTGCTGTGGAAACTGGCCCTATTGAGGATGGGGTCTACCGGAACAGCGTTGTCAGACCAAAAAGATAAGGTGTCATTTTCATAAACGAGGAGCAGCAATCCCTGGTCTTCAAACAGGCGTTGATAGTGCTGGTTGTTTACATAGATGGTGGGGTAATACTGATCTCCCAGAGCGGCTTTTAGTTGCTCTATTTCTTGCGAGAGCAACGTCTCTTTTTGGTGCAGTACCTGCTCAAATTTTTGGTGTAGCGCGGCAGGCTTTGGTCTAAGCCAGGCTCCCGAATAGAGCAGTATGGCCGCCAGAATGCACAGGGTACCAACGATGAATGGAAGGGAAATATGTTTAGAAATTCGCACAGCCTGTGGTTCAGAAGCAAATGTAACGATTATCGAGGCATCACAAATTATACCGGAAAAGCGGTTTTTGGATTGGCCGTTCTAGTAAAGGGGCCTTATGAGAGTTTTGGGAATTTTACCTACTTTTAGGTCGGAAGCCCCTCCAAATCTTCAGTTGTCAGTAGAAATTGCTCCCCAAAATGTTTAAAAACCTTGGTCTAGCTACCATTCTTTTTTTCACTTTCACAGGACTTTCCGTACTCGGATATTTTGCCTTTAACGAATATCAGAATAGCAAGATTTGTTCTATCGATCGTGCTAAGAAGGTTATCAAATTTCATTTTGGTGAACAACTGATTGTAGGCGAACTGAAGTTTGGAGTTGCCAAAAACTCTAGTGGACATTATTTTCCATTTGCCCATGGTGCTCTGTCTCGGAAAGAATTTTTAAAGCTTAAAAGGGTCGTTGATCTTGCAAGGGATTCTCAAGATTCGTATCGGGCGATTGTGATTTATGTCGAAAACGATTCGGATACAGCAGTAAACGATCAGTTTTTAGAAGAAGATTTAGCGGGTATCAGTTACTTCGTTGAAACACCCTATGGGCTTGAACATGGGCTTCTGGTGAGGGAAGGTGTGCTATTTGTAGAAAGAGAGGAGTTTAGAAAGCAAGTAGACAAGGTGTATAGTGCAGATATGGAATCCACACTCTATTCTCGATTTGCGGAAAAAAACCAAACTAGATTTGGCTTTGTTTCAGTTGTAGGCAAATAGGCTTGGTAGCAAAGTATTTCTTTTAATAATTAAGTATAGTCTCGATGAAAAAAAACATATGCAGCGTTTCGATTTAACTCAATTTCCAAGGTTATCGATTTTTCGGTTGACTTCTACAGTGATTTTGATAATGACCCTTTTTTCTTGTGTGAAAGAAGAGAATGTGGTGAACACATGTACTAAATGTTCCTCAACGACCCTTGAGGAAGAAATGTCTTTTAAGGTGGGAGGAGTTTCGGTCTCGGGAAATCTAAGACATGGGACAACATTAAATAGAGAGGGAAGCGCTGTGCCTCTGGCACATGGAAGAATAAGTAATGAGGAATTTGACAAAATTACAGAATACTTGAAATCAGAATCTCTAAGTATTGGGACTGACCTCGCCTATATTTTCTATGTACACAACCACTCGGCATATAGAGTGAATAAGGAATATGGAGAAAGCGACATTCGGGGCTTGGGTGTCTATTATACTTTTGAAGGAAAGCTTTTTCATCGCTTTTTCATAAATCGGGGAGATGAGCTGACCGAAGATTTGGAGCTGCGTGCTCAAGCTTTGAGGATGTATAGCAGAGATTTCGAGAGTATACTTTACTCTCGAATTTGTTCTGTAGATGAACATGATTACTCTGTTGTATCAATTGTTCGGGCGATTCCCTTGACAGAGGTTCCTGCATACTCTGAGAATCAATTAAAAAGACGGCTAGTAGGTCTGGAAATGAAGGATGGGGGTGAGCCGGTTCCTGATCCAAACACTTGTGGTTATGGATGTATGAGAGATGGCGACCCTTGCAATATGACTAGTTCGGGAGAATACATTTGTGGTGAGGAAGGGTGCGAACAGGAGGAGTATTCGGAGCTTTTAATTGGTAATCCCGAATTTGCTGGAACCAATATTCTTGCCACAGCATACAATTCATCACTACTCTACAATTTTCGAGATAACTTTTTGGATAACTATCCTTTAGGGCAGCAGTACATTAGTTATTATTATCAGATCAGTGCTTTTACTCCGCTTAATTTTGCATCCGAGTCGCTAATGATTCAAACAACATACGTATTGTTCGATTTCATCCCTGCGATTGAGAGACTTTTAGATGCCCAAAATCATGGAAATGAAGTGTTGATCGATAATCAATTACAGGCCGATTTGATACAATTGATAACAGACTACAAGTTGTTATCTGGTGATGCATACTACCAGGCAACGCTCGATGCTATTATTTTGGACATCAATACATTCTCAGGAATGACAGTAGATCAGGTGATTGCGAATCTGTAAAAACAAATTGGCAGAATTCAAAACAAAAAACCCTCCACAATGGGAGGGTTTTAAAAGAATTATGCTACAGGTCAGCTAAAAGGACTATCCTTTCAACGCTTCGGCACCGCCAACGATTTCCAAAATCTCTGTTGTAATAGCTGCCTGACGTTCTTTGTTGTAAGTCAATCGAAGCTCTTTTAGCATCTCTGACGCGTTGTCTGTTGCTTTGTGCATAGCAGTCATTCGCGCACCATGCTCAGAGGCATGAGAGTCTAAGATGGCCTTGTACAACTGAGTCTTAAGCGACTTTGGAATAAGCATTTGAACAATCTCTTCCTTCTCCGGCTCAAAAATGTAGTCGTTGTTAGCAGAAGCGCCTTCTTCCAGCACCGGTGGCAACACTGGAAGGAATTGTTCTGTAGTTAATTCCTGAACAGCGGCATTTTTAAACTTGTTGTAAATCAACACCACTTTATCAAACTGCTTGCCTGTGTAAGCAGTCATGATTTTCTCAGCTACCTCAGCAACGTTGTTGTAAGTCAAATCATTGTACAACTCGTTGGTGTGCCTTGGAAGAGTGGTCCCTTTGATGTTGAACTCAGTCTTCTTAAAAGCATCGTCCGCCTTTTTTCCAATTGCCAAAACAGTCACCTTCGCATCAGTAAATTCAGTGCGGATGAGCATGTTGGCTTTTTTTACCACATTGGCGTTAAAGGCTCCACAAAGTCCACGATTGGATGAGATGGGAACGATTAGCACATTTTTCACCTCTCGGTCGTCAGAGTAAGCACCATCGGAAGAATCCAGCGATGTGCTGAGGTTTTCCAACAATTCCTGTAGTTTTTCTGCATAAGGGCGCATGCGAACTACAGCATCTTGTGCTCTTCTCAATTTCGCAGCCGAAACCATCTTCATTGCTGAAGTGATTTGCATGGTCGATTTGACCGAGGTGATGCGATTTCGTACTTCTTTCAGATTGGCCATAACAACAACTTAGCGTTAGCCTGAAGTTTCAGAATTATTTATACTTTCCCGCGAGGTCCTTACAAACAGACTCCAGGGTGCTGGTTACTTCGTCAGTCAATTTTCCTGTACGCAGCGTGTCCAGGACTCCTTGGTGCTGAGCTTCAAGCAAGTTCAAAAAGTCTGCTTCAAAGGTTTTCACTTTGTTCACAGGAACATCTTTCAACAAACCTTTTGTACCACAGTAGAGAATCGCAACTTGCTTTTCTACTGCCATTGGCTGGTTTTGTCCTTGCTTCAGGATTTCCACGTTACGTGCTCCTTTTCCCAGAACAGCCATGGTGGCGGCATCAAGGTCAGAACCAAACTTGGCAAATGCTTCCAGCTCACGGTATTGAGCCTGGTCCAGTTTCAAGGTACCAGCCACTTTTTTCATCGCCTTGATTTGTGCATTACCACCAACACGTGACACAGAGATACCAACGTTAATTGCTGGACGAACACCTGCGTTAAACAAGTTGGCTTCCAGGAATATCTGACCGTCTGTAATCGAAATTACGTTCGTTGGGATATAGGCGGAAACGTCACCCGCTTGTGTTTCGATAATCGGAAGAGCTGTCAATGAGCCACCACCTTTAACAATACCTTTCAAAGATTCCGGAAGGTCATTCATGTTAGATGTGATATCCGAAGAGTCATTCACTTTGGCAGCACGTTCCAACAAACGGGAGTGAAGGTAGAATACATCTCCTGGGTAAGCTTCACGGCCTGGAGGTCTTCTCAACAGAAGGGATACCTCACGGTAGGCAACAGCTTGCTTGGACAAATCATCGTATACAATCAGTGCAGGACGACCAGTATCACGGAAGAACTCACCAACCGCAGCACCGGTAAATGGCGCGTAAAACTGCATTGGAGCAGGGTCAGAAGCGTTTGCCGCAACAACTACGGTGTAGTCCATCGCTCCGTTTTCTTCCAGTGTTTTTACGATACCAGCAACAGTTGAACCTTTTTGTCCAATCGCAACATAGATACAGAAAACAGGCTCTCCCCTGTCGTAGAATTCTTTTTGATTGATGATGGTGTCAATCGCAACAGTTGTTTTACCTGTTTGACGGTCACCAATGATCAACTCACGTTGTCCGCGGCCAATTGGAATCATTGCATCAATCGCCTTGATTCCTGTTTGCAGTGGCTCGTTTACCGGTTGACGGTAAATAACACCAGGAGCTTTTCGTTCCAGTGGCATTTCGTAAGTCTCGCCAGTGATAGGGCCTTTTCCATCAATTGGATTACCCAAAGTATTAATAACACGACCTACCAGTCCATCGCCTGCCTGAATCGAGGCAATCTGCTTGGTTCGTTTAACGGTGTCGCCTTCTTTGATGTCATTGGAAGATCCCAAAAGGACAGCACCAACGTTGTCTTCTTCCAGGTTCAGTACGATGCCTTTTAGTCCGGAATCAAATTCAACCAATTCACCGGCTAACACATTTGAAAGTCCGTAGATGCGGGCAATACCGTCTCCAACCTGGAGAACGCTGCCTACTTCTTCCAATTCTGCTTCCGATTTAAAACCGGCCAATTCTTGTCTAAGAATTGCCGATACTTCTGCTGGTTTAACTTCAGCCATGTTGTTCGAGATTATAGTTGTCTGTTTACAGTTTTGCTACGTAAGGGTTTTTGCTAAAATCATGCTTGAGGTTGTTGATTTGACGCAAGATACTCGCATCAACTTGATTGTCACCAACCTTCAGAATGATTCCCCCTATCAGTGAAGCATCTGTTTTTTCTACCAATTCAATTTCTTTGTGGTCCAATTTGGACAGGATGTCGCGTACCTTTTTGCGGGTAACGTCATCAATGGGAGCAACCGTGGTTACTTCCGCAATCAAAATTTCTTTGAAAACTTTGTACTTAAGGATAAATGCATTGGCAATAGGTTCCAGCAGGTACTCGCGTTTTTTGCGGACAATGATAGAAACAAAGCCCAAGCTTATCTTGCTCAAACGATCACCAAACAGTTTAGTTAAAACGGATTGTTTTTTGTCCGTGGTGATGATTGGGCTAGACAGGAACAAGGAAAGATCCCTGCTGTTTTCGCAACTTTCCTTGATCACCAACATATCCTGATAGGCCTCTTCGAGCAGATTTTGCTCAACAGCGAGGTCTAACAGTGACTTGGCGTATCGGGATGCTACTTTGACAGATGCCATTCCGGTTCTAGTTTAAGTTAACGTCATCAAGGAGTTCATTCACCAGTGCTTGCTGCTTTTCGTCAGTTGAAAGCTCTTTGCGAATAATTTTCTCAGCGATTTCGATGGATAAAGAAGCTACCTGGTTTTTCAACTCAGCCATGGCAGCTAATTTTTGATTGTTGATTTCTTCACGTGAATTAGCGATGATGCGATCAGCCTCTTCCTGAGCCTTTGTTTTGGCATCGTTCACAATCTTGTCTTTTGTTTCACGGGCTTCTTTCAGCAACTTGTCGCGCTCATCACGTGCCGCTCTTAAAAGGTCTTCGTTGCTTGATTGCAACGCTTCCATTTCTTTCTTGGCTTGTTCCGCAGAGCGCAATGCCTCCTCAATGGATTCTTCGCGTTCCTTAAGCGTGTCAAGGATAGCAGGCCATGCTTTTTTCTTCAATAAGATGAAGACGATGCTGAAAGAAAGCAACATCCAAAAGAGAAGGCCAATGTCAGGAGTAATTAAACTCGTTAAAAAAATCATAATGTGATTCTGTTAAAAATTAAATTGATTTCGGCACCCGAACCAACCGTCCGGGGCCGAAATAACAATGTTACTACAGTCCAACGATGAACCCAAGAGCAACAGCACCAAGTGCCACACCCTCAACGAGGGCTGCTGCCAGGATCATGTTAGATGCGATGTCTTTTTTGGCTTCTGGCTGGCGTGCAATTGCTTCCAATGCACTTCCACCAATACGGCCGATACCAACACCTGCACCAAGAGCAGCTAAACCTGCACCTATAACGGCACCAGCTTTTGCAAACATTGCTCCGTTAGCAGCAATTTGATCAGGGGCGGCAAGTTCGAGTAATACTGATATTAACATGATAACTTAGAATTTAATTAAACAAAAAAACCTTAATGTGATTCCTCCACCGCCATGCCAAAGTAAATGGCTGACAACAGGGTAAACACATATGCCTGAATGGCTCCTACAAGCAGTTCGAGGCAATTCAAAAATATCGTAAAAGCAACAGAGGCAACAGACACTCCCCAACCAAGGGCAGCATAAGCTTCTCCTGCAATAAATATCAAACTAAAGAATACCAACAGTACAATGTGACCTGCCGTGATGTTGGCAAAAAGTCGAATAATCAGTACCAGTGGTTTGATGAAGATTCCAAGAATCTCAATGGGAGTAACAATCAATAAGATAGGTTTTGGCACACCGGGCATGTTGAAAATGTGACCCCAGTAGTGCTTGCTACCATTGATGTTCATAATGACAAATGTGAAGGTGGCCAATACGATTGGAACGGCAATCGCTCCGGTCACGTTGGCGCCTCCTGGAAGAATTGGAATCAACCCAAGGATGTTGTTGATCCAAATGAAGAAGAACAAAGTCAAGAGGTAAGGCATGAACTTTTCATACTTCTTCTCGCCAATAGAAGGGCGGGCAATATCGTCACGGACGAACAGGATAACAATCTCCAATAAGTTTTGCAACCCCTTTGGAGCCAGACCAGCTCTTCTCTTGTATGTTTTGGCTACAGACAAGAACAACCAAGCCATCACAATGATGCTGAACAGCAAGGCTGCTACATTTTTGGTAATGGAGAGGTCCCACACATATGTTCCAGCAACTACATGATCTTGTGCATCAACTGCAACAATTTTTCCAGCACTGAAGTCTTTTTTATCAAGTCCTGCATGAGCAATATAATCGTCTGTCAATAGCCGGTAACCATTGTGCGCTTTTTTTCCATGGTCAAAAGCGGAAGACATGAAAACAGACAATCCTTGTCCGTCAGCATATACTATGATAGGAAGGGGAAGAGAAAGCGCGTGTTTTTCTCCATCTGCACCGTCATAGTCTAGAATGTGCCAATCGTGTCCGTCACCGATGTGGTGCAGAATCATTTCACCTGGTTTGAATTTTTCACCGTTGCTTCCACCCGCAAAGGAGTTCATGGACATAATTGCCAACAAAAGAAGCAACGAAATTCTGGAGGTTAGGCGAAGACCTTGGGTAGCTTTGAGACGCATAAATTCACTAATCATCATGCACTAGTCTTGAAATTCGGGGCAAAATTAGTGATTTAGGGCATCTTACAAAACTAATCAACCCTATTTTTTGAGGAAGTTGAAAGATCAGTTAGATTCCTTGCGTAGGTTGTTGATGAGCAGGGCTTTTTCCAAAACAGTTGAAAGTACATATAACACGAAAAACACGACCGTGAGTTCGACCATTATGGTGCGGAAGCCTGCCAGGAAACCGATGAGTGTGCCCAGATAGATGAGCAGGCGGAAAGTGGTGGTGGCCATAAAGGCTGTTACAAAAGACTGCGGTCTCGGGCCCGACAGGTTTTTGGTCATGTACCAGCCAGCACCGAGGGAAACGAAGAAAAAGATAAGGATCATCAGGAGGCCTGGCAAAAACAAATCGGGGTTGACCCCTAATTGGCTGGTGGCGACAAACAGGCCGAGAATGAGGAAGGCAAAGACACCTACCATGACCAGCATAAAATTTTGAAGCGCCTTTTTCAACGATTAGTTGTTTTTAGTCAATCCCCTCACCAAAAAATACAGTGCTGCGATCAATGAGAGCAAAGTTAATGCGAGGGTAAAGTAAGGTTTGTTGGTGTTTAGGTACTCGTCTAGTTTCTTGCCGGCATAGACGCCTGCAATAATGGTAATGATCATTTGGAAAACTACTCCCGAGTAACGGGCGTAGGCTGCCATGGGGCCATCATTTTGCGTGGGCGAGTTCTCTTTCTTTGGTTTCTCTGTTTTCTTCGGATTTTTCATGGGATAGCTCCTTGACGATTCCGCCCATGCTGCATTTTCCAGAGAAGACTGCACCTGGCTCAATGGACAATTTGCCAGTTGTGATTTCGCCTACGAGACGTGCTGTGGCTTGAAGCGCCAAAAGACCTTTTACGGTAATCCGGGCTTTCACCTCTCCCGAGATATTGGCGCTTTCGCAATGCACTTCTCCTTCTACCTTGCCCGTTGGGCCAACAACAACTTTGCTCTTCGATTGAATGGAGCCGATCAAGCTACCGTCAATGCGCAATACGCCATCAGTAGAAATGTCTCCCCGTATAGTGGTCCCCTTCGCTATCTGGTTGTGTGCACCAGAATCCGCATCGTTGTTCTTTGCCATGCTGCCGTTTGTTTTCTTAAACATAAGATACAGTCAAATTTCGTGAGAACAAATATAGAAAATTTGAGCAATGTGGCCATTGCTGGGGGACAGGAGCTTACTCCTTAATGTACTTTTCGCGGAAGAACTTCAGGTAGTATTCGATGTTCTTATTCTCGTAGAAAGCCGCAAAGTTTGGATATGAAATGACGAAGGTGGGGTAGTTCTCACCGTTGATTTCTTTTAAAAAGGTTTGGTTGTTCATAAAGGCATCGTAATACTCCATGGCCTTGATGGAAGTGCCGAACTTTTTAACCGTTATCATGTGTTGGTTTGAGCTCAATAGCACACTGGTTACTTTGAGCCCGCTGGTGCTAAAAAATCTTCGATCGAAATCTGAAATCAGCGTCTTGACCAAGGTGGGGTCTTCGTTTTCATCTGAGACGATAAACACAAAGCTGTGTTGCGCACCCATGTTGAATTTATACTGTACAGTTGGTACATTCTCTTCTTCCTCCTCTTCGGACGTTTCGCTCTCTTCCTTGGGGTCGTTGCGGTGCTTTAAGTATTCCAGAATGGACTGAGCTTCTTTTGCCACATCGGTACCTGCGTGATTTTTCACCACACCATTTAGGTCAGCAACCATACGCTCTTCGCCTACCTCCTTGCCATTTGACATCGCCATCAAAAAGTCAAACTGCGGCTTCATGAAGTTGTTGGGGTAGAGTGCCCTGGCTTTTTCGCAGCTCTCAATGGTGGCCAGGTAGTAACCTGCAGTGTAGTAGCGGTAGGTGCGTTTGTAAAAATCCAGAACCTCTTCCTTCTCTGCCAAATCGCTTTTGATGAAGCCAGGGTTTTTAATAATCATTGCGTAGTCAGAGTCAGGGAAACGCGTGAGGACACGGTTTTTGTAATAATCTGACTTGGCCATGTTGCCTTGGTTTTTATACAACAGGTAAAGCTGGTAGTAGGTGTTCACCTCGTATTTGCAGGTGTCGTAGCGGCTGAGCAATTCCTCAAAAGATTCAATGGCTTTTGGGATATCATTCATTTGCTCTTTATATACGAGGCCTAAATCATACTGGGCTTCCACAATCATGCTGTGAGAGCGCGCCAACTTTTCATCGCTCAGTGGAAGTTGCTTGAGGTAATACCTTGTGTTTTTAGGGTCGTTGGCTCCTTCAATGGTGTCTTCTGCGGATACAAATTCGTCTTCAAAACCGCCCAATTCCGGCAGTGCGGTGGATTTGTCTGAGCGCCTCCAATGATCTTCGTTTTTGCGCCTGCCCCACACTTTTTGGAATTCGGAGAAGCCGAAGCTGATGGCTCCGGTATTGTAAAAATACCATTCACCACTTTTGATGTTTTGAGAAAAGGCATCGTTGCTGTTTAGCAGGGCTTCTTGTGCTTGTATTTGCTCCCGCTGCTCTCTGGCCCTTTGTTCTTCTTCTGCTTCAATCAGCGCTTCGATGATTTCAAAAATGCGTTGATCAATCTTGTCCTGAGGATATCCGGCCCACAACTGAAGGCTGTCTTCCCGCTCGACTACATTCATGTCGCGAACCAAGCGTGTGAGGCTGGTCGCCTTGCCCAGAATCGCATCGTAATCGGGGTGGTGTTGGTTGAGGAAGTTGATGGTGCTGTCATAATAAACCTGGGCTAGCTCGTAGTTGGGCTTAACAAAGTAAATATCTCCCAGTTTTAAGAAGGCCAGCCCCTTCACATTGTCGTTGGAAACACTTTTGGCCGCACTCAATTTGAGGTATTCGATGGCCTTTGGTTCATTCTTCTCCTTCAGCTCAATTTCTGCAAGAGCGTAGTATATCTGATCCTGAAATTCAATGTTTTTGTCGTCTTTCAACATTTTGAACAGGAGCTCTTTTACTTCGGTAGAGTTACCCCCTGAAAATGACAAAGCCAAATTAATTTTGGAGTAGAAGGCCATTTCATAAGGCGGGTTGCGCTCGATGATTTCGGCATATAAGTCAGAAGCTTTGCCCCCGTCTCCATTTTTGTGGTTGAGTTGCGCAAGGATAAACATGCGCCTTGTTTTGATTTTTTTGTTCTTGGTCTGTTCGATGGCTACTTCCAATTCCTGAATGGCTTTGGTGTAGTCGCCTTGTCGAATGTAGAAGTCGGCAGTTACCGCGTGCAACTCTTCTGAAAGCTCAGGCGGAAAAGACTCCTGTGATTTGATGATCGAAAAAATTCGTTCTACTTTTTCCCAGTCCTCTGTTTCAATGTAGATGCGCAGGAGCCAAATCATAGACCTGAATCGAGGCAGGCCTTCAGTAAATTGGCGGGAGGTGTAGTTAAAAGTCTGTGTGGCTTCGGGGAAAGTGCGTTTGTAGAATTGTGCTTGCCCGATTAAAAACCAGGTGTCATCAATCCATTTGCAACGCTCATCTCCTTCAATTTCCATCGAATGCCGATCAATGACCTTGGAGCTTTTTGCGATGGCTTCGTCCATGTCGGGATACATGGCTTTGGACGAAATATCGTCACCATAAATAAAGATCGGAAGCAACAAAGTGTAGTCTTCCTGATAGCTATCTTGCAGCTGCTGGTTGCTGGCTTTAACAATCTCGCGCGCGTTGAAGAACCCGTTGTAGCGGGAGGTTGTGTTGTGATAAGCCCGGTTGGTGATGCCATCCTTTTTGGTGGAGCATCCCAGAAAAGTCACAACCAGCAATAATGCTGAAGCGAGGTAAAGGCCGCTATGTCTAATAAATCGTTTCAAGTGACGCAGGATAAATCCTGGTGAATGTGCATAGATAACTTAGAACCGCCAAAATTATTTCATTTTTCTCAATTTTTCTGCACATCACGTAAATAGTGGTGTATTGCTACTTCTTAAAAAACAAGGATATTTGCAATTCCAACGAGTGAACAGAGCAGATGACAAAGGAGCAACCTGGTAACAAAAAGAAGATCTACAAAAAGCTGAGACACCAGTATCGACTGGTGATCCTCAATGTGGACACATTTGAAGAACGCTTTTCGTTGATTCTATCTCCGTTAAACGTGTTTACCTGGGGTGGTATCATTATGATTATTTTGGTAGGATTGCTGGTGAGTGCATTGGCATTTACTCCCCTGCGCCATTATCTCCCCGGTTATGCCGACAACATCAAAACCAAGCGCATTGCCTATCATGCTGCCTCGATGGCTGACTCGTTGGAGCAGGAGTTGCGCATCAAGAACCAATACCTGGATAATCTGCAAGCCATTGTGGAAGGCCGACCTGTGCAACCTATTGCAACAGGAACCAAGGATACCTCCGTGGATTACAACAGAATATCGTTGAAACGTTCGGTGGAAGATTCGTTGTTGCGGGATGAAATAGAATCGGAAGAACAGTATAATTTACTGGCGACAGATGAGGGCGATGCTTCCAAGGGCATTGCTGCATTTTTCTTTTTCACTCCCTTGAAAGGTTTGGTCACTGCCTCCTTCGATCCAGGAAAAGAGCATTATGGAGTAGACGTAGCAGCAGCAAAAAACGAAGCGGTCAAGGCTTGTTTGGAAGGGACGGTCATCATTGCAACATGGACATCAGAAACAGGACATGTGATACAGGTGCAACATGGCAACAACCTGGTTTCAGTGTACAAACACAATTCAGTGCTGCTCAAAAAATCGGGGGATCGCGTGAATGCAGGCGAGGCCATTGCGATCATTGGTGAGTCAGGTGAATTGTCGTCTGGGCCGCATTTGCATTTTGAGCTTTGGTATGAGGGCAAGCCGGTTGATCCTTCAGAATTCATGACATTTTAGCAAACATAGTTGATGGCAGAAATCACGATTTATACGGACGGAGCAGCAAAAGGAAATCCTGGAAATGGAGGTTATGGCGTTGTGATGCTGTCAGGTAACCACCGAAAAGAGTTGTCGGAAGGGTACCGCATGACAACCAACAACCGAATGGAGTTGCTAAGCGTAATCGTTGCTTTGGAAAGCTTGAAGAAGTCAGGCAACAGTGTCGTGGTTTACTCCGACTCCAAATATGTGGTCGATTCCGTAGAGAAAGGCTGGGTGTTCAACTGGGAACGAAAAAACTTCAAGGACAAGAAAAACGTGGATCTGTGGAAGCGTTTTCTTAAAATTTACCCCCACCAAAAGGTGCGTTTTCAGTGGGTGAAGGGACATGCCAATATTCCCTTAAACGAACGGTGCGATGAATTGGCAGTAGCTGCTGCTGAAGGAGAGGAATTGCTGATAGATAAGGGCTACGAAGCAACTTTGTAGTCAACTACTCCTCGAACAACCGCAATACATTTTCGTGTTTTTCCTGCGTTTTGATGCTCGCCAGAATTTCTTCAATGTACGATTGCTGTAGCTTGATTTTGTCCAGCTTGCTGTTGGCTATCATTTTGTCAGATTCGACCGATCCATCCGTTTCCATCAGACGAATCGTGTCGACCATTTTTCGCTCCTCTTGACCGTATTGGTCCCCCAAGCTTTGGATCGCCTGAATGCCATAATACCGCACCCACCAGCTTTCTTCCTGCGTAGAGATCTCCTGAAGCATTTTTAAGCCCTGGTTGATGGTCGCGTCCTTTCGGTTGTTGCGCAAGTAATCGGAGTAAGCGGAGACAAAGTTCAATGCGCTAATTCCGGAAAAGTGTTTCCGGGCATCGAGAAAAAATGCATTGTCATCGTCTGTTCCATGGGCAGCATACACCTTGGCAACTGCAATTAAAATCGTTGAATTGGTTTCTCCTTCCAGTCCTTTCACCAGCCGCAGCCCCGAAGCTTTGTCCAGGGAAGCGATGGCTTCTACGGCCGTTCCAACGACCCGGTATGAGCTGTCTCGCAGGGCCGTTTCATAAAGGCTGGCCAGTTCAGGGTCTTCCTTTTTTGGAGCTATTTCGCTGAGAGCCTCAATTGCTGCGACCCTCACCGCTGCCTTGGGATCGTTTTGGGCAATTTGGATGAGGTTCTTTTTGATCGAGGGGTCATTTTTGGCTTTTTTGGTCGATTCGAGGAGCCCAATCGCTACGAGCCTTAACCGCCAAAATTTATCGTTCAAAGCTTTGAGAACTATGTCTGCGGCTAACGAGTCAGTAGCGCATTTCATGCCTCCTTGTGAAAGTGCCTCCCACCGGTCCTGAAAAAGTGGCGCATTTAAATACTGGTAATGCCATTGCGCCATGGTTTTTTCATCTTTTTTCGTGGCAAGTAGAGCCTTTTCTGCGTCTGCGTTCACCAACAATGGCTCGGTATCTACTTTAAAACGAAAGGTTTGTTCTGCCTGGTCAACTACCACTTCATGCCTGACGACCCCTTGGGCGGAATAAATATCAATGGCCATTGGCAGTTGGTACAAGGGCGTTTTTACGGTGGGCTGTAGTTGCTCCACCTTCACTGTTTGCTCTTTGCTGGATTGGTCGTACTCGTAGGTAAAACGCAAAGAAGGGTGTCCGGAAGCCAAAAACCATTGGTTGAAAAACCAGTTCAGGTCTTCTCCGGTTACTTCCTCAAAGGCCAACCGTAGTTGATGGATTTCCACAGCGGTGTACCGGTGTTTTTCCAGGTAGAGTTGAAGGGCTGCAAAAAAGGCGGCATCGCCCACATGGGTGCGCAACATGTGCAAGATAACTCCGCCCTTGTCGTAGGAATGGCTATCAAACATACCGTCCCGTGTCTGGTAATTAAACCGCACCATGTCTTTCTGTTTGTTGCGTGCCTCAAACAAGTAATTGTTCAGGTTTTGCCTGCGGAGATCATCGGCCTTGTCCCGGCCGTATTTGTATTCCCGCCACAGGTATTCTCCATAAGTGGCAAAGGATTCATTGAGCGGCAAGTTGGCCCAGGATTCGCAGGTAACCAAGTCGCCAAACCAATGGTGAAACAATTCGTGTGAAACCACATCTTCATTATCTGAGTCGAGCAACTCGCGGCTGGTACGCTGTAAAAAGTCTCCATGAATCACAGCAGAGGTGTTTTCCATTGCGCCAGAAACAAAATCCTGAACGACCACCTGGTGGTATTTTTCCCAAGGGTAATCCACACCGAGTCGGGTTGAAAAGAATTCCATCATCTCTGGGGTATTTCCAAAAATGGCTCTGGCATGCTGGGCATAAGTCGTGTCTACGTAATAGTGCACAGCCAAATCGCGCCAACTGTCTTTGGTAACGGCAAATTCTCCTACTGCAAGCATGACAAGGTACGGGGCATGTGGCTGCCGCTGGCGCCAATAGTCGGTGCGCGTGCCGTCCCCATTTTCGGTGCTGTAGACCAAAATTCCGTTCGACAGGGTTTGAAAACGATTAGCTACCGTCAGGTAAATTTCTTGCGTCATGCGTTCGTTGGGCGAGTCAATTGTCGGGAACCAGCAACTGTTGGATTCCGTCTCGCCCTGCGTCCAGATTTGCTGCGGTTTGTCGGGGTCTTCTCCTAGCGGATTGATGAAATAAAGGCCTTTGTTTTCGGTGATTGCCCGGCCTCCTTCTTTGGGAAGATCGTTGGGACGGGCGGTGTAATCAATGGCCAGTATGACTGTGTCTTGCTGTTGGTATGTTTTCGGAAGTTGAATGGTGATTTGCAGGCTGTCGTATTCGTAGGGCAGCGTAAGTGTGGAATCGCCTTGAACGAGCTGGATGCTTTTGAACGTGAAGCCTTTGGCGTCCAACATCAGCGTGGCAGTTGGGTAGAAGTATGGCACCAATGTCAGGTTGGCGGTGCCGGTTACGTGCTGCTGTTTCCAGTCGAATTTCAAATCCAGTTCGGTGTGCAGCAAATCGAAGACCCGCTTTTCAGAGGCGTGGTAAACACGTTCAGCCTGAGCTTTGGCGGAGCGCAATTGGTCTGCCAGCAGGGAACTTTCGATTTGTACTTCACTGCCAGCATTGGTCACCCTGCTTTCTTCAATGGTGGACTTTTTCACGTTGCATGAACCAAGAAGAACAAAGGCAAAAATCAGGTAAATCCAGTGGTATTTCATGGAGGAGATTGAGGGCTCAAAGATGGCCAATTAATGTGTAATATCAAATTGGAGGCTTCCTCTGAGAGAGCGCAATTGGCCTAGCACCAAGGCTTCCCCGTTTTCACATTAATTCTATCTTTGTACCATGCTGCTTGTGAAAGGAAAACAACAAGACTACGTGGTTGAATTAGAAGCCGGAGTAGATAAAAAGAATTCGGTCAACGATCTCCCTTTTAAGTGGGATTTATGTCAAATCAAAGAAGGAGCTTACCATGCGCTAATTGATGGTAAATCCTACAATCTGGAGGTGATAAAAGCCAACTTTGAGGAAAAGGAATTTGAGATCAAAGTGAATGGCAGAATCTATCCGTTGACAGCTCGGGATCAAAACGATCTGCTGTTAGAGAAAATGGGAATGAACAGCATGCAGGCGCAAAAGGTCAGCGTGGTGAAAGCTCCCATGCCCGGGCTGGTATTGGATATTTCGGTAGAGCCAGGAGCAGAAGTAAAGAAAGGAGATGCCTTGTTGGTGTTGGAGGCCATGAAAATGGAGAACATCCTCAAATCTCCCACCGATGGTGTTGTCAAAAGCATCCAAGCGACCAAAGGGGCCGCTGTTGAAAAAAATGAAATATTATTAAACTTTGAATAAAACCACCGCATTATGAAGCAAACAACAACCTTACTCGGAGCCTTTTTGATGGTCGCCTTTTTTGCCGCTTGTGAAGGCCCAAAAAAAGAAGCCCCCAAAGAGCCACAAACGAAAGAAGTGTGCACCTATACTTATGACAACGCATCTACGGGCGTTTTTTGGAAGGCGTTCAAGCATACCGCCAAATCTCCTGTAAACGGACAATTTGAAGGCATTGAGGTGACTGGAGCAGGAAGCGGAGAAAGCCTGGAAGACATCATGAACGGTGTTCAGTTCAGCATTGACGTGAACAGCATCAACTCTGGTGACTCAGCGCGTGATGTGAAGATTCCTAAGTTCTTCTTCATGGCCATGGCCAACACGGAGATGATCACCGGTTCAGTTACTAAGGCTGAAAACGGAAAAGGGATGGTAATGATAAAAATGAATGACGTGGAGCAGGAAGTGGCCATGGAGTATGCCATGAACGGAGAAGAACTGGAAATGCGTTGCACCATTGACGTGCTCAATTGGGATGGAGCTGCAGCACATGCTTCTATCAACGATGCTTGTGAAGCTAAACACACAGGCGCTGATGGCGAGAAAAAATTATGGACAGAAGTGGAAATCTTGGTGAGCACTAAGCCAGCCAAAGAGTGCAAAGATGTTCCTGTAGAAGGATAATCGAATCCATTGGATCGAAAAACCCCTCATGCCAAAAGCGTGAGGGGTTTTTTTATTGCTTCAATTTCAAGCAGGTGGCCCTCTACTCTTCCAGCGAAATATTAAACTGGGTCAGGTTCACAAATTGCTGTACCCGCTCATCCAGTTGTTCCTGGCTTAAGCCAATCAATCGCTCGCAACCGAATTTCTCTACTGTAAACGAGGCCAGAGCGGAACCGAAGATAATTGCACGTTTCATGTTCTCAAAAGAGAAGTTACCCGTAGCAGCTAAGTAGCCGGAAAAACCTCCTGCAAAACTGTCTCCAGCACCTGTTGGATCAAAAACATCTTCCAATGGCAAAGCCGGGGCGAAGAATACTTCATTGTTGGAGTTGAATAGCAAGGCTCCGTGCTCGCCTTTCTTAATCACCAGAAAGGAAGGGCCCATCTTGAGTATTTTGTTGGCGGCTCTTACCAGAGAATACTCTCCTGAAAGTTGTCTGGCCTCTTCATCGTTGATGGTCAGCACATCCACTTTTTTCATCGTCTCTTTCAACTCGTCCAATGCAATGTCCATCCAAAAGTTCATGGTATCCATCACAATCAGGTCGGGCTTTTCTTCCATTTGCTCAATGACACGCATTTGGACAGAAGGCGTCAGGTTGCCCAACATCACCACCTTGGAAGTTTTATAAGCTTCAGGAAGAATGGGGTCAAAGTTTTCAAGAACGTTGAGTTCTGTAACCAATGTGTCACGAGAATTCATGTCGTTGTGGTACCGGCCTGACCAAAAGAAAGATTTTTCGTTTTCCATGATCTGCAAACCATCCAGATTGATGCGGTGTTTTCTCATCATTTCCAGCGATTCTTCCGGGAAGTCTCCTCCAATCACGGAAACGAGGTTAATGTTCGTTGTAAAATAGGAGGCTGCCAGCCCAATATATGTGGCTGCACCGCCAACGATTTTATCGGTTTTTCCGAAAGGAGTCTCTATGGCGTCAAATGCCACAGTACCAACAACAAGTAAGCTCATAGGTCTATGTCTAAAAAATTTTTGCAAATATAAGTGGTTTAATTGGCGTGCTCATTATCAAGGAGATCCCGATTTGAATTTTGATTGCAGTGTTATCAAATTGTTATCTTTGCAGGCCAGCCCAATGCACTATAATCGAAACTTGAACCTATGAAATCACTCCTACTTCACAAGACTTTATTTCCGGTGCTCATTGCCCTCATCTTCTCGACTGTTGCAGTCGGACAGGTGACCATCAGCACGGCAGTTCCCAGCTCTCCGGCAACTAGTTGCACCAATACGACCGTAACAGTTTCTGGTTTACTTGGAGCAGCGAACTATGCTTTTTCCGGTGCACCGTTCACAGTCGTTGGAAATACGATTACGATCAATATCAACTACTTATCAGGTATTATCATCTTGCCAGCCATTGTGCCCTTTTCGCAAACTGTCAACTTGGGGAATCTTGCTCCTGGCACCTACACCATGACTGCGAATGGTTTTCTGAACAGTACGTTTAACAGCGCTTCCGCTCCGTTGACAATTGTAGTCGCTTCTTGTTGTCCCGCGATTCCCTCGTTTACATCAAGCGACACGGCTGCTTGCGCAGGAACGAACCTTGCGTTCACCAACACGAGTGTGGGAGCTATTGGATACGAGTGGTATGAAAATAATGTGTTGGTTTCAACAGCAACCAACCATTCTGCAGTGATGCCAGCGGGTCCGTTTAGCATAAAATTGGTAGCAACCGATGGCAACTGCTCCGATTCATCGGTGGTGAGCATCGGTTATTGGGCAGATCCTGCTATTGATCTTGGCAACGATACCAGCATTTGCGCGGGTGATTCGTTGCAACTGAACACACCTCTTTTTCAATTGACTTATGCCTGGTCGACCGGAGAGACAACATCTTCTATCGCTGTGGGTACTGCAGGGGTCGTTTCAGTTTCAGTTACCGGTTTTAACACCTGCGTAGGTGTTGACACCCTGGAAATTTTATCGCTGTTGCCCGTTCCTCCACTCGACTTTGGACCGGACCAACAGATTTGCAATGCTTCGCAAGCCACATTGGATGCTGGCACAGGTTGGACTTCTTACTTGTGGTCAACAGGAGCAACGACACAGACCATTCAAGCGGGGCCTGGGACTTATTCCCTGATTGCGAATCCTGCTACTGGATGTCCGGGAAAAGACACCATTAACATCAGCAATTATCCCCAAACGCCCGTCAATGCGATGCTTGATTCTGCTGGGTGTGGATTCGCAGAAATGAGCGCAGCTGCTGGATTTTCCAGTTACAACTGGTCCAATGGCGCAACAACGTCTAATGCGACCGTTCAGACAGCCGGACCATATGTGGTTACCGCAACAGATGGGTTTGGATGTGTACAAGTTGATACAGTTGAAGCGACTATTTTGGAGACACCTGTAGTTGACTTAGGCGCGGATACCACCATTTGTGAAGGCGATTCATTTATGTTGGATGCTTTTGCTCCGGCCGTATTCTACGATTGGCAGGATGGTTCAACAGCACAAACATTTACAGTAACCGGTGCTGGTACCTACACAGTAACATTGACGTTGATTACCACCAACTGCTCCAGTTCAGATACGGTAGAGGTGGCAACTGAGGTCTGTGTCGGCATTGAAGAAATTACCGCCAACAGCGCCATTCAATTGTATCCTAACCCTTCCAATGGTCGGGTGTTTTTGCAAACCGATAACGTGGAGGCTGGTCTGTACGAATTGACTATCACTGATTTGGCAGGCAGAATGTTGGAAACAAAGCAGGTTCAGCTGGGTGTTAACCCTCAGGAGTTGAACATGACCCAATGGAGCAAAGGCACTTATTTTGTGCGCCTGACCAAAGGGGAAACTACTTCTATAGCCAAGGTTATTCTGGAATAAAGAGGGCGTTGCGCCTCTTCATTTATAATTGGGCGCAAAAAAAAGCACGATTTATTGTATATGTTGGTGGATTGCAGTAATATTGCATCCCGAATTTTACATGTTCTTACCTGGTTTTTCGGGAACAACACTATTCCTCCTTAGCTCAGTTGGTTAGAGCATCTGACTGTTAATCAGAGGGTCCTTGGTTCGAGTCCAAGAGGAGGAGCTTTATTAGAAAGGGTTGTAGGCATTTGATGCTTTCAACCCTTTTTCATTTGCACATAAAACGCGGTTATATATCTTCCTCAATGGATAATTGAAAGTGCCGCATCTACCCAAATGTAGGAAAATTCTATCTCATCCCCGCTTTTCCTTTCAGGCAGTCGGACAAACCTTTGAGGGCAAAAACAAGGTTCTGCAAATCCTTCTTTTCTATATCCTCTTCCAAATAGTGGAGGAGGTAAATAGTTGTATCCAACTTTTCGGCTATTGCTACGGGGTTGCCTTCGTAGGATTCGTTGATGAGGTTGCTAAGGGAGTTCAGTGTGGTTGGGTTGGTCTTTATTGATGCCATAGTCAATACGTTAGTCCCATATATGGGACTTCTAAGCTAGCCAAATATTTCGACTTTCGATAGGTGACAAAGATTCGAGACGATAAGTTTATCAAAGCGTTTGGTGAGCGTGTGAAGCAACTCCGCAAGGAGAAAGGGATATCTACGTATAAACTTTCTTACGATGCAGATATTTCACGCAGTCAAATCAATCGAATTGAAAACGGTGAAGTGAATACGACTATTAGCACGGCCAAAGCCCTAGCCACCGCTTTAGGAGTTTCTGTGAAGTCTTTGTTTGATATAAGCTAGTAAGCGCTTCCCCCACAAGTAGCCCAATTAACGGACAATCGCAGCTCACCGTCCCACCCCCACTCTCCACACCCGTATAAATACCCTATTGAAAGGATTAGTTACTTTAGAAAACTAAAACCTTCTTGCAATGAAAAACTACAACCTAGACCGATTAAAATTCGCTCTGCTGGTTGCCTATGTCTTGCCCTATATGGGCTATTTAATACCTTTTTCTGCACAAGGGAAATCGAAGGGCCAAAAGAGCTGGACCCGGTGCGAAATTCTGAGTTCGAAGCAAATCAGAGTTCCGTTTATAGATACTTTTGTATCCCATCAGTAAGAACCGAGAGAGATTAGAAAATATCTATGTCATTATACCAATCATCAGTACTCAATAAATACCTCGCTACACAAGATGCTGAACAGGTTGCTAATGCTTTTAATAAATACACCCGTTACTTTCTCAACAAAGAGATACAACAGAATATCCGTAACAGTAAAGAAGAGCAATTTCAAGAGGGTTTTCTGCGCGAGTTGTTTGTAAATGTGTTAGGCTATACCATCAATCCCAATCCAGACTTTAATCTTACCACCGAGCTAAAGAACATTAAGGACGCCAAGAAAACCGATGGTGCTATTCTGAAAGCAGACGGTGCAGCTGTTGCAGTAATTGAACTAAAAGGCACTGACACCAAAGACTTGGCAAAGGTGAACGACCAGGCGTTTAATTACAAGAACAATCAGCCTGAGTGTGAGTATGTGATTACCAGCAACTTTGAGAAGCTGCGGTTCTTTATACACAATGCCGTAGAGCACGAAGAGTTTAACCTGTTTGCCCTTACCAAAGAGCGTTTTGAGCTGCTGTGGTTGTACTTGCAAAAAGACAATCTGCTAGGTGGTATACCTGCCAAGGTGAAGGAAGAAAGCCTCTTGCAAGAGGAGAAGATTACCAAGGCCTTGTATGCCGATTATTCGGCATTTAAGAGCGACCTCTGGGAAGACATAGTGGCGCAGAACCCACAACACGACCCGCTGCTGCTCTACCAAAAAAGCCAAAAGCTGCTTGACCGTTTTCTGTTCATCTTCTTTTCTGAAGACAAAGGCCTGTTGCCGCCCAATAGTATCAGCGTTATTGTGCAACAATGGAACAAGCTAAAGGAACTAGACGAGTACAAACCGCTTTACAGTCGGTTTCAGAAGTATTTCGGGTATATGAACGATGGCTACAAAGGAGCCAAGTACGAAATACACGCATACAATGGCGGACTGTTTAAAGCCGATGAATTATTGGATAGTCTGCTTATTAATGATGCCCTTTTAGAAAAGCACTGCCTCAAACTCACCAATTACGATTTTGCAGATGAGGTGGACACCAACATACTGGGGCACATTTTTGAGCATAGCCTGAATGATATTGAGAATGTACGCGCGCAACTGGCGGGCGAAGAAGTAGATAAGAGCAAAACCAAGCGCAAGAAAGATGGCGTATTCTACACGCCCAAATACATTACCAAGTACATTGTAGACAATACGGTTGGCAAACTATGCGAAGACAAAAAGACTGAAATAGGCATAGATGAGGAAGAGTTTGCCAAAGACCGGAAAGGCCGTAAAAAGGCCACCATTAAAAAACTTGATGCCCAGCTAAAGGAATACCGTGCATGGCTATTGCAACTCACTATATGCGACCCTGCCTGTGGTTCGGGGGCATTTTTGAACCAGGCCTTGGAGTTTCTGATGGCAGAACACCGCTATGTAGATGAACTAGAAGCGGCTTTGTTTGAAGGCAGTATCGTGTTTCCAAATGTGGAGAACCACATATTAGAGAACAACATTTATGGCGTAGATATAAACGAAGAAAGCGTAGAAATTGCCCGTCTTTCTTTATGGCTACGCACCGCACAAAAAGGCCGAAAGCTTACCTCGCTTAGTAGTAACATTAAATGTGGTAATAGCCTCATAGACGACCCTGAAGTAGCGGGCGACCTTGCCTTTAATTGGCATGAACAGTTTCCGAAAGTATTTGCCAAAGGGGGCTTTGATGCGGTGATTGGGAATCCGCCTTATGTGAGGGCGGATTCCCTAGGCAATGATCTTGCATTCAGAGAGTACTTGGTAAATCGCGGGCGTTTTGTGACTTTGAAGGGTAAATGGGATTTGTACATCCCTTTTGTGGAATTGGCACTAATGCTTGTTCATGATAAAGGGCTTACTTCCTTGATAATTCCTGATGCCTATTGTCATGCAGATTATGCAACGTTATCACTTTCGAATTACACAAGTAGTAATCAATTGAAACGTATAGACTATTATCCAGACATAGAAGTCTTTGAGAATGTCGGAGTTAGTAGTGTCATTGTTTCCTATAAGAAAACACCACAATCAAATTCATTTACACGAAGAATTCATTCCAAGACCCAATCATTTATTGAAGAAGGCTTTACCAATTATCCAACAAGCTTTAGACTAGACTTTACCGAGTCAATGATTAACAAGGATGACAGTCAGATTTCAATCAATGAAATTCTATACATATCCAAGGGTATAGTAGGAAATAGTGATGAAAAAAAATATAAGGGAGAATTCAAAGTTGGTGATTTAGTTTCATCACAAAAAGATGATTTGCACAGCAAACTTTACTATGAGGGTAAAGACATTAGTAAGTGGTTTTTGAGTGTAAAAAGATGGATTGAATACGGTAACGAACGTTCTCCAAGCAAATGGAGTAGAAAAGGTTTTCCAGAGCTTTTCAAAGCTGATAAAATCGTTACAATGAGAAGTCCAGGACGTAATCCTCGGTCTTTTATTGATTACGACAAGGGCTACTTTAATGAAAGTGCAATTGGGTTTGTCAGGTGGGTTGATCTTAAAGGAGTAGCCGCAAATTCATTAACGAGTGCAGTAGATAGTGACGAGGAGAGAGTGCAGTTTGAAAATATATCAGACCGTTTCTCCTTGTATTTTTTATTGGCAATAATGAATTCAAAGCTAATTAAGTACGAACTGAATGCTGATAGACGGAGCAATATCCATATCTATCCAGATGATTGGAGAAAAATAAGCATTCCAAATGTTGCCATTGGCCTTCAGAAACCGATAGAAACTAGCTCTTCTAAAATAGTAGAGAAGGTTGTCGTATTAAATGGTGTCCAAACTTCTTTAATCTCATTACTCCAATCCAAATTTGACCTCGAAAAGCCCAGCAAGAAGTTGCAGAACTGGCCAAGTTTAGATTTTAAAGGCTTTTTGGCGGAGCTTAAAAAGGTCAAAGTGCCAAAACTCAGTTTAGAAGATGAAGCCCAATGGATGGAGTACTTCAATAAAAAGAAGGCAGAAGCCCATGCGCTTCAAACGGAGATTGATAGGATTGATAAGGAAATAGACCATTTGGTCTATGAGCTTTATGGGCTGAGTGAGGAGGAAATACAAATAGTCGAAAATGGTTAAAACGGCATACAACAAGGTGTAAGTGCCTGGGTATAACCTACTCCAATCGCACATCAATTCGATAATCCAACAAAAAAGCCAAATCAGGAGGCAAACAATACCCGGAAAGCACCTCATCGGTATTGCTATTCACCCAATCGGAGAGCTTTGGGTCAAATACCCACTCCTTATAGCGTCTAAGGGCTTTTGACGGCTCCTTTGGTCGCTTGGCTGTATCGTGCAGGTCAAAGCCAAAACGGTCGAATAAGCGCAGCCCTTTCATTGCAACAAGTATGTTATCCAATGCAGCGGTGTAGATGTGCCTTGGAACTCCCTGTTTGCCCTTCATTTTCAGGTCAGGCTCTGTAAAAATCTTGCTCCCATATTTTATCAATTCGATGAGGTCTTTTTCCTTGTCCTTTTTGATTCTTCGGCAGTGCTGCCCAGCCTTACTAACATGCTTGTCTGTCCACAGCAACCTCCACTCCTCCATTAGTATCATTGCCGTTTCTTTGTCCCGTGTGATAATGTGAAAATGGGATTATAAGTGCGCTGTTTCGGGTTAAAGTTGCACTCCAGAGATTTAACCCCAACTAGCTTTATTCCTTTTCCCCTTTGGTATCGCTTTCGGTGTTTGTCCTTAATTTTTCGAAAGCCCCGAATCATTGCCTCTAACCTAGAGTTAAGTTTTTGAGCCGAAACAGCCTTAATTGTAAGGGTAAGGAAAAAGGGATCTTCCCACGTTTCAACTTCTTGCAAATAGCGGTTTATGATGTCTGCCTTTCGGATGCTGCAACAAATTGTGCAAATACGATTCTTACAGTACTTTCCATACAATTTACCGTTGGAGCTGTGTACCTTGCTTTGGCAATGGTAAGTATTCCAATATGCTTGTTGATGTTCGGGGTCCCCTTTTGCTTTTGAGGCATCTATCAAACTTAACGCCACGGACTGTGTGATACTCTTGCGCTTGGCTCGGCCTTTCAGGGCCTTGTCATCATTCAATTCCGACCCTTTGCCGTTGACAATAACAGGTCTTTGAAGAGGTAGACTTGTCCCACTTTGTGCTAATGTATTAAACAGCCACCTATCAGAGGTGCCAAAAGCATCGCCCTTTCAGCCACAAGTTTGGACCCATAATTAAACAGGTCATCATCAATTGTGAAACACCTCAAATAATGCCTTCAAACGGAACAAATTCCCTAACAACGCGACAAAGCGGTTCGTACTGAGTCTAGTTGGGGGAGCTTTTAAAAAAGGGCTATTTGGGTCCAGAAGAGATTAGAAGGTGGGCAATAAACAGCAGGAAAGTGTGGGATATTTCTGAATCCGGCCAAAAACGCATATCTCCATTTGGAAATCAATTTTTACGAACTTAGCAACATGATACATTTACTACGCACACAAAAAGCGGCCTTCCTAATCGCTGCTGCCCTGGCCATGGTGGGCTGCAGCCAGGAAACGAAAGAAGATACAAAACAAGAAGCACTGATGGTTGAAAACATACTGTTGCAAGAGTGGACCGGACCTTATGGAGGTGTTCCAGCTTTTGATCAAATGCAAGTGTCAGATGTAAAAGAGGCCATCTTGAAAGGCATGGAAATGAACCTCGCGGAAATTGAAGCCATTGCGGCCAACACTGAGCCGGCCACCTTTGAAAATACGATTGTAGAAATGGAGCGTGCTGGTGAGCCACTGAACCGGGCGTTCAACTACTACGGAATTTTTAGTGCGAACGCTTCGAGTCCTGAATTCCGTGACATTCAAGGCGAATTGGCTCCCAAAATTTCAGAGTTCGAGTCAAAAATCACGCAAAATGACCAATTGTTTCAGCGCATTAAGGCCGTATACGATGCTTCTCAGGAAAAACCATTGGAGGCCGATCAGCAACGTGTAGTCGATTTGACTTACAAACGTTTTGAGATGAACGGAGCGGAGTTGGATGCGGAGAAAAAAGCGCGCTATGCTGCGATAAGCAAAGAACTTTCCAGCTTGTACACCAACTTCTCAAACAACGTGCTGCACGATGAAGAAGGATACATCACTTACCTCACAGAAGATCAACTTGGAGGATTGGCTGAAGGGTTCACAAAATCGGCCGCTAAAATTGCTGCTGACAATGGGCAGGAAGGAAAATATGCCATTACCAACTCACGTTCTTCCATGGATCCGTTTCTGACGTATTCTACCGAAAGAGAAATCCGCAAGCAAGTATGGACCAATTACTACTCCAGAGGTGACAACGGTGATGAGTATGATAACAACGCCATCATTGCGGATATTTTAAGACTGCGCAGAGAGCGTGTTGAACTGTTGGGATATGCCAACTATGCCGAATGGCGGTTGCAGAACAGAATGGCAAAAACGCCAGAAAACGCAATGGGTTTGATGGAGGCCGTTTGGCCAGCTGCTATCGCACGTGTCGCAGAAGAGGTCGCAGACATGCAGGCCGTGGCAAACAAAAACGGAGACGACATTACCATTGAGCCATGGGATTACCGTTTCTACGCTGAAAAAGTGAGAAAGGAAAAATACGATTTGGACTCAGATGAAGTCAAACAATACCTGCAATTGAACAAGCTGACCGAGGCCATGCACTACGTGGCGGGAAGGTTGTTTAACTACAACTTTACACCAGTACCGGAAGGTTCTGTGCCCGTTTTTCACGAAGACGTTAAGGTGTGGGAAGTGACAGACAAAACTTCCGGTGAAAACATTGGTTTGTGGTACCTCGACCCGTATGCCCGACAAGGCAAACGTTCTGGAGCCTGGGCTACAACGTATAGAAGCCAAAGTACATTTGATGGCGACAAAAACGTGCTGGCCTCCAACAATTCCAATTTTGTGAAGCCTGCTCCCGGAGAAGCACTGCTGGTTTCGTGGACGGATGCGACCACCTTTTTCCATGAATTTGGTCACGCGCTGCACTTCTTTGCTTCCGATGTGAGGTATCCTACATTGAACAGCGGTGTGCGCGATTACACTGAATTCCAGTCGCAATTGCTGGAACGCTGGTTGGCCACTGACGATGTGATCAACAATTTCCTGGTACACAGTCAGACCGGAGAGCCCATGCCTGCGGAATTGGTCGCTAAAATCAAAAATGCCGGAACATTTAACAAGGGATTTTCTACCACAGAGTATTTGGCTTCTGCCATTATGGACATGAAATTTCACCTGGCAGATCCAACCAACATTGATGTGGATGAATTTGAGCGTGTGACACTGGAAGAATTAAACATGCCAAAAGAATTGCCCATGCGTCACCGAACTCCTCATTTCGGGCATGTATTCTCAGGAGAAGGGTATGCCACAGCTTATTACGGTTACATGTGGGCCGATGTATTGACATCGGATGCGACCGAGGCATTTGCTGAAGCTCCTGGTGGTTTTTACGACAAGGAGCTGGCAGATAAAGCGGTGAAATACCTCTTTGCGCCACGCAACGCTATCGACCCTGCAGAAGCCTATCGCCTGTTCCGTGGCCGGGATGCTAAAATCGAAGCCTTGATGCGCGACAGAGGGTTTCCGGTAACAACGGAATAGTAAACAGGTAAGGTCGAAGTGTCAACCATTATTGCACAATCAGCATTTTCTGCTGTTGCCCGATTTTCGTTTGCACAACCACATAATAGACTCCTGGCGCAAGGCGGGAAATGTCTAGTACCAACAGTTGTTCAGTTTCTTCCTGGCTGAGCTGCTGCTGAACGACCACATGGCCAAATACATCCAGTATTTGGAGTTGAGAAATTAGTGTGGTGTTGGAAGCAAATGTTAAGGTCGAACTGGCTGGGTTCGGGTAAATTTCCCAATTGGGTGATGAAGGTAAATCAGTGGTAAAAACCCCTTCTCTTGAGGTGAGGGTCGTAAACGGTTGTGGTGCTGACCAGTTGGTGTGGAAAAGGGTATTACCATCCTTGCAAATGGTGCGCAGTTGCCACTCATAGTTAGTGCCGGTGGTGAGCCCCGAGACCAAGTGCTTCTCTTTGTTGGCATGTTTTTCCACCGAGGTCCAGTTGGAGCCGCCAATTGGTCGCCACCTTATTTCATATTTAAACGCTCCCGGTTGAGCGGTCCAGTTGAAACGTGCTTGATGGAGCAATACGGGAGATGCCAACAAGCTACTGGTTAATACTTCATCACAAATTAGAACATCAGTAGAAAACCACTTTCTTGACGACAAGAGCCCCCAGGAACTGCCACACCGCACCTGTATCATCCACCTGTATTGAGTGTTCTCGTCCAGGTCCATCAGTACCCTTCGGCCCTGATTTCCTCCCTTAACCACTTTGGTCCATGAGTTTGCTCCAATGGGCTTGTACCAAACCCGATAGGCAGTTGCCCCTGGAATAGTGTCCCACTTCAACTGCACGACCGAGTTGGTAAGATGAACGCTGTTTAAACCTGTAGGAGTATGACAGGTATCCGTGCCCTGAATAAAAGGCTTCCCGAGAAGAGTGGAATCCAAAAGAGCGGGCTCGTTATTGCAAACAATGCCGCTTTCCCAGGTGCCTGATTCTCCATCATAAACTACCTGAACTCCGCGCAATGGGCAGGAGACGGCCGAGGTGTATGTAGGCAGGTTTTGGAGCACAAAAGAGAAAGATACATGGGTGCAACCGCCAGGAATACCACAAGGTTCATACCCCCAATTTCCTGGGGCAAGCACCCCTTCACGATGGCCGTTGTCAAACTCCAAACCTGCAAACCCGGCAGAATCTTTGAAGGCCCAATGGTGAAAAGGCGACAATAACGAAGTGTTAACTGTCGCATCGGCCAATCCGAACAGACTGTCGCTGAAGATGGGGACGATCTGTTTGACATAATTTTCATTGGAATTTCGAACAAACAATGAATCCAGGGTGAGGGTAATGGTATCTCCCAGTTGCAAAGGCTGACTGATAGAAGAGCCCCCGAGGCATGGAAGCACCGAAGTTAACTGTGGTTGCAGGATGACGCAGGAATCGGTGGAGAGATCTGCGTTGTTGGGGTTTTTGTTGTTGTAGATCGTGTTGGTTGAACCATACTGGTAAAACGGCAAAAAAGACACATTTTGGGCGTTGGTTTCCAGCAAATTATCGGTTATCACATTGCTGGAGTCATCGTTGGAAAATTTTCCAATACCATCTTCGTTGAGGTAGTTTAGCGTGTTGTAAGAGATGCGAAAGTTCCGCACCTTGGCACTGAAGGTAAAGCCGGCCTCACTGTGTTCCATCACTGCATCCCCGATAGCATTCAGCGCAGTAAATTGATTGTAAAGAATGTCAGTTGGAGTTCCGTTGTTGTTGCACGAAAAATGAACGGCAGATCCATTAAAACCAATGCCGGAACAGTCGATGACATCCGCTCCGCAAACAATCATATTCTCGTTTGGAATACCATAAAACCGGCAGTGTTCAATCGAAGATCCAAGGCTGGTGGACAAAGTCATCGTAGGGTTGGTGCGCCAGTCGTAATTGAGGTTGTAATGGCTGCGATTTCCATCAAACACAAGGTTGACAAAATGGAGGCTGTCCGTTCCAAGACCAATGTTTTGGACCATCGGAAAAAATAAACTGACGGTATCTCCTGGCACCATCATTTTTTGGACCGATAACCCGGAAAGAAAGATAATGCTGTCACCTCCAAAGACAGTTGAAACCGAAGCGGTATAAGAAGTAAATCCTGCAATGGAATCGTAGCCTTGTCCATGGGAAATGTTTATTTTTTGAAAGGTCAGAAAGCCCGTGTTGTCCTGAACATGTAAAAGTCCGTCACCCACATGGGCAGTATCTGTTAAGATGGTTTTTGGAGGGGTAACTCTGCGAAAGCCGGCACTATCCGTAGTTCCGAAATAGATGTTTTGGCTCATCGCAAGCACTGGCCGATCAATGGGAATCATGGAATCAATCTCAATGGTATCTCCCCCAGCGCTCCACGCGGCATAAGCTGCGGCATTTACCGCATCGACCTCCAGTCTGACCGGGCGAACGATGTTAGAAGGAGTTTGTCCAGACAAGTCCCAAAATCGAGGCAAAAAATTGGAATGCACCCGCTCCCAGCAGTCCGAAGTTGAAAGGATTTTTGTTCCCCAATCGGAGGAAGTGCAAGAACCCTTTACAAACAGTCCGTAATAGCGGGGATGATCAACGTACACCGAGTCTGCACTATTGGAATAGACGATAAGATTCGTGTAGTTTGACACGGTGTCTACCTGTGCTTGCGCAAAAGAACAAAGGCATAGCAGGGAGATGCACAGCCTCACCACGAGAATTGCCCATATTTTGTTCAGACGATGAATGCGATGCATGGGGTGTGAACCGATCTTGTTTTGGCAGCGTGTGGTGTTATAAACTAGTTCGGACAAATTACTGGCTTCTGAGGTAAAAAACCAATTATAGGTCTTGCTAATTTCTTTTAATCCTTCTATTTAGAGCTGGAGGATGGACTCAATCACAATAAAAATTATGAATACATAGTTTGTTTATGTATATTTGACTTATGTATTCGAAAAACTTAATCAGGGGAACCTTGCAGCCCATCATTCTCAAATTATTGGAAGATAATGGCCGCATGTACGGTTACGAAATCACCCAAAAGGTGAAAGAGCTGAGCCACGGAAAAATTGAATTCACAGAAGGGGCACTGTATCCTACGCTGCATAAGCTAGAGTCGGATGGTATCGTGCGCACCGAAAAGGAATACAATGGCAAACGGGTCCGCAAATACTACCTGCTCACCGATATAGGAAATTCAGTGATGACGGAAAAAGTCAATGAATTGACAGACTTCCTTGCCACCATCAACCTATTGTTGAACGCTAAATCCACTTCGTAATGGAATTGACAACTGATCAAATCGCGTTCATCGCCCAGGACATTCAAGAGCGTGGAATCACCATGGATGAGCTCACAGAAGATCTGGTAGACCACATCTGCTGCGTCATTGAGAACGGTTCAAACGCTGATTTCCACAGCGCCTATCACGAGGCGTTGGAAACCTTCGGGAAAAATGGGTTCAGAAAGATTCAGAATGAAACCAATGTATTATTAACCCTAAAAAGAGAGATAATCATGAAAAAGACCATGTATTCGCTTGGCTACATCGCAGCATGTTTAAGTACCACCGGATTGTTATTTAAGTTACAACACTGGCCAGGAGCCGCCATCATGCTAACCGTTGGAATTGTGTTGTTAAACTTTGGGTTCTTGCCCATATATTTTTACAGCTGGTATAAGCGAACGACCAATTGAAACTAACTGAAGTATTAGAAAAAAGAAAGCCCCTCCGATAGCTATTGGAGGGGCTTTTATCGTTCAACTCATGGAGTTGGGGACGAACGGTTTTTTTTATTCAAAGATGTTGGGATCGAGGAGTTGGAGCATGCCATTGTATCGGTGCGCAAAAGCGGTTTTTACTTTTCGGCTCCCCGCAAAAACAGGTAAATTTCTTCAGCGACCAGTTGTCCGCCATAATTGGTGAAATGGCAATCATCGTAAAAAGCAGCAGCGGTTTTTGGAATTTTTGTAGCCAGATCAAAACACCTTACCCCTTGCTCCCTGCATACTTTAAGGGTGCTGCGGTTAAATTGTTCCATGCCGTCTGCCAGCAATTGGGTGGAGTAACATTGGCCCTCTTTTCCAAGCCCCAACAACAGCATGTTTTCCGTTTGCTCACTCATCTGGGGATGCCACAAGGTGGGCTGTGTAATAAAAACAGGCGCTACTCCGCGCTCGCGTGCTGCCACAATGATTCGGAACAAGTTGTCCTCATACTTTTCTAATCCAGCCGCCAGATTTGGTGGTACATCCGATTTCGGTTGTTGTTGGCGGTAAACCCTTGCTGCTTCTAAAGAGGCCGCAAAATCATCCGTATTAAACAATTGAAAAAACTGCTGTTTGCTCTTCTTTAGAATTTTAAAAAAAGCCCTTCTCCGGTGCCATGGAAGATCGGAGTCGGGTGTGTGTGCAAATGCTGCCAGTTTAATCTCAAAGTCAGATTGGGTGAGGTACCCGGCACTGTCTCCGATATAGCCTAAAAAATCGTTTACACCAACAAACACGAGGGCCGTAGAAGTGTTTTGCAGTTCTTTTTTGTCAAGAATCCAGCGTACCTGCTGAATGTGGTGATGGCTTCTGTTTCCCAGCCGACCAAAGTTGCCCACCCAGTAATCAGGGCCTAATTTATCCTGTAATATTTGCGTCCAGGTGAGGGATTGGCTGGCCGCAAAACAGGCAGTTGTACTGCCACCAATGGCAACAATTTTTGTTGTGGATGTTGGTGGAACAGGCGTTGAGCGAGCGCCAATAGCGTTGAATTTTACCGCAGATTTGGCCTCTAATCCGGGAAACGAGACAGGGTCCAACTCCCACTCAAACCCACTGTTGGGGGTGTAGGTAAAATAATCATTTGGAAAGGGAAGGAACATTCCCAGAAGCCATTCAGCCAGCAGCAGCACAACAAGAAACGAAACTGCTGTGAGGCCTAAATTTTGGAGCAGGGATTTAAATCGATTGGCGTTCAAGCCGATAAAATTAACGTTCTCCAAGGGAAATAACCACCTGGTTGGCTGAATCTGTTTGAGAACCTGCTTTGAGCGGCATTGAGAATGCCTTGTGTCCCTCTTTAAGTCCGGCATGAAACTAACTGAAAACCGCAGCTTCTTATGTGTTCCCAAGGTATTTTCTAACTTTGGACTCTTTTTTGCAAGCCTCTTGTGGAATATCGAATATTAACCGGCCTTAAAAAGATGCTGGGAAAATTAGAAAGAGCCCCACGGCCAACAAACAGAATAGATTTATGAAAAAGATACTTTGCATCGCCTTAACATTAATGAGCTTAGGTGCTTTTGCGCAGAATGATCAAGGTTCCGTAAATGAAACCGACAATGTCTACATTTTTATGGAGAGTGCTCCAACTGCACCATACCGACATTTAGGCTTAATTGAGGCGTCTACCTATGCCCCCATGAAAGAACGGGCAAGAATTACGCACATGATTAAGCGAACCCGAAAGGAATACCCTGAATTTAATGGATTAATTTTCCGCCCCGGAACCAACTTTGGTCAGGCCGATGTGATCCAGTTTAACAACCCTCCAAAAACCAAAAGAGGAAGAAGTCGCTCCAAAGAAATACCCAAAGATCCGCTCAATAAGCTATCTAAGGCAAACACCATCAAGGGGTTCTTGATTTTTATTCAAGGCAGCCCGACAACTGAATTTAACCTGTTGGGCGAGGTGAACCTGCCAGCTACTTATGACAACGAAGAGTCAAACAAGTTGATTCCTGAAATGGTCAAAACAGTGAAAGAAACTTATCCGGATGCAGAAGGCATTATTTTTATTGTAGGCTCTGACCTCCGAAAAGCGGATGTGATCAAATTCAAATAAGCACCACCAACATACAAGGGTTCTTGTTGAACCTGATTTTAAACTCCTGGGATTTCTCAGGAGTTTATTTTTTTAAAGAAGTAGAAAACGGGAATACCAACGGCCAAAAAAGCTAGTCCGGTGAGTGCTTCCTGGTATTCGTTGATCAACGTGTTCAGAATAATGAACGAGCAAATGGCAATGAATATCAAGGGAGGAAGTGGGAAACTTTTGATTTTATAAGCGGGCTTGGCATCTTTATCTCGGCTGCGGAATACAAATAAACTCGCGGCAGCAATGCTTAGAAAGATCCACTCAGCAAAAACGGTAAAGGTCACCAGCTTGGTGAAGGTGCCCCAAAATAGGAGCAGCACAATTGACCAGGCTGATTGTAGTAAAATGGCATTCACCGGAGTGCCATATCGTGGATGAATGTGGGCAATTTGACGGAAGAAAAAACCGTCTTTGGCCATGGCAAAATAAAGCCGTGGGGCCGACATCGTATAGATGCCCACCGTGCCCAGTGTGGAAATGGCAATCAGCAACGCCACAAATATTCCTCCTGATTTAAAAATGGTGGTTACCGCATCCGCAGCGAGGCTGGAAGAGCCAATTATTTCCGGCATCGGCAGGAGGTACAGATACCCCATGTTGGTCAAAATGTACACCACCGAAACGGTTAAGGCCCCAATGACCATGGCCTTGGGAACGGTTCTGCTGGCATTATGCGCCTCTGCCGATAAAAATGCTGCGTGGTGAAAACCACCATAGGAAAAAACAACGCCAATCAATCCGAGTCCAATCGCAGTGAAGATGCTCATTGAGCCACTGGCTTCGCTTGCTGGCAATTCAAAAGAAAATTCTATCGGATTCAACTGAGCTGAACCAAACCACAAGCCAATTCCCACCACCACCAGTATTCCCACCAGCTTGGCCCCGGTAAAGGAAGAGGATAAGAAATCTCCAAACTTAACTCCGAAAATGTTGACGATGGTCAACGTTATGATTCCGGCAATTGCTAAAAGCTTTACGCCCCAATCATCTAAGGGGATGAGGTAACTCACATAGCGCGCAAATGCCAGCGCGAGGGCAGCAATGGCTCCAGTGGTGACGATGGTCATTACGGCCCACCCGTACAAAAAGCCCCAAAGGTCTCCATAAGCTTTGCGGATAAACAGGTAGATGCCTCCCGCCCCTGGAAAACGCGAAGCCAATTCGGCATAGGTCAAAGCTCCTGATATGGCAATGACCCCACCGATTGCCCAAACCAGCAATATGAGAAAGGGAGAGGGCAATTCCTTGGCGATTGAAGAGGGAGTAAGGAAAATGCCTGAACCAATACAAGACCCTATGACCACCATGGTCAGGCCGTAGGTTGACAGTGCTTTTTTGAGTTTTGTCATGGCTGTTGTGATCGGACTGAGGAGGGCTAATTTAGCTAAAATTAAATCCTCCGTGTGATCAACTGTCCTACCGAAATGATCGCCACTTCAAAGAATTTTTCAGTTGACGGTAATTCATTTTTTCGGGAACCCCCCAACCATTTAGAATCCGAACTCGTCTGATAAGTAAGAAATGCTGAGATATAGTTCGTATCTTGGCTTGTTGGCCAAAGCTCAGAAGAAGTTGCCAATTATTGGAATGCCGGTTTATGATATCAGAATTAGTCATACGATGTGAACAGAATGACCGCAGGGCTCAGAAAGAGCTCTACGAGTTGCTGTTTGGTAAATTGTTGGCTGTTTGCAAGCGTTACGTCAAGAATCAAGATGATGCTGTGGAGATACTCAACAACGGCTTTTTGAAAATCTTCAGCAAATTGCATTTGTATGATAAAAACTGCTCGTTCGAAAATTGGGCCCGCAGAATTGTCATTAATTGTGCATTGGATTTTCTGCGATCATCCAAAAATTACCGGGAGCTAATGAGCTTTGATCATGCTTATGCTACCAACAAGGTTTACAACGATGCGATGAGTAACCTCAGCCTCGAAAACCTGCGGGAAATGATTGACAAAGTTTCCCCGATGAGCAAGGTAGTCTTCAATCTTTACGCGATTGATGGATTTACACACAGAGAAATAGGAGAACAACTAAATATCAGTACTGGAACTTCCAAATGGCATCTGTCCACCGCCCGAAAGCAAATTCAGGCGCAAATAGCTGCACAGGAAGAGTTTATTGCAGTAGCATATGGTTGATGATGGATCACATATAGACGAAATTTTTCGGGATCGGTTTTCCGATGTGACTGATGCTTCCTACAAGCCAGAATACTGGGCAAATCTGGAACAACAGTTGAATGCAACGAATGCTCCTGGAGCTGCTGCCGCAGCTACGGGTGGTAAAGGAGCTGCGGGGTTTCTTACAACGAAAAACATTGCCCTTGGAATTACTTCCATCGCAGTTTTGGGCACGGCATCCTGGTACTTTACTTCTCAGTTGGATCACTCCTCTTCATTGGTAGCTGCATCGAAGGAAGAAGCAGTTGTTGAGGGGATGTTGATTAGCTCAGCTCCTATGCAAGCTAGCTGGGGCATGGCTGCTCCAACTGCCTCCAATACCATTTCATGGGAAAATGCACAGCAACAGGCTGCAAAGGCTCCTATGTTGAGAGATGATAGTAAATCCGCACCTTATTTCGAGTCTGTTCAAACAGTGCCTGCCGAACAGGCGCTGGCGTTGGTGGCAGGGAATAGCAGCACCAACAACATCGAACAGGTAGCTTCGACCATTTCAACACCTTCGAAAGCTCTGTTGGTAGTCGGCACATTGTCTGGAGTTACTCCTGTAACATCCAAGCAGATCGGTTTAAATCCTGGCAATAGGAGCGCAGCCGGTTTGGCTGGACCAAGCGATGAAAACACTGTTGCAGAAGAAAATGAAATCACGCTGCCTGTTTTGGAAACGGCAATGACGAAGAAAATTACCGAGACCAACTATTTGGGGCACGGTGTACAACCAAAAATGCCCCGCGAATGGATGGACCTCATGTCATCAAAAGGGTTTGGAAATCGCCAGAAACCTGCTGTGGCGAAACGACCTTCCCACCAACGGCCTGAGTTGCTTCCGGGTTCATTTGCCAAAAACGAATGGACACTCACAGGTGGTGTTAATGCCTCACAAGGGTTAAACACAACCGGTCAATCCACTGGGTTTAATACCAACCTGACTGTTGGAGCTGGTTTCGAACACTTTGTTTCCAGACGTGTCGGTTTGTTGGTTGAAGCCCAGTATGTAAGACGCAGTGGTTACGAGTTGGAACGTTCGTCCAAACAAATCGAATACTTCTTACAACCCACTACCACCACTCAGTATGTGACGACAGAGTCTGCCCAATATTTGCATTTACCTATTACGCTTCGTTATCGCGTCAAGAACCGCCATTCCTTAATAGGTGGTGGGTTTGCGTCAGCTGTAATGGAGGCAAAGAATGAGAGGCGCAAAACGATTGATTCTCCTGAAGGATTCGAAGAGGAGTTGATAGGAAAGCGCAAAGGCTATACTGAAGGGCTGAATCCTGTGCAATTTGGTATCGTAGTTGGCTATGAGTACCAAGCACTGGAATTTTTACAATTGGGACTCCGTTTTAACCATGGTATGAATGGAGTTACAAACAAGGAATATTTTGATAAGGCCACCTCTGGAAGGGGCTTGGAAGAAATTCAGTTATTGGTGCGGCTGAAAGTATTTTAATAAAGAGCATGAGAACAATGTATTCTATCCAAACAATTTTGTCTGCTATGAGGTCTTGGTTTTTGCTGGCACCATTGGCATTGCTGTTGGTGAATTCCTGTAGTAAGGGAGAGTTGGAGCCGGATATTGTGGAAGAGCCACCGATTTTTGTACAGGCTTCCTTTGATGGAGAGCCGGTCAAATATGAAGTTGGTGTGAATGCCGTAGAGGCAAAGCCGCTTATTCTTGACTTAGCTGGTGAATCAGTTGGTGTTTGGCGGATGTGGGCATACCGGGTTGATGATACCCGAGACAGTATCTTCAACGATTTTAGCATCTACATCGTCAACCACAAAGCTCCTTATGGCAATCTTACGGAAGACCTGGATTCGACCATGGTGAAAGATAATTTTCAGTTCTTATCGGTCAAAGCTCCAGACTACAAAGAGGTGTTGATAGAATCATATGTGAGCATCGTCTATGTCGACACAAATGGTAATTGGTTTAGTTCAGCTTTTGCTGAACAAATCGATAGCCAGTTTCGCATCAGAGATGTGGAAGATGTAAGCGTTGATGGCATCAGCTACAAGCAGTGTAACATTGTCTTTGACTGCGTGCTTAAGAGCCTCACTACACTGGAAACAATTGACGTTACCAATGGTAAAGCCGTTATCCTCATGGGCGGTATTGAGCAAAAAACGCGCTCTACAGACCGATCCAAGATACAGTCGTAGCCGGTTCACCCGGAAATAAGCCGATTCATTCTTCATTTAATCCCACTCACTCCAGTTCATTGGATTGAAGCGGATGTTGTTTCTTTGTTTTGCTTCAAAATGAAGAACATGAAACAGCAATTTGCCAAAATTTGGAAATTATCCTTGTTCCTGTCCCTTTTTGTCGCTCAACCAGCCTTGGCACAGGATCTTTACCAAACTGTCAGAGGACAGGTAGTGGACCAGCTCACAAAGTCACCCTTGCCTGGAGTAAATGTTATTATTCTGGGTACAGACCCGCTAATTGGAACCGCAACGGATTTAGACGGTTATTTTAAGATAGAAAATGTGCCAGTGGGCCGAATCAGCCTGCAAGCAACATTTCTTGGCTACAACCCGATTTCCCTCAACAATTTAAACCTCACCACCGGCAAAGAGTTGTTGGTCAATATTGCACTCGAAGAGAAGGTGATAACGACTAAAACGGCTGTGGTTACGGCCTCTTCTTCGCGCAACAAGCTCCAGGCCCAAAACGAAATGGCCACCATTAGTGCCCGAACCTTTTCCGTGGAAGAAAGTCAACGTTTTGCCGGAGCCAGGAATGATGTTTCCAGAATGGCGGCCAATTTTGCAGGTGTTCGCGGCACGAATGATGCGGTTAATGACATTGTGATTCGGGGCAACTCACCCAACGGTTTGCTTTGGCGCTTTGAAGGTGTCGATATTCCCAACCCGAACCATTTTGGCAGTTTTGGATCGACAGGTGGACCCGTGAGCATGCTCAACAACAACGTGCTCTCCAATTCAGACTTTCTAACGGGTGCTTTTCCCTCCGAGTATGGCAATGCCCTGTCAGGAGTGTTTGACCTCAAAATGCGCAACGGAAACAACGAAAAGCATGAATTTTTGGGGCAGGTCGGGTTCAACGGGTTTGAATTTGGGGCCGAAGGGCCCATTTCCAAAGAAAAGCGATCCTCCTACCTGGTCAACGCACGTTATTCTACGTTGGGCTTTATGGAAGCTGTTGGAATAGAATTTGGCACTGGATCAGCCGTTCCACAGTATCAGGACGTTAGCTTTAAGTTGAATTTTCCCGGTAAGAAGCTAGGCAGCTTTTCTGTATTTGGCCTGGCAGGCTCCAGTCAAATTGATTTAATCGCCAGTGGCTCCCAGGACTCTGAAGATGAAAACCTCTACTCGGGCAGCGAAATTGATGTTTATGTCCGATCGCAATCCGGGGTGGTTGGTGTTAGCAATACTTACCTGATCAACAATACAGCATACTCCAAGTTAACGATAGGTGCTACGGCCATTCAAAATCAAGACATTGTTGATTCAGTGAGCACAGTGGACAGAACTCCACAGGATTTTTACCGGCAAAATATTCTCAACGCCAAATTTTTTGCCGCTTGGGTACTCAACAAGAAGGTCAGCAGCAAAAACAACCTACGGGCCGGGGCTTATGTCAATCAATTGCAGGTGGTGTTGGAAGACAGCATCTTTCGTTCTAGTTTGGGTGAATTCCAAACCATCACCGATTTTAGTGGGTCTACTTTGCAGGTGCAGCCGTATGTGCAGTGGCAATACAGGCCAAGCAATTCAGTGACCTTTAACACGGGTGTACACATGGAATATCTGGCCCTCAATGACAATATTTCGATAGAGCCGCGTGCCGGTGTTCGGTGGGCTTGGAATAGCAGTCACTCGTTGAGTGCAGGTTATGGATTACACAGCCAAATGACACAATTGTATGATTATTACCGGCAAGTCCGGTTAGCAGATGGAAGCTACGCAACCCCCAATAAAAACCTGGAGTTTACCAAAAGTCACCACTTTGTGTTGGGCTATGACTGGCAGTTTTCCGAGACCATGCGCTTCAAGGCTGAGACGTATTACCAATCCATCTTTGATGCGGTCGTAGAGGTGCAACCGAGCTCTTATTCCTTCCTCAACACCGGTTCTTTTTCCAACCCTGCTCCAGACTCATTGGTGAATGGCGGAACTGGGGAGAATTATGGTGTGGAGATCACTCTGGAGAAATTTTTGGACCGAGGTTTTTATTTTCTGGCTACTGGGTCACTGTACGAATCCAACTACAAAGGGAGTGACGACATCGAGCGTAAAACCGCATTTAGTGGCACTTACGTGTTTAATTTATTGGGAGGCAAGGAATTTTACCTGAAGTCGAAAAAGGAAGCAGTAAAATTCCAGAAATTGATTTCTGTTGATTTGCGGTTTACCGGAGCCGGAGGTCAACGATACACACCAGTTGATGTAGAAGCTTCACGACTTTCAGGCGAAAGCGAATACTTAGACGATTTGGCTTTTTCGGAGAAGTTTGCGGACTACTTCAGAGGAGATGTAAGGATCGCCTATAGAATGGATGGCTCAAAATTTTCTCAGGAATGGGCATTGGATGTGCAAAATGTATCCAATCGTAAAAACCCTTACTTCCAACGATTTGACCCGAGTAACGGAGAAGTTCAAACCGTGACTCAACTGGGTATTTTCCCCATTCTACAATACCGCATCGAGTTTTAATTCCTACATTTCTTTCGTCTGAAGCCGAAAACAGATTGGTACGGTTTAATCGAAATATGATATTGACGGTTCTGGGAGTTGGAATTTTTCCTCCTCTGTTCCATTATGTCAAAGATTGGCTGATTGGTGATGCCTCTGCCCAGGGTTTTGCCTTGTGTCAGGATATTTTTTTCACCACCCTGTTTTCTCTTTCGATCACGGTTCTCTTGTTTTTTGGGAACACCTATATCTTCAATCAACTACAGAAAAAACTGCCTTGGCGCAACAATGTTTCCAAGCGGATCGTCCTGGAAATACTGTTGGTGCTGTCCTACTCTACCCTTACAATTGCGACACTGTCATTCCTATTCTTTGAAACATTTCCTTACGCGCTTCCATTTTCACAGTTTTTAACTGAGAACGTAGTTTTTGCGAATACCCTCACCATCATTATCATACTCATTTACGAAGGTGTTTTCCTGTTCAGGGCATGGAAAAGGACTTTGCTGCAAACGGAACATTTGGAAAAAGAGCAGATGCGATCGCAGTACAAATCATTGAAGGATCAAGTCAATCCGCATTTTCTGTTCAACAGCTTAAATGCCTTGACCTCTTTGGTGCACAAAGATTCGGACAAAGCGGAGCAGTTCATTTTGCAATTGTCGAAAGTATACCGCTATGTGTTGGACAACGGAGAGGCTTTCTCAGTGGAGTTGAAGGAGGAGCTGGCATTTTTAGAGTCGTATTTTTTTCTGCATCAAATTCGATTTGGAGCCAACATTGAGCTAAAACTAGATTTGGATGCCTCTACCCTGCAAAGGCGGTTACCACCGCTGACTTTGCAGCTGCTGGTTGAAAATGCCATCAAACACAACATTGTTTCCTCCGAAAAACCACTGATCATTGAGTTGTTTGTGAAGGAAGACTTGCTGGTGGTGAAAAACAACTTGCAGCTCCGGGGAGATCGAGAAGAATCTTCGGGTATTGGGCTGAAAAATTTAAAAGAACGCTATAGATTGTTGTCTGGACTGGTTCCGGAATTTAAAATTAACGGGGTGAGCTATGAGGCCAAAGTTCCCCTGTTGGAGGTGGAGGTAATGGAATGAAAGTGCTGATTATAGAAGATGAGCCGCTGGCTGCGGAGCGGTTGACCAACCTGCTGCCAGAGTGCGATTCAAGCATTGAAATAGAAGCAGTGCTGGAAAGTGTGACCGCGGCAATCGATTGGTTGTCAGCCCACCGAACGGATCTGATCTTTTTGGATATTCATCTGTCTGATGGGTTAAGTTTTGAAATCTTTGATCGGCTGCCTATTGACACGCCAGTAATATTTACCACAGCTTATGACAACTATGCAGTGAAAGCTTTTCAGCTCAACAGCATCGACTATCTGCTAAAACCTTTTGACATTGAGGCGCTGCTCATGGCGCTGGAAAAACTCAGCCGCTGGCGCGAACCCGCAAGGGCAAACCTGTATGAGCTGTTGCAAGCTGCAAAGCTGCAAAATCAACATTTTCAAAAGCGTTTTTTAGTCTATACCGGGCAAAAAATCAAAACAATTCCAGTGGAATCAGTTGCCTATTTCTTTGCGGAAAACAAGTCGGTATTTCTGGTGTCCACAGACAAGGTGCAGTACCTGCTGGATTTTACACTGGACAACTTGGAAAAGGTACTCGACCCTCAATTATTTTTCAGAGTGAACCGGCAATTTATTCTTGGCTTGCGGGCCATCGAAACGATGTATCCTTACACAAAAGGTCGGGTAAAAATTGATGTTCAGCCACCGATAGCAAAAGAAGTGATAGTAAGTGTTGACCGGGCAGCCAGGTTTAAAATGTGGCTAAATCAATAAGGACTTGAACGCTTTCTACCTCTGGATTTTCCACCTTTCCTCCTACCCATTTTTCGACCCTTTTTAACCTTTTTGGCTTTCGGGTTTCTGATGTAGACGGCCTTTCTCCCTTGGCGCGACTTGACTTTTTTGATTCGGTAGATCTTAGACAGCTTTGAGCTGACCGTGAATTGCAGAAACATGTAAGAATCCCGGCTTTTGGGATTTCCACGAATACCTCCATCAGCGTACCAAGAAGAATTTTCTGGATTTGGGTTGATGTTAGGATCGGCTAAATCGGCTGCAACATCACCACTCTCGGCACGCAATACATCATTGTCATAGTAGAAACCACTCACGTCATCGATATAATCCGTGGAGGTCAACCGCAGACCGTATTCCAAACCAATCTGAATCGAATTGTTGGCGAGGTAAGTAAAGCCGACTCCCAACGGCAGTGCAATGTTTATTCTCGAGTATTTTTTTCCTGGGCCCCCTTCAAGCTCCTGCCCTTCCGTGCCTAGTGGTTGCAAGGCCACCCAACTGCCGTCATACATGGCTTTTGGGTTAAAGTAGAAGCCGCCAAAGCCGCCAAAGGCATAGGCGCCAAACCGGTTGCCGTCAAATATGGCCGTGGTGCGAGCTGCTGCTAAATGTTTGGTCTTAGGTTTCAAAAAATGGTATTCATATTGAGCAGAGAGCTCAAGAATAGCCGAGCGAAAATGAAGGTTTCTATACTTCCGGTTGGGGTAGTTGGTCAGTGCGTCATTTCCACGCACACGCCCATAAAACAGGCTTGTTTTGATCGATTGGCGGGGCATCAAAAAATAGCGCACACCAGCACTAACGACATACCGCGTTTCACCAAACTCAATGTCAGTAATGAATTTTGAACCGGGCTTGTCCTGTCCACCCAGCTCTCCAAGTAGGTTACTAGCTCCAAGGCCGAGAGAATATTCCAGTCGATTTTTTTTCCAATCTGTGTTTTGCCGGGAAAGTTTAGGAGCTGAGCCCTGATTGCTTGCAGCACGCTTCTTGGCCAATTTAGGAGGGCTTCCAAAAATTTGGGCATCAACATGTAAACTGCACGTGAAGAACACCGCCAACACTAAGTATGGAAGAATATATTTCATATTTGCCAAGGCGGAAAAACAGGCAAAAAATTGCTTGTTTTTCAACGGACTAAGTTACTGCATAATAAAGTGGCGTCAAAAACCGGCCCAAAGTTAATATCAATAGTGAAACGTTCATAAGACGTCCTAAGTGCTCAGGGCGTTGGATTCACATATTTTCGCAGTCGCTGATAGTGAGCCTTTATGCGATTCTGACTGGATTTGGTTAAAGCAAATCGTTGGCCAGGTTGGCGAGTTCCGATCGTTCCCCTTTTTCCAGGGTAATGTGTGCAAATAGCTCGTTGCCCTGCAATCGGTCAATGAGGTAGGAAAGTCCGTTGCTCTGCTCATCCAGATAAGGCGTATCGATCTGGTAAATGTCACCGGTGAAAATGATTTTGGTGTTTTCTCCAGCCCTCGTTATGATGGTTTTTACTTCGTGAGGTGTGAGGTTTTGTGCTTCGTCCACGATAAAAATAACGTTGGACAAACTGCGGCCCCGGATGTAAGCAAGAGGTGTCACCAGCAACTTCTCTTTGTTGACCATTTCGTCAATTTGCTTGTAGATTTTGTCTTTTTCTTCATACTGATTTTTGATGTATTTCAGATTGTCCCAAAGTGGTTCCATGTAAGGGTTGAGCTTCGATTTTACATCGCCCGGCAAATAACCAATGTCTTTGTTGCTGAGGGGAACTATGGGGCGGGCAACATAAATTTGCTTGTACATCCTACGCTGTTCAATGGCTCCCGCCAGCGCTAAAAGGGTTTTTCCAGTTCCTGCTACTCCTTGCAAGGTGACCAATTTAATGCGCGGATTTAGAATCGCACTTAAGGCAAACGTTTGCTCAGCGTTGCGGGGATTAATTCCGCAGGTCGGGTGTTTTTCTACGTGCTCAATCTGTTCATCCTCTGGATTGTAATAAGCCAAAATGGAACTCTTGGAGTTGCGCAAAATGAAGAAGTGGTTATCGACCGGCTTCTTTTTGGTCACTTTTTGATAGGGAACGCTCTTCTTTTCGAAGATGGTGGCAATTGTTTCAGAAGTAACATCCTCTTTCAGGGATTTGCCCGTGTACAAATTTTGAACGTCCTTGATCTTGCCTGTTTCATAATCTTGCGCAGGCAGGTTGAGCGCTTTGGCTTTCAACCGCAGGTTAATGTCTTTGGTGACTAAGATGACCAGGCTGCCCTTTTCTTCGGCCTGCAGACTCAGGGCAGCATTTAAAATTTTATGATCGGCTTTGATGCCGTCAAACTCCTTCTCGGCATTGACTTTGCTGTTGTGCCCATTCATGATCACCTTGAACTGGCCTTTGCTTCCACCGCCCAGCGGAATCCAGTCTTGCAAAGAAGATTCTCCAGACAACCGGTCGAGAAATCGAATGAACTCGCGGGCCTCGAAATTTTTGGTGTCATTGCCTTTTTTGAAATTGTCCAGTTCTTCCAAAACAATGATGGGAATAGCAATGTCGTTGTCTTCAAAGTGCTTCAAGGCACTGTGGTCATAAAGGATTACAGAAGTGTCAAAAACAAAAATCTTTCGTTGTTTCCTGGTCATTGTGTAGGTGCTTTAGGGGGTTTGAGGAAGCAAATGGATTCAATATAGCTGATAGAAGACAGACTTGTTTTGGGAAATTGAAGAATGGTTGACCGCTCAATTACATACAACGGCTATTGTAAATTTAGAAAATCGGTCAGGGCCGAAAGGAAAATTAAATTAACAAATAGCCGGAGTTATTAACGGATAAGAATTGTCCGTTTCGAAAAGAGGTATTCGTTTGAGCTAAGCGTGCTTGGCGAAAGCCTGTTTGGACTGAGTAAAAAAATCCCGGACGGCATACATCCCCTTTTCGGCTATTGCCTGGGGAGGGGTTTGAAGGGATGCTCCTTGCACTTTGAGTTGGTACAGTTTCGGGGCACTTGAAATTTCGGGGGGCAGAGATTGTAGCGGGTTGTTATCGAGAAATAACTTTTTAAGTTCTGGCAACTGCCCGATGGCTGCGGGTAAATGGGTGAGGCAATTGTCCATCAGGTAAAGCTCTCGCAAGCAAACAAGGTGGGCAATCGAATCAGGTAGCTGGGCAAAAGGCTGGTGCGTTATTAAAAGCACCTCCAGCGAACCAAGGTAACAGATGGACTTGGGAAACTCATTGAGTTGGCCATGGGCCATGATGAGTTGCTTTAATTGACGCAGCTGCTGTAGCTCCTCCGGCATTGAATCAAGCGCTACATGGTTCAGTACCAGCACCTCCAAATTGCTCAGTTGACAAACAACGGAGGGCAAAGATAAAATGGGGTTGTAATCGAGGCAGAGGTTTTTAAGCTTTTGCAATGCCTGCATGCCCTCAGGAAGATCAACCAACTTGTTGTGGGTCAGGTTCAGCCCTTCCAGATGAACCAATTCTTTGATGCTATCGGGAACAAATTCAATGGAATTGGGGTTTTGACCGTCTCGTTTGCCAAGGGTTAGTTGAACCAGGTGTTTTAGCTCAAATACTTCTTCAGGAATTTGGTGCAACCCTAGATCGCTTAGGTCCAAAGAGGGACCTAGGGATGTTCGGTTCTGTTCAATTCTTTGTAAGGCGAGGGCCAATTGTTGCTCCATCTAAGCAAGAAGTTTGAAGAGCTGTGTACGAGGATGATGAGGTATTGGTTGCATCTTGCAACAAAATGGTGATTTTCCTGGGTCATGAAGCAAGGTGGCATTCAAGGATTGGGCACAATTCCGCCTTTTTATATCCGTCAAAATATCGCTAGATTGTCACTGATTAATGGATTAATAATTGAGAAAGATGAGTAGCGACAAAAAATACAACGATTTCCATTCCCCTGTCAAGTTGATTGACTTTGTTTCATTGGAGGAAAAGGTTCCGGCCCATGCCCAGGTGGAGAAAACGGATTTGGTCGTTGTCCGGTATGGGGAGAATGTTTCGGTTTTGTATGGTCGCTGTTTGCACCGGGGTGCATTGCTCAGTGATGGACATGTTGATGGAGAGAACCTCATTTGCGGGTTGCACAACTGGGATTACCGATACGATACAGGAGTGAGCGAATACAATCCGGAGGAAGCTTTGCACAAATTTCCTGCTGCGATTAATGACGGTGACATCTTCATCGATCGGGCAGATGTGATTGCTTACGAGGAGATTCACCCATCGCCTTTTCAGGAAGATCAGTATTTGGGAAAATATGCAGATACGCATCCCGAATCCACTGAGCCTTATACAGGATACATCAAGGAGCTTGCCCAAAACGGACTAAAGAATTACGGACATCATGGACCCACTGCCGCCATGGGTGTAGATCGGGATACGTTGCCCAAATGGGACAACATTCAGTTTTTGCCTGCGCAGCTTTCCAGGCGTCCTTTGCTCGATGAGGAAGCCGTTGCGACCAAAGTTGTAATTGGTCCCAATGCTAAAAAACCATTGGAGTTAGACATTCCATTGTTTGTATCCGATATGTCATTTGGTGCGCTGTCCAGGGAGGCTAAAATAGCTTTGTCGAAAGGGGCCGAAATGGCTGGGACAGGCATCTGCTCAGGAGAAGGAGGAATGTTGCCTCAGGAACAGGCTGCAAACGCACGGTATTTTTACGAATTGGCCTCTGCACAATTTGGCTTTAGCTGGGACAAATTAAGTCAAGTGCAGGCATTTCATTTCAAAGGTGGTCAGGGTGCTAAAACAGGCACTGGAGGCCACCTGCCCGGTGACAAGGTGAGTGGAGAAATTGCAGCTGTTCGCGGACTTCAAAAAGGACAATCAGCCATTAGTCCTGCAACCTTTCCCGATTTTCACGGTGTGGCAGATTTTCAGGCCTTTGCAGCGCGCGTTCGGGAAGAAAGCGGAGGAGTTCCAGTTGGATTTAAGCTGGCAGCAAGTCGAATTGAGGCCGACATTGATTTTGCCCTGGAAGCAGGTGCTGATTACATCATTTTGGATGGCCGTGGCGGTGGAACAGGTGCTGCACCGACTGTATTGAGAGATAATATCAACGTGCCCACCATTCCGGCTTTGGCCAGAGCGCGAAAGCATTTGGACAAGCAAGGAGCCACGGGCGTTTCGTTGGTGATTACAGGAGGCTTGCGGATTGCTGAGGATTATGCCAAAGCATTGATGATGGGAGCTGACGCCATTGCTGTCTCCAATGCAGCTATCCAGGCCATTGGGTGCCTCGGAATGCGGGCGTGCCAAACCAACAATTGTCCGGTTGGCATTGCGACTCAAAAAGAAAGCCTGCGCCAACGGTTAATAATTGACAAATCTGCAGAACAGTTGTATAACTACTTCAGTGCGACCAACGATCTCATTAAAGTGGTGGCCCGCGCATGTGGACACGACAACATTGCTGATTTTGCAGCGGACGATCTAAGCACGTTCAATTGGGATATGCACCGCCTTACAGGCATTTCTTATGCTGGAGTGCACACGATGAGCTAAAGTGTATCGGTGGCTTCTATTTCGCGCAGCATGATGTGTTTGAGTTCCTCTACTTCGGAAACCCAGGTAGTACCGGCATAAGATGCCAGGGCAATGGATGAATCCGCCTTGGTGCTGTTGGCAGGTGCTGCAACCGATTCAGAATCTGAATACAAGATGACTTTTTTGTGAACGGGCATTGGCGCTTTCACCTCCACCGGTTCTGGGCAAATTAATTTTTCCGATAACGCGGTTTCGCTACAGGCTATTGCCATGGGAACTGTCTCTTCAACAGGCACATTCAAAGTACTGGTTTGACTCGCTGGCAGTAAAGCTTGTTGATCCCCACCAAAGAAATTCTTCAGGGGAGCGATTAAAAGTAGGCAAGCAACCGCGGCAGCAGCCGCAAAAGTTAATACGCGGTGAGAAGTGTTGCGTTTAATGGTCCGAACGTGGTCAATTGTGGCGGCCTGCAGCTCTCTCAATCCATTCGTGCCAAAAGTGGATTTCACTTCCTGGTAAGCAGTTTCAAAGTCCTCCCCCGTTTGCATTCTGTCCTCAATCATGCAACAGAGGTGGTCCAGCAGTTCCATTTTCAGTCGGGCATGAACAATTCCCTGATCGGTCAAATCTGCCGAAATGATGGCCAGTTGTTTTTCAGAAATAAAGCTCATATCAACTCGTGGTTTGAGGGTGCAACAAAATGTGCATGGTTTGAACAAACCGGTCGAATTCCGATACTTTTTGGGTGGCGGCCTCCTTTCCAGGTTCCGTCAACTTGTAGTATTTACGCATGCGTTTGCCAATTTCGATGGATTCCGTTTCAACCAACCCCTCGGCCTCGAGTCGGTGCAACGTTGGGTAAAGTGCCCCTTCTGTCAACAGGATGCGCTCTTGAGATCGGTGTTTCACAAGTTTGGCAATTTCATAGCCATACATCTTGTCATTTTCAGTCAGCAGTTGCAGCACTATCGTTTTCAATGTGCCTTTTAATAGTTCTTTTGAATACATAATACAATTATACATAATATAATTATGCATACAACATGGGCAATTGAAATTTGATTCAACCGTTAAAAATCGATTTAGTATTTTAGCGTGACGCGCTAAAAAAATTGTGCAAAACGAACTTTAGCCTTTGACTTTTCGTCTGTTTCCAATTAACTTCTCTGATGATTCTCCTGGCCATAGAGGGCTGGGCGAACTTTCCGATCAGGAATTGATTGCACAGTACCAGAAAACAGAAGACACTGCGCTTGTATGGGCGTTGATGAAAAGATTTGAAGTGCACATCGCAGCTTTTGGGTCAAGGCACCTTTTTGCTGGTCGGGAAGACATCCGTGATTTTACGAATGATTTGTTCTTAAAACTATGCGATGATCTGAAACGGGTAGAAGTTTCCAACTTCCGGAGCTGGTTTTACGTTTATATGAAAAACATGCACTTTGACTATCTGAGGCGTCAGAAAGTTAGGAGGAGCTATTTGAAAAAAGCCGCGAAAGAGGAACTTCACTTTCCTGAACAGGCATTGATTCAGGGAATTGACAACAAGCTATTGCACCAGGCACTGGATGCACTTAGTGAAAAGGAAGCATTGTGCATCAAATTGGTATATCTGGAAGCTAAAAGTTACCGTGAAATCATGACTGAAACTGGTTGGACATTTAACCAGATCAGGGGATTGCGCGAGCGAGCAACGAAGAAATTAAAAACAATGATCTCGGATGAGTTCGATTTGCCTTGATCCACGAATTGGGGCATATTTATTATGACAACTGATAATCACGCATCAAAGCATCTCTCGCTGGAGCAGATGCATGGGTACCTCAACCACTCCTTGTCGGCTGACGAAGAGCGCATGATCGATGAACACCTGGCCGATTGCGACATCTGTTTGGGAGCATTGGAAGAGCTGGACTTGGTCCAACAGGCCGATCCTGAAGCGTTGGAGGCCCACCAACACCTGACGGAGGCGTTTGCTGAAAACTTGGAAAAACAGCAACCTGCCGAGCAAAGCCGTGGAGGTTTGGGATGGCTAAAATACGCTGCGGTAATTGCTGTGTTACTGATCCCTGCTTACCTGCTTTGGCCTGATGGCGACAATGCTGCTGCTGGAAAAGCGCTTTTTGCCGAAAATTTTGAACCGTATGAAGATGTGGTAAGTGTTCGATCGGGAGAAGGGCAACCGATGGCAAAGGCAATGGAATTCTATAACGAGGAAGATTACCCCGCTGCTTCTCAGGCCTTTGAAACACTGTTACAACAAAACGCCTCCAATGAACCAGCATTGTTTTACCTCGGAGTTTCTTTGCTGGCTTCAGGAGATGATGCAACAGCGGTGCAAAAATTGTCGCAGGTCCTGGAAAATGCAAACTCACCGTTTAAAGAGTCGGCAGAATGGTTTCTTCTACTGGCACACCTTGCAGGTGACAACACAGCCGAAGCTACTCGGTTGAGCGAGCAGTTAGCAAAGGAGCCCGGACATGCCTATGGAGCTAAAGCCGAGGTTATTTTTAACGAACTACAAGTAAGCCCCTTCCTTCATTGATGCAGCTTTCTGAAAGTAGATTTCAGTTAAACTAAACCTTCACACCGGAATTACGTAAAAAATCTCCGCGCTTTGAAGAGATGAAGAGTTCAACCCATTGGTTTATACTGTTTTGCCTGCTTGTTTTTGGAGTTTCCAAGGCTTCAGCAGCGAGCTCTATGGCTCAGGCGGATAGTCTGGTGGAGGTGGCGATGATGCTCGAAAAGAAGCAGCAGAAAGCACAATTACTGGTGGAAGCCTGTCAACTTTATTCCACCAAACATCTGGGTAAAGCAGTGCACTACGGCAAGCTAGGATTGGCTGTTGCGCTTGAACTGGAGGACATTGAAGAAATGATCAAGGCCTACCTTACCCTGGGGAAGGCTTACCAAAAACACTTCGATTACGAAAATTCATTGCATCATTATCTGCAGGCGATAGAGCTAGCCGAACGAACGGGCGATGTGGCAAGTCAGGCAGAGGGTTTTCTGGAGATTGCCAGAGCGAGTAAAGATCAGGGACGCTATAGCAAGGCGTTGGACAATTGTTTCAAAAGCCTGAGACTTTACGAATTTCTCAAAGACAATAAGGGCGTGGCTGATGCCACCAATGTGATTGGCATTATCCAGAAAAATCAAGGCCGCTACAAGGAGGCAATGGGCACTTTTGAGCACGTGTTGAAGCTCCGAAAAGAATTGGCTGATGTGAAGGGTATGGCGGGAGTATCCAACAACATCGGATTGGTGCGGCAACATATGGGAGAAAGTCAGGAGGCACTTGATTTTTATTTTCAGGCAATTGCCCTAAACAAGTCCATTGGAAACAAACGTTGGGTTTCTTACAACTACAACAACATTGGGAATAGTTACATGTCGCTGAATGATTTAGACAAATCATTGGAATACTATCAAAAAAGCCTGGAAATCAAGGAAGAAATAAAGGACGAGCGAGGCATTTGTTCTTCCTATCTCAACATTGGCCAGGTCTATTTCCTCCAGGGAAAGAATGAGGTTGCTATTCCTTTTCTAAGGGAAGGTTTGAGGATGGCGGTAGAGCAAAAGAATTTTCATTTTATCACAACGGGGCACGATTACCTGCAGCGCGTGTATGAAACTTTGGGAGATTACAAAACTGCTTTTACTAGTTTGGCTGCGTTGCACCGGATAGAGGATAGCCTGCATCTGGCAGAGGAAGATCTGCGTCTAACGGAAATGGAATCCATTTACAATCAGGATAAACGCGAACAGGAAATTCAATTGCTCAAAAAGGATCGGCAGGTTCAAGAAGCGGAAATACGGCAAAAAGATTACCTCAATTTTTTTCTAATGATTAGTCTGGGCCTCATATTGCTGACGACTGCCATCTATTACAACAACAACCGATTAAAGACAATAGCGAACAACCGACTGGCCGAACAAAATGATGCGATAAGGGCGCAGCAAGAAAAAATACAGGCCCAGCAGGACGACATTTTGAGTAAAAACGAAATGTTGCATCAGAAGAATGCTGCGCTGGAGGAGGCCAACAAAGAGGCGGAACGTGCATCCAAAGCAAAAGCGGCCTTTCTGTCCACCATGAGCCATGAAATTCGAACTCCGCTCAATGCCATCATCGGCATGACGCACATGCTGATGGACGGACAAACGCCAAAAGATCAGCTGGAGCAGTTGCGCATTACCAACTTCTCAGCCAAAACATTGCTGTCATTGGTCAACGACATCCTGGATTTTTCCAAGATTGATGCAGGCAAAATAATTTTCGAATCCATCTCCTTTCACCTCAGAAACCTGTTGTTGGAAATCAACGAGTCGTTGAAAATCAATGCGGATGGAAAACGGCTTCCACTGGTATTAGAAATTGAAAAAGAGGTACCGGATTTTGTACTGGGCGATCCGGTGCGGTTGACGCAAATCCTAACCAACCTAATTGGCAATGCCATTAAGTTTACCGAGACTGGAGAGGTACGATTGGTAGTAGCAGTGGTCAATAAAGGAGGCCAGGACATGGAATTGTCCTTTACCGTTAAAGACACCGGAATTGGTATTCCAAAAGAGAAACATGAGACCATTTTTAAGCGATTTCAACAGGCCGATTCAGGGACTACGCGCAATTATGGCGGCACTGGATTGGGGCTGGCCATTACCAAACAGTTGGTGGAGCTTCAACAAGGAAGAATTGAGGTGGAGAGTGCCGTTGGAAAAGGTTCGAAGTTTACCGTGTTCCTCGGGTTCGGTCGGTCGCAAGACACGGAGCCGGACAAAGAGCAACAGCTTAAAAACCAGTCAAAATTGCAGGGCTACAAGGTTTTGCTAGTAGAAGACAACCTGATAAACCAAAAAGTGGCGTGCAACTTTTTACGCAAATGGGAGATGTACTATGAGGTCGCCAACAACGGGCAGGAGGCTTTGAAGCTCGTTTCTGATAATGAGTATGACTTGATTTTAATGGACATTCAAATGCCCATCATGGATGGGTTTGAGGCGACCCGGAGGATTCGAAAAATGACCGATGCCCGAAAAAGAGCCATTCCAATTGTGGCGTTGACTGCCTCTGCCCCATTGGAAGTCAGGGAGAAGATTTTTGCTGCCGGAGTAAGTGAATATGTGATCAAGCCCTTCAACCCTTCAGAGTTGTTTGGTAAGCTCGAAAAGTGCATTCTTGGCGCAGAAGATACTGTTCTATCCAGGCCCATAAGCTAAATCACAGACTCCCAACAGCTGCCTTTTTTGCAGAGCAAATCTGCCTACGCCTTCTTAAGTTCGATGATTGTAATTTCCGGGGGAATGCCCAGCCTGCCGGGATAGCCGATGTATCCGAAACCACGGTTGACATACAGGTGCTGTTGCTCTTTTTGATAGAGGTCAGCCCATTGTTTGTAAAAATACTGAACCGGACTCCAGCGAACCTCCCCAATGTCAACGCCAAATTGCATGCCATGGGTATGCCCCGAAAGTGTTAAGTCAATGTCGGAGAATTGCCCCCCAACTACCTCGGCATCCCAATGACTGGGATCGTGTGAGAGGAGCACCTTAACGGCTGACTCCTCCGTGCCGTGGTGGGCTTCTGCGAGCTTGCCGTGTTTTGGAAAATTTCCAAAGGAGCTCCAGTTCTCTATCCCTATTACAGAAAGAGACTCTCCATCCACTTTGATGGTGTCATTTTCGTTGAGCAGCACCTTCCACCCCATCTGTTTTTCTAAGGTGATAAGGTCTTGGAGGTTTTGCTGTTTTTCCTCCACGCTTTTCCATTTCACGTAGTCACCGTAGTCGTGATTTCCCAAGACTGAGTAGACGCCCAGGGGAGCTTTGAATTTGTTGAAAACCGAGGTATATCCAGACATTTCGCTGGCCTTGTTGTTGACCAAATCTCCGGTAAAAAAGATGACATCTGCCTTTTCCTTGTTCACCATCTCAACTCCACCTATCACTGCGTTTTTGTTCCAAAATGAACCCGAGTGAATGTCAGAAACCTGGGCAATGCGAAACCCGTCAAATGCTGTTGGTAGGTTGGGTAGATAAACCGTGCGTTTCCTTACACGGTAGTCATGGGCACCACTCACAATGCCCCAACTTATCCCCACCAGGGGAACGGCTGCAGCAACGATGCCCACCTTTGAAATAAATTCGGATCGGGGAATGGGAGTGCCTGCTGCTTCTTTTAACTCAGGAGAACCAAACCAGCTGCCGATGTTTCGGTAGGCCCACCGGACTCCCCTGGAAACGTCATCGGAAAGCACAAAAAGCAGTAAAAATACCTTGGACAAGATATTGGCGAAGAACCCTACCATCAAAAAAGTGCGGAAATGCTTCCCAAAGCTATCAGGATTGCCCAAAAAGTATAGAAACAACGAAGAGATGGCCAGAATAGAGAACGTCCAGTAGGCGTACTTAATGACCCGCTGTGTCTCGGTTCCAAAACTTTGGCTCGCGGCTTTTACCCCCTGAAACAAATAATAATCAATAACGAGAAGAAATAACCCGATTAGGGGAATGAGCAAAACTCTGTTCATAAGGCTTTATGGTGGGGTGATTGTCGTTTCAAAAATCAAACAGCTGAGTGCCGGATATGTTGTAGACGGAGCAATGGTAGGAATATTTTAAATGATTCAGGGGATTTGGAACTCTACCCGTGAGGGTCTCTACCTTTCTGGACCCTGCTAAAGCATAGCAGCGTCCAGAGACTCAAACAATTTGGCATCCACTGAGTCCTGGACCTGTATCCCGTTTAGATCGTAGTTGGGTCCGCGGCTTGAGCTCAATTGAATGCCTCCATGCAATTGGTAATTATCCCAGGGGGTCACAAATCGTGCAGAATCGTCTTCGTAATGGTCGAAAAAGCTCCATTGGCGAACGAGCGAACTTTCCCGGTCAATCCAAACATGGTATTTGTTTTCAGGAGTAACACCTGTTGAAGCAAACGTGAGTTCCAATACATCCGACAGGAGGCCCGATTGGGTGGTGTCTTCAGCAACGTACTTAAGGGTAACTCCGGAGTCTTTTAGCTTGTATGGCATCACCAACCAGTAGGCATCATTTATCCATATACGCCTGCCTTTTTTAACGTATTTTGCTACAGAATCGGGGTCAGAAAGCTCCACTCCTTTGCGCCATACTTTTCCTTTTTGGGTGTGTACATTTAAAACCACACGAAAACTGTCTCGTTCCGATTCGATGCGCACATCTCCCGTTGTTTTGTTCCAAAGTAATTTGCGTGCTCCAAAGAAATCCCAGGAAATAAAACGGGCCTGATCCCAATTTTGACGCCCTCCCATGGCCTTCATAACACGATTGGCCAAAGCAATGGCCTGTGTGTCCGATTCGGCCTCATTAAAGCCTGGAGCAGCCGGATTTTCTGGTTGTGGAATTTCCTTTGCTTGTTCTTTCGGAGCTTCAGTACAACTGGTGGTTGCCATTGATAGCCCAACAACTAAGATGAGTACACAAAAGGAAGGGAAAGAAAAAGCGCGCATAAACACAGTTTTAAACGAAGTGAGAGCGAATTAACTACTTTTTTCGATGCGACAGTTTGAACTTTTTCTATTCGCGGTGTTTTGCGCGAAAGAGTTGGAGGTAATCGTTGTTGTTGGCGACTACAATAATGGGGCTCCCGGTCTTTTTATTAAGAAGCTTTAGGTTGCGCACATCGTGGGGGGCAAAAAAACCACTTTCAGTAGGGCCTAAAGCTTCAAACCCACCTGCTCCATCACCCTTGAGCAAGAGTCCCGTTCCGGCATCGGCACGACCGGTCTCTACTTCAGACATGTAGAAATTGCCGGCCAACAGAAGATCGATGTTCCCGTCATCGGTAAAGTCATGGGGTATCATGCCAAATACAGCAGAAAATTGAGCCTCGACTGGCAGCGGTTGTATATCCCAGTTGGCATCCCCCTGATTGAAAATGATGCAGCTTTCAAAGGTAGTTGCTTCATAATGCAATCCATCCTCAAGGGCTTCTCCATAAATGGTGGAAATGTCGGCAATCCCAAAATCCTTGTACGTTGGAAACTTCTTTTGAAGAGACGGTATTTGCTCTGAGGAACATTGTCTTCCACGAACGGGGAAAACTTTTCCCTTGTTGTAATAACCCAACACAATATCGGATTGACCGTTTTGGTCAAAATCGTTGTAATAGATGGGGAAAGGTTTATCCATGGTAGCGTGGTACTTGTAGTTGGTACCCAGATTGCCCAATGCCAGGTCCTGGTCTCCGTCTCCATCGAAATCAGCTACCACCACTTTGTTCCACCAACCGATGTGTTTGTCCAGCCCAAGTTCCGCTGTAATTTCTTCGAAGGAAGCATCCTTGTTTTGAAATATTCGGGGCGACATCCACTCTCCGGCAACCACCAAATCGATTTTATGGTCCCCATTCAAATCGACCCATTGCGCTGAGCTAATCATGCCGGAATTTTTCAGTTCTGGAAGAACTTCGTCCGTAACATCAGAAAATTTCCCCCCATCGTTTTGTAAGATGTAGCTGGATGCCGGTGCAGGATATTCCCCAGGCACCAGTCGACCCCCTACGAATAAATCTTTATCCCCGTCTGCATCAAAATCCCCAGGCACCACACAGCTGCCACTGAAAGGTAAATCAGGTAAACTCTCTTTGTTTTCTATGAATCGGCCATCCCCTTGATTGGTATAAAGTCGATCATTCAGTTTGGTTGAACCTTTGTCGAATTCGTATCCTCCACTCACTACATACAAATCCAAATCCTCGTCAGAGTCGGCATCAAAAAATACGGCACCCACATCTTCCCTTCCCTGGTGATTTTTCCATGGATTACTGGTTGTGGGCTCAAAAATTCCTTGCTCTGTTTGTAGGAAAAGTTGCCCGCTTTGTCCGGCCGCGCCACCCGCAAAAAAGTCATCCAGGCCATCGCCATTAACATCTCCCGAAGCCAGGGCAGGCCCAAACTGCGACATTTTGTGCGGCAGTAGCAATTGTTTCTCATAGTCGTCATAGTCGTTTTCCTGGTGCTTGAAGCGCACATTGCTGACACGGGTAATCTCTTCAAATGGGAGTGCTTTTGTCGCGGGAATTTTTTCGGCCAGTTTTGCCTCCGAATGCTGTAATGTCAGCAGTTGGTTTGCTGTGACATTGGTTAGTTCTTGAGTTTTTCCGTCTGGCCAAAGGAGTTGGATTTTGTCCACCATTTCGTTGGCGGCCACCCCAAAATGAAGGATGTTCTCAACAGCTGATTGATAGCCACGCGTCAAAGTCAACTCTTGAACCTGGATACCCTCCGCAGTGGTAATGGTAACTTTAGCTCCCAGTCCTGCGGTGTTGTTCGCGGCTCCTTTCAATTTGATTCTTAGAAAATTACCGTTCCCGGATTCTGTGGTATTGTTGCGGTATAGAAACGCCTCTTCTGTGAGGTTGTTGACCACAACATCCAGATCGCCATCGTTGTCGAGGTCGGCAATGGAAGCACCATTTGAAAAACTAGGCACTCCAAAACCGGCTTGCCTGGTGTGGTTAACAAAGGAAAGATCGCCTTCATTCTGAAAATAGTAGTTGGATATTTTTTGAGAAGGAATCATGGACAGTATATCCTGTACCTCGGCATCGGTAAACTTGCGGTGGTTTCCGTATTTGGCTTTGTACTTTTTGCGGTAGTCGACATCTTTGGTATCCCTGCGGAAGCCATTGGTAACAATGAGATCTTTTTTGCCGTCATTGTTAAAGTCTGCCAAAAGAGAAGCCCAGCTCCAATCTGTTTTGTCTACACCCGCTAGTTGTCCTACTTCGCTGTAAGTGCCATTTCCGTTGTTGATTTGCAGCGAGTTGCGCATGTACTGGTAGTGATAACCAAAATTGACCGCTCCCTAGAAACGCTCTGGGTTCATCGAAGCCATCATCGTCTTTTGCCGAAAATTGTCCTCCGACTGCATGTCCAGCTCCATGAGGTCCAGCAAGCCATCGTTGTTGATGTCGGCAGCATCCACACCCATTCCAAAAGTGGAGATGTGTTTAAAGGCGGAGTTTATCTGGTTGGTGAACGAACCATTTTGGTTGTTGACAAAATAGCAGTCGGGGTGTTCAAAATCATTGGCCACGTAGAGGTCGGGCCACCCGTCTTGATTGAAGTCAGCTACCACCACTCCCAGCCCAAACCCATAGCCCAAAACGCCAGCTTGTTTAGTGACGTCTGAAAAGGAGCCATCCCCATTGTTGCGGTAAAGGTGGTCGCTATCTTCCATTGGCGGGGATTTCCATTTATCAGACCTCAAATTTGGGTCAGCAGGGTGAAAATCAACCGGGTGATTGGCTACATACAAGTCCAGGTCCCCGTCTTTGTCGTAATCGAAAAAAGTGGCTTGTGAGGAGTGGCCGCCATCATCGATGCCATAGTTAGCGGCTTGCTCCGTGAAGGTTAGATCACCGTTGTTGATGTAGAGTAAGTTCTTATAAAGGTCAGGGTTGCGCGACCAGTAGCTGCGGCAAACATAGATGTCGTCAAATCCATCTGCATTAATATCTACAATGGTTACGCCCGAAGACCAGGTCCCTTTTGCCAGCACTCCGGCCCGCTCCGAAATGTCCTCAAACTTTAGCCCTCCCTTGTTGAGGTAAAGCCGGTTGTCGGCAAAATTTCCGGTGAAGTACACATCCTGCAAGCCATCATTGTTGAAGTCGCTGATCGCCACCCCGCCTCCATTGTACATGTAGTCGTAATACATGCTGTTGTGTATGGCGTTCTCGACAATTTTATTTTGAAATCGAATACCGGATTGATGAGATAAAATTCTAGAAAAGAGCGGTAGTTCCGGACGAAGTTCTTTTTCTGGAATTTTTTGATTACTGACGAGGTCTTCCTTTTGTTGATTGCTGCAACCAAATGTCAAAATCAGGTACGTCAGCAAAAGAAACTTAGCCCTAAAAATTGACAGTCGGCTCCGGCTGTAATGAAAATGGGAGTGAAAAGATATATTAGAGTTGATTCTGGCCAATGATAGAATTGCTTATCTAAATTACGAGAATGCCCCAGACGAACTAAGTGATTTGCTTAGTTTCTCGAGCCAAGGTAATAAATGTAACGACTAATCTAAAAAATGAAGCGGCCAGATCTATTTTTTCTTCGACAAACAATTCTCTTAGTAAGCCGTCCTTGGCTAGTTTAAAATCAGAAAAATATGTTCAAAGCGACTGCATCTTGTTGGTTTGAGTATGTTTTGGTGATCTGCCAAAATGCGAAATACGATTTGATTTTGCGAATAAATGTCCTGGAACACTTGAGCTACGAAGATGGTTTGAAAGTGTTAGAGCAAAGTCTTGCTACAGGGTCGAATGTGTTGATTTCCACCCCAAAAGACATCGGAGATCAAGGCGCGGGTTATGGAAATGTATATGAAACGCATCATTTTCAATGGAAGAAAAGCACCTGAAGGAATTGCCAGGAGCATTTTTTGTCCCCAACCCCAATCGATGATGTGTTTTGCCGGGGATGACACTTCCAAAGTCAAAGAGGGGTTGCGGTCAAAGCACCCTGAAGATGGCGATTAAGCGCAACCTTTTCTGACAATTTACCACTCACTTTAGACATTTCGGACATTGTGTCACTTGTTTTGGTCAAATCAGACATTATGGCGCTGCTGTGGTCTTGTTTTTCTGCTGGCACAACAATTGACTAAAGAGGTTTGTGCTGACGAGCAGAATGATTAGACAAACTAAAAAACTAGAAGATGAAATTAGTACAGTATCGGCCTTTAGGCCTCGGAAGAACCAACAGCCCTCTCACAGAATTAATGGATGAGTTTTGGGGAAAGGACATTTCAAATGTTCGAGGAAGTAATTCAGCAACATTTATTCCGGCCACCAACATCGTAAAAAATGAAGACAGCTACCGCATAGATGTGGCAGCGCCAGGATTCAATAAGGAACATTTTCACCTTGACGTGGAAGATGAATTGTTGACGCTGAAGGCAGAAGTGAAAGAGAACAAGGAAGAGAGCAAGGAGAATTTTACACGAAGAGAGTTTAGCATCAATTCGTTTAACCGGTCGTTTACATTGCCTGACGGAGTGGACGTAGAAGGAATCGAGGCGAATTACAACCAGGGCGTGTTGTCCGTTGTAATTCCGTTGAAAGTGGAGGAGATGAAGAAGAAGTCGAGATTGATTAATATCTCGTAGTGAAGTAAGGCAAATACCTTGATTGGTAGAGCCGTTCCGAGCAATCGGAACGGCTTTTTTTGTACTTTTTCGGCCGCTTCAATCGAATTGACACATGAACCGATCAACCTGCTTGTTATGAGTTTTAACCACTTCCCGTCCCGACTGCTGCTTTTTGTAATTTTTGGTACAACGGCCTCTTCCTGTTCTGCGCCAGTACCTGAGCCTTCAATAGAAGAAGTGTTTTCCAACATCAATCAGGAGGTATTGCAAAATGGACGGGCATATCTAAACCTAAACAAAGCCACAGCCACCATTGGGCATCGCCTCACGGGATCGGAAAATGGCAAGCAGGCAGAAGAGCTTGCCGCCTCGCTGTTGCGCAGCTATGGCATGGAAAAAGTAGAGTTCTTCGAATTTGAAGTAGACGCCTGGATGCGGGAATCTATTTCCCTGACCATACCGGGCGACTCGGGGGATTATGACGTAGATGTGGTTAGTCTGGCACATTCGCCTCTGGACATTGAAATGGAGGATACCGTGATTTTTGCTGGGAGCGGACTAAAGGAGGATTTTGAACGACTTGGGATCGCAGTAGCAGGTCAAATTGTTTTGATGAACCTTGGATTGGAAGCATCTGACAAGGGTAAACCTAACTTGCATCGTTCTGAAAAAACGGCCCTTGCCGTTAGTCATGGTGCGACTGGAGTTATCCTGATCAATCACGTGGATGGACATGTGTTGTTGACCGGAACTGCTTCGGTAACGGGAGAATTGTTAGCGATTCCGGCTATGTGTGTGACCAACGAGGAAGGAGCTGTTTTGCGGAAAAAATTGGAGGAAGAACAGGTGGTGGTCAAAGTGGAGATGAAGAACCAAAGTAAACCCATCAAAGCGCGAAATGTGATTGGAACCATCCCAGGAAGGGAGCTGGCTCAGGAAAAAATTGTGATTGGTGGGCACTTAGATAGTTGGGATTTGGCGACCGGAGCCATAGACAACGGAGTAGGTTCTTTTACCATCATCGACATTGCAAGAACGTTCAAGGCACTGAGTTTAAATGGCAAACGCACCATCCAATTTATTCTGTTCATGGGTGAAGAGCAAGGCCTGTTGGGCTCTACTGCATTGGTGGAACATTGGGTGGCAGCGAATGAAATTCAAAATGTTCGGTGTATGATCAACCTGGACATGTCTTCCAATGCTGTGGGGTTCAATGCTTTTGGCAGAGAGGAGATGCAACCGGTGTTGGACTCAGTTGGGGCGCTCATTCAGCAGGTTGACTCCACCTACCTCAACACGAATACCAACGGAGTTGGATTGCACAGTGATCATCAGCCATTCTTATTGGAAGGAGTGCCCATTTTGTCAATGAAAAGCAACATGCCTGGCTCGGTTTATCGTTGTTACCATTCGTCCTGCGATGATTTTGACCTGGTGGAAAAAGAGCATTTGGTGAACGGTACACGTTTCACGGCCATGCTGCTGTACGCCTTGGCAAACATGGAGTCAATTCCAGCCAAGCAATTTGACTCCGGGCAGACCCGTCAATTTTTGGAGGATGCCGGTCTCAAAGAAAAGTTGGTGTTGGGAAAAGATTGGAAGTGGTAATTCTATAGCCCTTTGGGGAGGACGGCTTTTTTAAACAAACCGGTTTCGGGAGCCCGTTGTTTTTGTTTTTTCGCTTTGTTTGGGTTGTAGCTAAATGCGCTGCTTTCAGGCGTCTTTTTTTCCTTTTTCTTACCCTTTTTAAGGCTGAGTGCCAGAAACCGTAATCGTTCCCCTTTGAACGTTTTTCGGTTCGACCCTTTTTTGCTTCCCGAAAAGGGGTCAGCTATTCGTTCATGTTCCTTTGTCTTCACCTCTTTGGCGAAAGCATCGCCCGATCCTTTTTTCTTTTTCCCGTCCGGATCTCTCTCAGCACTTACCTTTTTTCCAAAGGGATCTCCTTGATTCTTCCTGGCCTTGCTGCGTTTTTTGTCAGCCTTGCGATCGGCTTTGCTTTTTTTACCTGAGCTGGAAAATGGGTCGGGCACAAACCCTCCGGGTTCTGAGCCTTTTCCAGATGTTTTTTTGGAAAAAGCACTGCCCTCGTGACTTCCTTTGGCCCTCGAAGGCTTGTTGAAGAAACTACGTTCCTCTTTTGTATCGAACATGTCTTTTTTGCCGCAACTAAAAAGAAGCAGCATCATAGCCAGTAGTGAGAAGTATGTAAGTAGTTGACGCACCTGTAGTTAAACTCGATTTTGCGGCAAAAGTTGCAATTGGACTGTCAAGCCGCTGTGGGTAGATTTGCTTTTGCCTTCTGAAAGATATTAACAAAAGGGCATATCCTGTTAATATCTTTTGATAACCCCAAACTGCTTTTGAGCGTATTATTCCTGTAACTTTAATAGAGACTATTCTAAACCATGTCCAATTCAAATATTTCATACTATTATCACATTCCGTGCAGGTTCCGGCTAAGGTCTGGCAAAGAGGTATACGGTGTGGTTTGGCAAGGAGGCATTGGAGCTGCTTCTCATTTGTTTGCAAGCCTCAGAGAGTATGAAAAGTACCAGGAAGCTGAGAAGGATCACGATTTAAATGCGTGCAAGCGTTTGGCTCTTCGCGTGGACATTGATGACTTTGTGCATGCCGAATCTCTGGAGGTTCTTACCTGAAGGAGCCACTAAATTTTTACCCTCAACGACAATCTGAAATTCCTTCCCGGGCCACTTACGCCTGAAGAAAAGGTTTTGTAATGCCGGTCGAAAATGTTTTCGATGGAGAATTGCGTTTGAAACTTGTCAGATACGCTCAGGGTGTTGGTCCAGTTGATAATATACCATGCCGGGGTGCCATCGACTGTTGCTTCACTTGCCCGGTCCGTGCTGCCCGAACCATAATCCTTGATGCGCTTCCATCCATTAAACATCGCATTGGCACCTGTGGTGAACCGTTTGGATTCGTAGCGCGCGCGCACCTGCCCAAACAAAGGTGGAATATGTGACAAGGGTTCGTCTTCTGTTAAATCGCGGCCTTTGGTGTAGGTGTAGCTGTTTTCAAATTGGAGGTGTTCTCCCAAGTGCATGATCCAGCTGACGGTGCCGCCAAAAATTTGACCCAAATTTGAATTTCGGTTCGTTTGAACACGCAGCAAATCCCCATCATAAACGAGAGAGTCTGATCCATTCAGCGTGTAATTTTTGCGAACAATGATGTTGGTGATCAACGAATAATAGGCACTTCCCGATATTTCCATGACCCCATCCCCTATCCACCGGGTCACATTCACTTCACCATTATAGGCATACTCTGGTTTCAATTCTTCGTTGGGCACTACAACAAATTCGTCCACATCAAAAACTTTACCCACATCGTCCACATTGGGAGCTCTGAAACCGGAAGCGAATACGGTGCCTACCTTCCATTGTTTGTTGGGGTTGAAGGCGAGGCCTATGGAGCCTGTGAGCGCCCCAGTGTTAAATTCTATTTTGTCAAATGGCAACTGGAAGAACGAGGTATCCTTAAAGGTAGATTCCAGATTAATGTGACTGTAACGCACTCCGGCAAGTAGTTTCAATTTGCTGGAAAGGTCTCGCTGGTAGCTGAGGTACGCGGCAGCGCCCTGCATGATGCTTCCTCCATCCGCGTACCGGGTGGAAGCTATGCCTTTTTCGCCTGTAGTGATGCTTTCCTGAAAGGCGGAGGAGCTCACGTCATTGTGAAATACCTCTAATCCGTAGAGCACTTTTTGGTTGGTGTCCAACCGTTTTTCAGCGTCCAGGTTAAAACTGTAGACTTTGACATTTTCTTCGCGGACTGTGCGGTTCTCACGCCCAAATCTTCTGTTGATTCTTGATTCGTCTACATCCTGATAAGCGAGGATTGCCCGCACGTTGTCGGTTAGTTTTGTTGATCGGCTCCAATCTACACCCATACTAGTAAGGAATCGATTCTGGGGGCCATAACGCCAGTCGCTATAACGGAGGATTCCATCTTCAAAATCATTTAATCGGTCAAATCGAGGTATGTCAGAACTTGTTGAATATTGAGTATTGAGCAAAAGCTGCAGGTTTTTCCTGGGCTGATACAACACCTTTTGAAGGATGTCGAGTTGGTCGTAACCAGTGCCCCGTTGCAAGTCTTGATTGCTATTGACCAGCATGGTGTCGGCACCTTCAATTCTGCCAGGATAATGAGTCAATTTTCCAAAATCGGGATAGTCCGAATGGCGGATGTTTCCTGTTTCTAGATCGTCAAAAGCGGAAGTAGTAATGCTGGAAAGAAAAGCTATTTTTTCAAATCCGACATTGAAGTCAATGTGCCCTGTTCGTTCGTTGTTTGCCGAGGAATAACGCGAATAGGCCCTGGCATTGAAGCGGTTGCTATCACCAATGGATAAAAGGGGATCGCGCGTGTAAAAATGCATCACTCCTCCAAGGGCATCGCTGCCGTAGATAACCGAGCCGGGACCAAATTGTACCTCAAGTCTGTCGAGAATGCCATTGTCAATGGAGATGACATTTTGCAGGTGACCACTTCGGTAAATAGCATTGTTCATGCGCACACCGTCAATTACCAATAAGACCCGGTTGGCCTCGAATCCTCGAATGATGGGACTTCCACCGCCCATTTGACTTTTCTGAACAGTAATGCCTCCGCGGGCTTGTAGCAGGTCTGCGGTGGTTTGCGCATTGGTGTTTTCAATGGTGGCCGCATCGATCGTTTTGATTCGATAAGGAATGTCTTTGGCAAATTCCTTCGACTTGTTGGCTATTAGCACGAAGGGCTCAATGTCTACCGATTGATGCTGCAAAGGCAATACATACCCCAATGATTTCAGTTCTTGTTTGGTGTAAAGGGCATCGGAGAAAGACGCGTGTTGAAAGATCAACGTGTCTTTCATAGAAAATGAATCGATGGACACGATGCCTTTTACATTTGAAACGGCAGAAACTTTTTGGGAAGTGTTGTAAACGAGTACATTAGAGACCGCTTTGCCTGAATGAGAAGCCCTGATTTGCAATTGCTGAGCATGAGCAGAAGATGTAATAAAAGCAATGATCAGCAGGACGCTCCAGGCAATGTTGATCAACGCTTTGTTAAAATAATTTGTCATACCCTCTTCTCTAATTCATTACTGTTTCCAGCACTTTGTATGATTTGATCTCCCGCAATCCATAAGAATGGATTTGGTAGAACAGAATCAGCTTGTCCAGTAATTTCTTTCTGTCGGATCCAGTTATCTTAATCGCACCGATCTGATCAAAATTCATGCCCAACAGATCCCACAAATGTGCGGATAATTGTTCATTAATAAAGTAGCCGTTCAAGGGTTGGTGGTTGCCAAAAGTGCCTTCCTTTAAATCGAAATATTTTCCGGGGTCTGACAGCTGCGCACTGGGATAAAATCCCAGGTACCGTGCAAACTTGACAAGGTATAAGAGGTGAAAGTTGTTGACGCCTGATTCTTCCAGGTCCAAAATTTTAGCGGAATTGGCAATGAAGTGAAACAAGTCTGGGTCGTGCTCCTCTTCAGGTAGGCATTTGCTGGTGACTTCTGCTAAGAACAGGGCAATGGATTGTTTGAATATATTGCTGCTCAACGACATTAAAGGGTATTCGCACCGCAATTCACTTATCTCCTGCAGGTTGCGTTGTTCTTTGTGTCGAACGACCATGTCGACCAGGCTAAATGGCTGTATTAGCCCAGCTTTGATCTTCGATTTGCGGCTGCGCACACCCCTCACAATGTAGGAGTGAAGGCCAAATGTATCTGTGTAGATTTTGGCGATTAAACTGCTGTCAGAATACTTGGTTCGGTGAAGAACGACCCCTTTTACTTTATTGAGCATAACCGGTGTGGTAGGCCCGGTAAAGGTAGCAGTTTGTTCGAGACATTAATTCACAAACATAATCTTGGTTACAACGGATTGGGCCCCGTCTGGGCTGGCGCAAAAGACCAGGTAGATGCCTGTTTGGGCTTTGTTGCCGTTGAAATCTCGGCCATTCCAAGTTGCCTGACCGCCATCTGCAAACGTTTCATAAACGAGGTTTCCGCCAATGTCGGTGATTTTGACGTTGGAGTTGCGGTAAAGCCCCTTGATTGCAATTAAGCCGTCATACCCTTCTCGTACAGGGTTTGGGTAGGCATAGGGCTCGTTAAACTCGTATTCAATGCCTGTAGCGGTGCCTTTGTAAGCGATAAGGCCTTTGTCTGTGCCGATAAAGACTTCACCGGTTTTGTCGTTGATTTTGATGGTGGTAATGGTATTGGAAAATAGTGGGCTGTTTTCTTCGTTAAAATTGAGAATTAAATCGGTACCATCAGAAGACATTAGAAAGACACCTGAGCTTTCCGTTCCTATCCATTTGCGATCAGCTCCATCCACCGCAATGGCGGTTACAATCTCTGTTTCCAACAGAAAACCGTTATATCCGTCTTGATTGACAAGAATTTGCTGAGCATTGGCGCCTCCTGGTTCGAATATGTTTTCAGGAGCATAGAATACCGCGATGCCCAGGTCGGTGCCCACCCAAATCTCATTGTCCTGGTCTTGGATGATGGAATAGACTGTGCTGCTTGGGAGGCCTCCTGAGCCGGATGCATTGGTCAGCACTTTTGCTCGATCATCGGATGTGTTGACCAAGGTGCCATTGTCGTCATACACCACAATGCCATTTCCTCCTGGCAGGATAAACCATTTATAGTCGGAATTGTCAATCAATAGATCGCCTACTACGGGGTTTTGAAACAAGGTGGAAAAGTCAATGGAAACCCATGTTCCTGAGGGCGTTAAGACTTTTAAGGCTTTACTGACAAGGCTGTTGGTGACCCAGAGATTCCCCGATTCATCGAATTCGATGTCGGTGACCCCGGTCCAATTCCAATCCGGATTGTCGGGTTGGGATTGATCGAGCGGGCTGTTGCTATAATCGTAGACCTGCTGAATCTTGTTATTCCGTATTTCGACAACTCCGCCACCCATGGAAGCCGCATAGAGGTGATCCTCGTCTGTTGGGTCAACCGCCACGGCTAGAATGTCCCTGATTTGGTCAAACCCTGGGTCATTGAGCTTGTTGTGGTAGGTCCATTCTTCCTCGTTGAAGATGTAAATACCATCTTGAATAAAGCGTGGCCGCCAGCTGGCATTTCGGCCTCCTGAAGCGACCCATACAGTGTTGTTTTGGGTGGTGATAGAGTAGGTATTGATACTGATTGGGCCGGTTGGTTGAATAATTATGGAGTTGTATTGATTTTTTAATGGAGAGATTATCAGGCCTTGGCGCCTGTCTCCGATGATGGTTGAGCCATCTGTTGTTTGGGTGGCAAACAGGGGGCTTGGTGAGTCTGAGTTTCCTGAGTAGGTGAATATTCGGTCTATCTCTTCCCAGCTAGAGTTGTACCGCAAGATTGATGCGCTGTGGGCGATGATAACTTCATCTCCTAAAACCTCGATGCTGTTGTTTTCTCTTTCTGAGATGGCCTCTAGTCTTTCCCAGTCACCCAGGTTTGGATTGTAAGTGTAAATAGTGTCTATGTTGCTGGTGGTGCTGGAGTAGTTGCCGTGCAGTGTTCCATTTAGGTGAAACAAGTTACTGAGGTTCTTGTGTGGAATGGTCATGTTCAAAATGGACCAGGAGTTGAAATTGGTCAAATTTTGACTGGCGATGTCTGCAAAATAGACGCCATTTTGAGTGGCAGCATAGATGTATTGACCGTCAACACTAATGTCATTGACCTGAACGAAGGATCCGTTTTCGCCAATATAGTAAGTGTCTTTAATTTCCTGTCTTTCTACGTCCAGGGCGACAATGCCGAAGCCGCAGGATAGGTAAGCAATTTTGTCTTTGAAAGTGATGTTGTAAATCTCTTTGTCGGCTGTTAAGTTAGCTCGTTTGATGTCGGATACATTGATGATTTTATTGCCTGAAATGAGGTCTAAATTGCCGTTGGTGTAGGCGACAACCAGCACATCTGAATTTTCAGCTGAGGCGATGGCTCCGATGCCAATATCGGATAAACCCGAAATGGTCGTCAAGCGTTCAACGCTATTGTCTGATAGATTGTAGGAGAATAAGCTATGGGGTGTAGCTGCATAAATTTTTCCATTGATTTCCACGGTCTGATTGACAGTGCGGTAGGGCAAATGGTCTCTCCATTGTCCGACCCCAATACCCTGGGCGAAGATGGATGCTAATGGCAAGGTCAAAAGTCCTAGTAGCGTGACGAATATTCTACTTGTTCTCATAATTTTGGTGATGTTGGGTTGAAAACTCTGCTTATCGAAAAATATTGCGTTCTATTAGGATACATTATGTGAAGGCTAATTTGGTTAAAAACTGATTACTGTGAAATTTGCTTCACAAATTTAAATATTACCTTTGTGGCTTCTTGCACCCGTAGTTCAACTGGATAGAATACCAGATTTCGGCTCTGGCGGTTGAAGGTTCGAATCCTTCCGGGTGCACTTCTTTGATTATCAAGGGTTTAGCTGTCGAATTTCGATAGCTATTTTTTGTACTCTATTTTTGCAGAACTATCTTCTTGAAGGGTGTAGTGCCATAATGGGTGTTCCTGCCGTTAAATCGCTTTATTTTGCGTGGAACAGTCGATTTTCAATTGTTCCACGTGGAACAATTACCTTCCCAAGTGAACAATCAGTATGGAAACATCCGCAGGAGTTATTCCGCTGATTCTGGAAGCTTGACCAATAGTTTTTGGTTTGACGGCATTTAATTTTTCTCTGGCTTCATTGGAGAGGGACTTTAATGACTTGTAGTCAAAATCGGGGCTAAGTCCGATGTGTTCCAACCTGGTTAGTTTGCCCGCCATTTCTTTTTCACGATCGATGTACCCTTCGTACTTGATCAGAATTTCGGCTTGTTCAACAATGGCCTCCTGTTGCTCCTCAAACGAATTTACCTTGCTTTGAAGTGAGGCGGAAGCTTGCAGCACATCGTTCAACGCTACCTGTGGGCGGCTGATGATGCCATTGATTTTTACTTTTTGTTTTATCGGGTTGGTGCCCAGGCTTTCCAGTGTTGGGTTTATTTCGTCTGGTGCAATGCTGGTGTTCTTGACAAAATGAATCAGCTCCGTTGTTCCTTTTTGTTTTGCTTGGACGCGTCTCATGCTTTCTGCATCGGCTAATCCGATGTTGTGAGAAAGTTCGGTCAGTCGAAGGTCTGCATTGTCTTGGCGCAACAAGATTCTGTATTCGGCACGTGAAGTAAACATGCGATAGGGCTCTTTGGTGCCTTTGGTGATGAGGTCATCAATGAGCACTCCAATGTATGCCTGGTCTCTGTTGAGGATGAATGGCTCTTGTTCTTTGATTTTTTGGTGGGCGTTGATGCCTGCCATTAATCCTTGACAAGCTGCTTCTTCATATCCCGTGGTTCCGTTAATTTGTCCCGCGAAATAAAGCCCGGCAACCAATTTTGTCTCTAACGTGTGTGTTAATTGAAGTGGGGGGAAATAGTCGTACTCAATAGCATATCCTGGTCGAAACATTTTGGCGTTTTCGAATCCCGTAATTTTACGCATGGCTTCAAACTGCACTTCTTCTGGAAGCGAAGTGGAAAATCCATTTACGTATATTTCTACTGTGTCCCAGCCCTCAGGCTCCACAAATATTTGGTGTCTGTCTTTGTCTGCAAATCGATGTATTTTTTCTTCTACCGAAGGGCAATACCTTGGGCCTGTTGATTGGATGCTTCCATTGAACATAGGGGAGCGGTCAAATCCTTTTTTTAAGCTTTCATGGACTGCTTCGTTGGTGTAGGTTATGAAACAGCTTCTTTGTTTTTCAATAGACCAGGTTTTTTTGTAAGAAAAAGTCTGGGGGTTCTTGTCGCCTTCCTGTTCTTCCATAACAGCATAGTTCAAGGAGCGTCCATCAACTCGCGGGGGAGTGCCCGTTTTCATGCGACCACTTTCGAATCCAAGATCGACCAGTTGCTCTGTGATGCCTGTGGAGGCTTTTTCTCCAGCACGTCCGCCACCAAACTGTTTGTCGCCAATGTGTATGAGCCCGTTGAGAAAGGTGCCACTTGTCAGAATGACTGATTTGCTTTTTATCGTGACACCCATAGCGGTCGCAACACCTGTCACTGTGCCATTGTCGACCTGTATGCTTTTGACCATATCCTGCCAAAAGTCAACGTTAGGAGTTTGTTCGAGCATGGTGCGCCAGGTTGCGGCAAATAGCATGCGATCATTTTGAGTGCGAGGACTCCACATGGCGGGTCCTTTCGATCGGTTGAGCATTCGGAATTGGATGGCTGAGCGGTCGCTAACAGTTCCAGAGTACCCGCCAATTGCATCGATCTCTCGAACGATTTGTCCTTTGGCAATGCCTCCCATTGCCGGGTTGCAAGACATTTGGGCGATTTTGGACATGTCCATGGTGATGAGGAGGACGGAAGAACCAAGGTTGGCAGCAGCAGCGGCAGCTTCGCATCCGGCATGGCCTCCACCAACAACTATGACGTCATATGATTGTAGCAAAATTTCCAGGATTTTGTTCCACGTGGAACAGTCTTTATAAAGTGGGATTAAAAGTCGCGCAAAGATAAGTAATAATCCTCTTTCTTGCGCATCAACTCCTTGTCTGCCGGGGTTTTGTCAGCATAACCGAGTAAGTGCAAAACTCCATGAACAAGGACGCGGTTCAATTCGTTTTTTATGCCTGAATCAAACTTGTTGGCATTCTCTTCAACCCTTTCAATGCTGATAAATATATCTCCCGACACTTCGTTTTCTTCGCAATAATCAAAGGTGATAATGTCTGTAAGGGTGTCGTGGGAAAGGTATTGCTGGTTGAGGTTTAAGAGGTACTCATCGCCACAAAACACCACTGTGACATTGTTAAGGATCTTGCCTTCAGCCTCAATGGTTTTGGTCAGCCAGCTTGAAACGGGATCTTGATCGGATAGGGAAAAATCAATTCCCTCAGAGTGGAATTCAACTGAAGGAAGCATCTCGGGATGTTGTAAAATGGGAAAGATTAGACGTTGAAAATGAGCTCAACGATGCGGCCATTTTCACTGAACTCGACATCGTCTGCCAAGTTCTTCATGAGGTAGATTCCGCGACCATTTGGCTTTTCAATGTTTTCTGGGTCGGTGGGGTCAGGAAGATTGTCAAAATCAAATCCTTCTCCCTGGTCGCTGATGTGAAAAGAAACCTTTTTCTCCTGTGCATCGCAAGAGATGTTGACAGACTTAGAAGGATCTCCGGCATTGCCGTGCTCGATGGCATTTGTAACGGCTTCGGTTACCGCCACAAGAATATTACCATAGTAATCTTCGTGAATTTTAAACTTCTCGAAAATCGTATCTACGAGGTTTTCCGCAAGAGTGAGATTCTCTATCGCGGAAGAAATGGTCAAATTATCTTTTTGCAGATCCATGTGAACGGTTAATCAACAAAACTACTGAAATACTCGTTTACTTTTTTTCTATAATACGAATTCAAAGAGGGAGGCACAGTTCTTAGCAATTCAATTTCTTTCTTACCTGCCTGATCGAAGTCAAAAAATTCCTCTGGACTAGTGTAGTCTTGTCCTATGGCCTCTTTTGATTCGCGTTTGTCGTCCAATTCTCTTTCTCTTTCCGCTTTTTCAGACTCCAACAATTTGACCATAATGTCCTTTTGTCGTTGGAGTGTTTCGAGGGTGATACGTTTATTTACCAAATCGGTTTCCGTTTCTTCCATTAATTTCTTGATTTGGTCCAAATTCCCTCCTTTTCCGCCCGATCCTTCTTCATCCATTTGCTCTGACATTTTTCGCAATTCGTTGCGCAGGGCCTCTTGCTGTGCGGCAAGTCTGGCGAGTTCTTTGCTCATTTTTCCACTGCCACCCATTCCTTCGCCTCCGGGCTTGTCGCCTTTTTTTCCTCCTGGCTTATCGCCACCTTCCATCTGTTTCTTTAATTTTTCAATCTGGTCGTTTATTTTCTTCTGCATGTCTTTCATGCCGGCCATCGATTTTTTGCCCTGACCTTGCCCCTTGCTGTTGCCTGGTTTATTGCAGGAGCCCTCTCCAAACATTTGCTGCGACATGGCCTGTTGTAGTTGTTGTAAGCTTTCATCGAGCATTAAAGCAAGGTTGTTGACTGAAGTCATCACATACTGCTGGCGTTCAATCGCTTTTTGCTTGTATTCCCGCTCCCTTCTGGGAGGCTGGTTGCTCAAAAAGCTAATGCTCTTCTCCATGTTGGAATTGATGCTGATAATTTCTTTGTTAATGGCCGCCTGGAGCTTCATGGCCTGTTGTGCTCCGGCTGGACCAGAAGCTTCACGGAAGCGCTTGCTTAAGGCCTGGAGAGAGTCTTCAATCATTTCGGCATCGTCCTTCAGCTTTTTCTGTTCCTGAATGATGGAAACATATTTGGGGTCTTTCATGTCAGTGACATTTAGGTCTTTCATGAGATCCTCCTGGTCAAAAGACAACTTGACGAGGTTGTCCAGCAATTGCCGGAGTGATTCCATGTCCATTGCTTGCTTTTGCTCCTGCATGCTCTGTTGCATCTCCTTCATTTTCTTGGAGAGTTCTTTCATTTGATCGGAGCTACTCTTTTGCGAATCGGAGGCTTTCTTCTTTTTATTTTGACCCAGCTCATCGGAGCTTTCTTCCATTTCCTTATCGATAGACTCTTCCTCTTTATCGGTGTCATCCATATCGTTTGGTTGCTCCAACTCCTCATTCATTTTCTCCAACTCATCCATTTCCTCCCGAAACTCATCAAACTCCTTGTTTAACTCGTCTTGTTTCTCTTTTATCTCTTCGTTGTCGCTGCCTTTTTCCTCGGTTTCCTCGGCCAGTTCTTCTTGTTTCTCGGCCAATTTGTCCAACTCGTCAATCTTTTTGTCCAACTGCTGCTCAAACTCTAATTGCTTGAATAGCTCCAGAGAGCGGTCCAGTTCGTTCTCCAAAAATTCATCGTCCATTTCCATGTCTTCCAACATTTCCTGCACCTTGTCCTTGTCAAGTTCCTCCATCAATCGTTGCAGCTCCTCGTATTTTTGCTTCATCTCGTCCGACATGATTTCCTCAAAAAGAGCTTCGAGTTGCCTTTGTTTGTCTAGGATGCGCTCATTGGGTCTGGTGTATTCGTTTTGCTTGTTGAGGTTCTCGCGATTTTGCTGTTGAATTTTGTCTACCTTCTGTTCCAGGTTCTTTTGCTTCGCCAACAATTGCTCTATTTTTTGCTTGTCTTGCCAATCTAACTCTTTCTTTTCCAGAAGTTTGCGATGAAGTTTGTCCAGCTCATCCTGAAGCTCTTTGGCTTCTTTGATGCCTTCTTCCATCTCTTCTTTGATCTGCTCGTTGTTGGCCATAGCCTGTTTGGCAACTTCCTTGAGGGTAGGGGCTTTAAAAACTTTGGAATGTGAGCGGGAAGATTTACTGCCCGTCACGGCATCGTTGTCCCATACTTCAAAGTAGTACTCTATTTCTTCGCCCGCTTCAATGTTTAACTCATTCAGATCCCAAAAATGGAAGAACGGTGCTTTGGAAACTTCCGAGCTAATGGAAAGTTCTTTGCGAATAAGGTCCTTGTTCTTTTTGTCCTCCTGCTGGCTTTTGACAAAACGGTAATTGAAACTGAGTCGCTTAAAGCCATAATCATCTTTCACTAAACCTTTGAAATAGAGTCTTTTAGATGCTGTTGAGTCCGCTCGTTCTTGTACTTCAATAGAAGGATATTGGTCGGGGACTACGTTGAGGGCATAGAGGATGGAGTCGCGCCCGCGCATGAATTGGTTTTCGGTAATGACCGAATAAGACTGGCTCTGTAGCGCGCGAATGGCAAAAGCAAATGTATTTTCCTCACGTCTCTCCGGTTGAAAGGTAGAGTCGGGGAAATGAACTTTTACCTGTTCTGTATTACTGGTGTGAAACAACCAATTGATTTTGGTGCCCGCAGGTACGATCAAATCGCCTGTATTTTTGACGGTTTCATTCTGCTTTTGAACGTAGGATGGGTAATCGAGCCGTATGTCAAAATTGAGCAAAATGGGAGTTGGCAACGCATTCAATTGATACGTTTCGGAGTAAAACCCATCGGCATAGAGTTTAAAAGACAAGTCGCGTTGTACGTTCTTAAACGTGTAGTTGAAATCTATTTTACCTCCTTTTTGTAGCTTGAATTGGTGCCCTTCGAGGTCGATATAAACTTGTTCGGGAATTTCTTCTCCTTCCAGGCGCACAGCTAATTCAAAGTCGTCTAACTGACCGGTGGTGAGGTCCTCGTTTTCAATGATGAATTTAAAAGGAGCCTGTTTGGTGAAATAGGTGCGGTGCTGAATCATGCGTTGCGTTCCTTCAGTCACAATGCTGGGAGCGGCAAACAACAAAATCAAAAAGGCAACAACAGGAGGAATGGCATATTTGAGGTGCTTCTTGTTTTGTGAGAGGTCAATCGCGGCAGCAAAAGTAACCGGTTTGAACGCCTGGATGCGTTGTTCGATGCTGGCATTTAACAAAGCCGTTTCCTCAGAATTGGCAGTTAACTGACTTTGCAGTTGCAGCGTATTGATCAGTTTGTCGCTAATTTCAGGAAAGTGTTTTCCGATGAGTTGGGCGGCTTCATCGTGCGAGATGGTCTTTCTCAACTTGTACAAGCCAGACAACGGCAAGATGATCCAGCGCGATAAAATGTAGGTGATTACCCCTGCAAATCCGTAAAAAAGCACTGTTCTGACAGTCGTGTCGAAGTGCGCAAAATACTCGAGAACGATAACCGATATGTAGCAAACCAGAAACGCGGAAAGCGCATAAATGCCTCCTTTGAGTAACTGGTTTTTGTAATATTTTTTAACAAAAGCGTCCAATCTTTTCAGTAACGCCTCGTATCCACTTTCCATCATTTCAGATTCCTCCAATGTTTCTCCATCCTACAAACGCTTCCAGTCGGCATTATGGTATAGTCAAATTTAGCAAAAAAAAGGCCAGGTTTGAGCGGCTGCTTTGCGCTCCACTTGTTGAGGTGCCTTAACCATTGAAATTCAGACTACACGGTTTCGGATGCTTTGTGAATTGTTATCTTTGCGCTCCGAAAGAACAATACTACTGCAATGGAAAGAAAAGTGCGTGTACGTTTTGCCCCAAGTCCAACAGGGGCGCTGCATATAGGAGGAGTTAGAACTGCTCTTTACAACTACTTGTTTGCCCGCAAGCATGGGGGCGATTTTATTCTCAGAATTGAAGATACTGACCAAAAGCGTTATGTAGCTGAAGCGGAAGAATACATTCAAAATGCGTTGAAATGGTTTGGCTTTGATCTGGATGAAGGTCCGGATAACGGTGGCGACTGTGGTCCTTACCGACAATCTGAGCGCAAGGAAACTTACCGGCAATATGCCGATCAACTGGTTGAACAAGGCCACGCGTATTATGCATTTGATACTCCTGAAGAACTGGATGTGATGCGTGAGCGAGGCAAGGCTGCCAAAGTGCCCAACCCGCAATATGATCTGAACACACGTACTTCGATGCGCAATGCATTGACTTTGTCAGAAGACGAGGTGAACAAATTGATGGAAGAAGGGGTGCCACATGTGGTGCGACTCAAAATGCCGCGCAACGAGGAAATCCGTTTTGAAGATACTATTCGAGGCTGGATTGTGGTGAATTCTTCCAACCTGGATGACAAGGTGATTTACAAATCGGATGGAATGCCGACTTACCATTTGGCGAACATTGCCGATGATCATGCGATGGGAATTACCCACGTGATTCGTGGTGAAGAATGGTTGCCTTCGGCTCCTACCCACATTCTCTTGTATAGATACCTGGGCTGGGAAGCTCCGGCATTTGCTCATTTGCCGTTGATTTTGCGCCCTGATGGCAATGGAAAATTGAGCAAGCGCGATGGTGCTAAGTTCGGAGTTCCGGTCTTTCCATTTGAGTGGAAGGAAGCGAATGACAAAACAGGAGAAACTGATACTTTTTCTGGGTTTAAAGAAGATGGATACTTTCCTGAGGCCGTGACGAATGCGATTGTCTTTTTGGGCTGGAACCCTGGTACAACTCAGGAGATTTTCTCTCTGGACGAATTGATCGAAAGCTTTTCGCTGGAGCGCGTAAACAAGGCCGGTGCTAAGTTTGATGTCGATAAAATCAAGTGGTTCAACCAACAATATTTGCGTGCTAAAAACCACGCGGAATTGGCGCGGTTACTGCGACCTACCTTGCCTGCGGCTTACAGCTCCGTTAGCGATGAGTTTCTGGAAAAGGTGTGCGAACTCATGAAAGAGCGCGCTACATTCATTTCTGACATTCTCGAAGGAACCTACTTTTTTGAAGGGCCTTCAGAATACGATGAAAAGACGCTGCGCAAAAAGTGGAAAGAAAACACACCGGCATTGATGGAAGAGTTGATGGGGCGTTTGGAAGCTACCGAGCCCTTTTCGTCTGAGACGGTGGAAGTCACTTTCAAAGGATTCTTGGAAGAAAAAGAGCTGGGTTTTGGAGCCGTGTTGCCCAACCTACGATTGCTGGTGACCGGATCGGGGATGGGACCTTCCATGTTTGAGATTGCCGCATTGTTGGGCAAAGCCGAAACTTTGGAGCGCATGAAAACCGGATTGTCTCGCCTAAGCAGTGCGGCTGAATCTTAATTGGAGAAACGATGCATCGCGTTACTGCAAAAGGAATTCGGGTATATGCCTATCATGGCTGTTTACCTGAAGAGGAATTGGTTGGCGGCCCATTTTTGGTTGATGTGGATGTAGATACCGATTTTTCGGGGGCTACAGTTACAGACAATCTCGCTCAAACAGTGGATTATGAAACCATCGTCAACATCGTTTCAGAAGAAATGGCGGTCCGTTCGAAGCTGATTGAGCAGGTGGGACAACGCATTGTAAATCAGATAAAAGCGCGGTTTTCTCCAGTGGAGCGGGTAGAAGTGACCATCAAAAAATTGGAGGCACCACTGTCGGGTGAGCTGGAATACGTTGGTATCACCATCGTGGAGTAGGCAGAAAATTGCGGACTTCTTTGCTATTTTCTATTTTGCAATCTCCTGCGGAATTCGCAATTTTGCGGTTCCTTGATTAAAAGGGTCGCGTGGCCGAGTGGCTAGGCAGAGGTCTGCAAAACCTCGTACAGCGGTTCGAATCCGTTCGCGACCTCAACAAAACCCCGAAAGGCGAAGCCTTCCGGGGTTTTTCTTTGGCAGTAAGCCGAACTAGTTCGAGCTTACTGCCAAAGAAAAATCCATCCTCGCGTTAGCGAGGTCGGGGTTGTGTTGAAAGTATTAAGCCAGTTCTGGATGCGCAGCAATCCGCTCGCGTTTTTCTATCAGCCTGATTTTGATAGTTAATTGGGTAGATATGGAGACTCCTGATTGTCGCTTTATCCCAAAAGGAAACGAGACAAAAAAGGCCAACTTCATTCATAATTCCCTGACTCCCGGCAGTCGGGTTGTTGCCGCTCCAACGAAGGGAACAGTCTCTCAAGTCCTTAGTGGGAGGGAGCCACTATTTTGACTTGACTTTCTCGGAAGACCTTTGGGAGTCTTGATTTTTCTTTGGTTCGTTTCTTTTCATCGAAGGAAAAGAAATGAACATCCACAGGCTTTGGCAAACGCAAGCCCTTTAGCGCATAGAACTCAAAAGCCAACGGCAAGGTTTGAGCAACCAATCAAACCCCAAAAATTACCCGGTGTGCTAACATTTGTGCAAACATAGCTGGGAAAGGTTGCCAACTAAGACTTTGAATGGGTGCGGTTTTCGATTTCCTGGCAGGCCAACAACATTTCATAACACTTCGCGGCAATAGGCTCCAACTCTTTACCAAGGGTTGAGCATGGTGTTTTGTGCGCTTCTGCCATAAAGCTGTGGTAAACTTCAGACCAACGATCATTTACCTTTCTTTTTGGTATGCCCATCAACTGAGCCACAATTGGCAGGATGTTGAGGCTGTGCAAACCTCCATCGTCCAGTCCCAGATAGCGCAAACCTTCGGTGAGTTGGTGGTGTTTGAGGTCTTGTTGGATGAGTTGTAAGATGAGGTCTTTGTTGTTCATGTCGCTATGATGTATTGTAATGCAATACAAATATATATCGTATTATAATATTTTACAATAAGTTTTTGTATCGTATTTTGATACACTTAAAACCAGCCCCCAGAATACCTTAGTTTTCTGTATGGTTTATCGATAACTTTGTGTATTACAATACATTATGAATAGAATAAAGGAAGTGTTGAAAGAACAGGGACGAACTCAAACCTGGCTCGCTGAACAGATTGGAAAGAGTTATGTGGTGGTCACCAATTATTGCAACAATAATACGCAACCGAGTGTGCCAGTGCTAAGAAATATTGCAGAGGTTTTGGACGTGGATGTAAGGGAATTACTCGTTTCCACAAAAGACTCTAATTAATAGTTATGAAAGCAAAAAGCCAACATAACCAACGATTGAAAGCCGTAGATTTCTTCTGCGGAGCAGGTGGGGTAAGTTGTGGATTCAATAGCATCGGCATCAAAGTGTTAGGTGGTATCGACATTGATCCTAAGTTCAAAAAGACCTATGAAGAAAACAACGGAGCCAAATTTTTAAATGAAGATGTATCTAACCTTGCACCGGAAAAGCTCTGCGAATTGCTGCCAATAGAAAAGAACGATAACAACCTCATATTTGTAGGATGCAGCCCTTGTCAGTACTACTCCAATCTTAAATCGGATAAAACCAAGTCCGAACAAGGACGATTGTTATTGGACGATTTTAAAGAGTTTGTGCTCCACTATTTGCCCGGCTTTGTATTCATCGAAAATGTTCCTGGATTGGAAACAAAAACGGGTAGCCCGTTGCACAGCTTTAAAAAAGCATTGCACGAACAGGGATATGTTTTTGATCAGGCTGTGCTCAATGCCAAATATTTCGGAGTGCCTCAAAATAGGCGAAGGTTTGTATTAGTTGCTAGCAGGGTTACACAAAGCATTGCATTACCTAATCAGGTTAAAAACAAGGAACAACTCGTTACTGTAAAAGAGGCCATAGGCAACTATGGTAAATTCCCGAAAATCTATGCCGGAACTGAAGACAAAACCAATTTTTTGCATTCCACTTCCCGCCTATCCGAGCTTAATCTTGAACGTGTGAAAAGCACCCCAAAAAATGGAGGATCAAGAAAAGCTTGGGCTAACAATGAAAGGCTTCAATTGAAATGTTACAAAAGCCATGATGGGCATCACGATGTATATGGGCGCATGGCTTGGAGCAAGCCCGCCCCAGCAATTACAACACGTTTTATTTACACAAGTACTGGAAGGTATTCTCATCCAGAACAGGATCGCGGAATTTCTTTACGTGAGGGGGCTACGCTGCAATCATTCCCCTTGGACTATAATTTTTATTCTACCAATAAAGGAGCTATCGCAACCATGATAGGAAATGCGGTGCCCCCAAAACTGGCAGAAGCAATAGGTCAATCATTGAAAGAACATTGGAATAAATGGCAAAATTCAGAGCAAGAGCGCGCACACTAGACCTACTTGGGAGACAACAAATTGCGGGAGTTCCAACCGCAATCAATGAGTTGTTTAAAAACGCCCATGATGCTTATGCTGATAATGTAGAAATCGACTATTTCCGGAAAGAAAAACTACTTGTTCTCCGTGATGATGGTCTTGGGATGACAAGAAATGACTTTGAATCCCGATGGTTAACAATTGGAACAGAAAGCAAATTCTCGAATAGAAAAACCCCACCGCCTCCCAAGGATCCAAACAAACCCGAAAGGCCAATCATGGGTGAAAAGGGAATTGGTCGTTTAGCCATCGCCTCTATTGGAAATCAGGCACTTATTCTTACAAAAGCAAAGCGTGATAATGCTACACACAAAATCGTTGCGGCATTAATCAATTGGAGCATATTTGAATTGCCCGGATTGGATTTAGATGATGTAATCGTTCCTATCCGTGAGTTTGATAACCTCCCTTCTTCATCTGAAATAGATGAAATGAAGAAAGAGCTTACGGATTCTTTAATCGCCTTAACCAAAAAGGATGACATTACTGAAGAAGAGGGAGATGCCATTATTCGAACAATCAACGGCTTTGATGTTTCACCCAACGAAATCAACGGAAAGCTGATTGGGGGTTTCAAATTTTCGACAGATCAAGGAGGAACTCACTTTTACATTTCCCCCGTTGATGACACATTGAATCATGACATTGATGGAGATAAAGGCAATCCTGATGCTACCAAAATCGAAAAAATGCTGGTGGGATTCACTAACACAATGACACCTGGACACCCTGAGCCGCTAATCGACTTGGCATTCAGAGATTATCGTAGCGATGATGGCACTTATTACAATATTCTGGATAAAGAGCAGTTTTTTACCCCGGAAGATTTTGACCTGGCTGATCATCACTTCCAAGGTACGTTTGATGAGTTCGGGCAGTTTTCAGGAATGATCAAAATTTACAATGAAAAGACCTACGAGCACAAAATAAACTGGGCAGAAAACGGATATCAGCATACTGAGTGTGGCGCATTTAATATCAATATAGCCTACATACAGGGGCGCCTGAAACAATCCATTATCGACCCTGAGAATCACGCAAGAATATATTCGAAAAGCGACAAATTCGGAGGGCTATACATCTATAGAGATAACATCCGCATACTGCCTTATGGCAACTCAGATTATGACTTCATTAATATCGAACGCAACAGAACCAAGAGCGCTTCATTCTATTTCTTCTCCTACAGAAGAATGTTTGGAGTAGTGGACATTTCCAAAACAGGTAATTATAAGTTAAAAGAAAAAGCCGGGCGGGAAGGTTTCATCGAAAACAAAGCGTACAGGCAACTACAGGAGATTCTGAAAAACTTCTTTGTTCAACTGGCTGCCGATTTCTTTCGGGATGGTAGCGGCAGTGGTCCCAAAACAGAATTCTGGGTTCAAAAAAGAGCGGAAAGAGAGGCATATTACAAAGCCTTGGAAAGACGCGATCAGATGGCTAAAGTTAGAAAGGAAAGATTCCAACAAACGCTCAACACCTTTTTTGATTACCTGAACGCGAATACATTCAAATCAGAACTTGAAGAGTTACTCCTTGAACAAGAGAAGCAGTTCAGCTCAATAGCATCCATAGAAGACCCCGAAAAAGCAAGTCAGGCACTAATTGCTAGCGAACTCGAAGCAAGGAAACAAATAGAAGCGTATAAACAAAAAATCAAGGTTCCCCAACCTAAAGGGTTTACCATTTCCCGAGATACCCGAAAAGATTATGAAGCCTATTCGGATGAACTTCAAAAGATGGAGTCAGGTATGTTTCTCGAAGCCATTGACAATATTGATAGGTATGTTGATGACTACACAGAGAGGTTGAACATTGAGATAAGTAAGCGCAAAAGGTTGGAACAAGCCGTTGATTTCATCTCTATAGAAGCCAAAAAGGCGGCTTCTGGAAAAGAAAAAGAAGCAAAGGAAGCTATATCCGAAATAACATCGAAGGTCAAAGAGCTTACCAACGAATTGATGATTGAATTGGACAATCAGATCAGAGATGTAAAGGATCGATTTAAAACACTAGGTGTTGAATCGAGTGAAGATTTTGATTTGGTTCGGGAGCGGAAATCAATGGAGGCTGATATCAACATGGGAAGAGAACGAGTAACCGGGGTTCTTGAACGTGTGATTAAGCAATTGCAGGGTATTTATTGGGACAAAGACCCTAACAATGAAATCGTTACCAGTGATCAAATTGCGGATGCAATGGCAGAAGAGCTAGACGAATTGAAGGAACGAATTCATGCAGATATTGAGTTGAGCCAGCTCGGTCTGGCGGTAGGCGTCATTCACCATGAATTTAACAGCACGGTTAAGTCGATTCGCCACAGCATAAAAGATTTGCGCGCCTGGGCAGATGTCAATGAGAACTTGGATGGTGTATACAAAAACTTGAAAATCAATTTCGAACACCTTGACGGTTACCTCAACCTATTTACGCCATTAAATAGAAGGTTAAACCGAAAACGAGAGGACATTGGAGCGTTGGAAATCAAAACGTTCTTAATCGATCTTTTTAAACCTCGGTTTGAACGACACAACATTCAATTTAAGCATACTAAGGGTTTTAAAGCGAAGAAATTGTTTGGATTCCGATCCACCTTTTACCCTGTATTTGTGAATGTAGTGGACAATGCTATCCATTGGCTAAACCAGGAAAACCCAGAGGAAAAAATAATTAGACTCCATGCAGATGAGAACGGCATATATATATCAAACAATGGCCCTGAAATTCCCGCACAAGACAAGCAGCGAATATTTGAATTAGGCTTTACTCGTAAAAGTAATGGTCGTGGAATGGGGCTCCACATAAGCAGGGAGGTGCTAAACGCGGAGAATTATAACATATCTCTGGATGTTCCTCGTGAAGGCGTTGCGGTTACCTTCAAAATCGAACAAATCAACACCACAGAAGATGAGTAGTTCTTTTTTTGAGTCATCTAAAGAAATAGCCAATGACTTTTTGCAGAGCATTGTTTTTATTGATGATAGGGCTTTTGTAACTGAAGGACCAAATCATCACGAGTTTGATGCAAAGCAGATAACCCGTGTTTTTGCCAATAGCAAAAAAGTATGTGCCGTATACAATCCTGAAACCTTAGGGGATATCAACAACCTTGCTCAATTAGCGAAGAAAAGTGATGTCACAGTATTGGATTGGCAAATCAACATACAAGAGGAGGCTGTGGAAAATAGTGAAGAAGATGCTGAAGATGATGACCCAAGAGGCCCACATACCAGAAAAATTATACGTGAGATTCTTTCTGATCCATTAACAGGAAAGGGAAGCCTCAAACTTATTGTTATTTATACAGGAGAAATTGATCTACCTGGCATAACAGATGAAATTTTTGATGATTTACAAGCCTTAAATATAGAAGGTCTGCAAAAAGGAGATTGCTCAATATTTACCGACAACATCAAAATATTAGTCGCGGCTAAACCCGCGAGTGATGATGAGGGTGACGAGCCAAAGTTTAAACACAATCCCCAACTAAACAACAAGGTTGTTGCCTATGATGATCTGCCGGATTTTATCTTGACCCAGTTCACTGAAATGACAGCAGGGTTATTGACCAATTTTGTTTTGAAGTCTTTAACAGCTATTAGAGGGAATACCTTTAGGTTAATCAAACTGTATAAAAAAGAGCTTGATCCCTCGTTTCTTGCACACAGACTTTTACTTCCGAACCCAGAAGATTCAAAAGAACATCTAGTCGAGATTCTTTCGCATTCTATTCAGGCGTTATTGAGTTATAATGAAACAGGAGAAGCAACTTCTGCACAGAACATTAAAAGTTGGATTGACATTAATGAGTTCAATCAAACAATAACCATTGATAAGGAAAAGGAAATTCTAATTGATAGGGAATTTATAAAAGAGTGGGTTAACACAACTTTCTTCGATGCTTGCAAAAAACAATGGGTTACCAATGGATACAGTGACGAGAATAACACACCGGATAAAAAATTTAAAAGCATTGAAAAACAGCTTTATAAGAAAGCGTCAGAACTATTTATTGGAACAGAAACTTCCGTTGAGATTGATTCTGAATTTTCAATTCTTACGCACCACAAAAGCAATTTAAAACAACCCTCTGCTGCTCCGCAACTAACATTGGGAACTCTAATAAAGCAACTTCCAAAAGAACAGGATGCAGCCGATGACGTGGGTAGCCTTCAAGATGAACGATTTTTTCTCTGCATTCAAGCCCGCTGCGATAGTAAGAGATTGGAAAAGCTAAGAAAATTCTTATTTGTCCCCCTACATAAAGTAGACGAAAACTCTAAATTCCATTTTGTTGTGGACGATGAAACAGGGTTTATTCGATTGAGTGTTGCCAAAGAGTCATTTGAAATCAGGACGATTAAATTTCAGCCAAATGAGGGAAGTCAAGTCATAATAGCAGGGAAAAGCGAGGAGCAATACTTATTTACTTCAAATCATAATGAACAGTTCAAATGGGTGGCTGATTTAAAAGATGCGCACGCGCAAAGGGAAGCTAACAATTTCGCTACAAAGATTTCAAGAGTGGGGTTGGATGAATCCGAGTGGCTTAGACGGTGGGCAACATAACTAAAGGTAAATGGAGTAACAACAGTCTCAATTGATCTCGACTATTCGATCCATTAAAACTGCAAATGAGTTTGACAGATACATTGAATTTGTTCAGTTTCCCCACTATCGGAATGTAGAGATTGATACGAGAATTACGTTCGAATTTCTCCTGACAGTGTTTATCTATCTTCCACATTGAAAGTGTATTTGCATGATTGAAATTCTGGATTTAAAAGGAAAAAACAAAGCGAAAATCATAGACATGTTGCTGGATGAAGGAAACCAACTCGGTTAAACCATCTGTCAACTACCGATACAAATCCACCAACCCCACCAACTTGTTCGGCAACACCGTCCAGCGCAATTCATCAAACTTTAACGGCTGTTCCCTTAGCATCTCAACACGTTCACAAATTCGCGTTTTTTCGCCCTTGTAAGTCTTTTTAAAGCCTCGTTTGTAGATTTCCTCCAGTTCATACTCAATGGCCCAGTAGCGGGTGTTGTTGTAGTCGTATTGGCTACCTGATTGAAGTGGGTAGTATTTGCGTTGTCGATCAGCGGAGCAGGCTAACCAAGTACCAATAATTCAAGGTAAAAGCCCTGAACCGAAAATGTGTAAATTCGGCTCAACAGAAATATAAGGACAAGTGACATTGTACTTATACCACGGCAATGACCCTTCAGCAGAAAATCATATTTAAGCGGATACTTCTTGGAATCCTTGTTCTGTCCGTATCCCCGGTTTTAGTCTTCTTTGGGTATCGCTACTATCGGTCGATGAATGTGGTGCTGCAAAAAGTCGAAATTCACCTTACTGAAGGAGACTGGTCGACAATAGATTCGCTCAATAGAAGGGTTGTCAACACCCAACTGGTCAATTCTTCCTATAAAGAATACGTTCCTGCCTTTGCCTCCATGGACAATCAGAACACAGCGGTCAAAATCCGATTGAAAGGAGACAAGATGGATCACTACACAACCACGCCTCCCTCTTTTCGTGTTAAAGTCAAGAAAGATCAGACGTTATTCGGGACCAACAAACTGTCGCTACAAGCTATAACATCCAGGAATTTTCCGATGGAATGGATGTATCATAAGCTTCTCGCTTCTGAAGATATCTTGTCTCTAAACATGGATATTGTTGAGCTAAAAATCAATGATATAGAGACCATTACCACTTTCGAAGAACATTTCACCCATTTTCTTACCGATCGGTTTAACAGGCCCAGGGGAACCATTCTCTGTATTTCGGAAAGCTTATTTTGGGACAAATTTCAAGGTTTGCCTTCTATGGAAGAGGAAGAAGCATTGTATTTAACTTCCCCCATAAAAGTGCTGGATGATGGCCTGGCCATGGATTCTATCGAAATCATCAAGAGTATCGCACTTTTTGATGACTATCGAAATCAACGGAAACCCGTTCAGGAGGTATTTGATGTTAAAAAATTGGCCTTGTTTGTTGCGCTTTCCGAACTCTGTAATGCACACCATGCCCTGAGATGGCACAACACCAGGTACTATTACAATCCCCAATCGAAAAGGTTAGAACCCATAGGCTTTGATGCAACCATAGGGACCTTAAAAAAGAAGTTTCTTTTTGACGATGAACTCGTTAAGGCATTTTCGAAGGAAAAGCTATTCAAAAGCCGTGTTTTCCTAACCGAATATTTTAAATGTCTGGAAAAAGTATCGTCTGAAAAATTCATTGATTCTTTTCTTCAAAAAGAAGAAAGTGGGATAGATGATCTTTTCAGCAAGACCTACAAATCTGACTTGTTCTACAAGAAAACTCCTGGTTTTCTGCACTGGAATGCCAAATGGATCCGCGCGAACCTGGTAGCTTATAAAAAGAGATTCAACATAGAGTAGATGGCGGAACAATGAGAAGGCCGTTAGCGTTGATATCAAAATGCCGCTGAATGAACTTTCTGAGGCTTTGGAGCCATTCATTCCTCCCGATTTTTCAAAAAAGCATATTAAAAGAGGAAAACCAGATCTTTAGCAAAACAATGACACAAACAGGAATGAGTACCCACAAGGCTCTAAACCTGAAGCCCAGCAGTTGCTTGATGAGCATCAACCGCAAGGCCAAAGCAACGATGTCAAAGCATAAAACGCCAAGGCTGGGAACTCCAGCAAAGCCAACAGCATAGCCTCTTTTGATCCACCAAAGCTTATAAACCCAAATTACGAGCTCAACAATAAGCAGGGCGATCCCAATTTTTCGGAAGGGCAGGAAGAATCCTACTGCAAGTAGCAGCAAGGCTGTACCACTAAACAGCATGTTGGGTGTTGAAAATATCGGTTCACTTTGAACCATGCATCCTGCTTGATTGGTATAGTCCGAATTGGTCACAAAACCCCAGAAGGTCCAACCGATTAAAATCCAAAAAAGGGTGTTGGGCTTGCTTAAACTTTGCACCCATTTTTTATCCGCGTGATTTTTGCTGAGGTATAATCCTGCTGCCAAAATTACCAGGAAGGGGAAAAGGGTATATGCCAATCGGTGGAGTTCCATTATTTAAAGCTGGAGCGCTTGAAGTACTTCATTCATTATTGGGGTTAGTTGCGAATCTAGATTCTTGTCTTCCAGAGTGTATAAACCAACCGGCCATTTTCCACTTCAACACACCAATCGGGTTTTTCCCAAGTGAGGCAGTTCAATTCAAATAATTTCAAAGTATCTCCTGAAAATTCGAACCCAAACAACTCCATGCTTTTGCGTGACTTTCCTAAAGCAACCTGATCGACTTGCATCCCGGCATCGAAATAGTCAATTGGCGGAGAATAAAAATGAAGACTATCTAAGCCTGCGAGGACTCCTGTCTTTGAAAATGTAACAACCTGACTGTCTGAATTAGTATAGTTTCCTTGGAAAAGGACGTCTTCTAAAATCAATCTGTGCCGGTCGCCCATAACCGGGTTGATTTTTACGAAACTCCGGTCTCCGATTTTGATATTATTTTGGGAAATGGTCTTTATTTTATGGTGTAGCTCCGCAATAGTATCGTCATAAACACCCCATATTTCGTAGGTGTCATCATTCAACAATATTGTTAGCGAGCTAGCTCCTTCATGAAAATTGTAAATCATCATTGTTGGTTCCAGCGTTCGATTTGGAATCGTGATAAACAAAGCGCCATCCTGGGCTTTTCTAGGCGACCCAAACTCTTTGATGGAGTTAAAATAGTCTTCGCTTAGCCAGTCTCCCGCGATTGAGATTGTCGTGTCAAGGGTTTTGATGTCTTCTGTAGGTTGCTTTTTTCCAGCAGGGGAGCATGAGAATAGACATTCAAAGAGCAATAACCCGAATAGAATGGAGAGGCGTTTCATAATTAGTTCAAGTTACAATTGACGGGTAGTCGTTCAGAATATTTTTTTACACCTGGTTTGGACTTGGCAAAGATTTGGAAATTTCCCAATAACACTAATCCTGCTCCAACTTGATTCCTTTGATGAGGGCGATGTATCTATTGGATCTTAACAACTTTCGTTTTTGAGATCCGATCGTGCAGTCCACTTTCTGAAAGCAAAAAAGTGAGGGCTTCAAAAGGTACACTTCTACTAAGGGTGCGAATTAAAATCCAGGTAATTGTTGGTTTTTCTCCCGTGGTGGTGACCACTTTGGTTTTGGTTACTAGCTTGCCTAATGTGCGTTGAAAGAGGAATTCAGTGAGTATGTAGTAGCTCCACCAGGTTATAACGAAGATAATTGATGGCAGAGAGTCGATACGCGCTCCAATGGTGTCTTCACTGGCAAAACCATAGCGCAATAGCTCAATGGATGCACCTATGGCAAGCCATAAAGTGATAGCTACAAGTAAGTCGACAATCAAATTGATGAGTCGCTCCCGTGTTGATGCAAGGTTCAATGGTTCGTTTTCCATACTGTATCAGCTAAATGTCCAATTTCGGATTTGTATTAAAACTACAATCTTGTCTCTCAATCAATTTCGATTCAGAATTCGGCCATTTGCTTTCGTGAAGTGGGTCTGGCGAAGACCTGGATATTTCTAAATGAGACCAACCAGGGCTAATTTACAGAATTCTGCCCCACCCGTTTTTATTCCACTAAGCCTCCCGCACTTTTCCATCGAATGCGATGTCCGTCATTTTTGCAATGTATTGAGCGGCTTCAAAAACTGCATTATGATCGTCACTACTTAGCAATGTAAATTGAGAATTTCGGGTACTCACCAAATTGAGCTGATAAGAGAGGCCTCCACGGACACTGGCAGTTGGGAGGCTGGTAAGAAATAACATGCGGACATGCTCAAACGCCAGCGTGGATTGATGACCCAAGATGAACCTTTGATTGGCCAGGTCAATTTGCCATGCGCGTTTTCGATAGGCCCGGTACAGGTAAACCCCACCAACTGCGATAAAAAGCAGCCCCGGCAGGGATACAATGCTCAGCACTTCCCAGCTGGCATTTGTCTTTGTTTTGCTGGTAAAGGCTGCAATCATGGAGGCCCCGATGACAACCAGGGCTATTCCCCATTGCATCAAATGGCCCACATTGGTTTTCAGGAGAATAACATCCTCTCCATTTTTTTTGAAGACGATTCGATCTCCTACTTCGAGGCTAAACCCTCCTGATTGGGTTGGTCTTTTGGAAATTCTAAGCATGTAACTGCTGAAAGTTACAGGTGTGCCGAGTCTTGTGCAAGTTTTGTTTTAAGTTGTACTTCAATCTTGCTCAACCACCATAACCCAACTGTATAGCGCTCAGTCTGCGATTCCTATAATTCCAACACCTTTCCTATATTTGAATTGACCCAACTACACACCTTGACTCAATCCGTTTTTCTTTTTCTGTTGCTGATCAGTTCTGTATCCTCTGTTTGTGGTTCTGAACTCGATTTTATCTTCAAGCATTACTCCGTGGAATCGGGGTTGCCAAGCGTGGAGGTCTATCAGGCTTTTCAAGATAGCAAGGGATATATGTGGTTTGCGACCGACAACGGGGTGAGTCGTTTTGATGGAACAGATTTTCAAAATTTTAATGAACCCGATGGGTTGTGTGAAAACGCCATATTTGGGTTTTATGAAGATTGGCACGGGCGTATTTGGTTTTATGGCTACTCCGGGCAATTGTGTTATTACGAAGCTGGTCAAATAACCTCTCCATCGTTTAATGAAGAGTTGGTTCAGAAGGCAGGTGGACGGGTATTGTTGGGCTTAAGTGTTGATCGCGGAGATACCATCCGCGCCTTTTCTCACACCGCTTTGTTCACCATATCTCCTGCTGGTGAGGTGAAAGAAAATTATTCAGAGAGCTGGCGTCAAAGCAAAGAGATGGTGGAGGATAGGCAAGTGATTGTCGAGTTGGTCGAAGGGAAAGATCCCGTTGTCTGCGTTCCGGCAACAAAAGATATCTATCAGGATGAATTTTCTGGAATTGCTTTAAAAACAGGAGAAGATTGGGACATAAAAGAGACTCAAAAAATTCAGTGGAAAATAAACAAAGCCTTACACTGCATTCTTTCAAGGGACGGAGTTTTTTATCTGGTTGTTGGCCAAAATCTGATTCGTTTTGGGGAAAACACGCCTGCTTCGATACATTCCCCGGGGTTACGCTTTACACAGAGCCTGTTTGAAGATTCGGGAGGAAATATCTGGGTTGGAACCAGAAAGAATGGTGCTGTTATGTTTTCTCCAGAGAATTTGGAGGCCCCCCGGTTTAGCTGTTTGAGTGGGCAGGCAGTTTCCTCGATTTGCGAAGATAAGGAGGGAGGGCTTTGGTTTACAACACTTGGCGATGGGGTATTTTACACCCGATCAGAACAGATAAAAAGCTATTCGGAATTGCCGGAAAGAGATTGGATTTCTACGTTAAAGATTTCTGGCGATAGCAATCTTTTTGTTGGTACGAACAGCGGTCAGGTTGTATGGCTGAAGACTGGTCAATCCGGAACCGGAGCAAAACGTTATGAGATGGTTGATCGGCAAGTGGAATCCTTGTTTACTTTGAACCAACAGTTGTTAATACTTTCTACAAACACCGGGGCAATTCTTGATTTGAAAACAGAGAAATTGAAAATGGTGGGCCGCACTTTTGGGAGAAACTGCTACGCGGAAGGTGACAAACTTTATCAACTAACCCGAACCAACGAGGGAATCTTTCGAAACCTCCTTTTGTCGGATAAAGAAGTCAAAACCAAACTTTCCGACCAGGTTCTTGAAGGGTACTATAGAATTACCAGGCGCACCGAAGAAGGGAATTTGTATGTTGCCACCAAGTCCCATCTATATTTTTTGGATTTAACCCAATTGCCGGGAAAAATCACAAAGGTTTTAAAGGGTGTCGCAGCATCCAAAATAACAGACATTGCCCCAATTGGAGGCGACTCGGCTTGGGTTAGTACCAACGGAAGTGGAATATATCTGATAACCTCCACCGAAGTGGTGAATCATATTCCTTCAACGGTTGTAACTGGAAATCGGTGCAATTTTGTCCTGCAAGGGTTGCAGGAAGATTTATGGGTGGGCACCAACGATGGATTGATTCAAATACTCTTCAACGAGGATCAGTCAGTTCGTAAGACCAGAAAAATCAATCATTTTCACGGTTTGCCTTCCAATGTAGTGACAACGGGATGTTTTCAGGATTCCTTGCTTTATTTGGGCACAGCGCATGGAGTCTGTTTTTTTAACCCCTATTCTCTGAGGTCCAATCTTTTTCCACCTCCTATTGACCTAACAGCTATTCGGCTAAATCAACGCGACACCGTTTTTGCTGAACCACCTTTGCTGCGACCGAAACAGAACCTAATTGAGTTCTTTTTTCGCGGGCGTTCCTTTCGAAATGCCGGCAAGGTAGAATATCGGTATCGGCTGTTGGGGCTGGATTCTAATTGGAACAGGACACCTAACAGCTCCGTTATTTTCTCTTCCCTGGATGATGGTGATTATCAATTTGAAGTCGCGGCAATGAACAGTGATGGAGTTTGGAGTGCCGTTCCCGCCACGGTGCAGTTTTCCATATTGCCTCCAGTTTATGAAAAGTGGTGGTTTTGGTTGCTGTGTACCTGTTTGCTGTCGGTTGTTCTCTATGGAATCTATCGCTTTAGAATTGGCCAGGTTACCGAAACAGCTGCGCTCAATGAAGCCCTGGCCGTTGCGCAAAACAAGGCTCTAAGTGCACAACTCAATCCCCACTTCATCTTCAATTCCATGAATTCTGCGACCTATTATATCGCGGAGAACGATGCGGCAACGAGCTTGCGTTATCTCGGGCGCTTTTCTAAACTGATGCGGGCAATTCTTGAAAACTCCAAATCCACGATGATCAGCATTCGAAAGGAATTAGATGCCCTGAGCGAGTACATGGAACTGGAACAAATCCGGTTTGGGGAAAAGCTCTCCTGGAAGATAGACATTGATTCGAAAATAGACATGGAGCGAACTATGTTGCCGGCACTTTTGTTACAACCAATGGTTGAAAATGCCATTTGGCACGGCATCATGCACAAAGAGGAAAGTGGGCAGATTGAAGTGATTGTACGTCAAGAAAACCAGGCGTTGGTTTGCTCCATTAAAGATGATGGTGTTGGACTGAAACATTCCAATTTGATCAAGACAAATAAAAAGGTCTCCACGGGGATGGACATTACCAAAAAAAGATTGAAACTCTTAAAGTCATTGCATGGAAAGAACAGTTCAATTCAAGTAGAAGAACAATTTGCTGGAGCCCAATACCCTGGGGCTGTGGTGACAATAACACTTCCATTAATCTTAAACAAAGCGCTATGAAACAGCAACTTCGGGCAGTAATTGTCGATGACGAGTTAGAAGCTCAAAAAGGCTTGCGATCCATTTTGGGCATCTTTTGTTCCACGGTGGAGGTTGTTGGCACTGCGGAATCGGCAAAAGGCGGAGTGGAATTGATCCTCCAGACAAAGCCTGATCTTGTTTTTTTGGACATTGAAATGCCTCATTCAAATGGATTCGATTTATTGGAAACCATTGGCGATCGCGCATTTGAAACCATTTTTGTCACTGCTTACAGTCAATATGCGATAGAAGCGATCCGGGTTAATGCCATGGATTATTTGCTCAAACCAATTGATCCAGATGATTTGATTCGGGCAGTGGAAAATGCGGGCAAGCGCATCGCGGAGAAGAAGAATACAGATTATTCGGCCTTGTTCGAAACCTTGAAAAAGAGCCAGAATGAGCGCATTAGTATTCCTACCAAAACCGGCACCCGGTACCTGGATCTGGCAGAAATTGTGCGCATTGAATCTTCTAACAATTACTCCAACATCATCTTGACAGAAGAAAAGCCGATGTTGGTATCGCGGACCCTCAAGTCCTTTGAAACAACGTTGACCGAAACCGACATGGTTCGGGTGCATCAACGACATATGATCAACCTGAATCGAGTAAAAGAGTATTCCAAGGCCGATGGCAGCCATCTGATCATGGACAATGGAGATAGGGTGCCCGTCAGCCGCGCCAATCGAAAATCTACAGAAGAGTTGTTGAAAGGACGCATCCGAACTGTCTAAGCTTTTTTTGGCTCAAATGGATCCCCAATGACTGAATTCTCAACCAAACCGACCAAATTCTAAATGGTTTGGGAATTTGACGCGATCTTTCGGATATTCACTGTGAAACTGCGCTGCATGTGCCATAGTTAAAGCTGTGGACCCTATGTTAACCCATTTTTGCAGCTACTGCCCTTTTTTACTTCCTGCGTACAAACTGAATTTCATGAATTTGCACTCTAACGAGCCGTTAAACAAGGTGATTCGTCTGGACGCGTGAAGTCCTACGTGTTTCAGAGCGTCCATGTTGGAGCTGATTATCCAGGCATCGTAGCCCTCGAAGTTTAATTTGAGGGTGTCACCTATTTCTTTGTAAAATTCGAGAATGTTTTCGGGCTCCAGGCGCTCTCCGTAGGGAGGGTTCATAATCAACATGCCTTTATCGCCAACTGCCTTCAACCGCCTGAAAGGTTTTCTGTCAATCACAATGCGATCCGCCAGGTCCATTCGCTCAACAGCAGCTTTTGCCATCATCACTGCTGTGGATTGCACATCTCCGCCAACAAGGGTGGGTCCCCCTGGCTTGATGTTGGCAACAGCTTCTGATCGCACTGTTTGCCACAACCCGGCATCATAGTCGGACCAATTCATGAACCCAAATGCTTCGACTTTTAGGCGGGGAGGGATGTTGCAAGCCAGCATGGCCGCTTCAATCAAAATGGTCCCCGATCCGCACATGGGATCCAGCAAGGGCGTTTCCCGATCCCAGCCAGAAAGCAACACCATGCCTGCGGCAAGTGCCTCGTTGAGTGGTGCGGAATGTCCTGGGTGTCGGTAACCGCGCCTGTGCAAGGAGTCCCCGGAACTGTCCAGTGAAATGGTAAAGTGAGTTTTGTAGGCATGCACATTGATGCGCAGGTCGGGTGATTCTACATCAACAGAAGGCCGTTTGCCCGTTTTTTCACGGAACTGATCCACAAGGGCATCCTTTGTTTTTAACGCAACGTATTTGGAGTGCGTAAACACTTCGGAAGACACCGTGCTGTCAATAGCAAATGTTTGGTCGATAGTCAAGTGTGCTGACCAATCCCAGTCATGAATTTTTTTGTACAACTCATCTTCTGAATGAGCATCAAACTGAAAGATTGGAACAAGAATGCGCAATGCCGTTCGCAACTCCAGGTTGGCGCGATACAACGTTTTTTTGTCCACTTCGCAGGCCACAGCCCGTTTGAGTTCTTTGATGTTGGTGGCTCCTAGAGCCGCTAGTTCCTCCATCAACACGGGTTCAAGGCCGTGAAAAGTTTTGACTGTTATTTCCAAAATGTCCGGTTTATACCGGCAAAGATCGAATAAAGTTGTCACAACGCAGCAAATGGAAGTGCAGCGATTTCGTGTATTTCAACAAAGAATTTTTTCAGTAGGGAAACTATCCAATGGCCATCAGTTTTGTAACAAAGACCAGCCTGTCACGGTTGGTTCTTCCCAAAATGCACCTGCAATACGATGGCTCATGTGCAAATGAGAAGGGCTGTAAATGAGGTAGGCATCAACTTGATAAGAGGAGGGAACACAAGAGACAACCGTTTTGTTTTGATGCATTAAAGGACCCACTTTAAATTCCTCGGTGTGTCCGATTTCATTGCCAATAAAAGGGTTGGACTCTATTTCCAACCGGCAATCATTCTGAACCAATACCACGTCAGTTTTAGGCTGAAGCCAAATGGTATCGTTTCCATAGAAGCTGAACAACATAGAATTCGATCTTTCTTTCAATAAGATGTAATGTTCGGTTTTAATGACCGGATAAGTTTGAGGAGCAGCAAACTGTTGGTTCAAGCGCAAAGGAGAGTTGCTTGTAATGTCTTCCTGCAAGTGCAGTGCGCCATTAATTTCTACCACCTCTAACAGCAAAGTGTCTCCCGGGAATTGAAAATCAGTATCGAAGTTTTCGCAAGTAGTTCGGTAGTTGATATAGCGGGATTGCTGTCCGACTTTGAGGTTGGAAAGGTTGAGATTGTTGTTCACCACAGGTGTTCCTGGATGGTTCGAATCTTTTTTGCAAGCTGTTAGCATCAAGAGGAGGCTCAGGCCCCCGAGAATAATTTTTTTCATGGTGGTGTTTTTTGAGAAGATACCTGCATGCCGCTGATAGTTGCTTTGGCACACTGAAAATAGCAAAATGAGTTTGCTGTTTTTATGCAGAAGATAGAGGGATGCCCAGTAAATGATATTTTTTTTCTTCAAAAAGAGGTAAGAAAATTGGTTCGATTTGAAGGTTTATCTATCCGGTTTTCAGCATGAAACGAATGGATTGAAGTCTTGTTGACTCACCTCGGTGCGTAAGTACTTTTGAAAAAAAGGCGACAATGACGCAGCGTTTAGAAGATTTGATTCGTCTATAAATACAGAAGGCGGTCAAAAGCCTTTTATATTGGGTTAAAAATTTGCTCTTCTTAACCACGAAAAGCCTCCTTCGAAATTTCGGAGGAGGCTTTTTTGGATACCACCGAAAATGAAGCGGAGCCGAAAGGTGCATGCAAAGTTTTTTCGGAGTCTTAGGTAAATCTAGAACTCTAAACAGCCGTAATCAACAGAGCTAGATCCATTGGTAATATGCTTTGGACCGTTGGTCATGTTGCTTGAGCAGCTGGTCAATAACCCGTTGAAAACACTTTTGGAAAGTATCATAATGGCTACATAAGCACTTCTTGGCATCCTTATCGTCATTGTATTTCCTTTCCGTTTCCAATTGTCGTGTCAATAGCCTGGAATTGCTATGGCTTGTTAGTGCTTTGAATAAGTAAGTCAAATACCCGTTTTAGGACTAATACCATTGAATAATGTTGTAAATATCGACTTGTAACAGGTAAGAGTATTGTTAGAAAATGATTTTTGGGTCAACCTTTTATCCACGATGAGACGTATGTTTGAAAAGCCCTTAATACTAACCGCAACCTAAAACCCAATTTATTATGAAAACTATTTTGCGCCTGTTGATTGTTTCAACCTTTGCCTGTGGATTCCTACAATCCCGCGCTTGTATTAACCCAGATACTGCTGTCACCATTATTGTCAATTATGACACCAACAATGCTTCCCCATGCCCTGAAATTGATCAGGTAGAAATGCGATTTACCAACCTGCGTCTAATGTCGGAAAGCCCAAATAAATTTTGTGCCTGTGGCGTGGCTTCATGGGCTAGTATATTTAGCGAATTACAGTATATAGCATTTGTCGATTCAGGCACAAACAACCCGTATTTGGGGTTTGAAGCATTTACAGAGAGTTTAGCCTCATCCGCCAGTTGGCAGGCGGAGTCATCGGGCAGTGGAGATTGGACCGGACTCATTGCCCAGGTGTTAAATGCAGGACTATCTTCAGACGATCCAGTGGAACTGGTTATTCGGGCCACAGCTCCTCCAGGTACCGGAGCTCCAGTAGATTCTTTGTGTTTCCAAAACGGCTTGGTTAGTTTATTGGATCAAAGCAGTTTAGGAACTGATGAGTGGGATCCTGTGGCCAATGATCTTGTAGGTTCCCACCGGGCGGTGCGATCGTTTGATGAGAACCTGCCAGGGAACAGCGTAACTTATAACATGGTTACAGAGGCATATTTGCAGCAATTGGATGATGACATTCTCAATAACATTCCCATTGGAATTGGCAGTGTAAAAGTTTTCAAAACGTCTGAACTAACGGTCTTTCCAAATCCTGTTACCAATAGATCCTTAACACTTGAACTGTCTTTGACTAGGGCCCACCAAGTGTCGATTGAGTTGATAGACCTGTATGGCCGAACCATCCAAGATGTTTTTGTCAACCAAACCATGCGAGGGAATCAGTCGATGACTTTACCGATTGCTTCTTCTGATTTTGCTGCAGGAGTTTATTTTGTTCGGGTACGTGTTGATTCTGAAGTGCTTGTTCAAAAATTTACGGTTCAATAATTTTACTGTACCCTTCCTAAAAACAGGCCTCTCGAATCATTCGAGGGGCCTGTTTTGGTTGTTACTAAATGGGGTCAGATCCACTGCTATGAACCGTTGGTCAATTAACCGTTGAATACGCTTTTGGAATGTATTATCTTGGCTGAAACATTTAAAGCATCAGTATGGCTACTTATATTCTTCTTGGCACCCTTGTCGTCATTGGGTTATATTTTATTTCTGTTTACAATGCACTGGTTCGCTTGCGCAACATGGTCGAAGAGGCCTGGAGCGGAATCGATGTTCAATTGAAAAAACGGTACAACCTGATTCCCAACCTGGTGAATACTGTAAAAGGATACGCCACCCACGAGAAAGAGGTGTTGGAAGGAGTAACAGCGCAGCGGGCAGCAGGCATGAATGCCAAAACCGTCAAGGAACAGGAGGCAGCTGAATCGGCCATTTCCCAATCCCTCCTCAATTTATTTGCTGTAGCAGAAAACTACCCAGATTTAAAAGCCAACCAGGGCTTTCTGGATCTGCAACGAGAGTTGGGAGAAATTGAAGACGACATTCAAAAAGCCAGGCGTTACTACAATGGCAGTGTGCGCAACTACAATATCAAGGTGGAGCAGTTTCCTTCGAGCTTGGTGGCCAGCATGTCGAATCACGAAAAACGTGATTATTTCGAATTGATCGAAGCCAACGAACGGGCCAACCCAACGGTCGATTTCTCATGAAAAAATTACTGCTTCTTTCAGGGCTTCTATTGCTTGTAGGGGTGCTACAGGCGCAAGAAGAAATCTTGCGCTACGACACCGACATTACCATCGAGGAAAGTGGCGATGTTATTGTGCAGGAAACGATCACCGTTAGGGCCGAAGGCAAAAAAATCAAACGCGGTATTTTTCGAAACTTCCCCACCAATTATAAAGACAAGCTGGGCAACAACTACAATGTAGGGTTTGAGGTGTTAGGAGTGCTTCGAAATGGGGAGCCAGAACCTTACCACACGGAAGAGAAAGACAACGGAATCTACGTTTATTTTGGATCCAGTAGCCGTTACCTTGAAAAAGGAGAGCATACCTATGTACTTACCTTTCGCACCGACCGGCAAGTAGGCTTTTTCGACACTTACGATGAATTGTATTTCAACGCCATTGGTGGAGGGTGGGCCTTTCCGATTTTAGCTTCTACGGTGGTGGTGCATGTGCCAGGAGGAGAAAATTCGCTGCAATATGCGGCCTACACAGGGCGGTCAGGATCAACAGGGTGTTCTTGTGAGATAAAGGAATTGCTAGGAGCGGTTGAATTCAGATTAACTGAACCGCTCGGTTCGCGAGAACAGTTTACCGTAGCGGTGGGTTGGAAAAAGGGGTTGGTACATGAGCCGACCATCATGGAAAAGGGGACGCTCTTACTACGCGACAATTTCAATATTATCCTGGCCCTGATAGGGCTACTTGTCTCGTTTCTGTATTTGTATAAATCCTGGGAGAAAGTAGGGCGTGACCCCGAATCCGGAACCATTATTCCGCAATACCAACCGCCCGATGATTTTTCTCCGGCCATGGTCAACTATGTTTCCGAGATGGGATTTACCGAAGAAGCATTTACCGCCAGCATCGTCAACCTTGCCGTGAAAGGATACCTGACCATAGAGAACGATGCCGGCAATTTTAAATTGATAAAAAAAGAGGGGTCAAAAGAGCACCTGTCCAGCGGAGAAAATGCCGTGTTTTTGATACTGCTGAAAAATCGCAGGAGTATTATGCTTGACAATTTATTTCACAAAGAATTTAGCGATGCGCAATCAGCGTTGCACCAACACCTGGCTAAAGGAACACAGCCCACGCATTTTAGGGTCAATTCAGGGCGGGTAGTAACAGGAGGAATTATTGGCGCTGTATTTTTAGTCATTTCCGCTATTTTTAGTGGTTCGCCTTTGGTGCCCATATTGATGGCCATTGCTTTGGTTGCCATGGTCATCACTTTCTTTTATCTGATGAAGGCACCTTCGCAAAAGGGGAGAAAAGCGCTGGACGACATCGAAGGATTCAAGCTCTATTTGACGGTCGCTGAAAAAAACCAAATGGATGCCGCTCATGAACCAGATATGACGACAGCCATTTTTGAAAAATACCTGCCCTATGCCATTGCGCTGGGAGTGGAAAATGCCTGGGCCAGAAAGTTTGAATCGCGGGTAAGCAAGGCGTTACAAGAAGCTTACAAACCACGATGGTATGGAGGGACTTATGTCTACGGAGGTTTTCATGCCACCACATTTTCTGCATCTTTGAGCAATTCGTTTTCCAGTGCCATTTCCAGTGCGGCAACTCCACCAGGAAGTAGTTCCGGTAGTGGAGGTTCCTTTGGTGGAGGAGGTGGTGGTTTCTCCGGAGGCGGAGGAGGAGGAGGTGGCGGAGGTGGCTGGTAACGCCATCACAGTTTTTCTTTCTCGGCCCAGGCCAACTCTCCTTTTAGTTTCGAAGAAGAAAACTCGAGGTGAATCACCCGCCTTTTTTTCTGGCTCATCGATTTTGACGAGGCATGCAGCAACAGCGGCCGCATCAGTTGAATGCCTCCTGAGCCCACCTCGCATACGAATGGGGTACAGTTGGAACTAATCAGCTTAATTTCCTTGTCAGACAGTTGTTTGTGGTGCGAACCCGGGACTACTTGTAAAGCACCATTGTACTGATCAGTATCATCCAGGTGAATACGGATCGCAAAGGTGTTGTGCAGTATTTTTTCTGGTGGAATAACCGCAACAACGCTATTTTTGGCGGTCCACCTTGAGTAGCCATTGACCTTTACCTTCTTTTTAACGTGAACCGTTGCGTCCTGGTGCCAGGTCACAAACCAATTGGATTGAGGTGGTTTGTCGAAGTACATGGCCTTGGTCATGAAAGCATCTTCGTCAACTGCTCTCACGATGTTGCGCAAGTTTTTGTTAAACAACACTGCCTTGAGTTCAGGAGCCTCCCGTAGGAGCCTTCGTTGGGCATGTTTGGGCGTTTCCGACTTGGCCAGGAACCGGTCCAACAGTTGCTTTAGGTGCTTGATTTCCCGCTGGGAATAGACAAAGTTCAAAATGCCAAACCCTTTGTGTTCCAATTTTCTGGACACGGCAACCAAGCCACCTTCGTTGAGTTCAGTGTTATAAGTGTCAACGGCTGTGGCCAATCGACTCTTGATGCTTCTTTTTAACCGTGGTGGGGCAATGACTTTGATTCCGTCTCCAAATCCCAAAATTTCCTTTTCCAGCTCGAAGTTGTGCACCACCATCAAGGAGATGGTAATTCCGTAAGGGTCTTTCTCAACCAATTGTTGAGAGTGATGCAGCGGCTTGGTAAGGACATAAGGGGCATGCTTGCGGGTAATTTGCAACAATACTTCCTGAGGTTGCATACTCGGACTGACAGAAACACCAATGGCGTCTTTAAAATAGGAATCCGATTTAAAATCGGGGTTTTCTGTAAAAGGAGTGTGGCCGTGTTCAATGTCGATGATGCGGTCAAGAGCAAGGGTGAGAATGCCTTCTTTCTTTTTTTTGGAGCCAATCAAAAACCACCGGTTGCGAAACTCTTTGAGCAGGTAAGGATGAAAATCAAATGAGCTGGCTTGCCGTGCCTTAAAGGATTGGTAGGTGAGGTTGAGTGAGAGCCTGTTGATGATGGCCTGGTACAAAACATCCAGATGGTCAAGTCCTTTGAGGTTTTCATTTTTCTCGAAGTCGATTACAGCCTGCTGCTTGGTCTTTTGGGAATAGATGTGGTCCTCTAGCTTTTGCACCATGCTGCCCAATTCCTTGAAATGAGAAAATCCCTGAAATTGCTTTAGAAACTCTACTGCTTCTGACAACCGACCCAGATCCTGATCGGTCAATGGAATGTTGGTGATGCTATACTCCGGATCTTCATAAGTGTAGTATTTACGATCAACTACGATAATTGGGGCATTGTATCCGAGTTTATCGCTGCGCATCATCTGTATATCAGCCTGAATAGAGCGCTTGCTAACGCCTTTATCAATTCCTTCATGGTCGTAAAGCACTTCAGAGCAGGCTTCTATTAAATCATCCAGAGTCCACTGTCTGTAGTGGTTTCGGAGGCAATTGTCAATGGTTTTGTAGCGTACGAGTGCGTTTCTATTTACGGGCATTGCGAATAATTTGGAAGAAAAGTAAAAAATAATTTTCACTGCGCAAAAAGAGTGCGCAATGCTCTTCTACGTTTGTAGGGTCAATTGAAAATGACACTTATAGAAATGACAAAAAATAGATTTCATAACCACGATTTTCGGCAGCACTGGGCCGGTTTCTTCCTCCCCTTGGCGGAAGCAAACTTGTTTGCCGACCAGGCAGACTTTCATCTGCGTGATCCGAAGCACGTAAAATGGGAATGGGGTACTTGAATAAAGACATAGCTGTCGTTATTGCGTGAAGCCCCGCCCCGATACTTATCGGGAGGGGCTTTTTCGTTGTTTGATGTATTGGTTTGAAATAGTACTGTACTTGTAGCTCAGTTGATTAGAGCACCAGGTTTTTAATCTGGGGGTCGAAGGTTTGATCCCTTCCGGGTACACGATCCGAGCACCATTGGGGAGCTCAAGGGATGCCTGCTGCCGGTGATGAGTGCCGGCAGCAGTCGACCCGCGGGTCAACTGGAACGATAGCTTAGTTGGTCAAGCGCTCCGCTGAAGACGGAGAGTCAGAGGTTCGATTCCTCTTTGTTCCACGCGTAAAATACCTGTTGTTAGGTGATAGTTGGCAACCTGCTGCCGGCAATAGTTTCCGAATAGGAATGAGTCGGCAGCAGTTCGATTGGCAACAGGCATTGCAGCATTTAATTGGTCTCTTGGGGTAATGGTAACCTGTCTAACTGTCTATTAGATGCCGCGAGTTCGATTCTCGCAGGGACCGCAATGCAGTGAGGAGAACAGAGGAGCGAGTCCCGAAAATGTCGGGACTCGCGTGGGATCTCTGACTCAACTTGAGTGAATAGGCCTGTAGCCCAATTGGCAGAGGCGCCAGACTTAGAATCTGGTTAGTGTGAGTTCGAATCTCGCCAGGCTTACAATTTAAATATCCGGAAAGATAACGGTGGTTTTGTTTACCCGCCTTGGACGCGGGAGGTCGCAGGTTCGAATCCTGCTTTCCGGACCATCAATGCGTGCGTCAGCTTTGGAGCGGGCGGGTCTCCAAAACCTTGCCGAGGAGGTTCGAAACCTTCCGCACGTGCGGGGGTCAGTCATTGCAAACGCTGGATTGTTCAACAGCAACATGGGAATATAGTTTAACGGACAGAATACCAAGCTACGAACTTGGAGGTGGAGGTTCAATTCCTTCCATTCCTACATGGACAGCGCGAGGACGAGTGATGAGAAATGAGGTGTCGCATTTACGCTGTTTTTCCTCAAAACTCACGCCTGTCCCGATACTTTCGGAGTTCACACTCGTGCTGGAAAAGGCAATCATCGGAGTGCCGAAACGATTATATGGTGCCTTTAGCTTAACTGGTAAAGTGTCAGATTGTGAATCTGAAGAACAGGGTTCGAGCCCCGAAGGCACCACTAAGAAAAGCTTCAGTAACGCGGAGGCTTTTTTTTGTGGAACAAAGCGAACACAAACAGGGGTTCGAACAATTTGAGCGCTAGCTCCGAGAAGCGAGGGTAAAAGTCCTGTGGACTTTTTAGCGCCTTCCATAGGCTCATAAAATATATCCAGGAAGATTTGCTTCAGTATTGTAGTAGCATATACACCGAAACCTTAAAGGCCAATCATGTTGCTATAAGCATGACAGAAAACTACGACCCTTATGAAAATACCATTGCTGAAAGAGTTAATGGAATACTAAAAGAGGAGTTTTACCTGGATGAAAATTTTGAGTCTAAAGAACAGATGGAAAAGCAGGTAAACCAGGCTTTACAATCAATTAAGACCACATCTTTCAATCACAATGCAAACACCCAATCAAGCACATCAAACTTAAATCCTGGAAAAAAACAAACCCACATTCAAACAAGAAAGTGGGTTCATTAATTTTGTCATAAATCAGTCAACCTTTTTCAGGACGACACAGCCCAAACGTTTAAGATTGTTAGGGGCGACCTGCCAGACGGACGGGCAGGGAAGTTTATCTTGATTGAAGCGATAGCGAAACACCGGGGAGCCCCAGCCAACTCCAAAATTTCATGGCTCAAACTGGCCCAAACAACCACTAGCTGTTTGGCCGGCTGAGGGGGCGAAAAGCCCGGTAGGCTTTTCAGCGCATCCAACCTATTCCTGATGATTGATGATGATTATTGGAGGCACAAGGCCGCTATGCTTAATCAGTAGTATTCAATTTTATTAATTGAAATGCCATATTGGTTTCTATCAATTGTTCACTGCCGTACAGCTGCCCTGTCGAATAAGCTTTGGAGTTTCGTATTTGTAGGAACCCAGCCGGATCTGCTTTGGAAGTGTCTATATAGACTCGATGAATTGCTATAACATCTCCAGAGTTTATCGGTGCAGAAATCCCTTTCTCGAAATATCCTAATCGCTCCTTAAGCATCCACATATTGGATTTTTCGTGTCCGACACCAAGAGGTATATTTTTACCGGCACCGGCAGCTGAAACCCAACCATGATGAGGGTTAGCTCCTTCTCCATCAAGTTCTTTTCCGGTACTATAATTTGTTAATTCGATCAATTGCTCCAAATCAAACGACTTACCGATTTTACCATCAATTACATGCTTAATTGTCCAGACATAAGGCTTGTAGTTATCATTCTTTCTGCATGTGCTAATAAACTCAGAAACACTCACCGTAGAACCTAATTCACTTAAAGTTGCCTGAGTGGATGCCGGATTATTTAGTTGAGCTAGCATTGGAGGCAAATTATTCCCTGCTTCATCAGATAAAGCACATAAACACACCTGATCACCGTCCTTGATAATTGAACTACTCAGATCTTTTCCATTCGATTCAATATATTGGCGTAATCTATTCTGGAATGCATCAAGCGCTGGGCTTATTTCCGAGCTGGTTTTATTCCGGAAAAAACTCGATTTAAGAAAGTAGCTGTGATCTATTAAACTAACTTTGATTGGTACAGGATTGCTATCAACAGTTTCCAGCCAATTCTCGAAATTGGCATTTGATTTTCCCCCAAGCGTTTCAATTTTTGTGTCCTGTGCTTCAACTTCATCCAGAAAATTCTTATTGATCCCAACAGCATTTTCCAAATTCCCATTTAGTTCAACAAATTTAATTACCCCTGAAGCTTGAACACTTGTATCCACACCAAGCTCTGAAAGTTTAGCCACACTTTTAGCAGAAAAATCAAAAGCCTGATAACCAACCCCTCCAAAGGTTACCGCACTAGAAAAATGTGTTCCATATTGACTTGTAAAGTCATCAAAAGCTGATTGACTTTTAGTTGCCGACCAAAGTCTACTTTTAAAATCTGAATCAAGTGGTGGTGGGCTTGCGCTTTCTTCATGAAGAAGGATAACTTTTTTTGTTTCTCTGGTAGTGGTTGTTAGTGTAGTAATTTTTCGCTGAGCCAGACTATTCTTTACGCGGGAATTTACTTCAGTATTTAAGCTTCCAGTATACACCCCAAAAGATGCCTCTGTCTCAATAGCCACACGTAGCATTGTTTCATAATCATGTGATGACGTTATCGTATTACTTTTTGAAGTTTGTAGTGTATGAGCAAGAATTTCTTCTTTTGTCCAATTCTTTTTATTGGCTTCGTTAATACTAATTGCAGCCCCTTCTTTGGTGCCAGTGCGTTTTGTGCCTGATGGTAGTGGGTAAGGCTCAGCATCCCCCAGTGAAAATTGATTTACATAAAGAACATCGTAGCAGTGTCCTATCCATATATCTGTCGCCATAGTATTTTTAGTGTTAAAGGGAAATTTCACTTTACCTCAATTTCAATGGCCAAGTGAAACTTCCCTATTCATTTTATGATGGAAATTTTTTAGCTAGTTTTTCGGATTAATTGTAGCACTCAAATGTGCGAGTTCTCCATCGCCCGGCATAGTTATGTTCGGATCAATAGTGAAATACGTATTAAAGGTCGCGTCTCCATAAAATTGCCCACTATTACTTCCGCTGTAAGGCATATCGAATTTCAGGGAAACAACTGCTGAATGACCATTTAACAAGAGTGCTTCCCAGCTAGCATGACCAACAAGTCCTGTCCATGTCATGCTTGTGCCAATAGCAAAAAGTGCGACTGGTTCAGTCTGACTAGCTGGAATGTCATTAACAGTTGTTATGTGTCCTGAGGAAGTATCCCAGCTTTTTTTTGCAAATTTCACCGTAGCATTGTTTGTGACACTTAGTGTCAAGTGAAAATTGCTATCATCTGTATCACTCATATTTGAAATATTTATTGGTTAAGAATCCTACTCATAAGGCTTTTCGGAAACCGCCTCCGCAATAGCCCTCTGTGTGGAAAGGGTCGTTTTTTAAAGTGGGTTCTGCTCCACTTTTACCTCTTTCAATTGGCCTTTAAGTTTTTGCCAATCGTTTGAATGTTTATTTGATGCTTTTTTTTAAGCCCATTTTCATTTTAACATTCAGAATTTATATGTTACTTGTATTTACGGGTGGTCAGCCCCCAAATGACCTTCTTGACATTTAAGAGTTTACTGATTGAGTCAATTTTATTGCCTCATTGAATAACTCAAAAGTATTTCCTAAAAAGGCGGGAAGAAATCAACAAAACAGTGATTAAGTCGATCGCAGAAAAAGGTGAAACAATTCACCTTTTTAGGTGAGGAAAAGTCTTTGAAAACAGCTTTACGTTTGGAGTGTCATCCGAAAATCGGATGGTGTTAACCATTTCATCTACTTAATAACTAACAATATGCATTTTCAACTAGTCGTTCCCTTCTTGCAATTGACCGTAAACGAAAAACTTAAAACCAGCACAGATGCTGTAGAGTATAACTTTAACACGGTGGTAACCGTTCCAACTCGTGATTACTATCACCTCACAGACATTGAAAACACCCCTCTTGTGAATGGTAATAAACATGAACAGGAAATCAGGTTGATTTTTGAAAGAACCCCAAGTATTCCTCTTCCGTCCAATGACCTTTTTGAGGGTGGTACTAATCTGCTGAAGCTATTCAATTTTCAAGTAACTATTCCACCAAACACTTCTCCATCAGATTACTTGGGAAAGGTCACCGTTGTCGTTGAAATAAAGGGATATGTCACTCCAGCACCGGGCAATTCACCTCCTCTGATCAAAAAGGGTAAAATGCGCCTGGAGGATGCGGAAACCGGGGTAGATCCAATCGTTACGCCCCGCCTTCCTTAATTTCTTCAATCAATTACGCGAATGAAGCACTGGTTCAGAAGATTGATCCATCAACCTATTCTTTTATTCTGGGTCGTTATTTTTAGCCTTGGAACAATACTATGTTCAGGACAAAATAAAACGGTGAGTTCCGATTCCCTGGAAATTGAACAGTTGATCGATCAATCCATCCAGCACCGTAACAGCAATACCGATTCAGCACTTTATTTCGCGAGGTTGGCGATGGGTCATATAAACGTAAGCTACTACCCGTCTCTTAGAGAGCTAACCTATAATCAATTGGGCATTATTTACAGGTATTTAGGGGCATTGGATTCGGCCGAATTCTATTACACAAAATGCCTTGAAATTCGAGCCCAAGCAGGAGACAGTCTGCGAATGGCTCTGACCTGGCACAACCTGGCAATTATTGCCAGAAAAAAGGGTGCTTACTCTAAAGCCATTAATTATGAATTGATGAGCCTTCCTTTTATCAAACGTTCAGGAGATTCTATTTCACTGGGGCATGTATACACTGGTTTAGGCAACATTTACAGTGTGCAAAAAAATTGGGAAAGAGCGGTAGAAAACTACCTCCTCGGTCTTCAGATTCAACAGAGTATTGGGAATAAAACCGGACATGCCAGGTTGCTGTACAACCTTGGCATTGTCCGTTATGAACAAGGACAGCATTCCATGGCTGACAGTCTGTTTCGAAGGAGTATGGGGCTTTCGGAAAAACTAGAAAATAAACGGGCAATTGCCAATGTAAATCATAGCCTTGGTGTCCTTCAACAGGAATTGGGAAATTTAAATGCCGCAGCTTCCTTTTTTAATAAAGCCTTAGAGGTCCACCTGCAGATGGGCGACCAGGAAGGAATGCTTTATTCACTGATCAGCCTGGGAGAATTAAATTTTATCAACGCCAATTGGAATCGGGCAAAAACAATCTATGAACAAGCTATTGACCTCTCGATCAAAACCGGACTTAAAGAAGAGGAGCTTATGGCCCGAAAGGGATTGGCGCAATCGTTAGAAAGCCTTCACGATTGGAAAACCGCCAATGAGCAATGGAAAAAATCGATCTCCTTACAAGATACCCTGCGCAATGCCACCACCAACAAACGCATCTTAGAATTACAGGAAAAATATGAGACGGAGAAACAAGGGCGGGAAAATTTATTGCTCCTACGTGATAATGAAATTAAAGCGCAACAACTCCGGGTGAAGGACCAATCCTTAAACTTTCGGACAACTCTTCTGATGATCGCGTTGATTCTCCTTTTTCTGATTCTCCTTCTGTTGTTTAACTATTGGAAACGAGTGCAAACTGGGCGTCTGTTGGTAGAACAACGCGAACTACTTAACCAACAAAAAATGTTGGATCTCATTCGTGAACAAGAGCTTGCTTTTATCAACGCAACGCAGATCGGTCAGGAAACCGAAAGGAAACGAATTGCAGCGGATCTTCACGATGGATTGAGCAATATGCTGGTAACCGTTAAATTGTATTTTGAGAATCTGGGAGATCGGTTACTTCCCGCTCAGCCCCATATTCTGGAGAATTATAATGAAGCAGTTGAAATGTTAGACAAGATTTGCCAGAGGGCAAGAAACCTTACGCATGAAATAGCATCAGAGACATCATCCTTTAGTCTCAAGCCAGCCCTAGTAGAAATGGTAGCCATTATCAATAAAACAGGTCACCTTAAGACAGAATTGTCCGTATTTGGGTTGGAAAAACCAATGAATAGAGCTGTTGAACATGCGATCTTTTATATTCTCCGTGAACTCATAGGTAATACGATGAAACATGCACAAGCTCAGCAATTGTTTATCCAGCTAACCCGCTATGATCATCAACTTATTCTGATGGTTGAAGATGACGGCAGAGGATTTGAGACTGAGAAAGCGAAAAATTCTGACGGAATGGGATTGCCCAACCTTTCTTCACGAATTCTGGATTTTGATGGCACTTTACACATCGATTCAGTTCCTGGCAGAGGAACAAATGTTACGATCGAGCTTCCGTTTCTTGACAATAGAGCCTTTAATTCCCATTAAAATTCCGCATTACATCATGTCCTATTCAGTAAAAAATCCGCTTCAATTGATGATTGCAGATGATCATCAATTGTTCATTTCAGGAATAAGGGAATTGCTTATCCAATCGGGCAAGTTCGAAATAACCGCTGAGGCAAATGATGGCAAAGAGTTGCTAAAACTATTGAAACTAAAACCGGCAGACTTAGTATTGCTCGATATCAGTATGCCTGGAATCAATGGAGTGGAAACATGTGCTCTGATCAAAAAGGAACACCCTAAAGTTAAAACCCTGATTCTCACGCAACATCACGACTCAAAGACGATTGGAGATTCTCTGGATGCAGGGGCCGATGGTTATTTGCTCAAAGAAGCCAGCAAACGAGAACTTCTCATTGCTATAAACACTATTATGGAAACGGGGATTTACTACAGCAAGCAGGTGTCAGACCAATACATTTCTCACATTCACCGCATACGATCCGGACTCAAGCAAAAGCAAATTGAATTAACTTCACGTGAACATGAGATACTCTATTTAATCATTGACGAACTCACTGCTCAGGAAATTGCAGAACGATTATTTCTAAGCATTAACACCGTGGCCACGCATCGTAAAAACCTACTTCAAAAATTTCAAGTTCGCAATACGGCTGGTTTAGTTCGCGAAGCTATTAAGCTGGGGTTTGTTTAGCCGAACAGGCTCTAAATACTTGGCTTCCCTCCAATTTAAGTTTACCAAAAAGAGCTTCAAGCCATTCGTTTTTATTGCATTGCTCAACCCTTAACAGGTTATCAGAGCAAGTTTTTTGGATAGCTTTTTTGTTTGATCATTCCAGTTATATCATGAGGGCTTCTTTTCTTAAGAACCTAAAAAACAACTTTCAGATAAGTTGGCCATCCATTCGTTATGTTAAAAACCGCGTAAGCCAGGCAATGCCCGACTTTTGCTCTGCCTTAGTCTAACCCTTTCCCAAAAGCCGCTTCAATTTATAAATCTTATCCAATCCCTTCATAAACTTGAAGGCCTCAGGGTTCGATTTCAGCCCCCGTCTCATCCCAGACAGCGCGAGGAAGAGGGACGAGGTGAGAGGTATTGCAATTGCGCTGTTTTCCCTCAAGACTCGCACTCAATCCTCACACTGATTTTGCCCGGTCGTCTAACGGCAGGACACCTCGTTTTGACCGGGGGGATGATGGTTCGAATCCATCCTGGGCAACAAAACAGCGCGAGTGCGGGTGATGAGAAAAGAGGTGTTGCATTTGCGCTGTTTTCCCTCGTTGCTCGCGCCACACCTGTCCCGACATTTTCAGGGCTCGTCCTATTTATCCTTTCAGTTTTTAAGCAATCTCACGGCTTCATTTCACCATCTCCTGCTCATCAACTAACTTCGGATGGACACAAGGGAAATAGAATAGATTGTTTTATTCATTCGTTATGTGCAATGAAAATAGCAATAGGAGCAAAATCTAAATGGATAATCACCGCCACTATATCATTCACAAGCCATTTGGGTATTTATCTCAATTTGTAAACAATCAGAATAAACGCAAGAACAAAAAATTATTGGGAGAGTTGAGTGAATTTCCTGATGGAACAATGGCCATCGGAAGACTGGATGAACATTCAGAGGGCTTATTGTTACTAACCACGGATGGACAAGCAAGTGAACTTGTAAGAAGTAAAAAGGTTGAAAAGGAATATTTTGTTCAAGTAGATGGGGAAATGTCCCCTGATGCCATCGGAAAATTAGAAGCGGGAATAGAAATCAGTATAAGAGGCAAAAAATACAAAACACTTCCCTGCAAAATTCATAGAATCACCCCAGCTCCAATTGTTAAAGAACGGCTGAAGAAAATACGAGATGACAAACATGGACCAACAAGCTGGGTTTCAATAACAATTAGAGAAGGCAAATTCAGACAAATTCGAAAAATGACGACAGCTGTGGGTTTTCCAACGCTAAGATTACTTCGAGTAAGGATTGGGAAAATCGAGCTCAACGAACTACAATCAGGGGAGGTAATTGAAGTCAGTAGCTTTGAAATTTAAGCGCTGCATGAAGAACAAAGGAATTACGTGGGTCAAAAAGTTGCAGAAAAATAGGGCAGAGGTGCCTTACGCTCGTAGTGATGCCTCTAATTTGAGGGAATATTGATTATCTACAAGTTGGGGCCCATTTATCATGACTAAAAAGACAAGGATATGGCTGTTCGCAATCGCAAGTATCCTGATGCTTCCAATTCTTACATTGACTGTTTGGTATCAGGTTTACACCCAAAATCTAACGGACCAACCACCAGCTATTGACTTATTTATTGCAGAAATATTTTTTGACGAAGACGGCAGCACTCCATTTACAATTGTTCCTCAAGACCAACGCAGACCTGTTAATTGGCAGTTAGACCCAAGACAATTTGAAACCCTTGACACAGTTGTAATCGCTCTGAAAAATACATCTGGAGAAAAATTCTATTACACCAGTTGGGGAGCGCCATTTACCCGACTTAGAAAAGACCTGGTCATTTATAAAGATGGGTTAGCAGACACAATTCCCTTTGATGGACATGGTTGCAGTACGGGGATCTATGCTGCTCCACTCAGTGACAACGAGACGATGAAAAGAGCGATGTGCAATCCTCTTATGTTTGACCCATACTCCAATTGGGATTTGCCACTGCAATCCGATAGTTTTCCGGCCCATTTCAGGGAAATTTATGGAGACTCCGTTGCAATTATGTTTAGCCAAGCAACTTACAGCTCACCTTGGAATCATTACAAATCACAGCTGATATCTTCGGATTACATGGTCGTTTCTGTTGACAAAGTGCTGGACAACTGGAAACAAGGAAAGTATGCAAGGCTTCCAAAGGCCGAACCGACAATGGAAGAGCATTTTGGATTAAAACCAAAGCCAAATCCATAACCCCCTCATTTTTAGAAGAAAACTCAAGAAATCGGTTCTAACTGCGTCCCGTATCGTCAACATGACAGTTTTGAGTGCGATCCCCGAAAATGTCGGGACAGGCGCGAAGTGCGAGGAATCGGAACTGTCTTTCCTCAAAACGTATGTCCGATCAATGAAACGACTCGCCTACCAATCCGGGAGACCTGTCTGCCAATTCTCTGTTGCTATGAAGCCAAATGGGGAGTAATTTGGGACAAACTAAAAATTATAACATTATGAAAAACTTAATCTTCCCCGGACTACTTTGTCTGACTGTTCTTTTTGCCTCTTGGTCAAAAGATGCGAATCAAGTATTGGTTCAAGAAGTAAATGCAGATTGCATTAGCTTGAATGAGTGTGTCGCTCCCTTGCCTTCAGGAGAAACAATCTATGTAGCCTACGAAAATTTCACTCAAGAATACGCAGGCCAACTTACCAGTATTGCGTTGAGTCTAGGATCGAATGAAGCAATCCTGGCTTCAAAAAATGCTGAGACACAGCAAGTAGCCATTTCAATAGGGCCTATTCCTACCGGTGGAAACGTTCAGATGAGTGTTCCACAAAATCGGTTGGATGAAATTATTTTTGCTTTCCTGGCAGACTTTTTTGGCCCTTGTGGTCCAACTGGATTGTACCAGGGAGACAACTGGGAAATGTCCGGTCCTTGCTAGTCAAAACGTAATTCAAATTGAAAAGGAGCTTTTGGTACGAATACCAAAAGCTCCTTTTTTTATGCTGCTGGCCACTACAAAATAGTGGCCATTTGTTTGATTCTGTAGAGAGCTTCTCTTTTGTATTGTTTGGAAAATGGAACCTGGAATCCGTTGTCTAAAACAATAAAACCTCCGTCCGTTCTGTTCAGTTCCTGCACTTTTGAAACGTTAATAACATAGGAACGGTGAACCCTTACAAAGCCAAACCTTCTCAGTACAGGTTGCACTTTTATGAGTGTTTTGGATATCACGAAAGGCTTTTCATTTTTTTCTACATAGATTTTGGAATAGGCTCCGTCAGCTTGGACGTATAAAATTTCCTGAGTGGGTAGATAAATAAATCCAGATCTGGTTGGAACGGCAATTTTTTTATTCTCGACTTCCCTGAATGCCTGATTTTTTGGGAGGTCAAAAGCGGTGCTATCTCCCATGCACCTGCTCCTTTAAATTTTCTACGGGACTATTTTTATTGTTTGATGAACAGGCAGTGAAGGTCCTGCACTCCAATTTACGAGGCGGGGCAAGGAGAGGTGTTGGTCTTTTCATATTGCATATTTTTTTAGAGAAAGAGGTTAAGTAACTCGAATTCCGATGCCTTTTGATGTTGCAATTGATTTTCGGGCCGAATGAATTCAAATTCGGGCTGTTTCAATTGATTTTCGCGCTGCATGTTGGCAGTATGGTTCGAATTTATCCTGGGCAACAGACAAAAGCAACCATTTTTCGAATGCGGGCATTTTCTTATAGAAAGACAGTCAAATCGGCAATTTTTTTATTTTTCAAAACAAGCAAGCCCCTATATTATCAAGGCTTTTGAAGATTAATTTGCCCTGCATGCAAAGGTTGGTAGGAAGTATAATTATGTTGCTGTTGGCAGTGAATGCCTGGGGTCAGGATTTTGCCTTACGGCCTGGTTACGAAGTGGATTGCAACGTGGTATTTTATAAAGATGAAATCAAGACTAAGGACGAATGGAAAGCTTTAAATCTCATTGAATATCAATACAAGGATCAACAAGTTTCTGAGGTAAAAGGCTACCAGGAGAGGTGGTTGAACCTGCGTAAAAACAAACTAAAGTTTTGGTACCACAGCACCTATGTTGACAATGAACATGGTGCATTGATTGAGGCCACAGACTATTCCAGGTGGGGAAGAATAAAAGAGATTAGAAGGTACCTTTATCTAGGAGAAGACTGACATAACTTCCTTCTCTGGGGCACAATAAATAGTTCATAGTTCAACTTAACCGATACCTACTACCTCCCTTTACTCATAAACATACCCCAACTGCGTGGTTTGCATCACACCTCTTCCTGTGAGAAAAGCTGCTTCTGCGCTCGAAGCAGAATCGAGTAGAAACGGCTTTAGTTGAGCACCCAGCACCGAGGCCGGAACCTGTTGATCTCTATTACTCTGTTGCCATTGAGACCAGGAATAATCCAATTGGCAATGCGTGAACCAAAAAATGGGGTCGTATGCAGCGGTGCGGGTATCTTTGGAAGAATCACCGATGTAAACATGGCTCATGATATCGACCGGATAAATGGTCAATCCGAAATCCATAAAATTGGTTTGCACCATCGCATTATCCTGCTGAAGGCGTGCAACAATCAACCCATCGGTATTCTCGGCCTCATCGCGAAACGTTCGCAAAGGAGTCTTGTACAAAGCCGCAAACAACGGGTTGGGACATTCTTCCCCATCAACCATATACGTGGGATCAGCAATCAAAGAAGGAATCCCCTCTTTGATTGCTTGACTGCTCGTGTAATCCCAATAAGGCAACGTGACCGAATCATCTATTTTTCGCAACGCCTGCTCAAATGTGTAGAAGTAGGCACGGGCCCACGGAAGAAAAAGCAGATCATTGCGCTGGTAATGCCCAAAAGTTATCAGGATGTTTGCCAGTTCCTGATACCGATTGGCAAACTCGCTCACCAAAGATTGATTCCCAACAAGCGGAGCTTCGTAAAGCGATTGAAAAGCATTTCGAAGATTTTGCCGTTCCTCGTTGCTGAGGTTATAAATGCTCTTTCTAACATAGGGTGACGTTGCCATAATCGTTTATTTAAGCGTTGAGGTATGCGTTGACACAGGCGATGGTTTGTGGCTGTCTCAAGCCCACTTGCATGCCCTTTTCAATGGCTAATTGCGCATCTTGAGAAGCCGTTGAGCCCAAATAGTATGCCCGGGCGGCTCCCGACAGGTCCGAGTCCAAATCATAGACCAGCACCAGCAAAGGGTTTTCGGTCATGTACCTGACAACGTCCGCCAATCTTTTTCAGCAGGTTGCCGTAAAAATTGATGTAATTTCTTTTTTGACTGATGTAAGGAATTCCCCCCAGGGCGAATTTCATCACTGCCTTTAGCTGAACATGCGCCTCTGGCTTGGGGTTGGTGAGCAAATTTTCGTCCCACGAAGGTGGAAGCTCGATATCACCTTTCAGATCTTCTTCGCTGTAACCATATTCAAAGTTGGAAGGGTAAGCAAGCACATCGTGCGGGTCGATCAATGAAACGACTAAGCAATAGGGCTTTCTTTCAATGCCGTTGGCCACATCAAAGTTGTGCTGTTGGATGTAATCAATCGCCTGGTTGATGTAGTTAAAATCGTGGTTGGCATACCCTCCGCCAAATATCCCCTTTTTTTCTAAAAGCACCTTTTGCTCTTCTCCTTTTTGCGGTTAAAAAGCACTTTTTCCAAAAATTAATTTCTACTACGCAAAAATGCTGCGTAGTGGGCTTGTTTCTTTGAAGAATTGAAACAGATATAATTTAGTAATCATGAAAAAAGTAATCTCAACGGAAAGAATGCCCATTAAAATGTGGCTGGAGGATTTGGAAGATGGAGCTCTGGCACAAGCTAAAAACCTGGCCAACCTGCCTTTTGCGTTTAAGCACATTCCAATCATGCCAGACAGTCACCAAGGCTATGGAATGCCGATCGGTTCTATTTTAGCGACCAAAGGTGTAATTGTGCCAAATGCGGTGGGGGTTGACATTGGTTGCGGAATGTGTGCCATGAAAACCAGCATTGAACACCTGGAAACGGATGCACTGAAAAAAACATTGGGCATTGCCCGCCAATTGATTCCGTTGGGGTTCAACTGGCACGATGAAGCGCAGGATGCGGCATTGATGCCTGAAGGCCACGAATCACTGGACATTGTGGGGCGTGGTTACCACAAGGCGTTGAAACAAATCGGTAGCCTGGGTGGTGGAAACCACTTCATTGAAATCCAAAAAGGGTCTGATGGTTTTATCTGGGTGATGATTCACTCTGGAAGCCGTAATCTGGGTTATAGCGTAGCAAAATGGTACAACCATGCAGCAGAACTGTTGAATGAAAGGTATCACTCCGCTGTGACAAAAGACATGGGTTTGGCCTTTTTACCAATCGAAACGCCCGAAGCCAAAAACTACATCAATGAAATGGAATACTGTGTAGAATTTGCACTGGCCAACCGTCAATTGATGATGACTCGGATGATGGAAGCATTGGGTGAAGTAGCGGGTGATTTTGAGCGGGGAGACCTGATCAACGAGTCGCACAACTTTGCCGCCTGGGAAAACCACTTTGGCGAGAATGTGATGGTACACCGTAAAGGAGCGACCAGAGCATACGAAGGCGAATTAGGCATGATTCCAGGTTCGCAGGGAACCAACTCCTACATCGTTCGTGGATTGGGTAACGCGCAAAGTTTTAAGTCATGCTCTCACGGAGCAGGGCGTAAAATGGGGCGTAAGCAAGCCCAACGTGAACTGAATCTGGCGGAAGAGATCGAATTGCTCAACAAAAAAGGAGTGATTCACGCGGTACGGAACACCAAAGATTTAGACGAAGCCACCAATGCCTACAAAGACATTGACGTGGTGATGGACAACCAAAAAGATCTCGCAGAGATTGTGGTTGAACTGAACCCATTGGCTGTATTAAAAGGATAAGCAAGTTGCCTCCCAGAGGCGGCTTCGCCTCTAAAAGAAGAATAAAATGAAAACAGAGATACAACAAAAGCTGCTTGAACTGGAGCAGCAACACAACATCGAAATCCTCTATGCCTGCGAAACTGGTTCAAGGGCATGGGGCTTTCCATCTCCCGATAGCGACTACGACATCCGGCTTCTCTACAAGCACGAGCCGGATTGGTATGTTTCACTGCATGAGCCCAAAGATACCATTGAGCTCATGCTGGAAGATGGGAATTTCGATATAACGGGCTGGGATATCCGCAAAGCCCTGCGGCTGCTTTGGAAATCAAACGCATCCCTACTGGAGCGTATACAATCTCCGATCGTGTACATGGAAAAGGAAGGCTTTGCTACGGAAATCAATCAACTGGGGCAACAATGTTACTCGCCCATAGCGGTGCTGCATCATTACCTGAGCCTCACCAAGAAGTGCCTGCAAGATCTGGAATTGGACAGCAGGTTTCGACTGAAATTACTGTTTTATGCACTGCGAAATGCTACTGCCTGTCGATGGGTATTGGAGCAACCGGGCCCACCACCCATCGTTTTTCAAACGATGCTGAATGGGCTTGGCACGGAAGAAGCGCTGCAACAAAGGATAACTGAACTCGTAGCACTAAAAGCTACAAAAGATGAGTCCTACATGCACGAAGCAGAACCGGAACTGATGCAGTATATTCGGGAATCGATTGATGCATCCGAAGAGCTGGCTTCCAGTCTATTTGGAGGGCGTGGTGACATGAAAAAGATGAATGCCTCCCTGCGCAAAATCGTTCAATACAGTGTCTTATGACCATTGCTGAATTAAAAAAGCAACAACTGATCGTGCTGGAATGCATGAGCGGTAGTAAGGCTTATGGACTAAACACCCCGCAATCGGATACCGATTTGAAAGGGGTGTTTGTCGTTCCCAGGAAATTGTTCCTGGGTCTCGACAGTTTAGAGCAGGTGAGCAATGTCACCAACGATGAGGTGTATTACGAGCTGGGGCGGTTCATCGAATTGCTGGCCGTTAACAACCCCAATATTTTGGAATTACTGGCATCTCCGGAGCGCTGTGTTTTGCAGCGTCATCCGTTGATGGAGCAGATTCGGACCGACTTGTTTCTCTCAAAATTGTGCAAAGACACCTTTGGGCAGTTTGCGGTTTCGCAAATCAAAAAAGCCCGTGGATTGAACAAAAAGATGGTCAACCCCATGGAGGAACAACGGAAGTCGTTGCTGGATTTTTGTCACGTGAACTACGAAAATGGTTCGTTGCCTTTGATGCGCTTTTTGGAGGAGCAAGGCTGGTCGCAACAAGATTGTGGACTGACCAACATTCCGCACATGAAGGGTGTGTTTGGCCTTTACCATGGAAAGGAGCTGGGGTATTCCGGCATTGTTCGAAAATTGGAGACGACTGAACCAGCGTTGAGTTCTATTCCCAAAGGAGAAGGCCAACAGGGGCTTTTGTATTTCAACAAAGACGGTTATTCCACCTATTGCAAAGAGCACAAGGCCTACCGGGATTGGGTGGAGAAACGCAACGATGCACGTTATCAAAGCACCATGGCTCACGGCAAAAATTACGATGCCAAAAACATGATGCACACGTTTCGCTTGCTCGAGATGGCCATCGAAATTGGAAAAACTGGTCAAATTAATGTGGAACGGCCCAACCGCGACTTTTTACTCAAAGTGAAGTCCGGAGCATTTGAGTATGAGGAATTGTTAGAAATGGCCGAAGCCAGAAAATTGGAAATGGAGGCTGCTTTCGAGACTTCGACTTTGCCTGATAGACCTGACCGAAAACAAATCAACCAATTGTTGATAGAGTTGCGGGAGCAATTCTATAAAATCGCCTAACCGTTTTGGGCTCGTTGGTGTATTGGAAAAATGACTTGGTTTGACTAGAAGTTTTTAGCCATATCCATTCTACCATTGATAACAGACAGGATGTAAAGTGTGTCCGGGTGGTAAATGATTCGGTAACCTTTGAAGATGATTTCTCTTAGAGCTTTGAGCGGGGTATTGCCAAACTCAGGCACCAATCTCCCGCTTTGTGGGTGATTCTGAAGCAGCTTTTCCGTGTGAAGAACCAAGTCTTTAATGAATCGATTGGCATAGATCGCGGAGTCTTCAGCTATGTAGTCGTGGATGCGGTTGATGTGCGCTACTGACCGAGGAGTCCAGGTTACTTTTTGCGCCATTGATCAATCTTTTCCAGCATTTCTTCTGTGCGAATGCCTTGGCCTTCCTCTGCCTCTTTCATGCCCTCCAGTACTTGTGCGGCAAGGTTTATTTCATACATGATGTCTTCCAGGGAACTTCCCGGAGGAAGGTTCTTTAGTACCTCGATAGTAGTGTCTCGTAAAGTTGGCATAATGTAAGAATTGCTCACGTAAAGTTAGGTAATTCTTACGTTCGAAAGTTCATCGAGAGTGCTGCTGAAAAGCTTTTTGATCGAAGTATATGAGTCTGGGACGGAGCAATTCTATAAAATCCACTAATATTGTATGAATTACACAATATTGACGGATGAGTTTACCTACCATACGATTAGCAGTTGATGCCGTAGTTTTTGGCTACGATCCCAAAGAGGGACTTTCTGTTTTGTTGATCCGCAGAAAATTTGAACCCTTCCAGGGTACTTGGGCCATACCGGGAGGGCTGGTGATGGAGGATGAATCGCTGGAGATGGCTGTTGAACGCGAACTCACCGAGGAAACAGGAATAACCGTCAATTACCTCGAACAGCTCTACTCATTTGGTGAACCTGGAAGAGACCCCCGCAACCGGGTGGTCACCGTGGCTTATTACGCCTTGGTGCGCGAATCGAATTTTGTGTTGTACGCGTCCACCGATGCTGAAGAGGCACAATGGTTCAACTTGAAAGACCTGCCCGAATTGGCGTTTGACCATGACAAAATTCTCAAAATGGCGGTGGAACGTTTGAAGGGTAAAATTGCCTACGAGCCCATTGGATTTGAATTGCTCGATGAGAAATTCCCATTTTCCGAATTGCACAAACTCTACGAGGCCGTGTATGGCATTGAAATCGACAGGCGCAATTTCAAAAAGAAGTTTTTGCAGTTGGGTATTTTGGAAGAGTTGGATGAAAAAGTATCACAAGGCAAAGGCCGCCCTGGCTCCTTGTTTCGATTCAACAAAAAGCGCTACGACCAGTTAAAAGAGCAGGGAATGAACTTTGAGGTGTAACTCAAAACGCCTGTAAGTTCCTGAAATCAGCGGAATTATATTTTTAGTGTAAAAATTACACAATTAGTTTGGAGAATATTTTCTTTTTGCTTTATATTTGTGTCTTAATTACACAATATGAAAACGCTCAACCTTGACCTGACCTTTCAGCCCTTAGGAGCTGGTATTGCTTTTGAAGCATTTACTTTTAGTGGAGGAGAACCGCATTTGCGTATTTCCGAAACGTTGGATGCTGCTGATGAAGTGACGATTACCGCTCGAGTGCGTTCCTTTCACCAGTTGGGAGAAATTCTGCTGGCCAACGATGCTTTGCAACAAATGGGGGTGTCTAAAGTACACTTGTTATTGCCTTATTTCCCAGCAGCTCGCCAAGATAGGGTCATGACCGCGGGAGAACCGTTGACTGTTAAAATAGTGGCCAACTTGATCAATGCCTGTGGGTTTGAATCCGTCACGGTGTATGATCCACATTCAGAGGTAACTCCTGCATTGTTGGACCGGGTGAAGGTGGTAAACAACCATGCTTTTGTGCGCGAATGCCTGCAAGCGGAATCCGATTATATTCTGATTTCACCGGATGGAGGAGCGCTGAAAAAGATTTACAAAGTAGCGCAGGCCTTGGGTGGCCAGCCGGTGGTAGAGGCCAGTAAACGCAGGGATGTGCACACGGGAGCTTTGACACATTTTACGGTATATGCCGAAGATCTGGAAGGAAAAACATGTGTGGTGGTGGATGACATTTGTGATGGTGGTGGCACCTTCATTGGATTGGCCGCTGAGCTGAAAAAGAAAAATGCCGGCAAACTCATCTTGGTCGCCAGCCACGGACTTTTTAGCAAAGGAACAGCCGAACTAGCCACACATTATGCGCAGTTGTATTGCTCCGATTCTTTTAGCACACACAACAACGAACAGATAACACAATTAAAACTTACTCCAAACCTGTTGGAGCCATGAAAACAAACACACTTTTTCGACCTGTTGGACTAAAAGAGCTCGAGCTCATCGTGGCGAGCGGATACCGCGCGTTTCCGCCCCGATTGGAATGGCAGCCTATCTTTTATCCGGTGCTCAATGTGGACTACGCGGCCCAGATTGCACGCGAGTGGAACACCGATGATGCGTTGTCCGGGTACTCTGGATTTGTTACCTCCTTTAAGGTAGATACCGCCATACTGGATCAATACGATGTGCAGAACGTGGGTGGTGCAGACCACAATGAATTGTGGATTCCTGCTGAAAGGCTGGCCGAGTTTAATGCAGCTATCGCGTTCCCAATAGAGGTGGTCAATGCATTTTTTGGACCCCGCTTTAAGGTCCCCGAAAACAAAGAAATCGTGAACCTATACAACCGATTCAAATGAAACTTGAAGTCATACAAGCGGATATCACCGAAGTGGCCGTAGACGCCATTGTCAATGCTGCCAACAGTTCGCTGCTGGGTGGCGGAGGTGTGGATGGGGCCATTCACCGCAAAGGTGGCCCCGCCATTTTAGAAGGCTGTCAAGCCATTCGTGCTCGTCAGGGTAAGTGCCGAGTCGGAGAGGCCGTGGTGACAGTGGCTGGAAATTTACCCGCAAAACACGTCATCCACACGGTTGGACCGCACTGGAACGGAGGCAAAAAGAAAGAAGCTGCAACGTTGGCCAGTTGTTACACCAATGCTTTGCTGCTTTGTGTGGAAGTAGGAGCCAAAACGGTCGCTTTTCCAAACATTAGCACGGGCATTTACGGATATCCAAAAGAAGCAGCAGCAGAAACAGCTTTGGTAGCCGTTCGCTCGTTTGAGCAACGGGAGGCGATTGACCGGCTGATTTTTGTTTGCTTCGACACCGAGAATTATGAATTGTATCAAAACCTGTTGTCATGAAATACTCCCTGGGACAACTGCAAAATGACTTTCGCAAAGGAGTCCAACCAAAATACTTGTTCTTTTGGGGACACCGTCCCACGAAGGATGGCAGCGTGAGTCAAAGTTGTCTCAGCCAATGGTGGATGGCTCCTTTTAAGGTCGAAGGCAGCACGTTTGCCTCAGCAGAACACTGGATGATGCATCAGAAGGCACTACTGTTTTCCGATGGGGAAATGGCAGCCGCAATTCTGGAGGCAAAATCTTCCGCCCAAGCCAAAAAGCTCGGCCGGAAAGTCAAGGACTTTTCACCGGAAGTATGGGAAGCGCACAAATATCAAATTGTGGTGGCCGGAAATCACCACAAATTTTCACAACACCCGGAACTGCAAACGTTTCTGGTCAATACAAAAACCGCGTGCTGGTCGAGGCCAGCCCAATGGATAGAATTTGGGGGATTGGGATGGCAAAAAATCATCCCAATATTGAAAACCCCTTGCTATGGAAAGGAAAAAACCTATTGGGGTTTGCCTTGATGGAAGCGCGCGATCAATTAGTACAAAATGAACATTCAACTTAAATCATATAACCAACAAAACGAGGGGTGGCCACAAGCGGGTCACCACATCATGGCACAATACGATGCCGAAAAAATTATCGTTTACCAATCGTACCGGCCCGCAATCGGCCATTTTGCTGCAAATAATCAACACTTTGGCGGACCTTTCAGCCTGAATAGAATGACCTGGATCAAACCCAATTTCCTTTGGATGATGTTCCGCAACGGCTGGGGGCAAAAGGTGGGACAAGAGGTCGTGTTGGCCATCCACCTGAAATTGGAAGCTTTTGAGCAGTACCTGGCAAACGCGGTGCATTCTACTTTTCAATCGGATTTGTTTCCTTCCAGAGAAGCTTGGCAAGAGGCCGTGGCCAATTCCAATGTGCGCTTGCAATGGGACCCAGACCACGACCCGTATGGGGACAAGCTGGAACGCAGGGCAGTTCAGATTGGGTTGCGCAATGAATTCATCCGCAGCTATGCAGAGGATGATCTGCTTGAGATTGAAGATATTTCTGATTACGTTGCAGAACAATACCAATTTGTGCAGCAGCAAAGACTGGACTTGTTGCAGCTACCATTCGAGCGGCCCCTGACTTTTTCAGATGCAGCGTTGAACAGTAAACTAGGTATCAATCATGAATAAACACCATAAAAAAATCAGCAAGCTGATGAGCCTGGTCCTGCGCCACAACCCTGGAACGCTGGGAATGGAGCTGGATGAAAATGGCTGGCTGGCCATCGATGCCTTGGTAGCAGGTATGTCGAGAAAAGGGGTTAGAGCGGACAAGGAGATTATTTTCGAAGTGGTTCGAACCAACGACAAGCAACGGTTTACGATCAGTGAGGATAAATGCATGGTACGCGCCAATCAAGGCCATTCGGTGCAAGTGGATGTGGAACTACAAGCCACCGAGCCACTCGAGTTTTTGTTTCACGGAACAGTTGAAAAGTTCATGCCCAATATTTTGGAAACGGGCATCACTAAACAGAGCCGATTACATGTGCACCTGAGCAAAGATGTTGAAACCGCTAATGTGGTTGGCGCTCGCAGGGGCAAGCCCCTGTTGCTGCGCATTCAGGCGCTGCGCATGTTTCAGGACGGACACGAATTCTTTTTATCAGAAAATGAGGTGTGGTTAACTGATCACGTTCCACCCGAATACATAGAACAATCATGGTAAAACAAGAGGTTGGAAAAGACATCTGGTTGATAGAAAACTTCCTGTCAGCTGAAGAATGTGCCGCACTCATTCAATTGAGCGAGACAAAAGGATACGAGCGGGCTAAGGTAAACCTCAACGGCACGCAAACCGACATGCCTTCCGTTCGCGACAATGACCGGGTGCTTCATTTTGACACGCCCCTGGCCAATCAGTATTGGTTGCGGCTCAGGGAATTTATGCCAAAAGAAGGCCAGTCGGAGCCGATCGGGTTGAACGAGTTGTGGCGCTTTTACCGGTATCAGCCCGGTCAGAGGTTTCGGAAACACCGCGATGGGAGTTACTTTCGCAGTGAGTTCGAGGCGAGCTTTTACACATTCATTGTGTATTTAAACGATGATTTTGAAGGCGGAGCTACCAGCTTTGGTGATTTGCAAATAACCCCCAAAATTGGGATGGCATTGATATTTGCCCACGCCATTCGCCACGAGGGTTTGGCCACCACTTCAGGGTTGAAATACGTGCTGCGGTCAGACATCATGTATAAATTGAAATTCGATGCCTAGACAACTGGCAATAGGAGTGGAAGTTTATTTTTTTTGACTCCATGGCGGCAACGAACTTTGGGCAACCCCGTCAGCTAATCGAACCACAATATTTTTTGAATTTCTTAGCGCATAGAGTTATTGTAACCGAACAATAATTGTACAGCTGGTTTTCGTTTTTTGTGTTAACTTTTCTTCCTTTTCTCATGACATTGAATCGCCACGTTAAACTGCTACTTGAATCATTGTCCTATTTTTGAGAGGAATTATATAACGTACATTTACTTAGACTTCATTGTGGGAGAAATGAGATACATTATTAATGCTCCGCTGGTTATTGCGGACAATTTGGACAACGAAGTCATCATCCTAAGCATGGAAACTGGCAAGTATTTCAGTGCTCCAACTACTGGTGCTGTGGTATGGCAACTTTTATCCGGTGGTTATTCCGTTGAAGAAGCGGGGCAAAAAATGGCGGAACATTTTGGTGTTGAATTAGAGCAGGTTATCCAGGATTTGGACGAACTGAAAGCTCAATTTTTGCACTACCACTTGATCAAAGAAACGGCAGTAGAAATAACATTACCGTCCGTTAAGTTTCCTGACAAGCTGGACTATGTTAAGCCGGGGATGACTGCCTATTCAGACATGGAGAAACTCCTGCTTGTCGATCCCATTCATGAGGTTGAAAATATGGGTTGGCCTAACATCAAGAATGATGCAGGTTGAATCCGTGGAAGTGCAGAAACATTCATTCTCACTAACTCAGAAGTACTGGAAAGCAGATAGGATAGTTAAATGCTACAACATTGCTGGTCGGCACATCAAAATCAACTTTCTTACCCAGGAATTGTGTCAGCAACTTGCGCCCGCACTTGCTCACCTTAGTAGCCCTGAGGAGCAAAGCCCTGATCTAACAATTGATGTTTTGGAAGGCGAAGAAAGCGCGAATTACTTGCCTTTTCCAAAAGGTTCAAGCGCGGATTATATTGCAAAAAGCCCCGGTCCTTGGGGAGTGAATCTGCGTTCAGGGGACGCGGGTTTACCCAAAATGTTGGGCATGCCTCCACCCAATGAATACCTTTCCTGGCTGGATCCTAATCAAAAACATGCGATCCAATGGTATCGAAATGCCCTTGAAATTCCATACTATGAACGTGGAGCACCCCTTCGCACTCTATTTGACTGGTGGCTGGATGCTCAGAATTTGGTATTTACTCATGGAGCGGCCATTGGAACTGGCAACTCCGGGGCGTTGATTGTTGGCAAAGGAGGCCGGGGAAAATCGACCACGGCCATTTCCTGCTTGAGGTCTGAGCGACTGAATTATATAGGCGATGACTATGTGGCCCTGGACGCCTCCGGGCCTATTGTTGCTCACAGTGTCTACTCTTCGGGGAAGTTGGAAGCGGATCACATCGTAGACAAATTACCACAACTGCTGCCCTGCGTAGATAATCCGAAGACTATGGTGGAAGAAAAGGGGTTGTTTTTTTTCTATCCGTCTCACAAGGAAAAGCTCAAGCCTTCGACCCGTTTAACCTGTGCAATTCTGCCAGTTGTTGGTGGGGGTAAGGACACCACCTTTAAAATGGTAGGTGCGGGAAAATTACTGTTGGGGCTTGCCTCGAGCACAATATATCAATCCACATCAGTGAGTTCGCATGCACTGGGCATCCTGACTCAAACGCTTGCTGGTTTACCGTGCTATGAACTGCATGTTGGAACAGACCTGGATAAAATCCCTCCAGTGGTGGAGGAGCTAATAGCGAAACATGAAGAAACCTGAACGCATATCGGTGATTATACCGGCATACAATGCGGCCGCCTATATTGTTGATGCGATAGAAAGCATTGAGCACCAGCAATACCTAAATATGGAGATTATTGTGGTGGACGATGGTTCAACAGATGATACAGTGGCTCGCTGTACCGGACAAAATATAACCTTGATTGCACAAAGCAATCAAGGTGTTGCGGCTGCTCGAAATACAGGTTTGCAGCGCGCCTCGGGTGATCTCATTGGCTTTCTCGATGCAGACGATCAGTGGTGTCCGAACAAGATCGAATTACAATTACAGACGCTCCGGGAAGAACCGGACATTCAGTTGGTCATGGGGCTGCTTTTACCTGTCGACAAGGATATGAAGCCGCTAAACGAACCCATGTTTTTGATGCTGCCTGGAGTGCTGCTGTTGAGGCGGGAAGTGTTGGACGAGGTGGGGACCTTTGATGAGCAACTTGCACATGGCGAAGACATCGATTGGCTACTCAGGTGCATGGAGCAGGGGTTTCAAATCAAAATTATCAACGAGGTAATTCTCCACTACCGCAGGCACGATAACAACTTGACCAACGATCGGGAAACCGCCAATAAGTTCTTTTTGAAGGTGTTGAAAAAGTCGCTTGACAGAAGAAGAAAGGATGCAGGGCTAAGTGACGGAATGTCTAAGTTGGATATTCCCGAAACCGGACATGCCTGGCAAAAACGGAACAATTAATCAATCGCGGAACGCAGAACAATTTGGGGTGAAATGAAAGGAAAAGAATGGCCGTTGGTCTCCGTGGTGGTACCCGCATACAATGCTGAAAAATACCTGGGCAAATGCCTCGAATCCCTCCTTGGGCAAACTTATTCGAACCTGGAGATAATCGTTGTGGACGATGGCTCAACAGACTCCACTGCTGCTGTTGCTAAAAGCTTTAATGTAAGGTATTTGCATCAAGAAAATCAAGGTGTTGGAGTGACGATGAATGTCGGTTTCAAAGCTGCTACAGGTGATTTGATCGCTTCACTGGATGCGGATGATTTGTGGGAGCCTCTAAAAATTGAAGAGCAGGTAGAATGCCTATCCAGCCAACCTACGCTTGACATGGTGTTTGGCCACATGGAGCAGTTTGTGTGTCCCAGTGCTGAAAACCCGGATCAACTTATTATACCGGAGCACACCAAAGTGCTTCCTGGTTATTCAAGCACTACTATACTGGTAAAAAAGGAGGCCCTTCTCCGGGTGGGATTGTTCCGCACCGATTTGCAATATGGAGGCTTCATAGATTGGTATAACCGTGCGTCAGATCTTGGTCTCCAACACAAAATGCTGCCCCAAGTGCTGGCTCACAGGCGCGTTCACGAAAGCAATTTGGGGCACAACCAGGCGGAGGCGCAGGAGCAGTATATGATCATCATCAAGGAGCGCCTAAGACAACGGAATTCATGAGTAAAGAGAAGGAGCAGTCAGTCATCTTGTTTGTTGCTCAATTCTACAAAACCTCGCGGATCACTGTGGTTGCATCCATTGTTTTGGCCATTGTGCAGTCCACTTTGCTTGTCGGGTCCTCTTACCTTTTAAAATCGATATTTGATGCCCTTGCTGATACTGGGTTCACCCTTTCCATCGTGATGCAGGGCACGGCTGTTGTTGCGCTTTTTGTGGCGGGTAGTGCACTGGCATTGTTTGCGCGGTGGCAAATATTGGGGAAAGTAAAGCGGCACATTAGCCACTTGCGAAACAAGCTCAGTGATTCGTTTTTAAATAGCTCCAGGGAAACCTGGTTGCAAACTCCGGTGGACGAAGTTCAGCTGGTGATCGCCACTGAAACGGAACGGCAAGATGACATGCTAAATACCCTTTTTGGTGCTGCCATTCCTGCTGCCATTGTTTCCACCGGTCTGCTGGGGGCCTTGCTCTATTTCAGTCCAACCTTGTTTTTATTTGCCGTGGTCTTGCTAGTGATCATGTCGGCATTGCAGGCGACAATATCGGGTTACCTGCGTTCAGCAACGGTTCAATTCCACCGTGCTTATGAACGCTTTTTCAATGGAATCACCTTTATTGGCGGTTACATCGAATTGATTCAGACGCGCTCCACCATGAAGAAGGAGCAGGAAGCTCAAGTTCAAAAAACGGATTCTCTTCGACAGGCGAGCATGCAAATTGTCAAAACAACGACCTTGTTCAGGTCCCTGCTTGAAAATCTGGTCATCATTGTGATCATTGTGCTGATATTTGTCGGCAGTTGGTTGGTGGCGACTGGAGAGATGAGTGTTGGAGAGCTCACATCTGCCTATTTGATCATTTGGCTCCTTCGGTCACAGTTGGGGACACTGGCATCTGGCGTCCCTAAAATTATTGCAGGCAAGGAGAGCCTCAAAAAAATTTCGGCATTCCGGCAACAACAAACACCAATGCCCATTTCCGGGGATTTGAAATTGGCTGTTCGCGGGGAATTGGTGCTTGAAAACGTGTTTTTTTCATACGATAATCGAACCTTGCTGAAGGGAGTAAACCTCCGTGCGACTCCCGGTAAATGCACTGCTTTGTTAGGAGGCAACGGATCAGGGAAAACAACTTTGATTCACCTGGTTCTGGGTTTTTACAGCCCACAAAAGGGACGCATTCTGATGGATGACTGCCCATTAAAGGCGCTTGATTTGGTGCACCTTCGCAGGCAAATTGGATTGGTCCAACAGCATCCGGTTTTGATTGATGCCAGCATCCGGACAAACATTTGTTACGGTTCTCCGGACGCATCGGAGCAACAAATTCAACGGGCCATTCAACGTGCAGGTTTGTCTGATCTGATAGCGGAATTGGATACCGGAGTGGAAAGTCGGTTAGGGGAGAACGGAGTGCGATTATCGGGTGGTCAGCGTCAGGCCATCGCCTTGGCCAGGGCTCTGCTGTGCGAGCCATCGATGATTATTTTAGATGAACCTACGAATCACCTGGACAATGAAAGTGTCAACCGATTGGTAGGCGTTTTAAAATCCCTCCCTTTCGCCCCAACCATTTTATTGATCAGCCATAACAAGAAAGTGCTTGAGATGGCTGATCATGCCTACCTGTTGAGTAACGGAACAACTGAAAAGGTTAAATAATTGATGACCACTAGACAACAGCCAAAGGGAGCAAAGGGAATTGCCGGAGTGATACAGGAACTTCAATGCTTGCCCGACAAGGATCAGCTGTTGCTGTTAAAAGCTGCGCTTTTTTCGGATCAAAAGGCGTTAAACGCCTGGAACGAATGGGTTAAAACAGTGGACTTCGAGCGTACCGATTCCGGGAGTTACCGCCTTTTTCCATTGGTATACTCCAGGCTGGTTGAACTAGGTGTGGAAAGCAGCGATGTGTTGTTAAGGCTAAAAGGCGCCTACCGGTACCATTGGGCACAGACCAACAAAATTTTGATGCAATCCGAAGCGATCTTCCAGGCACTCCTGGACCGGCAAATTCCAGTGCTGGCGCTCAAGGGAGCTTCCGTTGCCTTGAAATATTATGAGAAGGTGGCAGAACGCCCGATGACCGATGTTGACATGCTGGTCCCGAGGAAAAATTTCGAGGCTGTTATTCAAATATTGAGAGAGCAGGGCTGTGAACTAAAGCCTCCTTTTAACCAGAAAACATTGGAAGTCCGTCATGCACTTTCTTTTGGCAGACCCAAAGACGGACTAGAGGTGGATGTACATGTGTGCGTGCATTTCGAAAACCTCAAAGAAGATGCGCAAGCCAGGTACTGGAATAGATCGGTGCCCATGCAGTTCAACAAAGTGTCCGTGGCGACACTTTGCGATACGGATCACCTTTATCATGCACTGGTGCACGGGATGCGGTTTAACAAACCCAGCCCGATAAGATGGATTGTGGATGCTATGATGATCATAGACAAGGCAACAATTGATTGGCCCGTATTGGTCGAAAATGCGAGGACAGATCAACAAAATCTTACGGTGTGGGCGGCATTGGCCTTTTTACAACAGCATTTCGAAGCAGACATTCCACCCAGTGTTTTTGCCCAATTGGAACAAAACACGGACTGGGGCAAAGAACGAAAATACCTGCTGGTAAAGACAAAGCAGATAAGCAGTTTAAAAGACCGCTACCTACTTCATTATTGTCACTACAAAACCATCAGGCAACACTCCCCATTGGAGATCAACTTCTGGCAGTATCTAAATTTGGCGTTCGGGTTTCAGTCCCAGCGCCAACTCCTACGCCACTTTTTTCAGGTGGCATGGAAAACCAGCGCGGCCAAAATGCACTTCTGAGGTATAAGAAATGGATTAAAAATGACGCCCGTTATAGATCTAATCTGTAACTGGAGCACATTCTAATAGTATGCATAAATCGAAATTCGATGCCTAGACAACTGGTAATAGGAGACATTCACGGAGCGCTGCGCGCGTTGAAGCAAGTGTTGGAGCGAGCAGCGGTCACCACAGACGATCAACTCATTTTTCTGGGAGACTATGTCGATGGCTGGAGCGAATCTCCACAGGTGATTGCTTTTTTGCTGGAACTGCAGGAAACGCATTCCTGTGTATTCATTCGTGGGAATCACGATACCTGGTGCGAAAATTGGCTTCGGGGCGCGGCTCCGGATAAGGTGTGGTATCACCATGGAGGCCGATTGACCATACTCGGTTACGAAGCCCTGTCCGCAGAGGAGCGCACGTGGCATTTGACTTTTTTCGAACGCATGCAGCATTTTGTGGCGGATGACGCTGATCGGTTGTTTGTGCATGCCGGGTTTACTTCCATGCACGGCCCGGCACAGGAGCACCACGATTCCAATTACAGCTGGGACCGCACCTTGTGGGAAGTGGCCAAGGTGGCACACAACAGGGTGCAGAAAGAGGAAGCGGCATTCCCCACGCGGTTGGGGTTGTTCTCCGAAATTTTCATCGGACACACACCTACGATTTACCTGGGAGAAACCAAGCCGTTGCTACGCGCCAATGTGTGGAACCTCGATACTGGTGCTGCTTTTACCGGCCCGTTGTCCATCATGGACATCCATACCAAAGAAGTGTGGCAAAGCGACCCGGTGGTGGAGCTCTATCCGTTTGAGAAAGGACGCAACTAAAATTAATATTCAGATAATCAGGTTGTTACACTTATTTGTGTGAATAAGACACGAATATATTTGGCAAAGAATTTTGTTGATCTATATTTGTGTCATTGTTACACAAAATAAGAACAACCTTATGAACACGATGCACTTATCTGACGGATACAAAGTAGACCACCGCAACCAATACCCCGCAGGAACTGAATTGGTTTACAGCAACTGGACGCCCCGCAAAAGTCGCATAGACGAAGTAGAGGAAGTGGTGTTCTTCGGGTTGCAATACTTCATTACAAAATACCTGCAAACAGAATTTGACGAAAATTTCTTTCAGCGCCCTAAAAACGAAGTCGTAGCCGAATACAAAAAACGCATTGGCAACTACCTCGGGCCCGATGCCATCAAATACGAGCACGTAGAAGCCCTCCACGATTTAGGCTATCTGCCCATTGAAATCAAAGCGGTACCCGAAGGAACGTTGGTGCCCATGCGGGTACCCATGTTTACCATGAAAAACACATTGCCCGAATTTTTCTGGCTCACCAACTTTCTGGAGACCATTTTGTCTTGCATCATTTGGATGCCTTGCACCAGCGCCACGATGTCTTTTCAATACAAACGTTTGTTAACCAACTATGCCCTCGCAACAGGTGGCGATGTGGATTTTATCCCGTGGCAAGCGCACGATTTCAGCTTCCGTGGAATGGCGGGCCTGGAAGCAGCGATGATGAGTGGAGCCGGTCACTTGTTAAATTTCACCGGCACCGACACCATACCAGCCATTGACTTTTTGGAAAGATACTACGCGGCAGACAGCGACCAGGAGTTGATTGGCGGCAGTGTTCCAGCCACCGAGCACAGCGTGATGTGCATGGGTACAGAAGACGATGAGGTTGGGACCTTCCAGCGGTTGATTACTGAAACCTACCCCACCGGAGTGGTCAGCATTGTGAGCGATACCTGGGATTTTTGGAAGGTTATCACCGAATACGTGCCAAGGCTCAAAGAACAAATCATTGCCCGCGATGGCAAAGTCGTCATCCGGCCTGACAGCGGTGACCCGGTAAAAATCATTTGCGGTGACCCTGAAGCGGTGCCAGGCACGCCCGAATTCAAAGGTGCAGTCGAATGCCTCTGGGAAACCTTTGGCGGAGCCATCAGCCCCAAAGGCTACAAGTTGTTGGACCAACACATCGGGTTGATATACGGAGACAGCATCACCCTCGAACGATGCGAACAAATTTGCGAGCAGCTGCAACAAAAGGGATTCGCCAGCACCAACGTGGTTTTTGGAATTGGAAGTTACACCTACCAATACGCCACCCGTGACACGTTCGGGTTTGCCATGAAAGCAACCTACGGTGAGGTACGAGGCGAAGGCCTGGAAATTTTCAAAAACCCGAAAACCGATGACGGCACAAAAAAAAGTGCCAAAGGACTGATTCGCATCAACGGCACCAACGGAAAAATTGAAACCATGCTCGACAGCGTAACCCCAGAACAAGAACAGGGCGGGATGCTCCAAACAGTCTACAAAGACGGAGTCATCACCAACACAGCAACCCTCAGCGAAATCCGCGAACGGTTGCACAACCAACTGTAACTACCAGGTAGTTTATTAACCCAGCAAAGCTCCTCCAACCACCCTGGTTGCAGGAGCTTTTTTTGTTTCAGTTCATTAACTCGTAGAGACATGAACATTCGCAAGGTCCAATTAAAGAATAACCCTACCGAATCAAAACCTGCCGATGAAAAACGGTCCCATCCAAAGAACCAGAAAGGTGATACCGCCCAGCAGCCAGATTAGACAAATCAAGCAGGTTGTTGCCAGGAGTGATGATCGCTTTTCGCAGCAGGCGACCGACAGCATCGGTCAGCTGAACCTCGGCCGAACCCGTTGTTCCATCCAGTTGAATCTGAATTCTGCCATCCGAAGGATTGGGGTAGAGCACCAATTGAATGCCTGCTCCAAGATCCGAGAGTCCTCCGCAAATGTCTACTGTCACTAGTTTGCTTTCCGTCACTTGGCATCCGTTCGAATCTGTCACCACCACGCTTAAGGTATCTATGCCAGTATTGGCAGAGGCGAACGTGGCCTGATGGGTAGTGCTGCCCGAAAACGACCATTGATAGTTGGGGAAACCAGAGGCCACAGAAAGTAGAATGCTGTCGAATCTACAAATCATGGTATCCGCTCCCAAATCAACTACGGGGAGGGGCAAAGCATCGACATAAACCGAGTCGTGAACCGAGCAATTGTTGTTGGAAATGATGACACCGAGGCCGATTGGTGCGTTGATGACTTGCACCAAAGAGTTGCCCGATTGGCCGTTGCTCCAACTGGTTTGTCCGGGAGAGTTTACTTGAAATGCAACACTGTCGCCCGCACAAACCGTGTCAGGATAAGGATCAATTGAGTAGGTTGGAAGGTCGTGTACCGTAACGAGGTTGGTATCGGCCCCACCGCAAGAGCTCGAATCGAGGTAGGTGTAAATTAACTGGTAGGTTCCCAACCCAACCATGGCCGGAGAGAAGGCAGTGCCGGTAACGCCCGTTCCACCGTAAGTGCCGCCCCAAGGAAAGCCCGTGGTTAAAGTATGCACAGAGTCGTTGATGCAAAAATCGGTGGGCTCGTTTAAAGTGACGGCAGCAGTTGATACAGCAATCAATTCAAATGAATCTGTAGCCTGACAAGCACCCAACACGGTAAAGTAAACCACCGTATCCACCAACGTTGGGAACGATTGAGTGTAAGACGTGTCCAGCGGACTCCACACGACCGTAGCAGCCGAAGTCACCTGCAAAAAGGCGGTATCGCCCAAACACAAGTTCGAAGGCCCCAAAGGGGATTGACTGTATACCGGATTTCCTTGAACGTCCAAAGTCAACGTGTCGGTTGCTGCGCAACTGTTGGTATCCACCACCGTGTAATAAACAGGATGAGTGCCCGCGCCAGCAACCAGCAAATCAAAGGTATCGCCCGAGACAAAATTTCCAGAGAAAACTCCGCCCGCAGGAGTTCCCGCAGGCAAGATGAAAATGGAATCGTTGCTGCAAAGTGGATTCACCGCAGGAACGGAAACGCCCGGTTGCGCAAAAACCAGGTAATTCACCGTATCGGCAAAAGCACCGCATTGATTGTTAGCCGCATACCACACCTGGTTGTTTCCTACGGTAGCGCCCGATAAACTCAAGGTACTGCCCGACACACCCGAACCAGAGAAAACCCCACCAGCAGGAGTGGCGAACAAGGCAACGGAACTAACCGCCCCATTTTCACACTGATCACCCACCGGTTGCAGCACCACATTGAGCGCAGAATCAACCAGTACCGAGTCAACATACGAAAAAGGACAACCCGAAACGAGGGCGTTGTAAGACAAGACATTGGACCCAACCAAAGCATTGGCCGGAGTAAAAAGATTGCTACCCGAAATGCCATTGCCCGTCCAGGAGCCAGCAGCAGGCGAAGCCGTCAATGTGAGAGGCGAACCATTGTTGCAAAGAGCCGCAGGCAGGTTGGAAGAAAAAGGAGGTTCGAGCACAAAATTGAGAGCCACCGCAGCGGCCGTGTCGCGGCAACCCAGGCTATCTGTAATCAGGTAATACGTGCCAGAAGCCGTCACTTGAAAAATGGAATCGGTGCTCACAATGGCCGTGGAGTTGTACCAATCAAACGTAAATTCAGGCAAGATGGAGTTGGGGATCAAGCTCACCGTATCTCCATCGCAATAAGGGGCAGGAGCCCCCACCGAAAAAGGACTGTCAAAAGCAGGACATTGCACAAATTTGGCAATGAAACCATCGTTAAAACCAGCAGGAACAATCGTGTCACCGGGGTAATACAGCTCGCCAATAAAATCACCGCACAAGATGACAAACCCGGCTGTGTCTACTGCAATTCCATTGCATTGGCCAATTCCCTGGCCTTTCAAATGATATACCTCCTGCACAGTCAAGGCGCTGTCTAGTCGAAAAGCGAGTGGGTCTGAATCAAACCCGGTAGAAGCTGTGCTGATAGTGGCGCCCTGAATGATGACATCATCGTAAAAGCTTCCGGCCATGTAGATGGAAGTGTCGGTCACATACATGTTAAATGCGTCTCCCGCACCGCCAGCAGAGGTGATGATAGAAGTGGCCCCCAGCACCGCGTTGTTGAGGCTAAATCGAACCAATGTAAAACCCTGAGGAATGGCCATTCCCGACAAGGTATAAACGCCCTGTTTGTACATCGGCAACAGCAAAATAGAGTCGCGCCACAACTCGAGGTTAAACAACGTAGTGGTAGCAGGAATGCTGCGATACCAATCCAACGTCCCAGTAGAATCCAACTTAAAAAGCACCCCGCTGTTGAGGTTGGGCACATTGGTCACCAGCTGCGTGTCAACAATCACACTGTCGCGGTAAGAACCCGCCATATACATGTTGTTTTGATCATCGATGACCACACCATGCGTCAGTACCGAAGTAGAAGTGTTTCTGCGAATGGAAGTGAACGACTTCGTGGTTCCGTTTTTGTCCAAGGACACCGCAATAACGTCCGTTTCTCCCGCGTAAAAAACCGTGTCAACCTCCGAACCAAAAGAATAAGTCGCACGACAAGAAGCCGTAAAAGCAAGTCGGTTTGGGCCAACGAACAAATCGTGTGCGCGGTCGTTGTCAGTGCTGCCACCCGATCGGGCCCACAGCACATCACCGTTGGTTGCGTCCAACTTAGCCACAAAAAAATCAGCCAGTCCATTAGAAGTCAACGAGAAAGTATCCAACGACAAGGTGTTTCTAAAATCGCCAATCAAGTACACAAACCCATCGTCATACAAGATGCGGTTGGCACCATCCCGGCCGGTGGAGAAAAAATGTTTGGACCAAATCGTTTGGCCTGCGCCATTCGCTTTCACCACATAAATGTCCTGGTCGCCCTGCGCAATGAGGGTGCCATTGCCAACATTCAACGAGTCGAGGAAGTCGCCCGCATAATAATGGAATCCAGCGCTGTCAGAGTGTACTGCACCAACGGTTTCGAAGGTGCTCGGACCACCAATTGGTTCCAGCCATTGCAGGCCAGTTTGTGTTTGAGCCTGCACCACACCGCAACAAAGCAGCGCCAGCACGGCAAGAAAAGGAGTCCAATTAATTTTCATAGGATACGGGCTTTACGCTGCAAAAATACCGGTCATTCCCACACGAAACAAAAAAATTAGGCGGACCCCTCAAAATGGGAGACCAAGCCGGGAATTGTTAGATGAATGGGGTTTGTCACCTTTGAATTTCGATGCCATTGATTAGAAATGTAAACTTCATTAACAATGCAGCGGCTCTCGTCAGTCCGGTAGCAAAGGAAACTCAAATCGGAGTAGAATTTCAACCATTATTTTATAAAAAGGCACAAGAAACTAGCCCCAACATTCAATTTCCCGCCCCTGAATTTCGATGGCATCGAAAAGCACTATTTCACCCACCCGTGCTCGGCCAGCGAATGGCTGACCCCAAGAAATCAAATGATAAAAAACAAAAAGTCCGGCTCTAAAAAGGCCGGACTAACAACAAACAATGGAATTGTATGTGTTTACGAACCTTTTTTCCGCTGGAGCGGATCTATCTCAAAAAAGGACAGATTGCGCTTTAAGCAAATCGCGGTTGAATGGGGTTGATAGGTTCGTCTGGAGGTAGTTGTTTCCATGATTTCTAATCCATAAAAAAGCCTTCTCGAGTTTTCGGGAAGGCTTGACAAGGTGAACAGGTATTGAATGTTACTTCATCAAGCAGTTTTGACAGTTAAAAACAGATCCGGCTGGTTGGCGCAAATCGGTTCGGTGTGTATACATTTCATTTTCATACACGGCTTAGACGCAAACCTTGCGGAGAAGTTGCTTTTGACCTAAGTTCGACTTACTCATAAAAAATGAGTTGTTGCGAAAATATCATTTGAAGTATTCAATGTGCCTAGCTTTAAAAGCGCATGAAAAATCATAAAACATTCGTTACCATGGAGTTTAATTATTTTACGTAGATACATTGACACTTTTTCCTTAGTACTTGGACTAAGCTCAGCACAAGTGAAAAAGTGCCCAAAAAATCAAGTCAAAAAGATCGTTCATCCCACAAATGCCAACGCACCCCACGATTTTTGACGGGCCATCGCACAGCCACAGGTTCGTTTAACTTTTGCACATCGCTTGGTCATTGGTTCTGTAAATCAAGCAGATACAAAATGGACTTATCTTGAACTCAGGTTTTTTAATGATAGGCTTTTCTTTTCATCCGTCAATTTGGCCACTCATCCGCTCAGTGGAGGGTTCGTCCCAATCCATTTGCAAATTGGGAAGAGTCGGACTAGTTTTATCTTTGTAAACTAAAATCGTTGGTTATGAAATCACTTTTTACGCTTCTTTTCGCGCTTTTACTGGTGACTGCGGGTCAGTCCCAAATCAGTGCGCACTTCACTGATACGTTGAATCAGAAGTTGGTGCAATTGCAGACACAGCTCAACTTGAAGGGTGTTTCTGCGGCAGTGGTCTTCTCCGATAGCAGTGTGTGGAAATCAGCAGCGGGTAATTTTGGCTCGCAGCAACTGGTGCCACAGATGCACTACGAGATGGGCAGTAATACCAAAACGATGGTGTCGGCCATAATTCTTCAAATGGAGGAAGAAGGGCTGTTGTCGATAGATGATTCTGTTGGTGCACACATTGGCCCATTTCCGAATGTTGATCCAGGGATTACTTTGCGACAAATGCTTAACATGACCAGCGGTATTGCAGAATATATCAACGATTCGTTGGTGGATATTTTGACCAATGATATTAATTACTTCTTTGATATTGATACGGTATTGCAGCATTTTATAGATCCCCCAGACTTCAGCCCGGGTACCAGCTGGAATTATTCCAACAGCAACTACCTGCTGTTGGGCAAGGTGATTGAAGCGGTGGACAACCAACCTTTTCACACCTCTTTGCGCAACCGTATGATTCATCCTGCTGGATTGAGCCACACGCTGTTGAGCCATTACGAACCAGAGAATTTGCCGCGACCAGCATACTGGTTGACAAATGGCACGTACTGGGACGTTGACTATCCTGCTTTTTTGACGGCAGCCTGGTCTGCAGGGGCAATTATCGCTCCACCCGATGATTTGGCTTCATGGGTGTGGCAATTGCACCGGGGCAATAGTATTTTAACACAGGCTTCCTTAGATAAATTACGGGACGTGGAACCTCTTGGAGGAGGCTTGGGCTACGGGCTTGGAATGTTTCAAAAGGTTTACAACGGCCGCACCTATTATGGCCATGGAGGTACCACACTGCACCACAGTGAAATGGATTACAGCCCCACCGGAGATTTTGGCGTGGTCACCGTTTCCATTGAGCAAGGAACTGGAGCAGATGTAGGGGTTATTCAAAAGGCCCTCATCGATATTTTGGAAGCGGAATTGCCGAACATTCCACCGGTTGGAATTGGCACTGTAGAAGCACAAAACCTGGCAGTAACCATTGCTCCGAACCCAGCGACTGATTACACCACCATTCGATTGGCGGATGCATCGGCCACCAACATTGGGCTGCGCGTATTCAACAGTTCCGGACAGCAAATGCAATTGGAGTTGAACTCCATCACAAGCGGAGTGTTGCAACTCAACAAGCAAGACCTCGGAACAGGATTGTTTTTGGTGGAGCTCACAGACAGCAATACAGGCGCACGGCAGGTAGCAAGAATTGTCTTTACCGACTAAGCGCAACGACACAACATCAAAAAGGGCTGTACCGGAGTTTCGGTGCAGCCCTTTTTCTTTGGGTGGATAAACGATTATCGCACCAACCTCCCTTCTCATACACCAACAGAGTCGCCAACCCGTGCAGAAGTTGATGGTGCAAAAAGGCATTTCTATTCATCTGCTAAAATCTCCTTTTATCCATCGAATAACTGGCTCCATCTGATTCTCCTTGGGGATTGAAAGGTCTGCCCATACTTTTACTTCCGAAACAAACACCAGTTCATTATGAAAACTCTCTTTACACTTCTTTTTTCGTTGCTACTGATTATTTCGAGCCAAGCTCAAATCAGCGCACACCTTTCCGATACACTCGATCAGCGTCTGGCACAACTCAGGTCTCAGCTCAACTTAAAAGGCGTGTCTGCAGCCGTTATTTTTTCCGACAGCAGCGTGTGGAAAGCGGCATCTGGTAATTTTGGCTCGCAGCAACTCGTGCCTGAAATGCACTACGAAATGGGAAGCAACACCAAAACGATGGTGGCGGCCATTGTCCTGCAAATGGAAGAAGAGGGCTTGCTGTCAATTGAAGATCCTCTTGGCGACCACATTGGGCCGTTCAACAACGTTGACCCGAACATCACCTTGCGCCAATTGTTGAGTATGACGAGCGGCATCAAAGAATTCCTCAGCGATTCCATCTACGACATTATCAACAACAATGAGTCGTACTTCTTTGACATCGACACGGTGTTGACGTATGCTATCGGAACGCCTGACTTTGCTCCCGGAACATCGTTGGAGTATTCCAACACCAACTACCTGCTGCTAGGAAAAGTGATTGAAGCGGTAGACAACCTGCCTTTCCACACTTCGTTGCGCAACCGCATCATTCACCCTGCGGGATTGAGCCACACATTGCTCAGCCATTACGAACCAGAGAATTTGCCTCGCCCAGGATATTGGTTGGGAGGTTCCTACTATGACATTGATTTCGTTTCTTTTATGAGCGTTGCGTGGTCGGCAGGAGCGCTGGTGTCACCTCCGGATGAATTGGCTTCCTGGGTGTGGCAATTGCACCGCGGCAACAATGTCTTAACACAGGCTTCCCTCGACAAGATGCGCACCGTACTTCCATTTGGTAACAGTTTGGATTACGGATTGGGAATGATTGAAAAAACCTACAAAGGACGTACTTACTACGGCCATGGCGGCACCACCTTGCAAAGCAGCGAGATGGATTATAGTCCCTCTGGAGACTATGGTGTGGTCACTGTTTCCATCGAGGACGGCACAGGCGTTGGTGTAGGCGCCATCCAAGATGCATTGATAGATATTTTGGAAGCTGAGTTGCCCAGGCTTCCACCAGTCGGCATTGCCACTGCAGAATCGAACGACTTGGCCGTTTCCTTTGCTCCGAATCCTGCAAAAGATTTTATGACCGTTCGTTTGACCGAATCGCTTTCATCCAACATTAGTCTGCGGGTATTCAACACTGCCGGCCAACAAATTCAATTGGCATCCAACACTTTTTATGGTGGTGTGTTGCAACTCAGCAAAGCGGAATTGGGAACAGGATTGTTTCTGGTGGAATTGACCAACGATCAAACCGGAGCACGCTCCATTGAGCGGGTCGTTTTCGACAAATAACCTGAGTTCAATTCTTAGTGATTTGAATTTTAGGTATTTGATTGTGATATATAAAAACGGGAATAAGAGGTGAACTTCCTTAAATATTTCAGCTGACTCCCGGCAGTCGGGTCATTACTTCTCCTATGAAAGGAATACCTGACTCAAGTCCTTGGTGGGAGGGTTCCTCTATTTTCTTTAAACTTTCTCGGAAGACCGGGCAAAGGCCCAGTGGGCGTTTGAGCCAGTCTGTGCGTGAGCGTCAAGATTTTTTTGGTTCGTTTTTTTCTCGTGCTGAGCATTTGCCGAAGCATCGAATGAAAAAAATGAACGTCCACGAACTTTGGTAAAAGCAAGTTTGCCTGCACATGAAATTCAAGGTCAAGGAAAATTTCAACCTTTAATTTTTATCAGCTCGAAGTAATCTTTTTTTGGCTTCAGTAGTATAAGTAGTTGAATGTTATTGTGTTAACAATTTAACTCAAACTAGCAGAAATATAATGAGATTAAAAAGGGCTGCACCAGAAACGCGAAGTTTCCGGTGCAGCCCTTTTAGTTACCTGGGGTTAATCAATACTACTTAACCAACAGACGGGCATGCATTTGTTCGGCTCCTGCCTGAACATTGCAAATGTAGATTCCAGCTGGTAAATCAACATCAATTTGGAAGGCGTGCTGGCCTTCTTCCACTGATCCTAATTGTGCTGTGTGCACTACTTTTCCGTTGATGTCAACAATGTTTAAAGAAACATCAGATGCATCTGTTAATTCCACCATCAGGTTGAAATTTCCTGCGGATGGGTTGGGATACAACTTCAAGTTGCCGACTTCTGATTTTGGGGTCATTAAGCCACCTTCTTCAACTGGTTGTTCCAACTTCTCTTTTCCGGCACTTTCACCTTTGCAAGGATCGCATTCTACGATTACCTCGCGGCAAATTTGAACGAAGCAGCAATCTTCTCCTTCAGGGCTTTGACCAAACAAAGTCACACAAACGTTGTAAGTTCCTGGACCAGGAAATTGGTGGTTAATGGTGGAACCATTTCCGGTTGTTCCATCACCAAATTCCCAATACCAGTTGGTGATAGGTACACCTGTGGAGTTGATGATGACAGAGAAATCGTAGGTGCAATCTCTTTCGTCAAACTGAACATCTAAATCGCCCTGAATGTCGCATCCACCTTCGCACACTTCCTCTATTTGAATTTCGCGGCAAACTTCTTTTCTGCAGCATTCTTTTCCATCAAACAAGATGACTTCTAAGCATACTGTGTACTGACCTGCCGCTGCATAGTAATGTGTTGGAGACAATTCGTTGGAACTGTATCCGTCACCAAATGTCCAGGTAGTAGCAACCACCTGGAAGCCTGCAGGAACGATGAAGTTGGAAGAAAATGTAGCTCCGCAACGCTCAATCTGTGCGCCAAAATTTAAGTCGAATTCGCAAGGATCTTGCGTGACGCTGTTGTCATTCAAGAAGTCGGCCTGGTAAATGGAATTGGAGCCAACAACGATGCTGCTATATGTTCCTGAAGCAGGGTTAACCATTGTCCAGCCCGCTTGGGGTACTTCAACAATAGTGTAGGTTCCTGGAGGAACATTGAAAAAATAATGTCCGTTTACATCTGTTACCGCGGTTTGAATCAACGTCATCGTGTTGTCATACAATTCAATGGTCCAACCAGAAACTGGTGCGTCCCCCACAGAAACAGTTCCTGACTGATCGATGTCATTGTATTTGAAACCGGCAATGGTTGAGCTATCACTGCAAGCGGAATCTGCCAATAATCCTGGACTGGTCAGTGTTCCATCCAATACCACACCCATCACAGTCAGTTTGTTGCGCAGGTGTATCACCAATTTGTAATTACCCGGTGTCAAATTCAGGACATTATTGTATTGGTCCGTTGGGTTGGTAAAGTTGGCAGTGGAGTACACATACGGTTGGCTAAATAGCAGGGTTTGTGTGCCACCTGGATCTTCGATGTATACTTCAGCCCAGTTGTCGGCATGTAAGTCGAGATCGAATGTTACCGGGAAACTTGCTCCTTGACCATTCGGGTCACAGATACAAAATTTCCTTTCAAAGATGTAGGCAAGAGTTGCCGTACTCCAATTGTCCAGAACAGAATTATTTGTCGCAAATGCGTTGATGTAGGAAGAAGATGTTCCTGCCGCATCCCATGAGCCAGACTGTGGAATAGTAAATGCTGGCCCACCAATGTTGACGGTCCATGGAAAAGGAGGAGGAGGTGATTGCACCAACTTCCACATTGGGTCAAAGTTACCAGATGGGAGTACCGAAGAAGTGCCCGGGTCCCAACCAGTGCTGACGGTCAGCACGCTTTGAAGTTCACAATTTTGTGCGTTTAGATTGAGCGCAATGAGCACACCCAAAAACGCCTTTAAAAGGGTTTTCATGTTTCGTGAGTTTTTAACTAGGTGAATGTAAAACTGTCCGATTCAATCAGCTAAGTACGGCCGTAAAAAGCCGGTTGAATCATCATTTGAAAGTTCGATCCATGTGCACATTTTTTGGAGTGAGTGTCTTTCAAATGACTGGTGCCAAGATCACTTGTTTTTTGCTCTTTTCCATTCATTTCAGGGGCAAATTGACGAACGGACAGGGCTAATTGACGAACGGCTTTCGTACAATCAGGCTTTAAACGAATGGTAAAATGACTTGAAGCTGTTGCGGTAGGTTGCACCCACTGTAATGAGGTGATCAGCAATGGTGACCTCAGAGCTTTTGGCCGCTGTTACGTGGCGAAGGTTGATGAGGTAACTCCTGTGTACTCGCATAAAGTGATGTTCTTTCTCCAATTGCTCCTCAAAAGATTTTAAAGTGGCCAACGTCATGATTTTTTTGTCGGAGGTGACCACCGAGCAGTAATTGGACTCTGATTTTACCCACAAAATGTTGGCGATGGGCACTTTGACGATTGCGTTGCTGGTTTTCAGTGTCAGCACTTTTCTTCTCAAAGCCTTGTCGGTCCAAACACGCACGTAATGCAAGAGCAACTCATTGTCGAAGAGCACTATTTTCAACCGGAAGATAGCATAGAAGATGCCAAATACAAGCAGCGCCACGAGCCAGTAAAACGAGGTTTCCTGCCACCATTTGCCAATCACTTCAAAGGAAACCCTGCGCGGTTTAGACCAATCGGAGAAATCACTTTTTACGGCCACTTCAACCGTGTGCGCACCCTGCTCCAACTCGGCAAAGGTGAGTTGGCGAAAAGGCGTTTCAACCCAGGGCTGGTCGTCAACCTTATAGCGGTAAAGGATGTTTTTGGTGGAGAAAGAGATGGCATCGAGGTGCAGGGTCATAGCACCGGAAGCGATTTTCACCACAGCACCGGTGTCTGAAATCCAATGATTGGAATCGGGAAGACTCAGCTTTTCGATCATCAGGCGGGGGGAAGCCCTGACCTGTGATAGCTGCACCGTATCGATGATGGAAATTCCTGCAAAATTGGCCACAGCAATGCGATCTTTGGAAAAGGCAATGTCTTTCACATGGTCCGATAATAACCCATTGGAACGATCCAGCCGCTTCCATTCCCATTGGTCAGGCTCCGCCTGCAAGTTGCGTATCCGGTAAACACCCGTGTTGGTGGCCAGCCATAAATTGCCGGTTGGATCGACCCGGATGCGGTGGATGTAGGAAGGGTAATATCCGCCACTGGTCATAAAATGTCCCAGTAGTCGATCGCGCTCATAAACATAGATTCCCCAACCTGCGGTCGCGACCACGACACGTCCATTGTCCATAAGACGAATTCCTGTTACCCGCTTTTGCCGTGTTTCCGGAAAAATAGCTTCGTGTCGTTCTTCATCCAATACTACCCGGAAGACACCGTTGGTAGTACCACACAAGAAGGTGCTGTCTTTGACCCAGGTCAGGTAAAAAATGCCGTCTTTCAGCTGGTAGCCCATGCTGTTCTTAGGGCGGGTGAAATGCGGGTGAATCCCTCCCAGGCTTGCTGACCATGGATTGTTGGCTGAATCAACGCAGAGAGAAGTAGTCGAGCCTAATTTGCTCCCGGAAGTGGTCTCAGGCGATGCCTTGTTTAAGCGAAAGAGAAATTTTTCGGCCCGAAACAAGATGACGGAGTCGATTTGGAAAAAATCCAAAATTCGGCCATGAGCCGAGAGGCCACCAAATTTTTCGAGGGAGTGGTAGGCGGCCACAGCATCGTTAACAATGTAGCCAAAATGCCGGTCGCTGGTGCCAAACCACAACGTGTCAGATTGATACAACAGGCTGTAAACGGGTGCGTGGGGTATGGCCGTTGTGGTGTAGTTGATCATGTTTTGCGATTGCGCAAAGTAGACCCCGTTGTTGAGGGTCGTGACCCAAAGTCCATCCTCGTGATCTTTGGTGAGGTAGGTGACGAATCTACCCGGCAGCACGAGCTCTGAGAGGTTCAATGATCCCTTGTGCAAAAAGCGCAATCCGCGATCGGTACCGACTGCAATTTGATCGGAATAGTAGCCTGGTCCCAAATAATGGATGTTGCCGCTGTCGGGTAGCTGCGTTTTGGTGCTCGGTTGGTCCCATTCGGTGCTTTGAATGCACAGTTGATTGCCCTGAGCGCAATAGAGGAGTTCATCTTCAAAATGAAAGCGCCCCCGTTCTCCTTGTTGATTCAGGGTGATTTGGATATCGGTCCTGGTCTTCTTGGTGAAGTTGGTGATGAATTCGCCTCCGCTACTGCCAAACAATTGCTGTCGGTACCACCAAAGTTGGTTGATGGCGGCAGGGTCGTCCCTGTTGGGCCGAGCGACAATCTTGACCTCATTGTCTCGCGTAATGCGCATCAAGTCGCCAATGGACGAAGACAAGTAAACAGAACCATCCGGTCCTTCTGTAAAAGAGGAGAGGTAACGGTTCATTTTTGCCTGCTTGAGGAATTCGGTGTTTTCCGAGTTGTGAAAAGTACCATTGAAGTAATAACAGGGGGTGCCGCTGTAGGTCAAAAACCACAACCGGCCTTGACTGTCCTCATGGATTTGTAAGATGTCGTTGTCGGAAAGGCCGTCTAAAATGGAGTAGCGGGTAAAAGAATGTCCGTTGTAGCGGCAAACACCTTGATCGGTGCCAAACCACAGATAACCTTTCGAATCTTGTTTTACGCAATAAACGGTGTTGCTCGACAATCCATCCTCCACCGTGTAGTGCCGGTTGAAGGTCGATTGTGCCTGTGTGCCTGCAACAGCTATAAAGGCAGCAATGGCCAATAACGTAGAAGCGAAGGCGCGGTTAATAAATGACAAATTAAGGTTGGCCATTAAATCCGTTTCCGCGAATAGGAGTGCTCAATTGAAGTTTCGGGTTAGAGAAACTTAATCCGTTCGACTGGGTGCATATTTAACACTCAGGGGGTGCGAGTGCCTAGATGCTAAAATAGCAAATTGCCTGAATTATACCGGGGAAGTAGGTTAACAGAACGTTATTTAAAAAAAATGGGCACAAAAAAAGGGTGTCCCGAAACCGGAACACCCTTAGCTAACTAATCCAACAATTATTTTGTGGCAACTAATTTTACCGCAAAGTCGATGTTGTCGTTTATCACCTTATCGCCCAGGTCGTCAAAGAAGGTACCAGACCCGTATTTGATGTCCCAATCTGTTCGGTCGATGGAGAAAGACGCTTCGGCTGTTAAGCCGTTATCTGTCATGTTAACCATTGCTGGAAAATCGATGTTTTTTGTAATGCCTTTGATGGTCAGGTTGCCTGAAACATGCAATGAACCATCTTCTTCAGGATGTGCCCCGGTAATTGCGAAATCAACAGTAGGGTTGTTGGCTACGTCAAAAAAGTCAGGAGAAGAAAGGTGACCAACCAGGTTGCCATTTTTCTCAGCATCTTCCAAATCGGTGTTTTTGAGAGTAGCCATGTCGAGAACAAAGTTACCACCAGTCAAATCTGCACCAGTCATCATGAGATCTCCTGTAGTAATGTTGATGGTTCCTGTGTGCGTACCGGCAACTTTTGAACCTGACCATATAACAGAGCTAGATGCTGGGTCAATGGTGTAAGTCATGCTTTCTGCCGTTGCTGGAGCTACTTCTGCTTCAGGTTTTGCTTCCGTTTGGTTTTCGTGTGTTCCACCACCACATGAGGCCATCATGAGGGTCAATGCAACTGCGGGGATAAATAATGTCCGTTTCATCTTTTTATTTTTTTCTAAGTTAGGGCGCAAATGTATGTATATACATCTAATGTAGCAACACTAAAGACGATATTATATAAAAAATCTGAGGTTCAGCGGAATAGAAGAAAAAGAGGAATGTTATTCTGTGACCCTTGTCCACCGGACGGTGCGGCCAATCCAAGAAAAACCAACATAACCGGTTACTTCCAGTTCGCCCTCATCGATTTCCATCTGGCAACTGTAGGTTTTACCGTTGGTAGGATCGTAGATTTTACCATCTTCCCACATGTCTTTATCGTCAAATTCAAAATTCTGGAGAATCTCCAACCCCATGATAGGGCGTTTTATCATCGACTCATCGGGATTGTTTTTATCTACTTTGGGTTGACCCTCGTCATTGAGCGGATCCCGAAGCCAAATAACTTTACCGAAGAACTTATCCCCTTTTTTGAAGATTTCAATTTTACTTTTTTGTTCCTGTGTCAGCCAAACACCAAGAATATTGTCACTGGTTTGAGCAAAAGCAGAAGAATTCAAAAATATAAGTGCACCACAAAGCAGCGCTGCTGGGAGTACTCGTAAAGATTGAATGAAAGTCATATGTAAATTGTTTAGCGAAATATACTGTTAATTTCATTTTCCTACAACCATTCAAAAACTATGCAGTTTTTAAATTGTTCTCTTAGCAGAGACATTTACGTGTCGAAATTCCAGTGTATTTTTACATAAATAAAGGAAACAATGAAAGCTGTTGCAGTAGGGGATAAAATACCCCTGTTTGAATTAACAGATCAGTCGGGCAAGAAGTTTCAACTGGCAGACTATGTCGGTAAAAAAAACCTGGTCATCTATTTTTACCCCAAAGACAACACCCCGGTGTGTACCATTCAGGCCGGTATGTTTCGCGATAAATCCAACGAGTTTGAAAAACACAATGCGTTGGTTATTGGTATCAGCTCGGACGATACAGATTCCCATTGTTCCTTTGCTGATCAGCACAATTTATCGTTTCCAATTTTGAGCGACACCAATGGAGCAGTGCGCAAGTTGTTGGGTGTTCCCAAAGGATTGTTTGGCCTGACTGCCGGTCGGGTGACCTACATTGTCGATTTGAAAGGGGTAGTGCGCGGCATGGAAGACTCCGCTTTGATCGCGCAAAAACACATCCACTATGCCCTGGAGTTGGTGAAAGCCCTGGACAAGTAATCCCCGAAAATAGGTAGCTGATCCGACCCCGCTTCTTGTTATATTTGGGTTCCATTATTCCAAACCGTGAACTCCAACTTGGTAAAAAAGCTTTTTGAACCGGTCGACAACAGTCCATTGATTGTTTTCCGCATTCTCTTTGGCTTGTTGCTTTTTTTAGAGTCGGTTGGGGCGATCTTCACCGGTTGGGTCAAAGAAGTATTGATTGATCCGACATTCACCTTTTCTTTCATGGGGTTTGAATGGCTGCAACCCTTACCGGGTTATGGCATGTATTTCTACTACGCGGCCATGGGCGGAGCCGCTTTGTTGATTTTGTTGGGGTATTATTACCGGTTCGGTGCTGCTTTGTTCATGGTGCTTTGGTCGGGAGTCTACCTGATGCAAAAAGCGAGTTACAACAACCATTACTACCTCCTGATTTTGCTGTGTTTTTGGATGCTCCTGGTACCAGCGAATGCCGCAGTTTCGTTGGATGCCAGACGCAATCCGGGTATTCGCACTTCTGTTTGTCCACGGTGGTGCCACTTGGTGTTCATTGCACAAATTGGCATTGTCTATTTTTTCGCCACTGCGGCAAAAATCAACCCTGATTGGTTGCAGCTGAAACCGATCACCATTTGGTTTGCGCACAAAACAGATTACCCCATTATTGGGGCCTTTTTTGCCACCGATGCTTCAAAGTGGTTGGTCGCCTATGGTGGAATAACCTTTGATTTTTTCATTGTGCCACTGCTGCTCTGGCGCAAAACGCGTATTCCGGCATTCATTGTCTCCATCTTTTTTCACCTTTTTAATGCCGTCACTTTCCAGATTGGTATTTTCCCGTTTCTGATGATTGGCATCTCCGTTTTCTTCTTCCCAGGAGAACAGGTGCGGAAATTGTTTTTTAGGAACAGGCCTGTTGAGCCACAAAAGGTTTCCTACCAGGGAGGCACCAAGGAGAAAATCATGTTGGGTATTCTGGTCACTTATTTCGCGGTGCAAATTTTCCTGCCGCTGCGCCACTGGGGTATCAAGGGCGATGTCAACTGGACGGAAGAAGGACACCGCATGGCCTGGCGCATGATGTTGCGCACCAAATCGGGCTCGGTTTATTTCAACATCAAAAATGCTGACACGGGCATCAGCTGGCGGGTTTACCCCAAAGAACATTTGACCCCCGATCAGGTTTCCAAAATGGGTAAAAGTCCAGATGTGATGTGGCAATACGTGCAGTTTCTTAAAAAGCACTACGCCCAGGAAGGTATACCGCACATCGAGGTTTACGCAGTAAGCTCGGTAGGACTGAATGGGGGAGCCAGAAAACCATTGGTTGAACCAACCGTGGATTTAGCCCAGGTGCCGTGGAACACGTTCTCCCACAACGAATGGGTCAAACTTTACGAAGACTGATTATTGAAATGACTGGTCGCCTGCATCGCTGGTGGCGGTGACCCTTAAACCTCCAGTGGGCTGCTCAAAATCCCGGCCGCCCAAGATATCACCGACTGTAATGTCTCCGGTGTTGGAGTGCAATTTAAATTCGAGGTTCTCTACCGGGTTTTTGAGACGAAATTTGATGTCTCCTGAGGTCGTTTCAAAATCGGAATGATTGGTCAGCGTAATGGATTGACCTTTTAAATCACCCGAGGTAGATTGGATGTCAAGCTCCCCTTCAATATTGGTCAGACTAACATCGCCTGAGGCCGAAGAGGACTTGATGTCGCCTGTGATGTTGATGAGCAATTGATCGCCCGATTCCGATTTTATTTTCAACGGCCCCGTCAACTCATTTACTTTCAAATCGCCTGATTGGCTTTTAATTTGAACGTAGGTTTCAATTTTCTCTACCACCACATCTCCCGAAGTCGTTTTGATTTTAACTTTTTCCCCGGCCATATCAGAAACATAGACATCGCCATTTTCATTGGTGATTTTTACCCGTGCGTTTCGCGGTATTTTGACCGTTATTTTTCCAACAACGGCTTTTAACTTGGTGACAGGTTCATCGATCCACACCTTGGCGGTTTCTGCCAGCACTTTATGCATGATTTGGTAACTACCTTCGGCCACCTGCCCTTGGATTTCGCCAACAATTTCGATGGTGGAGTCATCCGTGCCTATCACCTCAACATCGCAAAATGACCCGTAAATTTTCAGGTATTGTACCTCCTCCAATTGAATGTTCGCGCGATCGACAATCCCCGTTTTTTTCTCGCAGGCACTCACAAGCGCAAGAACCAGAAAAGTGAGCAGCAATTTTTCGATGATTTTGGCGGGTACAGTAGTCATGTTTTTGGCTGATTTTTCAAGGTATCTAAGGTAACGAATTACCGACTACGATATTTTACCAACCGATATTTCCTAAAATACCAACAGCTCCGCTGGGGAGCTGTTGGTCGCCTAACTGTTTCGCCTAGTTAAACGCAGGTCTTGGGAAGACCTGTTCGTAATAGAGCCTTTAATGCCGGACGGATGAGGTGCTGAAAAGTTACAGCTGCAATGAATGATCATCGCCTAATTATCATCGTTGCGCATCTTCCGGTGCCGCTCTATTGCTCTTTTCTTTCTTGCCGTAAAGTCATATCTCTCGTAGATATAAGTAAAGACGCCATTCACCACTATACCGTTGCGTGATGGAGAAAAAATTTGTCCGGAAGGCGCGATTCCCAGATCTATTTTCGGTTGTTCTACCACGGCCATTTGAACAAATTCATTTTTAAAATCTTGCCATTGTTGGTGTCCGGTTACTGTGAACTCACGCAACGAGAAAGTATCGACTTCCATAAATGCCTGCACCATATACTGGCCTGGTTGGGCATCTGGCTCCATGAAAAATTGCAGATCGGCATACCCGACAATGGTGATCAAAAGTGTGTCAAACGGTGCCAATGCAATGGCAAATTCGCCCCTTTCATTGCTCGTTGTACCCCTGCGTGCTTGTTGGTTTACCAAGTGAACATTGGGCAGTGGTTTTAAACTGTCAGCATCGTAAACAATACCCGTCAAAAGAAACAGTGCGTCCGAACTGACTTCCTGGCCAATGCTGCAGTAGCAGAAAGGCAGGGTGAAAATTGCCGGAAGCATCAGACCAATTAACCGTTTCATGGAATTGGATCATATGCCGATGCCTACGCCTACTCCCGGGAAGAAAGTTCCGAAATCGTTCGTAGCATAAATGTCTGAAGAAATGTAGATGCGATTGCTCAGGGCATAACGAATGTAACCGCGGGCGGTGTTTCCTTCCCAAAAATCTCCTTTTTCAGAAACGAGGTATCCAAGTCCTACGACAAACCAACGCGTTCCGTCTGGATTGCTGGAATAGTTGTAGGCATATTCGCCCATCAGAAAACCGTTTAAATCCATGCGGTAGCCATTTTCTGCTTTGCGGTTGAAAAGGTATTGCCAGGTATATTTAACGGAATAACGATGGCGGGGCACTCGGTTTTTATCACTCATCAAGACGGAAAGTCCAATCCCCATTTCAGGTAAAAATCGGTCGCGGACTAAACTCGCACCTGTCCCTCCATATAGTTCGATAGCATCGTTTCCGTAACTGTCGTTCAGCAGTGTTCTGGCGGAATCTTCCTGAAACATATAGGTGCCTCGGAAAGCGATGCGTTTCTGGAGGTGCTCCTGAAGAAGTGCTTGGTTTACTCGCGCTATAATCGGGTCAATGGACTGTGCGTTCAAAGCGTTCAGGTCGAATACCTGGGGGAATATAATGAATCGTTGCTGTCCAAAGTCCAATATGATTTCATCGGGAAAACGAGTGGTTTCGGTTTGTTCTGGAGCTGCGTTAATGATCCAGCCCTGACCGGGAGATTCCTGCACCAAAATTTTGGATTGTTCGCCCCGCACCTGAAAAGTAATCGAGGAGGCGGTAGTTTTTTGACTTCCGTTTAATACTTGATCCGTCAATATCTGCAACAAAGAATCAACGCCTGAAAAAGAAGTCAAATCCTGGCTGGTATTGGTGATGAGGAACATGGCGGTGTGATCGTCTAATTCAACAATAACACTGTCAAGGGTTTGAGCAGCGCTTGATTTCAAAACGAAGCCACTGCTTAAAAGGAATGTCCCCAAAAAGAGGATGAGTTGCTTTTTCATACTTAAGGTATTGTGCGTTTAAAGGCTAAAGCGAATTCGGAGTCGCCTGTAGGCTGGGGAGATCCGGATTTGCCAGGGTTAAATATTTTTAGTTGGAAGCGTTTTTTTCGGTTTTTGGTGGCAGCAGCTTTGCTCCGTTCAAAAGCGATGGTTGAAGAACCAATAGTCGCTGGAGCTGCTGATTCAATTGGCTCAGCTGTTGGTTCTTGGATGATTTCTTCCATGGGAATTTCTGCCAATTTCGATGATTGACCGATCATTTCCTCCAAAGGTTCAGTAGCTGATTCCAGTTCGGTCATCTTATCTTCGGGCTGGTTTTTTTGTGCAGCAGGTGCGGAATTGCTTGCCAGGGTATTATTTTCCTCATTGGTTGAAGTTGGTGCCAAGAAATTTGTTTTTTCTGCAGCAGCCGAAGGAGGCTCTGGAGCAACTATTGATTGTTCAGGAGCGGTGGCAGCTAGCAGATGTGGGGCATCAGTTGCCTCTCCTGGAGTGAGCAACGGGCTGGGTATTTCCTGAAAAATCGAGACTTCCGCTAAACGTGGGCCATTGGAAGGAGAAGAATAGAGCCACCATGCACCGATTAGTAATCCAGCCATGGCTGCTGCATAGGGCCACAAAACAATCCTTCTTTTTTTAGCTGGGTGCAGCGTATCTTCCAGCTCTGCCCAAACCGCATCCTTATTCCAGGCCGGAGTAGTGTTGGAATTTTCATAGACTCCAACACCTTCCCTGAAAATGGAGTCGAGGTGTTTTTTTTGCTTATTCATTATTGCACTGAATTGGTCTTTTTGCGTTTGTTGGTAATTTTACTTTTGCGCCCAGGGATGTGAAAATTAATTCCCAGAAAGGGCCCATTACCACGGACTGTCGCTCTCTCTGGAGCATATTCAAATTCTGTTTTCCATTGAGCTTCGAGCGAGAAACGGTTGGAGATGCGGTAAGAAGCACCAATTCCTATTTTCCCAATTACACTGGACCGATTACCGATTTCTTCTGCCAAACTTCCATGGCGGCTAAGGAAGCCGGCTTCCACCTGGGTAAATAGCTGCAGCCGCTCGCCCGATGTAAAATACCACCGGGCAAATGGGCTGATGCCAAGTGAAAGTTGGTTCCCTCCCGAAGTGTTTATAAATCCCGTTTCGCCAATCAGACCAACTGCAAGATTGTTTTCAATGAAATAACCTACTTGCGGTCGCAACGACCAATTGAAAAATGGGGGATGATTCTTGGATAAGGCTACCCCGCCATTTAAGCCGGAGCCAACCATCCAATGACTTTTGGAAGTAACCGATTGAGCTTGCGCGGCACCAAATGACAGGATGCACATGAAGGCGCACATCAATGAGAGCAGCTGTCTATCTTTTTTCTTCATGGTGTTCCAGTTTTTGCTTGAGTCGGGCCCGCGCTTTGCTCAACTGCGACTTTGACGTGTTTTCGTTGATTTGAAGCATGGTGCCGATTTCTTTGTGCGTGTACCCTTCGATGGCATACAGGTTAAATACCGTGCGGTAACCCGAAGGAAGTTCCGCGATCATTTGATGCAAATATTCCGCATCTAAAGCTCCGTCTATCAGCAAGGGAGGGGCTGCTATTTCAGGAGCTTTTTCGGAGAAAAGGGTGAACTCATTGCGCTTGCGCAGACTCATCAAGGCCTCGTTGATGATGATGCGTTTTATCCAGGCCTCCAGGCTCCGGTCGCCCCGAAATTCAAACTTGTGTATGTTTTGGAATACTTTCAAAAAACCTTTCATTACTGCATCTTCGGTTTCCATCTTGTCGCGGAGGTACCGAAAACATATTTTAAACATCTTGTTTGCAAAGCGGTCATAAAGCTCTCGTTGAGCAGCTGGTTGACCTTCTTTACACAAATGAACCAGTTGCTCATTCATCAACTGTTTGGAATTTTCCCGTAGCGGATTCATAATTATCAATGCGGGTTAATGAAAGGAGGTTGCCTCCTGAATTAAATTCTTTGCGGTGAGACGGGCGAACCCCCTGATATGTTAAATTTTTTTAGAAAAAAAGAGGTAATGGCCTTTGGAAGGCCAGAGGCTAAAAGCACTGGAAGATGTTGGTGTTAAAAGGGACGTGGAGGATGGGTACCTGCCGGAATTTGAGGCAAAAAAAAACCGAATGGCAGAGCCATTCGGTTTGAAATTCAGCAAAAAGAGTGATTTACTGGCCGACTACAATACCCAATTTTGTGGTGTATTGAACACTGCCATTGACCAATTGCAAGTAGTAAAAACCTTGCGCTGCACCGGGCAGTTCAATTTGTTTTTGGAACTGAGCTCCGATTGGAGCAACGCGTTCCTGATAAATAGGACGGCCTCTCAGGTCAGTGATAACCAAATCAAATGGGGCCGTATTACCATTCACAATAGAAAGTGTGAAAGAACCGGTACTTGGATTTGGAAAGACGTTGACTTCACCAAAAACAGCTACTGGATCAGCCACGCTTACATCTACAATTTCCTGAACCAGCGTATCGCTGCCACAGGCATTGGTCACAATTTGTGTGACGGTGAATGGCCCTGAGCTATTGTAGGTGTGGGTGAGTGTGCTGCTATCCAGCACCGTGCCATCTCCAAGGTCCATGAAGATAGAATCGCCAAACATGGATAGGTCAGTGAAACTGATCTGGTTTGCTCCACCTCCAGGTTGGAACAGGAAGTTGGCAATCGGTGGTTCAAGCACGGAAATGTTGTCGAGGGCCATGTCTGTGCGGAAACCGCTTCCAGTAACTCCGCGGAATCGAACATTGATGATTTGTCCATTGTAAGGAATCAAGTCAATGGTGTCTGCTTCCCATGAATTACCTTGGTTTCCTCCAACAGCAGGAATAACATCGTTGTTCCAAACGCCATTGGATAGAATGTCTACATGCAATTGGCCCATGTTCTCACCAAACATGTGGTACCAGTAGTTTAACTTCGGTTGAATGCCATTGGTCAAATCAATACAAGGAGAGATTAACCGGGCTTCATCAAATTGACAGCCATTGGTGGAGCCTTCAGTTGTCCCTTCAATGTAGAGGTACTTACCTGCGCCTGTGCCAGGGTTTTGGTCAAACGATGGGCCGGTTTGGCCACTTGGCGTTGCTCCGTTGTGTGTGCGCCAATCCACATCGTCTACGATGCCGTTAGGCTCATTGGCCCAACCGTTGGCTAAAAGGCAGTTGGTTCCACCACAATTACCAGTTGTTGGACAGTTGGTAAAAGTTTCAAAATCTTCCGTCCAGATAGGTGTTACACTCATTCCAACAATTCCCTGAATGGAAAACAGAATCGTGTCATTGTAAGAGTTGCCGTCACCAGTTAAATTAACCGATACTGCCAGGTCATTGATTCCGGCTGGAGCACTGAGTGCTGTAGCAAATGTGTGCATTGCGGTGCTGTTGGGAATAATGGTACCCGTGAAAGTTTCAGTTACGAGAGCAGCTGTTCCAATCTGATAAGAGACCGGGATGTTGCTAACATTGCTCTGTCCGTTGTTTCGAAGTTGGATGGTCAGCGGTTTATCCTCCTGACAATCATATAGAATCCCGCTTTGAGGCTCGGTAATGGTAGTTACCTCCACGTCAATCGGAACGATGCAATTGGCTACTCCCGGAGCTTTATTAATGGCGATGGCGCGTCTGCCAATGGCTCCGTTTGGTCCGAGGGCTTTTACGCTGAACCAGTATTCCTGCACCGGGCTGGTATTGTATATCGTGATGTTGTTGGTAGTACTGGTTCCTATGGAATCCATGTATTTGGGTCCCAACCAACTCGCTTCGTATCCAGTAGCACCTGAAATACTGTTCCAGGTAAGGCCAATGGAGTCAGGACAACTAAATGCCACAGACAAACCTTGAGGAACACTGATTATAGAGAAATTATCATCAGCCAGGTCGCTCCAAATTCCGCGGGAAACGCGAAACTGCATTTGACCAGTAATGACAGTTGGTACATTCCAGTCGAACTGGCGTAAGCTACCATTCACATTGTTGGTAATAACTGACCAATTCACCCCGTTGTTGATGGAGTATTCCAGTGTAAAATTACCGGTATTCCCTTGAGCATCCCATCGGATAACTTCTGTTTCTCCTGGTACAAATGATTCACCACCGATTGGATAAGTCAACGTGATGGCATCAGTGCTGAATTCGTAGATGATGAAGTATTCCTGAGGACCTTGAGGCACTGTTAAACCGTTCACATTAACCGTGTACAAACCAGTTGCTGGGTTGTTAATGACTACCTGCTCTACGTTGTTCAGGTCATCTACCCCAGTGGTGGCTGGTGCATCCAAAGCAGCAGTTGTTGGTGTTGGGTCTAGAATCCAGGGCAATTCAGTGCTGGTAGAAGGTGTTACAACCTCCAGGTTCAAATCGTTTACCAAAGCAACACTGGCGTTGGCAGCGGCCTCAAAGTCAGTCCAATAAAGCATAACGCGCAACTGAGTGGCGCCAGTCGGTACGATGATGTCATGCGTAACATTTGCACCTTGTGCGACACTGGATGTAATAAACTGATTGTTGTCAATGGTTTCAAATGCCTTGCGGGCATTGATTTGGCCCCAACCATGTTTGAAATCCGGACCAACATTGCCCAAATCGTCCGCGGAGTTTAAGGCAATTGCTTTTATCAAGCCTCCTTTGGGCGCGTTGCCCTGAACATCTTCAAAAGCCTGGTACAGCTGAGCAAGTGTGCCAGAAACGCCAGGGCAAGACATGGAGGTTCCGGTTTTGGTGGTATAGGAGTGAGCATCAGTAGTTGAATAAACGCTTACTCCTTTTGCACTAATGTCTGGTTTTATGCGGCCATCATGCGCTGGGCCGCGGCTGCTACTACCGGTCAAATCTCCATCTTCATCGAGGTTGGCAACGGCAATCACGTTCTTGCCAATTTTATGTCCACCTGTTACATTACCCCAAACATTACCAGCACCATAACCACAATCAGATGTGCCTGAGTTCCCAGCGGAAAACACATGCATCAAATTTGGAAGTGTGCGCACCTGCTGGTCCATCTCTCTGGCCAAGCTGGTATAGCCAGCATTACAGCCGTTGCTGTAAGAAGTAGAAGTGATGTAAATGTCAAAATCATTGTAGTGGTCGTAAATGCTGTCAAAACCAGGGTAGGCCGGTGCAGCACCATAGACATATAAATCCGCGCCATAGGCATTTCCTCGCGTTACTGGGTCGATGTTTCCTGCGCCCATGATGATGCCGGCAACGTGGTCGCCATGGTCACCATTGTTGTTGGTCAGAAACTGGGCTGGCAGTCGACCTTCATAGTCAATGTGTGGCCCAATTATACCGTCATCTTGCATCATTACGTTAACTCCGGTACCATCGTAGTGCAACCCATTGCTATGGTCAGAGGCGATGAAGTTCGAGCGGTGCAGTGTGCGACCAGTGTAATTTTCCGGTTCACTCGGTGGGTCGATTGGCTCTACATAATAGATATGTGGCAACGCCACCAATTCAGCCAATTTTGTGTTGCGTACCCGCACCGTGATTCTATTTGCCTGAGGTGTGTTGTGAAGAATTCCGGTTTCCAGTTTTTTCAAAGCAACAAGAACTGCCTCTGAAGAAATGGATGTGTAGTAATTGATGGTAACGTCAATAAATCCTTTTTGATTTAAGCTCCACTCTGGAAAATTACCAGAAAAGAGTGCCGGAGCCATTTTGAACGCGGCATCGGGTGAAATGACACTGCGAATCTGAAATTGAGTGAATTGAGATTTATCAGCCGTTTTGGAAATCGCGGCCAGAAAAGCGTGGTTAGGAATGTAGTCAAGCAATTGAATGCCTGCATTCTCGATAGCTACTTTTTGGTCGTTTGAAGGGATTTCGTAAAACTGAACAATGCGGTAGTACTTTCCGTTCACCAATTCAGCAGAAGAGGGGAGAGGCTCAGCAATAAAACGATTCAGATTTTCAGACGTGGAGGTTATCCCGTTTTGAATTAACAAATCATACTTTTCTCCAGGGCGTTGCGCTTGAAGTGCAATGAAATTGGAGGCAACGAAGAGAACGAGCAAACACAATCGGCTCAGGTACAAGTTTCTCATATAAATCAATCAATTAGTTAGGCAAAAGTCGCGAGAGGAACGCAGCCCAAAGTTAGCAAAATGCCCTCTGTCTTCAAAGGGAATATCAGGAGGTGCTTGGATTTTCAATTCGTTGATACGGTGGGGATTGAGGCGGATGCTCCGATGAATCCTTTGATTCGATCGGCAGAAGTCAAAATAGCCTCTACCAAGCAAACATGCGCACAATTAAAATTGTAATGTAACTACATGGAAGCAAAGGATTCTAACTGTTTTAGTTCCTTGGCAATGTATCGATCCCATTGCAGTTGCTTTTCGGCATTTTTGCTGTGATCGGTCTCTTTGTCATAGCGTTCCTGCTCTTTTTCCATGGCATCATAGGTCGCCTGATAAATCGCCTCAATTTTGCTAAAACCAGCCTGACCTTCAGAACTTAAACGTTGGAGATCCAGACTTTGGTATCTTTGACGGAGCTTGCGCGCAAAAATTTCGGTAATGTCAAAATGGCCTTGTTCGTGGCGTAACAACTTTTCAGAAGCGTGCCCCTCGAGTTGCCATGACTTACTTTTGATAAAATAGCAAGCAACGGACAAGGTAAGCTGGTCGCCCTCATAAGCCCCGTCAAACCGAATGCCCGAATGGGTCATTGCCTTATAAGGAGTATTGATTTTGGCAATGGTCGGAAAGTCAGACCATGTCAACTTGCGGTCAGCAGACCAACCGATCTCATCGTCTGATTGAACTGTTCCGCCCAGGAATACAAAGGCAAATGCAAAAGCTACTAGAAACATCTGATTCGAATTTAAACAACACGAATCTACTTAGAAAAATCAGTTTTTCATGGATGAAGAAACGCTAGCAACCGTCCATCGTGGAAAGTGCCAGCAAGGTGTTGTGTTCTTCCGAACCGTAGAAATCGGGAATTTCTTCCAGTCCCAGTTGGATGGCTTGGGCAGCAGTAGCCTTCGCCTGATTGAAGTTGCGGTGATAAAGCAATTGTGCTTTTACCGAAGTGTTCCAGTAATGTTCTTCCTGCTGAATGGAAGATGCGATGAATTCCAAGCCTTTGCTGAGCAATGCCTCATCTTGCCGGGTAGTACCTGTGGCATGCTCCAGGCAATACGCTGCACAAATGGCCAACATCTTCCAATCGGTTCCTTCGTGGGTCAGTTGGTATATGTTTCGTGCCGTAGCAGGCATTACACGGACCGGTGATTGCGCGGGATATTCCTCGATGCGGTTAAAGGCCCCATTCTCATTCCAAAACGTCCATATCCCTACGCGTTTGCCGTTTCGGTATTGGCCCAATTCGCTGCGTTCGCCATTGGGGTAGTATGATTTCCAAACACTTTGTCGTTTGCCTTCCAGAAGAGTTCCTTCCTCTTTCAGTGAACCGCTGCTCCAATAAATGGTTGATACTCCTTCATTGGGTGCATTGGCCCCCGATAGTTCAGATGTGGCCGGTTCGATTGATTTGTCGGTGGCAGAAAGGAAGGTAATCCCGGCTAAGATGATGGTGAGGCCTGCTACTTGGACGATTCGTTTTTTCATGACGGAGCGTTTTGGGTTGAACAGAACAAATATAAATGACAGTTGGCATTCAACTTGTTATAAGAGTGTTAATCAGAAAATCAGCTCCTGAGGAAGATAAAAGGTTGCTGCGGGCAACGTTTGGAGAAAAGAATTGTCCGTTAAACTTGCGGTAGTTGATATCGGGAAAAGTGAATAAATTGCACGGAATTACGTTTAGAGGTACGAGGATATGAGTCGGATTCAAATTTTAAAAGCAATTATTGCACAGCATACTTTTTTAAGAAAGTGGCTGTTGGTAGCGGTAATTGCTGGATACTCTGCACAAATCAATGCTCAGACCTTGGTGTATGATGTCATCATCTGGGGAGATACCGTTGGAAAAGTGACTGCCATGTTGGAGGAGACCGGAAATCAAAAACGATACTACCTGAAATCTTATGCCATCTTTAGCCTTTTCGGAAAACAGAAACTGGAGTATGAATATGAAAACATCTTCCGAAACAATATATTGCAGGAGTCAAACACCAAAAACCTCCGCAACGGTGACTTGCGCTCCTATTCCAGGATAAAACGTCTTGGAAATGGGTATTCGATAGACATTGATGAGGAAATAACCAACCTGCCCAACCGGCAAATTGATTACTGCATTACTTCTCTTTATTTCGAAGAACCGGTAAAAAAGGCAAGGGTCTTTTCAGAGCGATTCGGAGAAGATTGTCAGTTAAAGCAGTTGGAAACCCACAAGTATGAGTTGGAGCTTCCTTCCGGAAAAAAGAATTACTACTCCTACAAAGATGGCGTGCTGACCACGTTAGAGGTCGACCATACGCTGGCAACATTGTGGCTGTATTTGCGTAAATAGGAAGCAACCCTTAAGAAATGTTAAAAAAGCTTAAATACATAAGTTTCTTATGCATTTTAGCTACATTTGATTCTGACATTTGGAAAAATGGCATAACTTTCGATAGTTGTTACACATTATAGACGGACATGATATTAATTGACGGAAAAATGAGAACCAAGTTATTTAAACTGCTTCCATTGCTGTTGGCGATATTCTTACTGAGCGCGCACATCAGCAGAGGAACAGGTGAAGAAGGCAAAGAAGAGGAAACAACAAACCCAAATTTGCGGGAGCAGGCATTGATCAAAACGATCATGAAAAAGCTGAATTACTCGCATTTTCAGCCACAAGCGATCAACGATGATTTTTCAGGAAAGGCATTTGACCTGTACTTGAAAAGATTGGACTACAACAAACGTTTTTTGACAGCCACAGACGTGGAAGCATTTGGTGCTTACCGCACCCAATTGGATGACGAGGTTAAAAATTCAAACTACACCTTTTTTGAGTTGACTGCCACTACCATCGATAAGCGGGTGAAGGAATCACAAACCTACTACAAGGAGATTCTCGCAAAACCATTTGATTTTTCTACGGAAGAATCCATCGAGCTGGAGCGCGACAACATGGATTATGCTAAAGACGAAGCTGCCTTGAAAGAGCGGTGGAGAAAAAGCTTGAAGTACGCCACATTAAGACGCGTTACTGACATGGTTGAAAAGCAGGAGAAAGCGCAAAACGGAGACAAAGAGGAGAGCACGAGCTTTAAACAAAAGGAAGAAGAGGACGAGGAAGAAGAAGTCGAAATCAAAACTTTGGTGGAAATGGAAGTTGAAGCACGCGAGAAAGTGCTCAAAAACCAGGAGCGTTGGTTCAAGCGCATGGAAGGCATTGATCGCAATGATCGCCTTTCAGCTTACCTCAATTCTATCATCAACATTTACGGACCACACACAGGATATTTCCCACCGAAAGACAAGGAAGATTTTGACATTTCCATGTCTGGCCGATTGGAAGGCATTGGTGCCCGACTCGTTGAAAAAGACGGTTACATCAAAGTGTCGGAGATTGTTCCTGGCAGCGCTTCTGCCCAGCAGGGAGAATTGAAAGCGGAAGATTTGATTTTGAAAGTGGCACAAGGCAAGGACGAACCAATTGACGTGGTCGAAATGCCTTTGGACGAAGCGGTAAAATTGATTCGTGGTAAAAAAGGCTCTGAAGTGCGGTTAACAGTTAAAAAGATTGACGGTACGACCACAGTCATTCCAATCATTCGGGACGTTGTGCTCATCGAAGAGACCTATGCCAAATCAGCCGTTATTCACCATGCTGAGGTGTCCAAAAAATTGGGTTATATCAAACTTCCTAAGTTTTATGCTGACTTCAGCCGCAGTGGAGGCCGCAGCTGTTCCAGAGACATGGCGCTCGAACTACAGAAACTAAATCAGGAGGGTGTAGACGGAATTATTCTCGACCTGCGAAACAATGGTGGTGGTTCGCTCAACGATGCTGTTGACATGGCGGGCTTGTTCATTGATGAAGGCCCCATTGTTCAGGTAAAATCCCGTTCAGGTGCTCCCTACGTGCTAGCCGACAAGGCCAAAGGAACTTTGTACGATGGACCATTGGTTATTTTGGTGAACACTTTTAGTGCTTCGGCTTCCGAAATTTTGGCAGCAGCAATGCAAGACTACAACAGAGCGATTGTTATCGGCAGCGAAACTTCCTTTGGAAAAGGGACAGTGCAACGTTTCTTCGACATGGATCAAAACCTCAGCCGAGAATATGCTGATGCGAAACCCCTGGGAGCGATTAAAATAACGACTCAGAAATTTTACCGGGTAGATGGAGGAGCAACACAATTGAAAGGTGTTATTCCAGACATCATTCTTCCTGATGCCTTCCGCTACATCGAAACGGGCGAAAAAGAGCATGAGTATGTGATGCAATGGGATGAGATTGATCCAGCACCCTACAGCCCTTGGAAACCTTCATTTAATGCGGAAGCGGTTCGTGAAAAGAGCGAGGCGAGAACAGCTAGCAACGAAGTTTTTCAACTCATCGATGAAAACGCACACCGGTTGAAAGAGCAGTCGGATATGTCTCTGTACAGCCTCAACATGGAGAAATTCAGAGAGGAAAGAGAAGCACGTGAGAAGATTTCTGAAAAGTACGAAGACATTGAAAAAGAGAATGGAGCCATTCAGGCCAACAATTTGCAACCTGATTTGGAACGCATCAACCAAAGTGATGCAAAAGTAAAGACCAACGAAAAATGGTTGGAGAGCTTGCGCAAAGATTCTTACATCAACGAAGCTGCCTTCGTTTTGAAGGACATGATGAAATAGACTATAGTTATCGGAAAAGAGAAAAGGCTGGGGAAACCCAGTCATGGTCGGAAGATTTATTTCTTCCGACTTTTTTTGTTTTATGCACATCCGCATGTTGATATAATGCACTGACTATCAATCGATTGAGTGCTGTTGTTAGACTATTTTTTTGTATCTTATA